>Ga0209172_10000021_pt1 | contig 459351 bp, 380 predicted proteins | sample LarsenN4metaG_FD_184113 | JGI IMG/M metagenome (GOLD analysis project Ga0209172, IMG submission 184113) | Hot spring sediment bacterial and archeal communities from British Columbia, Canada, to study Microbial Dark Matter (Phase II) - Larsen... ...
GCATGGTGATCGTCCTCCTGTATGGGTTGATTAAGGCTCTTTCCTTACAGGTAAGACGATCACTATTTTTATGTCAAATCTAAATCAATGAATCCATATTGCCCCTTATTTGGGCGAAATTTAGGTAAATAGGAGTGCAAACCAGGGTTTGCTGTTAGCAAGGCAAGCCTTGCACTCCATTTTCATTATTGGTGGGATGCGGTCAAACTCGTGATGACTCCTCGGACAATAGGCTCAAAACACCTTGTCATAACGATTATACCACGAGTGAGCTTAAAGATAAAGGTGTTGTTACTGCTCAGCCACGTTATTTCGACCGTAGGGAGAAATCTCCGATAACGCCTGAGTAGTAACAAGGTATAAACTTTTGCTACAAGCTAGTTTTCATCTCAAAAGGTCTTGCTTCATTGCCAAAATATTGGTAATATTAACCAGAGGAGGAAATTATGGCACAGTCAAACTTTCCGGCATTAACTCTGGCAGATTGGCAGCCTACCCGCGATACCCTGCAAACTTACAGCAAGGTCTTAGGCAAAATTCGGCGGGCCTTGACTCCGCCGCAAAAACATTGGTGGCATATCAGTTTGCGAGTGCTACCGGCCGGCCTGACTACCACCGCTATTCCCATCTCTGATGCTGACGATGACGCTACCTTTGAGATGGTTTTGGACCTACAACAGGCGCAGGCGCTCATTACCACCAGTCGAGGCGAAAGCTGGCAGACTGCTCTGAACGGCCAATCGGCCCAGGAATTTTGTGACACCATTTTGGCTGCGTTAGCCAAACTGGGGATTGCCGTCGAGATTGACCGCAGCCTGTTTGCCGACGAAACTCCTCTCAGCCTCGACCCAGCCGCCGCCAAAAATTACTGCCAGGCATTGGTTGCTGTTGACCGGGTACTTAAACAGTTCAAGGCCGAATTGCCCGGCGAAACCAGCCCGGTACAGTTGTGGCCGCATCACTTTGACCTGGCCGTGGTCTGGCTTTCCGGGCGCAAAGTACCTGGGGTAGACCCGGCGGACGAAGAGTGGGCCGACGAGCAAATGAATTTTGGCTTCTCCACCGGCGACGAAGGCATGCCCAACCCCTACTTTTATGCCACCGCTTATCCCTGGCCGGCCGATATTATCGCTGCGGCTTTGCCTGCCGGGGCAACCTGGCACACCCAAAGCTGGAAGGGAGGGCTGTTAATGTATGAGTCGTTGGTGGAGGTCGAAGAGCCGGAGAGAAAACTGCTGGCCTTCCTGCGAGCCGTTCAGCAGGCCGGCTCAGCCCTGATGAAGTGATCTATGGTCAGCAAAATCTATCCAGATGCCCCGCGGGTTGCCGTCGGGGCGGTTGTCACTCATCAAAACAAGGTTCTGCTGGTTTTACGTGGCCAACCCCCGGCCAAAGATATGTGGGCCATTCCCGGCGGCAGCGTTGATTTGGGGGAAACCCTGCAAGCTGCCGCTGAACGGGAGGTTCTGGAAGAAACCGGCCTGAGAATTAAAGCCGGGGAGGTCATTTATACCTTTGATGCGATTCTGCGCGACGAGGCGGGCCGGGTTCAATTTCATTATGTGATTTTGGATTTGAAAGCCGAAGCCCTCGATCCCACCCAGCCGTTACGGCCGGCGGATGATGTTTACGATGCGGGTTGGTTTACCCTGGCCGATCTCGACCGGCCCGACCTGGTTATTTCCGACACCACCCGCGCTTTATTGCGCCAATTGTTGAACGGCTCATGACCGACCCGAACCAGCCGCCGCCTAACCATCGCCTGCGTTTGGTTTTTGCCAAAAAAAAACAAATCAAGTATATCGGCCATCTGGACCTGGTGCTGGCCTGGGAGCGCGCCCTGCGCCGGGCGCAGATTCCTGTGGCCTACTCCAAAGGCTTCAATCCCCGGCCCAAAATCCAGGTGGCCTCCAGCTTGCCGGTGGGTACGACCGGCTCCGCCGAAATTATGGACATCATGACCACTCATCTGGTGGACCCGGCTGAGGCGCTCGCCCGCATCCGGCCGGCTCTGCCGGTGGGCATCGAGTTGCATTCGGTTGAAGCTATCCCCCTCAAAGCGCCAACCCTCCAGCATCTGCTGCGCCAGGCCGAATATCGCGTTATGGTCGAAACCGACCTGCCGGTTGAAGAATTAACCCGGCGCATCGAATCGCTGCTGGCCGCCGCTGAACTGCCCCAGACCCGCCAGCGCAAAAAACAACTCGAAGCCATTGACCTGCGCCCCTGGCTGCACGAACTGGCGGTGGAGTCGGTGGGGCCAGGGGAGGTCTATTTGCGGATGCGTCTGGCCGCAGGACAGTTTGGCAACCTCCGCCCGGAGGAGGTGCTCAAGGCGCTGGGTTTGGCTGATAACTGGGCGGAGGTAGACCGTACCCGCCTGATTTTTGAGGGGGGGGAGCTTTAGAGTTTTCAATCACCATGTTTGCCCTTTTTATAGCCACCCCACAATAGAACGCAGATGATGTAGATTCGACCGATTTACGCTGATTTTTTTGAAGGCTCAAGTCGGGTTTCAAGGGGCTGATTTACGAAAGGAGTGAAGGGGTAGTCCCCGGCTAGGGAATAACGCTGCAAATCAGTGAGACAATTCTTGAAGTGTGGCCAGGATAGCTAATTCCGGTACGGCATCTGTCACAAATGCCTGCCCTACTTCTTGCCTTCTGCCAGCAAGGCCAGGGTTTCCAGCAGTTCGTGTTCGAGCGTACGCTTGCGATAGAAAATCGTACCTTTCGTTTCGGTAAAGGTCCGACCACACCTCTTGCACTGGAACCGCTGCCGTCCCTGCTTGGTCCGGCCAAACTTGCGGATGTTACACTGAACCTGACTATCGTTTGCGAGATCCGAAGGAAACACGCCGGCGGATGGAAAAGGTGATGGATCAATTCCCGATTTTACGAAAATGGGCCAAAACCCAAGCTAGCACCAATACTTTTCAAATAAGATGATGAGGTAGCTTCTTGAGGTATACTTTTTGATTGACGAGATCAAAAAAGGAGGACGTTATTATGGCTTTAGCCGCCTGGTGGGGCAGGGATCCGCTGCCCTCACTTTCATCCCTGGCCAGTTTTTCCGCCGACCCCACTTCTGACGAGCCAACTCTGGCCCACTTAAACGGTTTGTCGCTCGCTGAAATCCGCAGCCGGTTACAGGCAGGCCACCGGCCTATCTGGCCTATTCTGGATTATCTACGCCCCGGAAAACCATCCTCCGGGACCGGTATCCACAAGGCTAGGTTTACCTCAATTGGCCAATTGTCGTTCCAGGGCAACGGCCAGGCCGGTTTGGTTCCGCTCAGCCAGAGGGAACAGGCCACCATCGCTGCGTAATGTGAGTGAGCGGCCGCCCTATATGCAGAACCTGGCCTGGATGATCTGGCTGGTCGTGGTCGCCTGGCAGGAGCCGGATGCGGAGGTTCGGTCGCCGGGCCGGTGATGAAGGTGATGAGCTTATCTTTGTGAAGTCATGGGAGACACAGCGAATATACGGCGCATTTCCCGGATCAGGTTCACTTGGTTGAGGTGGGTGGCGATCACCAACTCGCTGACCAATTGGCTTTCATCCGGCAACAGGTTCAGTCCTTCTTGTTAGAGTACGCAGATTAGTAGAAGGTGTCCTCCCCCTGCTTTTTTTGTATAGTATATTTTTCGTATAGTATTATATAGATAAAAAAGGGGGAGGTGAAGAAACAAAGGGCTTTTTTTAGAGCAGCTTTCCTGTCAAGCAGGAGAAAGCCGCCTCTTTCCTCAGGCAAGAGGAGACCGGCTGCGTGGGGAAAGTTGTCGCAGGTCAAAAGAGTTGGGGCAAGGCCAAACTTCAATGGCCGCTCTGAAGCGCTGCTTGACACCCTCTTCTTCTTCTGTTATTATACGTCGTATAAGAACAGTTATGCGACATAATTGATGCAGAGCGAGATTGCTCCACATCCCCCTGGTTTATTTTTGCAGAGACCGGAGAAAAAATGGAAGAACAAAATCTGAGCTTCAACAATGAACAGGCCGTTTTTTTGAAAACTGTCGCCGGTGGACAATCAAACCACACTGCCCAGACTTATGGCCAAGCCCTCGCTTATCTACGCCGTTATCTCGAAGAGTCCTATCAGTGGACTGGGACTACCCCGATTGCCAATCTTGAGCCTAAGATGCTGCAAGAATTTCCCACCTGGCTGCTTCGGCAGTATTACCAACCCAACAGCTACACCGCTCCTATTCCTCTGGCCGAAAGTACGCGGGCGTTGTATCTGACCGCCACCATCCGCTTCCTGCACTTCCTGGTCCTGCGTAAGAGTCTGCCCGCTTTTGACTTTATCGAATATACCCGGATCAAAGAAGAACTGCACCGGGCCACCAATGTCAAGTCTAAACCAGTGGATCAAAAAATCCCCCCTATTGAGGTTGTGGCTGCGCTCATTGATGCCGCCAAACAGCCTCCCCAATTAAAAGATAACCTCACTCCAGCCGACCGGCAGCGCCAGCATCTCGCCTGGCGGCGAGATTTGGCCATTCTTCTGAGCCTGAAATCATCAGGGATGCGGGTCAGTGAGTTGACCGGTTTGAAGCGAGCCAATCTGGACTATAGCCGCCAGGGGGCCTGGGTGGAAGGCAAGGGCCGCAAAACGCGCTTTGTGGCCTTTGACGACGAAGCCTGGGAAGCAATCCAGACCTACTTAAAGGAAAGAAACGACGAAGCTTTACCAACGCAGGTGGAACGTTATCCCCTCTTCTGCCGGCACGACCGCAAAGCCAAAGCCGAGACGCGGCTTCCTTTGTCGGTTCGAGCGATCCAACGGCTGATGGAGCAGTTATCCGAGCGGGCTAACCTGTCCAGCCGGTTCAACCTGTCCCCCCATTCCCTGCGCCACTACTTTGCCAACGGTTTGTTAGAATTGACCGGCAATATCGCTCTGGTGCAGGAAGCGTTGGGCCACCAGGACCCCAAAACAACCCGCGGTTATACTCGGGTCAAAGTAGAGCAAATTATAGACGGAGTGCGGAACCTGGGTAAACAGGAGAAACAGGAGCGAGGGGATTAGGAGTCAGCATTGGCGGGCGCTGCCAGCACCCGTTTGAGCCACTGACCTGTATAGCTGGCTGGAGCGGCGGCGACCAGTTCCGGGGTACCGGCAGATACAACCCGCCCCCCGCCCTGCCCGCCTTCGGGGCCAATATCAATAATCCAATCGGCAGACTTGATCACGTCCAGGTTGTGTTCAATAACAATTACGGTGTTGCCCGCATCCACCAGCCGACCCAGCACGGCTAATAACCGCTCGATGTCGGCAAAGTGAAGGCCGGTAGTTGGTTCGTCCAAAATATACAGTGTTTTGCCCGTAGAACGACGGCTCAGCTCTTTAGACAGTTTGACCCGCTGGGCCTCGCCGCCGGATAAGGTGGTGGCCGGCTGGCCCAGAGTGACGTAGCTCAACCCGACCGCTTGTAGCGTTTCCAGCTTGTTGCGAATAGCCGGGATGTTGGAGAAAAATTCCAAGCCTTCGGCTACGGTCATATTGAGGGCTTCGGTAATATTTTTGCCTTTGTACTTGATTTGTAGCGTCTCGCGGTTGTAACGCTGGCCCTGGCAAACCTCACAAGGCACATAAATATCAGGTAGAAACTGCATTTCGATTTTGATAATCCCGTCGCCCTCGCAAGCTTCGCAGCGCCCCCCTTTGACATTGAAGCTGAACCGCCCCGCTTTGTAACCGCGCAGTTTGCTCTCCGGGAGGCTGGCGTACAGGTCGCGCAGCGGTCCAAACAGGCCTGTGTAGGTCGCGGGATTACTACGCGGCGTCCGTCCGATGGGGCTTTGGTCAATATCAATCACTTTGTCAATATGCTCGATGCCGCTGATACTATCGTGACGGCCCGGCTTGGTGATGGCCCGATACATCACCTGGGCCAGTTTGTTGTAGAGGATGTCTACCACCAAGCTGCTCTTGCCGCTGCCGCTGACACCGGTGACGCAGACAAATTTACCCAACGGGAATTTGACATCAATGTTTTTGAGATTGTTCTCTTTGGCCCCCCGCACCACAATCTCTTTGCCATTGCCGGGCCGGCGCACCGCCGGAATGGGGATACCCCTGTCCCCACGCAAATACTGCGCCGTCAGCGAAGTGCTTTCGGCCAGAAACGAGTCGCGGTCAGCCGACCAGACGACCTCGCCGCCGTATTTGCCCGCACCGGGCCCCATGTCCACAATCCAGTCGGCGCTGCGGATGGTATCCTCGTCGTGTTCGACCACCAGGACGGTGTTGCCCAGGTCGCGCATCCCCTTTAAGGTTTCAATCAAACGCTCGTTATCCCGCTGGTGCAGCCCGATGCTCGGTTCGTCCAAAATGTAAAGACAGCCCATCAACTGCGACCCAATCTGAGTGGCCAGGCGGATGCGCTGCGACTCACCCCCGGACAGGGTAGCCGCGGCCCGGCTGAGGGTGAGATAATCCAGGCCGACATCGCGCATAAATTGCAATCGGGCGATGATTTCTTTAAAAATCTGGCCGGCAATGAGCAGTTGGCGCTCGGTCAAAACGACCGCCGCCGGCTGACCGCCGACCGCCGTCCCGTTACCGCCCCTCGTTCCCCCTTGCTCCCTTGCTCCCCTGCCCCTCTGCTCATCTCCCCGCAGCATTCTGAACCAGTTCAGAGCCTCGGTTACGGCCAAGTCGCTCACCTGATGAATCCCCAGGTTGGCAATGGTTACAGCCAGGGCCTCCGGACGCAGCCGGTGGCCGCCGCAGGCCGGGCAGGTGCGGGTGGACATATACTGCTCGATTTCGCTAACAGCATAGGTGTTGTTGGCGTTGGCTGCCTCTTTATAACGACGCTGCAAATGCGGCACCACCCCTTCAAAGGCGGTGGTGTAACTGCGTAGTTCGCCTTCGGCATTGTGGTAGCGCAGGGTCATCTGGTCGCCGGCCTTGCCGCCGTAGAGAATAATATCACGCTGCTTCGGCCCAAATTCGGAGATGGGGGTCTGGAGGGGCAGGTTGTAGTGGTTGGCAACGGCAGCAATAAGCTGGGCGTAATAGCCCTCTTTGTTCCCTTGGCTGAGTTTGGCCCAGGGCCGAATGGCACCCCCGGCCAGAGTTTTGTCGGGGTTCAGGACCAGTTCGGGGTCAACTTCCAGCTTGACTCCCAGACCGCCACAGACCGGGCAGGCTCCGTGTGGGCTGTTAAAACTAAACAGGCGCGGCTCGATTTCTGGCAGGCTGACGCCGCAGTAAACGCAGGCAAAATGTTCACTGAACAGCCGATCCCAGGGCTTGTCCGGGTTAGTCACATCCTGGACAATTAACGCCCCATCGCCCAATTTCAGGGCCGTCTCAACCGAGTCGGCCAGGCGGGTGGCATCGTCGTCAGGCGAGTTGCGCCGGATAACCAACCGGTCCACCACCGCTTCGATGGTGTGGAGCTTGTGCGGCTCCAGCTCAAAATCTTCGTCCAGGTCACGAACCAGGCCATCTACCCGCGCCCGCACAAAGCCGGCTTTGCGAATATCCTCGAATACCGCCTTGTGTTCCCCTTTGCGCTCGCGAACCAGCGGAGCCAGGATCATCACCCGGCTGCCATCGGGTTTATCCAGAATAGCATCCACGATCTGTTGGGTGGTTTGGATGTTGACCTCGCGCCCACAAGTAGGGCAGTGCGGCGTGCCAATGCGGGCATACAGCAGGCGCAGGTAATCGTGGATTTCGGTCACAGTGCCGACGGTAGAGCGCGGGTTGTGGCTGGCCCCTTTCTGGTCAATCGAGATGGCCGGGCTGAGACCCTCGATCTGATCCACGTCGGGCTTGTTCATCTGCCCCAGGAATTGGCGAGCGTAAGCCGAAAGGCTCTCGACGTAGCGGCGCTGGCCCTCGGCGTAGATGGTATCAAAGGCCAGGCTGCTTTTGCCGCTGCCCGACAGGCCGGTAATCACAATCAACTGGTCGCGGGGCAGTTCCAGGTTGACATTTTTTAAGTTGTGCTCGCGCGCGCCGCGAATGACAAGTTTCTTTTGAGTCATCTCTCACTCCTGACCGCTGACCACATCAGGGTCGTCGGCGGTCATCAAAAAACCAATTTATAACTGTACCATCAACCTGGAGTTTTTGCAATGAAACCGGCGACAATTGAATAGACCGACGGCTGGCAGCATGGTACAATACCCCGGCAAACAAAGACGTTTAGCTTATCTCCAAGAGGAGCACATTAAAATAATGCCACCATCCAATTACATTACTCTGGAAGAACAATACGGCGCGCACAACTATCATCCCCTTGATGTGGTTTTGGAACGAGGTCAGGGGGTATGGCTATACGATGTGACCGGTAAGCAATATATGGACTGCCTTAGCGCCTACTCGGCGGTGAACCAGGGTCACTGTCACCCCCGCCTGGTTCAAACGATGATTGAACAAGCCCAACGCCTCACGCTGACCTCACGTGCTTTCCGTAACAATAAGTTAGGCCAGCTTTATAAAAGTTTGCACGACCTGACAGGTTATGACCTGACCCTGCCCATGAACAGCGGCGCTGAGGCGGTCGAAACGGCCCTGAAAGCTGCTCGCAAGTGGGGTTATCAGGTTAAAAAAGTCGCGCCGGATCAGGCGGAGATTATTGTCTGTGAGGGTAACTTTCACGGACGGACTATTGCCATTGTTGGTTTTTCATCCGAGGCGCAGTACAAAGAGGATTTTGGACCTTTCGCGCCCGGCTTCAAGCTCATCCCCTATGGCAATGCCAGAGCACTGGAAGCAGCCATCAGCCCCAACACCGTTGCCTTTCTGGTTGAACCGATCCAGGGTGAAGCTGGGGTAGTTATGCCCCCGCCGGGCTATCTACGGGAGGTCAGGCAGATTTGTGACCGGCACAATATCCTGTTCATGGCCGACGAAATCCAGACCGGCCTGGGCCGAACCGGCCAGCTTTTTGCCTGTGACCACGAGGGAGTCCGGCCCGACGTGATGATTATCGGCAAGGCGTTGGCCGGCGGTTTTTACCCGGTTTCAGCCGTGCTGGCTTCTCAGGCGGTACTGGGCCTGTTTCGACCGGGCGATCACGGCAGCACCTTTGGCGGCAATCCCTTGGGGGCCGCCGTGGCCATCGAGGCGCTGGCAGTGCTGACCGAGGAGAAGCTGATTGAGAATGCGCACGAGCTGGGCGAATATTTCCAGGAGCGCCTGACCGAAATCCCCAGCCCCCACGTGAAAGAGGTTCGCGGCAAAGGGTTACTGATTGGGATGGAGCTAAAACCGGAGGCCGGCGGGGCGCGGCGCTTCTGCGAGGCGCTGCAAGAGCGGGGCATCCTGTGCAAAGAAACACACCAACATGTGATCCGTTTTGCCCCTCCCCTGGTCATCAAACGTGAAGAAATTGATTGGGCCATAGAAAAAATCACAGATGTTTTAAACATCGTGTGAATCCCTCTTCTTGAAGTATGAAGATCTCACAGGTACGTTCCCCGAAAACATGTAAGGTCTGGACCTAAAGAAGATTAAAGATTGGAGATTAAACAATCTCCAATCTTTAATCTCCAATCTGCCCTCAAATAGTAAATTTCTCTCCTGTCAAGGAATCTCGATTTTAATTGTCAAGGTTTCTTTATAGACAAATCCCCCATCTTCCATTAAACTGAATTATTTCCTTTGTAAAGAGAATACTGAGCCTATCTGATAATACAGTCAAGGCGGCTGTCAAACCTGTAGAAGACTTTTGAGTTGGCTAACCCATGAAAAACCGGTTATTTTCAGCAAGCCCAACTTATAGCCCAACTACACCTCCGGCGAAAAACCCATGGTTCGTGCGTCTACAAAATTTAGGCCGTTTCACCGAGCCTGAGTCTGTGCCACTGTGGCTGCGGCTGAGCTGGGATACAGTGGCGCTCATGGGCATCGCCGGGTTTGCCCTAAGCTATGCCGGCTTTTTATTGCGCAATGATCTGTTTCTCTATGGCGATCATCCGGGCCAGTTCTATCGGTTGTGGCAGTTGCTGGGGGTTATTTGGCCGGAAGAAGGCCGCCTCATCGGCTGGAGTCCCTATTGGTATGCCGGTTATCCTGAGCTACAATTTTATCCGCCTGGTTTTGCCCTGGCTGGTTGGCTTATTTGGATGGCCAGCTTTCAACAACTCCCCCTCTTTGTTGTCTATCAAATTTTAGTTTTTGCCAGTTTTGTGCTGCCGGCCATTGGGTTTTATTTGCTGCTGGCCTGGGGGTTGGGCGATCGTTTGGCCGGATTAGCCGCAGCCTGGTTGGCCCTAACCGCTCCGCTGCCGTTGGGCGGCGTCCAGGGGACAATGATCGGTATGGTGGGGGAACGGCTGGCTTTTGGCTTCATGCCGTTGTTGGTTTTGACGGGCTTGTGGTTGATACGTACGGAACGTAAACTCTGGCCCGTTCTCCTTACCGGCCTGATCCTGGCGGCCATCCTCCTTTTGCATCCTTACCAGGCTATTTTGCCGGTGGGCATCCTCGGCTTGTATACCCTTTTTCTGGGAGCAGGCCGGTTCAGACGCTTACAGTGGCTTGCGGTGACGGTTTTGTTAGGCTTTGGGTTGACTGTCTTTTGGTGGTTTCCCCTGGGCTGGCGGCGACGATTTTTTATCCCCCTGATCGAGGCTCCTCTTCAGGAAATTCAGACCAATCTGGAAGCCCTGCTTTGGTTTGAGGGGATGGGCTGGCTGCTGCTTATGGCTGTTGTGGGTCTATTTTTACGGCCCGCAGTGTACCGCTGGCTAACTGCGGCTATCTTTTTGGGGGGCCTGAGCCTGCTGGGTTTTATCTTTTTTGATTATCATGTCCTGGTTGAACAGCTCAATTTTTATGCCCTCGATCCGGTACGATTGATTGCCGGCGTCATCTTTACCCTTTTCATTGCTCTGGCGGTCGGCCTCTCAAATTTGGCATGGATGGGAACACGGCTGCTACAACAGGCAAACTGGGGAATTGCGGGACTGCCTCTTGTCTTGTTTATTCCGGGACTGATTTATGCCGACATTACGGCTGATTACGACTTTGCAAAGTGGATAAGTAAATGGCAGCCGGCGTTTCAACAAACACCGATTTTTTGGCGCGAAGCTGCTGCCCGGTACGATTTTCCAACCGCTTTAAAGATGATGGCGGCTACACCGGGCCGAATTCTCTTTACTTCTCATTACAGTTTGTTGTTTGATGTTCCCACCAGCCTTAAAGGGCTCACCCCCTATTTCATTCAACGGGAGATTTTGGGCGGCACCTTTACCCATCGCACCCCCGTAGGCAGCTACTTATGGCTGGGCCAGGCCGGGCCCCCTGTATTACGCGGCAAAGTAGAGTGGCAGGACGACAAAACTCTGGCCGGAGTAGCCTGGGAGAATATGCAGGATGACTTTTTCTTTGACCTGGTGCGTCGTTTTAACGCCACCCTCATTGTTACCACCGCCACCGACGCCCACGCCCACGCCTTTTTGGATAGCTCATCCCGCTTTAGCAAGGTTTGGTCTAATCGCCTTTTTACTTTCTACCAACCTGTTGGCTATCACCCCACCTGGGCTGAAGCCAGCCAGGCAACCGCCACTGTGCGCCGATATGAGCGCACAGCTATTGATATCGATATCCTCGAGGCCAGGCCGGAAGCAACGCTGTCTATTAAAGTGGCTAATTATGAGTTGTGGCAGGCAGAAATCAACGACCAGACGCTACCGATCCAAACCGATGCCTATGGACTGATGCATTTGTTTTTGCCGCCGGGAAGTTACACTGTTCAGCTTCGCTATGAACCGGGCTGGCCGGAATGGCTAGGCGATGCTTTGAGTGGGACGACGCTGGTAATTGCTCTAGGCAACCTGATTTGGGGATTGCTTCGGCCTCCGGCCTCGCAATGACTTGCTATGATTACTCCACTGCTTCAACCGGGGGAACTTTAGGCATAGACAATACCCCGTAGTAAGCCGGGGCGGTTTGCAATTCGGGGTAGCCGGGGTAAACAATACTCCAGAAGGTTTGCTCGTCGTGCCAATCCCATTGGGGGTTAGCAATGTAGATCAGGCTCATCACCCCAATCCAGGGCTGCCAGTGGGTTTCGGCGTAAGCATAGGCACGCTGCAAATATTTGTCCTGCTGTTCAGGGGTCACAGCGTGCCAGTGATAGGCTGATTTAGGACGCGGATCAACCGTCCAGCCGAATTCTAGCACTACCACTTTTTTGGCCCCATCGCCGTTGCGCTCCATAATAGCGCGAATATCTTCGACATGGCGGAAGCTGTAAACCCGGCGTAATTCTTCGGGGGCGCTGTCGCCGTTATTTAGCTTGGGGTTGGCGGCTACCTCCGCCGGGTCGGTTTCCGGCGGGCTTTTATAGCCGGCGGCATGGACGCCCAAGGCGTCGAAATAGGCGCCCCCCCCGGCGTCATACATCCCCTGCACAAAGTAAATATCGGGCATGGCTTCGGCGTCGTGGCGGGTGGTCGGGGCCAGCCCGGCACTGATGACAATGGCCTGGGGGTCGGCGGCTTTGACCGCCTGATAGCCGGTTTTCAGCAATGCCACATACCCCGCCGGATTGGGCGGCTTATTCCCCCACTCGCGGGCCAGGTTCGGCTCATTCCAAATCTGGTAGGCTTCGACCCGCCCCTGGTAACGCTCGGCCACGGCAAAAACGTAATCGTAAAAGTCTTGCAGCTTGTCCGGTGGGCTAACCTCCGGCAGCGGCGTTTGGGAAGCCCAGGCCGGCTGCGCCCCCAGGCGAACAATCACCTTTAGGCCGTGGGCATCAATCTGCTCCATCATCCGGTCGGCGATGGCCCAATGCCAGGCCCCTTTGGCGTGCCCCTCGACCTCACGCCAGGGGATTTCCTGTTTGATCCAGCGAAAGCCGGCATCCTGAACCAGTTGCAGGTCGCGGTCGGCCACCTCCGGTTGCCAGTAGAGAAACACTTGCATGCCGTAATCGGGCGAGGACATCACTTTAGCCGGGTCAACGGTAGGGCTGTAGACCGCCGTAGGAGCAACTGCCGCCGTCGCCGGTGTAGCGGCCGGATTGACTGAAGCAGCGGTATCGTCGGTCCCACCACATGCTGGAAGCAGAAGGGCAGGGAGTATCAAGAGGTAAATCACTATCACTTGTCGCAAAATCTATTTTATCCTTAAAAGTTTTGGCCGTCGCCGGACGGTCGTTCAATTGTAAACATTTGGCGCAGATAGGCAATTTTTGTTCAGGGGGTTTGTCCCTGCTGGCAAGCTGGATTACAATGCCGGTCTATCAAAAATCCTCAATACGGAGACACAGGCATGAATAAGCAAGAAATTCTAGATAAACAGAAGAAGTATTTATGGCCCAACCACCTGCTTTACTATACCGAACCGCTGCCGTTGGACCACGGCGACGGCATGTATGTGTGGGATGTGGAAGGCCACAAATACCTGGACTTTTTTGCCGGAATTTTGACCACCAGTGTCGGCCACAATCACCCCAAAGTGACCCGGGCGGTGCAAGAGCAAGCCGGCAAGCTGCTCCACTCTTCCACCCTCTACCCGAATGAGAACCACGTCAAGCTGGCCGAAAAGATGGCCCAGATTACGCCCGGCAAGCTGCAAACCTCGTACTTTACCAACTCCGGCACCGAGGCCGACGAGACGGCGGTGATGCTGGCCAAATGCTACACCGGCTACCAGGAGATCATTGCTCTACGGCATGGTTACAGCGGGCGTTCGCCGATGGGTATGAGTCTGACTGGCCAGGCCAGTTGGCGCATCGGCGGGACGCATATTTTGGGCATCAAGCACGCCATGAATCCCTACTGCTACCGCTGCCCGCTTAAAATGAACCCCGAAACCTGCGGCGCGGCCTGCGCCGAAGATGTCGAAGAGGTCATCAAAACCTCGACCTCCGGCCGGATTGCCGCCTTCCTGGCCGAGCCGATCCAGGGAGTCGGCGGCTTTGTGACCCCACCCAAAGAGTATTTCAAAATCGTGGTCGAGATTGTCCACAACTACGGCGGCCTCTTTATCTGCGACGAAGTTCAGACCGGTTTTGGCCGTACCGGCGACAAGTGGTTTGGCATCGAGCATTGGGAGGTGGAGCCGGATATTATGACCATGGCCAAGGGCATTGCCAACGGCCTGCCGATGGGCAATACCATCACCACTGAAGCGATTGCCCAGGGCATGGTCGGCCAGGGTTTGACCATCAGCACCTTTGGCGGCAACCCGCTTTCGACGGCGGCCTCGCTGGCCACCATCGAGGTCATGGAAACCGAGGCCACCCCGCAGCACATTGGTGAAGCCGGCGGGCTACTGCGGGCCGGGCTGGAGAAGCTGCAAGAGAAGTATCCGCTCATTGGCGATGTGCGCGGTATGGGGCTGATGCAGGGGGTGGAGCTGGTCAAAGACCGCCAGACCAAAGAACCGGCCCCAGAAGCCGTGGTGGCCGTGTTTGAGCAGACCCGCGCCCGCGGTCTGCTCATCGGCAAAGGGGGGATGTACGGCAACGTCCTGCGCATCGCTCCACCGTTGATTGCCAGCCAGGAACACGTGGAAGAGGCGCTGAACATTCTGGATCACGCCTTTGCCCAGGTACAAGAGTTGAATTTGTGATGACAAACGCCGCCTTGATCGAGTAGATTAAGGCGGCGTTTTTAATGTCGAGCAGAAGTCTTATTCAAGCACCTTACCGAATTTTGCTTGCAGTCAAATTTCATTAGAGTCGTCCCTCGCGCCAGCGAGCCAGGGCGTCGAGGTTGGAGGCAAAGCCGATGTCGGGCGGCAGATCGTCGGGGCTAAAGAGGGCTACGGCGTCGGCGTCGTCGTTGGGTTGGGCTGCACCGCCAGTAATGCGCCCGTGATAGACAATCAACACCCCGCTGCCGCGATAATTCTCGTAATAATAAACATCAATCAGTCCGGCAATCTCCACGGTGAAGCCGCTTTCCTCCTGACATTCACGTATGGCCGTCGCCTGGGGCGTCTCGCCGATTTCCATAAAGCCGCCGGGCAGACACCAGGTGCCGCGGGCGGGGTCGGCGCTGCGCCTGACCAGCAGCACCCGGTTGTCGTCGCTCAGGGCCAGCACCGCCGCGCCGACCTTGGGATCAATGAACTGCACAAAGCGACAGTTCGGGTCGGCACAGACCCGGCGCAGGCGGCCATAGGCCAGCCGATCGGTCATTTCTCGGCCACAGCGCGGGCAGTAGCGAAAACCCTGCCGCAGCGAGGCGGCTTCTTCGGCAGTGAGGGTGATTTCGTCGGGGGTATCAGCCATTGTGATAATGAAGATTGAAGATAGAAGATAGTAACCAGCAGTTAGAAACTATCTTCTATCCTCTATCTTCTATTCTCTATCCTCTATCTACCGCTTTCCGCGCGGCCCAAATGTTGCAGGTCGGCGCAGTGATTGGGGTGACGCAGCCGGTGCCGAGGATAAAGCGCCAGCCGCCGGTGGCCTCAAGCGCGGCTTTGGCTTCGGCCTGAACGGTCTCCGGGGTGCCGCGCAGCATAGTTTCCCACTGGCGCAGCCCGCCGCACAAAGCTTTGTCAGTGCGGCGCATGGCCTCACCCAGCGACGGGGGCGTTTCCACATCGTGCCAGTTGATGGCCTGGACCGGGTAGTTGGCTACCAGATCAAACATCACATTGACTCCGTGCAGGTGCAGCAAGTTAAACCACATGCCCTCGGTTGCGGCCAGAATTTGTAAATCGAGCGGCTGGCAGAAGTCGCGGTATTCGGCTTCGGTCAGCAGGTCGTAGGTGGCGTGCTGCACGGCCAGAAAGATACCGGCGGCCCCGGTTGACCGGCGCAGCGCCTCGATAAAGCGGAGGGTGGACTCGGTCAGCACGGCCAGCCCGGCTTTCACCGCGTCGGGGTGCTGGCGCAAATCGGCCAGCAAGCGCGGCCCGGCTAGGTTTTTGGCCTGCGACAGCGGATTAAAAATGGTCTGGATAAAAGGCGCTTCCTCGCCCAAAGCCTGGCCCAACAGCTTATTGGCCTCAATCACCTCGCCAAACAAACCCTGGCGCGGGTCCAGCGGCTTGAGCTTGAGCCAATCTTCCGCCGATTGAATAATCCGCGAACCCCATTCGCGGGTGCCTTCCTCGTTGCCCACCCAGCGACTTTCCGCGCCGTAGCCGGCCACCATAAAATCGCTGCTGGGCGTCACTTTGATAAAATCAAAATCATAGGTCCGTTGAAACTCCAGGTGGGCGCGGGCCAGTTCGGCGGCGTAGCGGTCGTCCACCGGCCAGTGCCGCCACAGGGCTACGGCCGGCCGGTCCACCGGGGCGTCGGCAAAGGTTGCCTCAAGGCGTTGGCGTTTGGTCATAGGTGTAGTCATCGGTTTTACTCCTTAATCTTCACTTTTTCCTATTCATAGTGATATCTACAGGAAATAATGATGATCTCTGTCTCGGTCACTTTATAGACCAATCTATGTTCATCGTTGATACGCCTTGACCAGTAGCCACTCAGTTCGTACTTCAACGGTTCTGGTTTGCCAAGGCCAGTGAATGGGCTGCGGTTGATATCGTGAATCAGTTCAATAATCTTCTTGTGAAGCTTCTTTTCTTGTTTGGCCCAGTCGTTAAAATCTTCAAAGGCGCTAAATTCAAAGACAACTTTTCTCATTGTAGATCAGCGAGGTTGACTTCAACGAGATCATGCTTTTGCTCGACATTCTTCATAGCCGCCAATAATCTTTTCTTATTAGCTTCTGATCGGGTCAAGTAATCCGTTTCATCAACTTCATAGACAGCAATTTCAATCTCTTTATCTTTAAAGAGTGTTTTTAAGCCCTCAACAAATTCAGCATCAAGCTCATTAGCATTTAAGCGATAAATAGAATACATGGATTTTTCTCCTGCTTTATCGGTCCTGCTAAAAATTAGCAATCCAGAGTTCTCAATTGTCAATTAAATTTCTTTTACCCCAACCTCAACTCATCCTTCACCGTGCGATAGAGCGTATCTGCTTTGAGTTCACCCAGGGTGTAGCAGGGGCCTTGCAGTTCGTCGGCCAGGGCTTGAGCTAGGCCACGATCAAAGCTGGCGTGCTCCATGTTGATCACCACCGAGCGGATGCCCTCTTCCTGGATCATCTTGGCCACGCGATGAGCCTCTTCCTGGGCCGGCAAATCGGTCACGGAGACGTTGCCCGCGCCGTCGGTCAGCAGAATCATCATGGCCATAATTTCGGGGTGGAGCCGTTTTTGCTGAGTCAACACCCGATGGGCTAACAACAGTCCGGCTGACAGCGGCGTTTTGCCGCCGACCGGCACATCGGCCAGGGCGTGTTTGGCTAACTCAACGCTGGAGGTGGGGGGCAGGACCAGCCGCGCTTCCTCTTTCTGAAAGACCACCAGACCCACCTGGTCGCGGCGCTGGTAGGCATCGAGCAGCAGGCTCATGATCGCGCCTTTGGTGGCTTCCATGCGCTCGGCAGCGGCCATACTCCAACTGGCGTCTACCACAAAGAGGATCAGATTGGCGGCGCGGCGCACCCGGACTTTGTCTTGAATATCCTGCCGCTCGACGGCCAGGGCACGCTCGGAGCGGTCGCGGCCCAGTTGGAAGGGCGCAGCGGCGCGGAAGGTGGCGTCGAAGGCTACGTCTTTGGGTTTGCCTTGTGCGGGGCGCGCCTGGATATAGCGGCCCCGCTTGCGGTCGGTGCGGGTGTAACTGCGTTTGCCCGCCGTCTGGCGGGTCATTTTATCGAGGGGGGTTTGCAGCCGGCGGGTAGCAAAATCCTGGCCGATGGTAATGGGCGTGTTGGCCTGACTTTTGTCGCCAGAAGCTTGGTTGGATTTATCGGGCTGCGGCGGCAACCCCTGGGAAGGGGGAACCTGCTGGTTGGAGTCGGGGTCTACCGCTTCGTTATCGTTTTTTTTTCCTCGGTCATCATATTCTGGGCTTCGCTGGAGGTAGCCTGCTGCTCCACCTTTTCAGCCGCTTCCTCGCGCACTTGCTTCAGGCGTTCTTCGAGCGCCTGGAATTGGGCGGTGGTATCCTGGAATGGCTGGCGTTTGAGCCGGTGCGGCAGGGCCAGTTCAGCGGCCATCAGAATGTCGGGCAAATTAATCTTCTCCCGACCGTTGAAGGCAGCGTGGGCCAGGGCCGTGCGCAAAATGACGATATCGCCCCGGTGACCGTCCACTTTCATTTCGGCCATCAATTCGGCGATGGTATACAGGTCACGCCGGTTGTACACCACTTTAGGCAGGGTTTGGCGGGCCTGGGTGATTTTCTCGGCCAGTTCGGCTTCTTTGGGCTGCCACTCCTGGTAAAACTGCTCCGGGTTGCGATCAAATTTAAGGGTGCGTTCCAAAATTTCCATGCGCGAGGCGGCATTGGAGATGCTCTGGATGTCCACGCACAGGGCAAAGCGGTCAAGGAGCTGCGGGCGCAGATCGCCTTCTTCCGGGTTCATGGTGCCGACAAAGATAAAGCGGGCCGGGTGAGCAAAGCTGATACCTTCGCGCTCGACCACGTTGACCCCCATCGCCGCCGAGTCGAGCAGCAGGTCAACCACATGGTCATCCAGCAGGTTAACCTCGTCAACATAAAGCAGGCCGCGATTGGCCGCCGCCAGCACACCCGGTTCAAAATGGCGCTCGCCCTTTTTAATCGCCTTTTCGATGTCGAGTGTGCCGACCACTCGATCTTCGGTGGCGCTGACCGGCAAATCCACAAAACGGATGCGGTGCTTGACTACTTTTAGCTCTTGCCCTTGCGCCTGGCGTTCTTTGGCCCAATCCGACCAGGTATCGGGGGCGTTGGGGTCGTCGTTAAAGGGCGAGTCGGCAAACACCTCGATTTCCGGCAAGAGGGCCGCCATAGCCCGCGCCGCCGTAGATTTGGCCGTACCGCGCTCGCCGCGGATCAGCACCCCGCCGATTTGCGGGCTAATTGCATTTAAGATCAGGGCCATTTTCATGCGGCCTTGACCGACAATGGCGGTAAAGGGAAAGATTGAGGGCATTGTGTTCTTCCTGAATGTTTTTGGCTTTAATGGTGGAAGGTTGGAAGAATGGAAGGCTGGAATTTTACCAACCTTCCAGCCTTCCATCCCTCCATTCTTCCGTTAATCTTTTTCTTCCTGCTTTTCTTTCTGAGCCTGGGCAATAATATCATTGGCGATATGGCTGGGTACCGGTTCGTAGTGAGAGAGGGTCATGGTATAGACTCCCCGGCCCTGGGTAATCGAGCGCAGGTCGGTGGCATACCGCTGCACTTCGGCCAGCGGGGCCTGGGCGGTGATGATGGTATTGCCGCGCACCTGTTCCATGCCCGACATACGGCCGCGGCGGGTGCTGAGATTGCTGGTCACATCGCCGGTGTACTCTTCGGGCACGGTGATGGTCATGTTCATAATCGGTTCCAGCAAAATAGCGCCGGCCTCTTTTACGGCCAATTTAAAAGCTTCGCGCCCGGCAATCTGGAAGGCGATATCTTTGGAGTCAACCGGATGCTCTTTGCCATCGTAAACAATGGCTTTAACATCTACCACCGGATAACCGGCAATGACGCCCTGCTCCAAAACCTGCTTGATGCCCTTTTCAATCGAGGGCAGGAAAGGCTGCGAGATGGAGCCGCCAAAGATTTCACTTTTAAACTCAAAGCCGGCTCCCCGCTCTTGCGGCTCAACCCGCAGGTGAACCTCGCCAAATTGACCTGCGCCGCCGGTTTGTTTTTTGTGGCGGTATTGGGCTGAGGCCGTCCGCGAGATCGTTTCGAGCATGGGCACACGCGGGACTGCCGTTTCAACCCCCAGCCCAAAACGGGTGGCCATGCGTTTCACAGCAATATCCACATGGGTGTCGCCCATGCCTTCCAGCAGGGTTTGCCGGGTGGCCGACTCGTAACGATGGCGCAGGGTCAAATCCTCTTCGGCAATGCGGGCCAGGCTGGGGCCGAGTTTGGCCGCATCGCCCTGGGTTTTGGGCGTCAAGGCAACGGCATAGACCGGTTCCGGGTACTTGACCATCGGCACGATGAATGGGCGGGCCTTATCGCCCAAGGTGTCGCCGGTCTGAGTGTGGGCCAACTTAACCACCCCGACAATATCGCCGGCGGCGGCTTCGCTCATGCCCAACTGCTCCTTCCCTCGCGGCGAGAAAAGACCGGCAATACGTTCTTCCTCATTCGTGCGCGAATTGAAAGCCCGCGAGTCGCCTTTGAGCGTGCCCGACCAGACCCGCAGATAGCTCAGCCGGCCATACTGGTCATTAATCGTTTTGAAGACCTGGGCCACCAACGGACCATTAGAGGCGCACTTTAAGCTTTCATCGGCGTTGGTTTTGGCATTTTTAACCGTTATCTCGACGGCAGGGGTGGGGAACGTTTCGACAATGGTGTGCATAAAGCCGCGCACCGCAACGTTGGCCGTGGCCGAGCCGCAGAAGACAGGCACGATTTTCCGGGCGGCTAATCCCGCTTGCAAGCCGTGATCAATTTCGGCTTCGGTCAAGGCTTCACCGTCAAAATATTTCATCATCAACTCATCGTCGCCCTCAGCCGCATATTCGACTACCTGGGTGCGAAACTCTTCGATGTCGGCGGCCATGTCCTCGGGCGGGGCGCTGGTTTTGCCGCTGCCGGTGCGGGCGGTTTGAGTAATCATATCCACCACGCCTTCAAAATGGTCGCCTTTGCGGATGGGTAGTTCCATCGGCACAAAGGTGGCTTCAAAGGTGTGGCGGAGTTGGTCAATCACCCGGCGGTAACTGGCGTTGGGCCGGTCCATTTTGTTGAGGAAAATGGCGATGGGTTTTTGGTTATCTACGGCCATCTGCCAGGCCAGTTGAGTGCCGACCTCAACCCCGGCGGAGGCATCCATGACCAGCACCACCACATCGGCCACGTGAACGCCGCTGAGCATTTCGCCCTGAAAGTCGGCATAACCGGGGGCGTCCAAAACGTTGATTTTATATCCTTCCCATTCGCAGGGAATGACAGACAAATTCAGCGACATAGTGCGGTGGATTTCTTCCTCGTCGTAGTCGGACACGGTGTTGCCATCCTCGACCTTGCCCAGGCGGTTGATTGCGCCACAATTAAACAGCATAGCCTCGGCTAATGAAGTTTTACCACATCCACTGTGCCCCAGGAGAACCACGTTGCGTATTTTGTCTGTTGAGTAACTGCCAGCCATCAAAATCTCCTTGAAACGCGTCTATGCGCGAGATGTTAGTTGTACCGCTACGTACATTGATGCCGTGCCCATTGATAGCCGGGCACGTCAGATAATTCTAATGCAAAAGAGGGTTGCTGTCAAAAGGTTTGCGATAGGCGTCACAAAAAGAATTTTGTTTCACTTTAGCCTCTCACCGCGTTTATGATATAATGCAAAACAAGTTGGAGAATTTTTACGAAAAGATCTAGGTAGAGCGAGGTGACTATGAGTTGGGTTAATTTTTGGAAAAGAAGTAAACTACACATTGTTTACGAACGGATAGGGGACTCGGGGGGTGAGGCTACTTCTACCCTTCAAAAAACCAACTTTGGAGAAGACCAGGTTAGCTCTAATCTATGGAACCGGAACAGGTTTCCCATTGTCTACGAGGGTAATGAAGCAAAAGCAGTACTGGTAGATGTTGAATCCTTCACTCAAATTGAACTGATCTTAGATAACCTCTTTAATCGCGAAGTAGAAGTAGAAGATGCAGTTTTGGCTGCTTCAACTATTCTGGAACAATTAATTACCCATGCTCAGAAGGAATCGCCCGCCGTAGACTGGGAAAAAGAACTTAATGAACTATAAACCTGTTCTTGCCACCTCTTTTAAGCGAAGTATAAAGCGGTTGGAAAAGCGATTTCGAAATGTTAAAAACGATGTGAGTAATGCCATTAAAGTGCTTATAGAAAACCCAAAATTGGGGGTTGCTATTCCTGGCGGGAGTGGAGTCCGTAAGTTACGTGTACAAAATTCTGATCTGGCACGGGGCAAAAGTGGTGGGTATCGCTTGTTGTACTATACCGAAGATCAACCGGAGCCAATGTTATACTTGCTGTTGTTATATTTCAAATCGGATCAAGAAGATGTAACCCAAAAAGAGTTGCAAGATCTTCTCGACGAGTTATGGAGCGAAATGGGCCTATGAATCGAACAGAAGCCTGGGCCTTAGTCTGCGAATATACCCAAAGTCCTCAACTGCGCCGCCACATGCAGTCGGTTGAGGTGGCCATGCGGGCCTATGCCCGTCATTATGGTGAAGATGAGGAAAAATGGGGATTGGTGGGGCTGCTGCACGATTTTGATTATGAGCGTTACCCCGATGTGGCGGTGAACGGCCATCCCAATACGGGCGCGCCCATTCTGCGTGAGCGCGGCGTGGATGAAGAGATTATCCGGGCTATTTTGTCCCACGCCACCGAAGTGACCGGGGTGGAACGTCACTCCAAAATGGAGCACGCCTTGTATGCGGTGGATGAGTTAACCGGCTTGATTGCCGCCGTTGCCCTGGTGCGGCCTTCTAAAGATGTGCGAGATGTGGACGTTAAAGCGGTACAGAAGAAATGGAAGATCAAAGGGTTTGCGCCAGGCGTCAACCGGGAGGATATTGAAGCCGGCGCAGCGGCGCTACAGATTGACCTTGAGGAACATATCGGCCTTGTTTTAACCGCGATGCAAGCAGCGGCGGCTGAACTGGGTCTGGCTGGCGCAACGACCACAGCCGAGTCATAAAAACAGAGGAGTGTTAATGAACTATATACTACCAATAATGGTAACTGCTCAGGTGCGACGCACTTATTTTCGACTAAAATTGCTAATTCTGCTTGCGTTAACGTGCGTCTCACCTGGCAGCCTGAGTGGTAACCGATAATGAAAAGGTCGCAGGGTCGCATGATTTCCCAGTCTACTGTCTACCCTCTACTATTTTCTTTCGGAGGAGATTGGAGAATAATTTGCTTATGACCTCAGAAACCGAAGATATTTTGCCGCCGGGTGTTATCCTGCACGATACCTTGAATCAAATTTCTTCTGTTATCAGCATCGCTCAACTCTGCTTGATTAGCAAAGAGGTTTCCCCTGAAATCCAGCATGACCTGAAGCGCATTGTTGAAATGACCAAAGAGGTTGCCGCCAACCTCAAACGCCTGGCCGAAACTCTGGAGGAAGAAGAGGAAGCATAATTGGTTCCTCGCTACCCCATGAGAATGAGCCGGAAAGCTAAAATAAAAAGGGGGCGTTTTAGCCGGTGAGCCTCTCGTCTATGCCGCAGGAGGATAGAACTGCGCTCTCCGTTCACCTGATTCTGCTTTCAACTCCCTCCTCCCTGGTCCTGTCCCTGGTCCTCGCCATTTTTGCCATCGCCCCGCTGTTTTATCCCGGTTATCTTCAAACCCACTACAGCTTTATCACTCTGTGGAATGTGGCCGATTTGCGGGCCAATCTGGGTAATTGGGGTTGGACTCCCCACATTGCCGTTGATTTCGACCCCATTCGCAGCGACGGGCTGCTGCCCTACTATCTGTCAGCGCTTCTGCCGTTTCAACCCGCCACCGCGATCAAAGTTGTTTTGGGACTGAGTTGGCTTCTGGGCAACGCCGGGATGTTTCTCTGGCTCCGGCGCTGGCTCGGACCTGCTGGCGCGTTGGTGGCAGCCCTGGTTTACACCTATCTTCCCCACCAGATTGCGACCGTTTATGTACGCGGCGCAATAGGTGAAGCCCTATATTTTGGCCTGTTGCCCTGGGCGGTGGGAATGAGCGAATGGGCCGCGAAGCGTAGGCGAATAGGCGAGTCAAATCGAGTGGCAGGCGTGGTTGAATTTGTTTTGGCCGTTTTTGTGTGGCTGATACTCGGCTTGAGTCACCTGGGCTTGATGCTGTGGGCCTCTGTTTTTGTGGGTTTGTGGCTGTGGCTTAGCTATCATCGTCAGGCTTTGTGGTCTATTTTGACCACCCTTTTTGGCCTTATTCTGGTTGCAACTATGATTTTCATCGCCTCTTCGCCTCCCGCCTTCTCGCCTCCTCTCACCGACCATTTTCTCTATCCTTTCCAGCTTTTCTCCGCATTTTGGGGTTTTGGCCCCAGCCGGCCCGGTTGGAACGACGGTATGTCCTTTCAGCTCGGACTGGCAGCGGTTGGGCTGTCGCTGTTGACCTTCTTGGGGTGGAGTAGGTCAAATAAATCAGCCACGCCTTCAGCCAGCCGCCGTTTGACTTTTCTGGGCGGCGGTGCGCTTCTTTTTGTTTTGCTCCAATTTGGCTTTACCGCGCCGCTGTGGAATGGGTTGTTCTTGATCCAAACACTGGCTTATCCCTGGCAATTGCTGGGATTGGCCGGACTGTGTCTGGCCGTTTTGGCCGGGGCCGGTGTGTGGCTGGATGACCAATTGGCTCGTCTGCCGCTTTTCGGTGGGATTGTGACCTTAGTCGTTCTGAGCAGTTATCCTTATTTATCCCCCCAATTTATTCAAATCGAGCCGGAAGTTATGGCCGGCCCCCAGGCATTATTGGGGCAAAAGCAGTTGGCCCTCTTAGCTCACGATTTTTCAATCGCTGTCAGCGGTAATACCGCCGGTATGGAGCAGGGAACAACTTCGATTCCCCTGGCAATTCATGGGCCTTTACAGGCGGCTGATGTTTTGCAGCTTAATGTTACCTGGCTGCCGCTCCAGCCCTTTAACGAAGATTGGAAAGTATTTGTCCATCTGGTTGACGCTGACAATCGAGTTTTAGCCCAATTCGACGGGCAGCCACTCGAAGGGACATACCCCACTTCCCACTGGATTCCCGGCGAACTCATTGAGGATTCTTATCCGCTCATTATCCCGCTGGATGCCCCACCCGGCCCTTACCGTGTTTTCGCTGGCTTGTACAATGAAGCGACCGGCCTCCGCCTGCCTGTCCCCGGCGACCCCGAAGGGAGGGTGGTGCTGAATGTCGAATAAAGCGACCGCCGACCCATTCGACAGGCTCAGGGCAAGCCGCCGACCGCCGACCGCCGAACAACTATCGCCCCGTCCTGCTTCTACTTTCTATCCACTATCTTCCATTCACTATCTTCTATCCACTATCTTCTATCCACTATCTTCCGATTCCTACCTCTGGCTCACCCTGCTATTATCTTTGCCTGTCATTGGCCCACTGCTCCAACCCGGTTACTTTTGGGGCGCGCACGATGCCCGCCATTCGGTTTACTTCTTGTATCAATTTGACAAAGCTATTCAAGATGGCGTCTGGTATCCGCGCTGGGCGCCCGATTTTGCCTTTGGGCATGGCTATCCGTTTTTTAACATCTACGGCCCGCTCTCTTCCTACTTGGGCGAAATCTTTCACTTGGCGGGATTGGATATTGTCAATAGCGTCAAAGTGGTTTTTGGACTATCGGCCTTGCTTTCCGGGCTGACCATGTTTCTGTTTGTCAGGCGTTTGCTTGGCTCTGCCCCCGGCTTGATTGCCGCCCTGACCTACGTTTATATCCCTTATCACCTGTTTGATTTGTATGTCCGGGCTGCCCTGGCCGAGTCGGTGGGGTTTGTATTTGTGCCGCTCGTCTTGTGGGGTTTTTATGAGGCGGTGACTCGCCCTCGCCTGACTGCTGTACTCTGGGCGGCTATGGCCTACGCCGGTCTAATGTTTACCAGTAATTTATTAGCCCTGCTTTTCACTCCTATTCTCGGCCTGTACGTTGCCTTCATACTCCTGGGGAATCAGCGAATCAGCGAATGGCGAATGGCGAATCTTCACGCCTTACGCCTCCTCGCCGCCTCGCTTCCCCCGGCGCTTGTGCTTCTCCTCGGCCTCGGCCTGAGCGCCGTCTTTTGGCTGCCTGCCTTTTTAGAATATCGCTATGTCCGGGTTGATCAGTGGGTGGGGGGGCGCTTTGCCTTTGGCGATGATTTTGTTGACTTTTTTCAACTGTTCTCGCCGCGTTGGGGCTTTGGGGCCAGTATTCCCGGCCCCGACGACGAAGCTGGGTTTCAAATTGGCCTGGCAGCGACAGTTCTTTTTATCCTCTCTTTTCTGATTGTACCTAAATTGACTGCGCTTCAGGTTCGGCGCTCTTTGTATTTTTTTCAATTCATGACCCTGCTTGTTCTCTTTTTGACCATTCCCGTTTCTTATCCGGTTTGGAAATTCTTGCCCCTATCCACCTTTGCCCAGTTTCCTTGGCGACTGCTCGTCGTCGTTGCGCCCTTCATCTCTGTCGCAGCCGGAGCAATCGTGGCGAAAAATAATGGTCAATGGTCAACAGTCAATAACCAATTATCAACTTCTGACTCTTGCCTCCTACTCCCTACTTCCTACTCCCTACTTCCTACTCCCCTCCTCTGCGCCCTCATCCTCCTCTCCAGCTACCCCTATCTTCAGGCCCAAGTCCGCGACCCGGCCCCAACGGAAGGCCCGGTCAGCCAAGCGGCGCTCTTTCGCTTTCAACAATCCTCCGACGAGATGACTGGCCAGACAGCTTGGGTTCAGCGCATCCCTGCCTGGTCAGCCCTGGCCGAACAGGTGGAACGCGGCGGCGAGATTACCAGCAAAGTCAATTACACCGTCCTGCCCGCCGACGACAGCGTGGGCGTCTATTCGATGACGATGGACAGCGTGCATGAACTGCTGTGGGTGGGAACCCAAAAAGAGAAGCAAACGGTTACTTTTCTCATCCCCTACTATCCCGGCTGGCAGGCTTATATTTATGAAGATTTAGGGCCACATGATGGCAACCTGGATGAGGAGGTTGGCCCGGTGACGCGCGTCGGGCCGCTGGTAGACCGCCCTTCGATCCGCACTACCCCCATCGAAGGTTGGATGGTGGTCCCCATTCCCAAAGGCTCTCACTTTTTAGAAATTCGCTTTGAGGATACGCCTATTCGGGTTATCGGGCGTTGGATTTCGTTTGTTTCTGTTTTGGGGGTGGTGGGTTTGTTTGTTTTTGATAGATTGGTGATTACACGAAAACACTAATGACACCCTCTGTAAAGTTAAAAATTATCCGTACCCTCGCATCCTCGCCTCACCTCCTCCCACTTTGGCTAATCCTGGCGCTGTCTATCTTCGCCTGGGGACCATTGCTCACCCCGGCCTACTTTTTTAACGCCCACGATGCCAAGCACAGCGTTTTTTTCCTGGTTGAATTTGACCAAACCTTTCGCGACGGCTTTTGGTGGCCGCGCTGGTCGCCCGATTTTGCTTTTGGTTACGGGTATCCCCTGTTCAACATGTACGCGCCGCTGGCCTTTTACGCGGCAGAAATCCTCCATCTGCTGGGACTAAGCTTTACCAGCGCCATCAAAACAATGTATGTTCTGGCCATTATCGCCTCCGGGCTGGGTATGTATAGCTTTACCCAACGATTGTTTGGCCCCCGCGCCGGGCTGTTGGCGGCAGTCGTATATATGTATGCCCCTTTTCGCCTGGTCGAAATTTTTGTCCGCAGCGCCTATGCTGAATTTGTGGCCCTGGCTCTGATTCCGTTTATTTTCTGGGCCTTCACCGAACTTTGCGCCGCCCCTTCCCTGCGTCGAGTCGCGCTGGCTGGTTTTACTTATGGCCTTTTGGCCCTAACCCACCATACCACCTTTTTTACGTTCAGTCCCTTTTTGATAATTTACCTTCTAGTCCTTATCTTGATCCAAGCTAAACACAATCTCCAATCTCTAATCTCCAGGAGCATATACACCTTCAATGCCGGTCTGCTCGGCCTGGCCCTGGCTGCCATCTACCTTATTCCAGTTATCGCCGAAACCCGCTACATCAAAATCGAACAGTGGACCAGCGGCAGCTATAACTATTTGCAGCACTTTGTTTATTTTGCCCAGTTGTTTTCGCCCGAATGGGGTTACGGCTATGCCGGGGTAGGTCTGGCCGATGATTTTTCTTTTCAATTAGGCATTGCCGGGATGGCGCTGGTCGCTTTTGCCCTGATTAATATGCTGACCCGGTCCTTTCCCCACCGAGGTATCGCTCTCTTTTTCTTTATCGCCACCCTGGCGGTAATTTTTTTGATGTCCCCCCTGGCCGAACCCACCTGGCAAGTTATGCCTATCGCCACCCTGGTCCAGTTCCCCTGGCGGCTACTGGGCATGACCGCCTTCACCATCGCCGTCGTCGCCGGCTCTCTCCTGGCCGAGGGAAATCGTCAACAATCAACAGTCAACGGTCAATGGTCAATTTCTGATCTACCCTCAATCTCTACTCCTCAATCTCCAATCTCTAATCTCTATCTTCTCTGCCTCGTCGTCGTCCTGGCCTCCTTGCCCTATACCCAACCCCAATACACCGAAATTCCGGCCTGGGCCGAAACCCCCCTGGCGGTGATCAACTGGGATCGAGCCTCGATTGTGGACCGGGTCGGGATGGTAGCGGTCACGCAGGAGCAGCCTCAAACCAGTCCTTTAGAACAGAAATACCTAAACGGCGAACCGCTGACCGCCGCCGCCATTATCGCCGGGCAAGGCACAGTGGAGACGCTGCACCGGGGCGGCGCATCAAGCCGGGTCAAAGTCGTGGCCGCCGGGCCGGTCACACTGCAATTTTACACCTACGATTACCCCGGCTGGCAGGTCACCCTCGCTGGCCAGCCTCTCCCCCACCGGCCCGAACCACCCTTTGGCCTGATTACGGTAGACCTGCCCGCGGGCGAACACATGGTGCAGTTGCGGATGGGCAGCACGCCTCCCCGCACCCTCGGTGCGATTATCAGCGGTCTGGCCCTACTGAGCCTCATGGGTCTTTCCTTCTGGTCGCGCCTCTTACACCGTTCCCTAACCCCCGACCCCTGATAATTGACAATTCCGGCCCGATCAATAATAATAGGTCTCCGTTATGACCGAATGTTCAGCTTGTGGGGCCGAGTTAGCGGCTCATGCGACCCGCTGCCCCATCTGTGGCAAACCAACCGCCTATTATCATCGCCAGCGCCGCTGTTTGAATTGTGGCGCTCCCGCCGCCGAAAAAGCCGTCACCTGTATGATGTGCGGCAAGCCGGTGGATACACTGCCCCTTAAAACCTCCATTTTTAGCGGCTCCTGGATAGGGATTGGCCTGGGCCTGTTGATTATCGGCGGGATTGTGGTGGGGGTTGCCCGCTATCAGGGCAATTTTTATGCCAGCGCCGAAGAGGTAGCGATCCAACCGACCAGCCCCATCCCCACCCCCACTCGCACCGCCACCGCCACCTTGACCCCCCTGCCCACAAATACGCCCCTACCCACCGCCACGCCAACAGCTACGGCAACACCAACCCCTCGCATTCACACAGTAGAATCAGGGGATAATCCCTCTTCCATTGCCTTCGAGTACGGCGTGACGGTAGAAGAAATTATGCGGCTCAACAACATTGACGATGTGAGCAATCTTCAGGTGGGGCAGAAACTGCTCATCCCTTCAGGCGTCAGCGCGACTCCCGGCGCGGAAGCCACCGAGTCGATTCAAACCGTCGTTTACGTTGTCCAGCCGGGCGATACCTTGCTGGGTATTGCCATAGACCACGAAACTACAATCGAGGGCATTTATGCCGCCAATCCCGATACCATTCTCGATTTAATCTATCCGGGCCAGGAAATTATTGTTCCGCTGGCTCCGCCGACGCCCACCGCTACCCCTACCCTGCCACCGACGCCCACCGCCACAGCGACCTCAGCCTATACCAGCCCCAACCTCCTCAGCCCCACCGCCAACGAAGTGGTGGATGCGCCAACCCTTCTGTTTAATTGGACCGCCACCAGCCTGCTGGCCCCCGATGAATTTTACGTTTTGCAGCTCACCTGGGCCAACGGCGCCCAGACCGAAACCTGGCTCAAAAACAGTAGCTGGCGCATCACCATCGCGGAGCGCCCGGCCAATGGCTTCATCACCTGGACAGTAGTGGTTAAGCGCCAAACCGGCAGCAACCCCGATGGTTCCCCCACCGGCATCAATCTCACCAATCCCGCCGAACCCCGCACCGTCGAATGGCGGTAGAAGGAAAAATGGAAGGCTGGAAGATAGGGCAATCTCCCCTTACCAACCTTCCATCCTTCCAACCCTCCAAACTTCCCCCGTCAAAGTGAGCAAAAAATGAATACTTTTTGGTCTGGAAAATCGGCCTGAGTTAGCCTAAACTGAGGCTACTGAACTTTACCAATTGATTTCGGCCAAGAGCGGAGCCTCTCCCCATGTTATCCTATAGCAGCGTCCAAAACTTTGTGTTACACTTTAACTCACAGTTCAAACAAATTGTCCCTAAATCTTTGATGGCCTGGAAAACATTTACCTACCGCTGGCAGTGGCAGCTCAAAAGCTCGCCGGAAGCGCTGTGGCCTTATGTGGCCGATACCCAACGCTTTAATCAGGCGGCGCACCTGCCTATCATCGCTTACCTTGAAACACCACTGGATACGGGCGGCAGCCGCTTGACTGCCCGCACCGGCCGCTTCGGCCTGACCGTTGAGTTTGAAGATCATCCCTTTGAATGGGTGCGAGAACAGGAATTTAGAAACGTCCGCACCTTCAGTCACGGTCCCCTGGCCGAAACTCGCGCCCACTTGCAGTTGCAGCCCCATGAAAATGGCGCCATCCTCAAATATGAGGTGGATGTAACCCCTGCTAACCTGATTGGGCTGCTGGGCATCCCTTACCAATTTGGCTGGGAGATGCAGCGCAATTTTGGGCACGTTTTCCGCACTATTGATGCTTTTCTCCAACAGCAAACCCACCAGCCTTTTCCTCTTAAAATAATTCCCTTGACTGAAGCCGGCCAGGCCCGGCTGCGGGAATTAACTCAACAGCTCGCCAGTCAGGGCCATGACCTGCGGTGGGTACAGCATCTGGCCGATTTGATTGTTACCGAAGCCGATGTCAATCTGGCCCGTATCCGGCCCTATGTGTTGGCCGACGACTGGCAGGCGCCCCGCCGGGCCATTTTAGAAATGTGCCTTTCTGCGGCCAAGTTGGGGTTGCTGAACCTACGCTGGGACCTGCTCTGTCCCTTATGTCGCGGCGTTAAAAGCAAGGCCGCTTCGCTTGATGAAGTGAGCAAAGGAGTTCACTGCGCCACCTGTAACATAAATTTTGAGGTCGACTTTTCCCAGAATGTCGAGCTTACCTTTACCCCCCATCCCCAAATACGGGCAGTTCACGATGGGTCCTACTGTGTCGGCGGCCCTATGGTGACCCCCCACATTTTAGTCCACCAGATTATCCAGCCGGGCGAAACGCGCCGCTTGCAGGTCAACCTGGAACCGGGCCGCTACCGCTTCCGCACCCAGCGCCCCGGCGTCGAAACCCCGGTCGAGTGGCAAACCCCGCTTATTTCGCTGTCCGCCAAAACCAATGGGGAGATGATTGAGGCCGTCGCGCAGCCGGCCCCCCCTCAAGCCAAAAACTCGTGCCCAGAAATCACCCTGACCCTCACCAACAACGCCGGCTACCCGCAGCGCATCTATCTTGAGCAGGCCGCCTGGTACGCCGACGCCGCCACCGCCGCCCAGGTGACAGCCCTCCAGCATTTCCGCGACTTGTTTAGCGATGAGGTGCTCCGGCCCGGCGAAGAGATTGGGGTGCAGAGCGTCACTATTCTCTTTTCTGATTTGGTTGGTTCAACGGCGATGTATAATCGGTGGGGGGATGCGGCTTCTTATGCCCTGGTCCGCGAGCAGTTTGCTTTTTTGCAGCGGATTATCCGGGATTATGAGGGGGCGATTGTTAAAACGATTGGCGATGCGATTATGGCCGTCTTTGCCGACCCGGCCAAAGGGGTTGGCGCAGCCCTGGCGATTCAACAGCAGATCAACGACTTCAACGCCAGCCACCTCAACGAGCCGCTGATTATCAAACTGGGGCTGCACCAGGGGCCGTGCCTGGCCGTCAACCTCAACGACCGGCTGGATTACTTTGGCACGACCGTTAACCTTGCCGCCCGTTTACAGGACCAGAGCAAGGGCGGCGATGTGATTGTTTCCGAAAAACTGCGACATGACCCCGCCGTAGCTCACCTGCTCGACACCCTCGGCGTCAACATTGCCCCCTTTGCCACCTCAATCAAAGGCTTTGACGAGCATTTCAGCCTGTTTCGGCTAACCCTTCCGCCGAAGCATTGTATCTAAAAACTAACCACAGATTTCACAAATTTCACAGAAAAATGACAAGAATTTTGTGAAATCTGTGCCATCTGTGGTTAAAAAATAATTTAAACTGTCTAACTTCAAAATAGCTAAAGGGTTAACTCAAACCATACTTCTTTTGAAGAAAGGTTTCTGCCGCCTGGCCGAACAGCAGATAGAGCAGTAAATCTTTGTGAGTTTTGACAAAAGGCAGATCATATTGATCTTCCAAAACCGGCAAAAGATACGAAGCGGGGCGGTAGCGTTTGATCTCATCATCCGGGTCCAGCACCAGGGCGGCTACGTCGGGATTGACCGGCGCGGGGGTGCGGCCAAACTCGCCTCGGAAAATCATCTTAAACGGCTCAGAAACCAAGGTATAGCGGCCGTTCATCACGTTAAAGGCGGCTTGAGAGCCGACAATCTGGCTGGTAGGCGTCACCAGGGGGACATAACCGGCGTCGGCCCGCACCTGGGGAATTTCGGCCAGAACCTGGTCCATAAGTTCCAGTTGGCCCATCTCCTTCATCTGATTGTACAGGTTGCTCAACATTCCGCCCGGCACCTGGGCTTCAAAAATCTTGTCGTCATAGTCCGGATAATTCAGATCTGCCAGCAAGCGGCGCATCAAAGGGATGGCCTGTTCAATGGCCGCTTTATCGTCTTTAACAACCAGTTCGATGATCTGATTGACCTGTTTCCGGTCAATATCTTCATACCGAACCGGCCGGTAAAATTTGCCATAGGCCGGAATAAACTTTTTTAGCTCTGCAAAGATATTAAACAACTCGGCCTGAATTTTCAGAATCAGCGCCTTATCCAGGCCGTGATCAATGCCCATCTCCTCGGCAAAGACAATCAACACTTCAATCGCCGGGTGCGAGGTTCCTTCGGAAAAAGGCGTGATGGCCGTATCAATATAGTCAAGCTTATGGTGCATGGCCATCACAGCAGACAGCGTCGCCACCCCGGTGGTGCTGTGGCTGTGGAAGGTGATCGGCGCCGAGATATTTTGTTTTAGCCCCTTAAACAGGTCGAGCGCGTCGGTTGGATACAGTAACCCAGCCATATCTTTGATGGCAATCTGGTCCGAGCCTTCGGCTTCCAATTTTTTGGCAAAATCTATAAAATAGTCAGTGGTGTGAACGGGGCTGGTGGTGTAAGACAGAGTTCCTTCAACCCTACCCCCGGCTGCTTTAGTAGCCAGAATGGGGATTTGCAGATTACGAAAGTCATTCAGGGCGTCAAAAATTCGCATTAGCCCCACCCCGTTGACGACAGCCTCCTTGACAAAGGAAATCACCAGGTCATCGGCGGCGGGCTGGTAGCCAAAAAGATTTTGTCCCCGCAGCAGGCAGCGGATTTTTTCACTGCCGCCCAAAGTTTCCTTGAACGTGACCAGCCGCTCCCACGGGTCTTCGTCCAAAAATCGGATACAGCTATCCAGGGTAGCCCCACCCCATAATTCCAGGGCAGCAAACCCGGCATCGTTAATCATCGGCAGAACCCGCATGGCCTGGGCGGTGGTCATACGGGTGGCGGCCAGGCTTTGATGGCCGTCGCGCAACGTAACATCTACAAACTGAGAATTGGTAGTCATAGTTATTTCTACTCCAAAATAAGTAAAACTTGGCCTTTTTGGATAGGCTCGCCCACTTTGATCTTAATTTCTTTAACCTTGCCGGCCACCCGAGCGTTGATGTTGGTATTCATTTTCATCGCCTCAACGACAACCACCGGCTGATTTTGTTTAACAATATCGCCGACAGCGACATTAATCTTGCGAGCCACACCCGCAATGGGCGAGACAACTTCATTAGCGGCGCTGGCCGCCGGTGTGGCCGGAGCGGCAGGAGTAACAGCCGGCGTCGGCGCGGGTTTAGCGGGCGGTGGAGACACCTGGGGCACGCTGGCCGCAGGCAGACTATAGGCAGCCGGCCCACTCCCGTCACTATCTTCCAAGATTTCAACTTCAACTTCATAACTAACACCATTCACGGTGACACGTAACTTTTTCATCTCAAGAATCCTTTTGTTAAATTAAAATAACTGCCAGGCATGTCATTTCGACCGCACGGAGAAATCCCCAACACCTTACTTTTACCTGTTGCACCCTGGGGATTTCTCGCTCCTTCGTCGCTCGAAATGACATGAACCTGAGTAGCAGCTGTTTTTGGTAACGGCTTAACGTCTTGTTCCGTGAGAATTCATAATCGAAATACGGCCCTGAACCGCCCATGCGCTGGTAGGCCGGGCGCGCCAGTAACGAACACGACGAATGCGGGCTTTTTGGCCCAGGGTTACCGCTACCGCCACCGAAATAACCGCCATCACTTCCGGCGAGGGTGCAGCCGGTGTCACGGTAGACCCGCCCGGCTGGGAAACAGTTAGATTTTCTTTCATAACTCACCTTCCCTCCTGGTTGTATTTTATAGGGGAATCAGCCCGTGTTTCTTTTGCGGGCGGACATCACGTTTGGCGCGGAGCGACTCCAGGGCCAGGCTCAGGTAGCGCCGTGTATCTTTGGGTTCGATGATGTCGTCAATCAGGTTACGAGCTGCCCCCACGTAAGGGTTGGCAAACTCGGCTTCATACTCCTGGATAAACTTGGCCCGGGCTGCTTCGGGGTCAGCGGCATTTTTGATTTCGTTGCCATAGATGATATTGACGGCTCCCGCTGCGCCCATTACCGCTACTTCGCCGGTCGGCCAGGCGGCCACACGGTCGGCCCCTAAATCTTTGGCGCACATCGCCAGATAGCCGCCGCCATAAGCCTTGCGCAGAATGAGCGTAATCTTGGGTACCGTCGCCGCCGAGTAAGCAAAGAGCATTTTAGCCCCATGCCGGATGATGCCGCCATACTCCTGCTCCACCCCCGGCAAAAAGCCCGGCACATCCACAAAGGTAATCAGCGGAATATTAAAGGCATTGCAAAAACGGACAAAACGGGCGATTTTGTCCGAGGCATTAATATCCAATGCCCCGGCCAATACCGCAGGTTGATTGGCCACAATCCCCACCGATTGGCCGTTGATCCGCCCAAAACCGATAACCGCATTAGGGGCAAACTGTTCCTGGATTTCCATAAAATCACCGTCGTCCACCAGGCGGCCAATGACTTCTTTCATATCGTAACCGTCGCGGGGATCATCAGGGATGACGGTATCCAGGAACGGATCTTCGCCAAACACAACCTCGCCATTGCCATATTCCGGCGGGTCTTCCAGGTTATTGCTGGGCAGAAAACTCAGCAATTTTTGGCAGAGTTGAATAGCATGCTGGTCATTTTCAGCAACCAAATGGACATTGCCGCTGTGAGCTTCCTGGGCGTAAGCGCCGCCCAATTCTTCGGGAGTGACCATTTCGCCGGTCACCTCCTTAATCACCTGAGGCCCGGTGATAAAGAGTTTGCCGGTGCCTTTAACCATAATGATAAAATCCATTAAGGCTGGCGAATAAGCGGCGCCGCCGGCGCACGGACCGGCAATAATGGCTATCTGCGGCACCACCCCTGAGACCAGCACATTCCGATAAAAGATGCGCCCATAACCGCTGAGAGAGTCAATGCCCTCTTGGATGCGCGCCCCGCCACTATCATTGAAAATCACCAGGGGACTGCCGCTCTTCAAGGCCATCTCTTGAACCTGGCAAATCTTGTTGGCGTGAGTTTCCCCCACTGAACCGCCGGAAACCGTAAAATCTTGTGAGGCGACGAACACTTGGCGGCCATCTACAGCCCCGACTCCGGTAACGACCCCATCGGCGGGTAACTCCTGGCTGGCCAATCCAAACCTGGTAGCGCGATGTTGAGCAAATAAATACATCTCCTGGAAGGTATCAGGATCGAAAAGGAGGGCCAACCGTTCACGGGCGGTAAGTTTGCCGCTGTCGTGTTGTTTGGCAATTCGTTTCTCGCCGCCGCCTGCGGCCAGGCGTGCTCTGATTTGCCGCAACTGTTCAATTTTTTCTTTGGTTGTCTTCATAAAAAATTCCCCAGCGGTATTTTTAATAAAATAGCCCGGGCTATCCGCTTGACGGAAACACTCGGGCTGATAGAAACGCGATGGTTCTCTTTCTTGAAACCACTGCGTCTAGACACTGTTTATCATCAATCTCGCATCCACACTGATGCGACCTTAAGGCATTATAGCCTCCCCATCATCGTGATGGGCAACAGCGGCCTGACTGTTGCGAAACAACTGTACCTATTTAGAATTAAATTAACAGATTTACTCCAAAAGTAATAGTGATATATGTCATTATCAAATGTGAAAAATATCACTATTACTCATTAAGAGTAATGTTTACCATTGCCAGGTAAACTTTTTTTAGTGTACCACAGCTCGTCTACCTTGACTAGTTTGAACATCCAGACCGGCAGGGCAAACGCAACTATCATGTCAAAGAAGAAAGGACTTTGAGCAAATAGTCCTCATCCCAACCAGCCTTGAGGGGATGCCATTGGGCAAGATCAGAAATTGGCGAAACCACTTCTCTTTCGCTTGCCCCAATTCTTCGATCTCAACCCAACTATCCCGCCACAAATGACGGCACAAATCGCAATCATCATGATTTCAAGGAGAAAATGATCTATTCGGCGGCTGGTGCGCGGGTCTTTGAGCCTTCCCAAGATGTGCAGTGATACGTAGCTTTGTGGGTTGCGTCATCATTTCGCTCCGTTTTTCCCTTGATGATGACATACTTACCCCCATTGAGGCAAATTTGGTTCAAGCCCGGACTATTTGTTTGTTAATTTTACATAATAAATGCAATTGCCCTGGCCCCGGTTCTATCCTATCGTTGGGTTGTCCCCCCTTTTTTATTATGCTAAAATCAGATAGTCCGCCTCTTAAGAGTTGGTAAGTGCTCTGAGGTAAAATCTGCCACGAATATCACGAATTAACACAAATTTTTATCCTTATATTCGTGAAAATTCGTACCATTTGTGGCTAAAAAATAGCCAACAACACTTTACAGGGGGACTACCTAAAATTAGGTTATGGTTAAACCGGGCGATTCAGGGGCATGCCCCTGCCAAAAGCCAGCAGCAAATCCTATCTAAAGTTATGTTGCCTCCCCGCCGATAGCTGTGATAAAATCAGAGCGGACATTCGAACCTTAAAAACTCAGGAATTGGCGGCTGGCAATTGTATCTGGCGGCAGAGTGATTACAATTTTAAATCAGAGTAGCAGGTAGCAAGGTAGCAATTTTTATGGCCTGCTACCCGGCTACCTCACCCCTTCGAGTGCGCCGAAGGGCGTGCTACCTGTTTTAGTCGCAAAAACTTATCTGGGTAACAATATCATCAGCCGTAAATCAACGATTCCAGCGAGGTGAACTATGGCCGACTTGGTCGGACAGACGATTGGCAATTATCAAATTATCCAACGGTTGGGCCGGGGCGGCATGGCCGATGTGTACAAGGCGTTTCACACCGGCCTGGCCGTCCACCGGGCGCTCAAGGTCATCCGCCCGGAGTTTGTGGCCGAAGAAGGCTTCAAAGAGCGCTTCCAGCGCGAAGCCCAGGCGGTGGCTGCCCTGCGCCACCCCAATATCGTCCAGATGCACGATTTTGGGGTGCAGGATAACCTGTACTACATGGTCATGGAGTTTGTCGAAGGCCAGGACCTCAAATCCTATTTGACCCAGCATGGTCAGGTGCGGCCCTTTAGCCAGGTGGCGGTTATCCTGGAGCAGGTGGCTGCGGCCCTGGGGTATGCCCACGGGCGTAATGTGGTCCACCGCGATATTAAACCGGCCAATATTATGCTCACCCCCGAAGGCCAGGCCATTCTCATGGATTTTGGCATCGCCAAAATGCTGGCCATGGAGGAGCGCATGACCCAGACCGGCGTCGGCATTGGCACGCCGGCCTACATGTCGCCGGAGCAGGCGCGTGGGCAGTCGGACGTTGGCCCGCCGGCCGACATCTACTCGCTGGGCATTGTGCTGTATGAAATGCTGACCGGGCGGGTGCCGTTCAGCGCCGACACGCCGCTGGCGGTCATGCTCAAAGCCATCAACGACCCGCTGCCGCCGCCGCGCGAGTTCAGCCCCGATATTCCCGATGTGCTGCAAGGGGTGGTGCTCAAAGCCACGGCTAAAGACCCGGCCCTGCGCTATCAGACGGCCGCCGCCTTTGTGGATGCGCTCAAGCGCAGCCTCAACCTGGCCCCCGGCGCACCGATTCCACCCGATTTGCTGCCCCCGGATGAGGACGCTACCCAGGTGACGCCGGAGAAGGCAACCAGCCCCGGCGCGGTTAAGTCGAAGTCGAAAAAGAAAAAGGCCCAGGCCAAACAGCAGCGCATGCCCTGGCTGCTGCTGGGCGGGGCGGTTTTGGTGATTTTGTGCCTGCTGGCGGGAGCGGCCGGTGTTGGCGCTTATTTCTGGCTGCGGCCCGCGCCCTCGCTGGCCACGTGGCAGTTTATCGTTGATGCCTCGCAGGGGATGAATGAGACCATCAACGACCGGACCAAAATGGACATTGCTCGGGCCGCCCTGGCTAAAGAGCTGGAAATCTTGCCCGGCAACGTCAACGCTGGCCTGCGGGTCTTCGGCGGCGGCGCGTCCGGGGCGGAGCCGTGCCGGGATACCAAACTGCTGGTGCAGCCGGCCACCGGGCAGGGCGGGCGGCTGGTCAACAGCCTGGCCGGCGTCACCCCGGCCGGCGAAGCGCCGCTGACCGAGGCGATTGTTCAGGCGATTGGCGATTTTGATTTGACCCGCGACACCCACAATACCTTGATTATCATCACCGCCGGTCTCGATACCTGCGAGGCCGACGCCGTAGGGCAACTGCAAATTCTGAGTGAGCGCCTGGGGATCGAATTTGATTTGCAGTTGATTGGCCTGGGGGTGAGTGAGGGCGACCGGGTGCAACTGGAAGAGATGGCCCAGGCCGCCGGCGGAGAGTACCACGACGCCCAGAGCGAAGAGGACATCCAGCGGGTGGTGGCTGAAGCGGTGGCCGAACTGCCGCAGACCCCGGCCCAATCGAGCGAGGCGGTCAGCGCCGAGGGTCAGATTCCGCTGGGGCAGTACGTTTCCGGCGAAATTACCACCCCCGAAGATACGGCCACCTATACCTTTACGGCGGCAGCCGGGCAAACCATTTATTTTGAGGTTGAAAATACCACTGAAGGAACCTACTTCAAGCTGACCGCGCCCGATGGCCGGACCGAGGTTTTCAATATCTACAACAGCGACCAGGGGCCGATTGTGCTGGAACAAGCCGGAACCTACACCTTGACGGTTGACCCCGATGCCGACAATGTACCCGCTTACGAGTTTGTCATTTGGGAGGTCAAGCCGCCCACCATCGCCGGGGGGGCCATCGAGCCGGGTAAATTTACCGGCGGCGAAATCAAAATACCGGGCCAGACCGCCAGCTACACCTTCGCGGGCACAGCCGGGCAAACCATCTATTTTGATGTGGAAAATACCAGTGAAGGAACTTATTTCATCCTGACCGCGCCCGATGGCCGGACCGAGGTTTTCAACATCTACAACAGCGACCAGGGGCCGCTGGTGCTGGAGCAGGCCGGAACGTATACCTTAACCGTTGACCCCGACAGCGCCAACAAGCCCAAGTATGAGTTTGTGGTCTGGGACATCAACCCGGCCGTCATCGAGGGGGGAGAGCTGGCCCTGAATGAGTTTGTCAGCGGAAAAATCGAAATCCCCGGCCAAACGGCGACATACACCTTTGAGGGGGAGGCGGAACAGACTATTTATTTTGATGTGCAAAACACCAGCGAAGGAACTTATTTCATCCTGACTGCGCCCGATGGCCGGACTGAGGTTTTCAACATCTACAACAGCGACCAGGGGCCGCTGGTGCTGGAGCAGGCCGGAACGTATACCTTAACCGTTGACCCCGACAGCGCCAACAAACCTACTTTTGAGTTTATTCTCTGGGATATTGATCCGCCGGTGATTGAAGGGGGACCGCTGGCCTTCAACGAGTTTGTCAGCGGAAAAATCGAAATCCCCGGCCAAACGGCGACCTACACCTTTGAGGGGGAGGCGGAACAGACTATTTATTTTGATGTGGAAAATACCAGTGAAGGAACTTACTTCATCCTGACCGCGCCCGATGGCCGGACCGAGGTTTTCAACATCTACAACAGCGACCAGGGGCCGCTGGTGCTGGAACAGGCCGGAACGTATACCTTAACCGTTGACCCCGACAGCGCCAACAAACCGGCCTATGAGTTCACTCTGTGGGATGTTGACCCGCCGGTGATTGAGTGGGGGTCAATCGAGTTTGGGGAGTTTGTCAGCGGGGAAATCGAGATCCCTGGCCAGACGGAAACGTACACCCTCGAAGGTTCAGCCGGGCAGAGCATTTTGTTCGATCTGCAAAACTCCAGCCAGGGTACGTACTTCATTCTCTACGCCCCGGATGGCCGGACGGAGATTTTTAACATTTACAACAGCGATACCGGGCCGGTGGAACTGCCTGAAACAGGCACGTACACCCTCACCGTTGACCCTGACAGCGCCAGTAAGCCGGCCTATGAGTTTGTGATCCAGTTGCAGAATTAGACTCTGGGTAAAGATTTTTTTGGTCACAGAGATAGAATTTGGCGGGTGATACGTGATACGTGATGCGTGAAAAAATTCTCACGCATCACGCATTGTTTTTATCTATCAATTGACCGAAAAGAAAATTAAAGTGCTTGGTTTTTTGACCGTTTGCCCAGTCGTTGTTAAAATTCCACTCTAAACTTGTCCATAACCTTACCCCAACCTGTAGAGCTTGTGCCCAACCGAAACTGATCCCGGCCCACCAGGGCTTCATCAAAAGGATAGCTCTCATCACCATGGACCAACCGCATAAACGGAACGCTAATGGCCCATCTGTCGAAGAGGTCTTAAAGCCAATTCTCTATGCCGACATCTTCGACTTCCCCCTGACCTTTGACGAAATTTACAAATTTCTGGAGTTTAGAACCACGCCCGAAGAGGTCAAAACCTTGTTGGCTCAGGCGGTTGAGAGTAAAGCGGTCATTCTGGTTGACCAATTTTATACCCTGCCGGGTAAACCTCATCTGATTAACAAACGGCGCGAGCGGTGGGCTGCCTCGCAGGTGTTGTGGCCCAAAGCCATCCGCTATGGCCGCTGGGTAGCGGCGCTGCCTTTTATCCGCATGGTCTCCGTCACCGGCTCGTTGGCGGTTGATAATCCCCGCGACGGGGTGGACGATATTGATTACCTGATTATCACCCGGCCGGGGCGGCTGTGGCTTTGTCGCGCCTTGATTATCCTGATGGTCCGCTTTGGCCGCTGGCGCGGGGTCAATCTTTGTCCCAACTATTTACTCAGCGAGAATGTGCTCTACTTTGAGGAAAATAACCTGTTTATCGCCCGCGAGATGCTGCAAATGATCCCCCTCTACGGCCAGGAATTTTATATCAAAATGCGGGAAATCAACACCTGGGTCACCGGGTATTTGCCGCAAGGCTACGGCCTGAACCTGGAAAAAATCAACGACCGCTTGTCGCCTCTGCAAGTCTTTATCAAAAAAATTGGAGAGTTTTTGTTGGCCGGCCCCATCGGCGATGCTTTGGAAAAAATTGCTCAAAAGATTCAAATTACCAAGCACACCCGTCTGGCGGCCCAGTCTGGCACGCTGGATAAAGTGGTGTTTACCCCCGACACCTGCAAAGGCCACTACGACGGGCACAACAACCGCACCATGACCGCCTACCAACAGCGGCTACAGGCCTATTCCGTCAATGGAACTTTGAAGAATGAAGTAGGGAGTAGGTAGTAAGGAGTAGGGAGGGTAGAGGATAGAGGATAGAGGATGGTGGATAGAGGATAGTGGATAGAGGATAGTGGAAACCATCTTCTATATTTCGTAGCTACTCACCGCCCCTTCGATACGGCCTTCGGCCTACTCAGGATGCGGTGAGTAGCACCCTGAGTAGCTCTGAGCGAAGCGAAGAGTGTATCGAAGGGTGCTATTTGGTGAGTAGTTACTATATTTCTATCTTCCATCTTCCATCTTCTATCTTCTTCCCTTACTTCCTACTCCCTACTCCCTGACTTGGAGTTAATCATGACCGACGTTCTCTTTGGACAATCCTATTATCTGCGTTTTGATCCCAAGCTGTGGGAAGCGATGCAGCCTTATCCGCCTCTGGGCAGCCTTTACGCGGCTTCTTACATTCGCCAGCACGGTTATGAGGTGGCCTTATTTGACGCCATGCTGGCCGAGTCTGAGGCCGAGTGGGAGGCCGCGCTGGATAGAGTTCGGCCCAAATATGCCGTGCTGTATGAGGACAGCTTTAACTACCTCAGCAAAATGTGTTTGCTGCGTATGCGCCAGGCCGCCTTTACGATGGCCGAAGCGGCCAAAGCCCGGGGCTGCACCGTGATTATCTCCGGCTCCGATGCCACCGACCACGCCGAAAAGTATTTTCAACACGGGGTTGACTATCTTCTGGTGGGTGAAGGCGAGCTGACCCTGGGCGAGCTGCTCGACCGGCTGAGCGGCAAAACCGAGCAGCCGCTGGAGTCCATGCTGGGCCTGGCCTGGCAGCAGGAGGGACAAATTCAGCGCACGGCCGAGCGGCCCTTTGTGAAGGATTTGGACAAATTCCCTTTTCCGGCCTGGGATTTGGTGGATATTGCCCGCTATCAAAAAATCTGGGTCCAGCATCACGGCTATTACTCCATGAATATGGTTACGACGCGCGGCTGTCCCTATCGCTGCAACTGGTGCGCCAAGCCGATTTATGGCCGCCGTTACAACAGCCGCAGCCCGGAAAATGTGGTGGCTGAATTAAAGTGGCTCAAAGAGAGCTTCAAGCCCGACCACATCTGGTTTGCCGACGATATTTTTGGCCTCAAGCCCGGCTGGATTGAACGATTCAGCCAACTGGCGGTCGAACAAAACGCCGTTGTTCCCTTTAAGTGCCTGCAGCGGGTTGACCTGATTACCCCGGAAGTGGCCGGAGCGCTGAGCCGGGCCGGCTGCAAAACCGTCTGGGTCGGGGCCGAGTCCGGCTCACAAAAGATTCTGGATGCCATGGACAAAGATACCAAAGTGGAAGACATCTATACCGCCACCGAGCGGCTGCATCGGGTTGGTATCGAAATGTGCTTTTTCCTCCAATTTGGCTATCCCGGCGAAGGCTGGGCCGAAATCGAGGAAACCCTGAAAATGATCCGCGAGTGCCAGCCTGACAATATCGGCATTTCTGTCTCCTATCCGCTGCCCGGCACCAAATTTTACGAGAACGTCAAAATTCAACTGGGCGAAAAGACCAACTGGCTCCACTCCGACGATTTGGATATGCTCTACCGCGGCCCCTTTGTGGCCGATTTTTACCGGGTGCTCCATCACCGCGTCCACCACGAATATCGCGCCCGCAAAGCCTGGCGCAACGTGACCAAAGCCTTGAAAAATCCGGCCACCCTGCGCCCCAGCCATTTACGCCAGGCGGCAACCATCCCGCTGAACCTGGCCCGGCTGGTCAAATCGTCGGCCCAACTGCGGCGGCTGGCAAAAGTGCGGCATGATGAGCCTGTACAACTAGAGTTACAATCCGTTTAGGTAATGGCTCACGGATGAACACGGATGAACACGGTTCTTTTAGGGAAGATTCAAATGAAACATGAGGAAGTAACCCAATAGTTCGGTAAAAAATTACACAGAGAAACACGGAGGAGGCACAGAGATTCGCTGAGATTTCTCTGTGGTTCTCTGTGATGTCTCTGCGAGGCTCTGTGTTCCTGTTTACCGATTTAATTGTGAACCTTTATAACTCTTGCCGACAATGCTATTGAAGATTTATGATAATTGTTTACGGTTAAGTTGAAAGTAAGGACGTGTTGTGTTTAGGGAGTAAAACGGATTGGTGATTCCAATGGACATTCTTCTTTCCCATGGCTACTTCATCGCCGAGGATGAGCACGAACAGAAAATCATGAAACCCTACCCCACCCTGGGACTATTGTATATTTCCTCTCACCTCAAGGCGAAAGGGTTTCACGTTGAGGTCTACGACAGCACCTTTGCCACCCTGGCCGAGTTTGAAGCTTACGCGCGCCAAACCCGGCCCGGCCTGGTCGGACTGTACTGCAACCTGATGACCAAACAAAACGTGCTCAAGATGATTCAATTCTGCAAAGAGGTTGGGGCGCGGGTGATCGTTGGCGGGCCGGAGCCGCCCAACTACGCTCAGGAATACCTCGCTTTCGGCGCGGATGCGGTCGTCATCGGCGAGGGCGAAGTGACGCTGGAAGAATTGATTCCGGCGCTGGCTCAACACGGCCCGCACCGGCTGCACGGCGTTTTTGGGCTGGTCTTTCGCGATGAAGCGGGCCAGCTTGTCAAAACCCCGGCCCGGCCCCAAATTGCCGATCTGTCCGCCCAACCCTGGCCCGACCGTGAAGCGATTGACCTGGATCGCTACCTGTCCACCTGGAAAACCCATCACGGCGTCAGCTCGGTTTCGCTCATCACTGCGCGGGGCTGCCCCTACACCTGCACCTGGTGCAGCCACTCGGTTTTTGGCGAAACGCACCGCCGCCGCACCCCCCAGGATGTGGCCGACGAAGTCGCCTGGATTGCCGAGCGCTACCAGCCCGACCAACTGTGGTACGCCGACGATGTGCTGACCATCCACCCCCGCTGGTTTTTGCAATATGCCGGCGAGTTAAAAAAGCGCAATCTCAAAATCCCTTTCGAGTGCATCAGCCGGGCCGACCGGCTCAACGACAAAATTGTTGACGCCCTGGCCGAGATGCAGTGCGACCGGTTGTGGATTGGGGCCGAAAGCGGCTCGCAGCGCATTCTGGATCGGATGCAGCGCAAGGCCAATATCGAGGATGTGCAGGCCAAAACCAAATTGTTGCAGGCTAAAGGTATCTCGGTTGGTATGTTCATCATGCTCGGCTATGAGGGCGAAGAGGTGTCCGATCTCGAAGCGACGGTGGAACATCTCAAAAAGTCCAACCCCGATATTTTCCTGACTACGGTGGCTTATCCAATCAAGGGCACGCGCTACTATCAGGCGGTGGAGAGCCAGGTGGTTTCTCACCTGGAGTGGGCCGCCCGCACCGACCGCGATTTCAAAGTCAACGGGCGCTACTCGCGCCGCTTTTACGATTACGCCACCCGCTGGATGGTCAACGAGGTCAATTTGCATAAACTGCGGGTTTCCGGCTCAAAAGATTTTGGCCGCATGGCCAAGATGTTTATCAATGCTCAGCGCGGGCGGTGGGGCATGCGCCTGACCCAAAATGAGCGCGATGGCGGTGGGGGTCAACCCGGCAGTGGGCGCGGCTGGTCGACTCAGGAACGGGCGGTCGAGGGGTGGTAGTTTAGATTGATGGCCTCACTCAAGCGGGGACTGATTTTTAGCCTGAAGATTCTGCTGACCATCCTGCTTTCATTCCTGTTTTTGGAATTTCTGCTGCTTGTTTTTAATGATGTGGTTTTCCGCAAGTCGCTCTACATGTATGACCCTGACCTGGGGTATCGTGCCCGGCCCTATGCCCGCTGGGGCGACAACATTACCAACGAATTTGGTTTTAATGACCGTGATTACCCTCACCAGAAAAAGCCGGGCGCTTACCGGATTCTCTTTGTGGGGGACTCGTTTAGCTGGGCGGGTGGCTTGAAAGGAAATTATACGGCTCTGCTTGAGCAAAAATTTGAGGCCGAGTTTGGCGACTCGCGGGTTGAGGTCATCAATACCGGCTACGATGCTACCCATACCGGCGAACAGCTTAAGGCCCTGAAAAAGTTCGGGCTGCAATACAATCCTGATTTGGTGGTGTTGGCTTTTTTTGTGGGCAACGACTTTTATGACGCCGTACCCTGGCGCAGAAGGATTAATGTCGGCGGTTCGCAGGTGGATCTTGATACCCGCACCGATACGGAAATAACCTTATTTGGGCAATTAGTTGTGCCGCTGCAAAGCCGTCTTTATCTGTTTTTGCGCGACCAGTGGGCTACCTATCAATACCTCCAAACCCAACGCCAAAATACTCAGTTGGCGGACAATCAGCCGGAAACTTTAGCCGGTCAGCCGAAAGCAGAAAGCACTCAAGCGCCTGCCGCTGAAATGTTTACCTACACCGAAGATAATATTTCCGAATACTATTCGGAACTTGAACTATATCGGATTCAGATATTCAATGAGGTGTTGGCTAACTCGGTGGCGGCTGATCAATTCAAACTTCGGGAAGATTTTGTGTTTAGCAATTTATTAGCCATGCGCGACCTGCTTGAAGAAAAGGAGATTGATTTTATAGTGGCAGCCTATCCTGATAACCTTCAAATAGAGGAGTCGCTCCGCCAGGTAATCTTTAACAAATATGACCTTGACCCGGCCCATTTTCAGTTTGATCGGCCCCAAAACCTCCTGCGGGAATTTTGCCAGGAGCAGCAGATCGAATTTTATGATCTGCGGCCCGCGTTTCAGGCCAAGCAGCAGGAGGGACAGCGCCCCTACCTGATTAACGATTCGCACTGGAATGAGCTTGGCAATCAAGTCGCGGCCCAATATTTGTTTGAGACCCTGCTGCCCAAAGCGCAAACGTTTCTGGGCGAGCAGGCAGCCCGATGAGCGCCATGATTAACCCGGCCGCTTTCGACGCCTTGGCCGAAGCCTACGATGATGCGTTTACTCGTTCTACGTTAGGTCAACTCCTCCGGCCCCGGGTCTGGGACGTGCTGGCCCAACATTTCAGCGCCGGACAGCATGTGCTCGAATTGACCTGCGGCACCGGCGAAGACGCCCTCTGGCTGGCCCGGCGCGGCGTTCATGTCACCGCTACGGACGGTTCGGCGGAGATGGTTAAAGAGGCTAAGGCTAAGGCGGAGGCTGAGGAGAAGAGAGGCGAGGAGGCGAGGAGGCGAGGCAGTCTTGAGATTGAGCAGGTCTCGCTGCAAGAGATGATAGAAGGGCATTTCTCCGGTCTCCGGTCTCCGGTCTCCGGTCCGTTCTTCGATGGTGTTTTTTCCAACTTTGGTGGGCTGAACACCATCGGTGAGTGGCGTTCGCTGGCGGCGGCTCTAGCCGAAATTGTTAAGCCAGGCGGCAAAGTCGTTTTAGTCCCGATGGGGCCGGTCTGTCCCTGGGAAATCGGCTGGTATCTGGCGCACGGCCAGCCCAGGCAGGCTTTTCGCCGTTTCGCGAGAACCGGCGTCCCGGCCAAAATCGGCGCGGCAGTCATACCCATCTGGTATCCCTCGGCGGGGCGGCTGCGGGCCGACTTTGGGCCCTGGTTTACTCACGTAGCCACTCAAAGCCTTGAATTATGGCTGCCGCCCAGCTATCTGGATCATTTTGTCAACCGCCGGCCCGGTTTGTTCCGCTGGCTCAATCGCTTTGAAGAAGCTACAGCCCGCCTGACCGGCGGCTGGGGCGATCATTATATTATTGTCTTTAGAAGACATTGATGCGGAAAATAAGAAATAAGAAAAAAGAAATGAACTACGCAACCGGGGTTACAAACTTCTCCCTTCTTATTTCTAATTTCTTATTTCTAACTTCTTATTCGAGGTATAACCGATGCTAATTCTCTACAACCCCGTCAGTACCGTGCCCGGCAAAACCGTTTTGCCGATGTCACTCTTAGCCCTGGGCGCGGCCCTGGAAGATAAACAGCCTTATGAAATTGTGGACGGCAACTTGCTGACCGACCACGCCACCCAGCTTATTGACACCCTCAAGGCGAAAAAGGCCACCGCTTTGGGCATGACGGTCATGCCCGGCCCGCAGCTCAATCATGCGGTGGGCCTGACCAAAAAAATCAAAACCGCGCTGCCCGATTTGCCCATGATTTGGGGTGGCTATTTCCCCACCCAGCACAGCGAAGTGATTCTGCAATCCGGCTATGTGGATTTTACGGTCCGCAGCCAGGGTGAGTTGACCCTGTTAGAGTTGATGAATGTGCTGCAAAAGGGCGGCGACTTATCGAGCGTGAACGGTTTGTCTTATCGGGAGGGCGACCGGATTATCAATAACCCGCCCCGCGCCTTGACTCCGCTGGACCAATTTCCGGTTTTTCCTTACCACCGCATCCCTGTGGAGAAATATATCCAGAACAATTATGTCGGCAGCCGCGCCCTCGACCAGAACTCCAGCTTTGGCTGTCCTTTTGCCTGCAACTTTTGCGCGATTGTCAGCATGACCAATCGCGGCTGGCTGCCCGAGCCGGCGGAGCGGATGGCCGGTACACTTAAAATGCTAAACCAGAAGTACGGCGTCAATGCCGCTCAGTTTCACGATATGGACTTTTTTATTTCCGAGCGGCGCGTGGCCGAATTTTGCGAGCGCATCAAAGACGATGGTCTGAGTTGGTGGGCTTTGGGCCGGATTGACGAACTGGCCCGCTACAAAGAGTCGACCTGGAAATTGATGAAGCAAAGCGGCTTAAAAATGATTTTCTGCGGCGCGGAAAGCGGCTCCGATGAGATGCTGGAGCGCATGAACAAGGGCGGCCAGGCCTCGACCCAGCTCACCCTGGAAGTGGCCGCCAAAATGAAGCAGTACGGTATCATCCCCGAATACTCCTTTGTGCTGGGCAATCCGCCGGAGCCGGAGCGGGACATCGAAATTACCTTCAATTTTATTCGTAAGCTCAAACAAATCAACCCGGCCACCGAGCTCATTCTCTACACCTACACCCCCGTGCCGATGGATGCCGGCGGCGGCAATCTGTACGAAAACGCCGTCGCTGCCGGCTTTAAATTCCCCACCACCCTGGAAGAGTGGGTCCAGCCGCCCTGGGACGAATTTGCCCTGCGCCGCCGGCCCAAAACTCCCTGGCTGGATAACACCATCTACACCAAAGTGCGCAACTTTGAGCGGGTCATCAATGCCTACTACCCCACCACCACCGATCTGAAGTTGACCGGCCTGCGCCGCAACATTCTGAAAACCGTCGGCGGCTGGCGGTATCACCTCAAATTTTACGAGTATCCGCTGGAACTGCGGGTGCTGCAAAAACTGTTTGCTTATCAAAGACCGGAGACGACGGGATTTTAGACCGATCTACTAAGAGTAAAACGATTAAGGACGTAGACAATGAAGAGCTCGAAAATAGTTCTGGAAAAAGTTTCTATTAATAATTTTTTGAGTTTGCATAGTATAGAATTACCCTTAAAACCTTTAACAATTTTAGTTGGCCCAAATGCTAGTGGGAAATCCAACGTATTAAAGGCACTAGAACTTCTAAATAGAATGATGATTGCTGATGATCTACCACCTGCTGAGTATGTTAACAGTTTACTTTGGGCTGGTGTAGCAGACACGATTAGTTTTCATTTACAAGCTAAATTAGGCAAGAAGTCAATTGTTTACAAATTGGGGTTACAGTCAAAAAAAGTAAAAAGCCAGGTTTCTTTTGAGGAATTGTTAATAGACCAAGTGAAGGTTATATCAATTGAAAAAGGAAAGGGTGAAGTTAGAGATGAAAACGACAAGAATCCTGTTAGTTATCGGTCAGCAGCAAAGTTAGCATTAAAATCTGCGGGTGATTATGGGGATAAACCTATAACTATTGCGTTGACTGAGTTTATTCGAGGGTGGGAATTTTATGATTTCGATCCTGATGTAATGCGCAAGGCAAAAAATCTTGCCACAATTTTTATGGGACAACTTGTAACTCCACGTAAACTTGCTGATGTACTTGATCGCTTGGATGATGACGGCTCAGTACTTAGATTTTTACTATCAGGCTGGCATGCTAATGACCGAAAACGATTTGATGCTGTTGATGGGGCACTCAGACAATGTAGTGGTATTGGTATAGAACAGCGCGATGCAAATGGTGAAAGTGAACTCTATCTAGTAGAAGGGTATAAGAATCCTATACCTCTCGAAAGAGCCTCTGATGGAACACTGCGTTTACTTGCTTATCATGTTTTACTCAATCAACCAGAGTTCCCATCTTTAATAGCTATTGAAGAACCCGAACGCAATTTACATCCGGGTGTTTTTACAGATTTAGGAAGTATACTTAAAAAATTATCTCAAAAAACACAGGTTATTATAACAACGCATAGTTCCCAGTTGCTCGATACCTTTAGTGCTCAAGATTTATCAGATACATTAGGGGTATTACTTTTGCGGAATCAACCAGGAAGTGGCACAGAAGTTATAAATCTGGAGGAAGTGCAAAAAGATAGAGATACTCTTAGAGATTGGATGGCTGAGTTTGGTATAGGTAGTGCCATTTTCGAGAGTCAACTTCTTCAAGATATCGTGGAGGGTTAACTTGTCTAGTGTCAGAATATGGGCTGTTGAGTCAGATTACGATGAAAAAGCTATCAAAGAATTGGCTAGGAAATTTATTAATCACTTAAAAATTGATGTATCTATCCAGACAGCAGGCCATACAGCTTATAATCGTGTTGCGAAAAATCCTGATAAATTTGAAAAAGCTGTGGAGATTTATCTAAAAGAAAAGGATTGCCGTTGTCTTATTTTTGTAATGGACACTGATAGTGGGGTATCGCTACGGCAAAAGCGACAACACAGAAATTCTATAATTACCCGATTAGAAAACATAGTAAAGTCAAACAAATTTGCCGGGCGAGTTTACTTAGCTCAAGCTATTCAAGAATTAGAGGCATGGCTACTTATAGATTGTATTGGAATTTGCTGTTATTTTGCTAGAACACGTTACTCCAATGAGTGCCGAGAAAAAATAGTACAAAATGACAAACTACAAAGATTAATTAATAAGTATCAAGTAGGAGATACATCTGTTATTGTTGAACCAATACCAGGAGGTAAAGGGGCTAAAGAACATCTCGAAAAATTTTCCGAAGAAATTTTAAAGGCTTTGACTTCTGACTCTAAAACAAGACACGTTACAAAACATAAAACTATTGATCAAAACAAATACGATGAATCCCTTTCACCCGAGGTTGCCAAGTATATTGAGATCAACACCCAGACTTTAAGACGTAATATTTCATTACAGCAACTCTGTCATTTATTAACTCAATGTTGCTCATGAAATATTTGGAGGGTTTGTTTAAGCATAAGAGGCAAATTGTTACCGTTGATGTTCTCACCGGCTACGCCCAGTGGGCCAAAAATTACCCGGCGTACGCTCATAATCCCTTGATGGAGATTGAAGAGCGGGCCATGCTCAGCCTGCTGCCGGATGATTTGAGGGATAAAGTTTGCCTTGATTTGGCCTGCGGCAGCGGCCGTTATATTAAACTTTTGCAGGCTCGTCAGGCCAAAAAAATAGTTGGGGTGGATTACTCACCTGATATGTTAGTTCAGGCAGTCAATTCACAATTCACAATTCACAATTCACAATTAGCGCGAAGCGCCTTCCTCTCCCTGCCTTTCGCCACCGCCACCTTCGACTTGATTACCTGTGGTCTGGCCGTGGGCCACGAAAAAAATCTGGGGCAAACCCTGGCCGAGATGTCACGGGTGCTGCGCCAGGGAGGGACCATCATCTACTCGGATTTCCATCCGTTTGGCACGCTGTCCGGCTGGCAGCGTTCTTTCACCGCTGCCAATGGCGCTGCGTTTCAACTTGAGCATTATCTCCATCTTTATGGCGACCATCACCGGGCCTGCCAGGCTGCCGGCTTAACCATCACCGCACTGTTGGAGCCAGCCGGTGGAGAGCATGCTCCGGCGGGGTTTCAAGAATTGCCGGTGGTGCTGGTCATTCAGGCCACAAAAACAAAGTACTCTCTTGGAAATTAAAAGCGTGGTCTAAAAATAGACCACGCCTCGGCTGGATTAAGAACCTTAAAAACCAAATTTGAACCTTCGCAGAAATCATGTCATTCCGACCCGCGAAGCGGGAGGAATCTTCGTTCCCGCTGGCTGGAATGTACGGTGAGCAGGAGGATTTCTCGCTGGCGCTCGAAATGACATACCAGGAATTGGGCAGATTAAATTGAGACAAACTCAATCATTGTCGTTGCCATTATCGTTGTCATTATCATTATCATTATCATTATCATTATCGTTGTCGTTATCGTTGTCATTATCGTTGTCATTGTCGTTGTCGTTGTCATTATCGTTGTCATTATCGTTTTCGTTGGCGTTGTCCACTTTGGGCGGAGGTTGCCCCGCTACGACTGGCTGAGCGATTTGGGTGGGGTGAGGTTGAAGTTGATTCGACGTTTCTACCAACGACGCCAATTGGCACACTTCTCTAAAGCAGATCAGATGGGTTATCTGGCCTGCGTTGACCTGAACCTGGCCGGGGGTAATGCTGAATTGGCCAATCGGATGGTGGGCCATGTAGCCTTGCAGCCCCGCCGGGACAATAAACGGCTGGAAGTGATTGGGTGGCACCAGCGCCGAACCGGGCAGCGGTTGGGTCAAGTCGAAGACAAAATCGCCGTTGGCCCGGTTTTCAACCAACAAGACGCCCTGCTGCGGAGTAAGGGCATACGTTTGACCGGTCAGACTAACTCCTGTTGGACTGGTTGAGGTGGTGCTGGTCATGATTGTTCCCGTGGGAGTAGAACCCGCCGCCGGAGCAGCCGGAATGCACAGCACTTGACCCGGTTCGATCAGGTTCGGATCATTGATTGGGCTGAAACCATCGCTGCCGACGGCTGCATTGGTCGCCTGGAAAATGAGATTGTAGGCAAAAAGATTGCCCAGGAATCTTTGGGCAATGGCGCTGAGAGAGTCGCCTCGCTGCACGATATAGGTTTGCGCGCAAGCAGAAGAAGGATTGGGCTGACCTGTGCCGGTGTTCGGGTCTCCGCTTTGAGATTCAGGAGCCGCCAAAGTCCAGCCGACCAGCGAGATTAGCAACAGGACAGGAAACAAGAGATGAAACATTACTTTGATTTTTTTCGTCGCCATGGGTGCGCTCCTTTCTAATGATTAGCATGGCACAAAATAAGACCGGGTAAAAATATAAAAACGGATAGAGATTTGCCTCTATTATTATACTCCCATGTTCGCCCAAACCTTGTACTTTAAAAATGTAACTATCGTGACCGCCGATGGTTATCATCACGGCTCGCTGCGCCTTCAAGGGGATAAGATTACTGCGCTCGATGAACCGCCGCGGGGTAGGGATCAAATCATTGATGGCGCTGGCGGGCTGTTGATTCCCGGCTTAATCAATGCCCATGACCATCTGGAATTGAATACGTTCAAGCGTCTCAAATATCGAGCGTATTATACTCACTCCCGTCAGTGGATTGAAGATATCGAAGCCCGCTTTGAAAGCGACCCTGATTTAATCGAACCGCGCCGCCAACCCCTGACTGACCGGCTGCTGGTGAGCGCGTTGAAAAACCTACTGAGCGGTGTGACCACCGTTTGCCATCACAATCCTTTGCACCCACCCCTGCGGCGAAATTTCCCGGTGCGTGTAGTCAAAAGTTATGAATTCTGCCATTCACTTTTTCGGGGTGAAGAGCCTTCGGCCAGCTATCACCGTACCAAAGACCGCGATCCCTGGATGATTCATTTGGCCGAGGGAGTCGAAACTGAGGCCGAAGCGGAGTTTGAGCAGTTAGAGCGGTTGGGCCTTTTGCAACAAAATACCGTGCTGGTGCATGGGGTAGGGTTGACCTTTCAGCAAAGACAAACGCTGATCAAGCGGGGCGGAGGCTTGATTTGGTGTCCCGGCTCGAACTTTTTTCTGTTCGGGCAAACTGCTTGCGTGCAGGAACTATCCCAGGTGGGCAAACTGGCCCTGGGCAGTGATTCCCGCTTAAGCGGTGAATTTGATCTGCTGGCAGAGCTGCGGATAGCGCACCAAACCGGCCAGCTTTCACCTCAGGCGTTGTTTCGCTCCGTCACCTCGGATGCAGCCCGGCTTCTGCGCTTGCGAGAGGGCGGGCGGGGTCAAATTATTCCGGGCGGGGTCGCTGATTTAGTCTTGCTGCCGCCCACTGTGGCAGACCCTTTTACCCGGCTACTCGATTTGACCCGCGCTCAGATCGAGCTGGTGCTGCTGGCAGGCAAGCCCGTGGTTGGTTCACCCTGGTTACAGCCGGTTTTTGAGGCCACCAAAACGCGGTTTGGCTCGGTGGCTGTGGATGGAACGGAAAAGATAATGTCCCGGAAATTGATCAGACGGGTGAGAAGCTCTGCGGTGGCGGAGCCGGGTTTGCAGATTGGAAGTGGGGAGATTGGAGATTAAAAGAATCTCTAATCTCCAATCTCTAATCTCGGAGCTTGTTCACGCATGAGGGGATATAAGGCTGCCAGGGTCAGCCAGGCCCCAAACAAGCGGGGATAGGCTAACAGAATCAACCCGTTTTGCCCAGGGAGCGGTAAAAGGTAAAGACATACAGCGGTTATTAAGCAGCCTCGATTGAAATTGTTGAGCCGATCCCAGTGGAGGATCAGCCAACTGAGGGGAATCAGCATGACCGTGTGGTGATACTGTTCGCCCAACGGAGCAAAAATAACGCCCCAGGCCAGCGCAGCAATGAGGGCCAGTGGTTCATTCCGGCGGGCAAAGGTCAAGATAAAACCCAGGGTCAACAGCGCCAGGCTGATTAAAAGAATCACGGCCAGCCAGGGTAGATTAATTAAAGGGGTCTGGCTCCAGACGGGATCGAACACAAATAAATGGCATAACAGGCTGCGTGTCGTTTGATAAGCGGCCGCACAGGTGGCGGCGGAACTGCCTGTTTCAGTGAGAAGCTGTCCATATCTTTGCCATACAGGTGGCGGAAACAAAGGAAGTGCCATTACTAAAATGACGCCAATCACGCTGACAGTCCAAAACAGCCGCCGCCACCGCCTTTGCCAGATGAGAACAGGCAGCAGCGCCCAGCCGGCCGTCTTTAAAACCAAAGCCAACGCCAGCGCTGCACCGCCGAGCGGGTTAGATTTAGCCAACTTCGACCAAGCTGTAACTGCTATAGAGAACAAGGCAAAAATTAATAGGTAAGCCTGACCCAATCTTATATTTTCCAGAGCCGGTTGAAATAACATTCCCAACGAGGCCAGCAGCGCCAAAACCGGCAGAGTGGGCCGGGGAGAAAAAGTAAACAGCAGCAAGATCAGCCCACCAAAGAGCAGCACCGCGTTGACTACGGTCCAAATAAGGCGGGCATTTTCGATGGATAAAAAACTCAACGGCCACAACATCAAGCTGGTGGTCGGCGGGTTGGCATGATAAATATCGTCGGCCTGCTGGCGGCTGTCGGCTCTCACTATCGGACGGAAATAGGTAGGGTCGTACACTTGGGCTGAGAACTGCCCCGTTCGGAGAAGTCGGGCAGCGCTGTAATAGGCGCCAAAGCCGTGGGTCAGGGTTTGACTGGCCGGATACAGTGTTTGCGTAACAAACCAAAATGCAATGAGGCCGGTTACAGAGTAAAGGATTACATTTCTCACGCAGATTATGGTAACACTTAATACGTAAAACGTAAAACGTAATGGTTTTGGTAATCGCTCAGTCATGTCATTTCGAGCGACGTTAGGAGCGAGAAATCTTCAAAATCTGCGTTTGTAAACTATGACCTCAGCAGATTTCTCGGCTTTCAGCCTCGAAATGACATGAGGGATAAGTAATTATTGGTTTTGTGCTCAAAATCTTTACGCTTTACAGGAAAAAATGTCAAGAACTTTTGGACTTAACGCCTTCCGGCGTTACCTAACCCTCAAAACGCATAAAATTCACGCCCTGCCGGTCGCTATTTTGATGCCCCACAGCAGTTGTAACTGCCGGTGCGTCATGTGCGACATTTGGAAGGGCAACGGCAACACCCAGCAGTTGACCGAAGCCGACGCGCAGGGGCTGTTGGCCTCGTTCAAAAAATTAGGGACGCAGTGGGTGGTCATGTCGGGCGGCGAAGCGCTCATGAACCCCAACCTCTTTCGCTTGTGCGACATACTGCGGGCCGAGGGCATGAAAATCACTATCCTTTCGACCGGGCTGCTGCTGAGACGTTACGCCGAGCAGGTGGTCAGCCGAACTGATGAAGTAATCGTCTCGCTGGATGGTTCCGAGACGGTTCATAATGCCATTCGCCGGATTCCCAACGCCTTTCAAAAGCTGGCTGACGGAGTCCAGGCCGTTAAGTCGCTCAATCCGAGCTTTCCCATCTCGGCCCGCTGCGTTATCCAGCGCCTCAACTTTGGCGACTGGCCCCACATCATTGACGCCGCTCACACCATCGGTCTGGACGGCATCAGCTTTCTGCCCGCCGACGTCTCCAGCGAAGCCTTCAATCGCCCCGAACTGTGGGACGAAGAGCGGACGGAGGAGGTCAAACTTGACCAGGCGCAATTGCCGCATCTGCAAACTGTTATTGAATCGCTCATCGCCAATTACGCCGCCGATTTTGCCAGCGGCTACATCGCCGAGTCGCCCGGCAAAATCCGCCGCATATATGATTATTATGCCGCCTTTTACGGCTTGACCGATTTTCCGCCGGTGCGCTGCAACGCGCCCTGGGTCTCGACGGTGGTCGAGGCCGATGGCACAGTCCGTTCCTGCTTCTTCCATCACGCCCTGGGCAATATCCGCCAGACACCCCTGCCGGACCTGCTCAACAGCCCAGAGGCCATCGCCTTCCGCCAAAACTTGGATATGGACACCGACGCCATTTGCCGGAAGTGTGTCTGCTCGCTGAACTTGCGGCCAACGGTGAAGGTGGGAAATGGGAGTAGGCAGTAAGGAGTAGGGAGTAGGGGAGTAATTCTTCCTTTACTTCCTACTACCTACTTCTTACTCCCTCTTGGGGGTTAAAAATGCGCCATAAAGTTGTTCTCTACAATCCGCGCGCTGTTTTCTGGACCATGCCGCTGGCTTTGATTGCCCTGGCCTCGGCCCTGGACCGAGACAAGTATGAAGTGGTCATCGTAGATGGCCGGCTGCACTCGACGGAAAGCCTGTTGAGCCAGCTTGACGAGGCCCTGTGCCTGGGGGTAACGGTGCTCACCGGCGCACCGCTGCGCGACGCCCTGGAAGTGACCCGCGCCGCCCGCGCCCGCCGGCCTGATTTGCCGGTCATTTGGGGCGGTTGGCACCCCTCCCTTTTCCCGGAAATGTGTGCCGCTGAACCCGCTGTCACCGCCGCTGTCATCGGCCAGGGCGAAGAAACCTTTGCCGAAATTGTCGAACACTTAGCCGCCAACGAACTCCTTCATAACATACCCGGCTGCGTCTTCCGTCCACTCAATCTCCAATCTCCAATCTCCAATCCACCTCGCCCCATGCGCGACATCAACACCTTTCCCCGCCACGACTATGATTTCATCCCGGTGGAGGATTACTTCAAGCTCAAAGGCCAGCGCCAGTTGGATTACATCTCCTCGCAGGGCTGCCGCTTCCGCTGCAACTTTTGCGCCGATCCAGCGGTTTACAATCGCGGCTGGTATGGCTACTCGCCGGAGCGCATGGTCGGCGAAATTGCCGACTTGTGGCGGCAGTATGGTTTTACCGATTTGAACCTGCAAGACGAGACCTATTTTACCCAGCAGAAACGGGTCGCCGCTGTAGCCGAAGGCTTTTTGCGCGAGGGATTGCAATTCACCTGGACCGGCACGATGCGGGCCGACCAGGGCCGCCGCCTTGACGACGCCACCTTTGCCCTGTGCAAACAATCTGGCCTGCGCCGGGTGATGATTGGTATGGAGGCCGGCTCGCAGGAAACTATTGATTGGATTCAAAAAGACATCAAAGTTGAAGATATGTGGATCACGGCGGAAAAGCTGGTCCGTCACAACATCGGCGCGATTATTAATGTCATCGTCGGCTTTCCCGGCGAGCCGGCGGAGAGTGTAGCCGAGTCGCTGCGGGTCGCCCGTGAGCTGCGGGCTATGAGCAGCAACTTTGAGCTGGCCGTTTTTTATTTCAAACCCTATCCCGGCAACCCCATCGCCGAGCGGCTGAGAGCACAGAATTATCGCTTCCCGGCCACGCTGGAGGAGTGGGCCGATTTTGATTACATCGGCACCGGCAACGACTGGTTGAGCGAGGCCCAAAAGCGCGAAATCGAGCATTTCAAGTTTTACCAGCGTTTTGCCTACAGCGGCAATCGCAATCCGCTACGCTGGCCCTTGCAAACCTTGTCCCGCTGGCGGGTTGAACGGCGGGCCTATGCCCTGCCGTTGGAGCGCAAACTGGTCGAGTGGCTCAAACCGGCCCAGGCATTATCATAATTAACTCCATGTCATTTCGAGGCCAGAGGTCGAGAAATCTCTTGGGTATAGCGCGTTAATAACATGTCTTTTCGCCTCACGCCTCACCTCCTCTCTCTGCTCTTACTCCTTTACTTCTGGACCGTTGGCCTGGCCAACCTCGACCGCTTCCCCAAAATCCACGAAGACGAGTCATGGCAGGCTGCGCCGGGTTATACCTTCTGGACCGAAGGCCGCTTTGGGACCGACCTCTTTGCCGGGTTTTACGGCATGGAACAGCATTACTACGGGTTTATGCCCCTCTTTCCTATTTTGGTCGGTGGGGCGCTGCATCTTTTTGGCCTGGGGCTGTTTCAAGCCCGACTCGTCCCCCTGGCGCTCATCCTCCTGACCCTGGCCTTGACCCATCGGCTGGGAACAAAACTATTTTCGCCCTGGCACGGCGCCCTGGCTGTAGCGATTTTAGCCACCTGGCGCATCGCCGGGCCTTTTTCCCACCTGCCCAGCGGCATCCCCCTGGCCGATGTCGCCCGCATTGTTCGCTACGACAGCGCCGTGCCGGTGTTTGGATTGTCGGCGCTGCTAATTCTGGTGTACACATTAACTTCAGACCGGAGACCGAAGACCGCAGACCGGCCAAACGCACCACGCACCACGCACCACGCACCACGCTACTTTTTAGGGGTGGGTTTCTTGGTTGGTTTCGCTACCCTCAGCCACGTCTACGGTGCGTTTTGGCTGCCGGCGCTGCTGTTAGCCGCCTTGTGGATTCGGGGCCGGTCAGCCATCAAACCGGCTGTCATCACCCTGATTGGCTTCGGCCTGGCCTTGACGCCCTGGCTGCTCTTTGTCGCTTCCGGCTGGAGCGATTTTGTCCAGCAAAACCGCAACTACGCCGACCGCTTTGGCTTGTTGGACAGCCGCTTTTATCTAATCAACCTGCTGAATGAAGTCGAACGTTACGACCCCATTCTAAATGGCGCCAAGCAGTCGCTGGGGGCGTGGCTTTGGCTCATTCTATGCAGTTTAAGCCTAATTTGGCTTTTAAAGCGCAGCCTTACAGGGTGGGTAAATATTCCTCCCTCACACCCGGTCTCCGGTCTCCCGTCCCCGGTCATTTCATCTTGTATTTTGGTAGCGGTTTTAATCACTCTAGGCAGCTTGTTTACCCTGTTACTCTCTTTCAAAACCTTCAGCTACCTGGCGACGCTGTGGCCGCTGTTTGCCCTGGTTATCGCGGCGGGTTTTATACACCTCTGGCAAGCGCCAACCCCTCGACGCTGGTGGCGGCCTATCCTGGCCCTGCTTTTTCTGCTGGGTATGGCCGAAGGAATTTTGACATCGGTACGGCTTCATCAGACAGCCCGGCGGCTAACCCCGTATCAAACTTTTTCCAACACGATTGCCGCTCACCTTCCCCCGCAGAGCCGGGTGATGGGCTTGCAGCATTACTGGCTGGGCCTGGCTGTCCACCGTCAAAACTACCAGAGTGTTTTGGTCCCCATCTTTTGGACCAATCCCAACTATGTCTCGCAGTCGCTTTCTTTTATGCAGGCGGCGCAGATGAGGCCGCCCCAAATCATCCTGCTCGATCAAATCATGCTCGATTTTCTGGCCGAAACCACCGAGCCAGACCATCCATTGCACCAACTCGGACAGGATATCTGGACCTACCTGGCCCAACGACAGGCCCGACTCATCGGCCAGCTAGATGATCCCACCTATGGCCGGATGCAGATTTATCAACTTGAAAAATAAAAACCAGGAGTCCAAAGCTTGCTTTGGAAAGTGATTGCCAACCCTAAAAACCTGTTACCAGGGCTTGCTCTCCTGTTGGTCATCATCGGCCAGCTCAACTACCTGCCGGCCCGGCTCGATTATTTACGCCAACTGGCGGTATTTGCCCGTACCGAACCGGGGGAGGCCGCTCGCATGGCTTATTATCCCGCCAGCTACGATTTATTGGTCTGGGTCGAACAGCACACCGACTCTGACACCACACTGTTATTACTCACCGCCGGTCCTCGCACCTACGGCGACCCTGCCTACGTGCTGTACCACCGGGCGCTCTATCACCTGTACCCTCGCCCCGTCTGGTGGGCCGCGCCCGTTCCCGCCAATCGTTACCCGACCTGGTGGCTACCCACCGACCTGACCGAAGCCAACATTTTAACCCTGGCCGAAAAACACGAGGCAACTGCCATTTTAGCGGATGGGTTTGACCACCCTCCCATCTCCGGCGCCGTTATCTCTTTCGATGGCGATACTTATCTTATTTTTTTGGGAGACAGTAGTCAGAGGGAAGAAGTTGATCGCCAATGGGAATCCCGTAAGGAAAGTGCCCAATGGATCGGCAGTCGGTGGTCAGTGGTCGGCGGTCTACTCCTCTTGCTTGGCGCCATTCTTTCCATCTGGCTCTGGGGCGACATGCTGTATCACCTCACATTCCATCATTTAGCCGGTTCCTGGCCGCTTCGCCTGGCGGTGGGCTGGCTGCTGGGCTGTGGAATCGCCTCGCTGGCTGCCTTCTTACTGCTTTGGCTGGGGCTATCACTGATCCCAGCCGTCATTGGGTTAAGTATCCTGGGCTATTTGCTCTGGCTCTACACCCATCGGACAGCCTTTGAAAATAGCTTTCTCCCCCCAACCTCTTCTCCCACCGGGAGAGGGGAAGTCGCGTCAGCGACGGGGGTGAGGGTTTTTTCGTGGCTCGTCCAAAAACAGCGGCTTCGTAACCTCTCTCTTGCCCCTCTGCTCCCCCGCTCCCCCGCTCCCCTGCTCCTCTTCACCTTCCTCGTCCTCCAAATCACTCTGGTCGCCTTCGCCGCCTGGGCTAGTCCGTTGACCGACTGGGATGCCTGGGTTAACTGGGCCAGTAAAGCCAACGCCCTTTACCTTGACCAGACTCTCTCCCCAAACCTGTACCACCACCCCGCCCGCCTGCCGACCAACATGGACTATCCATTGCTGCTGCCTCTCGTCGAAGCCTGGTTTTACACCTGGCAGGGCCGCCTGTATGAACCGGCGGTCAATCTGATCTCATTTCTGTTTTATCTGGCCCTCCTCCTGCTGTTCTATCACGCCGCCCGCCGCTTCGCTGCCCCCACTCCCGCCTTGGGTTTCACCCTACTCTTAGCCACTATCCCTCGTCTCGAACGCCCCGCCGCTGCCGGCCTGGCCGACATCCCCCTGGCCGCCCTCGTTCTATTATCTTTCCTCCTGCTCTTTGAATGGCACAACCATTTCACCTGCCAACCCTTCGATTTTACTCAGGACAAGTCCTCCAACCCTGCCATCCTCCCATCCTCCAACCTTCCAACCTTCCAACCTTCCAACCTTCCCCCCCGCTCCCCTGCTCCCCTGCTCCCTCTCGCCCTCGCCTCCTCCCTCCTCCCCTGGCTCAAAAACGAAGGCTGGCTGTGGTGGAGCTTGATCACCTTATCGCTCCTGGTCAACCTGCTCTGGCAGGTCAAGCGCCACCGCCTCCCCCGCCGAAGAGCCACTTTCTTATTTCTTATTTCTTATCTCTTCCCCGCTCTCATCCTCCCCCTGCTCTGGCAGCTCTTCTTAACAATGTTTGGAACCTACCGTTTCACCTTTTTACCTTTGACTCTCCCCACATTTTGGACTAATCTAAACCGGCTGCCACCTATTGGCTGGCACATGCTGGCTCGGCTGTTAAATCCCTACTGGAACTTCATGTGGCTGCTGGCCGGCCTGATCCTGCTCACGCGGGGGCAGCGTTGCCTGGCTGCTCGCGGAGGCTGGCTCATTCTGCCGGTCATCGGTTTCCTGGGGTTGGTCAGTTTATCTTATGTTTTCAGCCGCTTCGATCCCTTCCTGGCCCACCTCAACAACTCCGCCGAGCGGCTGATCCTGCAAGCCGCCCCGCTGGCGTTGTGGTGGCTGCTGGGTCAGAGCGTGGCGCTGGGGTGGGTGAGGGGAACGGAGGGAATTGAGAAATAGTTAGGTTAGCAGGAGTGGTATTTAGGATGGATTATCACAATTCGACAGTAATTGGACGATTATTAGCTGAGGTTTCTTGGCAAGGTAACAAAGTAAAACAGTATCGTAACGGTGGTAGAGGTCTCGAAAATGTACTGACAGCCGAAACTATCCTTGCCCTTGATTTATTACCACGTTCCTGGTTTTTAGGTGGGATATTTAAAAATTTGAACGGTACGGCTCAACAGGTAAAAGAAAATTTGGTAGCTGAGGCTGAAAACCTTAATATCACTTTTTTATCCGACCATATTTATTTAGACCGAAGTGCTTCACACGAAAAAGGAATTGCGGTTGATGCAGATGTGGTTTTGACTTCTGATAAGATTTATGCGTTTATTGAAGCAAAAAGGATTCGTGAGAATAGATTTCAAGTTGAGCAACTGGCTAGAGAATATTTAGTCTTGACTAGAGATGCTTTTGACCGAACGCCAGCTTTTATTCTGTTTCTTAGTCGGAACCCGCCGATTAAAGTTGATAAACTTGGTTATGTGGAACCAAGAGAAGCAATATTGAAGACAATTGATGAAGTATACAAAAAGGTAGATAAACATCCGGTAACTCTGGATAAGTTGAAACAGAATATTGACGCAACTTTACTTTGGATTAGTTGGCAAGAGATAGCCAATATCGTTGAAAAACAGATTTCTGATTTTGAATGTAATAATCAATCGGTTTATCTCTCGATACATAGAATATGTAAACTGTTGCAAAGAGCAATTATTTGGCACTCATAGTAGTTGCTCCGAAAGCAAAAAGATTAGCTTAGGAATCGTTACGGCTACATATCCGTAACGGGTATTTGGCAGAGTTAACTCCACCAAAGCCGGGTTACAGATGGATATCTGTAACAACTTTCAGCCAGGAGTAGTATTGGTCTTTGCAAAAATCTTTCGCCCGATCTTCGCCGTGGCCTTCGGCCTGGGGCTGGGGTTGCTTTTGATCGAATTTTTATTGCGCCTGCTGCCGGGGCTGCTGCCCCTGGAAACGCACTCCCAACTGAGCCAGAAAGCGGGCTGGCTGGCGGTGGTCGGTCTGCCCCAATTTTTGGCCGAGTACCGGGCGCTGTGGGAGGAAGATGATTTTCTGCGGGAGCGCATGAAACCGGATATAAATACAATCATTCACGGCAACCCGGAATACCCGGCCTGGCCGATCAAAACAAGTTCCCTCGGCGGGGGCCAGGCTGGCTTCCGTGATACGCTGCCCGCTGAAACCAGGCCCTATGCTTTGGTCCTGGGCGACTCCTTTGGCTTTGGCGTCGGCGTGGCCGCCGAAGAGACCTGGCTGGAGCAGGTGGAAGCTCAAACCGGCCTGACCTTTGTCAATCTATCCCAAGTCGGCGCGTCCTCACTGCAAGAGGCGCGCATTTACCAACGCTATGGCCGCGACCTGCCGGCCCAGGTGGTTTTCTGGATGTTCTTTCAAAATGATCTCAAAGATAATCTACGCTTTGCCCAGTGGCTCAACCCCGACGAAGATGTACCCCAGGCGGTTCGTCTGCCCAGCCAACCCTGCGCCGGGGCGCTGCACAGCTTGCTCAAGCGGTATTCTCTGGCCTACGAACTGCTGCTCTACTGGCGGCACACCTGCGAGTATTCAGCCATGACCGCTACGCCCACCTACCAGGAGGACCACCTGACCTTGACCTTCTGCCTGGATCACGACATTTGCGACCCAGAGGTGCAAGCCCGGATGCTGGCCGCCGGCTGGCCGCTCACCCGGCGAGCTTTGCAAGACACGCTGGCCCTGCTTGAGCCAACCGGGGCCACTCTGGTTATTATCATCGTCCCGTCCAAAGAGCAGGTCTATTGGAAACAGTACCGGCAGGTGGCATCTCTCCCACCAAGTTACAAGATTGACCAACTCATCGAACCACTGCGCCGCTTCTGCGTCGCCGAACACCTGCGCTGCCTCGACCTCACCCCCGTCCTCCGCGCCGAAGCGCAGCAGGGCCGGCAGCTTTACTTCCCGGTTGACATTCACTGGAACGCGGCGGGACACGCGGTGGTGGCGCGAGCAGTGGAACAGCATTTGCAGCGGGAGAATTTGTTACCGTGATACGTGATGCGTGATACGTGATTTTTTCTTCTCTTCACGCATCACGTATCACGCATCACACTCTATCCTATGACTCACTTTAACTCGACCCATTTCCACGATCTCCACGTCCACACCCGGCCCCACTCACCGGATGCCCACTGGCGGGCGACCCTGCCGGCCATGCTCAAAACGGCGGCCACAAACGGGGTCTGGACAGTGGGCCTGGCCAACCATTACTTTCTCAATACCGACTTCAAGATTTTTCAAAAACTGCGCCAGGAAGTCGCCCAAAAAACGCCGCCGGGAATGACCGTTCTGGTGGGGGCTGAACTGTGTGTACTGGATACCGCTGGAACCATCAACCTTACCCCCGCCGAAGCCGCCCAGATCGACTTTGTGTTGGCCGGCCCGCATCACTTCAACCAGCGTTGGGTTGAAAAACCGCTTAAGGGCGATGCGGCGGCTTTTGTGGCCCAGCAGCATACCGCACTGCTGGGGGCAGTCAAAAATCCATTGGTGCGGGGGCTGGCCCATCCCTGGATTATCAGCATCCAGCACGCCGCCCACCGCTGGGGTTTCACTACTGCCGAATTTTTGGCTGCCTGGACTGAAGATCACTTTGCCGAACTGGGCGAAGCAGCCAAAAATTACGGTACAGCCATCGAAATCGGCATGGGCATTCATCTGATGGCCGAACATCAGGGCGAGCTATTCTGGCAAAAGTACGCCAGGGGCTTGCAGGCAGCCAGAGCCGCCGGGGCCAAATTTTACTTCGGTTCCGACGCGCATCATCTGTTTGTCATCGCCCGTCTGGACTGGCTCCAGCCAACCCTGGCTCGCCTGGGTTTTACCCCCGACGACATCATTGCCCCGGCTGACTGGTTAAAGCCTAAACCAGAGATAACCCGATAAGTGTCTTCGATAGATGCCTATTGCTTGTTGCGTAAAATGAACGGAACACGTAACACGTATATCCCGACCTATGATTACGGAAAATTGTTATGACTCCAACTATAAACAACCTGCGTGTACTTGTCGTTGACGACAGCCCGGACATCCGCGAATTTGTCAGCGAATATATCTTGAAGCCACGAGGATTCAGGGTTGAAACGGCCCGCGATGGCGCAGATGGGCTGCGTAAAGCCTTATCCCAGCCGCCCGATTTAATTTTAATGGATGTGGAAATGCCTAAGCTGACCGGCTTGCAGGTGCTGCGCGAACTGCGCCAGGCCCAACATCGCTCCCCGATCATCCTGATGACCTCGCACGGCTCCGAACAGGTGGCGGTGGAAGGCTTTCGCCTGGGGGTGCATGATTATGTGACCAAACCTTTTACCCCGGAAGAAATGCTCAGCGCCATCGAACAGGCCTTGTATGTGACCCGTTTGCAGCAGGAAAAAGAGACACTGACCCATCAGGTCATGCAAATCAACCAGCAGCTTGAGCAATATATCCACGACCTGAACGCCTTGAACGAAGTCGGCAAATCCATCACCGCCTTGACGAGTCCGGCCACCATGTTGGAACGGATCGCCGATGCCGTGCTGTTTATGACCCACAGCCAGGAATGTGCCTTGAACCTGGTCAACCCGGAGACGGGCCAACTGCGCGAACCGATTCGCCGCCGCGCCGTCGGGTCAACCGGGCTGCTGGCTGCAAGCGCAGCCCCGGCTACTACGCTGGCTGTCCCCCTCCAACTGGGCCAAAAAGTGGTCGGCAATTTGCGCATCAGCAAACCGGCCGGCGAATCTTTCTCCTGGCACGACGAGCGGCTGCTGGGCATGCTGGCCGATTACGCCGCCATTGCCATCCACAATATGCAGTTGGTGCATCAACTGCAACTGACCAAAGAACGCGAGAAGCAGCAGATTCGGGGGGTATTTGAGCGGTATGTAGCCCCCAGCGTGGTTGAACAAGTACTGGCCTGGCCAGGCCAGGTAAGTCTGGGGGGAACGCGCCAGAAGGTGGCGGTGCTCTTTGCCGATTTACGCGGCTTTAGCACCTTTAGCGCCCGCACCGAGCCGGAAATACTGGTCAGTCTGCTCAACCAATATTTGCGGGTGGCCGCCGAGGCGGTTCTGGCCGAGGAGGGCACGCTGGACAAATTTATGGGAGATGCGATCATGGCCTTCTTCAATGCGCCCCTGCCCCAACCCGATTATTCCCTGCGCGCCGTGCGCGCCGCCTGGAAGCTGTGCCGCTGGGTTGAACGGCTACATCAGCGCACATCTCTGGCCGATCAGTTAAAATTTGGCGTCGGTGTGGGGGTGGGCGAGGTGATTGTTGGCAATATCGGCACACCCCAGATGATGAACTTCACCATTATCGGCGATACGGTTAACAAAGCCAAGCGGCTACAAGAGTCGGCGGGCGGCGGCCAGATTCTTATCGGCCAGGAAACCTATCAACTGGTGCAACATCACATTGAGGCTCGTTGTGTTGATCACATTCAGCTCAAAGGACAGGCCCAGCCGGAGCCGGTGTATGAGGTGCTGGCGGTAAAGAAATTGTGAATTATCAATTCTGAATTGTTAATAAAAAATTCTCCATTAGCCGTTCACAATTCACAATTAATTAGCATTTATGGGGGATAGACAAACCTCTTAAGATTCCTCATACTGATTATGTTCAGACTCGAACTGTCTTAAAGGATATGCCCGGTGTCAGATCTTATCGAAACGCTAGCGAGCTATGTCCCGGCCTTAATTACCCGTCGCCTGGCGGTTGACCCGGCGCCCATCACTGCCCCCACGTCTGAAACTCTCCCTGCCGCCGTTCTCTTTGCCGACATCTCCGGCTTTACCGCCCTAACCGAACACCTGGCCCAAAAAGGACCGGCCGGGGCCGAGGAATTAACCCAGCATCTCAATACCTACTTCGGCCAGTTGATTGACTTGATTGCTTTTTATAACGGTGATATTGTTAAATTTGCCGGCGATGCCTTGATTGCCCTCTGGCCTGCTTTGGATGGGTCGGGTAACTATGATCCGGCCTTTTTACCGGCGGCCTTGCAGCAGGCCGCCCGTTGCAGCCTGGAAGTCCAGCGGCAGTTAAATGCTTACAAGGTGGCCGCCGATGTCTCCCTGTCGCTCAAGCTGACCCTGGGTGCGGGTGAAGTGTTGACCATGCTGCTCGGGGGGGTGTATGGTCGCTGGGAATTTTTAGTCACCGGCGCGCCGTTGATCCAGGTGGGCCTGGCCGGCAATTTTGCCCGCCCCGGCGACATCATCCTCTCGCCCGAAGCCTGGGCGCTGCTGCAAGCCAGCGCCGTCGGCGTTCCGGTTCTGCCCCCAACGGGTTCGCCCAACGGCGGGCCAAAAGAGGCCGTGCGCCTGACCGGCATGCGCCAATCCCTGGCCCCGCCTTCTGTCACAAGTGGCGGTCTGCCGCTGCCTTACGAGGCCGAGTCTGGTCTGAGGGCCTTTATTCCGGGGGCTGTTCTGGCTCGCCTGGCCGCCGGACAGGTCGGCTGGCTGGCCGAGCTGCGCCGGGTGACGGTCATTTTTATCAACCTACATGATCTGGATTACGCCATGCCTTTAGAGCAGGCCCAGACTCTAATGCAGACGTTGCAGACCAGCCTCTATCGTTTTGAGGGCAGCATCAACAAATTGAGCGTGGACGATAAAGGCGTCACTCTGATTGCCGCCCTGGGACTGCCGCCGCTGGCCCACGAGGATGACTCGGCGCGGGGTACGCAGGTCGCCCTGGCCGTTCAAGCCGAACTGCAAAAAATGGGCCTGCGCAGCGCCATTGGGGTGACGACAGGCCGGGCTTTTTGCGGCATGGTCGGCAACAACCGCCGGCGCGAGTACACCATGATCGGCGATGTGGTCAATCTGGCCGCCCGGCTCATGCAGGCTGCTGCTCCCTCCCTCAACGCCGCCCATGAAACGGGGGTGTTGTGCGATGGAGCCACCTTTCACGCCGCCCAAAACCAAATAAATTTTGAAGCTCTGCCGCCCATCAAGGTCAAAGGCAAAGCCGAACCCGTTGCCATTTATCGCCCCCTGAGCCCCAAGGCCGGGGTGAGCCGTCACCAAACCGCCCTGGTGGGCCGCGAGGTGGAACGGGAACTGCTCACCTCTCACCTGCAAACCTTGTTACGCAGTAATGGCGGGATTGTTGTCATCGAAGGCGAGGCCGGTATTGGCAAATCCCGCCTGGTCGAAGAGCTGATGCGGCAGGGGCATGCCCTGGGCGTAGTCGGCTGGCTGGGTCAGGCCAGCGCCATTGACAAATCCACGCCCTACCACGCCTGGCGGCATGTCTTTCGACAGCTTTTTAATTTAGAGGCTTTGCCCGATGATCCGGCGGTGCGCCGGGCGTATGTGCAGCGGCAGTTGGAAACCAAGTTTGCCCCGGAGCAAACCACCACGATTTTACAGGTCAACGTGGGGCAGGCCGAAGGGGTCAAACCCACCTCCTATTTTGCCCAATTAGCCCCGCTGCTTAATCCGGTTCTGTCGCTCGACTGGCCGGAGAACGGACTGACCAAATATATGTCGGGCAAAGTGCGGGCCGATAACACCAACGAACTGTTAATCCATCTGCTACAACAGGTGGTGCGGCAGGACGGCGAGATCATGCTGGTTTTGGAAGATGCGCACTGGCTCGACTCGGCTTCGTGGGGGCTGGCCCTGCTGGTGGCTCAGCGGGTGCAGCCGATCCTGTTGGTGTTGGCCACTCGCCCCATGACTGAACCTCTGCCGCTTGAATACAGCGAACTGCTGCGCGACCCCCGCACCGAAAAGATTACCCTGGGCACGCTGCCCGAAGCCGATATGATGACTCTCATCTGCCAGAGGTTAGGCGTGTCCGAGTTGCCTCCGGCGCTGATGCGTTTAATTTCCGAGAAAACTAATGGCAATCCCTTTTTTGCCGAAGAAATTGCTTACGCCCTGCGCGACAAAGGGGCCATCTCGATAGCGAATGGCGAATGCCGGATTATTGATTTGCAGACGGCCGAACTGCCCGACACCGTCCAGGGCGTCATTACTCATCGGATTGACCAGATGGGGCCGTCGCAACAGTTGACCCTGAAGGTAGCCAGCGTCATTGGCCGGATTTTTGAATTTGAAACGCTGCACGATATTTACCCCATTGAAGCGGATAAAACCCGGCTGATTGACTATCTGACCGCCCTGGCCCGGCTGGATATTACCCAACTGGAAACCCCGGAACCCGACCTATCTTACATTTTTAAGCATATCATTACCCAGGAAGTGGCCTACGATTTATTGTTATTCTCGCAGCGGCGCGAACTGCACCGGGCCGTCGGCAGTTGGTACGAACAATCCTACGCCGATGACCTGTCACCCTTTTACTCCTTTCTGGCCTTTCACTGGCAAGAAGCCCAGGTGACGCCCAAAGCCCTGGATTACCTGGAAAAAGCCGGCGAGCAGGCCCTGCGTAGCTACGCCAATGAAGAAGCAGTCAGGTTTTTTAGTAAAGCGCTTTCTTTGGCAGGGGAGCAGGGGAGCAGGGGGGCAGGGGAGCAACCAATCTCCAATCTCCAATCTCCAATCTCCAGCCTTCCAACCCTCCAGCCCTCCAACCCTCCAATCCTCCACCGCACCGCCCTCTGGGAACTTAGATTGGGTGAAGCCTACGCCAGTTGGGTCAAATATGCTGAAGCGCGCGCCCATCTGGAGCGGGGTTTGGCCTTATTGGGCCAACCGCTGCCCTCCGGCAAGGTGAATTTAATCGTCGGGTTGGTGGGACTGGCCTTGCAGCAAACTCTCTACCGGCTCTGGCCGGCTCGCTTTATTGGCCGGCGCGCGGCGGAGCGAGAAACGCTGCTCGAAGCGGCCCGCGCCTATGAGGGCCTAACCGCCGTCTACTACTTTGCCAACGAGACCATTCCCTCGCTGTATGCGGCCCTGCGCTCGCTGATTCTGGCCGAAGCCGCCGGTCCCTCACCCGAACTGGCTCGCGGTTATGCTTCGGTCGGGGTCATCCTCAGTTTTGTGCCGCTGCACGGCCTGGCCGAAACCTACTGCCAGCGCGCGCTGAAGATGACCCGGCAGATCAACGATTTACCGGCGCGAGCCTGGGTGGCTCTTTTGGCCGGAATTTATTATGCCGGGGTGGGTGATTGGGAAAATGCGCGTGACCTGCTCCAGCAGGTGATGGAGGTTTCGGAGCGTTTGGGCGATCGTGCCCGCCGCGCCGACGGCCTGAGCAACCTGGCCCTGGTCGAGTATTTTCAAGGCCGTTTTGCGCACAGCGCCCGGCTGTTCGATGAACTGGAAGCTTCATCTCGGCGGCGGAGCGACGCCCACAATATGGCCTGGGCTTTGCGCGGCCAGGTTTACAATCTGCTGCCACAGGGTAAGTTTGACGAAGCCATGCAGCGGCTAACCCGGTTGGAAACACTGTTGGCCGAGAACCCCCAGGTGGTGGACGAGGCCCTGCCCATTGATTTGCACGGCTTGAAAGCGTTGGTCCATTTGCGCCGGGCCGAACCAAAACTGGCCCTGGCCGCCGCCGAGAAAGCCTCTCTCCTGATTGCCAAAACTTCTCCTACCTCTTATCTATCTCTGCCCGGTTATGCCGGGGCCGCCGAGACCTACCTGACCTTGTGGGCGAGCAAGGAGGGTCCGGCCCTCAAGCGCGCCGAGGTCCAGCGGGCCGGCAAAGCTCTGCGGAATTACGCCAGCGTCTTTCCCATTGGCCGGGCGCGGGCTTATCTGTGGCAAGGTACGTGGGAGTGGCTGGAAGGACGGCCCGGCCCGGCCAAAAAGTGGTGGGCCAAAAGTTTGCAAGCCGCTAAAAGATCAGGGCTGCCCTACAGCGAAGGGCTGATCCATTACGAAATCGGGCGGCGCTTGCCCCTGGCCGACCCGGAACGGGCGCGGCATCTGGCCCGCGCCTGCCGGATTTTAGCCCGCTTGGGCGCAGCCCACGATTTGGAGCAGGCCAAGGAGGCGCTGCGGTGTACGACGCCCAACTGAGCAACCTCATCTCAACCGCCCTGGCCCGCCTGCAAAGCGAGATGGCCGGGGCTGCGCCGGTGATGACCCAGCACGTGACCCGTTGGATGGAGCATCTGGCCGGAAGTATCCCGCCGGAGCATTACTTCAAACACCCGCAGGCCTTTCCTTCGCTGCTGTTACCCTGGTGGCTGGAAAAAAGCCTGAGGGAAATGCCTGATCTCGACTTTCAGGCCGATCTCGTTTACTCGACTATCAACGGCTACTACGCCATTCGCCTGGCCGATAATTTGATGGACGGCCATGCTACGGTAGAATACCAATTACTGCCGGCCCTTAACTTTTTCCAGACCGAATTTCAGGCGGCTTATCAGCCCTATTTTGCCGCCGGCCATCCCTTTTGGGATTTTTTCCGGGCCGCCTGGTTTCACTCCGCCGAGGTGACGCTGCAAGATGCCCTGCTGACTGAGCTGGACGCCGTTCAGTTCGAGCAGATCGCCGCCCAGAAAACGAGCGCCGCCCGGATTCCGCTGGCGGCGGTGTGTCACCATTACGGGCGAACCGACCGGCTTGAACCGTGGTCCCGGCTGGTTGACCTGCTGGGCTGCTGGCACCAATTTCTCAACGATCTGTTCGGCTGGCATCGGGATTACGAGCGCCGCACCACCACCTACTTTCTCTCCGAGGCCGAGCGCCGCCGCCGGCCCAACGAGCCGGTGCTGAGTTGGGTCGCCCGTGAGGGGTTTGGCTGGGGCATGGCCCAGGCGCAGGGCTGGATGTCGGCTTTGCAGGCGTTGGCTCAAGAGTTGGGCAGCCCGGAGTTGGTTTCTTATCTGGAAACTCGCGAGGAAATGCTGCAACGACAAGCTACAGAGGCATCTGCGGGCTTGGTTGCGCTGAGGAAACTTGCATCGGTGGGTAAAGAGTGGACGGCAATTTAGGCAAGAGATTATTACACAGAGAATCACGGAGAAGCCACAGAGCTTCACCGAGGAATTTAGGACTTCTCTGCATGTCTTTGTGGAGTCTGTGGGTAACTCCTTGTTCCTTTTTGGCCCGGTCTCCGGTCTCCATCGAAAGGAGGGAAGGATGTCACAAGAAACGCTGAATCTTGACCTATTCGCCCTCGGCCAAAAGCACTTCCAAAACTTCCTGGCCGAGTTCGCCGCTTACGGCCTCCAGGCTGACCCCGGCCTGGAGCTGCGCCGGGGCAGCGGCTTGTTGTGTTATTACAGCCTGGACGACCGCCAGATTTATCTCTCTGTGCCGGATTTTAACCATCCCACCGGCAAACTCCAGGCGCTCTTTTTGCGCTCGCTGCTGGGCTGCCAGAGTAACGAGGAATTATTACGCTTTTTCCAGTTGATGATCCCGCACGTGATTGCCCACGAAATGGCCCACCACTATCGCCATCGCAACGGCCTGTTTGGCGACAGTCTGTGGAATGAGGAGCAAATTGCCAACAAACTGGCCGTGGCCGTGGTCAAGCACCGGCTGACCCCCGAAGAGAAAACCTATGCCAAAAACTTTTTGCGGCGGGCCATCGAAAGCCTTTCGGCCAAGATGGCCGAAAAAAACATTGCCGTTGATTCTTACTACAGCGTGCTGCACGCCCTCAATGTGTCCGGCCAGATTGGGGTGGCCGATTTTGAGAATATCGAGCTGATTCAAAGCGTTTTGGGGGTGGAGGCGGAGCGGATGCTACAAGGCAGCGGTCAGCTTTCCGGTGAGCTGGTCGAGCGCCTGGAACAGCGTGACGACCTGATCGAGGCGATTGATGAGCAGTACGCCGCCGATCAAATCAAGTACATTTATTATCATGTCGGCTGGCTATACCTCGATCTGACCAGCCGCGAAACCGAATACGTGGATGAGTTTGCCCGGCGCTATCTGAACCTGGGGGTCGCATTATTACCCCTGATTGAGGGCGACGACAATCCCTCTGATGAGGCCGTGCTGGCCTGCTTCAAGGCTTACCAGGATACCAGCCCGCTCTCGCCGGTGGCCGGGCGCTACTTTTACAAACGCTACCGCTCGCTACTGCTGGCCCGGCTGAACGCGGCGGAGTTGACTCTCGCCGCCCAGACCGAACGGTTGAAGCGCGAAGCCAGCCTGATTTTGGAAAACTGGAACGAAGGCCAGACCGACACCCTGGATTATTTGTCGCAATTGGCTTCGCCGGACTTGCGCCCGCTCTTTCCTCACTTGATCGGGACGCAGCTTGAGTCGCCCCCAGCCATGCCGGACAACCTACCCAGCGAAACCGACCGCCGCTTGTGGCAGTATATCATCCAGCAAGCCCCCGACAAGGCCGCCGCTCATACCCTGTACCGGCTGGAACTGCTGGATCAAACCGACATCTATCGGCCCCTGCCCGCCGAACTCTTACTCAAACTGGCCCACCTTTTCTGCCTGGCCCGCTTTGCCCCCGGCGAAGTTGTCATCTGGGAAAACGAGCGCAACGATGATGTCTATTTTCTGATCGAGGGTAAACTGGAGGTGTGGGTCACGCGGGATGAGCAGCCGGTCAAAATTGGCGTTATCCGGCCCGGCGAAATCTTTGGCGAAATCGCCTTTTTCACCGCCGACCCGCGCTACGCCACCGTCCGCGCCGCCGAGCCGTCGCAGTGTTTTGTCTTGACCGATACCGATTTGCAATTAATGGCCTTTGAACACCCCACCATCTTGATGCAAATGGCCGGGGCCTTGGCCAAACGCCTGGCCGATATTTACAAGACCAGCCGGAAGGAGACGGTGTAACTTAATTTTGGAGTACCGTTAAAGGTGAAACGTCTTGCGTCTTGCGTAAAAACGGAACACGCAAGACGCAAGACGCAACACTATTATTTTGAAAATACCAAAATCAAATTAAAAGGAGAAACAAAAATGTCTGACGCAAATGATCTGCAACTTTTGGTAGGTAAAATCTTAACGGATGAGAAATTTGCCGAGGCGCTGGCCCAAAACCCGGAACAGGCCCTAAAAGAGGCCGGTATTGACCCGAATATTGACCTGATTGAAGCTCTCAAAGGGGTAGATGCCGAGGCTTTGAAGGGGCTGGCCGCCGCCTTTGGCGAAAACCAGGCTGCTGTTTAATTTAGTTGAGACGGAGTCAAAAAGCACAGCTTTTTGACTCCGTCTTTTTTACCATGAACTGGGCCGCGCCCTACCAGACCAAACGTGACCAATACTGGCCGGAAGTCGAACAGTTTTTTAGCCGCCTGCCGCCGCAGTTGCTAAAGCAGGGCATGCTGCTGAAGAACGACCTGGCGACTTTCTACGCCGAGACCGGCCAATTCAAAGATATTCTTTGCCGCCGGCATGACCATCCGCTGCTGTACTGGCACTTCTGGCTGCTGGATGATTGGGCTTATCCAGCTTCGACAGACCGCGCTGAACTCGAACGGCGGCCGTTCCTGGCGATGGTTTTCGCGTTTAGCGCGGCCTATACTCAGGAACTCATCCTTGACCAGGGCAGCAACTTTGATTCCAGTTTTCTATTTTTAGCTCAGGCCCTCCATCATCAGGCTGATGTTCAGTTGGCTCACCTCTTCCCCGGCGATTCTCCGTTTTGGGTCTACCAGCAGACGTTTTGGCAAGAACGAGCCGAGGCCATCCTGACTCCTGACCCCCAGCCCCCAGCCCCCGACCCCCAACCCCTGGCGTTTACCAAAATTCCCATCGCTGCCGTTGCTCTCAAAACAGAACGAGAGGCGTTGCTGCCTCAACTCAGCGCCCTGCTCGACCGGCTCAACCTTGTGTTTCAAATATTGCAGGATATTTCGACCCTGAAGCGGGATTTGGGCCAGGGGCGGCTCACCTATCCCATCTGGCGAACGGCGCAGGCGGCGGACCTGGACCCAGTGCATCTGCCCTCGCCAGAACGGGTATTGGGCGCGCTTGTTTTGACCGGCACGGTCGAGACCATTGGCCAGGAATGTCTGGCGGAGCTTGAGGCCAGCCGGGCTGTGGCTGAGTCGCTCAATTTGCCCACATTTGCCGCATACACTGGCGAGATGGCCGCAGGGGTAGACGAGATGAGGGAATTATTCTCTCTCAAAGCCAGGCCCAAAGACAGACCGGCCTCGACTCCGCGCCGGCCCTTGTTTGCGCCTTATGTTGACACCCTGCCCAAAGTCATCGAGATGGCCGAGGGCTATTTGCTGTCTGACCTAACCTTTCGGGAAAGCTGGGAAATCCAACGGCGGGGCGTTTTTGGGGCAGCCGAGATGACGGCCAAAGCCTTCCCGATGGGCTTGATTGTCGAAATCCTCAGCCGGCACGGGCATGATATGGCCGCACCCATCAACCAACTCTTCGACACCCTCCAGGCGACCGGCTGGCGCTATTACGACCATCCCCATCTGCCGCCCGATGCCGACGACCTGGCCCTGGCCTTACGCCTGCATCCCTTCTCAACTGAGCCGGAACGCCACAAGATGATGCTGCAAACTCCGCTGCGCTGGCTGCAAGCCAGCATCGGTAAGTCGGGTGAAATTCCAGTTTGGCTGACAACCGGGGCCGAAGTTCAGCCGGATTATCCCTTCCTGGCGCTGTGGGGCCAGAGCTGCGCCACCGTCGAGGCTAATGTACTCTTGGGTCTGCTGGCTTTCGACACGCCGGAGTATCAGGCGTTGATTGAAAAATCGGCGAGGCAGTGGTGCGAGCGGATTATCAGCCAGGGTTTGAGCGCAAACCGGCATTACGTGTCCCTCTATGCTCTGTGGACGGCTTTTGAACTACTGGCTCAACTTCATTACCGTATTGGCCTGGCTGACATTCAGGCGCAGCTTGGTTTGGCCGGGCAAACTCTGCTTAAGCAATTGTCCATCGAAGCCAACCGCCCCCATCTCACCCCTCAGGATACCGCTTTTTTGGGTCTGGCTTGCTTTTGCCTCGATCAAAGGAGTCCCCAGCTTGCTTTGGCAGCCGAAGCAAGCGCTCTGTTTAAACCAGAATGGACGACTCTCCTCTGCAAATCTCAGCGTTACGATGGCAGTTGGGCCGCTGAACCTCTTTACGGAACGCCCACCCGCGGCGAACTGGCCGCCTGGTACAGCAGCCGCCTGGTGACAACGGTGTTTTGTTATCACGCCCTCCGTTCGATGACAGTCAGAATCAGCAGGTCCAATTTTTCACTGTAGCTGGCGCATCCCTATGCGTCAGCGGGCGGCATAGGGATGCCACCCTGCGGGAAATTGGACCCACTGAGAATTGTTGAGAAAGATAGAGAAATGGAGTAAAATTGAGCAGTCCGTTCGGCAAAGGCGCCGGGGGGAGTGCCAGACCAACGGGACAAAACGTATCAGGTAATTTAACTAAACCTTGAGGAGGTTCTCATGTTAGTCAACGAACGTATGTCCCACCCCGTCATTACTGTTTCTCCAGATACGCCCATTATGGACGCCCTCAGATTGATGGAGAGCGAACATATCCGGCGAGCGCCGGTCGTCAAAGATGGCAAATTGGTCGGTATCGTGGCCCAAAAGGATTTGCTTAACGCTTCTCCATCCCCGGTTACCTCGCTCAGCGTGTGGGAAATCCACGATCTGGTCAGCAAGATCACCGTTAAACGGGTGATGACGCCGAAGGTGATCACGATTCAAGAGGATACCCCGCTGGAGGAAGCGGCCCGGCTGATGGCAGATCATCGCATCGGCGGACTGCCGGTGCTGCACGGCGATAAGATAACCGGCATCATTACTGAAACCGATCTTTTCAAAGTCTTTCTCGAACTGCTGGGGGCGCGTGAAAAAGGCGTGCGGCTGAGCATGCTGATGACAAACCAACCCGGCGAAATTGCTAAAGTGAGTCAGGCCATTTTTGAGATTGGAGGAAATATCGTGGCCCTGGGCGCTTTTGCCGGCGATGATCTGTCTACCTCCCTGGTGACAATGAAGGTGGTCGGCCCGTCGCAGGAACAATTAAAGACCACCATTGAGCCATTGGTGGTCCGCCTGAAAGATATTCGGACCTGCTGAGTCCGTGCTCTAACCTTGCGGGTTGTACCCAAAGCGCTCCATCAGCCAGATGAAGAGGTAATCACGGCCAAAGAGAAGGCAACGGGCGGTGTAGTAGAGGCGGCGGTATAGCGGGCTACGCTGTACCGGGTCGTAATCTACCAGTAACAGGTCACGCGGTTGGGCAGCGGTAAGCATAAGGTTATGCGAGCGTAATAATGTACGCCGGAAGAAAAAACACCACAGCCGCCAGGGCAACATGAACCAGCGGTTGAGGCGCCGGCGTTCTGCCGGGCTGGAATGGGTGCGGCCATACAGGTCGGGCATCTGACCAGTGTGGCGATAAAAGCTCAGTGCGCGGCGAATCAACTGACGCAGTTGGGCAGCCAGGTGGCGGCGTTCCTCGGTGCTCAAGTCGGCATAATTCACCTGGGCCAGCGGACTGGCCTGGCGCAGATAGGGCTGTATCGCCACAAGCTGAGCCTGCCCGCTGCTGTTACGGGCAATCAGATAGTACGTCGGCAGACTGTGTTCCTGGCCCACAGCGCCGGCAAATGCTTTGGCCGCGGCTCGCCGGGCTTGAGCCTGGTGAAACAAAGACGCTGGTTCGCTGGGGCTGTCGCATTTAACCTTGACCACAAAGCGCCGGTCGTCGGTGGTGTAAACTTCGGTTTCGTTGCCCCCGCCAATCCGTTCTAGATGCAGGTCGGTATCGAGTGGGGCAAATAAAGTATCCGCGTGCAGAGTCGTCACGTTTTATCTCCTCTGAAAATAGACTGCTGGAGCGCAAAGCTTGCTTTGCCAAGTCGCAAGGCAAGCCTTGCACTCCATTTTCACGCTTCGTGTCGGTGGTGTGCCGTCAGGCTCGTGAACACTCGTTCGTAAATATATACGTAGGGGAGAGGCGCAAGTTGCATAGACGTAGCTCAAGAAAGTTAAGACTTGGCTCGCCGGTAAAAGAAGACCCCACCGGCGGCAGCGCCCAGAAGTAGACCCAGCGGTAGAAAGCAAAAGCCGACCACAAAGCCGCAGTAGCCTTCAAAGCAGGAGATGTCAAACAGTTCCACACTGAGAACGCCGAGAAAAATACCGGCCACTGCGCCGGCGACTGCCCCCAGTGCGGCTCCGCCCAGGGGCAGCAGCCAGTGTTTCATCAATAAGCTCCCAGTTGGCGCAGCCGCTCATCGCTGATGCCAAAATAATGGGCAATCTCGTGTTTTACCGTTTGCTGTACTTCGGCCACCACTTCCTCAGGCGTGTCACAGCTTTCGGCAAAACTGAGCCGGTAAAGGGTAATGGTATCGGGCAGGGCCATATTGTAATCGCCAGTGCGCTCGGTTAAAGGGATACCCTGGTACAGCCCCAAGAGTAACTCATCCGGCTCCAGGCCCACCTCTGCCAATTCTGCCGGGGTGGGCCGGTCGGTAATCAGCACCTCGATATTTTCCAGCTTGGTTCTGAAAAACTCCGGCAGTTCGTCCAAAGCCTGGACCACCAAGGTTTCAAATGTTTTTACGCTAAGTTTGACCGGCATGGCTGCCTCCTCTCTGTTTGGCACTAACGCTTTTTATTATCTTGCCATTCCTAAAAAAAGCAAAGCTATTTTGACCCCTTGACGAAGTCCACTTATTCTGTTACAATTGCTGGTATACTCTTGGGCATACCAAAGAGATACCAGCAGGTCTATTTTTGGAAGGTAGGCCAAGTTAGGCAACCATGATGGCTACAGAAACAGACCTTAAACGCCTCGCAGAGCCAAAGCCGGTATACGTTCAGGTGGTTGAACATATCCAGCACTCCATTGAAAAGGGGGATCTGCTGCCAGGGGATCAACTGCTGCCAGAGCGTGAACTGGCCGAGAAGTTCCAGGTCAGCCGTACCTCGATGCGGAAGGCGCTGGCGGTGCTGGCTGGCATGGGGGTCATCGAAGTAAGCCCGCGCGATGGGGCTTATGTACGGCGGCGCAGTTTGACCGGGGTGGTCGAACCGCTGACCCAGGTCCTGTTCCGTGAGCGGGCTAACGTTTCGCATCTGTTTGAAGTCCGCCAGATTATCGAGATTCAAGCGGTTCGGCTGGCGGCAGAACGCCGCACCGAAACCGACCTGCAACAGCTGCGCGAGTTAAACCGGCAGTTTGAAAGCGATTTACGCCAGGGCTTTCTGGCCGGTCAATCAAACACCCGCTTTCACCTGGCCATTGTCGAGATGGCCAAAAATCCCCCCTTGACCGAGATTTTCAGCCCCGTTCTCACTGCAACCATGGAAGTCTATGCGCTGTCGCGCCAGCGCAGTCTGTACAACACCCATAACCTGCTTCAGTTTGCCGACGAGCACGAGTGGATCATTAACGCCATTGCCCAACAAAAGCCTGATCTGGCAGCCCAATTATTGGCCAAACATATTGATGACGCCCGGCGGCGGGTGGAGGTAGAAGAGGATCATCATTAGTTGCCAGTGGACAGTTATCAGTAACCAGTAATCAGTAATCAGTCTGACTACTGACTACTGATTACTGTTCACTATTTACAGGAGTGTCCAATGCTGCAAGATTTATCAACGGAGAGAATGTACCAAATTTTAACACCAGAAGGCCGGGTAGTAGGGGAGCTGCCCGATTTGCCAGCGGAGCAGCTTGTGAGTTGGTATCGCTGGATGATCTTTGGGCGGGTTTTTTCTGACCGCCTGGTAGCGCTCCAGCGCCAGGGCCGCATGGGAACTTTTACCCCGCTTAACGGGCAAGAAGCGGCTTCATTGGGTCTCGCGGCGCCCCTCCAGCCCAAAGATTGGCTGGCGGCGTCGTACCGCGAGACCCTTTCTTATTTAGTCAGGGGTGTCTCACCCCTGGCGATTATGGAGTGGTATCGCGGTTACATTACCCAACGTTTCTCGCGTGAGAAGCGTTGTTTGCCTCTGCAGGTGGTGCTGGCGGCCCAGACGCTGCATGGCGTAGGGATCGCCATGGCCCTCAAGTACGAAGGCAAGCCTGAAGTGGCCGTGACCGTTTGCGGCGATGGCGCGACCTCTGAACCCGATTTCAACGACGCGCTCAATTTTGCCGGCGTTTTCAAAGCCCCCCTCGTTTTTATTGTGCAAAATAACGGCTGGGCCATCTCAGTACCCAGGCAACGCCAAACGGCGGTAGAACACATTGCCTGCCGGGGGGTTGGCTTTGGGGTACCGGGTTGCGTGGTTGACGGCAATGACCTGCTGGCAGTCTATCGAGTGGTCTCCGACGCCGTTACTCGCGCCCGCGCCGGTGATGGGCCGACCCTGATCGAAGCCATCACCTATCGCATGGGTGCTCACAGTACCGCCGACGACCCAAACAAATATCGTTCCCAAGCTGAACTGCAAGCCTGGGCCAAGCGCGATCCCATCGCCCGCTTCCGCAAGTTTTTGCTGGATCGCTTTATTCTGGATGAGCGGGATGACGGGCGTATGTGTGAAGAAGTGAAAGCCGAAATTCAGGAAATCGTTGAAACCTACGAAGCCCTGCCGCCGCAGAACCCAGCTCAACTTTTTGAGGTAGTTTACGCCGACATGCCACCGCAGCTTCAACGGCAGCGTATGGATATGGTTGCAGCCGGTTAAGAGATTAGAGATTGGGGATTGGATAATCTCTAATCTCCAATCTCTAAAGCTAAAAAGGGGGTAATCAATGTCAAACTGGACCATGGCTCAGGCTATCAACAATACGCTGGCTTTAGAATTGGAACAGGACCCGCGCTTGCTGGTTTTTGGGATAGATGTGGGTAAGAACGGGGGAGTTTTTCGTGTAACGGATGGTTTGCAGGCTCGTTTTGGGGAGAATCGGGTTTTTGATACCCCTCTGTCGGAGGCAGGCATTGTCGGGACGGCCATCGGTATGGCCCTGTATGGTTTGCATCCCGTGGCCGAGCTGCAATTTGCCGGTTTTAGCTACTTGGCGTTTAATCAGCTTGCTTCGCAGGCAGCTCGCTTGCGGACCCGCTCCGGCGGCACGTTTAATGTACCCTTGGTGGTCCGTGCTCCGTTTGGCGGCGGAGTACGCACCCCAGAACTCCACTCGGATAACGTCGAAGCGTTTTATATGCATGTTCAGGGACTTAAGGTAGTCATTCCATCCAATCCCTATGATGCAAAGGGCTTGCTTCACGCCGCCATTGCCGACCCCGATCCGGTGCTATTTCTGGAACATATGAAACTCTATCGCTCTTTCCGCCAGGAGACGCCGCCCGAACGTTATACCATCCCACTGGGTCAGGCAGCGGTGGTACGGGAAGGGCAGGATGTGAGTGTGATTGCTTATGGGGCGATGGTTGGGGTGGCCCTGGAAGCGGCGACTCAGGTTGAGCAATCCGACGGGGCAACGGTTGAGGTAATTGACCTGCGGACCATTGCGCCGATGGATGAGGAGACGATTGTGGCTTCGGTCAACAAAACCGGCCGGGCTGTAATTGTGCATGAAGCGGCGCGAACCGGCGGCGTGGGGGCCGAGGTGAGTGCGGTAATCAGCGAGCGCTGCTTGTATTCCCTGCTCAAGCCCATCGAGCGGGTGACCAGCCCAGATACAGCTTATCCTGTGCCGATGGTTGAAGACCTGCTGCTGCCCTCCCCAGAGCGGGTGGTCAAGGCCATCCGCCGCACTTTAGAACCGTAGTCAATATTCACCATTCTTCAAGGAGCTGCTGTGTACGAATTCAAATTACCCGACGTGGGCGAGGGGATTCATGAAGCTGAGATTTTGGCCTGGTTGGTCAAAGCCGGTGATACAGTCAAAAGAGATCAACCGATTTTGGAGATACAGACTGATAAGGCGGTAGTAGAGATACCATCGCCGGTCAGCGGGATGATTGCCGAAATCCGGGCTGAACCGGGCCAGGTGGCTACCGTGGGGCAGGTGCTGGTGGTGATTGAGACGGAAGGAGCAACAGAGAAACCCAAAACGACTCCACCTGCCGCCGTGTCCGCTCCTGCCGCTGCTACTACTTCGACTGGTTCCCCCCAACGGGTGCTGGCTGCTCCCGCCGTGCGTAAACTGGCCCTGGAGTTGGGGATTGACCTGACCCAGGTCGCCGGGTCTGGGCCAGCCGGACGGATTCTGCCGAGCGATGTACGAAAGGCGGCGGAACAACCTCAAACGCCGCCACCCAAAGAAGTAATCCAATCTCCGCCGCCTCAAGAAAATGGTAAAGGGTCAGAAAAGGCGCCGGCTTCAGCGACATTGCCCGCTACTGCGCCGGTTCGACCTCAGTCAGGTGAAGAAACGATTGAGGAGGAAGCACTGCATGGGCTGCGCCGGCGCATCGCGGAGCGGATGGAGCAAGCCTGGCAGATACCGCACGTCACCACCTTCGACGAGGTGGACGTAACCAACCTGATCGCCTTGCGCGGCCATCTCCAGCCGGAAGCAGAGCGTCGGGGTGTCCGGCTGACCTATTTGCCCTTTATCATCAAGGCAACGATCCAGACGTTAAAGGAATTTCCCTATTTCAACGCCAGTCTGGATATGACCCATCAAAAGATTTTGTTGCGCCGCTACTACCATATCGGTGTGGCGACGGCGGTACCAGAAGGGCTGCTGGTGCCGGTCATCCGGCATGCCGACCAGCAGAATTTGTTGCAATTGGCCGGAGAATTGAGCCGCCTGACCGAAGCCGCCCGCCAGCGGGCATTGAGCATGGCCGAACTGTCGGGCAGCACCTTTACGATTACCAACTTTGGCAGCTTTGGGGCACAGCAGGGGACTCCCATTATTAACCCGCCAGAGGTGGCTATCCTCGGCTGCGGCCGGATTGAAGAAAAGCCGGTGGTGCGGGAGGGGCAAATTGTCGCACGAACCATGCTGCCCCTAGCCCTTAGTTTTGATCACCGCTTGATTGACGGGGCCGCTGCCGGTAGTTTCCTCAACCGGCTGAAAATGCTGCTGGCTGATCCTAATCTACTCTGGCTGGAATTGATCTAGTAAAGAAAACTCCCCGGCAAAACACCGGGGAGTTTTCGGATAGACTCAAAAGCTGTTTTATCTCGCCTTAAAAACGCGAGTAAGAAGAAGGTGTGGCGGTCTCGTCAAAGCGATCATTCCAGCCCTGGCTGCGCCAGTTTTCGCGGTGGACATCTACTTCGACCGCGTCAGAATTACGCATAATCGCTTCAGCGGTAGCGGCGCGGGTGTCGTCTGCGCTAACCGTTACCAGTACCCCACCTCGTTTTACCCCTTCGGCGTAAAAGTGGGCGTCTTCTTCAGGAATACCCATATCAACTAACGCCGCCACAACCCCACCGGTCACAGCCCCGGTCACGGCTCCCACCGTGGCCCCGGCAGCGGCTGAGGTGAGAGCTGTAGCCAGACTACCCACAGCAATGGCTGGGCCAATCCCCGGAATCGCCAGAGCGCCGATGCCCATCAATAGGCCGGTCAACCCACCGACGACAGCCCCGCCAGCAGCGCCCACGCCAGCGCCCTCAGCCGGCCCCACATCGCCGGTGCGATCGGTGTAAGTCTCACTGATATTGTCCCGGTCAAGTACCATCTCCTGAGCCAGGACGCTAAAATCCGCGTTTGAAAAACCAGCATCTCTTAAAGCGTTAATCGCCTGATCGGCATCATAAGTATCTCGGAATAAACCGACAACAGTTTTCATCTTTTATCTCCTTTTAAGTATTGATGAGCCGCTTTTTGCAGCGTTTTCTCTCCTCTATGATACTGGATTTCTCAACTCAGGACCATACCAAATTGAGTGATATTAGTTTTGGATTAGAGCTATTTTTCAATAGCTCGATTGGTTTATTATTGACCCGATCGTCAGATATGCCCAATGCTTGAGGGGTTTTGAAGCTTAGAGGAATGACACGACTTTTGCATTGACATAAAGCGACACAAGTAGCACGTTAACAACTGAATACGCCCAATGAGGCGAGAATGAGGTACAATCCAGCTAAAAAGCTGGTTGCGCATCGCCGAGCGCCTGCTGCAACAGTGGGTCGAATTGTATCCGGGCCTGAAGTTACCGGTGACCTTTGATAGCTGGTCTACCCAACCCGGCTTCTGCCATTTCATTGACCGCTTGGGCATGGCCTATGTCGGCGACTTAACCGATGAGGCCGAACTGGTTCTGGGGACCGGTCGGGAACGACTGGACAACTTCGCCCAGCGGCTCAAGCAGGAACACCTCATCGCCGTCAAACAAGGCTAAGCACCTGTTTTCAAGCCGATCACCTTTCAGTTTAAGGGGCAACCGGAACAAGTCTACAGTTATTGGCAAACCCATCGGGTTCACAACTTTGGCAAAGTCCGGCTGGTGATTAACCACTACCGGGCTGACCTGACCGACAACCCGGTGTTTTACATCACCAAGCGCTTGCAATGGCAGGCCAAGGGTGTTAGCCACATCCGCCGCCATCGCTGGCCCGTTGAAGTCTATCATGAAGAAGGCAAAGCCGAAGGGTTGGATCAGTATCAACTGCGGGGCTTCGAGGCTATTGAACGCCATATGGCCTTGGTCGCCGTGGTCTATAGCTTACTGCTCGCCGCCCAACAGGACCCAGCCCTTCAACAGAAGCTTCAAGGTGAACTCAAGCTGGAACTTGAGGGCAGCGTCCCCTTCTGGCGGCGAGCGGCTCAAGCTCACAGCCTGTGGAGCCTGGCCTTGTTTATCAGGGCCGGTCTGGCCCAAGGCCAAACTCTCCATCAGGTGATGGGGCCGCTGCTACGGGCAGCCTGCGCTCACTAATCCTGCCAGCAAGCCTCCTTGGTGATGGTAAGTAGGGAAGAGGTAGAATAAGCTCTTTGTGGCCTTGATGTCGCATAAGCTACATTATACGACATATAATAACAGAAGAAGAAGAGGGTGTCAAGCAGCGCTTCAGAGCGGCCATTGAAGTTTGGCCTTGCCCCAACTCTTTTGACCTGCGACAACTTTCCCCACGCAGCCGGTCCCCTCTTGCCTGAGGAAAGAGGCGGCTTTCTCCTGCTTGACAGGAAAGCTGCTCTAAAAAAAGCCCTTTGTTTCTTCACCTCCCCCTTTTTTATCTATATAATACTATACGAAAAAAGTAGAGGGGGCCCTTCTACTAATCTGCGTAACTCTCATAGTAATAATGACCGTACCCGCTCAAATAAAGCGTCAAGCATTGCTTGAGTAAGCCGCCCGGTTTGGGTGTTCTGGCGGCTGGGGTGGTAGGAGGCCACCAGATATTTGCGCTCAGCCGAGGCAGTCCCGTTGAAAAGATAGCTCAGGCCATGCCCAAATTTGGGTAGACGGTAGACGGTAGACGGTAGACGGGGGTTATCCTTAGCCTCATGCTTAAATCCATGCTCACGGAGCAGGCGCAGACAGCCATCAAAGGCAATCTGGCCCAGGGCTACTACCACCTGAACTTGGGGCATCAGGGTAAATTCGCGCGCTAAAAATGGGCGGCACTGAGCCAACTCTTCCGGCGTAGGCCGATTTCCCGGCGGCGCGCAACGGCCTACGGCGGTGATAAAGGCATCGGTCAAGGTCAGGCCATCCTCGTGGTGGCGGGAAGTAGGCTGGCTGGCAAAACCGGCCCGGTGCAAGGCGCTGTAGAGCGTATCGCCGGAGCTATCGCCGGTGAACATGCGCCCGGTGCGATTGGAACCATGTGCGCCGGGGGCCAGCCCTACCACCAACACCCGCCCTGCCGGATCGCCAAAGCCGGGCACAGGTTTGCCCCAATAATCCCAGGCCTGATAAGCCCGCCGCTTGTCGCGGGCCACCTGCTCTCGCCAGGCGACCAGTCGAGGGCAGGCGCGGCAGGTGGTGATATCGGTTGTTAAGGCAGACCAGGAAGTATTTGTCTCGCTCAATGATCTCTTCTCCAAAACAGGATATAACTGCTCAAGCATGTCATTTCGACTGAAGAATGTGGCGCGGTAGGGATTTCTCGGCCTACGGCCTCGAAATGACATGAGGACTGAGTAGTTACTTTTTAGTTCTCAAACGGCAAATTGGGGCAGGTGGGATTCATCGTGCCGCAGCCGCACCGCCTGTTCATCGCCGGCAATTCGCGCCGTCAGAACTTCGGCCATATTCCACAGTCGCACCTAAAAGAGGCTGAACCAATCCAACCGTCTGCATGCTCCATCTGCGCCACCGGCAGGTCCGAGGCGGTTCCCCAGACCTGTACCATAAAGCGGCTGCGCGCCGCCAACCACTGCCCATTGGGGCTGAAATGCAGACCAAAAATCCAATCAGGCTGGGGGAACTGTTTGATTTCCGAACCGAAAGCAACTTCCCAAACCCGAATGGAGCCGTCACGGCTGGTCGTAGCCAGCCACGGGCGCTCAGCGTTGGCCGGGACAGTCGGGCTAAACGCCACGAGGGTTGCCAGGAGCATCTGCTGTTGGACTAGCAGCCAGGCGAGACCCACAATCAACAGCAAGACCAGGCCCATACCGGCCAACCCACGCCGATCACGTTGCCAGCGCCAGTGGGCCAGGCTTTGCCAGATAAAAATCCAGCCCTCCGAGTCGAGCCATTCCCGGCGCTCGCTCAACCAGTATTCAGCTTCGGCCAGGGCCGGGCCTTGCAGCAGGCTTTGTTTTTTAGGTTCAGCCCGGTTCCAGCCGGTCATCGCCTTACCCAACCGTTCCCGCCACAACCCAAATTCGCGAGCCTCGTTTAACCAGGCTTGCCAGCGCGGCCAGTAGGGGGCCAGAGCTGGCTGGGTTATGGCCACCGTTGGCCTGCCGGTGACGGGGGCGGACCGCAAGGATAAAAACCCGGCTTCGGCCAGAGGAATCAGTACATCTCGCCGCAGGCCAGGCGCATCCACTTCCAGGCTGGCGGCCAGGCGAGCCAAACCAAGCCCTCCCGCCGGCCGGGTTGCGCCCAGCCGGACCAACACGCGGCGAGCCAGCGCCTGCTGGTGGAGGGTCAACCCTTGAAAAAGCTGCTCGGCTCGGTGGGCGACTACGCCTCGCGCTCTGCCAAAATCATCGTAAAACGCATGCCGGAGCAGTCCACCCTGATGCCGCTGCCATAGCTCAACCAAGACGCATTGCAAGAGCAGCAGTGAGTGGGGCGACTCAGCCAGTTCAGTGCTGAGGCGCTCAACCAGGCCCGGCTCAAAAGCCAGGGTGACCAGCCGGGCCGGTTTGACCATTGCCTGGGTCAACTCCACTGGTGTGGGTGGTTGCAAAAGGACAGAAATCTACGAGGGAGGCAATGGGGCGCAGGGGCGCAGGAACAACAGGCCACAACCTTACTGCCTGCTACCTTGCTACTTGCTACCTATCCACAATTTCCAGCCCACCCAACTTCCGGCTCCGATGCATAGGAAACCGGGGATAATCGTTAGCAGCAAATATTCGCGCAGGGTTGGGTCGGGGTCTGCGTTAATGAGCAAAACGTGGATCAGGGCTACTACTACAACAGAAACCACCCCTCCGATAATCGCCGCGCCCGCCCCAGAGAGACGTGGACCGAACAACCCCACCGGTAGGCTAATCAGCAGGCCGATGATGGTCCCCAGGAGTATTCCCGGCAGGATACCAATAAAACCGGCGCAGATAAACATAAACCCCGCCGAAGCCGGCCCGACCAACAGCATCATGGCCGCATCTTCTGGGTGCTTAGGGGCGATATTCAACACACCGTAGAACATGCTGACCAAAAAAAAGGCAATCAGTAATACTGTATAGCCCATCGAGACGGTCAGGCCGGTCACAACCCCCAAGGCTGCACCACGCCACAGGTAAGAGATTAAGGTTACGGATTGCGGCATAAGCCTAATTCTATAAACCGGATTACTCCTGCATCCAAGCTTTTTCGATTATGGGTTTAATAATAGCTGCAAATTCTTCATAGGCTTTGTCATTGAGATGAAGTTGATCTTCCTGATAGAGTTCTAGTCGTGGCTGATTTTCTTTATCGAAGAGAATAGGATTGACATCAATAAACTCGCACTTTTCGGTAGTAGAACAATACTCTTTGACAAGCATATTAGTGGTATCAACCAAGTGCCACTTGTCAATTTTTTCCGGGGCGCGGTTAATAGAAACAAAGTAGAGCTGAGTCTCGGGTAATTTTTCATTTACATTTTGAGAGAACTGCTTGATTCGTTGAAAGATGTCTTCCGGTTTCTCCAGGGCATTAATATCATTGCTGCCGCAGTAATAAACGATGATCTTTGGCTCATAAGGAAACACGATGTTATCCATGTAATGCAAAACTTCCCATGTCCTTGATCCACCAAAAGCTCGATTAAAAACGGGCAAAGGAGCCATTTGTTCCTCAAGTTGACTCCATTCTCTGAATATGCTGCTCCCAATAAAAAGAATTCCTCCCTTTGGAGGTGGGTTTACCTGGTCTTCTCTTGTGAAAGCTGCTACTTCCTCTGCAAAGAAGACTGGGTGATTAGAGAAAAGACTTTTTTGAATGCGCCTGATACTCAAAACAGTAATACCGATCAGAAATATGGCAACCAAGATCAGAATTACCTGATGAGGTCTTTTCATTTGCTTTTCCTCTCTGCGGATAACAGCTATATCTGGATGATAACAGGCGCCTTTAGTTTTCTCTACATTCCAAGCTACTCCATAAATTCTATCACCGCCTGATTGGCCAAAAAGCGACCCTGTTGGGTCAACCTTAGAAGCAGCCCATCGGGCGACTCGGTCCACTCGGTCAGGCCGCGTTCAAGACCGTGAGCGACAGCCTGAGGATAACGATCTGTCAGGCCAACACCAAAACGAGCCTCAAATTCCGCCGTGCTGACGCCTTCGCGGACCAGCCGCAAACCGAGTAGCATATGTTCAGCCATAGCCGTTTCAGAGTCAATGATTTCCAGGCTTTTCTCGTCACGGGCCGCACCCAGACCGGCTCCGGTTTCGACACGCTCGATGTAGGTTTGGGGGCGTTTGACGTTCATCCAGCGGAAGGTTGGAGGGGTGGAAGATTGGAGGGGTGGAAGGTTGGAGGGGTGGAAATTGATAGTGCCATATGCGCCGGCGCCGAGACCGAGGTAGGGCTGGTTGCGCCAGTAAATCAAGTTGTGGACGGAAGCCAGACGGGGTGTTTGCCAGCCTGCTTCGCCGTTGGCTTTGGCCCAATTGGAGATTTCGTAATGGCTGTAGCCGGCGGCTTCCAGCGCGTCCAGGGCATAAGCGTACATGTCGGCGGCCAGGTCATCGTCGGGCCAAGGGCTTTGGCCGCTGACGACTTGCCGGTGCAGCGGCGTCCCCGGCTCGACAATCAATGAATAGAGGGAGAGATGGTCCGGCTCAAGTTCAACAGCGGCATCTAAATTGGCCTGCCACTGGGCCAAACTTTGCTGCGGCAGGTTAAAAATCAAATCCAGGCTGAGGTTGTCAAAACCGGCAGCACGGGCCTGTTCCACAGCGCAGCGGGCGGCAGCGGCATTGTGCAGCCGGCTGAGAAAGCGGAGTTCGTCGTCGTTGAAACTTTGTACGCCGAGGGAGAGGCGATTGATACCTCCCTGGCGAAGTTCACGCAGATAATCAGTTGAAAGCGTGCCGGGGTTAGCTTCGACGGTGACTTCTGCGCTGGGGCGCAGATCGAAGGCGGTTTTGACGGTCTCGACCAGTTCGATCAAAGCTGCCGGCGGCAGGGTGGTGGGGGTGCCGCCGCCAATAAAAATTGTATTAAGCTGGGGCCTTTCCAGGGTCGCGCCGGTTTCGAGGATTTCCCGGCGCAGGGCGGCCTGATAACGGCTTTTGAGTGAGGCTTCGTCCTCAACATAGGTATTAAAATCGCAATAAATACAACGGGTTGGACACCAGGGGATGTGCAGGTAAAGACCCAGGGGAACGGGACGAGTGCTGTTTAGGGTGGTCATCATGTGACTTTGTACTAAGCCTCTCCCGGTTTATTATAGCACGTGCACCGCGTTTTGCCAGCCAAATTTTGGTTGAGTTGGGCGAGACTCGGAGAGCATTTTTGGTGCTTCAAAACCCTCTATCGAGTTGCCTCGCCCCTACGAAGGATTATGCTTGATCAGCGTTAGTTGGTTGCCGCCGGTTGGGGTAATTTGGTGATGAATCTCGTCCATGGTTTGCCGCACTAAATGAATGCCCAGCCCGCCGATGGGCCGTTGGGCCAGGGGCAAGGTCAGATCAGGCGGGGAGATAGTTGTCGGATCAAAGAGAAAAGCTTCATCCCGGAGGCACACCATCAGGTCGCGTTCCGGTCGCTTTACCTCGATTTCCAGCGGCCCACCCTGACCATGATAGCCGTGGACCATGATATTGGTTGCTACTTCGTCTACGGCCAGTTGAATATTGTGAATACTTTCCGCAGGCAGGCCAAGCCCCAGCAACGCCGCTTCGATAAAATCACGAATCTGGCTCAGGTTCTTTAGTTCGGCAGTGGTATGGAGAACGTAGCGAGTGGTCATCATCGGCTGGCTTTGATTTAAAAAGAGGCAACAGCATCCTTGAGATTGCGATGCACTTCCAGAAACATATCAAAGCCCATGGTGCGCAGTGTTTCCATAACCGCCGGCGAAGGATTAAGGAGTTTGAGGTGAGGCGATTTGAAGGTACCGTCCATCAACCCTTTTTTCATCACCTGATCACTTTCGGCCGAGGCATCGCCGCGCAGCAGCAAAAAAATGCTGTGTAAAGCACGCAGCCCGGCGCTGCTAATGTACTTAACTTTGGTCAGATCAAGCAGCACATTACGGGCGCCTGCTTCGTAAGCGGTCTGCACTTGTGCTTCAAGCTGGCCGTAGCTGTTGGCATCAATCACATCACCTAGGAGATGAAGTACCGTAACTGGAACTCGTCCCTGCTGTTCTGAAACGGTAATTTGAAATTCAGCACTCATAGTTGCGTCCTCCTTAAAATAGTAATGAGTCATCAGTGAGCGCTCAATGTAACTAATAGACAAAGCAGATAAACATCGTACAATCTTTTAGCGGGCCGGGCTCCCACGCCCGGCCAAGCGACGGCGTGGGAGCCGTCGCTGCTACAATGGTAGTATGACTTTTAAGTGATTTGTCTATCAGTTAAGCCCCAAACAGCACCCTTCGATATGGTTCGCTTTGCTCCCTATTCAGGATGCTGTTTAATTTAATAACATTGACCGATTATTGGCCCCTGATTACCGATCACTGATTCGCTGTACGGCGAGCATAGTAATATCATCGTATTGGTTGGCTCCGGCCACATGGGTATTTAAGGCGGTCTCGATCAGGTCCAACAAGGCCGCGACTGAGGCAACGGGGCAGGCCAGAAGCGAGTGCAATTTTTCCCGGCTAAACATCTCACCGGCTGAATTTTGGGCATCAATAACCCCATCGGTGAAAGCGTACAAGGTGTCGCCCGGTTCCAGGTGAACCTGCCTAATTTTGAAATCCATGTCAGCAAATAAGCCGACCACTGGACCGGTCGGCTCTAAAGCAGCTTTTACCCCCTCTGCCCCCAAAATTTGGGGCGACTCGTGACCGCCGTTTAAATAGATGAGGGAGCCGGTGACCGGGTTCAAAACACCCAAAAAAAGTGATGCAAACATACTGGCCCGATAATGGGTGCGGGCGACATAATTGTTGGTCAGCGTGACCATATTTTTTAATGTGCTCATATCATCCAAAGGGGCAGCCGTGCCTTCTGCATAGCCGGTAGAATAGATCAAATGAGCCGAGGCTCGAATTAGACTGCGGAAGAGGGTCATAAACAGGGCCGCACCCACGCCTTTGCCACAGACATCGCCCAGCACCAAAACTACTCTATCGCCGCCTGCCAGAGGAAAAGCATCGTAGAAATCTCCTGCCACTTCCCGCGCCGCCTGAAAGCGGGCGGCAATTTCCCAACCGGGCAGGTGCGGCAACTGCTCTGGCAAAAATCCGGCCTGAATTTCCCGGCCAATTTCCAGTTCCCGCTCCAAACCCCGTTTGGCCTGCTGAATGGCCTCGAAGAGCCGCGCATTTTGAATAGCGGCGCCGACATTGGCGGCAATGGTAGACAGCAAACGCACATCATTGTCGTTAAAACGCTCTTCCTGTTTGGTACTTTGAACGCTGATGACCCCAATACTTTGCTGGCCAAGCTGGATGGGTACCCCCAAAAAGGATTTTGCCTGGCTCCCAATCTGCTCCGCTCCTAATCCATTCCGGTGCTGCTCAAAATTGTGATTGATTAATAATGGTTGACCTGATTGGATAATTTTGGAAGTTAAACCCTGCCCAAAACAAATTGACTCGCCCACCAGCCGCTGCCCATTCTCAAAATCATAAGGAAAATGGATCATGTTTGTCTGCGGGTCATAGAGGGCCAGGTAGACAATATCGGCCGTAAAGGTCTGGCGCATCTGCTCGCCGATCAGGTCCAAAAGCGAGCTAAGCTCCAGCTCGGCGTTAAGGGCCTGACTGATGATATTAACGGTTGTTAATTCAGCGTTGCGCTGGCGGCTTTCGGCCAGCCGCTGGGCCAGTTCGGTCTGAGCGTTTTGCAGCGCCGCTTCGGTGGCCCGCCAGCGAGGTAATAAAATGCGCAAAATGGCTCGTGATGCCGCCGGACTGGTTTCCAAAAGATGGTTAAACTGCTCCCGGCTGATCGCCAACAACACGCTGTCGGTGCGCGCCGCCACGCTGGCCAGGCGAGGTTCGTCGTCGAGCAAAGATATTTCGCCGATAACTTCACCGGCTTCACGAATGGCCAGGAGCATATCGCCGGTAGCCGCAGCTTTGATAATATCAAGCCGGCCCTCTTTGATGATATAGGCCCGGTCACTGGCGCTGCCTTCGGCAAATAATAGGTCACCGGCTTTAAGCTGAACCACTTCGGCCAATTGGCCCAGCAGATCCAGATCGCTCTCCGATAAATCGGCCAGCAGCGGAATTTTCTTCAAAAAATCGTGCATCTCTAAAATGAAGCGATGGCCGCATCCAGGTCGGTGTGAATTTCAAAAAATTGGGTCAGCCCCGACATCTCCAGTACCTTCTGTATCTGCGGTTGCGGGTTGAATAATTTGAGATGCTGCTGCAACCCGGAGCCGCGATCGCGGTCAATCCCATGAAAAACGTTCCAGCCCGCCTCCAGATCGGGCAGCTCATCGCCCCGTATCAGCAAAGCCAGGCTGTGCAGGGCAGCCAGACCGGAGCTACCCATAAAGGCGGTGTCACTCATATCCAGTAGAATATTTCGTGCCCCGGCGTCATACACTTCCTTACCTTTGCTAATCAAAGCCTGAAAGCTGGAAGCGTCGAGGTCGCCATGGGTTTGGAGGATTGTTACCGGAACTCGACCCTGCGCTTGCTTAACCGTAATCTCCATCTACTATAAGCTCCTTATGTTGGTTAAGTTACTTTTGGTATTGAACTGCTGGCATCGGTGAACAGTCATCAGTAATCAGTGACCAGTTATCAGTAATTAGTCAATTGATTACTGATAACTGACCCCTGATGACTGTCTTAAGCGGTAAAGTGAGGTAGTTTGATTTTACCACGAGTAGAGGAAGTGGGCAATGTATCTGACTATAAACCGTCAAAAGAATTATTTTTGGAGTCATCCCATTCGTGGTATGATGGGGCGGCATGAATAAGAAATATCGTCCTCACCTGATCACTATTGGCCTTTACACCCTGCTAGCCCTCTTCTTCACCTGGCCGCTGGCGGCTCACCTCACCACCCACGTGCCCGGCGAGGCCACCTGGGCTTTTGACGAGTCCACGTTTCTCTGGAATATGTGGTGGTTCAAACACAGCCTGCTAAATTTGGGCCAAACCCCGCTGGAGTCGAATTACATCTTTTTTCCGCTGGGTATCAAACTGACCACCTACACTTTTAACCTGTTCAACGCCGCCTTTGGTTTGCCGCTGCAACTTGCCTTTTCCCTGCCCCTGGCCAGTAATTTAACCCTGCTCTTTTCCTTCATTTCCAGCGCCTATGGGATGTTCCTATTGTCGCTGTATCTGCTGCGCCGACCGGAGACCCATTCGACACTCCCTTTGGTCGCAGGGCAGACCGGAGACCGGAGACCGGAGCCGCCCCACCTCTTTCCCCCTACTCCCTACTCCCTACTACTTACTCCCTATCCCGCTGCCTTTGCCGCCGGGACTGTTTTCGCCTTCTCGGCCAGCCGGATGATGTATGCCGCCCTGGGCCATTACAATTTTGTCACTATCCAATGGTTTCCCTTCTACACCCTGTTTCTGCTCAAAACTCTCCACCGAGGCGGCCGGAAAACTATCTTCATGACTAGCCTCTTTGCCGCCCTCTGCCTCTATGCTGAATTGACCTTTAGTGTGTTTTTAATTTTTATCACCTTGATTCTCTGGCTGAGTGAGAGCGTGAGGAGGCGAGGAGGCGAGGACGCGAGGAGAGAAAGCCCTTCTTCGCCTCTTCGCCTCTTCGCCTCATCTTCTCTTCGCCTATTCATTACTGGCTTCATCACCTTCCTGCTCACCGCCCCCTTCATTCTGTCCGTCCTGCCCGATTTTCTCGATCCTGCCTACGCCGAGCCGGGCTGGGGCGAGGGCCTCAAACTCAGCGCCGACCTGGCCGGCCTGGTGACGACAACGCCGCTGCATCCCCTCTCTGACCAGGATTGGCTGCCAGAACTGCGGGCGGTGGTTGAGGGCACGGGGCGGTTCAGCGATGTCAATACGCTTTTTTTAGGGTATGGAATTTTGGCTCTGGCTCTGCTTGGCTTTGTGGTTTGCCGCCGCCAGGGCTGGGTCTGGCTGGGGAGCGCGCTTATTTTTACCGTGCTCAGCCTCGGCCCGCTGTTAACCCTCTACGGCCAGAACCGTTTTAATCTGGATGGTCTCGAAGTCACCTTTCCCCTCCCTTTTACCCTGCTCCATTATATCCCTCTCATCAACGCCAACCGCGTCCCCAACCGCTTCGGCATCCCGCTGACCATGTCGTTGGCTGTGCTGGTTGGCTTCGCCGTGTCAAGTGTCATGTATCATGTGTCACGCGCCACGCACCATGCGCCACGCACCATGCGCCACTTCCTACTCCTTACTTCCTACTTCCTACTCCTTCTTCTCCTCCTCTTTGACCAATACAGCGTCCCTCTCCCCCTCTCCGATGCCCGTATCCCGGAACTCTACCGGCAAATTGGGGCAGAACCGGACGACTTTACCCTGCTGCAACTGCCGCTCGGCTGGCGCAACAGCTACGGCACCCTCGGCGCAGAGCAGACTCAGTTGCAGTATTATCAGTCGGCTCACGGACGACCCATCCTGGGGGGCAATACCTCGCGCAACCCCGCTTTTAAATTTGATTACTATGCTAACATTCCATTGTTCAAGGCGTTGACCGACACCGAACTTTACACCCCGGCAGACGAAACTACTCTCCAAAGGGCGCGGCTCCAGGCCGCCGATTTGATGGCCCTATACAACATCAAATACCTGGTCATTCACGATCCCCTACCCTATCGCAAGCCTTACGAAGATACCTTCACCGCCACCCGCCAACTGGCTCTCGATCTGATTCCCCACGACCCCCAACCCAGCTACCAGAGTCGCGGGGTGCAGGCGTTTGCCGTGCAGCAGGGTGCTATCCCTGACCCGCTCACCCTCGATTTTGGCGATTGGAGCAGCGATCCCTATCGAGGCGAAGGCTGGTCGAGCAACGAGGAAATCTTTGCGGCTACAGCCAATTGGGCTGCCGCTGCCGAAGCTGCCCTCTTTTTTCCCATTCGCGGCCCCGGCAACCGCCGGGTGTCTTTCCAGATTGCCCCGTTCAGCTATCCAGGGATGCCGAGGCAAAGTGTTGTGCTGGTTTTAAACAATTATTTGCTGCCAGATAGCTTTTCGCTATCCGAAGGCTGGCAAACCATTGAGGCTTCTTTGCCCGAAAGTTATTTGACTCCCGGCCTCAACCGGCTAATGCTGCGCTTTACTCAAACAGCCCAGCCTCGCCAGGTGTTGCCGGCCAACCGGCTGATTGGGCAAACGGAGATCGAAACACCAGTGGACGTGGAAATCAGCAGCGGCAGTGATTTTGTTTTTATTTCAGTGGGTTTTGGCGAGGCGAAGACCGACGCTTCCGCTCACCGGCGGGGGGTGAATGTCGCCGTCGTCGAGCCGCAGTCGGGCCAGGTTTTGGCGGTAAAAGGCTTTGATACGGCGGCCAACACTTTTGAAGCAACGGCTTTGAGTCAGTTTATCACCGAAATTCCGGCGGGGCAGATTGTCTTGCTTGGCAGTCAGGGCTTGGAGGCGACGGCTTTTTTCACCGAGGAGACCGAGGCGGCGCTGCAATCTCTCGGCCTGGATACGGCGGCGCTCAGCGCTCCCTTTGCTGCCATCGGCGTTAAAAATGCTGCCGCCGGCACAGCTTTGCAGACCAATGCCGATAGCGCCGGGACAGCCTATCTACGCCTGGGCGCTTCACCTGATACCCGCTCGCTTGCGGCGGCGGTGGACAAGGTCATCATCTCGCGGCCAGAATAGCCAAAACTTTTTGCCCTTAACACAATTTTTGTTTCTTCTTTTTCTTCTTCTCAGCCGCCGGCCAATTTTACCTTATAGCCCAACGCCTTGAGTTTTTCGGCCACTTTATCCCGGTGATCGCCCTGGACTTCGATCATCTGCAGACCATCCTCCTGTTTGACCGTGCCGCCCGCGCCGCACAACGCTTTGAGGGTTTTTGAAAGCTCGTTCAAATCGGCTTCGGTCAAGGCAAAGCCGGAGATGACGGTGACGGTTTTGCCGCCGCGTCCTTTTTTATCACGCATAATCTTTAAATTTTGCTGCTGTGGCGGCAGCGAACTGCGCCGGCCTGCCGGCCCGACCTCTTTTTTGCGCTCATCCCCGCTTTTGGTTGAATAGACCAATTTGTTACTTTTGGGTAAATTCGCCATCTTCATTCACAGTTCATAATTCACTATTCACAATTAGTACGCACCCAAATCGCGCAGGCGGTCATCGCTGATGCCAAAATGATGGGCCAGTTCGTGCTTGACGGTGCGTTGAACCCGCCGAATCACTTCCTCTGGGGTGCGGCAAACCTGCTCGATGCTCAATCTATAAATGGTAATTTTGTCGGGCAGGACCATGCCGTAATGGCTCGACCGTTTGGTGAGCGGGATGCCGTGATACAGGCCAAACAAAAGCTGGCCGGACTTCAGCCCCACCGACTGCCGTTCCGCCTCACTCGGCCAGTCGGCCACCACCACCTCGATATTTTGCAACTGCTGTTGAAAAAATTCCGGCAAATCGTCCAAAGCCTGGACAACCAATTGCTCAAACTCTTCTACGGTAAATTTGGGGTTTACCATTCCTCGCCTCATCGCCTCACAAGTCATCGCGTCCTGGTATTGTATGTAAAAAAGAAGAAAACGGAAAGCACCAAGCCCCATTTTGCGGCTGACAATTGAAGATTAGCCTCTTTCATGCTACACTGCCCGGCAGTTTTTAACACCCCGTACAGGAGGCCAGGTGAGATTATCTGAAGATTTTCGACCTTATTTGCAGCCAACCTATTTTATAGACAGCGACTCGCCCGCCGTCATCGAATTTGCCCACACCGCTGCCGCCGGAGGCCAAACCGACATTGAAAAAGCGGTCAAGCTTTACTATGCCGTGCGCGATCAAATCCGCTACCGGGTCTACGATCTTGTTTTTGAACCGCACACGTTCAAGGCCAGCACCGTGCTGGCGGAAAAGGTCAGTTTTTGCATCCCCAAAGCGGTGTTGCTGGCTGCGGCGGCCCGCGTACATAATATTCCCAGCCGGCTTGGCTTTGCCGATGTGCGCAATCACCTCAGCAGTGGGCGGCTGCTCGACATTATGCGGACCGATGTGTTTATTTACCACGGTTACACCGAGCTGTTTCTGGCCGGACGCTGGGTTAAGGCCACACCCGCTTTCAACCTGTCGCTGTGCCAGAAATTCGGGGTGCTGCCGTTGGAGTTTGACGGGCGACACGACTCCATCTTCCATCCCTTCGACGCCCAGGGCCAGCACCACATGGAATACCTGCGCGATCACGGCCACTTTGCCGACCTGCCTTTTGAGCAGATGATGGCCGCGATGGCCCAAGCGTATCCACACCTGTTAGGTCCCAACGGCTCCGGCTGGCCCCATGGCGACCTGGAGCGAGAAGTAGTAAGAAATTGAGGGTGATGGAGGATGTGATTCAAGTTAGATTATCCCCTCTTATGACGAAAAATGTAAAGCGTAATGCAACGGAATTGCAACCAAACGGAGGAGATAATTCACGGACGGAAAAGAACACCGACAACAACTAAAGATGAAAAACATCCGTGTTTCCTTCTGTCCGTGATTCAAGATTTTCACAGTTTGCGTTTTATCAGGGTCAAAGTAACTGGTTAGATTTCTGAACCACGCCAACAGGACGAATAGAATGAATTTACCTTCAAGCCTACCCGACTTTTTCAACGACCTCCGCCCCCGCATTTCCGGCAATCTCCGCACCGACCGTTACAGCCGCATCCTCTACAGTACCGACGCCAGCAGCTACCAGGTCATGCCCTACGGTGTGCTCATCCCCAAAACGGCGGAGGACATTCAGGCGGCGCTGGAACTGGCTGCCCAATACAAAATTCCGGTCTTGCCGCGGGCGGCAGGGACCAGCCTGGCCGGACAGGCCGTCAACGAGGCGCTGGTGGTTGACGTGAGCCGCTACCTGGACCGGGTCCTGGAAATCAACCGCGAAGAACATTGGGTGCGGGTCCAGCCGGGGGTGGTGCTGGACGAACTCAACAGCCAGCTCAAACCCCTGGGTCTGCATTTTGGCCCCGACCCGGCCAGTAGCAACCGGGCGGCCCTGGGCGGAATTGTCGGCAACAACGCTTCCGGCAGCCACTCCATCCTGTACGGTATGACCGCCGATCACGTGCTGGAGATGAACGTTATTCTCAGCGATGGCAGCCCGGCGCATTTCGGCCCGCTGGAAGCCGCTGCGCTGAGCCAATACCAGCAGCGAACTGGCCTGGAAGGCGAGATTTATCGCGGTATTACTCAACTTACCCAAACCCAGGCCGATATCATTCGGGCCGGAACGCCCCACCACTGGCGGCGCTGCGGCGGTTACAACCTGGATCGGTTGATCGAGGGACCGTCCTTCCTCTTGCCACCCGACCCCTGCTTTAACCTGGCCGCTTTGGTTTGCGGGTCGGAGGGCACGCTGGCGACCATGACCGAGATCAAACTCAACCTCGTGCCCCGCCCTCGCCTGACCGCCCTGGCGTTGGTCCAGTTCGATAATTTGTACGAAGCGCTGACCGCCACGCCGGTCATTCTGCAAACTGAGCCTTCCGCGGTGGAACTGCTGGACAACCTGGGGCTGACCATGTGCCGCGAAGTCCCGGAGTATGCTCGCCTGCTGGCGACCTTCATCCAGGGCCGGCCTTACTGCATCCTGATCACCGAATTTTACGGCGAGAGTGAAGCTGAACTCAAGGCCAAAGTTGACCGGCTGGCCCGGCATCTGCAAAGAGAAAAAGTCAATTGTACGGTGGTGCCGCTGCTTAATCCGGCCTTGCAAAGCAACGTTTGGGCCGTGCGTAAAGCCGGTTTGGGACTGCTGATGAGCATCAAAGGGGATTACAAGCCGACGCCCTTTATCGAAGACGCCGCCGTGCCGGTCGAACACCTGGCCGAATACATTACCCGTGTGGAGCAGTTTTGTCTCGACCTGGGCACAAAAGTGAGCTACTATGCTCACGCCAGCGCCGGCTGCCTGCACATCCGCCCCCTGATCAACGCCAAGCTGGCCGGTGAGGTGGATAAGCTACCCCGCATCGCCTCGTTTGCGGCGGAACTGGTCGGCGGCTATGGCGGGGCCATCTCCAGCGAGCATGGGGATGGCCGCTCCCGCAGTTGGCTGAACGAAAAATTTTTTGGCCCAGAGTTATACGACCTGTACCGGCAGGTCAAGCAGATTTTCGACCCGCACCATCTGCTCAACCCCGGCAACATCGTAGACGCCCCACCCATGACCGCCCATCTGCGCTACGGCCCTGAGTATTCGGTCATCCCGATCAAGGAACACCTGGATTTTTCCGCCGATCAGGGTTTTCATCGAGCGGTTGAAATGTGCAACGGGGCCGGGGTCTGCCGCAAAAAAACCGGCGGCACGATGTGTCCCAGTTTTATGGTCACCCGCGAGGAAGAACACAGCACCCGTGGGCGGGCCAATGCCCTGCGTGCCGCCCTGTCCGGCGCACTGCCCGCCGAAGAACTGACCAGCCCCCGTATGTACGAGGTGCTGGACTTGTGCATTGAGTGCAAAGCCTGCAAAGCCGAATGTCCCTCTTCGGTAGACATGACCAAAATCAAATTCGAGTTTTTGGCCCATTATTATGAAAAGCACCCGATTCCGCTGCGGGCCAAGCTCTTTGCCGATATTGCCTTTTACAGCCACCTGAGCAGCGGCCTGACTGCGTCGTTAGCCAACAGCTTAATAAAAAACAGCCTAGTCCGCTGGGGCCTGGAAAAATTCCTCGGTATCAGCCGCCAGCGTCCCCTGCCCGAATTTGCGAGTGAGCCGTTTACGCGCTGGTTCAAACGGAGGAAGGGGGTTGGGGGTTGGGGGTTGGGGGTCAGTAGTCAGAAGGGAGGACGCGAAGAGAACGAGGAGGCGAAGACGCGAGTAGTCGTCTCCGAAACACGCAAGACGCAAGACGCAAGACCGTCAAGCGTCAACGGTCAATTATCTCCGGTCTCCGGTCTCCGGCCTGCCCTGCGACCAAAGGGAGTGTCGAATGGGTCTCCGGTCGTTCTGTTCAACGACACCTTTAACACCTACAACTACCCCCACGTCGCTATTGCTGCCACCGAGGTACTTGAAGCCGCCGGGTTTGAGGTGATTCTGCCCGGCCATCACTGCTGCGGCCGGCCCATGATGTCAAAGGGGTTGGTCAAGCAGGCCCGCCGGGCGGCGCGAGAGACCCTTGACCGGCTGGCGCCGCTGGCCGAACAAGGGCTGCCGATTGTCGGGCTGGAGCCGAGCTGCCTGCTCTCGATGCGCGATGAATACTTTTCGCTGCTGCCCGGCGACCCACGAGTCAAGCTGGTGGCCGACCACTGTTTTACCTTTGAGGAGTTCATCGCTCGCCTGGCCGATTCCGGGGAGCTAAACCTCAATTTCAGCGGCGTTTCTCGCCCGGTGCTGCTGCACGGTCACTGCCACCAAAAAGCGCTGGTGGGGACGGGGCCCAGCAAACGGGTTCTGGCTCTGCCCGGCCATACTGTAACCGAAATTGACTCCGGCTGCTGCGGCATGGCCGGGGCGTTTGGCTATGAAACTGAACATTACGACATCTCGCTGGCTATGGCCGAACGCCGTTTGCTGCCGACTATCCGTCAAAAAAATCAGGAGACCCTTATCGCCGCCGCCGGAGTTAGTTGCCGCCAGCAGATCAAGCACGGCACGGGCCGCCAAGCATATCATCCGGCGGAGATTTTGAGGGCTGCGCTGCATAAGGGAGATTAGAGATTAGAGATTGGAGATTAAGATTAGCTCAATCTCTAATCTCCAATCTCCGATCCTCGCCAAAATTCCCTCTTGACGCGCTGGCTTATAAATGGTATATTCGCAAGTAGTACCGACTTTTTACAGCCGAGAGGAACAAGCCCAATGCAACAATACGAGATGCTGCGCCGAGTCAGCCGCACCTTTGCCTTATCAATAGAACAACTGCCCCAAATTCTGCGCGACTCGATCACCGTCTCGTACCTGCTGCTGCGCGTATCCGATTGTCTGGAAGATAACGAAATTATGGAGGCCAACCAGAAAGCCGACCTGCTGCGCCTGTGGGCGCAGGTGTTGAGCGAGGCCGCCCCGGTTGAAAAGCTGACCCATAATCTGGCTAACCTGGACAGCAGCGATCCTGAACATTATGTGGCCCAAAACGCCCAGGTGGTCATTGAGCATCTGCATAAACTCCCCGACGAAATTCAGCAGGCCATCGTCGAGCGAGTCAATCGCACCTCGCTGGGCATGGCCCGCTGGCAGGAACACGGCCCTTATGTGGACAATGAAGAGGAAATGGACGACTATATGCACCAGGTCGCCGGGCGGGTGGGCTACCTGCTGACCGACATTTTTGCCTGGTATTCTCCCATTATCCGTGCCCGCAAGGAGCAGTTGATGCCCCTCTCGCGGGAATACGGCCTGGCCCTGCAAACGGTCAACGTGATCCGGGGCATGCGCAAGGATTACGAGCGGGGCTGGGTTTTTGTCCCCCGCACCTTCTACGAACACGTTGGCTTGACCCGTGACGACCTATTTGCCCCCGAAAACCTGGATAAAGCCATGCAGGTGGTTGACATGCTGGCCGACAAAGCCGAGCGCCACCTGTGGCACGGTATGAGCTACATTACCGCCTTCCCGCGCCGCCAGCACCGCATTCGCCTGGCCTGTATGTGGCCTCTCTTTTTCGCCGTCAGAACCCTGGCCGTCAGCCGCAACAACGCCAACGTCCTGCTGGCCGAAGCCAAAATGGGCCGTGATCAGGTGAGCATGATTATGCGCCACACCACCTTCTTCGGCTGGTCGAACCATTGGCTGGTCCGTTACTACCGCTTTCTGGCCCGCCCCCCGCAGGATCCGCTGGCCCCGCCTAAAAATCCCTTGACCAATCCGGTTTAAATGAAGATGAGGCGAAGAGACGAGGGCGCGTGAGGCGAAAATATTCTTCGTTTCCTCGCCTCACAAATCATCGCCTCTTTAAAGGAGCAAAATTGTGACTTTAGATGCCGATGTCATCGTGGCCGGGGCCGGTCCCGGCGGGGCAAGCGCCGCTTATTTTTTGGGGCAGCAGGGCTGCAAAGTTTTGGTGCTGGAAAAGGCCCAACTGCCCCGTTACAAACCGTGCGGCGGCGGCGTGCCCAACACCGTTTTTAACTTCTTCCCCTTCGATTTTGAGCCGGTAATCGAACAACGCATCAGCCGGGCTACGTTTGTGTACGGCGCCCGCCAGTTTACCCAGCCGGTCGAACCCGATGCCCTGACCATGGTCATGCGCGACCAGTTTGACTATTACATCTTGCAGCAGGCTCAGGCGGAAGTCCGGCCGGGAGTTGAAGTGGCTGCCGTGACCCAGGAGAGGGACAGCGTGGCGGTCACGACCAAAAAAGGCGAAACACTGCGGGCCAGCTATTTGATTGCCGCCGATGGGGCCAATTCGCCGGTAGCCCGCTCGGTGGGGTTGCGGGAAGGCAAAGAGTTGGGCGTCGCTCTGGAACTGGAAACCGAAGTAGACAGCGCCACCTTAGCCGCCTATCACCAGCGTTTTTTGGTTGGTTTTGGCTATCTCACGGCCGGCTATTATTGGATTTTCCCCAAAGCCCACCACCTCTCGATTGGCATTGGCACGGTCAAGCGGGGCGAGAAAACTATGCCGCACCTGCTGCAAGAGGCCATGACCAACCTGGGCGTGTCGCTGGAAAAACACCGGCGTTATGCCCACCCCATCCCCATCCGCATCCGGCGGGAACAGCTACAGCATGGGCGCGTCTTACTGGTTGGCGATGCCGCCGGACTGGTAGACCCGCTGACTGGCGAGGGTATCCGACACGCCGTCGAGAGCGCCCACATTGCGGCCAACACTATTGTCGCCGGTAATGTGGCTCAGTACACGGCCATGATTGAAAAAACCTATGCCGCCGATCTGGGCTGGGCCAGGCTGCTAAGCCACATTATCTACAACAGCCAGCGCTTTAGCTTTGATTGGATTATGCGCAACCGGCTGGCCTTCACCGACCTGATCCGTATCCTCTCCAACCGCATGAGCTACCGCCAATTTGTAGCCAAGCTGCCGCTCTACATGCTAAGTTTAGGCAGCCGCCTACCGCTGGACAAAAGGCAATAAATTTACGATTTTGGATTTATGATTTGGTTTGAAAGATTAAAACTTACGCGTACTGAGACGCGCTAAGCCCAGGAGAAATGTGAGGGCCACCCTTTGCTGATACAGCTCAGCTTGCCCCGGCAGCAGCAGCAAGTTGACCGCCACCGCCGCGGCGTCGAGGACCAGTGCCTGTTCAACGGCCTTCTCTATCAACTGGCTGAACAAATACCGGGGTAGCCTCCGTCCATAGACATTCGTGGTATCTGTCCGCAAAACCGGGGCCGACTTTTGCTTACCGGGCATCTCATGGAGGAAGCAAGCCTGCCCCGGACTGAGTTGGACGGCGTCTGGATTGGCGGCAAGGATAGTTTCCACCGCCCGCTTCATATTTTCGATGCCGGCCAGGAAAGTTGGTTCGCCAAAAATACTGCTAAAACCGCCTCGGCTCCGCCCCATGGCTTGGTCGGGCTTGGGTTTCGGGTCAGTATCAGTATCAGTGGATCCAATTTTTGACCCTATGCGGACGGCAGAAATTTGGGTCTACTGAGTATATATGTAGGGGCACGGCCTTGCGCCTGGCCCACACCGGACGACCCAAGGGTGCGCCCCTACATCACCCCATCAAATTAACATTGATAGTGTACTAGCCCTTCCAGGATATCACTCCAGTAACTCAAGGGAAAACCAAATTTGAACCAGGTCGAACTGACCCACTCACTGTATGGCACTCCTGTCCTCAGTGGATCCAAATTTCCCATAGGGTGGCATTCCTATGCCCCCTGCTGACGCAGAGGGATACGCCAGCTACGATGAAAAATTGATATACCCATTTAAATTATTGGCTACGCCCGGATCTCCTGCCGCTGGAACAGCACGTAGCCGATGGCAAAGAGCAAGATGGTGGCGGCAATCAGGCCGGTCAGGTTGGGCCAGATGAGCAGTAGGCTCTGGCTAAGCGGCAGCGGCGCGCCCAGCACTGCGCCTTGCAGTTGGATGGGCAGGACAAAGCCCAACGAGCGCACCGCCGGGTTGAGCAGGGCCAGCATCGCCTCGGCGTAAAGAGTGTTGGGCGAGAGCCGGCTCAGAATAAGTTCCAGTTGGGCCTGGGCCAGGGCCGTTTCGGGCGCGCCGGGCCGGACAGGCTGGAGCGCCTGGGCCAGCACCCCGGCAATGATACCCCAAAAGACCATAAAGAACAGCCAGACGGCCAGCGAGGCCATCGCCGCCGTGGCCGGTTGGCGAAAGAGGATGGAAAAGACCATGGCCAGGGCCAGCCAGATGCCGCCGTAAAAGATGGTTACAACCAAAAACCACAAACTGCGGGCTACTTCTTCGCCGCCGGGCGGGACGCCCAGGCCCAGCAGCCCCAGGCCCATAATTAGCAGCCAGATGGCAGTCAGCACCAGGGCCAGGGTGAAAAAGCCGGCCAGGAACTTGCCCAAGAGCAGCGCATCCCGGTAGATGGGCTGGGCCAGCACCCGTGACATGGTGCGCCCGTTGAATTCGCCGTTGATGGCGTCAAAAGCCAGGGCAATGGCAATCAACGGGACCAGGAAGCCCAGAAAGCCGACAAAGGCCGGCAGCGGCTCCTGACCGGTGGTAAACAGCTTCAGAAAAACAAAAGGGTCTTGGCCCACGCTGTCACGCAGCCGTTCGGTAGCGCCGTAAACCGTACCGGCAGCGGTCAGCAGGATCAGCAGTTCCAGGATGAGCATACGAATGCTGGTCAAGGAGTCGGCCATTTCTTTGCCCACCACCGCCCACAGGCCGGTCCAGGGGGAGCCTTCCCGAACTGCCTCAGTTTTGGTGGATTTAAGCTGCGATACCATGTTGTACCTCCTGTTTGAAATAGCGAGTGTAAATTTCATCCAGGCTGGGCATCTCGATATTCAACGACAGCAGTTTGCCGCCTTTTTCGACCACCGTCCGGGCCGCCTCGGCTCGCAGGTCTTTCCTGGCTTCCAGGTCGTAGCGGGTGTCGGCAATGCGTTTGACCTGCACCACCCCGGAAAGCTGGCCGAGGGCTTCTTCAAGCTGGGCGTCGCCATCCGCTTCAAGATGGATGCGGTAGGCGCCGCCCAGCACCTGTTGAGCCAACCCGGCCACCGTGCCTTCCAGCACCATCCGCCCCTGGTGAAACAGGCCAACCCGATCACACACCGCCTGCACCTGGTGCAGTAAGTGCGACGACAGCATGATGGTAATGTCGTCGGCCTTGAGCTGGCGAATGGTCTGCAAAAAATCGTGGGCCGCTTCGGGATCAAGCCCCAAGGTTGGCTCGTCCATAATAATGAGTTGGGGCTGTTTGAGCAGCACTTCGGCCAGGCCGAGGCGTTGGCGCATACCGCGCGAGAAAGTCCCCACCCGCTTGTTGGCCACATCACTTAAGCCCATCTGGGCCAGCACAGCGGTAATGCGCCGGTCGGCTTCGTCGCGGCGCAGCCCATTCAGCTTGGCAATATAAGCCAGGTTTTCGCGGGCGCTCAGCCCATCGTAAAAGCCAATCTGGTCGGGCAGGTAGCCGACGCGCGCTTTGACGCTCAACGGCTGGCGGGCCGGGTCGAAGCCCAACACTTCCACCTGCCCCGCCGTCGGCTCGGTCAGGCCCAGGAGCATCAGAATGGTGGTGGTTTTGCCGGCCCCATTCGGCCCCAACAGCCCAAAGACCTCGCCCCGGTGAAGGGTCAGGTTAAGGTTATCTACAGCGACAAAGTTGCCGTAGTGTTTGCTTAAGTCACGGCTTTGGAGAACTACATCACTCATAGCTTATCTCCTCGTAAAAGACGCGATGAGACGTGAGGCGATGAGGCAAAGAATCTTTCGCCTCACCGCGTCCTCGCGTCCTCGCCTCATTTTCATTACCGGCGGCCAAAGCGAGCCACCGCCACACCCACCACTACCACGGCGACGGCAATCAAACCAATGCCGACCACGCCCCACAGGGTTGAGGTAAGCACCGTGACCCGAAATTCCGCCGACTCAGCCGGACCGTCGTTGGGGGTAGCCCGCAGCGTGACCACATAATCACCGGCCACGGCTTGTTCGGCAGGTTGAACATTCGCCGTCACTTCGATTTGCTGGCCGCTGCCGATTTCGGCAATCCGCTTTGGCTCAAACTCCACCTGCCAACCGCCGGGCGGCGAGGCGCTCAACTCGACATCGCGGGCCGGGGCGCTGCCGGTATTCTGCACCACCAACTTGAGCGGGGTCCGGTCGCCGGCATACGCTTGGCCGGAGAGCCGGCCATCGGGGGCCGTGACCGTCAGTTCCGGTTGGCCGGTCACTTCGGCGGTTAAGGTAGTGGCTGCTTCTATCTCACCACCCTGAGCCAACACGTTAAATTGATAAGCGCCGGCGGGTATGTCCGGGAACGGTTTTATCTCGACATTCACGGTTTTGGTCTCATTGGCCGTGAGAGGAATGCTGGTTACGTCCTGACCGGATAATTTAAAGTTGATCTGAAAACCTTTAGGCGTCTCGGACAGTAAATTGACCGTCAAATCCTCGTCACTGGCATTCTTCAACTTGGCCGTGTAGCGGAAAGTTGTGCTGGGTGTGCCGCGCAGGGTAGGCAAATCTACATCAAACTCCAGGCTGGGCGGCAGTTTCTCTTTGACCGTCAATTCAATCGGCAGGCTGATTTCGCCGGCATCACTGCGGGCAATCACCGAAAAGTTATAATCGCCCGGCTTCACATCCTGGGGCAGCTCAATCCGTAAATCTACTTTTGTATCTTTTTCCTCATCGGGGACCACATAGGCCGCCTCGACTACCCGGCCGCCGCCTCTAAAGCTGGCGGTCCAACCGGCGGGCAAATTGCGGGTGTCGAACCGAACCAACTGGGGTGCGGCAGCGGTGGTACGCAGGGTTAAATCAAAAGTAACATCCTCACCAATCGCAGTTTCCTGGGCCGGATAACTGGTAAAAAGGATCAGATCTTGATTCGGCTGAGTGGGTAGGGTATTTTGTTGTATTTGGCCTTCCTGAGCCAAGGCCGGTGAAATGCTGAACGTAAGCGCCAGCAAAACAAACGCTATAGATAAGATGAGAGTATATTTCGGTTTCATATCTCCTCCTAAACAATGAAACTAAAATCGGATGGTACAATTTTGTTGTATAGTTATCCTCGTTAGAAGACTCAGTAAATCTATGGTTAAAAATTTCAACTTGTCACTTTCAGCAACCACCCCCTAAAAGGAGTTTATTCCGCAGGTTCACCCGAAATCCAGACAAGCATGCCAGTGAGTGAGCGTTCAGACCGGCCAGGTTTGGATTAAAAAAACGGGAATTGAGCGGGCAATGGGAGATAAACTGCTGACAATGGAGCAGGTCCAGGTGAAACCTGATGAGGCTTAAAAGTTTAATGTGGATTTAAGCGTGAGAAAGATCCATCAAAACAAAGCATACATAACCCTGTTGTTATCTGTTACTGCTCAGAATATAACAGAATTGAGTGTACTCCGTCTTTAATGTAACTTTAAGAGGAGTTTAAGAAAAGTTTAAAGTGAGCCTTACAGTTCTCTAGAAAAGTTTTCACCACTGAAACAAGTAGTTCAACAACTCCATAACTACTCAAGGTTTGTTAGAACTGTATCAGAGGAATGTAAGAAATTTATTAGAAATAAGACAGGTTGAGATTCTAACAAATCTCTAATACTTCTTTAACTTAATTCTAACAATCGTTTGATACGTCTAAAAATGTGGTCTAGGGTAGAGTCGGTAGACGGCAGCATCCTTCGGTATTACTACTGAGGGTGTTGCAATCTACCCGGCATAGGAATTGAATAGGAGGTTAATATAGGGGTGCTGGAAGATTATCAACCGGCCAGAAACCCGTGAGCAATAAAGTAGAAAGGGCAGATGAGTTAAATTTTGCCAAGCGTGGCCGCCGCAAGCGGCAGATGGGTTTCTGGCAAACGTTAGCCATAGTCCAAATTCAATAAATCTGTGGTTGAGACCCGGCGCCCTTTCTGCCGGGTCTTTTTTATGTGGCGAAGTCGTTATAAGTTGTTTATGGTAAGCAAAGATAAGGAGGTAAGACCATGAAAACGGCAAATTGGCTTAATTGGTTAGTGGCAGTGGCCGGCCTGTGGGAGCTATTGTCCCCCTTTGCTCTGGGCTACTCAGCCCTGACCGTCGCGATGTGGAATGCGGTCATTGTCGGCGTGGTGCTGATTGCGCTGGGGGCATGGGCGGCTCTTTACAAAGAGGCCAAGACCGACCGGACCCTTGACTGGATCAACGCCGTCCTGGGGGTGTGGTTGGTGGTATCTCCCTTTGCCCTGGACTACTCGGCTACAGTGATGGCTATGTGGAACAACATCATTGTCGGCATCGTGGTCCTGGCGCTGGCCGGGTGGGCTGCCTTTGCTGTCAGCAAAGAAGTTAGCCCGCAGACATAACCCAATCAACAAGCCAGACCCTAAAGGTCTCCAAAACCTTTAGGGTCTGTGATCAAAATTAACGAAAGGAGACGGATATTATGGCTATTACGGATTTAGCCCCCTGGAGATGGGGCGACAAAAAATTATCCATCAGGAATGGAGATGAGCAGGACCCCTTCTATGCCTTGCAAAGAAGGGTGGACCGGTTGTTTGATGATTTCTTTAACAGCTTTGGCCTGGCCCGGTTTGGCGACTTTGGCGAGTCGTGGGGGGCGTTTAGCCCGCGGCTTGACTTGAGCGAAAACGAGAAGGAGCTTAAAGTTTCGGCGGAATTACCCGGCCTGGACGAAAGCGATATTGAAGTATCTCTGGATCGGAATGTGCTCACCATCAAGGGCGAAAAGAAGGAAGAGAAAGAAGACAAAGGTCAGAACTATTACCGCATGGAACGCTCCTATGGCGCCTTCCAGCGGACTATCCCGCTTCCCTGTGAGGTAGAGAGCGACAAAGTTGAGGCGGCCTTCAAGAAAGGCGTCTTAACCGTCACGCTGCCCAAAACGGCCGAAGCGCAAAAACGCACCAAAAAGATCAGCATCAAGGCCGGATAAAACGGGCCAGGATCAAGAGGCGAAGCAGCCGGCCCTGCTTCGCCTCTGCTAGAACCTGTCTGAAAAGCAGGTTGGCATCCCTATGCCGCCCTTTTCAGACTTAGAAATCTTCTTGGCAACTCCCTTGATATTCTGCGGCGGTGTATCTCCCGGCAGGCCAGACTTCCCGCCCCCACTTCTCGCGCCGGGGAGAGCCACCGCTGCTTTTTTCCAATGATAGCCCTGAGGCGCAGATATAACCTGTAGCTAAAAGAGGTGTCCTTATGAAAACTCGTCTATCGTTATCAACTGTTATTATCGCTTTAGTTGGTCTTGTAATACTTTTGATAATAATTGTCGGCGTTTTTGCCGGCGGGGTGTTGCTGACCCCCTATCTAATTGACCTGGCCCAGGCGTCACCCGCTTCACCACCCGGCCCCGTGGCTCAACCTATGGCCCGGCTGTCCGCGTCCGAAAACGACATCCTTGCTGCCTACGAACAGACGTTGAATGATATTTATGAGGCCGGGCTGCCATCGGTGGTCAATATTCAGGTTGCCCAAAAAATAGAGCCACAAACAGGCAATATGCCTTACAATTTCGATGACAATCCCTTCGGTCCTTTTGGACCCTTTGGCTTTGGCAGCCCGTTCCCCCAAACTCCTGAGGAGTTTTACCGGCGGGGCCAGGGGTCTGGCTTTGTCTGGGACAAAGAAGGCCATATTGTCACTAACTATCACGTTGTTGAAGATGCCACTCATGTGGAGGTCATTTTTGCGGATGGTCAAACCGTCAAAGCGGAAGTGGTGGGTACTGACCCAGACGCCGACCTGGCGGTTATCAAGGTAGACCGGCCGGCGGCCGAGTTACAGCCCCTTACGCTGGGTGATAGCGACACGCTGCGGGTAGGCCAGGTTGTCATTGCCATCGGCAACCCCTTTGGGCAGGAATTCACCATGACCAGCGGCATCATCAGCGCCGTAGGGCGCACCATTCGCAGCGGCAACAGCCCCTTTTCCATCCCGGAGGTTATCCAAACCGACGCAGCCATCAACCCCGGTAATTCCGGCGGCCCGCTGCTCAACCGCCAGGGCGAAGTGATCGGCATCAATACCATGATTATCAGCCGCAGCGGAGCCAATGCCGGGGTCGGTTTTGCCGTGCCCATTAACATCGCCCGGCGAGTTGTCCCGACTCTGATCAAGGGTGAAACTTATGAATACGCCTGGCTGGGTATCACCGGGGCGACGCTCACCTCCGAAGTAGCTGACTTTATGAAGCTTCCGCCTGACACAAAAGGGGCCCTGGTGGTTGAAGTGGCTCAGGACAGCCCGGCCGACGAAGCCGGCTTGCAAGGCAGCGACAAGATTTTGCAAGTGGCCGGCCAGGAGTATCAGCTGGGCGGCGATGTGATTGTGGGCATTAATGACCGGCCGGTAGAAACAATGGATGATCTGATTGCCTATCTCACCGACGAAACTCAGCCCGGCGACCGGGTTAAACTCGACCTCATCCGGCCTAATGGCGAACGCGAGACGGTTGAGGTCACGCTGAAGGCTCGACCGGAAACCGGTGAGGTCACTCAAGAAAATAAATAAGCTTTCAATATCATTAAGTTAGTGTAGTTTAGCCCCTTGTGGGCGGGCACGAGGCCCTATGCTACGGCCTTGACTTAATGACATTGAATAAGCCTTTCACCCAAACGTTCAGACGCAGAGGGCGCTCATAGATTTAGAACAACCGCGTTCCCTCTGCGTCTGGGCGGTGACTATTCCATCTATTACCCGCAGCTTGCGCCGGGCGCTTGCCTCCAATTAAAATTTAGGGCTTGATGCCTCAAATGCGCTATTCTAACCAAAAATCGAGGCTGCTAAACCAGCTTAAAGCGCCCCGAACCATTAGCCTCCTATTAATCTCAGGCAAGACTGTGGCTGATGTTTTTTCACAAATACATGTTCACGAGCCAGAGTACGCACCGATAATGAAAATGGAGTGCAAGGCTTGCCTTGCTAACAGCAAACAAACCAAAGTTTGCACTCCTATTTACGAAGGAGTGCTCACGAGCCTGTGGCACACCACCGATAATGAAAATATCTTTCTGGCTACTGATTACTCAATGTCATTAAGTTAGCGTAGTTTAACCCCTTGTGGGCGGCTATAAACGGACACAAGGCCCTATGCTGCAGCCTTAACTTAATGATATTGACTGATTACTGACCACTGATTACTATTCTCTAAGGAGACAAAGCCTATGCTAAAAGGAGATCAACTCAATGGTCATCGAACCAGAGGAAACTCACGGCCCCGCCAAATTGCCTTTATTGGCAACTATCTGCCTCGCCAGTGTGGTATCGCCACCTTTACCACCGACTTGTGCCAGGCTGTTGCTACGAAATACCCGGAAACAACCTGCTTTGCCATTGCCGTGAATGATACACCCTCCGGTTATGACTATCCTGCTCAAGTCCGATTTGAGCTGACTGAGCAGGACCTGGCCTCGTACCAACGAGCCGCTGCTTTCTTAAACGTGAATAATGTGGACCTGGTCTGTTTGCAGCACGAGTACGGCATCTTTGGCGGCCCGGCCGGCAGCCATATTCTGGCCTTATTACGCGAGCTGCGCATGCCCATCGTCACCACGCTGCACACCGTTCTCCGTGAACCGGAGGCAAACCAACGCCGCGTGATGGAGGAGTTAACCAACCTCTCCGACCGGCTGGTGGTCATGAGCCGGCAGGCAGTGGAATTTCTACAAGATATTTATCAAGTCTCCCCTGAGAAAATTGATCTGATTCCCCACGGCATTCCCGATGTTGCCTTTGTAGACCCCAATTTCTACAAGGACCAGTTTGGGGTGGAGGGCAAACAGGTGCTGCTGACCTTTGGCCTGCTCTCGGCCAATAAGGGGATTGAAAACGTTATCAATGCCCTGCCAACTATCTTAAACCACCATCCCAACGTCGTCTATCTTATCCTGGGGGCAACCCATCCCCACGTGAAGCGCCACGAGGGCGAGATGTATCGCCTCAGTTTACAACGGCTGGCCCGAGAAAAGGGCGTTGAGGAATCTGTAATTTTCCACAATCGCTTTGTCAGCCTCCAGGAACTGGTCGAGTTCATCGGCGCGGCTGATATATACCTGACGCCCTATCTCAACCCGGCGCAAATCGTCTCCGGTACGCTGGCCTATACGCTAGGCGCAGGTAAGGCGGTCGTTTCGACGCCCTATTGGTACGCCGAAGAACTGCTGGCCGAGGGGCGAGGACGCCTGGTCCCCTTTGGCGATCCCCAGGCGATTGCCCGGCAGGTCATTGACCTGTTGGATAATGAAACCGAGCGCCATGCCATGCGTAAACGGGCCTACACCTTTGGCCGGGAAATGATTTGGCCCAACGTCGCCCATTGTTATATAGAGAGTTTTGAACGAGCGCGTCAAGAGCGAAGGCTGCATCCCCGTCCAGCTTTTGTCGTCGGTCGTCTGGCCGAAAGCCAAGACGATTTGCCAGCTTTGAAGTTGGATCATCTGCTGCGCCTGACCGACGATACCGGCTTACTGCAACACGCCATTTTCACCGTTCCCAATTACAACGAAGGTTATACAACCGACGATAACGCCCGCGCTTTGGTGTTAACCGTTCTAATGGAAGAAAAGGAGGGCGAAATGCCGGTGGAGGTAGATCGGCTGGCCTGCCGCTACCTGGCCTTCTTGTGGCATGCCTTTGATCCACAAACCGGACGCTTTCGCAACTTCATGGCCTATGATCGTCGCTGGTTGGAGGAGGTAGGCTCCGAAGACAGCCACAGCCGGGCCTTGTGGGCATTGGGAACAGTGTTAGGACGCTCTAACAACGATGGGCTGCGTGGTCTGGCCGGACGGCTCTTCGACAAAGCGCTCCCATCGGTTATGGAATTTACCAGCCCACGAGCCTGGGCTTTTGCCCTGCTGGCCGTGCATGAATATCTGCGTCGTTTCTCCGGCGATCGGGCCGCTCGCCATATTCAAGAAGGGCTGGCCGCACGACTGCTGGATTTGTACCGCCGGCACAGCACTGCCGATTGGCCCTGGTTTGAAGGTATTGTCAGCTATGACAACGCCAGCCTACCGCATGCGCTCCTATTGGGTGGTCAAGAATTGGGACAGCCCGAAATGATTGATACAGGTCTCAACTCTCTGAGATGGTTAGTCGACATTCAATGCGCTCAACGCGGCCACTTTATCCCTATCGGCAACCAGGGCTTTTATCGCCGGGGAGAGACAAAGGCCCGCTTCGACCAGCAGCCCATCGAGGCCCAGGCCATGGTTTCGGCCTGCCTCGAAGCTTATCGCCTAACAGACGACCCACGCTGGTATCAAGAGGCGCAGCGCGCCTTTGAATGGTTCCTGGGACGCAATGACCTGGGGCTGCCGCTTTATGACTCGGTGACCGGGGGCTGCCGGGATGGTCTGCACCCTGACCGGGTGAATCAGAATCAGGGCGCGGAGTCAACCCTGGCCTTTTTGCTGGCGCTGGTTCAAATGCACCTGGCCAAGCAGGTTTTGAGTCTGGTTCGCGATAAAGCGGTCGTTGAACCTCACCTGCCTCAATTGGTTTAGGAGGTTTCCCTGATGCGAATTGGCATGCTCGCGCCAATTTCATGGCGCGTTCCCCCCCGGCATTATGGGCCGTGGGAACGGGTGGTTTCGCTGCTCACCGAAGGGCTGGTGGCGCGGGGGCTTGACCTGACCCTCTTTGCCACCGCCGATTCGCTCACCCAGGCCAAACTGGCGGCAGTCTGCCCGCGCCCCTACTCAGAAGACCCCACCCTTGACCCCAAGGTGTGGGAATGTTTGCACATTGCCCACGCCTTTGAGCGGGCGGCTGAGTTTGACCTGATCCACAACCATTTTGATTTTCTGCCGCTTTCCTACAGCGGCCTGGCGCAAACGCCGGTGCTGACCACCATCCACGGCTTTTCTTCGGAAAAGATTTTGCCGGTCTACCAAAAATATAACACATCCACTTATTACGTGGCGATCAGCCACGCCGACCGCCACCCGAGCCTTGACTATGTGGCTACCGTTTATCACGGCATTCCGCTTGACGAATTTACCCTCAAGACGGACCCCGGCGACTATTTGCTCTTTTTCGGGCGCATCCATCCCGAAAAAGGAGTGGTGGAAGCCATTGAAGTGGCCCGCCGGGTGGGACGGCGGCTGATGATGGCCGGGATTATCCAGGATCGCACCTACTTTGACCACCAAGTTGCCCCCCACCTCGACGGGGATAATATCCGTTACATTGGTTCCGTTGGGCCTGAGCAGCGCAATGAACTTCTGGGTGGGGCCTATGCCTTACTGCATCTGATTAACTTTGCCGAGCCTTTTGGCTTGAGTATGATCGAGGCCATGGCCTGCGGCGTCCCGGTCATTGCTTATCCGCGCGGCTCCATTCCAGAGATTATCCGGCACGAAGAGACAGGCTTCATTGTGAACCGGCTTGATGAGGCTGTGGCTGCGGTGCAGCACATAAGCGAGCTGGACCGCTCCCGTATCCGCCGCCACGTTGCCGAAAATTTTAGCCGCGAGCGGATGGTTGACGCCTATCTCAAAGTCTACCAGGAAGTAATACAGCGACATTCACAGAGACGGAGGGTATAACTAATGCAAGTCAAGCGCACCGGAATTCTCATCAAGCCAAATCCCCGGCGAGTCTTCTTCCGTCCTTTTAACCCCAGCGGTGAGGGCCGGATCATGAAAATATTAGCTCGAATTATGACCATTCCAGAAGAGGAAGTCGAGCAGCAGCTTCAACAAGTGTTGGCTGAATTTGCGGAACGTCACCAAAAATTGAGCCAGTTTTTTCTCAAACGTTTTGAACAAGTCCGGCCATATTTGCTGACCGATCAGCCCGTCAGCGAGGCGCGCCGCTTGTTGATTGGGGCTTACTTTACCCAGGAATACGCGCTTGAATCGGCGGCGCTGTTCAACCCCGCGATGGTCTGGCACCCCGACCAGTCCAACTTGCCGGAGGGTAGCCGCCGCTTTATCCTCAGCCTGCGGGCCACCGGCGAAGGTCACATCTCCTCGATTACTTTCCGTACCGGGGTGATTGACGCCGCCAACAATATCACTATCAATGAACCAACCCCGTTTGTCACCGCGCCGGAGCTTGCGCCTAATCCTACCTATGAAAAGGCGCTTTTTGAGCGAAAATTGTTTGAGTTGGGCTTGGCGAATGATTTTTCTGAGCGGGTGATGACCGGGCTGGGTGAGTCTTTTACCCTGGGCGAACTGGACACTCATATCCATTTCGCCCTGCGCCAGAGTCGCCCGGAGGGGCAAAATCGGGTTACGGCCAAGGGCATGCTCTCTCTGGCTCAATCCAATTATGAGGTTGTTTATACACCCGAACAGCGTCTTTCTGAGCGGATCATCTTCCCTTCCACCCCGGCCGAAATGAACGGCATCGAGGACGCCCGGTTTGTGCAATTTCTGTATGATGATGGCCGGATGACTTATTACGCTACCTACACCGCCTATGATGGGGAAGTCATCTTACCACAGCTATTGGAAACCCCTGATTTTTTGCATTTTGAGATCCATACCCTGAACGGCCCGGCGGTGCAAAATAAGGGCATGGCCCTTTTCCCCCGCAAAATCAACGGCTACTACGCTATGATTTCCCGCCAGGACAATGAAAACATTTTTCTGATGTATTCAGATCACATTCATTTCTGGTACGCCAAGGAGATGATTGTTCGGCCGACGTTTCCCTGGGAATTTGTACAGATGGGGAATTGTGGTTCTCCCCTTGAAACTGAAGCCGGCTGGCTCGTCCTCAGTCATGGGGTAGGTCCAATGCGCAAATATTCCATCGGCGCGTTTCTGCTTGATTTGAACGACCCGACCCGAGTCATCGGCCGGCTGCGCGAGCCGCTTCTCAGCCCTAACGAGGACGAGCGAGAAGGCTATGTGCCCAACGTGGTTTACAGTTGCGGGGGATTGATCCATGGCCGTGAATTGATTATTCCTTATGCTATCTCGGATTATGCCAGTACCTTTGCCACGGTTAATCTTGATGACCTGCTCACTGAATTAACCAAATAATCGTAGGACAAGCTGTTAGCTTGTCCCAAACCGGACAAACTAACAGCTTGTCCTACATTTCCAACTCATTTTAATCACACTCTAATCGTTTTGCCGGCTTTTGACACGGCCTGGGAGCTATGCTAAAATGGTCTTACCATTTGACCAACTTACCCCATTTGTAAAGCCATGGACAAAACCTTCGAGCCGTTCGCCAAAGATGTCCTCCCCAAAAAAATCACCGCTCGCCTGCTCTCCCTGATCAAAGAAAAACATCTCCGGCCTGGCGACAAACTGCCGCCTGAGCGTGAACTGGCGGCGATGATGCAGGTCAGCCGCCCTTCGCTGCGGGAGGCACTGCAAGCGCTGGCGATTATGAATATCATCGAAATGCGCCAGGGCGATGGCACGTATGTCACCTCGCTGGAGCCGGAACTGTTGGTTGAACCGCTCGACTTTGTTTTTTCGCTGGATGACTCGACTCTGCTGGAACTTTTTGAAGCCCGCAAAATTGTCGAAGTAGGCCTGGTCGCCCTGGCGGCGCAGCGCATTACGGCTGCGGAAATGGCCGACCTGGAAAGCTGCCTGGCCAAATCGCTGCAAGCCGCCGATGACCCCGACGCTTTTCTCCTGGCCGATCTGGAACTCCATAAAAAAATCGGCCTGGCTGCCCGAAATCCCATTATGCAGCGTTTTATGGACTCGATTAGCCAGCTTAGCCTGGCCAGCCGGGCCAGAACCAACTATATTCCCGGCGTGACCCAACAGAGCGCCGAGGATCATCGGGCTATTGTGGCTGCGCTCAAAAGCCGTGATGTGGAAGCGGCCCGCCAGGCGATGCTGCAACATCTGGATAACGTCGAACAACGACTCAAAGCTTTATTAGCCCAAGAATGACCGCCGACGGCTGACCGCCTCAGAATTACGGCGGTCGAAATTGTTTTGCTATGAAAATTGCCAATCACTACACCTTTACCGCACCCAGAGAGCGCATCTGGCCTTTGATTTATGATCCGGCGGCGTTGGCCGGCTTGATTCCCGGCTGCGAAAAATTGGAGCAGGTTAGCCCCGACGAATATCGCGGCCAAATCCAGCTTCGCCTGCCGGCGGTGGTGGGCACATACCAAACCTACGTAAAACTGGTCGAGCGTGAAGAACCCAGTTATTGTCTTTTTGAAGGTGAGGTAAGCGGCGGCCCTGGCTCCGTCAAGGGGACAGCTTCTTTCCGGCTGGAAGCCCTCGGCGAGGGCGAAACCTTAATGAATTATGAAGGCCAGGGCATTATCAGCGGGCCGCTGGGCCAGTTAAATTCGCGCTTTATCGAAGGTATTGCCAACACCCTGATCAAGCAGGGCTTGGCCAGGTTGAATCAGCAGGCGCAAAAATGACCGGGGATATTGCTCCGGCCTCTGGCCCTAGTCGAGTATCTAAGTAAGCGTTTTGAGTTCCTATGAGTTCCCTTAGTTCCCTGGGAACTCGTAGGAACTTGAGGGAACTTATTTTTGGACAGTCACTAAGTACAGGATTGGATAAATTTGTCACGAGTTAAAGTGTCCGACTCCGGCATGTCATTTCAAGCGCCAGCGAGAAATCTTTGTCTTTGCCTGGAAGTTTATGTGGCGGTAAAGGAGATTCCTCCCTCCGGTCGGAATGACATGACTTTCTTGGCGGTATCTACGTCACGACTGATGTCAAGCTGTGCTTAGAAAATTATGGAGGCACTCATGCCACGCATCGTTGACTTATCCGTGGAAATTGGCGAGGCTACCCTCAGCCCGCCGTCGGTTAATCAGCAGCTCAAGCTGACCCGTTTTCATCGCGGCCCCGGCTTCTGGCAGGCCAGCAAGGTGGAAATGGTGCTGCACACCGGCTCGCACGTGGATTTTACCAAGCACGTCCAGGCCGACGGCGAAACGGCCGCCGATGTTTCGCTCGACCGGGTGTTTGGCCAGGCGCTGGTGGTGGATTTGAGCTTTGCCCAGGCCAACCACCAGATTTCGGTGGCGGATATGGAAACGCACGCCCAGCTGGTCCAAAAAGGCGATATTGTGCTGGTCCGCACCGATTGGACCGAGAAGCAGTGGGGCAACTTCCCCACCTACTACCTGGAGTCGCCCTACTGCGCCCCCGAAGCGGCCCAATGGCTGATTGATCGCGGGGCCAAAGCTATCGGCTTTGACTGCTTCAGCGAATACTGCGCCCGCCTGCCCGATTTCACCTCCGAGGAGTTCATCATCCACAAAATTATCCTGGAAAATGGAGCCATTTTGATGCAGCAGTTGACCAACTTCTCCCAACTACCCGTAGGCCGCCGTTTTCAATTTTTCGCTCCTTTCATTAAAATGAGGGGGGCGGAGGGATCGCCGGCGAGGTTTTTTGCGTTGCTTGAGTAACAAGTAGCAGGTAGCAGGTAGCAGGGTAGCAAAAAGGGGAGAGGCTATGTCCAATTATGAAGACTCAGAGCTTTATAAATTGGCTAAGCAAATGGCGGTTGAGATTCATAAAACGACGTTGGACGAACTCCCAAAATTTGAGATGTATGAGCAAGGTTCTCAAATTCGCCGTTCTAGTAAATCTGTGGTCGCCAATTTCGTTGAAGGATACGGACGGCGGCATTACAAAGCTGAATATATCAAGTTCATGACTTACGCCCTTGCTTCTTGTGATGAGACAAAAGCTCACTTGGAGTTATTGCACGAAACTGGCTCACTGTCTCCCGAAAGATTTCACTATTTTTACGGCAATTATCGCAAAATCGGCGCAATGCTCTACAATTTACGCCAATCCGTCATAAGCGGACACGCCAACTAACATTTAATCTGCAACCCTGTTACTTTGCTACCTGTTACTTTGCTACTTGCTACTTTGCTACTTGCTACTTTGCTACTTGCTACTTTGCTACTTGCTACTTTGCTACTCTGATTTCACCAAAGGAGGTGTCAATGTGTCTGTAAAAGAATATTTTCTGCCTCAATCATTGGCTGAGGCGACCGGACTGCTGGCAAGCCATGGCCCTTCGCTGCTGGTTATGGCCGGCGGGACGATTGCTATGCCGCTGATCAACGAAGGGGTTTCCATGCCTGAACGGGTCATGGGGCTACGCCAGGCCGGTCTCAACTACGTTAACCGTAGCAACGGAACGGTGGCGATTGGCGCAACCACCACGTTAACCCAAATTTTGGGGGTGGAAGCCTTGCCCCTGCTCCAAACTGCTGCCGACAATGCCGGAAGTTGGTCTATCCGCAATATGGGCACGATTGGCGGCAACATCTTTGCCCCGCCGCCCGCCGGAGATGTGGCGGTAGCACTGCTGGCGTTGGATGCCCAGGTCAAGCTCGTCAGCCAGAGCGGCGAACGGGTGCTGCCGCTGGCCGATTTCTACACCGGCTTTATGACCAATGTGTTGGAGCCGGGCGAACTGCTGGCCGAAATCCAGGTTCCGGTAGCTGCCGGTCAAACTGCCTACCTCAAGTATGGCCGCAAACACGCCGTTACCCCCGCCATTGTGACCGCCGCCGCCCGCGTGGTTTTGGACGGTGGGCAAGTTAAGGAAGCACGGCTGGCCCTGAACGGCGTCGGGCCGCACCCGCTGCGGGCCAAACAGGCCGAAGCGGCGCTGGTGGGTTCGGCGCTGACCCCCGACTCGATTGCGGCGGCGGCCCAGGCGGCCAGCGCCGAGTGCGACCCCTTCACCGATGCGATTGCCAGCGAGTGGTACCGGCGCAAAATGGTCGGGGTGTATGTCAAGCGGGCGCTTTATCAAATTGCCGGATTGGAGGTTTAACTGTGGCATCCAAAATTGTCAGTTTTACTCTGAACGGTCGAGAGACCGAAGTGATGGTCAAACCGCTGACCACCTTGCAGACCGTGCTGCGAGAGGGGTTGGACCAGACCGCCACCAAAACCGGCTGCAAACAAGGCGGCTGCGGCAGCTGCACGGTGCTGCTCAACGGCGAGCCGGTGCTGTCGTGCCTGTTACCGGCCGAGGATGTGGCCGGGCAGAATGTGACCACTTTGGAAGGAATTACCCCGGTGGAGGGGCTGCACCCGCTGCAAGCCGCCTTTTTTGATAACTTTGCGGTGCAGTGCGGCTACTGCTCCCCCGGCATGATTATGGTCTCCAAAGCCCTGCTGGACCGCAACCCCAACCCGTCGCGCGAAGAAATTGTCCACGCGCTGACCGGCAATCTCTGCCGCTGCACCGGCTACGAGCCGATCATCAAGGCGGTCGAAGATGCGGCCGAGCGGCTGAAAGGAGCACACAATGGGCGCTAAAGATGTCGAAAAAGCCATCGAGAAAAAGCACAACGTCGTCGGGCAGTCGGTGCTGCGCCGCGACGGTCTGGGCCACGTGACCGGCAAAACCGTTTTTATTGATGACCTCAAATTCCCCGGCATGCTGCATTTGAAGATGGTGCGCAGTCCGCTGCACCACGCCAAAATCAAGGGGATTGACTTCTCCGAAGCCGAGAAAACGCCCGGCTTTGTCAAGGCGCTGACCTACAAGGACGTGCCCAAGAATATCTACACCATCCTCTGTCTGATTGGCGTTGGCCCTGACGACGAGCCGGTGCTGGCCCAGGATCGGGTCCGCTTCAAGGGTGAGCAAATCGCCGCCATCCTGGCCGAAAGCGAAGAGGCCGCGCTAGAAGCGGCCGCCAAAGTCAAGCTGGATTTGGAAGAACTGCCGGCCGTCTTTGATATGGAAGAGGCGCTCAAACCCGGCGCGCCGATTGTGACCGATTGGGGGACGAACTACTTTGTTTACGAGGGCCACCACTGCCGCCGGGTGCGCTACGGCGACGTGGAAAAAGGCTTTGCCGAGGCCGATTTTATTGTCGAGGATCGCTATAGCACCAGCCCCATCGAGCACGCCCCGACCGAAACCACGGCCTGCATCGCCAAGCCGGAGGCCGATGGCCGGATCACCGTCTACACCAACACCCAGGCCATCTTTTTTAGCCTGGACAACACCGCCCTGATCCTGCAAGTCCCCTTCAACAAGCTGCACTTTGTCGGCGGCACGGTGGGCGGCGGCTTTGGCGGCAAGGTGGATGTGATCACCGAGCCGATTGCGGCCCTGGCAGCTATGAAAACGGGCCGGCCGGTCAAGTACAAATACAGCCGCAGCGAAGAGATGCAAGTTTCTTCGACCCGCAGCGCCTGGACCATTTACATCAAGGATGGCGTGACTAAAGATGGGCGGATCATCGCCCGGCAGGTCACTTCTTACGCCGACGCCGGCGCGTACAACCGTCACACTCCCTATGCCGTGACCAAGCACGCGGCCAACGCCGCCGGTCCCTACGCCATCCCCAACGTTTCAATTGATGTCCACTGCGTTTACACCAACCGCCAGCCGACCAGCGCCTTTCGCGGCTTTGGGGTGACGATGGCCTCGTTTGCCCTGGAAGTGCAGATGGACAAGATTGCCGAGACGGTGGGCATGGACCCCTGGGAAATCCGCCTGATCAACGCCTATCGCAATGGCGATATCAAGCCGCACCGTAAAGTCACGGAGGATGCCACCCTGGTCGAGACCATTCAGGCGGCGGCTAAACTGGTCGGCCACGAGCTGCCCGACCACCTCAAGGCGATGAATTCCTGGGACAGAAATGGAGGCAAGCATGGCTAAAAAACGCGGCGTCGGCATGGCCGCCGTCAATTATCCTACCGGCATGAACCTGGGCGGCGACCCGTCCCAGGCGTTGATCCACTCGACTACCACCGGCACCTTTGTCATCAGCCTGTCCAGCACCGATTTGGGCCAGGGCCTCAAAACGGTCATCGCCCAGATTGGGGCCGAGGCGCTGGGCGTGCCCTTTGAAAACGTGCTGATTGACACCGCCGACTCCGATACCGGCCCGCACTGCATGGGTACCTTCGCCAGCCGGGCCACCCACCGGGTCGGCAATGCGGTCATCGCCGCCGCCCAGGAAGCCCGCAAGGTGATGCTGGAAGTGGCCGGCGACGAGCTGGAGGTCAGCCCCGACGATTTGGAAACGGATGGGCAGGGCCATATCCGGGTCAAAGGGTCGCCGGATCGCTCGATTGACCTGGTCAGCCTGGCCCTGGCCGCCCACTTCAAGTACGGCAAAACCATCTCCGGGCGGGGCATGTTCATGAAGCCCAAGAGCGAGGTGGACCCCGAAACCGGGGCCATGGATCCCGACTCGACCGAGGCCCATGCCTGCACCGTGGCCGAGGTGGAGGTGGATACCGAAACCGGCGAAGTGACCGTCTTGAGCCTCAAAAGCGCCTACGAAATCGGCTGCGAGGTCAACCCGGCGCTGGTCAAAGGGCAGATTACCGGCGGCTCTTTTATGGGCATGGCTCACGCCCTGTATGAAACCACCGCGCCCTATTACCCGCTCCAGGAGCACAACCCCAGCAGCTTCAGCGAGTATGTGCTGCCCGGTCCGACCGAACTGCCGGTGATTGAAAGCGTGGTGCTGGAATATCCCTCGGCCAACGGCCCCTTCGGGGTCAAAGGCGTCGGCGAGATGACGGCCAACCCGCCCATCCCGGCTATTGTCAACGCCATCAATAACGCCCTCGGCGTGCGCATCACCAGCCTGCCGGTCACGCCGGAGAAGATACTGAGGGCGTTAGAGGAGAAAGAAGAAGCGTGAGGCGAGGAGGCGAGTTTCTTTTCATCGCGTCTTCGCCTCACTTGTCCTCGCCTCATCTCTACAAAATCTATTTTCATTCGGAGAAAAAACACCTATGCTAAAAGTAATTTCCCTCATGAAACGCCGCGACGATATGACTCTGGAAGAGTTTCGGCACTGGGCGACGGTGGAGCATCCGCCGTTTGGGTTGAAACTGCCGGGCATCCGGCGCTATTTTATGAGTGTGGTCCTGGAAGACAGCCCCGATTTGCCCTACCACGCCGTGTCGGAGTTTTGGTTTGACGACAAGGAAGCGATGCAAGCCGCCTTCGCCACCCCCGAAGGCAAAGCGGCCGCCGAAGACGCCATCGCCCACTGCTCGCAGCGGACGCGGCTGCTGACGGAAGAGACGACGATCCTGGCGTAAGGCTAAAAGGGTCCACAGATTTCACAGATTACACAGATTTTCAGGCACAGAGATTTTTTTCTGTGCCTTTTTTGTTGTTTCGAGTTTGTTGGCAGTGGGGGTAGGATGTGATAAAATGGGGTGATCAAGCTGATAAACATGTGGTTTCCCGACGTTTCAAAGTCGGTTCACCTTGTAGGACATACCCCATACAATTTCGTAATTCTCAAACGTGAAAAATTTCGTTGTTAAATTAGATAGATTACATACATATCGTCATCTTCACGCACTATGCCAAAATGACGCATTGTTTGCGATCTCAAATTTTGGCGAAGAAGTGAATGATGACGATCTCGAACGTATCGCGATTTCCGACCTACAAATGATAAGAAAACAAAATCAAGGCAGTGCTCGTGGTGCAATAATTGGCACTGTCAGATTATTACCTGCCGGAAATCTAACGACTGTCATGTTTGTTAGTAAAGATCCATATTGGAATGAACCAATATCGGAGACAGGAAGGTTACTATTTACTCAATTCATTTCACGCGCAAAAGAACATTTTTTATCATTAGAATTAATACAAGCTGTGCAGACAGTCGAAACAAATGATGATAAACAACTTGAAGTTGAAGTCTTACGAACAAAATTGAACGGGCTCTTCTCTCAGTTAAAAATCCAAATAACCAACCTAAATGGTCTTCAAATCGAAAAAGCAAAATACGGTACTACTGGAATACCAGTACGTTTAGAACGGGCTATTGAAGAATTAGAGGAGGAAATCGCAGGGTTAGAGACAAGAATTAAAGAAGTTAAAGCGCAGCTTGCTATATTGGGTGTAAAATAGTCTGCTAAAAAACAATGCCCACAAAGCCGTTCTGCGCTGATCAACTCTGATTCTTGGCGAAACCGGATCTTCTTAAACGCCGCCAATCCTCTAGCCTTGTGTTTCAATCGCTAAGCACTTGCATAACCTAAAACACCACCCCCGCCGCCAGAATAATATTGGCATAGGGCGTAAACTCGCCGGTATGGATGGCGGCGCGGACAGCGTTCATTTAACAAACGGAGTATCAATGCCTGAATACATCCCCAACGCATCCCATTTTATCAACCTGCAATGTCCTACCTGCGGGGCCGGTCTGCAGGTAGCCGGTCAAAAGAACCAGTTTGCCTGTGACCACTGCGGTAACAGATACCTGTTGGATCGCAAGCTGGCAGATTTCGATGCAGCGGAACGGGAGCAGCTCAAACCGAGCGTGACCTACACCCAACACCTCCAGCAGTGGCTGCGGGTAGGAGAGTATGAGGTCTGCCTGCATCGTATTTCAGTGGAGACCGTCAACAAAGAGCAAGTGCTGTATATTGACGTGGCCTATCGCAACCAATCAGCCACGGCGCTCACCTGCCGCCACGACCAATGGATCGTTTTTGACAGCGAGGGCTATACCTACGAACCGGTGAAAGATTTCGACTATCGAGAACTGTACGACGGCAACGGCAAACGGTATGTGGGTATGTCGCGCCTCATTACCCCCGGCATGCGTCTGAGAGGCTGGCTGGCCTTCCTGGTCCCCGCCTCAACCACCATTGAATACCTGCAATTTTCGGGCGGCATCCCGGCCAAAACCGTTGAATTTGAACTTCAACTCGGGCCGCAGTGAGAGAGGGGACCCGGAGATCAAAAATGAACACCCTTGAAAATCGGTAGTTCCCCTGTAAAGTGTTGTTGGCTATTTTTTAGCCACAAATGGCACGAATATAAGGATAAAAATTTGTGTTAATTCGTGAAATTCGTGGCAGACTTTACCTCAGAGCACTTACCAACACTTAAGAGGCGGACTATCTGAAAATCGTACCTTTGATGAAATATAGAGTGGCGATTCGGCCAGTCTGACTCGCACGCTGACATGAAAGATATTCAACTCTTCGCCGTTATGCCAGACGATATCAGTCCCATCCATGTGGATTGAGTATTCGTAATCTTGAGTTTATGTTTAAACCCCACTCGGTGGCCGTCATGGGCGCTTCTCGATAACCCAACAGCGTTGGCGCTACCGTCATCGAGCTGGAGACAGCAAGGGCCTCAGCCTGATCGGAATTTTCTCTCCATGTCAATCCTTCGAAACAAACTTACCTACTTAGAGCTTATCCGAAAACCTTTGTCATCGGCTGGCATAGGGATGCCAACCTGCGGGTTTTCGGATAGGTACTTATTAACCATTGTTTTGACCTTACTGGTCCTGTTGGCCGTCATCGCCTCCACCCCCGGTCTTATCTCTGCTAAACCAGGCGCGATTCCCCGGCAAAAAGTCGGCATCCCGGCTGTGGCCTGGTCACGCGGCATCGGCGTGCCTTTTGAAGAGGCCGGCCACCCCTACGAACCCAGCACCAAAATTGACGACGGTCCCTGGGCCGGCGTCCCCCTGGGCGGCCTGGGTGCGGGCGCGATTGGCCGGACCTATCGCGGCGATTTTGCCCGCTGGCATCTGGACATCGGCTCGCATCGCTTCGAGAGTCTACCGGCCAACCAGTTCTCCGTTTTTGTGGCTCAGGGCGGCCAGAGCCAGGCCCACGTGCTGGCCCCGCTACAGCCTTCCATTTTGCCGGAGTGGAACTGGGATATGCCGGTGGGCGCGGGCACCTATTACGCCCTCTTTCCCAAAGCCTGGTACGTTTACGAGTGGGACGCTCTGCCGGTCAAGCTGACCCAAAAACAGTTCTCGCCCATCATCCCCGGCAATTATCAGGCCAGCAGCTACCCGGTTGGCATCTTCGAGTGGACCCTCGAAAACCCCACCGCTGAACCGCTGAACCTGGGCCTGATGTTTTCCTGGCAAAATATGGTCGGCTGGGGTTGGGGTAAAGACCTTGAAGGCGGCAACTACAACCAGACTATCCAGCAGGACGGACTGACCGGCATCGTCTTTACCCGCCCCGGCGAAACGGTCAGCGAAGAGTGGGATGGTTCCTTTGCCATCGCCGCCCCGCAGCAGCCGGGGGTGACGGTCAGCTATCGCTCCCGCTTCTCGCTGGCCGCGGGCCGCGACACCTGGCTCGACTTTGCCGCCGACGGCGGGTTGGAAAATGTGGACGACCCCACCCCGGCCCAACCTTCGGAGCAGCTTGCCGGGGCGCTGGCCGTCAGTGTAACTTTGAAACCGGGCGAAACCAAAACTATCCCTTTTGTTCTGGCCTGGGACCTGCCCATTACCCAATTTGGCGCAGGGACCAAATGGTACAAGCGTTATACTCAGTTTTACGGAACCAGCGGGCGCAACGCCTGGGCCATCGCCGCCGATGCCCTGGCCGACTATCCCGCCTGGGAGAGCGCCATTGACACCTGGCAGCAGCCGATTCTGGAAGATACTGTCGCCCGGCCGGAGTGGTACAAGACGGCCCTGTTCAACGAGTTATATTACCTGGTGGATGGCGGTACCGTCTGGGAAAACGGGCGCGTCGGCGGCCCGCCATTGGCCGACGGCCTGGGCGGATTTGCCTACCTGGAGTCTGCCGATTACCTCTATTACAACACCTTCGACGTGCATTATTACGCCTCGTTTGCCCTGGCCCAGTTGTGGCCGGAACTGCAAAAACGGCTGATGCGTGATTTCGCCATCACGATTCCCCAGGGCAACCCGGCCAACACTCACCAGATTCAAGCTACCGGAGCAACCGTCCCGCGCAAAGTGCCGGGCGCTGTACCGCACGATCTTGGCTCGCCGCAAGAGGACCCATGGGTGCAGATCAATTCTTTCAACTGGCAAGACAGCAACACCTGGAAAGACCTCAACAGCAAGTTTGTACTGCAACTCTGGCGCGACTACACCTTTAGCGGCGACCTGGCCCTGCTGCGCGAGTTGTGGCCGGCGGCAACCCAAGCCCTCGATTACCTGCACCAGTTCGACCGCGACGGCGACGGTCTGCCCGAACACGACGGCATCCCCGACCAAACCTACGACGCCTGGACCATGAGCGGGCCGAGCGCCTACGGCGGCAGTTTGTGGCTGGCGGCGCTGCAAGCGGCAGTTAGAATGGGCGAGGTGGTGGGCGATACAGAGCGGGTGGCCCAATATCAAGGCTGGCTGGACAATGGCAAGGCGGCGTTTGAAAGCAAGCTGTGGACCGGCCAGTATTACAAATTCGATGCTGGCAGCAGCCCCCACTCCGACAGCATCATGGCCGATCAACTGGCCGGGCAGTGGTACGCCGACGCCACCGGCCTGCCGCCCATCGTCCCGCCGGAACACACCGAGACCGCCCTCAAAACCATCTACGATTTCAATGTCCGCCGTTTTGCCGATGGCGGCATGGGCGCGGTCAACGGCATGCGGCCTGATGGCACAGTGGATATGTCCAGCAACCAATCCCAAGAGGTCTGGACCGGGGTAACGTATGCCCTGGCCGCCTCGATGCTTCAGCACGGCATGATCGAAGAGGGCTGGTGGACGGCCTGGGGGGTGTTCAACGTGACCTACAACGGCGGCTTCTGGTTCCGCACCCCCGAAGCCTACCGCAGCGACCGCAGCTACCGGGCCAGCATCTACATGCGCCCGCTGAGCATCTGGGCTATTGAACACGCCCTGCAAGCCCGCAGCGCCGAACCTCTCCCCTCTGGAGCCGAGGCCATCAGCCTGACTACCGCCGACGGAGTGGCTCTGGCCGCCCACTATTACGCCCCCGCCATCGAGTCTGCGCCGGGGGTACTGCTGCTACATCAGCGCGGTGGGCGCAAGGAAAATTGGGCTTCGTTTGCTCAATTGTTACAAAAAAGCGGCTACGCTGTGCTGGCGGTGGATTTTCGAGGACACGGCCAGAGCAAGGGCGTGGTCAACTGGTTTGGGGCCGATCAGGATGTGCTTGCTGCCTTCAATTATCTCAAAGAGAGACCGGAGGTTGACCGGCAACGGTTGGTTATCATCGGAGCCAGCATTGGCACCCAGGAGGCCATCACCTTTGCTGCCGCCCACCCCGACGAGGTGCGCGGGGTAGCCATGCTCTCAACCTTTGTCAGCGGCGAGATTGAGCGGGCCATCCAAAGCTACCCCGGCCCCATCCTGCTGGCAGCCACCGAAGGCGACACAGCCGCCACGCAAGTGACCCGCGATCTGGCCCAGCTTGTTCCCAAAGCCGAGGTCTTTATCCTCAAAGACAGCGACCGGCACGGCACCCAGATGCTGCGCAGCTCACTGAACATTGAAGCTATTTTGCTCGATTGGCTCGAGAAGTCAGTTCAGCCGAAATAATGGTTAAGTGAGTTGGCCAGCTTTTGTTCGAGGTGCTGCACGTCAGTGGAGCGGGGAGCTATCTTTTTAGCTTCCATTAGCTCTTTTTGGGCCTGATCGGGGCGGGCGACCTTAAGATAGGCCACGCTCAAAGCCAGCCGGTAGGCCAGGTTGGCCGGATCTCCAGCTACCGCCCGCCGAAAGTGGAGGATGGCCGCGCCCCACATCCCTCGTTCGCCATAACGACGTCCGCTCAGGTAGCAAGAAGTATGATTTGTAGCATCGCTGTCGGCCCTCAAGCGCAGCCGGGTCGCTTTGTAATTAAACTCATTCCAGGTGGAAATGGCCACGGCAAATTGGGCCAGCCCAAACAAAAAGCCAACCATGCTAAACAGCATGATCGGCAGATAATTAAAGTAAACGTAAGCGCTCCAAAAGGCGAGGCCAAGGGTAGCCAACGCATTGAGCAGGTACAAAAAATTACCAAACCGCACCCGCCAATAGAGCACCGCCAGCAGCCCCAGCGAATAGCCAATCAAACCTATAATGTTCCAAAAAAGCCCGCGCGGGAAGGCGCGCAGCATCGTGCGGACGGCCTCGGCGGAGCGGTCCACCGGCAGGCCGAAATAGAGGGGCAAAAAGGGCCAGGGATCGGTAATGCCGCGCCAGCGCGGGAACAGCGTAAACAGACCCACACCCAGCAGCAGCAGAAAAATAACCAGAGCCAGTTGTACAAAAATACCCCGCCACAGCCAGGTCGAAGAACGATCGCTGACCGGTTTGGCGACCACCAGCCGGCGCAGGCATTTAGGGCAGCGGGTCTGCTTGGGTTTGGTGAGGGCGGTACAGTAGGGGCATAACCACTCATTAGCAAACTCATCGGGGGCAGCAGCGATGGGCGTATCATCAGCCTCGGCATCAAGGTCCTCGTCTAAATACTTGGGCCGGCTTGGCTGCTTGGGCTTCGCCTGTAAGCGGCTTAATTCCTGCTTCGCCGCCCCATTCGCCGGATCGAGGGTCAGGATACGTTCCAGGCAAACTATTTTATCCTCGGGCCGGTCTACCACTTCTTTGAGCCACTGCCAGGCGGCCAACTGCTTCTTATCAGCTTTGACCACTTCGATCAGTAGTTGTCGTGCTTCTGCTTTGCGTCCCGACTGAACGGCGGCGATCCCTTGTTCGAGTTTGGTTTGGAGGTCTGGCATGGGGTTGTGATAGGTCGTGTGCGTCGGAGCGGTAATGGTTAGATCTACGTTACTGAGTTGATCCGATGGGCACCAGCAGGGTTTGATTGGCTCCGCCGGGTAGATTGAATGGGGTGCTGACGCCTAGCAGCGGCCCCCCTGGCCCCTGGGTTAGCGCCCAGCGAAACGGTCCTGTGCCAAAATCTTTAGCCGCCACCCACCAGCGCCGGTTGCCCTCGGCCAGCGGACCGCGCCAGCCTTCGACATCGCGCCAGTTGCCGGCGCTGTCCTGCCATTGGACCACACTCCAGGCCCCGGCCGCCGCCAACTGCGTTTGTAGTTCAATATAAGCGCCGACCGGTTTATCCGAGCCGTCGTCGCCGTCATCATCCCCCTGGTGGCCCCGCCCTGGCGGGTCGCGCGGCGGCAGCGTGGGTCCGGCCTGAACCAACCCCGGCCCCAACGCCAGCCCTATCAGACCGGCTACGAGCAACAACCACAGAATACTTTTTAGCCAGGTTTCGTTTTTCCTCATAGTTTAGTCCTCAGTCAACGCTCAGACTCAGCTTAGTGTAATTCCATTCTACTCGGTTATTCTCTGTCTGGCAACCCTTCCGGCACTAGCGTTTCCGACTGCGATATAGTCTTTGAATTGCCAGCAGTCGAAAGGACCGGTCCGAAGAGGTTGTTGGCCTCACTGCTCTCCCGCACCGCGCCAAAGGTAGTGCTGAAATCTACCGAGTCAACCAGGGCAAACACATTCGCCCCTACCGGCAGCGGTGGGGTACTGCTGAACTGCGGGAAGTAAAAGGCGCCGCCGCTGGTTAGGGTTAAGCTCTCGCCGGGATCGAGCGGCAGGCCCGCCCCCTGGATACCCCAGACCTGACCGCGGCTGGCAATGTCTTGCCAGCGTCTGTTGACCGTTGGAGGCGAAGTTGGGTTGAAATAGACATCCACCCAGAAAGCACCCACCACCGGCGCATTGCCTTGATTTCTGATAACCAGAGTTACGCCGCTGCTACTAGCGGTCAGGTTGTCAATGACCAAATCGGGGGCTGTCACAGAATTACGGACAATAAGCGGCAAAAAGATCGGGCTGACCGGTGGGACATCATTATCCAGGTTAACCACAGCCACAGGTCCCGGCGTCCGGTTATCATAAAGGGGATCACTGCTGACAGTGGGGCCCATCTGAACTGAGTAATTAATATCGCCATCCAGGTCAAGGTCGTCTACTCCGGTAACGGTGACGGTTTGCGGCACATTCCAATCCAGCGTAGTAAAGCTCAGATTGAGCGGGCTAACCATTCCTTCGCTGGCGTCGGTGCTGCTGATGGGTACGGTGACGGTGGCTGTGGGCTGGCTGGTCAAGCGAATCGTAAAAGTGGCCGTAATTCCGTTCTCGCTGGTATCGCCGCTGATGGTGGAGACAATGAAACCGGCGGTATCGTCGTCCAGGTTGGTCACATTGACATCGGCGGGATTGGCCCCGGCCACGTTGTAATCGGGGTCGCTGCTGGTGGGGTTGTTGGTGATGATGCTGTAAGCCTGGTCGCCATCATCCAGATCGTCGTTCACGCCGGTGATGGTGACGGTTTGGGGGCTATTCCAGTCAAGTGTGGTGAAACTGAGCGAGGCCGGGCTGACCGTGCCCTCGGTTGTGTCTCCATTGGTTAAGGTCAGGGTGACGCCGGCGGTTGGCTCAGTGCTGAGGCGGACGGTAAAGGTGGCTGCACCGCCGGTCTCGGTGGTGGTCAGGCCGCCGGTGGGGGTGATGGTGAAGCCGGGCACATCATTGTCGTTGACAGTGACGTTGATATTGGCCGGATCGAAGGTGTTGTTGTAGACCGGGTCGGCGCTGCTGGTTAGCGCGGTTACAATCAAGCAGGGCTGCGGACCATCGGTTACAAAGTCATCCACTGCGGTCACGGTCACGGTGACACCGGTATCCCAGTTAAGATTGGTCAGGCTAGCCGAGGCCGGGAAGGTACATTCATCGCTGCTGGTAGACAGGCCAATGGTCACGGTGGCCGTGGGCTGGCTGGTCAGGGCGATGGTGAAGACGCCCGTTGTATTCGGTTCACTGATGGTCAACGAGGTCGGCGTGACGCTGACCCCGGCCGAGTCGTCGTCGAGAATGGTTGTGGCGGCGGGGCTGCCGGAGATTGTGCTTGTGCCAGAGGCGTTGGTTCCGGTGGGATTGGTCAGGCTGACGCTAACGGTTTCGTTAGGTTCGTCAATGAAGTCGCCCAGAACATCCAAGGTAACTTGAGTTTGGGTCACACCGGCCCCAAAGCTAACCGCCCCCCCGGCAGGGGCAACGTTGTTATAATCTACCCCGTTGGTTGCCGTGCCGCCCAGCGAGAAGTCAACGCTGCTCGACCGGGTGATGTCGCCGGTGCGGGTCAGGGTAAAGCTGAGGGGGGTTGCGCCGGCGTCCCCCTCGGCCACACTGACCTGACCGGCGGCCAGGGTGTAGGCAATGTCGTTGTCGGTAATATTGGCAGTGACATCGGCAATCGTGGTTCCATCATAGCCGCCGCCGCTGGCACTGTGGCTGATTGTGCCGGTGTGGTCGCCTTCCACCACAGTATCATCTGTGGCAGTGACGGTGACGGTTTGCGGGTTGAGGGCGGTCGGGTCAGCCTGGAAAACCAAACTGGTGAGGGCGTCCAATTGGCTGCCTGGGTTGAAAGCAATGGTCACGGTGGCGGTGGGGACGGTATCCAGCCGGATGGTGTAGGTGTCGGTAGCGCCACCTTCGGTGACATTGGTGCTGCCGCCCGATTCGGTTATGGTCACGCCCCGCGTATCGTTGTCGGCAATGGTCAGGGTAGCGGTGGAAGTTGCGCCCAGAGTATAACCCGAGCCGGCGGCGAGGTTGAATTGGACCGTCTCGCCGTCGTCGTCAACCTGGTCGTCTACCGGCACAACGGTGATGACGCCGCTGCTCTGTCCGGCGGCGATAGTGAAACTTGATCCGGTCAGGCTGCTGATGTTAGTTCCGGCGGCCAGGCTGTAGTCGGTGGACAAAGTGGCGGTTGAGCCGGTCAAATTGTAATTAACCGTCAGCCCGTCCACCGGAGCCGGATTATCCAGGGAGATAGTGAAGCTGCCGTTGGTTGGGCCGGTTTCACTGGGCGAGGTTCCGGCAGCGATGCTCACAGCGGGCAAATCAAGGGGGGTACAGGTGGGGTCGTTGGCCGCGGGCGTGGTTGGGTCGTCGGTCACAATGGTGGCAAAGTTGGTCCCCGAGATAGTCGCCTGGTTGCAGACCTGGGTTGCCCCCGCCGAAAGGGAGGTCGTGATGGCCGCCCGAAAGGTGATGGTCACCACTTTACCCGGCGGTAGGTCGCCGATATTGATGACCGGCCCCTGAGCATGGGCAGGCTGCGGCAGGACGAAACTCAGACCAAAAAACAATAGCCCGGTCGTGATAAGGGTCAGAAATGTGATGTTGATTAGACGGTAAAGTGGAAAAGCTACTGCTTTAGACATGAGAATTTCCCCCTTTGTCCCCTAGCCTAGCCTAACGGCGCTACTGCGGAAACTCTGGCTCAAGTGAAAATGGCCTCGTAACGCATCCCCATCTGGTCTGGTCCGATGGGTACCAGAAACAAATCAAGCGCGCCCAGGACCTCGTGCTCAAGCGGGTAGATACGCTGCGGCAACACAATCTGCCGGGGACCTCGGAAAATAAGCGAGAAGGCGCGCCGCCGCCCCGGAGCAGCCTCGCCCAATTCGGTCACTTCAATCAACTCTGTCTCCAGCGGTTCCATTCCTTCCAGAAGGATGCGGAAGGGCTGGTGCAGATGAGCCGCAAAATCGGCGCTGGTCAATTTATCGAGCATGCTCTCTTCCTTAGTGATTGTCCAAAAATAAGTTCCCCCAAGTTCCTACGAGTTCCCGGGGAACTACCTTAAGGGGCCTTCGGCTCAAGGAACTCGTAGGAATTCAAAACCGGAAGTAAATTTTAGACGTTTACTTACCACCCCTCAAGGGTTTTCGCCAAGCGCCCTTTCAGGGTCTAAACACACCTAAGTTCGGGGAGGAAAGACCCCCTGCAAAGCGATACAGAAATAAAAGGTAAGGTAGGGCTGCAAGTTGTTATGCGGCGCATCGCCGCCCACCGGCGCGAGAGCCTCCGGCGCTAACTGGACAATATTCTGGTTGGTCACAGTTTGGTACAACGAGGCTCCCACCGATCGGGCTAAGGCTTCGCCGGCCGGGGCCGAATCTTCACCCGGTTGGCCAGTGGCGTTGAGCGCGTGGCTGTGGGCCGGAATCTCCGACTCGAGCAGCGTGACCGTCTCGCTGCCCCCTGTCTCGCCCAGATCATGCAGGGACAGCCCGGGACCCTGGCCCGGATGCATGGGAGCCCGGCCTTGCAGATCGGGTAGGGCAAAGTTGCTGTTGCCATTACCGCCATAGGTGGTGCCCAGCAGCGAGAACAGGGCCGTGTTTTGAGACAACGGCAGCAACTGGCCGTCACACCAGGCCCAGCCTCTGGGCGCAAAATTGAAAGGGAAAATACGAATTTCGGCGACAAAAGGATCGGCCATGATATATCTCCTACGTTGGCGACGGGAAGATCCCGAAGAGTGAAATGATAAAATTGATACACAAATACGGCTGGAAATTGGTGTGCGGCTGGCTGCCCCCAACCGACGTCACCGCGTTCGGGCTAAAGGGTGTACTGGCCGATGCGGCGAAATAGGGCGTGTAGCTGGGCGTCTGCGCTAACACACTCCCGGCCGCATTGGCGGTCGAGGCGTTGTTGGCAGAGGCCAGCAGCGGGTGGCTGTGGGCCGGGATCTGGCTAACGGTCAGCGTGATCTCCTCGGCTCCCCCCGTTTCCGCCAGGATGAAGCCGTTACCCTGGTGAACGGGGATGCGCCCCCGCAAATCGGGCAGGGCAAAGGTGCTTTGTCCATCCCCACCATAAGTTGTGCCGATCAATTGGAACAGCGTCTCATTCTCCGAAATGGGTAGGAGTTGGCCTTCGCAAAACATCCAGCCGGCGGGGGCAAAGTTGCCGGCAAACATTCTAATTTCACCCACATAAGGTTGCGCCATGGGTTTCTCCTTAGTTTGGTGAGGGGAAGATGCCCTGGAGGGCGATACAAAAACTTAGGGTTAGAAATGGCTGCATATTGAGATGCGCCTGGCTGCCGCCCACATTGGCGATGGAACTGGGAGTCAGCGCCACCAGCCCATCGGCAGGCCGGTACGACGAATTCAAGGGACTCGCCAGCAGATTACCGGCCGGAGTGGGTGTGTTGCCGGCGGCGGACGAGGCGTTGACCATATGGCTGTGCTGCGGCAGCTCGCTGATGGACAGCGTATGCGCCTGCTCGCCACCGCGCTCACCCAGGGTGTGTCCCCTGCCGACGTGGATTGGGGTTCGCGCTCGTAAGTCCGGCAGGGCGAAGTTAACCCGCCCATCCCCACCAAAGGTGGTGCCTAACAGGGAAAAAAGGGCCTGGTTCTGGTTGATCGGCAGGAGCTGACCGTTGCACAAGGCCCAGCCAATTGGCGCAAACTCAAAGCTCATGATCCTGATTTCCGATAAAAATGGTTCTGCCATAAGACCTCCTTATTGTTTTATGGGTTGATAGAATGATATAGCATCGCCAAAAAAACCTCGCCTGAAACAGAGTTTCAAGCTCACTCTTGCTCCCAAACCAGAGCTTGGGAGCAAGAGAAAACACTAGGGGATACTAGAGCAAAAGCCTGCGGCAACCGTGGTAATGGTGCCGAAAGTAGTGATCCTGTTACTGGGGATACCAGGGTTGCCTGCGGCCAGGCCGGCTGCTCCACCTTCAAGTCTATGAACGGCGGTGTTGCCTTGGCTGACGCTCAACAAGCAGGGGGTCTCAGCCCCACCTAAGGTACAGTTCACAGCGCCGGGGTGCGTGGCCGTATTGCCTGTAATCCGTGAGCACCCCGTGCTGGCATTGCGAACTCGCACCCGAATGGCGTCGAGCGCCCCGCCGAGCACGGATACAGTGTTATCTGTAACCGCAATTTGACAGAATCCGGTAGCGCCGGCGTTTTGTCCGGCATCAAGTTGAATACCAAAATCCAGTCCAACATTACTCACCGTGTTATTATCAACGTTGACATTGAGGGTTGAGTTGGTGGCCTGAACTAACCGAATACCAATACCACTGACTCCGGCTCCTCGATTGATAACTCGATTGTTCCTGACCTGCCCGTTCATCGTCGAGGTATTGCCGGCAAAAACATTGATACCCGTGTTCAGCAGCGATTGATCGGTGCTGCCGTCGGGCGTGCCCACTCTGTTATTATCTATATCGTACGTGACCTGGCCGGAACTGTCGGCTGTAATATTAATGCCAATATTGCCGTCGTTAGGCGATCCCCGCGTGATAATATTGTTTGAGACCGTGATGTTGAGTTGAGAAGTGCCGCTGCCGTTGCAGTTGATCGTATCCGTTCGATTACCGCTGAAATTGTTGTTGTTGACAACAACCGTCATATTGGCCGAGCTGCGCGACTCGCAACGAAACCCAATGTTACCAGAGACGGAGCTGTTGTTTTGAATGTTATTGTTCGAGATATTAAACGAGGTGAGCGCCGTGCTGCTGCTGTTCTCAACCCGCACATTGTCTTCAATCGCGCCGCTAACGACCGATTCAAAGATCGAGTTTGAACCACCAAAGACATTATCGAAGATCACACTTCCTTCGCGGGTCGTTATGTCATCGCCGTTAGCCCCGTTGACGGTACTGTATTGCAGCACAAAGTTGGTGATATTGGTACCACGGATGCCGTAATTCTGGTGATCGTTCAATTGCATGCGGCGTAGAGTGATACCCGAGGCGTTGTTCAGAAAAACGCCGGCGCCGACGGTACCGCTGCCATTACTGCCCCCGTCATTCTTATTGGCAATGACGCCGCCGCTGCCATTGCCTCCCCTGCTTGTATTTGTGCCATCGCCGTTAACGGTGAAGCTACCATTTGTGTCTTGAATAATGATGCCTGTGGCAGACCCGCCACTCGACGTCACCGAAGTCAGCGTCATACCGAGTGTTGTCAATCCGGCAGGGCCATCAAGGTTGATGGCCGTCGCGGTGCCTGTGTCCACCGCTCCCGAGGTGCTGTTGAGCGTCCCATCGGCGTTGGTAGCGACGATCCCCTGAGCATTGTTGGTAAAGATGCTGACATTGCCCAGGCTGTAAGTCCCTGTTCCGCCCGTGATGGTCACAGCCTGGTTGGTCATGCGGCTGCCACTTGTACCCAGCGTCAAGTTGGCAAAGCTGACATTGCCATTGGCATTGTTGATATTGACCCCGGTGCTACTGGCTCCGCCGGTCACTGTGCCGGTGGTAAAGTTGATTGCGCCACCGGTACTATTTTGCACCTCAACCACGCGCTGGGCATTGTTTTGCGTAACGTTGCCAGCGTAGGTGATGGTGGCGTTGCCGCCGTTCACATTGAAGGCTGTACCCGTCGCCCCACTTAATGCCCCGCTGCCCAGGTTGGCCGTGCCGCTCACGCTGACCAGGTTGACGTTGTTTGCGCCGCTGGTGGAGGTGACGCCATTGAAGGTGGCGTTGAGCGTGCCGTTATTCAGATCCAGGGCGCGGCCAGCCCCGGTGAGGGTGGTGTCAAGAACGGTCAGCGTGCCGAAGTTCGTGCCACTGATATCGTTAGCCGTCGTGTCGCCGACGGTCAGGCCGCGAATGGTGTTGCCGCTGCCCAGAGCGATCGCGGTCGCTGCACTGTTCAGCAGCACAATCGTGCCGTTGCCGCTGTTGGTGACAGGCAGAGGAAAGCTGTCGGCGGGGATGGTCAGCCCGGTGGCCGCCGCCAGAGTAACCGTTGCATCCTGGCCGATGAGTCGCTGCCCGTTGAGCAGGGTGACTCCGCCGGTGTAGGCGGTGGCGCTCTCGTGCAAGAAGATATGGTCGTTAGCCGCCGGGTTGTTACCTGCGCCATCGTTATCAGCCTGGAAGTCGGCCAGGGTATTGTAGGGTGTATTCAACCGGCCATCACCGCCTCCGCCGGCGTTATTGTTAACGAACCAGATCATCCCGGCGACGGTCAAATTGACGGTGGCGGTATCACTGCCGGCGGCATTGCCAATGGTGTAGGTGAAGCTGTCGCTGCCCTCAAAGCCGGCCGGCGGGGTGTAGCTAAAGGTACCGGTCGAGGTAATGACACCCACCGTGCCGCCCTGGGCGCTGGTCGCGCCGAAGGCGGTGATAGTCAGCCCTGGCCCCTGGTCGTTGGTCAGGAGGCTGAAATTGGTGCTATTAGTCGTGCTGATCCCGACATTGCCGATGATCTGGGGCGCGTAGGTATCGTCAATCGCGTCGGGGGCTACGCCGAAGGTGAAGCTGTAATCGGCAAGCATGTTATCGGGTGGATCGTTGGCGTCCACGTCGCTAATCTGACCGGCCAGCACGGTGACCGCGCAAACCACGCCGGGCGGCAGATTGGCGGTCGGGTTGAGCACGGCGCTGGTCGAAGGGGACGTGCTGGCCAGGCTGAAGGCTACGGGTGAACCGCTGGGGCAGGCTAAGGTGAAGGACGAAGCATTATAGGCGACGCTCTCGCTGAAGGTGACGGTGATATTGGTCGTCGCCGTTATCCCGGTGGCCCCGCTGATGGGACTGGTGCTGATCACACTGGGCGGGGCATCCACCATCAGGCTGACCAAGCCATCGCCAGGGCCAACCGGATTTTGCAGACGGTAGAAGAAGGTAAAGACGCCTTGAAAACCAACCGCCGGGGTGAAGTCGAAGCTGCCATTGGCGTTGACCGTCAACGAACCGCCCGCCGGAATGGGTACGGTGCTGCCCGCTGGGTTGGTGGTAACCGCACCACCCAACGAGCCGCCGCCGAAGGAGGTGATACCCGACACCGCCGGGTTAAGGCCGGGGTAGTCGTTGGCGAAGGTGTCGGTCAGGCCATCAGGCACGGTGAGGGTAAGCGGATTGGTAATGGCGTTGTAGTTATCGTCAAAAGCGATGGGCGAGATACTGACCAGACCCACCTGACCGGTGTTAGGGTCCAGGGTATCGCTAAAGATGACGCCGGTATTGGTTGTTACGCCATTATTAGTGATGACGATGGTGTAAGAGAGCACATCGCCGGGGTCAGCCTGATTGTCGCCATCGCTGTCGGTGGCTAGGGTGTAGCTTTTGGTGGCGGTGATGGCGAGGGAGGGCACTAAGGGAACTGATAGGAACTTGGAGGGGCTGGAGGGGATTATCAATTCCCCTGAGTTTCCCGGAGTTCCTCTGAGTTCTTCTGAGTTCCTTCCAGTTCCAGCATAGACCGGCCAGACCCACCAGAGGGTCAGGACAGCCAGCCAGACAACAACGAGATATTTGCTGAACAGGCGAACTTGGGGGGTGTTAGTCATATCCGCTTCTCCTTTGCGGCCGGTGATAGAAGTCTGGGTTGTTTATTCAAGGCGAACTCGGCGTCCATTTCAGAAAGAAGTAGACGCCCTTATCCAGCGTCTTGACAAACCCCAAGCGTTCATACAGGCGCAAGGCTTGATTAAATTTCTCTACATGGATGGTGACCGCCTGCCCTGCCTGGGCCGCTTCGGCCAGCAGGTCTTTGAGTAAGGCAGTGCCAATCCCACTATTACGAAATTGTGACAGAAGGGCAATATCAATAATGCGGATTTCATGACTCCAGCGGGCCAGGTAGAGCCGGCCGATGGGCTGTCCGTTGAGCAGAATAATCTGAAAGTTGGCTCCAGCATACACATCCTGGTAGTACTGATGCTGAGCATTGAATTGCATACGCAAAAAGGCTTTCTTCTGGTCTTCTGTCCAGTCTACCAGGGCCATTTCCTCGGCTCTGGTACTGGCATAAACCTCATAGAGAAAGCTTTCATCATCGGGACCGATTGGCCGAAAGGTTAAAGCTTGATGCATCTCTGCCCAAAAAGCTCTAATATTTGGTAACTCTTCGCTACGATGACTATAAACTACAACTGTTCGGAAACCGGCTCAGAAAGTGTTCGGAAAATATTATTTTATGCAAAAAAGGGAGATAAAGGACTGTAGAACCCTGGCGATTTGTTGTGCGCCAGATTCTTCCGTCCGGTGAAGTTAGCCAGAAATTATAGCTTTGAAAACCAAGGTGAGCAAATAGCCCCTCCTCTTCTTCAGAAAGCTCTAAAACGGGATAATCTGGGCCAAAATTAGCGGTTTGCTGCCAGGTTTGGCCATTGTCGAGGGACTCAAAAATTTTCCCCTCCAAAGTTCCTTTAAAAATTTTACCGTTCGTTTGAGCCTGCGCCTTTGTGGGTAGGCTCATTTTTATCAATCCAGTTAAGGATAGGGTAGCTAGCCCGGTTAGAAAATCTCGTCGTTTCATAGTTCTCGCTCTTGATGGTGTTTGAGTAGGTATAAGGTTGATGAGGACTGGAATGATTACCAATTCTTGGTGATTTTTACTGACTTATTTGAATAAGTTGTTGTGTCCTCCTAAAAAATAGAGTATTGACAAGCCCTCAAAGAAAACGGGGCATTTCAGGTTCAATGATACTGTCTTCCAGTATAACATCACTTCGTTTGAAATCGGTTTGAAAAAAATTATTATTTGTATAGATAGACCTCACCGGCGAAACAGAGTTTCGCTTCCACTCTCGTTCCCAAACTCCAGTTTGGGATGTTCGTCCCACTGGTGGAGGTGAGACCGTCAAAAACGGCGGCGGCGTTGAACGAGCCGGTGTCCAGGTTTAGGGTGCGGCCCGTCCCATTCAGGGTAGTTTCCAGCACGGTCAATATGCCGAAATTCGTGCCGGTGATGTCGGAGGCGACGGCGTCAAAGCTGCCTATTATTACCCGTTGCCCCATAACTGTAGGTATCGCCGATGGTGCTGCCACCGTCATCGGCTCCATACGATGGGTAAGATTGCGTTCCATCATATCACAAAATGGACCAGAAGTGAAGTATTATCCTGGTATCTTTGACAGGCACTTATTTTTACCAGGATACCACACTCAGGTTTGAAATCCGTTTGAAGATGAAAAGCGCAAATACAGAGGACTCAGCAAATACGCGGCAGTTGCTCACCAATTTGCATCGGGATGACACGGGCGCCGCCAATGCCGGTGCGGGCGACCAGCATGCCCGGATGCTGCTCGACCACCCGCCCGATGATGGCCGCTCGTTGACCTAAAGGATGCTGGCGCATGGCCTCAAAAACGGCTTCAGCGCTGCCGGCGGGCACAATCGCCAATAGTTTGCCCTCATTGGCCACAAAAATGGGGTCCATGCCCAGCAGTTCGCAGGCAGAGCGCACCGCCGGATTGACCGGCAGTTTGGTTTCGTCTATCTGGATGCCCACTTGCGAGGTTTGGGCAATTTCGTTGAGCGAAGACGCCACCCCGCCGCGCGTGGGGTCACGCAGAACGTGGATGGTGGGGGAGGCGGCCAGCATCGCCGCAACCAGGCCGTTGAGCGCCGCCGTATCGCTTTCGATGGTGGTTTCAAACTCCAGGCCTTCGCGTACACTCATGATCGCCATGCCGTGATCGCCAATCGTGCCGCTCAAAATGACCACATCGCCCGGTTTGGCTCGCTGCGGCCCAATCTCAATCCCATCGGGAACCAACCCGATGCCGCTGGTATTGATGTAAACGCCGTCGCCGTGCCCTTTGTCTACCACTTTGGTGTCGCCGGTCACCAGGACCACCCCTGCCGCCTGAGCCGCCGCAGCCATGCTGTCCACAATCCGGCCCAGCGTTTCGATGGGCAGCCCTTCTTCCAAAATAAAGCCGGCGCTGAGATAGAGCGGCCTGGCCCCGCTCATGCTAATATCGTTGATGGTCCCATTGACCGCCAGTTCGCCGATGTTGCCGCCGGGGAAAAAGAGGGGCCGGACCACAAACGAGTCGGTAGACATGGCCAGGCGGGCGCCATTGACCCCGATAATAGAAGAATCGCCCAGGTTTTGCAGCATTTCGTTGCGAAAGGCGGGTAAGAAGAGGTGTTCGATGAGTTCGGCGGACAGCTTCCCACCCCCGCCGTGACCCAAAACAATGTTGGGATGGTCACGCAGGGGCAGCGGGCAGCTCCAGCCTTCAAAGTTCAAAGTGTTGGTCATAGTTCCTCAAACAGATTGCGTTTGAAAGTTAAACATTGTGACGTTAGAAACTGTCTGAATAGTGACTGAGACAGGAGTGCAAACCTTGGTTTGCCGGGCAAGGCTTGCCTTGCCCTCCAGCTTTTCAGACAGCAGCCTCTTAAACAGCAGTAGCCACCAGCGACTCCAGCGAAATAAAGCGGCCATATTGATAGTAGGCCGCGCATGCACCTTCGCTGGAAACCATTGTTGCGCCCAGGGGGTTGCGCGGGGTACATTGTTTGCCAAAGGCGGAACATTCGTTGGGTTTGATCAGCCCTTGCAACACTTCCCCGCTGCGGCACAGCGGCGACTCCTGGGTGTGGATGTCGTTCATGGTGAAGCGTTTGGCCGCGTCAAATTCGGCATAAGCCTCGCTCAACTCCCAACCACTGTCGGGAATTTCGCCGATGCCACGCCATTTGCGGGGCGAAACCACAAACACATCTTGCAGCATCTTTTGGGCCCCCAGATTACCCTCGCGCCGGACGGCTCGCTCATAGGCATTTTCCACTTCACCCCGCCCGGCTTCCAACTGCATCACCGCCCGGCGAATGCCTTCCAGCACATCTAGCGGCTCAAAACCGGTGACCACAATCGGCACGTGATATTTTTCGGCCAGCGGCTCGTACTGCCAGTAGCCCATTACGCTGCACACATGCCCCGCCGCCAGAAAAGCTTGCACCCGATTGGTGGGCGAACTCATGATGGCCTCGATGGCCGGTGGGACAAGGACGTGCGAAACCAGCATCGAGAAATTTCTGAGGCCCTGCTGTTTGGCCTGAAAAACGGCCATGGCGTTGGCCGGGGCGGTCGTTTCAAAGCCGATGCCAAAAAAGACCACTTCTCGGTCCGGGTTTTCGCGAGCAATTTTCACCGCATCCAGCGGCGAATAGACGACGCGCACATCGCCGCCCTCGCTTTTGACCCGGAATAGGTCTTTGTCGCTGCCCGGCACACGCAGCATATCGCCAAAGGAACAGAAGATGACTCCCGGCAGCGACGCAATCGCCAGCGCCTTATCAATAATCTCCAGCGGCGTCACGCAGACGGGACAGCCCGGCCCGTGGATTAGCTCGATGGTATCCGGCAGCAGTTGGTCAATCCCATTGCGGATAATCGAGTGAGTTTGCCCGCCGCAAACTTCCATCATGACCCACTTGCGGGTCGCGGTTTGGCGAATATCTTCCAGCAACTTATGCGCCAATTCAGGATCACGGAATTCGTCTAAATATTTCATTATTACCTCCTGAAAATAAAGATGCGATGACACGTGAGGCGAGGACGCGAAGAATTTCACCTCCTCCTCGCCTCATCGCGTCACTTCCCACGGTCATCGGTCATGATTCTTCTGCCGCCAATTCTTCATCTAACACACCCATCTCATGGAAGAGGGCCAGGGTTTCTTTGGCCGACTCTTCATCCAGCTTGGTAATGGCAAAGCCAACGTGAACGATGGTGTAATCGCCTACTTCCAGTTCGGGCAAATAGGCCAGGCAGACTTCTTTTTGAATGCCGTCAAAGTCCACTTTGCCCATGCGCGCGCCATGCTGTTCATAAATTTCCAGGATTTTTCCAGGAATACCTAAACACATAGTTCAACCTCCGTAAAAAAATAGTAATCAGTAACCAGTAGTCAGTAACCAGTAGTCAGTAGTCAGATAGATTTTGTGCCCCCTTAGCCTGCTACTTTGCTACTTCTAAATTCGGTCTTTCGCCTTCATCCCTCCAATGATGGCTTGACCTAAGGCCAGCCCGCCGTCGTTAGGGGGAACGCGGCGATGGGTTAAAACAGTAAAATTGTGGGCTTGCAGTTGCCGGGTCGCCAGATCGAGTAGGGTTGTATTTTGAAACACCCCTCCGCTCAGAGCCACCCGGTTCAGGCCGGTCTGCCGGCGTTGGCGCAGACTCACCTGCACTATCAAAGCGGCGACAGCGAGATGAAGTTTAGCCGCAATCACCGCCGTCGGGACTTGAGCCAGCACATCGGCGGCAACGGCCTGAATGACCGGCGCGGCATCGAACTGGTCCGCTTCTAAGTCGAAAGCATAACCCACTTCAATCCCGGTTGCGGCCAGAGCCTCAAATTCAATGGCCGCCTGAGCCTCATAAGTGACCACTTGCCGTACCCCGGCCAGGGAGGCCACCGCATCAAATAACCGTCCAAAGCTGCTAGTTGGCACGCTGTTGAAGCCAGTTTCCAGTTGGCGCTTTATCACCCGCCGTTCGACCGCCGGACAGGCAGCCACACAGGGCAGCCGTTCATCCCAATCCACGCCGGCGGCCCACAACTGGGCCAGCGCCAGGCGATAGGGGCGCTTGACCGCCGCATCCCCTCCGGCGAGCGGGGTGTATTTCAAATGGGCCACCCGTTCAAAGGTCTGATAATCGGCAATAAAGACCTCGCCGCCCCAAATCGCGCCGTCGGTTCCATAGCCTGTCCCATCGAAGCTGAAACCGATAACCGGCTCCGCCCCATCGAGCTGATGTTCAGCCATCACCGCCGCGATATGGGCATGATGATGCTGAACAAGAATCAAGGGGCAGGGGGGCTGAAATGAAATGCTCCCCTGCCCTCCTGCCCTCCTCCCCTGCTGTTCCTCCGCCCAGCGGGTCGAGAGGTAGCCGGGGTGCATGTCGCAGGCAATCAGTTCCGGTTCAACCCGGAAGATGTGCTTAAAATGCGCCACCGCCTGGTCAAAGGCGGCCAGCGTTTCCAAATTTTCCATGTCGCCGATGTGCTGGCTCATAAATGCGTAGTCGTCTTTGGTCAGGCAGAAGGTGCTTTTGAGTTCGCCGCCGACAGCCAGGGTTGGGGGCAAGTTGAAGGGTAACTTGACCGGAAAAGGCGCGTAGCCCCGCGACCGGCGCACCGGCAGTTCCACACCCCGGAAAAGTCGCACCACCGAATCGTCGCAGCGGGCGTGGATGTCGCGGTTGTGGAACAGAAACGCATCGGCCAGACCAGCTAGCCGCTCGCGGGCCTCGGCGTTATCTTTGACGATTGGTTCGTCGGAATGGTTGGCGGAGGTCATGATCAGAACCGGGGGTTGGGGGTTGGGGGTTGGGGGTTGGGTGAGAAGCAGATAATGGAGGGGGGTGTAGGGCAGCATAACGCCGATGGTGTTATTGCCGGGAGCGATGAATTGTGACAGGGGCGAGCCTGGCTTTTTACGCAGGAGCAAAATGGACCGTTCTTTGCTCAAGAGAAGCGTTTCTTCCTCAGCCGAGAGTTCGGCGAATTGGCGGACGGTTTCCACGTTGAGGGCCATGACCGCAAAAGGTTTGTCCACCCGGCCTTTGCGCTGGCGCAGTGTTTGCGCAGCTTTGTCGCTGTTGGCGTCGCAGGCCAGGTGAAAGCCGCCCAATCCTTTAACGGCGACAATCTGGCCGGCGGCGAGAAGTTGCTGCGCGGCTTGGAGAGCGTCGTCGCCGGTCAAAGATTGGAGATTGGAGATTGGAGATTGGAAGTTTGGGTTGAGTTCCAACCAGATATGCGGCCCGCAGACGGGGCAGGCGTTGGGTTGGGCGTGAAAGCGGCGGTCGAGCGGGTTTTCATATTCGGCCTGGCAGTCGGCGCACATCGTAAAGCCGGCCATCGTCGTGTAGGGCCGGTCGTAGGGGATGTTCTGGATAATGGTGAAACGCGGGCCGCAGTTGGTGCAGTTGATAAAAGGGTAGCGGTAACGGCGGTCATGAGGGTCGAACAGTTCGCGCAGGCAGTCGGCGCACAGGCAAATATCGGGCGAAATCAGGGTGTTGGCCGAGGCTTCGGCCTGGCTGTGGACGATGGTAAAGTTCGAGTCACCCTGAACCGGCTTTGCTTCGACCGTCACCCGCTCGATATGGGCCAGCGGCGGGGCCTGGTTGACCAAATCGCGCTGAAAAGCAGCCAACGCCGCCTCCGGCCCTTCGACTTCGATGAACACACCGCCGCTGTGGTTGCCCACAAAGCCGGTCAAGCCGTGCCGCGCCGCCAGCCCGTAGACAAAAGGCCGGAAGCCGACCCCCTGGACCACACCGGTAACGGTCAAGCGTTGACGTTCAAGACGTTGAACATCGGTAATAATCATTCAACCCGTATCTTTCAGCATTTAATTGTAACTGCTGAGACATGTCATTTCGAGCGACGATAGGAGCGAGAAATCTTCACATTCTCCATTTACGACCTGTCCGTTCGAAGATTTCTCGGCCTCTGGCCTCGAAATGACATGTGAACTGTTATTTTAAAGATAGCCCTGTTTAGCTGACTTGCCAAATCATCACCCGGTTATTGCCGGAGTCGGCGATGGCCAGCAACCCATTGCGCAGATGCAGTCCGTAAGGCCAGCATAAGGTATCTCGCTCGACCGCCTGCCAGTGATTTTCGCCGTTGGCGTCAAAATCAGGCTGGCCGATGACGGCATCGGCAGGATGAAAGCAGCCTTCGCTCGGCGGGCTGCGCCAGAAGAGCACCCGATTGTTGGCCGTGTCGGCCACAGCCAGAGTTTTGCCGGCCAGGCTAAGGGCGTAGGGAAAACGCAACGCCTGCGGCCCCTGCTTGCCGTAAGGCCATTCGGCGGCCTGGTTAAAGTCGGGCTGGCCCAGCACCATCTCGGCAGGACGGTCGGCCAGGAGCGGCAGCGACCAGCCTAATACACGGTGGTTGCCGGCATCGGCAATGTATAACCTTTCTTCGTTTCCGGCCACTGCGTGCGGCCAGCGGAAGGTGTTGGCCGCGACGCCGGTCCCCCGGTTTTCCAGCCCCAAATCCGGCGAATCCTGGCCTAAAATCACATCGGGCGGCTGTTCCGGTTCGGGCAGACCGGCCCAGCCCAGCACCCGGCGGTTGCCGGTGTCGGTCACGTAAAACCAACCGTTGGCATACCCCAGCCCGAAAGGCCAATACATCCCCAGGGCGCTCACCTCGCCGCCCCGATTTTTGTCCACTTCGCTCAGGTTGGCCTGGCCTAAAACATAATCGGGCGCGACATCCGAAGTCGCAGGCACTTGATTCCAGACCAAAACCCGGTGGTTCCAGGCATCGGCCACAACCAAACGGCCCTCAACAACAGCCACGCCGGTGGGCAAATGCAGCCCTTTTTCCGGGCCGCGCCCGGCGGCGTTAGCGCCTTCGGTGTAAAAATCGGGCTGGCCCAGGACAATATCGGCAGGTTGTTGGTCACGGGTGGGAAGCTGCTGCCAAATCAAAAGGCGGTGATTGCCGGTATCGGCCACAATCAGCCGTTGGTCATCCAGAAAGACGCCGCGCGGGGCATACATCTGTGCCGGAGTGGGCGCGGCGTCGGGCAGGGCCAACCCGCCCGGCGAATAGGCCCCCAGCCAGAGCAGCGGTTCCATCAGCCCGGACGCACCCAAACCACGCCCGCTTCTACCCGCAGCGGAAAAGGTTCCAGTTGGGCTTGGGGCGCGGTGAAACATTCGCCGGTGCGGGCATCATAGCAGAAACCGTGCCAGGGGCAGGTCAACGTGCCGGCCTCCGGGTCCAAAATACCGCCGTCGAGGGGCAAAGACTGATGGGCGCACTGGTTACGATAGGCCGACAACTGCTGGCCCAATTTGACGATAATGATGCTGGTATCCGGCGCATCCAGACGATAGGGGCGGCTTTCGGAGAGGTCGGCCAGGTGTGGCCCTTTAATCCAGCCGGCTTCTTTGGGCTGCACGCCGATGGCTTCCAAAGGAATGATGGTCGGGCCAGGCTCGTTGGGCAGCACTTTGATGTGCTTGATTTCGGGCACGTGCTCGCGCAGCGCCTCTTCGACCCCATTGCGCAGGGTCACGGCCGACATCGAGCAGCCGTTGCAAGCTCCGTGCAATTTCACAAAAACGGTCTCGCCGTTGACATTGACCAACTCGACATCCCCGCCGTGAGACTGCATGTAGGGGCGAACCATGTCAATCACCCGGCTGACCCGCGTCGGCAGGTCGGCCCGGACCAGGCCGTGCATGGCAAACAAGGCGTAGACGCTCGGTTCGTCTACCAGTTCGAACAATAGTTCTTTACCACGCGGGTCGGCTTTGAGCCGTTGGATAATTTTGGTCAGGCCGACTTTGTGGAAGGCTTCGACGGCGCTTTTGAGGGCCATGGCTTTGGCCTGACCGGCCTCGTCCAGGGTGCGGACTTCGTTGACGGCCCGGTCCACCCGCTCGGCCAGAGCTTCAAACTCGTCAACTGGGATGGATGTTGTTACAGCCATTGTCGCTCCATTTCGATGTTCTGCCGGTCAAGCTTTTTTGAGCATTTATCACGAATAGTACAAATAGACGAATTTTTTGAAGTAACATGTCATTTCGAGCGACGTAAGGAGCGAGAAATCTTCTAATCCGTCGTTTGCAAATAACAACCTCACAGATTTCTCGGCTTTCAGCCTCGAAATGACATAGCTGAGGAGTTACAAAATTTGCCTCATTCGCTCATTCGAGTCATTCGTGATTTAAAATCAGCCAAACAGCAGGTCACTCATACAGGCTGGCTTGCTGCTCCAGAAATTCCTCGGTTTTGCGTTGTAATAAGTCAGCGAAAGCTTCTCTGGCCATAGCGACCAGCATTTTTTCGATGCTGCCGGCGTTGGGCGCGGAAACGGGTTGCTGGGCCAAACTCTGCAAAATAAAACAAGCCCCGGCCATGTTGTCGAGTAAAAAATCCTGAAAAATCGCCTCGACAAATTGGTTCAGCCAGATGCCCTCGCCCTGCGGGTCTTGCCGTAGCTTACGCAGCGCGTTCTCAGCGCCTTCGTTGCGCTGAACCAGGCGCTCGACGTAGCGATCCACCGCCGTCAGCAGCAAAAAATCAAATTGCTGGCGTTGATACAATTCCATTCCGTTTTCCTGCCTCAGCTTGCATCTGGGCAGTCTTAACCTGCTCCAGCAGTTCAGCCACCGATTGCGCCGCTTCGGTTTCGCCACAGCTCTCAAAGAGTGCCAATGCCTCCGTCAAATTAGGCACGGCATGGACAAAAATACCCAAATGAGCCAAAGCGTTACCCTGGTTGGCCAGCACGCGGGCATACCCCACCGGGTCGGTTTCCGGGCGGCGCACGGCCAAAATTTCCTCGTACAACTCGACGGCCTGGGCCAGATTCTCTTCCGGGTGGGCCGAGGGCAAATATTGGTAGGCGTTGGCCAGGTTGAGTTGGGCGCTGGCCCACTGCTCCGGGTGAGTTTCGGGGGTGTAAACCTTGAGAGCCTCGCGCAGCGATTGGACGGCAATGCCCATACGCAACTGGTCGCTGGCTTCTTGCAATGGCATAGCCAGGTAGGCCAGGGCCAAATTGGTCTGGGCCAGGGCGTAAGCTTCGGGCTGGGCCTCGCGGGTCAGCACGCTCAGCGCCTTTTGATAACATTTGGCCGCTTCGAGCAGGGGGCCGCGCCGCCCCTGGGCCATATCCTGGTAGACAATGCCCAGATTAAGCCACAATTCGGCCCGCGTTTCCGCCAAATCCGTTGGTTCCAGGAGGCGGATGGCTTCCTGGTACTGCTGGATGAGCGCTGCGTCTGGCCCCAAAAAGTTGTACCTTGTTTCGGCCAGCGTACCGAGCAACTGGGCAGCGAACACCGGCGAATTCGGTCGAGCGGCCTGGACAGCTTCGGCCAGCAACCCAACTGCCCTGCCACTGTCGCCCTGTTCCAAAGCGTGGGTGGCCTGGGCCATTAAAACAAAGGCCAAACACTCGGCTTGAGTCTCACCGCGCTCCGGTGGGGCAGCCAGGTATCCCAGGGTGTAGGCTACTACATCGAGCAGGTGACGCAAATCGCCTGTAAACTCACTGCTCAAGGCGAGATATTGGACCGGGTCGGGCCGGAGGACAAAACGGTTGAAAGCCGCTTCGGGGCTGGCATCACCGGCGAGGGCTTCGTAAGCGGCGTCGGTTTCGCCGGCCAGGGCAAGCTCAAAGAAGCGCAAGGCCGGGGGTAAATTGCGCGGGGTTCGACCTTGCAACAAAGCGCCCTGAACGGCTTCGACGCCCGGCACGGCCGGCAGCAATAAGTAGCCCGCCGGCAAAGAGAAGATACCAATCGGTTGGGGGGTAACAGTTAATTGCGCCATCAATTAAAAACCCAGGGGAGGTTGTGACAAATCTTTGCTTGCGCCCCGTTCAATCCAGTGCGCGGCAATTTCGGCCAGCCGTTTTTTGGGGTAAGCCTGAATCCGGTGGCGCACGGTTTGGACATTATCCGGCTCATTTGGCTCCCAAAAACCGACTTCCAGGTAAACCACCCAGCGACCGTTTTCTTCTTCAACCGTAGCCACTACCCAAACGGCATTTTCGGTTGGAAAGCCACTCCCAGATTCATCGTCCATTAAATCGCCAGCGCTACTCGCAGCGCGCCGTGGGCTTCGTCCCAAAAGGCTGGATAGGAACCCGGCGCTGTCTGCGGCGGCAGTTGCTCCCAGATCAAGACGCTGCGGTCTCCCTGGAGATTATACTGCTTCAACAGCAATCCGCCAGCGGACGCCCCCCGCAAAGGCAGCAGCCACATTTCGGGCGGCTTGAGCAGCACCACCAGCACATCTTCCGGGAAATAACGCCGAGCGAGGGCGGCGGGCAGCCTCAGATAGCCCTGTTCGGTCAGTTCAATTTCCACCCACAGCCATCAACTCCAACTCAGTCGTCAGCTTTTGGACCAGATTTTCCATGGTAGCCCGCACCGGCCGGCTCAACTCATCGCCAAATTCCAGGTTTTCCGCCTCAATCAAGTAGACCGTAATCCGGGGCGGATACTCCTCTTTCAACAGCCAGCGACCAAAAGCCAGGGCATGGTCCCAGCGAAAGGCATGCAGATTGAGACCGGTGATGGGCGGCAATTGAGCCAACTCTTCGCCGGGAACCTGATAGAGCGTTCCCGGCGGCTGGCCGGTTCGACAGGCATCTACGATAATCACATGGCCGGCTCCGCGCATTTTGAAGGCGACATCCATCCCAGCCGTGCCGCCGTCGGCCAGACGGACGCCGGGTGGGACCCCTCTTTCGGCCAGCACCCGCACCAAAATCGGCCCAACAGCGTCGTCGCCGCGCAGGAGATTGCCACAGCCGATAATCAAAGTATCCATAAACTATCTTTTCTCAGCAGATTTTTTTGCCGGGATTAGGAGATTGGGGGATTTTTTCATAATTTCTTCTTCCCCTAATCCCCTAATCCCGGCTCAATCTCGACAGAAAAGGTCTGCTTGAGTATTTATTAGCAAGACATCCCGTTGACCTGGAACTTGGACAGTTCTTTGCCGGTTTTGGCGTCGTAGGCGTGGACAGTACAGACCAGGCAGGAGTCGAAGCTGCGGGCGACGTGACCCAGTTCGACCGGGTCTTCCATATCGGCAATTTGCGAGCCGATAAAAGCCTGTTCCATGGGGCCGTGGACCCGGTTGCCGTCTTGCGGGCCGATGTTCCAGGCGGTCGGGGTAACAACTTGATAATTCTCAATCTTGCCGTTTTTAATCACAATCCAGTCCGACAGCGAGCCGCGGGCGGCTTCGGTGGAGCCAAAGCCCCGGCCTTCTTCGTGCTCAACCGGCTTGATGTAAAACTTTTCGTGCAGGTTGACCTGGTTGAGCCAGCCTTTGACCAGCTTGAAATACTTGGCCGCTTCGTGCATACGGGCCATTACCCGAACCAGCACGCTGGGGCCGACGGTCTGAATGGCGTCGAGGAAGAGTGGGTCGTAATCCTGATAATCTCTGGCTCCGGGGCGACCGGCAATCACCTGGCGCGACAGCGGGCCGGCTTCCAGCGGAATATAGCCCTTGCCGGGCACTTCGTAGCGGGGCGATTTGGCCCAGCTATATTTGCCCTGCTTGCGGCCTTCCGCCGGGTCAACGGGTTCGGTCACGCCGTCAAAGGGATGGAGCGAACCCGCGCCGCGAAAGAAGGAGTTGGTGTGGTCTTCGCGCACCCTGGCCTGGTCGAAATCGTGAAACGCCTCGCCGTCATAGACGCCGGAGCGAGTAATCAGGGCGTTATTGCGGCCTTCAATGGTTGGAAATTGATACTCCTCCGGGTTGAAAAAGGTCCCGGTGGCCAGGAACGCACCCGCGCCCTGCCCAAATTTGTCCAGCCCTACTTCGCGGGCAAAGCGAATAAAGAAACCACAGTCAGAATTGTAATGGTTCTCGTTTTCTTCCACCCAGGCCAGCACGTCGTTCCAGGTTTTGTTTTCCAGCCAACGATCAATCGAGCCGCCCAGCCACTGTTTCTCCAGCCAGGCGTCGGCCCACCAATCCAGAATGGCCGTGGCGCGAGTAATCTCCGAGAGGGTTGGGGCGCACATCACCCCGCCGGGGATCATAAAGCTGGAGTGGGGCCACTGCCCGCCGAACATCGCGTAAACTTCCACCGGCTTGCCCGACCAGGTGACGCCGGTTTCGTAGCTGGTCCCTACAAAAGGGGCGAAACGGCGCACGGCTTCATCGTAACCGGGGGCTTTGGCATAATTTTTGTTAATCAGATCAATGGCAAACAGGGCGTAAAACCAGCGCGGAATACTTTGCAGAGTTTCACAAGCCTGGGCGATGTTGCGGATCAGCGTGGCATTGGCCGGCATTTCGGTGCGCCAGGCGGTATCCAGCGCGTAAGCCGCTTTGTAGAGGTGACTGCCGCCGCAAATGCCGCAAATGCGCGGGGTGACAATCAAGCCGGCCTGCGGGTCTTTGCCCTTCAAAATAATTTCAAACCCGCGAAACATGCTGGCCTCGGTCCAGGCATCGGTGACGACGCCATCTTCTACGGCCACGCGCAAATCCAAATCGCCTTCAACACGCCCCAGGGGGCTAATGGTTATATTTTTAACAGCCATTGTTATGCTCCTCGTAGATAGTAATCAGTAGTCAGTAGTTAGTAGTCAGAAAGATTCTGCGACTTGCTACCCTGCTACCCTGGATTTAAACCACAAACATATCTTCCTTAGCCCACTGCGGGGAGGCGACGCGGGCGGCGGCGGCGTGAGCCATGTAAGTGATGTGGTCGGTGCCGTTGGGCACTTCTTTGGGCACGGAACCGCTGACTTTCTGAGTTTTAAAGACGGTGCCGGGCTTGAGGTCGAAGAAGGGAAATTCCGGTTCGGTGCAGCCGGTGCAGGGCATACCGGCCCGGGTTTTGGAGGATTGGCGGTTCCACAGGATGCGGTTGCAGGGTGAGTGGGTCAGCGGGCCGCGGCAGCCCATCTCATAGAAGAGGCAGCCGGTGCGGGTCCCCTGGCCGAACTCTTTGGTGGCCTGTTTGTACTCAAAGAATTGAACGCGGGTACAGCCGGTTTGGGTGAAGGTTTTGAAGAAGGTCTGGGGTCGTTGGAGATGGTCAAGGGCGATGTCGCCGGCGCGGCCGCTGGCAACGGCCACCAGAATTTGCGTGACCCAATCGGGGTGAGCGGGGCAGCCGGGAATGTTGATGACCGGCAGGCCCATTTTGGAGCGGAAATTTGCGCCCAGGTAGCCGCCGTGGTCACGCTTGAGATACTGCAAGCCGATGGAGTCGGTGGGGTTGGGCGCGGTGGCCGGAATGCCGCCCCAACAGGCGCAGTCGCCCAGGGCAACCACAATTTGGGCCTGGCTGGCTAACTCAGTCACCCAATCTTTCATGGGCCGCTCGGCAAACATGTTGTACCGGCCGGTGTTGTTTGGCCCTTGAATAACGGTCCCCTCAAAAACAAAGATGTCCAACGGCCTGGCCCCGGTAGCGCAATCCACAAATATCTTTTTGGCCTGCTCGCCCAATTCCATGCCCAGCGAGGGATGCCACAAGACATCAATCCCAAAGTCCGTCACCAGGTCTACCGCACTTGGTTCTTCGGCGTTGAGAAACGACATGGTATTGCCGCTGCACGCCCCACCCTGTAACCACAATAGAGTTGCCATTAATGTTTTCCTCCTTAAATAAATTGATTATGATGGTCTATCTATGGCCTGGCCAAAGCGTTTGCCAAACTCAACTAAAAAGCCCAGAGCGCGTTGGACATCGGGGTCTTGCAGCGCCCGGAATGCGCCCATCAGGCCAATTGGCTTGGGTTCAACCTGGTTGGCCTCGTAGCTGTCCACCAAAGCATTACCGGCTTGACCGACAATACCGACTGTTTTGGGCGCAAAGACGCCGGAATTCATGAGCGCCTCAAATTCCCTGGAGGTCAGAATAGTTTCCAGCCGGGTGGCGACATCGGTCAAGGCCGGCAGCATGGAGGTGATTTGCGGCAGCATGTTGACCAGTTGCGGCAGCATCGCTGCCAGTTGGGGCAAGGCCAGAGCGATGTTTTCCAGCAATTTAGGCTCGTTGGCCGGAGCCAACCCGCGAATCTCATGGACGCCGTCGGCAACGCTGTCAATCACTGTATCGCTACGTTTGAGGAAACCGTCAATTGAATCCAGCATAAATGAGGCCAAACCCAGGTTGTCTAAAATTTTATCAAGGGCTTCAGCGGTATCAGGGTTGTCGAGGCGGTGGGTTAATTCCAGCAGGCGAGGTAATGTTTGGGTAAGTTGGGGCAAGGCGTCTAGCAGTGGAGGTAAGGATTCGGCCATGACGCTGGCAGTCTTTTGCATATCCAGGCTGCCGGTGGGAACTGCCGCCCGCAAATCGTGAACCCCCGCCGAAACGTTATCCATAATTTCGTCGCCCCGCCGCAAAAAGCCATCCAGCGAATCAACGGTAAGGGCGATAACATCCAACTTATCCAGAATTTGCAGCAGAATTTCGGCGGTGTGGGGGTCGCTTAAACGCTGGTGCAGGCGCTCTTGAGGGGTAGCTAAGGCAACACCATTGGTCATTTTTCCTCCTTGAATATTTCGCCAACTTTGGCGGCAAGCAAGTGTTAAAGGGTTTAGTTGCGTTCTATAAGCTCTGATTCTTACGCTGATTGACCAAAAAATCGAGCCACTCTTTCATCCCCTGCCCGGTTTTGGCCGATGTTTCCAGGATAGGCGCCCCCGGACAGACTGCCTGAATATTGGCATGAGCTTCGGCTCGATTAAATTCGGCGGCGGCGGCCAAGTCCATTTTGGTAATGATGACCACATTGGCCGAATTGAACATGGGCGGGTACTTCAGGGGCTTATCCTCCCCCTCCGTCACCGATAGCAGTACCACGCGCATGGCCTCGCCCAAATCATAGTTGGAAGGGCAAACCAGGTTGCCCACATTCTCGATAAACAGAAAATCCAGCGCAGTTAAATCCCAGCCTTCCAGGTGGCTGGCAATCATATTGGCTTCCAGATGACACATCCCGGCGGTGACAATTTGGCGCACCGGCGCGCCGCTGCGAGCCAGTCGGCGGGCGTCGTTCTCGGTGGCTAAATCACCCACCAAGGCAGCCACCTCGTAGCCGGATTCAATCAGCATGCTGAGAGTCCGTTCCAGAAAGGTGGTTTTACCGGTACCGGGGCTGGATAATAAATTGACCTCATACACCCCGGCAGTCTCGAACCGCGCCCGCAAGTTTTGGGCCAGACGGTCGTTTTTATTCAGAATACCCTGATGAAGGTCCAATGTGCGAGAAGTCACTCGGAATACTCCAAAGAGACGATTTCCAACTCTTTGCCCTGCACAATCCGGCTGCTCGGCTGGTTGCATTTGGGGCAGCGAAACTGCTGGATGCCGGGCAACTGGCTTTCAACTTCACACTGCGGGCAATACACGATGACCGGCAGTTCTTCGATTTCCAGGCGCGACCCGGCCAGGATGGTGTTTTCAATCACCACATCGTAACTGAACAAGAGAGCCTCTTTAACCACGCCGGATAGCGCGCCCAGGCGTAAGCGGACAGCCTCAACTTTTTTGGCATTGACTTTCAGGGCGGCCTGGCTGGCAATTTCAACCAGGCTATGGGCGATGGATAATTCATGCATCGGCAGAGTTTGCGCTACCACTAACCGAATCACTGATTTATGGAGCTGTAGTTTGGTAGGGGAGCTTGATTTTCAGATTATAGGGGCAGAACAGAGGATTTTCAATAGCAGAAAATATGTATTTTTTAACCCCGGTTATATCCAAATAGCAACTTGGGTTATTAGCCTCTTGTTCCCAAACTGATGCGAAGCGCGTGGGGGCAAGAGGAATCGTGGGAACTCGTAGGAACTCATGGAACTCAGCAGTAGTTCCTACGAGTTCCGATGAGTTCCCTCAGTTCCTATTTTCTAAGGAGGGGTTAGCGAATCGGGCGGGTGTTTGAGGATAATCAGACCGCGTTTCACGGCCAGGCGAACCAGTTCCATCTGGTTGCGGACGCCCATTTTTTGCAGGATATTGGCCCGGTGGCGGTTGGCCGTGTGCGGGCTGATGGACATAATCTCGGCAATTTCGGTTGTCGTGTGGCCTTCGGCGATGAGTTGCAGAACTTCATGTTCACGGGAGGTCAAAGGTGAAGCGATTGGCTCCATCTGTGGGTCTATTTGGGTCAAATCAATACCGGCGCTGACAAAGCGCTGGCCGTTGCCAATAGCCGCCAAGGCTTCGAACAGCTCATCGTCCATAGAATGTTTGAGAATGTAACCGTTGACGCCATCCTGCAAAGCCTGAACCACAAACTCCTGGTCGTCGTACATGGACAGGACCAGGATTTTTAGTTTGGGATGTTTGTGGCGCAGGCGGCGAACGGTTTCCAGACCGTTGAGGCGAGGCATAGACAGGTCGAGGATCATAATTTGAGCCGAGGTTTGATCGGCGCACTGTAGGGCTTCTTCGCCGTTTTGGGCCTCGCAGACCACCTGATAGTTGCCCTCCATTTGCAGTAGGGCGGCCAGGCCGCGCCGCACAATATTGTGGTCATCGGCCAAAATAACGGTGATTGGATTGCCCCTGCCCATCGGCTACTCCTCCCGACTCCCGACCGAAGACCGCTCTTTCACATCAGCCCCACTGGTATCTGGCGGCAGCGGAATCGTCGCTATAATCGTTGTCCCCCCGCCGGGCGTCGCTTCAACGGTGAATGTGCCGGCCACCATGATAACTCTTTCCCTCATTCCCAGCAAACCCAAACCGGTCTGAGATATTTCTTTAGGGTCAAATCCCCGGCCATCATCCCGCACCGACAAATGCACCTGCCGGTCGGCGGTGGTCAGATTAATCCACACCTGGCGCGCCTGGGCGTGACGTAGAACGTTGGTCAAGGCCTCTTGCACCAGCCGATAACAAACAGTCTCGACTTCCTGGGGCAAGCGCCGGGTCAGATTGCCCGTTTCAAAGTGGAACAGCAAATCCGCCCGTTCCTGAAAGTCGCTGATACAACGGTTCAAGGCGACTTCCAGGCCCAACTCATCCAAAATGGGCGGGCGGAGGGTTTGCGCAATCTCTTTCAGGCGAGTCGTGGCTTCGTTCACCTGGCGGCGGAGGCGGTCTACTTCTTCGCGCAGGCTGGGAATTTCGGGCGGGATTTTGCGGGCCAGTACTTGCAAGCCAAATTTAATCCCAATGAGGGCCTGCCCGGCTTCGTCGTGCAGTTCGCGGGCGATGCGCCGGCGTTCCTCTTCCAGCAGGGTCAGGTGTTGGGCGGCCAGCGCCTGCATCTGGCCGCGCTGGATTTTCAGTTCTTCCAGTAGGCGGGCGTTATAAATGGCAATGGCGCTGGAATTGGTCAAAGACTCCAGAAAGTTAGCGTCGGACCAGGTGAACGGCTCGCGTCCGCCCCCCTTGTTATGCAGTTCGACAAAGCCCAGCACCTCTTCACGGGCATCCATAATGGGGACACACAGGGCATTTTTTACCCCAAAGGCGGCCAGCATGTCCCTGTGAGCCAGTTTGTCACTACCGTAATCATTGGTCAGATAGGGACACTGGTTGATAAAAACCCAGCCGGGTGTGCCGGCCTCTTCAAGAGGCGACCAATGCGCCTCAAATTCGTGCCAGCCGCCGGCCCGCCAGTAACCCTGAGTTACAATGCCCGTTTCCGTCACCAGGCCGGTGATTCCGGCATCCGCGCCCAGAAATCCGGCGGCGTGTTCGACCAACTGGCGGGTCAACGCTGCCGGCTCCAGCCGCTTATTCAAACTGGCGCTGAAGGTCAGCAGGCTTTCAAACGAGGTAATCCAGCGCTCCATCTGGTCGAACAGTTGGGCCCGTTCCAGGCCCGGCGCAGACTGGAGGGCGATAGTTTGGACCAGGGTGACATCTTTTTCGGTAAAAGGCAAGCTGTGGTGGGGCCGGTGGGCTTCAATCACGCCGAGGGCAAATCCCTGGTGATTAAGGATAGGGACCGCCAATACTGACCGGTCCAGGGGCGCAGCGCTGCCGGGGGTATTTGAGCCTAAATAGGGCCGTTTGTAAATCAAAACCCAGCCGGCCACGCCCTCGCCGGGCTGAAAGCGCAGATTGACCGGCTGGATGCGGCCATTTTGGGCCACTTGGTCAAACACAACCGCGTCATTAGCCACCGTCCCGACCATGACCTGTTCGGCTTTCAGCAGTTCGGCCAGGTGTTCGGCCAATTGGCGGGTCAGTTCAACCCGGTTCGGCTCATCCACAATGGTCCGGGCCACCGTCCGCAGCAGGGCCATCTGGCGGACCAAATCCTGGTTCTCGCGCCGCAGCCGCTCGTTTTCACGGTGAAGGTGATTGAATTGTTCCTGGGCAGAGGGTGGTTCGCTCATGCAGTTTCGGCCGGATCAAGAGATGCGCTCATTTTAGTCCATCCGGCTGAAAGTGCCAAGCATAGAGAATAAAAGGGGAGCATTTCACTTTGGAGCGACTTTTTCTTTGTCGGGTCCGGGTACATTTTTGCGCCGGACATGATCAGGATTTCGGGTTTTTCGTTTGGCCATCCCTTTAACGTAACGTTATTTTCTTGAACGGTCTCAAAGATTTCTCGGCTTTCAGCCTCGAAATGACATGAGGGCTGAGCAGTTAGATTTCTCTATTAGACCTCTTCACCCGGCCGGCCTTCGCAGGGGATACCATCCCAGTCAATCGCGGCAAACCGCATCAGCCGGTAAACCTCGTCTTGCAGCGCCACCTCCGGGTCGGTTACCCCTAGTTCGGCGTAGCGTTTCAGGTGATCGCTTAGCCGGGCGGCCAGAGCCTCGGCAAAGGGCCGAAACGCGCCCATTGTATCGGCCTCAATCAGCCGGGCCAGGTGAACGCTGGCGCACGGATCGCCATGTTCCAGGTAAGCAGCCATTATTTTGGCCTCTTGTTCTAAATTGATTTTTATGCCTTCCATAAACATGGTTTATCAATCCTTTCTAACCCATCCACAAGTAAATAACCTTATCCTCTCACCATTCCCCCGTTTCCAAATATGCATTAATCGCGCGGGCTGCGATTTTGCCCTGGCCCATCGCCAAGATAACCGTTGCTCCACCCGTAGCCACATCGCCGCCGGCAAAGACGCCTCGTTTTGAAGTTTTCATGGTGGCCGAGTCGACCTTAATAACATCCCCGCGCCCTGTTTCCAACCCCGTAGTGGTTTTGGGAATCATGGGATTGGGGCTTTGCCCAATGGCAATAACCACAATATCCGCCGGAATACGGAAATTGGAGTCCGGCACGGGCACAGGCCGGCGGCGACCCGAAGCATCGGGTTCGCCCAACTCGTTGCGTAAGCATTCGATCTCCTTGACCCAACCGTTGCTGTCGCTATGCAGAGCCACCGGAGTGACCAGCAAGTTAAGTTGAACCCCCTCTTGAATGGCGTGGTGAATCTCTTCCTCGCGGCAGGGCATCTCTTCCCGTGAGCGCCGATACACAATCAGCGACTCCTCAGCGCCCAGACGCAGGGCCGTGCGGGCAGCGTCCATGGCCACATTGCCGCCGCCGATGGTCGCCACCCGCCGGCCCTGGGCAATCGGGGTATCATATTCAGGAAAGCGGTAGGCTTTCATCAAATTGGCGCGGGTCAGATATTCGTTAGCCGAGTAGACCCCGTTCAAATTTTCGCCGGGGATATTCAAAAACCAGGGCAGTCCGGCCCCGGTGCCCAAAAACACGGCGTCGAACTCCTCCAGCAGTTCATCCACGGTGGCCGCTGTGCCAACCACAAAATCCTTGACCAGTTTGACCCCCATGTGGCAAATATACTCCACCTCGCGCCGGACAATGGCTTTGGGTAATCGAAATTCGGGGATACCGTACACCAGCACCCCCCCGGCTTCGTGCAGGGCTTCAAAAATGGTCACATGGTGGCCCTGTTTGGCCAGGTCGGCGGCGACGGTCAGACCTGCCGGCCCGGAACCGACAACCGCCACTTTTTTGCCGGTGGGTGGGGGCAGTTCGGGAATCTCCGGCGGTCCCTGGGCGGCTTCCCAATCGGCCACAAAGCGTTCGAGCCGGCCAATTGAAACCGCTTCATATTTTTTGCACAGGGCGCAACTGCCCTCGCACTGTGACTCTTGCGGGCAGACCCGGCCGGTCACCGCCGGCAGGGCGTTGGTCTCTTTGATTAAATTGATCGCCCCCCGAAAATCACCTTCGGCCACCAGGGCCAGGAAACCGGGAATATTAATCCCCACCGGACAGCCGCTCATACAGCCGGGCCGCTTGCACATCAAGCAGCGTTGGGCTTCGGCGATGGCCTGTTCAGCGGTGTAACCAAACGCAACCTCGTCGTAATTTTTGATGCGCTCCGCCGGCGCTTGTTCCGGCATTGGTGTTTTATGTGGAATAATTTGTTTGGGCATACGCGCTTACACCTTCAATCCGATTTACGATTTACGATTTACGATTTACAATTTACGATTGGAAGGGCTAAACCTCAGCCTAATCGTAAATCTGAAATCGTAAATGGTTTTATTTTTCCGCCGATTCCGTTTCTGGCCCCAGGTAGGCTTTGCGGCGGGCCAGTAACAACTCCCAATCCACCTCGTGGGCATCAAAATCGGGGCCGTCCACACAGGCAAAGCGCGTTTTCCCGCCCACCGACACCCGGCACGCCCCGCACATGCCCGTGCCGTCAATCATAATCGGATTCAGGCTAACAATCGTTTTGACTTCAAAGGGCCGGGTTGTCTCGGACATTTGATACATCATAAAGGTGCAGCCCAGGGCAATCACCCGGTCCAGCGATTCCCCGGCGGCCAGCATGCGCTCCACCCTATTGGGATAACCCTCTTTTTCACCCAGCGAACCATCCCGCGTGGCAATTAACACTTCATCGCTCACCGCCGTCAGCCGGTCGAGCCAATAGAGCAAAAATTTACTGCGCCCCTCGATAAAGGAAATAACGCGGTTGCCTTTTTCCTTCAAGGCGCGGGCCACCGGGTAGATACTGCCGATGCCGTAACAGCCGCCGGCGCACAACACCGTGCCCCACTGCTCTATTTCCAACGCCCGGCCCAGCGGCCCGACAAAGGTCGGCAGCACCTGGCCCGGCTTGAGTTTGCCCAATTTATAAGTTGAAGTACCCACCTGCATAAACACACAACTAACCAGCCCCGCCTCCCGGTCCCAATCGGCCACGGTCAAGGGAATCCGCTCGCCATGCTCGTCGGCCCGGACAATCACAAATTGGCCGGGCTGAATTTTGGCCGCTACCGCCGGGGCGTGGACCGTCAGCAGTTGCAAATTGGGTACCAGCGGCTCGCGCTTGACCACTGTTGCCGGCTGGGGTTCAAACAAATCATGCACGGTTGATTTTGTAGTGGTTCCGTTTATCGTTGTCATCATTTATTTTTCCCATTTTCGTTACTACTCAGGCTCATGTCATTTCGAGACCGAAGGTCGAGAAATCCTCAGGGCGCAATACGTAAAAGTAAGGTTGTAGAGGATTTCTCCCTGCGGTCGAAATGACATGGCTGAGCAGTTACCCATTTTCTAAGGTTTCCACCCGGACCGCATAAGCCTTGGCGCTTGGATTCAGGGCAGGAAAGAGCGTGGAACTGCTCACTCGGTTGAAGCTGATAAAGGCTGTCCCCTCCGGCAACGAACCATCCCTGGCCTGGACAAGATACTCGGCGCTGCCGTAAGGCGAGATGACTTTGGCCAGCCGGCCATCGCTGATGCCCAGGCGACTGGCGTCAGCCGGGTTGAGGTGCAGAATTTCTTCCTGTTTGACCAGATTCATACCATCTACCTGTTCGGTCAGGCAAACGCCGCGATAGTAGAGTAGATTACGCTCGGTGAGCAGGGTCAGGGGGAAGGCGTCGCTGGTGCAGGGCGGGTTTCCTTCCAGGTTGAAAAGACTGGGCTGGACCGGCGAAACTGGCTCAAAACGCCGGATATGGCCGGTCAGATGTAATTTGTCATAGTTGGCCCCGGCATAGGCCGGCACAACCGCCGCAATTTCGGCCATGACCGCTGCCGCTGCCGGGTAAAACCACCCAGCTCCCATGCGCTGGGCCACATTGCTCACACTAACCCAACCCGGCTGAGCTAATTTGAACGGCGGAATAGCCTGATGCAGCCGTTGCACCCGGCCTTCCAGGTTGGTCAGTGTGCCATCCTGCTCGGCGAAGGTGGCGGCGGGCAGTACCACGTGGGCATACTGCATCGCTTCGGTCTCGACAATATCCTGTACCAGCAAAAATTCCAGATTGGCCAGCTCCGGCAGCGGCGGGACCTCGCCGGCCAGCCAGAGAGCCTTGATCTGGCCTTGTTTGATCCCTTGCACAATCCCTTCATAGCTTAAACCTGGCCGGTCGCTCAGCTTGACATGCCAATGGGTCTCAAAGACGCCCCGCGCTTCCGGGTCGGCTACCGGGGCATAACCCGGCAGCAGGGCCGGATGGACGCCCATATCGTGGCTGCCGACAAAGTTGCCTTCGCCGGCCACGCCGATCACCCCCGCGCCCAAAGTCAGGGCCAGGCTGCGAATGGCCTTGATGGTCTCTACGGCGGTCGGGTAATGAGTCACACCGGAGCCATAAATGATGATGGTGCGCCCCACCCGCTGCTCGGTCAATAATTGAACCGCTTTTAATACCTCTATGGGAACTACCCCGGTGCGAACAGTCACCTGCTGCAAATCCAACGAATTGAACGTTGAACGTTGAACATTCAACGCTTTCATCATCCAGGCCAACAGCAGATAATCCGTCCCGGCTTTGGGTTGCAGCCAGACTTCGGCTTTTTTAGCCAGCTCGGTCTGGCGGGTGTCAAAAGTTAACAGCGCAGCGCCCCGGCTCAAGGCGTGGCGAATTTCCAGGTCTAAAATGGGATGAGACTCTTTGAGGTTCGCCCCAATCACCACGATGCAATCGGCCTCGCGTACCTCGTGGATGGCCGGGCCATCAATATCCCGCAGCGTATGGGCCAATTCCAGAGCATTGGCCCCATCGGGGAAACCGGCGGCCAGAGCAATGTTGTGGCTGCCCATCACCGCCCGGGTAAATTTTTGCAGCAGATAATTCTCCTCATTGGTTGCCGCTGCTGAAGCTACCGCCGCAAATGAATCACCCCGATAAGAACCGAGGCGTTCGGCCACCACGGCCAGGGCCTCTTCCCAGGAGGTCTCAACCAGCCGGCCGTTGCGCCGGACCAGAGGCGCTTTCAAGCGGGTGGGATGATGAACCACATCTACCACTCCAAAACGGCCACGGGCACAAAGCTGGCCCTCATTCGTCGGGCCATCGGCCAGGCCCACCGTACGAATCAGTTTGTTATTTTTGACCTGGGCCTGCACCGCGCAGCCCACCGAGCAGTAGGGGCAAATGCTGGAGACGGTCGCGCTGGGAACGCCTTCCCACTTGGCCCGCTTATCGGCCAGCGCCCCGGTGGGGCAAACATCTACGCACGAGCCGCAAAATTCGCAGTTGGTATCCAGGTGAGGGCGGCCAAAAGCCGTCCCCACAATCGTATGCTGCCCACGATTGACAAAAGCCAACGCACCCACATGGCGCACTTCCTGGCAGACACGGACGCAGCGCCCACACAAAATACACAGGTTGTAATCTCGATCAAAAAAAGGGTCATCCTGCTCTACCGGCAGGCCGCGATAGCTGATGGGGTAAGGCAGGTCGCGCACTTCAAGGTAATCCACCAGTTTTTGCAGGTCGCACGTGCCGTTAGAGGGGCAGTACTGACAGCCGGTCGTCACCACCGCCTTGCGAATGGTGCCGCAGTGGAACAAACCGCAGTCAACCTTGCAGACCAGGCAGGTGTAGGGATGCTCTGACAGAATCAAAGCCAAAATTTCGCGCCGTAAATTTTGCACCGCTTCGGTTTCGGTGCGGACGACCATACCTTCGGCCACCGGCACCGTGCAGGCCGAGGGATAACCGCGCATCTGCTCAACCTCGACCACACACATGCGGCACGCGCCCGCCGGTCGAAGTTGGGGTAAATAACACAAAGTGGGGATATAGATACCGCGAGCCTGGGCTGCCTGCAGCACCGTCATTCCCGGTTCAGCCTTGACCTCAAGCCCGTTGATGGTGAGTAAGATAGACATGGTTCCTCCCCTGGTCTCAATTCACCACGATGGCGTGGTAATTGCAGCTATCGTAACATGCGCCGCAGCGGATACAGAGGTTGGGGTCAATGGTGTGCGGTTCCTTTTTATTGCCGCTGATGGCGTTGACCGGACATATGCGGGCGCACAAAGTGCAGCCGTTGCACTCATCGGTAATCCGGTAGGTAATCAAAGCCGGGCAGACCGCCGCCGGACAGCGATGCTCGACAATGTGAGCCAGATATTCGTCGCGGAAATAACGCAGCGTGGTCAGCACCGGGTTGGGCGCGGTCTGGCCCAGACCGCACAACGAGCCGTCTTTGACCACATGGGCCAGGGTTTCCAGCCGGTCCAAATCGTCCAGCGTGCCTTGACCGGCTTTGATGCGCTCCAAAATTTCCAGCATGCGGCTGATTCCCACCCGGCAGGGCGGGCATTTGCCGCACGATTCGGCCTGGGTGAAGGACAGAAAATAGGAAGCGATGTCAACCGCGCAGTTGCGCTCGTCCATCACCACCATACCGCCTGACCCCATAATCGAACCGGCGGCTTGCAGCGACTCGTAATCTACGGGTATATCCAGCATGCTGGCCGGGATACAACCGCCCGACGGCCCGCCGGTCTGCACCATTTTGAATTGGTGGCCCTCGTGAATCCCGCCGCCGATGTCAAAAATAAGCTCGCGCAGGGTGGTCCCCAACGGCGCCTCGACCAGGCCGGTGTTATTGACCTTGCCGGTCAGGGCAAACGTTTTGGTGCCTTTGCTTCTTTCCGTGCCAATCGAGGCATACCATGCCCAGCCGTAGCGGATAATCAGCGGGACTGTAGCCAACGTTTCCACATTGTTGAGCGTGGTGGGCTGGTCCCACAAACCCTTCTGGGCCGGGAAGGGGGGGCGGGGCCGGGGCATGCCGCGCCGGCCTTCGATGGATTGCATCAGGGCCGTTTCCTCGCCGCAGACAAACGCGCCCGCGCCCAGGCGAATATCAATATCAAAACTGAAGCCACTCTCAAAAATATTCTTGCCCAACAAGCCGCGCTCGCGGGCGGCCTCGATGCCCCGGCGAATACGCTCCACCGCCAGCGGATACTCCGCCCGGACATAAATAAACCCTTGCTCCGCGCCAACCGCGTACCCGGCAATAGCCAACCCCTCCAAAACCGCGTGGGGGTCGCCTTCCAGCAGCGAACGATTCATGAACGCGCCGGGGTCGCCCTCGTCGGCATTGCAGATAACATATTTGGGCCGGTTAGGCGACTGGCGAGCCAAGGCCCACTTACGACCCGCGGGAAAACCAGCGCCGCCGCGCCCGCGCAGCCCGGCCTTGATAACCGTGTCAATCACTTCCTCCGGGGTCAGTTCGGTCAGGGCCAGACGCAGCGCCCGGTAGCCCTCCCGGTCCAGATAATGATCAATGTTTTCCGGGTCAATCAGGCCGCAGTTATGGAGCACCACCCGCTGCTGCTTGCCATAAAAACTCATCTCGTGCCAGCTTGCGGCAATAGTGTCGGTGGCCGGGTCGCGGTACAGCAGCCGCTCGACTCGCCGCCCGCCCAACACATGCTCTTCGACAATCGTCTGGACATCGCGCGGCTTGACCCGGATGTAAAAAGTTTCGCCCGGATGGACAACCATAATCGGGCCTTGCTCGCAAAAGCCAAAACAGCCGGTGCGCCGCACCTCAACCTGGCCGGCCAGGCCATGCCTGTCTAGCGCCTCGGTGAGGGCCTGGCGCAGTTCGGCGCTGGCCGATGACATACAGCCTGTCCCCATACACACTGCAATCCAGGGGCGTTCTTTAGGCTGAACTTGTGACTCAAGGCGTGGCAGGACCAAATCTATTTGCTGGCTCATGGCTGCGCCTCCCCCTTTTTGCCATTGTATTGACTTAACAATTTTTGGGCTTTGGTTGAGGTTGACCGGCCATGCACATCTTTATCTACCACCACCACCGGAGCCAAGGCGCAGCAGCCAAAGCAGGCTACCCGTTCCAGGCTGAAATGACCATCGGGGGTAGTTTCTCCGGCTTTAATTTTGAGCTGGCGCTCGATCAGCTCCAGGATCCGGCCGCTGCCGCGCACATGGCAGGCGGTGCCTAAACAAACCTTGACGGTATGCCGGCCTGGCTTGGTAAACCGGAATTGAGAATAAAAAGAAGCGACGCCAAAGATTTCCCCTGGCGCCACCTGAGTAAAGCTGCTAATTTGGTCTACCACCGCCGGCGAGATGTAGCCATACTGTTCCTGTACCTCTTGCAGGATAGGAATGAGAAAACCACGATCTTCCCGAGGGTAGCGAATTAAAATATGTTCAATCTGCTCGGCCATGACAACCTCGTATTCGGCTTCGAAGAGAGTGTGATTTATTTGGTTAGCTGTAACTACTCAGTCATGTCATTTCGACCGAAGGGAGAAATCTCCGAGGCCGATGTATCGCTGTAGAGATTTCTCGGCCTATGGCCTCGAAATGACATGAGGGCTGAGCAGTTACGATTAGCTAAAATTTCTGCTGAGATTAACTGTAAGGGGGGCTTTTAAATAAAAGGCTTATTTTCCCCCTATTTGAGTAGATTATAAATGGAAAACAGCCAGGGGTAATAGTGATATGTGTCACTAATTCTTGTGACAAGTTTCACTTATTTTCAAAACCTCTCGGAGTTCATAGTAACGACTTTAGTCGTTTCCGCCGGGTAAATTGGCGACTAATGAAGATTAGGTAAACAGGAACACAGAGCTTCACAGAGGCGGCACAGAGAAATCTCGGTGAATCTCTGCGTCTTCTCAGTGTTTCTCTGTGTAATTTTTTACCCAACTATTTTCTTAAGTTCCGTAAGTTACCATTACAACCTATCACTTAACCTTGACGAAGTGCCGGCTCTTGAGGGGACATTCGCCGGGTGAATACCGCTTTCCGACCTTAATTTCGGAAGAGGTGTGGCTGTAACACCAGTTCAAGCCCCGTTAGCGACTCCGGCCAAGATTTGGGTTGCCTCACCAATTGCCCGGACACAGTTTCCTCCTCTTCCGGGAGCATGGCCTGGGTTAAATCGTAGTTGCTGGCCACTATCAGACCTATTATACTTTGCACAGATACAAACTGCGATTTTCTACACTGGCAAAAAGCTCAGTTTGTGCCTGCGGGCAGTATATATACTCAATCGCCTCTTAGCGGGAAGGTAAATTACTTGTATTGGCTTGTAATACTTCCACTCCAGCCGTCACTGGATCAACCTCTACTTCTGCCACCGTCTGATAGATATTATTATACGGTTCATGGTTGATTTCATGACTTTCTCGCACCCCGCCATAGTTGGTTAATAGATTGACCGAATCAACTTGGGCATAGATGCGGCTACCTATTATCAATGGTGTGGTAAAGTGGCTCCTCCGAGCAGAATAGTAGGTATCATTGATGGTCAGGGTCAGGGTTTCATCGGGATCGAGAGGCAGTGCTGCTCCAATTACACCCCAGACCAAACCCTGTGTACCCACATCATTCCAGCGCTGGTTAACATGAGTGGGCGGTGTAGCCGGATTGAGATAAACATCCACCCAAAAGGCGTCTACTACCGGGGTGTTACCAATATTTTTGATGGTCACGCTTACCCCATCACCTCCCACGTTGAGGTTGTCTACCACCAAATCGAACCCCGCGACAGACCTGCTGAAGATAATTGGCAAGTAGAGGGACTGAGTCGGGGTGCGAGAGCTTCGTTATCATGGTTTACCACTGCTACATTGACCGGCGTCTGATGGTGATATAACGGATCGGTGCTGCTGGTGGTCGGGTTAGTCTGGATGGTATAGGCAATATTGCCGTCTGAATCTAGATCATCCACACCCGTCACAGTTATAGTCTGTAGTGTATGCCAGTTGAGTGGGGTAAAGATCAGGTTGGCTGGACTGGCTGTGCCTTCCGTACTATCGGAACTGACAACGGGTATAGTTACGTCAGCGAGTGGCTGGCTGGTCAGGCGGATATTGAATGTTGCTGTTGCACCACTTTCATGGGTATCACCACTGATAGTTGAAACCATAAAACCAGCAGTATCGTCGTCGAGATTGGTGAGGTTAAGATCGTCAGGATTGAGGTTGTTGTAGGTACTATCATTGCTAATGGCCGGATTGATAATAACTGTGTAGGGTGTATCTCCGTCGTCTACATCATCATTCACCCCGGTTATCGTCACAGTCTGCGGGCTGTTCCAGTTCAATGGGGTAAAGGTTAATGAAGTAGGATTGGCTATACCTTCGGTCAGATCAGCACTGGCTAGCGTAACGGTTACTGGGGCGGTTGGTTCAGTGTTAAGAACCATGCCGAAGGCAGCTGTTCGACCTGCTTCTGTGGTGGTTAGGCCAGTACTCGAAGCAACGGTGATGCCCGGTATATCATTGTCGTTGACGCTCACACTAACCTCAACTACGGTCTGCCCATTGTAATTCGCATCTGAACTGCTAACAGTGGAATGTATTATACAATTTTGTGGTCCATCAAATATGAGATCATCCACTGGGGTAACAGTAATCGTAACCCCGGTTTGCCAGTTGAGGCTAGTTAGGCTGGCTGATGCCGGCACAACACATTCGGTCAGATCATCGCTGCTGAGATTGATGGTTACGGTGGCTGTCGGCTCACTGGTTAGCCGGATGTTGAAGATGGCGCTGTTATTTGGCTCACTCACAGTCAGGCTGGCTGGATTAACGATAATCCCGGCGCTATCATCATCACTGATGGTTGTTATCGCCGGACTATCGAAAATGAAACCAACGCCACTACCGTTGGTACCAACAGCATTAGCCAAGTTGATACTGATGGTTTCGTCACCCTCGACAATAAAATCACCCAGCACGTTCAGGCTAATATTTTGGCTGGTTTGACCCTCAGTAAAGTGGAGTGTTCCTGGCACGGGCGCAACCATATTGTAATCTGTGTCCAGGCTGGCTGTACCATTGAGGCTAAAGTCAACGGTGCTGCTGCGGGTAATATCACCAGTTCGGTTTATGGTAAAGTTGAGGGGCGTGGTTCCGACATTACCCTCGTTTAGACTGGCCAAGCTGGCCGCCAGAGTGTAGGCAATATCATTGTCGGTGATAGCCACGCTAATGGGGGGGGTGCTGACACTATCGTAGCCGCCGCCACTGATAGTGGGACTGATTAAGTCACTATGGTCGCCTTCAACCAGAACATCGTCACTAGCGGTCACGGTTACCGTCTGGGGGTCAAGGGCTGCCAAAGTAGCCGGGAAGGTTAGATTAGCAATTGGCTCAAGCTGGCTGCCAGTGTCAAAGGCGACCGTTACGGTAGCGGTGGGAACGGTGTTAAGCCGGATGCTGTATTGCGCGGTGTTCCCGCCTTCTTCGATATTGACGCTGTCAGCAGAAACGCTAACCCCAACAATATCATTGTCCTGCACTGTCACATTCACATCGGCTACCACCCGACCCTGGTAAACGGGGTCGCTGCTGCTGGTTCCCGTCTCCACTAGACAAGGTTGGTCGCCATCGGCGGTCAAGTCATCTACCGCTGAAACGGTCACACTGACCCCAGTTTGCCAATTGAGGTTATCCAAGCTAACCGAACTAGGTACACTACACTCGCTCACATCGCTGCTACTCAAATGGATAGTCACCGGAGCGGCCGGTTGACTGGTCAGGGTAATGTTAAAGGTATCTGTGTTGCCCGGCTCACTCACAGTCAGGCTGGTTGGACTAACCGTGATCCCGGCGCTATCGTTATCTACAATTTCGAGGGTAGCAGTATATTGTGTGCCGATAACCGCGTTACTAAGGCTGGAAACCTGGAACGTGATATCTTCAATGTTCTCGTCCATGGCATCATCTATGATGGGCACGGATATGGTCTGGATGACTACACCTGGGTCAAAGTTAATGATTAAGGGGAAACCAGAATTGTCGTAATCTGAACCGTCACTGGCCGAGCCGCCGGTGATAGTTACTTGCACAGTAGAAGTAAAACTCGTATCATCGCTACGCCTCAGGGTGACAACATTGCTGACGCCTGCGTCCTCGTTATCGTTATAAGGCACAGCTTGGTCAAATTGGATGAGTGGGACTATACCAACCCCCTGTACAACAAAATCGTAGGGATTCTCGTCGGTATCGTCGTTCGCAATGGTAATAGTCGCTGTCCGCGTACCCACTGCTGTGGGGTCGAAACGGAGTTGAAAAGTGGTCGTCCCGTTAGGGTCAACAGGCGTAGTTGGACCAACGATCAGGCTAAAGTCACTTGCTGCCGGGCCGGTGATAGTTATCGGGGGCAAACCAGTTAGATTCAAATCCGACAGACCTGTATTACTGATGGTAAAAGTATGGATAACTGCCCCATTAGCCACCAATACATCTCCAAAGTCGGTGTGGTCGGCAGTCGAGGGGCTGGCGTCGCCATCAGCAATGACCTGGCCATTACCTAATACAGCTATTTCAACTATAGGAGGCATCTCATCGTAACCCAGGTCAAAGCTATTACCCAGGGGTCGGGCCTGACCCTCAAAATCTGTCGCTATACCTGTATTAACGCCTCTATCAATAGCGACGCTGGCTGCAGTCAGGTGGTAATCATCCGTTGTCGGGTCGGTAAAGGCCGGGTTGCCGGTAATCGAGCCGGTTCCACCCCCAACCGTTCCGGTAGTGTTATTGGCATTGCCCCAAAAGAGATTGTAGTTCTGATTCACCGTGCCGCCCGCCCGCTGGATACCTGTGGTGTGGCTGACGATAATGGTATTGGTGATATTCACCGTCCCATTGGCAACATAGATGGCCGCGCCGTTTACCTGAGTTGGGCTAGCAATGGTAGCGTGCAAAATTTGCGTTTCACTGAGAGACCTGAGGTTGAGCGCCTCGCCATTACTAGTGGCCGCATTTCGAGCAAAAAGCGCATTGATTACTTGGGCTGTACCGCTAGTATGAAATACCCCACCCCCCTGCGCTGCTGTATTGCTAATAAGTTGTGTGCCAGTTAGCACCAATGCTCCACCAACATACAACCCACCTCCATTTGAGGTGGCCGCCTGATTATTCTCAAAGCGGCCACCATTTAGTGTCGCTGCATTATTCACTCGCGCCCCGCCACCACTATTCGCCGTGTTATTCATAAACAACGTATCTGTCAGCGTTAATACGTTGTTGGCAAAAAGTCCACCGCCATTATTAGCCCTGTTGTTCTCAAAACGGCCGCCGTTCAGTGTCACCCCACCATTTACAGATACTCCGCCGCCATTCTGCTGGGCTGTATTGCCGATAAACTGTGTACCAGTTAGTATTAGAGTGCTACCACTATTTAACCCACCCCCATTTAATGTGGACGCTCGATTGTTCTCGAAATAACCCTCATTCAGTATTGCTGTACTATTTGCATACACCCCACCGCCCGTGTTTGCTGTGTTACTAATGAACTGCGTACCACTCAATGTTAAGGTGGTGTTGGCAAAAAGCCCCCCACCATTGTTACTAGCCGTGTTATTCTCAAAGCGACCACCGCTCAGCGTTACTGCATTATTTGCACGCACCCCACCGCCATTGGCTGCCGTGTTGCTAATAAACTGTGTACCACTGAGCGATAGTGTATTATTGGCAAAAAGTCCACCCCCATCATTAGCGGCTCTGTTGTTTTCAAAGCGTCCCCCACTCAGCGTCGCTATACCATTCACTTGCACTCCACCCCCACCGACACCCGCCGTGCTGCTCAGGACGTTTACATTAGTTAAAGTTAGATCACCTCTGGCAAAAATGCCACCGCCGGAATCGGTGACATTTCCATTTTTCACCGTCAAATTGATCAAGGTCAAACTGACGCCGTTGGTGGTGTGGAAAACACGATCAAGGGTGTTGCCATTGATAATTGTCGTTGCCGCGTCTGCGCCGCTGATGATTAGATCGGCGGAGATGTCAAGGTCGCCCCTCCTGTTATCATCTTCATTCGCGTTAGTACGAGTGATGGTATACGTTCCAGTGGGAAGGATGATGGTATCCAACCCGCTGCCGGCTGGGCAACCATAAACGGGCGTGTCGGTATTGGCTGCTTGGATAGCCTCACGCAACGAGCATTCATTCGGGCCGCCGCCAAACTGGTCTTGGGTAGTGGTGACGGTAATATTGACAGCTCGAGCTAAACTGAGGAATAACAGGTGGATTGCCAGAGCCAAAGTCAGGGCAAGAAGGATGGAAGGCAGAAGAGAGAGCAGATGTTTGTAGAGATACTCCCGCTTTGTGAGCCGGGCGGGTGAGTGAGTAAGTTTTGGCTTGAGTGATAACATGGTGATCCTCGAAAGACTTTACAATTTGTTGAGTAATGAAGACACTCACATTGAATATTCTTGTGGCGCATCGCAAACCTATCCCATGTTAGTTTGGATAGGTAAGTATCCTGATTCGATGATAACATAGTTCGGTTTGAACTCGGTTTGAGGATTGGCTGAAATTTTTTCTGGGGAGAACTTCAAAGCTGTCCATCAATATTCTACCTCTCATTTACTCCGCCCGGTTGTGATGAGTAAATTGAAACCGTTTTAGCCAGTACCGAGTTACTATTTATTAAAACCCGCTTCTCTGATAAAATAGTTACCAGTTTCGGTCATAAAGAATACGAAACTTAAGTTAATAATAAATCACGGGTCAAACCAAGCTTTCTCCTAATTATTAGTAGTCAAGTAAGAGTAAAGGCCCAATCCGCCATCTCATTGGGTGGCAGATTGGGCCTTTTTTAATGTCTTCATGTTGATGTCTGTCCTTGAAAATCAGCTCAAGTATTCTTTACAAACGGAGGCTTCGAGTATGCGTATTCAACGAAGGCTAGTTTTGATCGTACCTTTACTGGGATTGCTCATTACCCTTTTTTCAGCCAGTGCAGCGGTTGGTGAAACATTACGGCCCCCTTTACAAAACAACCCTACCATTGCGGGGTCAGTAGCCAATGACGGCGCCCCTTTAAAGAACCCTGATAAAATCAGCCCAGTAAATCTGCCAGCTAACCAGCTTGCCGATCCTGCCCCGTGGCCAATGGTGGCGGCTAATCCTCAGCGGACCTCCTGGACTCCGGAGGAGGTTTCAGGCAGTTTGCAGATTCAATGGTATCGCCCAATTGAGGCTTATATTCCCCAAAATTCACAGATTATTGACAGTTACGGTCTCCTCTACCTTGCGACAGCCCGCGGCTTATATGCCTTGAATGCTGCCAGCGGCGCGCTAGTTTGGCGGTATGACACAGAACTACCCCTGGGTAATTCGCCTACAGTAGCTGAGGGCGTCGTTTATGTAGGTGGTTATGATCGTAAGTTGCATGTCCTGGATGCGTTGACCGGAACTCATCTGTGGGCATTTTCGGGTGCTAAAGCCGGTTTCGATGCCAATCCCTTGGTGGTCGAGGGAAAAGTTATTGTCGGTAACCGAGACGGGGCTATGTATGCTATTGGTGCGCATGGTACACCAAACCAGGGTCAGCAATTGTGGAAATTTCAAACTGATGGCCCCATCCATCTCTCGGCCGCTTATAAAGATGGGATTGTTTATTTTGCAGCCAATGATAACTACGCTTATGCCCTTCAAGCCAGTACCGGAAATCAGGTTTGGAAGTCTAACAAATTACCAGGAGAACAATTTCAATCCTATTGGCCTGTTATTTATCAAGATAAAGTCATATTTTCTACAGCGTTTAGCTATCGAACCGGCCTGAGACCTGGAACCCGAAGCGTTGCAGATACCAATGGGGTAGGTTATGGAAATTACCGAGAAATGCAGCTAGACGATATTTTTCCCGGCGCATCAGAAGGGACTTTGTTAGGACCACAGGTTGCTCCTCAGGCCTGGGCGCATGGTTATCCAGTCATTAATGCCTCTCGCGTTACTCAATATCTGGAAAATAATCCCACGTCCCACCCTCACCAACACAAACCCTGGCGTCGAGCCTTGGTTGTACTTAATAGAAATGATGGCAGCGAGTACACATTTGATTCTGACCGAGATGGCCATCGTGAATATATCCCTATTGTTTGGTGGGGCACCAATTCAGGCAATCGCTACCCGCCATTGGTTGGACCAGATGATATCCTGTACCAGAGTAACTTGTATCAGTGTTGTTCAGATGCCAAAGGCAGAGTGATGGGCTGGAACAGCACCAGCCCCGCCTACTTAAGCGTGCTAGGAGGTTTTGGAGCCGTAGCTGAACCTCAAGCTATTTCGGCCGGCGGCAATATCATTTACCGCAACCTCTGCTGCGATCGGGTTGGCGACTGGTTTAACCTCACAAACCCAAATAGCGGCGGGACGGTGTGGTCTTATGACCTTTCTTCTCTTGCTCCTGGTTACGATCAAGCATGGACTATTGTGCCCGGCTGGCCTCGTTTACAAGGTTGGTATAAGGGCAATAGCAACAGTATCAACGCCGCCTATCATAATCACGGTGATCAAAACCCAATTATTCCCTATCAGGATCGGCTTTATGTTCACCGGAGCAACGCCATTATTGCTTTTGGGGCAGGTTCAGGTCCGGGCCGACTGCCGTTACTTCAGATTCAAGCTGTTCAGGATGATATTGTCCCCCTCTCACGAGATGATTTGAAGGCGCGCCTGGAACAAGAAATTCAAAAAATACTTAATGCCGGTCATTTGCGGCCCGGCTACTACAACCCGGGCCAAGCAATGGTCAATTATAATTGGTTTGGTACTTATTTCGACAACCCCGGCGACGCCCTCTACACCCTTAGCTTAGCCTATCCTCATCTATCCTCTCAGCTTCAAGCTCAACTCAACAGCTATTTAAGGCAAGAATTTCAGGACTACTTTGACTCCAATATGTATGCGACTATTGGTTGGGCTAATGGGGCTGCTCGAGAAGCTATGGACCTCCCGCCAGAAGTTCAAGCCGACCTGGTTAATCACCCACCCCGGTTTACACCCTCAGGCTTTTCATGGAGTTATCCACCCCACAATTTCTATGCTATGTGGAAATATGCTGAAATTTTTCCCCAGGATGCGCCAAGAGCCTATGACTTGGCCAAAACCAAACTCCAAGTGCCTGTTCCATCCATGGCTACCACCGATTACTTTCGGCAGGAGCCTTATGAATTAAACGCCTATATCGCCGGTTATATAGGCTTTCTCCAACTCCAGGACCTAGCCGATAAGGCTAGTTCAGACAGTCAACTCCGTACACGGGTTACTACCGAACTCAATCGCCTGCTCCAATTGCGTGTTAGTATCTTCACTAAAGACTCGTACTGGCCTGGCGAAGATCGTTTCCACAAGAAACATTTTGATATCGCCCGCAACTTCCTCTTTTTAACGCCTGAACTGGGGAACTATTTGGCCCAAACCATTCCTGGCCCGATTCAAACGGCCATCAATGAGTATAATTATGTCGCACCGTACTGGTTTGTCTCCCGATATGAGGCTGTCATTGGTGAGGGAGTAATGGCGCATTTATACAATTATAGTGCTCTCTTTCAAGCCAAGGGGCTAATTTTGCAAGAATCTCCCAACGAGTTGGCGAAATATCTGGACGTGCCAGCTTTTGCCGTAGGGGATCTTTTCTATATCCAGAACCTGGCAACTATTCTGGGAACCCCTGGTTTTTCCTTTAATGTTACTCCTATATCTTACACAGTTGACCCGGGCGGCAGCGGTACTTATACTATCAACATCCAACACAGGGGCGATTTTACCTCAACCGTTACCCTCGCGGCTATCAATCCTTCCCCTGCTGATGGATTATTGAATATCCAGTTATCTCGCTCCTCAGTAGATTTCCCTGGCGGTCAAGCCACTTTAACCCTGACTGACCTACACGACGCCTCGTTTACCGATTCGGTCTGGTACACTATATCGCTGGTGGCTAACGGCGGAAATATTAGCCAGACCATCAGGATAAATCTGTTGGTTAACGGCTGGCAGACGTCTCTACCAATAATTTTAAAGTAGCCCTTATGTTAAGGTCAGCCATGAAAAATTTAAGAATTACTACTATACTTGACTTTAGATAAATAAAGGCAAAAGGCGGCTTGTGAGTTGCACAAACCGCCCTGGCGTAGAAGATTAGGGTATGACAGCCTTAAATGCTTCTACGACCGGACAGCTTAACAATTTAATTGAGTTTCGGCAAACCGTGTATAACCAGATTGTGGTGAAGGGCCGGGACGCCCAAGTTGAGTTGGTGGATGCGTTGTTGCTAAGTGACCATCCCCGCTGTTTCGCCGAGATCAGCCAGCCAGAGGAGGGGCAACAAGACCGGCAGCGCCTCAGTCGGTGATGGTTGCACCAGATACCTCGGCAGGGGGTACAGGTTTTTGTCCTGAATACGATGGTGTGGTCTCATCCGAGTGCGCGGACCTTGAGCGGCTTAGTAATTGACCAGAAATAAGTTAGGGATTTGAAACTAAAGCAAGAGGTTGAGGACGAATGATGTAATTCCAAATCGGACAAACGGAGCGACGCTCAAGACAAATCGCCTGACGAGCCGCCTCTGAGACTTTGCGACTTTTTTCAAAAAGGCGATCAACCAGAAAGGCTTTAACGCTCAAGCCGGTTGAGGTGGTGGTGTCTTGAATGAAGTTGAGTATACTCTAGTTTTCTCAGTAACCGTCTGACGGTGGTTCGACCTATCTGATAGGACTGCTCTTTGAGTTCGCGGGCGATCGGGCGCAGACTTTTTCTGACCCATTTTTCAGAGCCAGTCGGTAAGCCAGCGACCTCATCTGATACAACCTGTTGCAAAAACCTGTTCTAGCTGTGGCCTTTTTTTCAATCGCTTTTCGTCCGCCGCCTTCCAGCCAAACCCGCTGACTTGGCCGCTTTTGGAACTCATTACTCAATTCTTTCCGGCCCCGGCTGATGGTATTGACATTCAGCCCGGTGATCTTGGCCCTTGTTTCTAACCCGCCGTGACCCAGTTTCTCCGCTTCCAAGGCCGCATACCACCGCCGTTGTTGTTCGTCCAACCGGCTCAGAAACAAGTTCATCCGCCGATGCTCTTCTTTCAGCGGATGCGCTTCTGAACGCTGACATATTTCACATTCACACTGATGGATTGCTGCTGTGGTCATTTGGCCTCCTGTTCTACCTTATTTTTCCACACCTCCAAATCTACAACTTATTTCTGGACGGTTACTCAGAGTGTAGACTCCTCTCAGTGAGCCAGGCCGGGACTGTAACCATTGCAGACGCTTCTCACCGAGAGCGTTTGGTAATTGCCAAACGCCCTCATTTTGTTTTTAAAAATCTCCTCTAACTTAGCGAGTCCAACTCATACGCTCTTCGGACCAACTGTTTACGTCAATGGTCCCGTGTTGAGGGTCTAAATCAAACCACTTCTGTTTCTGCTTGTCGCTCAGTGTAATGGTCCAGACAGCCCAGCTGCCGGATTCATCAGAAACATAAGCCACGCTCTGCCCATCTGGGGCGATGGCGGCCAGGCCGTCTTGGCTGGTGTTGTCGGTAAGCTTGACCGGCTCACCACCGCTAAGGGATAGCAGATAAATTTCCCAGTCGCCGTCTTCGGCCAGCATGTAGGTGAGCAAGCCGTTCCTGGCATCGGTGGGTAAGCCGCCGTTGGAGGTTAGCCGAACCGGCTCAAGCGTGGCGGCATCGGCGGCCCAAATGCCACACTCACCCGATTGGCCCAGCCAATCGGCGCAGCCCTGAAAAATGAGCCGGTTGTCATCAGACCAAACCAGGTTGTTGGCCGTCAGGTTGACGTTATTAATCTGCACCTGAGTGTAATCGGCCTCTGATTTGGCAAGCTGGCTGTTTTGGCGAAAGACGGTTCGCCCTTTGTCCCGGTCAACAAAAACTAACTCAGCTCCATCGGGCGACCAGGCCGGCCAAAACGCCTCACCCAGATCATTTAGCGGCTGAGGTCCACCGCCCCGGCTGTCGGTGATATAAATTCCACGCAGCGCGCCGGTGTCCGTACCATTGACAACGATGGCCTGCCCGTCGCGGCGAAACGTCGGCTGGCGGGCGTTGCCCAGGCTCACCGGAGCCGGGCCATTAATCCCGGCCCCATCAAAGCCGGTAAGAAAAACCTTAAATTCCGGGCCGACTTTAACCGGGATAGCCAGCGTGCCGTTGATTAATGGCGCAGGCAAAGAGGTCGGCGCGGCGGCGGGTAGGGTGGCAGTCGGGAGAGGAGTAGCAGCTGGCAGTATGGGGGTAGGCGTAGGGCTGGCAGTTGGCGAAACCGGCGTAGCAGTAGCCAAATGCGTCGGGGTAGAGGTAGGACTCACCGCCACGGGGATGGGCGAGCCAGAAGTTGCCGCCGCCAGGGCGGACTCGTCGGCACCCTCGCCGGGGACGAAAAAGAAAAGCGCGCCGCCGATTAACGATAACAGGAGGATGACGACCAGCAGGCTCAAGCCGAAATAAGAGAGGGGCCGGCCCTGCTTGGGTGGTGATACCGCAGCCACTGCTTTTGCCTCCAACAGCGGAACAGCTCTGGCAACAGGTGATTGAGCTGGAATTTCTTCGGGGCGCAAGGCCGGCATGGCTGGTTTGTCTATGCGGTGTTTAGGCCGGGAGGCGCTTTCTACAGCTTCGCGCAGAGCGGCAGCCAAATCAAGCGCGCGGGCGTAACGATCTTCCGGTTGTTTGGCCAAAGCTCTAAGCATGACTTGTTCCACCACTGCCGGCAGGTCGGGTCTGAGGGTGCTAGGCGGCGGAGGCAGCTCGTGGATGTGTTTATTAATGATGCGCATGGCGGTGCTGCCTTCAAAGGGCACCCGTCCCACCACCATTTCGTACATCACAATGCCCAGCGAGTAAATATCGGTGCGGTGGTCCAGGGGCAAGCCTTCAGCCTGCTCCGGCGACACATAGGCCGGCGTGCCAAAAATGTGCCCGGTGCTGGTGATAACGGTGCTGGCTTCGGTGATTTTGGCCAGGCCAAAATCGGTCAGCAGCAGCCAGTCGCCTTCCAGGAGCATATTGGACGGCTTGACATCACGATGAACAATCCCTTTGGCGTGAGCATGGTCCAGCGCCCCGGCCAGTTGACCCACAATATGGCTCACCCGGATCAGGTCCAGCGGTTGCCCCATCAAATCGGCCAGGGTATGGTCGGGGACATATTTCATGACAAAATAACTGAGATCGCCTTCCAGTCCAAAATCATAGATGGGCAGGATGTTGGGATGGCTCAACTGGGCTACCGCCCTGGCTTCCTGGATAAAACGATCTTTGTAACCGGGGGTCAGGGCGTGCTGCGCCGGCAGCACCTTGATGGCAACGTGGCGGTCAAGGCTGGACTGGTAGGCTTTGTAAACGCTGGCCATGCCGCCAGCGCCAATAAATTCAACAATTTGATATTGACCAAGTGTTTGACCGATCAGACTCACAAATTCCTCTTTCCACACGGGCGCGGGGCGGCGCCCTTTTTACATTATAGCTTAACACAAATAGATTTGAATTGTGTTTGAAAGGTACTTTTGTCTCTCTTATGATCTTAGCTCAGGCCTGGCGGAGGGCCAAGTTGAGGGTCTAAAAATCTTGAATTAAAGTAAGGTGTCGGGGATTTCTCTCTGCGGTCGAAACCTGTCCCACCCCTTCGGGTGCGCCGAAGGGCGTGAGCCTGCCGAAGGATGACATGGCCGAACAGTTACGAATTTGGCTTTATTGGGGCATGGCAGTATGATCGAACATGGACGGTATAGCTGTAAACAGGAGTAATGTTAATGACGCTTAAGGCAGTTATCTTCGATGTCGGCGGGGTGCTCATTCGCACCCAGAGCCGGGCCGGACGCGAAAAATGGGCCGCTCGCCTGGGGCTGGACCCGCGGGAGTTTGAAACCTTTGTTTTTAGCGGCGAGTCGGGCCGGCAAGCCCAATTGGGCAAAAAAACCAGCGCCGCTCATTGGCGCTGGTTGGGAGATTACTTTCAATTGGCTGAACCGGAATTGACCGAACTGCGTCGCGATTTTTTTGCCGGCGATGTTCTGGATAAGACCCTTGTTGCCTACATCCAACGCTTGCGGCAGGCCGGTTATCGCACCGGCTTATTGAGCAACTTTTGGGATGTTGCCCGCCGCTTATGGGTTGAGGTTTATCCTTTGATCCATTTCTTTGATGGCGTCGTCATTTCCTCCGAAGTCGGCCTGATGAAACCCGACCCCCGCATTTACCACCTGGCCGCCGAGAGCGTTGGCGTTGCCCCCACCGAGGCCCTCTTTATTGACGATTTTATCCAAAACATCGAAGGGGCCAAAGCTGTGGGCATGCAGACTATCCATTTTACCAATCCAGAAGCCGCCCGGCGAGAGATAGCAGAGATGACCGGCGTAGCTTGACGAAATTATCAATTGTCAACGGTCAATTGTCAATAATCAACTGATTTGGCTCGACTCATTGGCAATTGACCGTTGAACATTAATTATTGACCATTAATCCAACCCCGGCACCGGGAAACGGGCGCACAGCTCGGCGGTAACCTGGCGCACTTCACTCAGCATGGCTTCATCGTGGGCGTGGAAGACGGCATTGAGGATGGCCTGGCCGACAATCTTCATTTCGGCCTGGCGGAAGCCGCGCGTGGTAACGGCAGGCGTCCCCAGGCGCACCCCGCTGGTCACACGCGGCGGCTGCGGATCGAAGGGAATCAGATTTTTGTTGGTGGTGATGCCGGCTTTGTGCAGCACGGTTTCACCTTCCTGGCCGGTGATGTTGGCCTGACGCAGGTCTACCATCATCAGATGATTATCGGTGCCGCCGGACACCAGCCGCAGCCCACCCTCAACCAGGGTTTGGGCTAAGGTTTGGGCGTTGTCAATAATCGCCTGCTGGTATTCCTTGAAGCCCGGCTGTAACGCTTCCTGAAAAGCCACGGCCTTGGCCGCGATGATGTGCATCAGTGGGCCGCCTTGCATGCCCGGAAAGACCGCTTTATCAATAGCTTTGGCGTGTTCTTCTTTGCATAGGATCAACCCGGCGCGCGGACCGCGCAGCGTCTTATGGGTGGTGGTCGTGACCGCGTCACAATAGGGGACTGGGTCGGGGTGGAGGCCGGCGGCAATCAGCCCGGCGATGTGGGCCATGTCCATCACCAGGTAAGCGCCGACGCTGTCGGCAATTTCGCGCAGGCGGGCAAAATCGAACTGGCGGGGATAGGCGCTGGCTCCGGCCAGGAGCAGTTTAGGCCGGTGCTGTTGGGCCAGTTCGGCAATGGTATCGTAATTGAGGCGTTCAGTTTCGGGGTCAACGCCGTAGTGAACAAAATTATAGTAATGGCCGGAGAAGTTGATCTTCATGCCATGGGTCAGGTGGCCGCCATGATCCAGCTTAAAGGCCAGAACCGTATCGCCGGGTTTGAGCAAAGCCAGGTAAACCGCGGCATTGGCCTGGGAGCCGGAGTGAGGCTGCACATTGGCATGCTCCGCTCCAAATATCTTCCTGGCCCGCTGCCGGGCCAACTCTTCAATAATGTCCACACACTCACAGCCGCCATAATAACGCGCGCCGGGGTAGCCTTCGGCGTATTTATTGGTCAAGACCGACCCCTGGGCGACCAGCACCGCCGCGCTAACATAGTTTTCTGAGGCGATCAGTTCAATTTGATCCCGCTGGCGTTTCCGCTCGCAGCGGATGGCCTCTAGCACTTCCGGGTCTAGGGGGGCCAGGATGGCATCGGCGGTGGCGACACTTGAATGATGGGTCATAGTTGAAAACTCCTTCGTTTGGGTAAAATAAAATAGAGGGTCAGGCGTCGAGGGCAAGATTGACCGGGCCCTGGCTCCTAACCCTCTGATTACGGCTTGATGAATTGGGATAAAAAAAGCCTGGACAGGGCCAGACTCTCTAAGTGGGCGATACAAGACTTGAACTTGTGACCTCATGCATGTCAAGCATGCGCTCTAACCAACTGAGCTAATCGCCCGTGACAGATAACGATTATACCATTGGTTTTTAAAAGTGCAAATTTTGGCTGTTCCTGGTTTTATTAGTGCTTAAGGGGGATTGGTGGGAACGCCGGCCTCAGTTATAATGAGCGGAAGACATATCGCATGGGAGGCGAGTGAGACTATGTCAAAAGCAATTCCCTTTGCCACCGATGCTTGGGTGAAGCGTCTGGGCGAGGAATGTAATAAGAGCCGGGCCTATCGCGAGGCGGCCAAAAACTGGGAGGGTGATTTATACGTCATTGTCGAACCCGAAGGCCGGCTGCAAGAAACGGTGCATATGTACCTGGACTTGTATCACGGCCAATGCCGCCAGGCGTTTGTGCCGGCCGACCCCACCACCCTCAACCCGGAGTTTTGCATTAGCGGGCCGGTGAGCGCCTGGAAAGCCATTGCCGAAAAAAAGCTGGACCCCATGAAGGCCCTCTTTACCCGCCGGATTACCCTAAAAGGCAATATGGCCAAAGTGCTCAAGAATGTAAAAGCCGCTCACGAACTGGTCAACTGCACCACCGGGTTTGAAACCGAGTTTCCGCTCTAAAGAACCAGCCGGGCCACAACCTGGTTTCATTTATTTGCATCCAATATCTGGCGCACTCGCTGGGCCAAAATTATAGAGCTAAACGGTTTTTGCAAAAAGTTCACTTTATCTTGATTAAGCCCGGTGCGATCAAGGGTGTTATCGGTATAACCGGACATAAATAGAATTTTTAGATCAGGATAAGCCTGGTTAAGCTGCTCGGCCAGGAGCCGGCCGTTGAGATGAGGCAGAATCAGATCGGTCAAGAGCAGTTGAATAGGACCAGAATAAGCGGCTGCCACCTGCAAGGCTGCCTCGCCGTCGGGGGCGGCCAAAACGGTATAACCCTGGGTCTCCAATGTTTCCTGAGCGAACGTGCGCACGGCTTCACTATCTTCGACCACCAGGATCGTTTCATGGCCTGTAGGCGCCTCTCGGTCAGCCTCGGAACGATCTTTTTGCGCCGCAGTTTCCCCAGCGCGCGGCAAATAAATTTTGAAGGTCGTGCCCTGCCCCTCTTCGCTGTAGACCCAAATGGCCCCGCCGCTCTGCTCGACAATGCTGTAAACCGTAGCTAACCCCAACCCGGTGCCCTGACCTACGCCTTTGGTGGTGAAAAACGGCTCAAAAATATGGGCCTTGACCGCCTCGCTCATGCCGATCCCGGTATCGCTGATGGCCAGCAGCACATATTCGCCCGGTTGGGTGTTGAGATGGACCGCCGTATAGTCATCATCCAAAACAACGTTAGCCGTCTCGATGGTCAGTTGGCCGCCCTGGGGCATAGCGTCACGGGCATTGACGGCCAGGTTGACAATGACCTGCTCCATTTGGGTCGGGTCGGCCTTGATGGACCACAAATCAGAGGCCAGATGCAGCTCCATCCGAATATCCTCCCCAATGATGCGGCCCAGCATCTTGTTCAGTTCGGTGATGATCCCGTTGAGGCTCAACACTTCGGGATTGATAACTTGCTGGTGGCTAAAGACAAGCAACTGGCGGATCAGGGCGGCGGCGCGCTGACCGGAGCGCAGGATCATGTCTACCATTTCCTTGCGCGAGTCGTCAAGCGAATAACGCACTTGCAAGAGTTCGGCAAAGCCGTTAATCGCCGTCAGGAAATTGTTAAAGTCGTGGGCAATGCCTCCCGTCAGCCGGCCAATGGCTTCCATCTTTTGGGCCTGGTAATACTGCTGCTCCAGTTGCAGCTCGCGGGTAATATCGCGTTTGACCGCCACAAAATTGATGATCTGTCCGGCTTCATCCTTAATCGGGCTGATGGTCGCCTCTTCGGTGTAGAGCGTACCATCCTTCTTTTTGTTAACGAAACGACCTTGCCAAATCCGGCCGGCTTGAATAGTGGCCCACAATTCCTGATAAAAAGCCGTATCCTGTTTACCGCTTTTGAGCAGGCGGGGATACTGGCCGATGGCTTCAGCGCGGCTGTAACCGCTGACCTTTTCAAAAGCCGGATTGACATAAATAATCTTGCCGTCCACTTCGGTAATAATAACGACCTCGCCCGCCTGCTCGATGGCCGCATTAAGGCGGTGGTGAAGCTGGATCAGGCGGCTGCGCGCCAACGCGCCGGCTACCTGGTCGGCCACGCTCCAGGCCAGGTTGATCTCCGCCGGCGAGAAATGGCGCGGCTGATAATCGCTTAAGTTCAAACTCCCCATCACTTTCCCATCCACCATGAGCGGCAGCGCCAGCAGCGAGCCGACCCGGTGTTGCTGCAACAGGGCCTGATGCCGGACCAGGCGTGGATCGCGCTGCGCGTCATCCGCTGCCAGCGGCCCGGCATGGCTGAGGAGATAAGTTAAGGCCGGATCATCCTTCACCGCAAAACGCCGGCTCAAGTCGCTGGGCCAGCCCTGGGGCAGCCACTCGGCCACGACCACCGCTTCTGTTTTGGTCTCATCAAACAACAGCGCCAGCGCCTGGGGTAACTCAAGGAACTGCGCCAGTTCGCGGCAGGCGATTTCGAGCATCGTTTCTGGCTGCATGCCGCCGGCTGAAGCGGCAATGATCTGGTTGAGCAGGGTCAGTTCGCGATTGCGAGCTGAAATTTCCTCCTCAACTCGCCGGCGCTCGCTGATTTCTTGGCGGGCCTGTTCATACAAACGTGCGTTGGCAATGGCTCCAGCCAATTGATGGGCCAGAGACTCCAGGGTCATTACATCGTTTTGACTAAACCCATTTAGATGAGGACACTGGATATCCAGGACGCCTATAGTTTGGTCGCCGATGATAAGGGGGAGGCATAACTCTGAGCGGGTAACCGTGTGGGCCGCGATCAAAGAGGTGTAATAAGAGTTCTGGCTGACATCAGCGGCTATAATTTTTTGGCCGGAAGTGGCCACCCGGCCATTGATCCCCTGATCGAGAGCCTGGGTGTGGTCGGCCGGAAAATAGGGGGTGTATAAACCGGCTATCGCCTTGAGCTTAAGCCGCCCTGCTTCAATGAGGAAAATAGCCACGTGATGATAGTTGAACATATGATGGATCAGATTAGCCGCCTGATCTAACAAGCGATCTAATTCCAGCACCGAGGCCATCTGGGCGCTGATATTGTTAATCAAGCCCAACTGGACCGCTCGTTGTTCCAACTCGCTTTCGGCCCGCTTGCGCTCGGTGATGTCCACGGCGGTGAACATCACTCCCGCCGACCTATCATCCGGATTGAGCGGGGTGGAGGAAAGCAGGATATCCCTGACCGAGCCGTCCTTACGCTTCCACTTGGTCTCAATACTGCCCGTGCCCCGCTCCTGGATCTGGGCGTATTTTTCGCGGCCCACTCGCTCGAACTCCTCGTCGTCCGGGTAAACGATCCGGGCGCTTTGCTCGATCAATTCTGCCCGGCTGTAGCCCGTCATATCCAGCAGGCCCTGATTGACCTCCTTCAAGATGCGGTCCGATACCACCCCGATGCCAATGGGGGCGGCGCGGAAAATACTACTCAGGCGCTCCGTCGAAGCTTTCAGCGCTTCTTCCGCTCGCCGGCGCTCCCGCCGCGATTGCGCCTCGCGCAGCTCTCGCTCCACGGCCGGGGCCAGGCGGAGCAGCTTATCCTTCATCAAATAATCGTGCGCGCCCGCCTTCATCATGGCGGCCACCACCTCTTCGCCCATGGTGCCGGAGACGACGATGAAGGGAATATCCAGCCCGGTCTGCTGGAGGAGGGCCAGCGCGGCCGGCGCGTCAAACTGGGGTAGGGAATAGTCGGCAATGACCACATCCCAAACCTGTTTGGCCAGCGCGGCCTGCATCTGGTCGGCGCTGTCCACCCGCTCATCGCGGACCTCGTAGCCGGCCTTGCCCAGCAGACGAACCATCATCGCGGCGTCGCTGGCCGAATCTTCAACAATAAGAACTTGCAGGGTTTTGCTCATCATAACCTCACTTTCGGTGGTTCTTCATTCAAAACTAGCCAGTACAGACCCACCTGCTGAATGGCCTGGGCAAATTGGGTAAAGTCAACCGGTTTACGGATATAGCTATTGACGCCCAGATCATAGCTGGCGGCGACGTCTTGCTCTTCCTTGGACGTGGTCAAGATCACCACCGGCAGCCGATGTGTCCGCTCGTCGGCGCGAATCCGGCGTAAGACCTCCAGGCCGTTCACACGGGGCAGCTTGATATCCAGCAAGATCAGGGCGGGCAATTCGGCCACGTCCCGACCCGCAAACGCGCCTGCGCCAAAGAGATAATCCAACGCTTCCTGCCCATCTTCGGCGACGATAAGTTCGTTGGCAATACGGCTCTTTTCAAGCGCCCGTTGAGTCAGCCCAATATCGCTGGGATTATCTTCGACCAGTAGGATGATTTTGGGACTCATATAATCTCCTTGAGGGTAAAGTAAAAGGTTGCGCCTTGGTTAACCTGCGCCTCCGCCCAGACCCGCCCGCCGTGGCGGTGGATGATGCGCTGTACCGTAGCCAGGCCAATACCTGTGCCCGGAAAATCCGAGGCTTTGTGCAACCGTTGAAACGCGCCAAACAATTTTTGGGCATAGGCCATATCAAAGCCGGCCCCGTTATCGCGGACAAAGAAGGCCCGTTCGCCCTGTATTTCGATCTGCCCAAACTCGATACAGGCCCGGCGGGTTTTGCCGGTAAATTTGAAAGCGTTGGCCAGTAGATTCGAGAGGACAGCCTCCAGCAGGTGGGGGTCGCCCCGGGCGCTCAACTCCTCTTGGAGGATGAAGGTTACCTGCCGTTCCGGTTCGCTTTCTTGCAAACGGGTGGCGGTAGCCTGGGCTATGGCGCTCAGGTTGACCCATTCTTGACTCATGTCGGCGCGGGTCAGGCGTGAGAGTTGCAGCATATCGTCAATCAAATGCCCCATACGCTGCGCTTCGAAGCGAACCCGGTCAAGGTACTGCCGCGCTGTCTGGTCGAGCTGCTCATAATAATCTTCCAGCAGGGCCAGGCTCCAGCCGTCAATGCCACGCAAGGGGGCGCGCAGGTCATGGGAGACGGAGTAGGCAAAGGCTTCTAGCTCTTTATTGGCCGCTTCAAGTTGGGCGGTGCGTTCGACGACGCGTTGTTCAAGTTCCAGGTTCAGTTGGTGAACTTTCTCCTCGGCCCGTTTACGCTCGGCAACTTCCTTGAGTAGATCAGCTCGGGAAACCAGCGTTTTTTGGAGTTCCGCGGCCATCTGGTTAAACGCCCCGGCCAACTGCTCAAGCTCATCCCCAGATTTTATTTCGATGCGGGTATCCAGTTGGCCAGAGCCGATCTTCTGGGCCTTGATCACCAGTTGCTTGATTGGGATGGTAATCGTCCGGGCCAGGGTGAAGCCTAAAACCGAGGCCACCCCCAGGGCCAGGCCGCCGGCGAGGGCAATATCCCGGCCCAGCGCGTGGATTGGGGCCAGGGCTTCGGCCTGATCCATTTTGACGATCAGGCACAACTGGCGCTCGGGCAGCCAGTGATAGGTAATCAAGGCCGGCGCCCCCCGATAGTCGGCAGCGTTGATCGTCCCATTGCTGCGCGTCAGGCAGCGTTTGACCGCGGCGGTGTGGACGCCGCGTTGCAGCACTGCCGGGTCGGGGAGCAGGTGGGGCTGGGTGACAAACAAGTTGGCGGTATTGACCAGGAAGGCGTCGTCGCTCTGGTGCAGGCCGGTGCGCCGCCGGATAATGGCGTTGACCTGGTCCAAATTCAGCCGGGCGGCCAGCACCCCCAACAGCCGCCCCTCAGTTGAGCGCAAGGGGGCCGCGGCCGTCATGGCCGGTCCTTGCATGGCGATTGAGTAGTAGACATTCTGGATATAAGGAGCGCGGCGGCCGTTAAGGAAATAGGGCAGGGTTTCTTTGAACTTGCCTTCTTGGGCGGGGTTGGTGGAAACCATCACTTCGCCCGTTTCAGGTTCAAGAATAAAAAATTCCAAATAAGCGCCATCGGCGGCCACGTGGGGGCGGAGTTCGGCCGCCAGCCGGCGGTGGGCGGCGGCCTGCTCCGGGTTATAAAGCGCGGCCACATCATGCAGCAGGCCCGGCGAGGCGGCCAAAGCCGTGACATCTTCCCGCCGTTCTTCGACCCAGGCGTTCAAGGCCGCTTCTTTTTCCAGGGCTTTGGCTTGTAGTTCGGCGATCGTGGCGGCTTCAAGCGCCCTGCGCCCGCTGTTGTAGACCAGCGCGCCTACACCGGCCAGCAAAGCGGCCGCAAAAAGCGCAAAGATCAGGCCAAGTTTAGGGGTGACGCCCAATTTCAGAGGTTTCATGTTATCTCCGCCCATTGCCATGTCACGGGTAAATCTCCGCCAGGAATTGCATGGTGTAGACCTGGGTGATGTCCAGCGGCGCGGTCAATACATCCTGTTCGCGCAGTGTTTCGGCCATCCCGGCCCAAACTTCCGGTTTCATCCAGCCGATGTGGTCTTCGCCGGTGTTGACCAGAGGAATGCTGGTAATCATCTTGGCGTTTTCCAGGTCGGCATCGCCATTGGGTTGGTATTTGAGGACTATCGCTCCGACTTCAGCCGGATGCTCGATGGCGTAGGTCCAACCTTTGAGCGTGGCCCGTAAAAAACGCCGCACCAGGTCCGGGTTTTTTGCAATCAAGTCGTCGCTGGTAAAAAGCGTATCGGCGTAAAAGTGTACGCCATAATCGTCGGGATAGATGAGATTTATCTGATACCCGTCTCGGCGCATGGTCTCCGGCTGGTCGAACAGATAGCCGGAGAGAATATCAACCTGGCCGGTATAAATTGGTTTGAGGTCTGTCGTGAGCGGCACTTCCGTATACTGATCAGGTTGGACGCCTACCCGGGCCGTCATCAAGTGAAGCACCAAACGTCCTGTACCACTACCGGTCGCTATAACCTTGCCCGCGAAATCCTGGGGTCGCCTGATACCCGAGTCAGCCAGCGCGACAAAAACGACCGGACTGCGGCGATAAATAACCGCAATTGCACGCAGGGGTTTGTTGGCAGCCCGCGTGGTGATCAACACGTCGGCCCCGTGTAGACCGAATTGGGCCTCACCTTCCAGCACTGCCTTTTGCCAATCTACGTTGGGTCCGCCTTCACGGAAGTGGACTTCGAGACCCTCGCCAGTGTAATAGCCCATTTGATTGGCCGCGTACATCCCGGCGAACTGGGCATTATGCGTCCAGCGCAGTTGTACGGTGATCGGGGTCAAGGCCGGCGTGGGGGTGGCCGCCGGGACGCAGGCCGCTAGTGCGAGCGCCAGGCTCATCACACTGGCCAGGGCGATTAATTTCCAGGTAACTATTTTCATCGAGACCTCCGCAAGGCTGTAAACCTCCAGAAAGGATTATTGGCTCTTTCGGAATTTAGGGGTCAGCGGTAACGTGATGCGTGATACGTGATTAGGATCATCAGGCATCACGCATCAGGCCCAAACCCCACAAAATCCTGGAGAACACAGAAGCTTAGGAATGAGAATTAAATAACTTACCCATTTGGCTCGGCCTGGATTGCCAAATCCAGGCCATAAACCGGCGGATTTGGCAATCCGCCGGGAGCAATTAGGGAAGTTATTTAATCCACGATCCTTACCGGCCAAAACTATTCGACATTTCGATGGCGTGTAAAACACTCATGGGTCCAACAATATTCGACCAAAATGGTGAACAAAACATGGTCGCCATAATATCTAACGGCGGACTCGGAAACCTTAAATCGCAGGTCTGCTTCTGGCTTGAGATTGAGTGTATCCACGTTGATCCCTCCTTGATTGCGTGCAACTTGTGGGGCAGACTGGAAAGTCTGCCCGCCACAGGCTAGAAAGCCTGTGCCACATGCACTAGTACATCTGGGCGGAAGTAGGTCTATAGTTTGTAGTGGCGACTTCAGTCGCTTAACCTGCCCAAAACGACTAAAGTCGTTACTACGATCTATGGGGTCATTTACGCCGCAATGCACTAGTGGTCAGTCAATGTTAATTTGATGGGTTGTAGTAGCGACTTCAGTCGCTTAACCAGGCTAAAAAACGACTAAAGTCGTCACTACGAACTTATCATTTTTACATAGACAAAGCACTAGTTCTTGACATGAGCCTTATCTCTTTCCATTTCCAGGGCTAACTTTACCCGCTCAAATTCGGCTTCAAGCTCGACCAAGCGGGCGGTTGTGCCCTCTAATTGGCTGCTCCTACCCATACTTTCTAACTCCTCGCATAACCTTACAAAACGCATCGCGCCCAGGTAGGCGCTGCCCGGCTTGAGGGTATGGGCGGCGCGGTACAGGGCGAGCGCATCGCGGTGTTGGACAGCAGTCTGCATCTGGGCCAACAAAGGAACTGCCGACTCAAAATAGAGATCAATTAGTTCCACCATCATCTGCGGGGCCTGCTCGCCCAGTAGTTGCTGCAATTCGGCCAACACCTGAGGGTCAAGCGCCGGAGTAGTCTTGTTTGACTCAGGTTTTGCGCCATTGCCGTTTGGCTGCCCTAAATTATCTACCTCAACGGAAGGTCTGGTTAGCTGACCCGGCTCAACTGCCGGTTGGCAGCGCCGCAGCGCCTCGGCTAACGCCTCCGGGCGGACCGGCTTGCTGATATAATCATGCATGCCGGCGGCGAGGCAGCGCTCTCGATCTCCCTGCAAGGCATTGGCCGTCATGGCGATAATCCAGGGGCGCTGGCCGGCCGGCCATTGCGCCTGAATGTGGGCGGTGGCTTCCAGGCCATCCATTTCGGGCATTTGCAGATCCATCAACACCACATCATAGGGCTGGCGCTGCAACGCTTGCAACACTTCCAAACCGTTGGCAGCCACATCGGCCCGGTAGCCCAGCCGTTCTAACATGCGCAAGGCGACTTTTTGATTGACGACATTATCTTCGGCCAACAGAATACGGAGCGGGTGGTCCTGGCCTAATCCCGTTTCCAAGGCGGCCGGCTGGGTTCCGCCGGTCGCCTTTTTGACCGGCTGATCCTGAAAAACGCCCAGCAGGGTGTTGTACAACTGCCAGGGTTTGACCGGCTTGGTCAGAAAAGCGGCAAATTCGACTTGGGCCATCTGCTCGTCATGGTCGCGGCAGCCGAGCGAGGTCAGCATCACTAAGGGCATTTTCGATTTTCGATTTTCGATTTTCGATTGAAGCTCCCCCCTACTCCTCCGCTCCCCCGTTCCCCCGCTTTCTTCCAGCCGGCGGATTTCAGCAGCCAGGGTCAAGCCATCCATTTCCGGCATTTGTACATCTAAAATAGCCAGATCAAAGGAGTCGCCTCGGCGGAGCCAGGTTAAGGCTTCTTCGCCGGAGGCTGCCGCGCAGGGCAGCATGCTCCAGGCCTGGGTCTGGCGGGTCAAAATCAGGCGGTTGGTGGCGTTGTCGTCCACAATCAGCACCTTTTTGCCGCTTAATTCGGGCTGCTGGCCGGCCAGGTAAACCCGCGCCTGGGGCGGGGCAGCGGCGGCGGTAATCGTAAAGTGGAAGGTCGAGCCTTCGCCCGGAATACCCGCGCTTTCGACCCACATCCGGCCGCCCATCATTTCGCTCAGGTGTTTGCTGATGGTCAGCCCCAGGCCGCTGCCGCCGTATTTACGCGTGGTCGAACTATCCACCTGGCTGAAAGAGCGAAAGAGCCGGTCCATCCGCTCGGCGGGAATGCCCAGACCGGTGTCGCGGACGGAAAAATGGAGTAGGGAGTAGGGAGTAGGGAGTAGGGGAGGAGAAGACTCTTGAATCTCCTTACTTCCTACTTCATACTCCTTACTTCTGACTTCCACCACCACCTCGCCCCGCTCGGTGAATTTGACGGCATTGTTGAGCAGATTGACCAGGATTTGGCGCAGGCGGGTCACATCGCTGATCAGGTCAGAGGGGGTTGAGTCATCAATCAAATAAGCCAGTTCTAGTTCCTTTTCAGCCGCTTTAACGGCCACCAAATCGAGCGCCTCCTCGAGACATTGGCGCAGTTCAAAGGGCTGCTGTTCCAGTTCCAGCTTGCCGGCCTCGATCTTGGAGAAGTCAAGAATATCGTTGATAATCATCAGCAGGGTGTCGCCGCCGGTGCGGATGGTTTCGGCAAAATCCTTTTGCTCCGCCGACAGCGGCGTATCCAGCAGCAGGCTGGTCATGCCGATGATGGCGTTGAGCGGGGTGCGAATCTCGTGGCTCATATTGGCCAGAAATTCGGATTTGACTCGTGTAGCCGCCTCGGCTGCGTCTTTGGCTTGTTGCAATTCCTCTTGTATTTGCTTGAGGCTGGTAATATCGTGAATATAACCGAGGATGCCTTGCACCTGGCCCGCCTGATCCCGGTATGGAATTTTGACAATAGTTTGCACCCGTTGCTTTCCTGCCACGACCAAGGTTTCCTCGGGGATAACTTTAACCTCATTGGTCTCGATCACCTCATCGTCGCTGGGCCAGAAACCCACCAGCCCTTTGTCCGGGTTGCCCTTGACAACCTCTTCAGGAAAGCCCAGTTCCAAATCGGTCTTGCCTATAATATCTTCAACCCTTAAGCTCATGGCGCTGGCCTGACCCTGATTAATTAAGCGATAACGATGGTTCAGGTCTTTCAGGAAGATCCAGTCAGGCGTGGTATTAATAATGGTGTGTAACAAATTGCGTTCTTCGGCCAAAGTTGTCGCCGTTTGTTTGGGTTCGGTAATATCCCGGAGGATGCACAGCGCTTCCTCCAACCCGCTGCTAACCAGGCGGGCTTCGTAATATCTGGTTTCGTTGCCGGAGGAGACGGTATACTCAAAGCTCTGTAGCTCGCCGGTTTGGTAAAGCTGATCCAGGTGGGCCAGAATTTGTTCAGCCACATGCGGCGGGAGAGATGCGGTTAACTTGGGCGCCGGCAGCACGGCTTGCTCACCGAGGGCGTGAAAAGGAATGTAGTCGCCGGCCTGGTTCGTCCAAAATATAAAGTCCGGAATGGCGTCGAGAACTGCGCGCAGCGTGGTCTCACTCTGCCGCAGCGATTCCTCGGCTTGCTTACGTTCCGTGATATCTTCTTTGACGGCTAAAAAATGGGTAATGACCCCCTGAGCATCTTTGATGGGCGAAATGGAGGCAGCTTCCCAATAAAGCTGGCCGTTCTTTTTCTTGTTGTGAAACTCGCCGCGCCATTCTTTGCCGGCGCTAACGGTTTCCCACAGGCGCTTGTATTCTTCAGGGGATGTATGGCCTGATTTTAAGATACGGGTGTGCTGGCCCAACGCCTCGGCCAAGGTATAGCCGGTCGTCTCGGTGAAGCGGGGGTTGGCATACTCGATGCAGCCCTGGGTATCGGTGATCACAATAGTACTGGCGCTTTGCTCCACCGCCTGCGACAGCTTACGCAATTGCGTCTCAATCTGCTTCTGCTCGGTGATGTCCTCGGTCATGCCGACTACAAAGAGAGGCCGGCCTTGCCTATCTCGCACCAGGGAAGCCCGGGTCCGTCCCCAGATGATCCGCCCATCCTTACGGACGTAAGGCTTCTCGATTTGATAAGCGGAACGCTCATCATTAACCAGCTCCCGGAACAGGCCGGCTGCTTCTTCAAGCTTACCCTCTTGAACCAATTGAGTCACCCTCATCTGCTGCAATTCCGCGCCGCTGTAGCCTAATATGCGCTGGAGGGCCGGATTGCTGTCGAAAATAGCCCCTTGCAAATCGGTCAGGCCGATGCCGATGGGGGCTTCTTCAAACACAGCCCTAAAAAGGGCTTCGCTCTGTTGCAGGGCGTGCTCCGTTCGTTTACGCCGGGCGATATCCCAATAAATCATCACCAGTGCCCCGATCACCAAAAGAGAAGCCAGCAGCCCGCTGCCGAGAATCACTCTCAGGGCAAATTGTCCCCTGACCGCCTCCTGGCGCACCGACTGCTGCAAGGCGGCTTGCTGCGCCGCTTCCAGCTGTCCCACCTGCCGGCGAAGCTGAGCCATCACTTGCCGGCCTTGATCGGTCAAAACCTCCCGGCGGGCCGCGGCAAAGCCCTGGCTGGCCCGGATATAAACCAGGGCGCCGGCCAGATCAAGCCGCCGCAGGATCAACGCCTTCAATTCGTTCAACTGCTGCTGCCGGTCAGGGTCATCACCGGCCCACTGTTTCAACTCGCTAACCCCCTGCTCAATTTGGCGCACCGCCAGATTGTAGGGTTCCAAATAACGCTCCTCGCCGGAAATCACATAGCCCCGCGCCCCGGTCTCGACATCCTTCAGGTGCGATAGCAGCCTTTCCAGTTTGAGCAAGGCTGAATAGGTGTCTTCGGTGTATTTATCGGCGGCAATAAGGTGGCTGATACTCAAGTAGGAGGTTACGCCGACGATGCTCAAGATAAGCAGGGCCAGCCCAAAACCTAATAGAATTTTTCTTTCCAGCGATAGTTTCATGATACGCCTCGTTCCAGCAGCCGGCGCGAAACCGGGTCATCTTCAGCAATTAGAATTTTCATTGAGTGCAACATTGATTAACCTCTGGATAATAGACATTTTATACCGCTTAGATTTATGTCACCCGGAAAGAGCAGGGTTATCTGAATGATAGGATCAAAATCCTGTAATTCTGGAAATCCTGCTTTAAACGGGGGCTACAAAACGCACTCCAATTAAAGCGATATAATGTCTAATCTCTGCCGGAGATGGAGTCCAATTTCCATCATCACCGGCGCATTTTGAACAGATCCAAATCAAAAGGCCCCTACCCGCCCTGGGACAGTCAAAACGGGTTGGCCGGCTTTTTGGCGGCGCATTTCGGCGGGGTAAATGGGGCTGCTGCCCAGGGAGCGGGCCGTGCGCAGGTTGTAGGCGCTGACTTCGGCGGCAGGATAATCGGTGGTAAAAAATTGATGAACCGCCTTTTCGATATCGTAAGCCACGCGCCGAAACTCGATGTGTGGCATCCCGTTATTTTCTGTATCGAAGTTTGAAATAAGCGCGTAACAAGCCCGCGGATCGCCATCAAAGGGTAAGCCGACGCTGCCGGCGTTCAGTACGCGTAAATCGCCGATGAACCGATCCATGGGCACGTGGGTGTGGCCGCCGATCAGGAGGGTGACCTCCGGCGCGATGGCCATCGCGGCCAGGTCGGCGGGGGTGGTTTTTAGGGAAAGCCCTTCTTCGTCGTGGCGAGGCGAGCCATGCACCGCCAAAAGCTGCTGCGAGCCGAGGGGCAGAAGCTGGAAGAAGGGCAGGGTCTTGAGAAAATCCAGCCCTTCAGTTCCCAGGCGTTCCGCCGTCCAGTGAAATGAATACAGTAATCTACTTTGCCAACTGTCATCGGTCATAGTTGACGGATAACTTTTTTGGATCAGATAACGATCGGTGTTGCCTGACAATAGGCGTGTGTTCTTGATCTGGCGCACAAGCGCCAGGGTTTCATACGGGGCCGGTCCAAAAGCAACCAGATCGCCGGGAATAACGATGTGATCGGCTCCGCCCTGGCGTTCCAAATCCTGTAACACCGCTTCCAGGGCCACCACATTCCCGTGAATATCAGAGATAATTGCGATTTGCATGAGCGTATCCTTTCCTTACGATTAACCGCCCTTTAAACGGATGTTGGGCTTCACTGGGCGGAAGTATGTCTATAGTTTGTAGTGGCGACTTCAGTCGCTTGACCTGCCCAAAACGACTAAAGTCGTTACTACGATCTATGGGGTCATTTACGCCGCGATGTACTAGCCTCACCGGCCCGGCGTTGAGGGGGTGAACAGGCTGCGGATCAAGGGTAGAAGCTGCACACCCATCTCGGCTTTGACGACGTACCCATCCGCGCCGGCCGCCTGGGCCGCCCGTTGATATTCCAGATCATCGTGCATGGTCAGGATTATCACCCGCGGCGGCGCCGGCTGTTTTTTGAGCCGCCGGGTTACCTCCAGCCCATCGAGACCGGGCATGGCTATATCTAGCAGCACCAGGTCGGGCCGCAACTGCTCGATTTGCGCCAGGGCTTCGCGGCCTGAGTCAGCCGCACCCACCACCTGGAAGCCGGCGAATATGGCCAGAAAACCGGCCGTCATTTGCAGAAATTTGGGGTTATCGTCCACCAGCAGCACTCGAATAGCCGGTCTGAAGGCGGTTGAATGGATGGTTGAAGCCGCCAATACCATAGAACCTCCTGAATACCTGATAGGGCTTAAAGACTATCTACAGCATACGCCATGAAATAAGTTATGGCTATTGGGTAAAAACCTGGGTTTTAAGAGGAAAAGACCTGGGGTGTTGAGCAGAGGGTTATTTATCGGGGGAAACCAGGCCAACGCGGATGGCGTAGCGGACCAACCCGGCAATATCGTGAATGTTCAGCCGGTCCATCAACTGGGTGCGGTGCATCTCGGCGGTTTTGACGCTGACATGCAAAATTTGAGCAATCTCTTTGGTGGTGCGCCCTTCGGCAATTAACTGCAAAATCTCGCGCTGGCGGGGGGTCAATGCCGTAAAGGGGCGCGTCTCGCCGGTTGAGGCGGCGGCTGGCTCGGCGAGGCCGGCCTGGCCGCCGATGCGCCGTAAATAATCATCCACCACCGTTTTTGATACCGCCGGGCTGAGATAAGTTTCACCCCGCAGCACGGCCGTAATGGCCAGGTCCAACTCATTTGGCTCGGCATCTTTGAGCAGATAGCCAACCGCGCCGGCCCGCAGCGCCTGCATGACGTACTCTTCGTTCAGGTGCATCGAGAGGATAATCACCCGCACCTGGGGGAACGCTTTGGCGATGCGAGCGGCGGCTTCCAGGCCGTTCAAACCCGCCATGCCGATGTCCATCAAAACCAGGTGCGGCTGGTGGGTTTCAATTAAACGTAAGGCTTCATAGCCGTCGCTGGCCTCGGCCACCACCTGCAGCTCGGCCCGCTTTTCCAGCAAAACCCGGATCCCGGCTCGAAACATGGCATGGTCGTCGGCTAATAAGATGCGAGTTGAACTCATCGTCGTTGCTCCTTCGTAAATACGACCGAGGACCGGGGACGGAAGACCGGGCGATAGCAAACAGCCGGTTCTCGGTCTCCGATCATCGTCGGCAAAAGATTTTCATTAGCGGTGGCGTGCCGCGGGCTCATGAACACTCCTCTGAAAATAGACTCAGTAGATCCAAATTTCCGTAGGGTGGCATCCCTATACCGCCCGCTGACGCATAGGGATGCGCCCGCTACGGTGAAAAATTGGATCTACTGAGACTGCTGGAGTGCAAAGTTTGCTTTGCTATGTCGCAAGGCAAGCCTTGCACTCCATTTTCATTATCGGTGGCGTGCGGGCCGCTCATGAACACTCCTTAGAAAATAGTAATCAGTAGCCAGGAAGATATTTTCATTATCGGTGGTGTGCCACAGGCTCGTGAACAGCCGACCACAGACAAAATGCGACCCTGCACCCCTGCTCCCCTGTCTTCACGCCTCAGCTTCCGCCGGAGCGGCATATTTGAGCGGTAAGGTGGCCCGAATTTCCGCGCCGCGTCCGGGGGCCGCTTGGATTTCGAGCCGGCCGCCAACCAGCGCCGCCCGTTCTTGCATGCCCAGCAAGCCCATGCTGCCGCCCTGTGCCGCCCGCGCCAGCGCCGCCGGCGCATCAAAACCAACCCCCTCGTCCCGCACCAGCAGGTGCAGTTCGGCCTGGCCCAGCTTGAGTTCAACGTCAACCTGGTTCGCCTGGGCGTAACGCAGCACGTTGGTCAAGGCTTCCTGAACCAGGCGAAAACAAACCGTCTCCAATTCCGGAGCCAGCCGCTCTGGCAGCGGGTCGGCTTCAAAACGGGCCGTGAAGCCACCCCGTTGGGCCTGACGGTCAACATACCAGCGCAAGGCCGGAACCAGGCCCAAATCGTCGAGCAGCGACGGGCGCAGTTCAACCGAGAGGGCACGTACCTGCTGCAGCGTCCGTTCAACCAAATCCACACTTTCGTTCAAGGGCTTGGTCAGGCCGGTCGGTTGGAGCAACTGCTGGACCATGTGCAGGTCAATTTTGACCATACTCAGGCTTTGCCCAATTTCGTCGTGCAGCTCACGGGCCAGGCGGCGGCGTTCCACTTCCTGGGCCTCCAACAGTTGGCGCGAGAGGGTTTCGAGCCGTTCGCGGGCCTGGCGCAGCGACTCCTCGGCCTGCTTGCGCTCGGTGATGTCTTGACAAACCCCAAATAGGATTTCGGGTTGTTGGGCTTGATCTCTTTGATACACCTGTTCGCGAACATAGAACCACAAATAATTGCCGCCTTTGCCCTTTATTCGGTATTCAAGCTCATAAGTAGCGTTACCTTGAGTCTTGGCAAGCGTTTCAATGTGATTCATCACTCTGGGGAGATCTTCCGGGTGAACTTCTTTCAGGATTAGATCAGCACCCATGCGCTTGATCTCTTCAGTAGAGTATCCAAGCAGTGACTCCATATCCTTATTGAAATAAATATGTCGTTGTTGTTGAACGTGGTACAGGTAAACAATATCAGGTATTGTCACCATGATAGCTTCCAGAAATTTTTGTCTCTCTGCGAGTTGCATTTCCGCCTGCTTGCGGGCAGTGATGTCGCGGTTCACGCTGACATAGCCGGTCGTCTTACCGGCCGCATCTTTTAAGACGATAGTCCTGGCCTCTACGGGAAACGGTGTACCGTCTTGGCGATACTGGATGACCTCGCCCTGAAACTGTCCGGTCTCGGCGAGCGTTCGGATCATCTCGGCCCGGCTCTGGGCCGGGGAGTCCGACCTGACCACCTCCGCGCTCAACTTGCCGAGCACCTCCGCCGCTTTCCAGCCGTACATTTGCTCGGCTGCCGGATTCCAGGCCGTCAGGATAAATTGGGCATCCGCGGCGATGATGGCGTCATTCACGTTGGCCAGCAGAGAGGCTTGATAGGCCAGGCGTTCTTCGGCCTGCTTGCGCTCGGTGATGTCTTGCGCGGTGTTAAGGATATATTTCTGCCCGCCGATGTCCACCCAATCCGAATTGACCGACAAAATGCGCACCTCGCCGGATTTCATGCGTAGAGCCACTTCTTGATTGCGGACCCAGCCCTGTTGGTTAAACGCAGCCATGCTGCGCGCTCGATCTTCGGGGTTGGGGTAAAGATTTAGTTCGAGCGTGGTCTTGCCGATCATTTCTGGCCGGGTGTAGCCGGATAGTTGCAGCCAGGCCTCGTTGACATCTACCATGATCCCCTCGGGCAGACTGACCAGCGTGGCGGCAAAAGCGGCCCTTTGGAATAGGGTAGAAAACTTCTGTTCGCTTTCGCACAGCGCTTCCTCCGCCCGCTTGCGCCCGGTGATGTCGCTGACCACGCCATAAATAATTTTGGCCGGCCCCTCGCTTTCAACCCTGGCGCTGTCGCGCAGCCAGATGATTTGGCCGTCGGCGCGGGTGAGCCGGTACTCCACCTCACTGCTCTGGCCCCGGCTCAACCGTTCAATCTGGCCGGCGGCTACCTCTCGATCATCCGGGTGGATCAAGGAGCCCCAGTAACACCAGTTCGCTATGAATTCAGCTTGGGGATAGCCGGTTAACTTTGCCACGTTGGGCGAAATGTAGCGGTTGAGGAAACGCCCCTCGCTATTGACTTCGCTGACGTAGATATGGTCGCTAATCGAAGCCACCACCTGCCGAAAACGCTCCTCATTGGCCCGGAGAGTGGCCTCCATCTGTTTAAAATCGCCAATATCTACATACATGGCCCGCGTCCCCTGTACCTGGCCCTCGGGTGTGGTTTCAGGCAGGGCGCGTAAAAGCACCGGCACAACCCGGCCGGTGCGGGTCAGGAGTTCTCGTTCTTCCACCGTAAAAAACCCTTCCAGGCCGCGCTGATAGCCACCCTCCAACAGTTTGGCGCAAGAGTCGGGCGTGTAGAATTGGGTCAGCGGCTGGCCGATGACTTCCGCCCGGCTGTAACCCAGTTTGCTCAAAAAGAGGTTGTTACAATCCTCAATAATCGGCAAACCGGCCTGGTTGCGGGTGATGACATACATGACCGGAGCCTCTTCAAAAAGGCGGCGGTAGCGCTCGTCGCTGTGGCGCAAGGCTTCTTCGACGCGCTTGCGCGGCGTGATGTCTTCAATCACCTGGATAAAATAGTCGGGAGCGCCGTCCGGGCGGCGTACCAGCGAGACGGTCAGGTTGACCCAGACCAGCGAGCCATCCCGGCGAATATACCGTTTCTCGATGCTATAAGATTGAATCTCATGAGCCAGCACTTGTTGAAGCTGGGCCAGATCGGTCTCCAAATCGTCGGGGTAGGTAATCTCCTGAAAAGTACGCTTGAGCATTTCAGCCGGAGAATAACCCAGTATATCGCCAAAGCGCCGGTTGAGCCGGAGAAACCGGCCCGCCGGGGTGATATGGGCCAGCCCTACCGCCGCCTGTTCAAACGTATGGCGAAATAGTTTCGAGCGCCGTTGCCTCATGGATGCAGAGCCTTATGCACTTTAGCCGCCAAAGTAGTGGAGGTGAGGGGTTATTACAAAAGGGGAAACCTTGGAACGACAGGTTAAAATTGACGAGCGTAGCCCTACGGTGCTTCATGATTATTGCACCCATAGACGGTTTTTGGATAAGAAAGTAGGGGTACGGCCTCGCGCCTGCCCCGGATTGGGGCGACCGCAAGAGTACACCCCTACCCAATTCAAAATGTTTTTCTGAACATCTATATAACTACAATTATAACTGACTCGTTTATAAGTTCAAGTGAAATAGCCTAACCGGGTGCGGCCTGATTCTCTTTACCCGGAAAAATAACTTTGCCAATTCACTATCGCCAGGGTATACTTTCCTGTCTGAAACTTTTGTTCTAAATCAGTAGGCAAGTAGCCAGTAGTCAGAAAATATCTGGCTACTGACTACTGGTCAGTCAATGTTAATTTGATGGGTTGTAGTAGCGACTTCAGTCGCTTAACCAGGCTAAAAAACGACTAAAGTCGTCACTACGAACTTATCATTTTTACATAGACAAAGCACTACTCTCTATCCAGGAGGAATTATGCCCGCATTGCAAGTGGTTTCCGATTATCAGCCCACCGGCGATCAGCCCCAGGCGATCAAAGAGTTGGTTGAAGGGCTTGAAGGCGGTTTGAAGCACCAAACGCTGCTGGGCGCAACCGGAACCGGCAAAACCTATACCATCGCCAAGGTTATCGAGCAGGTGCAGAAGCCAACGCTGGTGATGGCCCACAACAAAACCCTGGCCGCTCAACTGTACAGCGAGTTCAAAGAGTTTTTTCCCAACAACGCCGTCGCTTATTTTGTCAGTTATTACGACTACTACCAGCCCGAAGCTTACATCCCCCGCACCGATACGTTTATCGAGAAGGACGCCCAGATCAACGACGAGATTGACCGGCTGCGCCTGGCGGCCACCACCGCTCTTTTCTCCCGGCGCGATGTGGTCATCGTCGCCAGCGTCAGCGCCATCTATGGCTTGGGTAGCCCGGAGGATTACGGCCAGGTAGTCATCAATTTTAAAGTGGGCGACATGCGCAAGCGCGACAAAGTGCTGCGCCACCTGATTGATATTCGCTACGAGCGCAACGATTACGACCTCAAGCGGGGCACGTTCCGCGTGCGCGGCGACACGCTGGAGGTTATGCCCGCTTACGGCGAGCAGGTCTACCGGATCGAGTTCTTTGGCGACGAGATTGAGCGTATCACCGAAGTCAACGCTTTGACCGGCGAGATGGTCGCCCGGCACACCAACCTGGACATCTACCCGGCCAAGCACTTTATCACCCCCCAGGAAAAGCTGGAAGAAGCTCTGGTTGACATCGAAAACGAGCTAGAAGAACGCCTGGCCGAACTGCGGGCGCAGGAAAAGCTGTTGGAAGCGCAGCGGCTGGAACAGCGGACCCGCTTCGATTTGGAAATGCTGCGCGAGGTCGGCTACTGCTCCGGCATTGAGAATTACAGCCGCCCGTTGAGCCGCCGGCCGCCGGGCAGCACCCCCTGGACTCTGCTTGACTACTTCCCCGATGATTATCTGATGGTCATTGACGAGAGCCACATGTCTATCCCCCAGATTCGGGGCATGTACTTTGGCGACCGCAGCCGCAAAGAAGTGCTGGTTGATTATGGTTTCCGTCTGCCCAGCGCCCTGGACAACCGCCCACTCAACTTCGAGGAGTGGGAGGATCATATCAATCAAATTATCTACACCAGCGCTACCCCCGGCCCCTACGAACTGGATCACAGCCAGCAGGTGGTCGAGCAAATCATCCGGCCCACCGGCCTGATTGACCCCGAAGTGGAAGTCCGCCCCATTAAGGGTCAAATTGACGATTTAATTGGCGAAGTCAACCGGCGGGTCAGGGCCGGCGAGCGGGCGCTGATTACGACCCTGACCAAGCGCATGGCCGAAGATTTGGCCGATTATATGATGGAATTGGGGATCAAAGTTCACTACCTGCACAGCGACATCCAAACTCTGGAACGGGTTGAGATTTTGCGCGATTTGCGGCTGGGCATTTATGATGTGGTGGTCGGCATCAACCTGTTACGCGAGGGTCTGGATTTGCCGGAAGTATCGCTGGTGGCAATTCTGGACGCCGACAAAGAAGGTTTCCTGCGCTCCAAGCAGGCCCTTATCCAGACGATTGGCCGGGCCGCCCGCCACGTCAACGGCAAGGTCTTGATGTACGCCGATAAAATTACCGACTCGATGAAGTTTGCGATTGATGAGACCAACCGCCGCCGGGCCAAACAGCAAAAATACAACGAAGAACACGGCATCGAGCCGCGTTCTATTATCAAGCAAATCCGAGACCTGACCGAAGAGGTCGCCTCCACCCGCGAAGAGGCTGGCCGGGAAAAAATGCTGGCCGAGCGAAGAGCGGCCTACAACATCACCGGAACGATGCCGGCCCACGAAATCGAGCATTTAATCGAGCAGTTGGACAAGCAGATGAAGGCCGCCGCCGCCGAGCTTGAGTTTGAAAAAGCAGCCCTCCTGCGCGACCAAATCGCCGAACTGCGCGGCCAGTTGCAAGCTATCCAAGATGCCGCCGATACCCGGCCTGCGTGGGAAAAGATTCGATAAAGAGGGGTCCACAGATGACGCAGATTGACACAGATAAAGGTAAAATTTATAAATTATCTGGGTGAATCTGTGTATATCTGTGGATCTTTCTCATTTGTGGAGAGGGGTTCATGAAAATCTTCAACATCGTTTTAGCTGCTTTTGTGCTGCTGTTTGGCTTGCGGATGGTGCTTACAGCGGTGCAAACAGCTATCAGCGGCAAAATCCTGGTGCGGCAGGGGATTCGCTCCAAATGGCAGCCGGTAGCAGTTCGCAGCGATGCCTGGAAATCGGCCATCCGGGATGGGTTGATGGGGTTGTTGTTGATTGTGTTGGGGGTGGTTTTGATTTTTTAAGGATATCCTATCTCTATACAGGTAAACCATGGCACAACGATTCTGGTACTTGATCCCCATTTGTACTTGGCTGGTACTGCTCTTATTTGCGGCGGCCCCGGCGGAAGCCTGCGGCTGCGGGGTTTACATTCCTCGCGAGGGCGAAGGCACGGTGGTGCAGGAACGCGCCCTGGTGCGCTGGGATGGGCAGACCGAGGATATTGTCATGGCTTTGGGGGTGCAGGGCAACACCACCGAAGCCGCCTGGATTATGCCCGTCCCCGCCGAGGCAACGGTGCAACTGGGCCAAGCAGAACTATTCGACACGCTGCAAGAGCTGACCAAACCCAGGGTGGAATACCGCTATGGATTGATCCCGCCGTCTACTTTTGGGCCGGGCGCGGCCATGGATGGCGCGGTCGGGGGGGCAGCGCCGGTAATGCTGCTCCAACAGCAAACCTTAGGCCCGTTTGAGGTCAGCACCCTGGCCGCCACCGACGCCTCCGCCTTGAGCGACTGGCTGGCCGACAACGGCTATACGTTTCCTGACGGGTTGGCCGACGTGCTGCAAGCCTATGTCGAACAGGAGTGGTTTTACATAGCCGCCCGCTTAACCTCCGGCGCCAACGGCCAGGGGTTGAGCGGTGAACTCGATCCCCTCTGGATCACCTTTCCCTCTGAAGAACTGATTTATCCTATGCGGGCCACCGCCCTGGCTACGGGCGTGATGCCGGTTTATCTGTATGTACTGACCGACCACCGGGTGGAGAAAGCCCAGACGTTTGGCGACAGTCGGGTTGCCTTTGCCGGCTGGATTGAGCCGGCTTCACTGCCCACCGAGTCACCCCTGACCCCCTTTGTAGAGCGCAAACTGTTTCTGACCAAATTCGAGGAGCGCATCTGGGACCCGCCAAGCGTCAACGATGATTATCATTTCAGTCCTGCCGCCACCGACGAGGTTTATCACGATGTTGAGATTGTGTACCAGTATGATATCGGCGGTGTACCAATTATTATTCTGCTGCTGGCCGGAGCATGCCTGGTGGGGTTGATTATAATAGTCGGCGGGACGGTCCTGCTGTTATCTCGGCAGCGCCGGCGAATAGCAACCGCGCAGTGAAACCCTCCCCTTCGGGTTTAAGAGCAGGGCCAAAATACCCATTGTCTCAGGTCATCACTGTGTGCTATGCTAGGATAGCGAGTTTCAGTGGATCCAAATTTCCCGTAGGGTGGCATCCCTATGCCGCCCGCTGATGTATATGGATGGGCCAGCTACGGTGAAAAATTGGATCGACTGAGTTTAAAAGATTTAGTTCATTAACAAAGAGGAGTGTCTCACCTGTGGGGGCGGTGCTGATTGCATCGTTACCTGATGAAAGATGCTTCTTTTTTGTTTCTGGGGGGCAGCGATGCCAGAGGACACGACCGGGATGAAAAGTCGGGCTAGACCAGCATTTGAATATATCTTATTTGATCTGGACGAAACGCTCTATCCACGCGAATGTGGCCTGATGACCGCAATTGTAGAGCGAATTTTGCAGTTTATGGTTCACAAAGTCGGCATTCCCGCCGATGACGCCCTGGAAAAAAAGCTCAGCTACAACCAGCAGCATGGAACGGCCCTGCGCGGCTTAATGCACGAGTTCCAGATTGACCCGCTGGAGTACCTGGCCTTTGTCCATGATATAAAATTGGCCGATTTTTTGGGAGCCAGCCCACCGCTTAACCAGATGCTCTACGACATCCCCTTGCGCAAGATTATCTTCACCAACGCCGATCACCTTCATGCCGAGCGGGTATTGAACGTCTTGCAGGTGCGGCCTCATTTTGAGCAGATTATTGATATTACCAATCTTAATTACAAAAACAAGCCTGATCCCCTGGCTTACAAATATGTCCTCGACACCCTGGGCGTACCCGGCGAGCGATGTATTATGGTCGAAGACAGCCCGCGCAATTTGCTTCCGGCCAAAGACGTGGGCATGACCACCGTCCTGGTCGGCGGAAGCGGTCCCTCGATTGCCATAGATTACGCCGTCCCAACTATTTTCCACGTTGGCCCAGTCCTGAAAAATTTGCTCATGCGCCAGGGGCATTAGCCACAGCCAGCTCGAACCGGCCTCGTTCCCAAACTGACGCGCAGCGTGGGAACGAGGCTGGTACGAGACCGGGGATCCATCATCAAAACCATGCACAATTATCAATTCAAGCTGACCTTTGAAGTCCGTGATTACGAATGTGATTTTCAGGGGATTGTCAACAACGCCGTCTATCAAAACTACCTGGAACATACTCGGCACATTTTTCTTAAAGAGCGCGGCCTCGATTTTGTGGAACTGTCCAGGCAAGGGATAGATTTGGTGGTGATTCGGGTTGAGATTGACTATCTCTATCCACTGCGTCCGGCTGACCGCTTTTATGTAGGCTTGAATTTTGAGCGTGTATCGCGGCTGCGCTTTGGGTTTCGGCAAGATATATTTCGCCTACCCGATGAAAAACCCATTTTGCAGGCCAATGTTATTGGCGTCTCGTTGAACAGAGCCGGTAGACCTTTTCTGCCGAAAGAGTTAGAAGGGTTATTTCAAAACCTGCTTTCGTAACCAGAATTAAAAGCGGCCCTGCTCAACAGCAGGGCCGCTCTTTTGTAACTGCTCAGACATGTCATTTCGACCGAAGGGAGAAATCCCTCAAGTCTATGTAGCGCCCTGGGGATTTCTCGGCCTATGGCCTCGAAATGACATGGGGGCTGAGCAGTTACAATTTACTTTAGATTGGTAGCGGCGCGGGTGAAGGTGGAGGGGCCAATCGGGGTGACGCATCCGGCGAGTCTTTGGAGGGCGTCCCCTGCTGCGGCGGAGATTGGGGCGAGGTATTGTTTACAAAGAGCGCTGCAAACTCGGCTGCGTCAATAGTTTCCTCATCAATCAGGCGTTTGGCAATGAGATGCAGCATATCAATGTTATCACGCAGAATCTGCAAAGAACGTTCGTGGGCTTCATCTACTAGTTGCCGCACTTCAAAGTCAATCTGTTCGGCTATCTCTTCGCTGTAATTGCGCTGCTCGCTAATCTGCCGTCCCAAAAAGATCAGCTCGTCTTTGTCGCCAAAGGTGAGCGGGCCTAATTTTTTACTCATGCCAAATTGAGTGACCATCGCCCGAGCCATACGGGTGATATTTTCCAGGTCACCGCTGGCGCCGGTGGTGACGGTGGGGAAGACAATTTCCTCCGCCGCGCGTCCCCCCAGGCCAACTGCCAGCCGGGCCTTAAAAGCTGACCGGCTGATCAGCGTTTGATCATCTTCGGGCAGGAACATGGTAAAACCACCCGCGCCGCCACGAGCAATGATGCTAACCTTGTGAACCGGGTCGGCTTCCTCAATCAGATGAGCCACCAAGGCGTGACCGGCTTCATGATAAGCAACCACCTCTTTTTCCTCTTGGGTAATCACCCGGCTGCGGCGCTCTGGTCCCAGGCGTACCTTTTCGATAGATTCCTGCAAGTCGGTCATGGTAATCTGTTTTTGGTTGCGACGGGCCGCCAGAATGGCCCCCTCGTTGATCACATTTTCCAGATCGGCCCCAGAAAAACCAACGGTGGCTTTGGCCAACGCTTCCAGGTTAACATCGCTGGCCATCGGCTTGCCGCGCGCATGCACGTGCAGAATTTGCTTGCGCCCCTGCCAGTCGGGCCGGTCCAGCACTACCCGCCGGTCAAACCGGCCGGGCCGCAGCAGGGCGGGGTCCAAAATGTCGGGCCGGTTGGTTGCGGCGACAACAATCACATTGGTGTCGGTATCGAAGCCGTCCATCTCAACCAGAATTTGGTTAAGCGTTTGTTCACGTTCGTCGTGGCTGCCGCCCAGGCCCGCCCCGCGATGCCGACCAACGGCGTCAATTTCATCCACAAAGATGATGCATGGGCTGTTGCGCTTGGCCTGGTCGAACAGGTCGCGCACCCGGCTGGCCCCCACGCCGACAAACATTTCGACAAATTCAGAGCCGGAGATGCTAAAGAAAGGCACACCCGCTTCCCCGGCGACAGCTTTGGCCAGCAGGGTTTTACCACAGCCGGGCGGTCCTACCATCAGCACACCTTTGGGGATACGCGCGCCCAGCGAGATAAACTTCTCCGGTTCGCGCAGAAATTCGACCACTTCGGCCAATTCTTGTTTGGCTTCGTCCGCGCCGGCCACATCGTCAAAAGTCACCGTCGGCTTATCGCCGGTGAGCATGCGGGCGCGGCTTTTGCCAAAGCTCATGGCCTGGTTGTTAGACCCTTGCGCCTGCCGGACCATAAAAAAGAGCAGGCCGCCAAAAATAATCAGCGGCAGAACGGTGATAGCCAGCGTCCCCCAATCGCTCCATGCGCTCGGCGGAATGACCTCAATATCAACCTTGCTCAATTCCTCTTCGGTCACCCCCAGTTTCTCGAAGCTGGTAAAGATGCTGACCCGCGACTCTTTGCGCGATTTGGCCGGGGCTTTGTTGGATTGCAGATACTCGACGGTTATATCATCATCTTTAACACTGATCTTGGCTACTTTGCCGGCCTTGATGTCGCTGGCAACGGTGGTAATATCCAGTTCATTGCTATCTCGGGGGTTGGAAAAGATGCTAAAAATCAGCGCCGCTACCGCCAGCAGGATCAACAAATAGACAATACTATTTTTAAACAGACCTGAATTCACACTTTCCTCCAGGGAGTATTTAGACACCCCTTTTCTGACAGAAAAAAGGTCACTCTACCCGGCCGCCGGGTAAAGAAGTTAAAAGTTGACCGTAATTATACCAAAACAAATGGGATTCGCCAACCACGTAAAACATTAAACGTTGAACGTTAGAACGTTCAACCGTTACGGCACAACCTGAATGGTCCGCAAAATAAGCGCGCCCAAGTTGTCCGGTTGGCCTCGACCCGGCTCAAAAATAGGTAGGCGAGCTTTGGTATCAGCCGTGTAAAAACCGATGCGGATTTGATAATCGCCGGGCGCCGTCGTGGGCGGAATGGGAAGCTGATAGGGATCAACAATTAAATCGCCTACGCCCCAATTGCTGGTTGGCCTGACCCCGCCCTGCGGCTGGGTGTCAATTTGAGAAACGATCCCGCCCTGGGGTGTGGTTAGGTGAATAAAGAGATTATAGTTAGCCGTAGGCAGCGTGACCGCCTGCCAGAAAAAAGTTAGGTTAATCGCTTCCCCGGCCTTGTACTGAATGCGCGGAATCTCATAGGCGTTGAGCACAATTTGCCCGCCCAAGTTGGCCCCCACCGGCACCCGCGAGCCGCTGCTGACCACCAGCGTCACCAGGGTTCGATTAGCCACCAGCGAAGTGGCCGGCGGGTCTTGATTAATCACGTTGCCGGGCGTTTCTGCGCTCCAATCCTCATACTTTTGCACCACCAAATCCAGGCTTTCCAGGCGTGGCTGGGCCTCCTCGTAGGGCAGACCAATCACATCAGGCACCTCGATCAGCGGCGGCCCCTGGCTCAACACCACGCCGACGGTTGTACCGGGTGCTACCGGCTGACCGGCTTCGATGGATTGGCGCACAATGGTAAAGGCCGGCAGATCAGGATGTGGCTCCTCCCCTTCGACCACCATAGTCAGGCCCAGGTTTTGCAGGGCCGAACGCGCTCCATTTTCCTCCAGGCCGATGATATAGGGCATCGCAATCTGGCCCGGCGCGGGCGTGGGCAGTCCTGATGAATTGCCGGCCGGTTCGCGAAAATAGGCAGCGTAAACGGCTACAAACAAAGGGATCAGCCCTATAATCGCCAGAATCGCCAGAATGCCCAGCACAAACATCAACGTATCAAAGCCACCTTTTTTCTGACGGGCCACCTGAGCCGCCGGAACGTAGCGGCGAGCCGGGGGCGGAGGCGGAGGCGGCACCGCCGAGGGCGTTATAACTTTTTGCACCGGCGAACCCACCACCGACGAAATCGGGGCGCTCAGCCCGGCCTGGCTCAAGCCACCCTGCTGGAACAGGGTCAAGGCTTCACGCAGGTGATCGGCGGTGAGGAAACGCTCGTTGATATTTTTGGCCATGGCCGCGTCCACAATCCGGGCCAGCGGTTCGGGGATGCGGGGATTGATTTGGTCAACCGGAATATGGGCTTCGTAAATTTGTTTGCGGGCTACCTCCTGATCGTCAACACCAACAAAAGGGACTCGCCCGGTGAGCATTTCATAGAGAATAATACCAATCGCGTAAACATCGGTCGCCGGCAGCACTCGGTCGCCGGCGGCCTGTTCCGGGGCAAAGTAAGCTGGGGTGCCCCAAACGACTTCACCCGCGTCCATGGCGCTGTCGCCCAGGGCTTTGGCCAGGCCAAAGTCGGTCACTTTCACTTGATTGTTGGAGGTAATCAAGATATTGCCGGGCTTTAAATCTCCGTGGACCAAGCCGGCCCGGTGGGCCGTACCGACGGCGAAGCAAATTTGTATCCCATACTCAGCGGCTTGATCAACCGGCAGCTTACCCTGCCCATCCAGCAGCGCCCGCAAATCAGACCCGGCAATCCACTCCATGACAATATAGGGCCGGTTTTTATCCTGCCCAAAATCGTAGACCGCGACAATATGGGGGTCGCTCAGTCGAGCGGCACTCTGGGCCTCACGGTGAAAATTGACTAAAAAATTGGGGTCGCGGGTATACTGCGGACGCAGCGCCTTGACCGCCACCAACCGGCCCAGGGCCATATCCTGGGCCTGGTACACTTCGGCCAGGCCACCTTCGCCGATTTTTTTGATGAGCTGGTAGCGGTCGTTGAATACTACCGGGAGTTGCAGTTCCATGCCTGCCGCCTTAGAAATTATCTGGAAGATTGGAGCGTTAGAGATAGGAGATTGAAAACAGGAGATTGGAAATTAGAGATTCATAAATCTCCAATCTCTAATCTCTAATCTCTAATCTCACAAATCTGTCCTATTTTACCCCATGTAGCCAACTCTATCAAACGGAGGGATTTCTGATTTTAAGCGGGGAATTTGTCGAACCGTAACAGCGGCAATAAAATGAAGGTACTATGCCTGATAACGCTCAACCCGCATCAGCTACTCAACTTTCGCCGCTGCGCCGGGCCTGGCTTTATTTTTACCGCAGTTTGCAACTAAAATGCCCGGTTTGCGGCCAGTCGCCCCTGTTTAGCCCGCTGCGGCAGGTACGCAGTCTGGATGACTGGTATATGACCCTGCCGGGCTGTCCCCGCTGCAATTATGTCTATGACCCTGAACCTGGCTATTTTTTGCTCGCTTTCTGGATGTTTGATTATGGCTTTGCCGGTCTCTTCGGAATCGCCTTGTTTTTGATCTTGTACAATTATTTCGACCTTGCCATGCTCCAGGTATTGTGGATTACCCTTGCTGCCATTACCATCTTCGCCCTGTTAATTGTGCGCCACTGCAAAGCCCTTTTTCTGGCGATGGATCATTACTTTCTGCCGCGGCGGTAAGATGCGGAGTTTACCTTTGAGGTCGTTCCAGGTTTAAATCAATCAAAACGTGTTGCGAGTTACGTCTTGCGTAAAAACGGAAGACACAAGACGCAACACGGATTGAATAGGAACTATCTCAACTCTGTTGAAAGGAGCAAGGAAGCAATGTTAAAAGGTTTAACGGTTGGATTTTTGATTATTCTGGTTATGACTGCTACCATCCCGGCCTGGGCTGCGCCCCCGCGCCAGGGAGTCGCCTGCGCCGAGGATTACACCGTGCAAACCAATGACTGGCTCAGCACCATTGCCGAAAAATATTACGGCAATGTCCTGGCCTACACGGTTATTATTGAGGCTACCAACGCTGCTGCTCAAACCGACCCGCGCTACACCCCCATCACCGACCCCAGCCTGATTGAACTCTCGCAGGTTCTCTGCCTGCCCAGTGCCGAAGATGCCGAAGCGCTCCTCAATGGGCAGTTAAGCGTCGAGCGGGCCGAGATGGTGGTACCCGCAGAAAAAATGCTGGTCATTGCCGGCAACCGCTCGCTGACCGGGGCCAACTCGGTGCTGCTTGTTTCCGGCGGTCCCTTTACCCAAACCCAAAAATATGAAATTATGCCCGGCAAAGAAGTTCGCCTGGAGTTGGAACCGGGCGATTACAAAGCCACCTGGATTGCCGTCGGCGGAGCCGATTTTGGTCGAAAATTCACCGCCGTCGCTGGCCGGGTGGTCATTGCCTGGCTCATCCCCGAAGAAAGTATAGCTTCAACAGAGCTACGGGCCGGCCGGCCCTTACCGGGCGTTGACGACGAGGACATTGCCCACAGTCAATTGCAGACCCCTTCTGTCACCACCATGGAGACCCCTTATAGCCCGGCAGCCGGTCAAGCCTTGCTGGTCGTCGGCAACCGCAGCTTTGCCGACATTCCCTCCACCCTGACCCTTTCCGGCGGGCGCTTTGGCGAAGGCAAGGAGATTCAGATCAACCCGGCCCAGGAAGTCCTGATTGCCCTGGAACCGGGTACCTATCGCGCCACCTGGTCTGCCCCCATCGGTCAGGACGGCCAGCCCATCTCGCGCAGTCGCGAGTTTACGGCCAAGGCCAACAAAATAGGCGTCGTCTGGTTTGAACCGGAAAAGTCGCGGGCCATTCTCCAGGCCCCCGGCGAACCGGCAGTGGAGTTGACAGAGGAGGGTTCCAATGGGCAAAATTAAAGCCGTTCGCCTGACCCTCATCGCTGCGCTGGCCCTGCTGGTGGGAGGCTTACAGATTGGGACAGGTGTCCGGCCCACTCAGGCCGTGCATCCAACCTGGTCTCAGGCGAGAGGCCAGATTTCAGCCGCCCCGTCAACGGAGCTAATTTTAGCCTATCTTCAGGGCAGCGGCGTCATTCTACTCAATCCCTTTGCTGGACCCTCGAGCAGTCCGATCACGGCCAATGGGCAAAATTGGCCGGAGGGGGAACTGGTGGTGATCTATCTGTCGGTTGAAGGGCAGGAATACGCCGTAGCCAGCGCCGTCGCCGGCGCTGACGGCAGCTTTCAAGCCAGTTTCTTTATTCCCCTATCGTTGACCGATGAAAATTTTGTCACCGTCCTGGCCCGCGCGACCGCTACCGGCGCTCAAGCCCAGGCGCTTTATACCATCACCGACGACGCCCCCGAGACAGTCCCCACCCCCGCTCCGGCCTCGCCGCAGGGCGTCGTTACAGCCCAGGTGTTGAATGTCCGCTCCGGGCCGGGGGTCAACTATCCCGTCTTGGGGCGTCTCACCGGTGGGCAGGTGGTTGACATCAGCGGCACCAACGGCGACTGGCACCGCATCAGCTTTTTGAGTGCTTCGGGCGACTATGGTTGGGTGAATAAAATCTACCTCAGCAGTAAAAATACCGAGGATTTGCCCTTCATCCAGGCTCCCCCTGCGCCTGCGCCAACGCCCGTACCCACCGCCACCCCAACGCCGCCCCCGGCCTTCGCCTGTAATCCCGGCCAATGGAGCGGCTGCGGTGGCGCATCCTGCCAGTCTGAATATGTCAGCCAGTGCGGCAGTGACGGCCAATGGCAGCAGTGTGTCTGGGACCCCGGAAGTTGCAGTCCCTACCGCGATAATGATAATGACAATGACAACGATAATGATAACGGCAATAATAACAACAACAGTAACAGCAACAACAACGACAACAATGACAACAACGACAATTGAGCTTCACTAACCCTGGGAGGTACGATGAAGATTACCAAAGCCGTTATCACGGCAGCCGGACGCAAGCAGCGCACCTTACCGCTGCAAACCTTGATTGACCGCGACGGAGCCGAAAAATCGGTCCTGGGCATTATTATCGAAGAAGCGCTGCGGGCCGGGGTAGAGGAAATCGGGGTGGTGGTTCATCCCGGCGATGAAACGGCCTATGCCGCCGTAGCTGGCGACCATGCCGGCCGGCTTCATTTTGTCTACCAGGAAACATCTCTGGGTTACGGCCACGCCGTTTATTGCGCCCAAAGTTTTGTGGGGGCTGACCCCTTTCTGCACCTGGTGGGCGATCATCTCTATGTCAGCCGGGGCGAAACCGGCTGTGCCCGCCAACTTATTGAGATTGCTGAAGCCGAAGATTCAGCAGTTTCGGCAGTCCACGCCACCCGCGAAAGTCTGCTGCCCTACTACGGGGCCATCGGCGGGCGGCGGGTAACGGGCCGTTCCAATCTGTACCGGGTTGAGACGGTCATCGAAAAACCCACCCCCACCGAAGCCGAGCAGCGCCTCATTGTGCCGGGGCTGCGCGCCGGCCATTATCTCTGTTTCTTTGGCATGCACGTCCTGACTCCTGCCATTTTTGACATCCTCGGCCAGCATCTCGCAGCCAGAGGAAATCAGGGCGGGGTCACGCTTTCCGCCGCCCTGGCCGAACTGGCCAAACATGAACAATACCTGGCCCTGGAAATTCAGGACTGGCGCTACGATGTCGGCGTTAAATACGGCCTGCTGACCGCTCAGCTCGCCCTGGCCTTGAGCGGCCAGGATCGGGATGAGGTGCTGGCGAAGCTGTTGGAACTGCTGGCAGTGCGGGGGTTGGGGGCATAGTATGAGCCAACTAACCCAAATCATCACCGCCGCTGACCCCGCTACCCGCAATCGCTCGCTCGAGGGCTTCGCCCGGACGGCCTCTCTCGACGAACTGCTGGCCGAATGCGAAGCCCTCGACCGGCTGCGGCGTAGCAGCGATAACCTCTACGAGCGGGTGCGGGCGCTCTTTTTTCTCTACGCCATCCACCGCTTCCACCTGCCCTTAAAAAGCGGCATGCGGGTCAAGGGCCTGATCCCCTTTGAGGGCTACACCAACCTGCTCAAGCGCCGCTTTGAAGAAGCCATCGAGATTTTTCTGGCTCTGCAAGCGGCCCACGGCCCCAACGAAGGCATCTCCAGCGCCCTGGCCACAGCCTACCATAACCTGGGTTTCCAAACCCTGGCCGACCAGGTCCGGCGCAGTGTCCGCTCGGTGCGGGGCAACCAGTGGATGTTTCGCACCGGCCATCCCGCCGACCATCCCTTGCGCGTCCGCCCCGAACTGTTCGAGCTTTCCGAAACCACCCCACTCTTTCCGATTCTCAAAGAAGCCACCCCGGTGCGCATGGATTTGACCCACAGCGGCTGGAGCGACATTTTCTTTCTGGGTATGGACTTTCCCGAAGGGGCGCGGGTGCTCAACATCTCGATTGACCTGGCCGTGCGCGACGGCAGCGGCAGCAGCCCGCAGCCGCCGGTGGAGGCTTATCTGCGGGTGATTGACCGGCCGGTGCTACGGCTGGTCAGCGTAGACCTGGGGGCCAGCGCCGAAATCACCAGCCTGGCCGAGGTGTTCGATTTTGCCCGCGATTACCTGGGACTGCTTAAGGCAGCCGTCATCGCCTCCGGTATCATCCCACCGGGTATGGAGGGGGCCGACCAGCCGTTGGCCGATCTGCTGGCTCACCTGGTCAAACCTGGTTATGGGCTAGAAATTGTCAGCCGGGTCAACGGCATTCCCAAAGGCTCCCGCCTGGCCGTCTCGACTAACTTGCTGGCCTGCCTCATTGCCGTTTGCATGCGGGCCACCGGCCAGACCCACAGCCTGACCGGCCAACTGGCCGAAGATGAACGCCGTTTGGTAGCGGCGCGGGCCATTTTGGGCGAGTGGTTGGGCGGCTCTGGCGGCGGCTGGCAGGATTCCGGCGGAGTTTGGCCGGGTATGAAGCTGATCCAGGGGGTCAAAGCGACTGAAGATGACCCCGAATTTGGCATCAGCCGGGGGCGATTGCTGCCCAGTCACCAGATTTTTACCCTTGACGATGTGGCTGAGGAAACCCGCCAAAAGTTACAGGACAGCCTGGTGCTGGTTCACGGCGGCATGGCCCAGGATGTCGGGCCAATTTTGGAAATGGTGACTGAAAAATATCTGCTGCGTTCCGAAGCCGAGTGGCAGGGCCGCCAGGAAGCCATCCGGATTCTTGATGAAATTGTGAGTCATTTAAAGCAGGGTGACGTGCAGGCCATCGGCGCAGCCACGCAACGCAACTTCAGTGGGCCAATCCAGGCCATCATTCCCTGGGCCAGTAATCTGTACACCGAGACCCTCATCGAGCGAGCCAGCGCCGAGTTTGGTTCCGATTTCTGGGGTTTTTGGATGCTCGGCGGCATGTCGGGCGGGGGGATGGGCTTTATCTTTGATCCGGCCAAAAAAGCGTCGGCCCAGGAGCGGCTGCAACAGTTGATGAGCGACGCCAAGCGCCGCCTGGAACACGCCGTCCCCTTTGCTATGGAGCCGGTGGTCTACGATTTTGCCATCAATGAGCGCGGCACCTGGGCCGAATTGCTCATCGGCCGCGCCGCCCTGATGCCGCCCGGCTACTACACCCAAATCGTACCCGGCCTGCTCCGCCTCGAAGCCCGGCACTTATCGGCCTCCCGCCGGGTTGAACTGGACCGCTTCGGCGAAGCCTGCCGGACCGACCCAACCCTGGCCGGCATGGTTCAAACCCTCTTTGACCGGCTGCTCCCCCAATCCGAGGGTGGCGAAGCAAGCGGGCAAACGCTGGCCGACCTGCTGGACGAGTACGGCTTTGACCGGGTTCAACACGAGCAAATCAAGGCCGACCTGCGCAGCGGGCGAGTCGGGCTGGCCCAGAACCGGCTGCCGGTTAGCAGCAAAATCGAAGATGCCAGGCCAGAGGATGTTTTTGACGCCAACCAGGAGTTGCCGCGCCACTATTATGACTTGGGTATGGAGGCTTTGGCGGCAGGCGCGGTGGCAGTCGTGTCGCTGGCCGGGGGCAGCGGCAGCCGCTGGACCAAAGGCGCGGGGGTGGTCAAGGCGCTCAATCCCTTCTGCAAGCTGGCCGGGCGGCAGCGCACCTTTATCGAAGCCCATTTGGCTAAGAGCCGCCGGGTGAGCCGTCTGAGCGGTAACCCTCTGCCCCACATTTTTACCACCAGTTACCTGACCCACAGCCCCATCGAAGCCTTTTTGCAAGCCGAACAGCAGTATGGCTATAACGGGCCGCTGTATCTGTCACCGGGGCGCAGTATTGGCCTGCGGCTGGTGCCAATGACCCGCGATTTGCGCTTTGCATGGGAGGAAATGCCGCAGCAGCTGCTCGACGAGCAGGCCCAAAAAGTGCGCGAGAGCCTGCATCATGCCCTCATCGAGTGGGCGCGGCAAACCGGCGAGGGCAGCGATTACACCGACAACCTGCCCTTGCAGTGCCTGCACCCGGTTGGTCACTGGTACGAAATCCCCGCTCTATTCCGCAACGGCGTGCTGGCGCAACTGCTGGCCGAGCGGCCCAATTTGAAATACTTGCTGCTGCACAATATTGACACCCTGGGGGCCACGGTTGACCCGGCTTTACTGGGCTACCACATTGACCAGGGAGCAGACCTGACTGTTGAAGTGATTACCCGCCGCATTGACGACCGGGGCGGCGGTCTGGCTCGCATTGACGGCCATCTGCGCCTGATTGAAGGGCTGGCCCTACCACGTGAAGAAGTGGAGTTTCAACTGTCGTACTACAACTCCAATACTTTTTGGATTGACCTGGACCGGCTGCTGGCTACCTTCAATCTAAGCCGGGCCGATTTGGCTGATGAGGAAAAAGTAGCCGCCGCCGTGCGGACTCTGGCCGCCCGGATGCCAACCTATATTACCCTGAAAGATGTCAAGAAGCGTTGGGGCAAGGGTCAGGAAGACATCTTTCCGGTGGCCCAGTTTGAAAAACTGTGGGGCGACATGACCGCCTTGCCGGAGCTGAAATGCTGCTTTATGGTCGTCCCACGCATGCGCGGCCAGCAGCTTAAAGAGCCGGCCCAACTTGACGGCTGGCTGCGCGACGGTTCAGCCGCGTACGTGGAATCGCTGGGCGATTGGTCATAATCACACCCTTCGATACGCGCTACTCAGGGTGCGATTATAAGGTCTACCTCAATTCTGCAACAACCTCTTTTGAGTCTGCTTGCTTCCACCCATGCTTGACTTGCTGCGGTAAAGCTTGAGCCTGCCAACGCAGTGTGGTGACCGCCCCGGTGGCCGAGTGAATCGTCAGGCTTTGCCAAGCGTTCCCATCGGCCTGCTCAAGCAATACCCGCATGGGGGCGACAATGATATGGCTCAACCAGTGATTGAAGCAAGTTTTGCCCAAAAAGATGAGGATCGTAGCCTGGTCGCCATCTCGCGATGATTTAACTTCAATATCTTCCAGGGGTAAACAAGGGGTTTTTAGAACCGCCTGACTGCTGCCGCTGGTTTCCAGCGAAACCGGCCAACCCTGATAGCGGCGGCAAAAACGATTTAAGAAATCCGCCCAGGCTTTACGGGGAACATCCTGTATGATCATCCTACAAACCCTTCTCTACTCATAGTCTGCCTGTTTTCCGGCGATTCTTCTCCAGCCATGTTACCCTTTCTAACCCGTCCCGGCTACACTAAGCTGGATGAATTCAGGAGAGAAAAAGGGTTATTTTTCCGCGCTCTTCTATCCTTCCTTCAGACCAATCTTTTATTAAGATTTCACTACGTCATAGAGTCACGACTCACAAATAGACCCAGACACTTGCGCTCTCACCCAAGTGCAGGTATAACGCCGCTACGACAGATTTTGGCAGATTTTAAGATATATGGGGTCTTCGCAAACGATTGAGCTAACCGAATACCAACCCGCTACCTTCCCCGCCGAAGCCATCTCACCCGTTATCGGTCAGGCGCTGTGGGAAAACTATGGCCAGCAAATCGAGGTGCAGGAACCTTCCTTCAAAACGGATGGGCAGTGGCGGCTGACGGCTCAGGGCTGGGTGGGCCATATTCCGTTGACTCCTACTTTTCACGTAGCGCTCAAGCCCAAGATTGAGTTGAGCAATCTGTTCCGCATGTGGGAGTATGCCTACCGGCTCAACAGTTTTCGCTTGCTCGAGGGGCTGATTGCTTGCCAATCGCTGCCGGAATTTTACGAGCGGCTGGCCCACGTGCTGGCCCGGCGAGTACTGGAACGCGGGCGCAAAGGTTTTTATCGGGCCTATTTAGCCGAAACCGACCACCTGCCCTACGTCCGGGGACGGCTGACGGTGCAGCCTGCTGCGCCGGGGCAGGTCAAGCTGGTCTGCCATTTTGAGGAGCACACCGCCGATGTGGCCGACAACGGCATTCTCGCCTGGACGCTCGACCGGATTGCCCGCAGCGGCTTATGCTCCGAGCGCGTCCTGCCGGCGGTACGGCTGGCTCACCGCGCCTTGCACAACCTGGTCACGCTTACCCCCTATCAAGCTGGCGACTGTGTGGGGCGTGTCTACCACCGCCTCAACGAGGATTACCGGCCTATGCATGCCTTGTGCCGCTTCTTTTTAGAGCACAGCGGCCCCAGCCACTCCCCTGGCCCCTACCCCATGCTGCCCTTTCTAGTGGATATGGCCCGCCTCTATGAACTCTTCGTTGCCGAATGGCTCAAGACTCATCTGCCGCCCCATCTTGACCTCAAAGCGCAAGAGCGGGTTGATTTGGGGCAATCCAGCGCCTGGCAATTTCAAATAGATTTATTATTATACGAAAAATTGACGCCGAGAGCGCAGATCGTACTCGATACCAAGTATAAAACCGACACCTTGGCCAGCGATATTGCTCAAGTGATTGCTTATGCCAAAATCAAAGGTTGTCAAGAGGCGGTGCTAATCTACCCTACCCCGCTGGCTCACCCCCTGGATACCACCATTGACGGTCTGCGCCTCCGCAGTTTGACCTTTGCCCTGACCGGCGATTTAGAACAAGCAGGTCAAACGTTTCTGCAAGAATTATTTGCAAAAAATAGACGGTAGACCGGAAAGCTGGAGATAGAAGATAGAAGATAGTAGATAGTGAAAAAACTATCTACTATCTTCTGCCTTCCCCTGTCCACGCCCTTCGGCGCACTCGAAGGAGTGCCGTCTACCGGCTACTGTCTACTTGAGGTGCGTTACCTCTGTGGGCCAAAGGCGTTGACGCGCTCCGGTTGAATCTTATAGGTCAAACGGACCTCGCTGGCCTTGCGGAAGGGATAAGAGTCGGCCCCCAAATATTTCTTGGCCAGACTGTCAATGTGAGCGTCGGCCCCCTCGTTGGTTATCTCAACAACGCAGCCTCGAATCTCAATCCAATAATAGGCGTTTTCTGGATCAACCAGCAGCATCGTGGCGATCCCATTCTTTTTTAGGTTTTTATCCTTCTGCCGTCCCTGGGCCGAATTAAAGCGGACATACCTGCCATCATAATCTACCCAGACCGGATTGACTTGAATCATACCATCGGGCAGAAGGGTGGCCAGATTGCCGATAACCGGCCGTTCAAAAAGCTCCAGGTGACTCTCAGGAATTGTCTGGTTTGCCATAATCTCATCCCTCTAAAGGTTAATAGTTTAATCTTGAGGTGAGATTATACGGACCACAGTCCGTTTGTCAAACCAGGAAGCGTTTCCTAATAAACCTTGCCTCGACCGCCCAAACGCTGCACGTGTTCAGGGTCATAGCAGTCGCCAAAGCGAGTTTTGGGCAGGCTTTCCTTTTTCTTCATCAACTCTACGTATTCGGCCTCATCCACCATGGCCACAATCCGGGCGATGCTGGCTTCGCCGTCCACAAAGCGCCAGGGGAAACAGCCCACCTGCACCCGCCGGTTGACCAGTAAATCAATATCGCCGCCGACGCACTCGGCGTGGATAATGCCTTTGGGGAACATCCACAGGTGCATCATCTGGTACATATCTTTGGTAAAATATTCGGCCAGGGGTTTGCCGTATTTCTGGCGAAAGTGTAAATCGGCGTCCTCAGCCTGGGCCGGCATCCAGTCGCGGATTTTGGTGTTCATGGGATGGTCGGCGCTGCCGCAGTCCACCCCAATCCATTTGATTTTCTTTTGCTCGCACCAGTGGGCAAAGCGGGCGTCGGGGCCGGGGTGCATAACCATGTAGCGGACCTCGTTGCCGTAGGGCTGGTCCCAGCCAAAATGGTGATAGCCGGTGTGAATGATCAGGATGTCATTTTCCTTCACCTCCACCCGCGCCTCGATCATCTCCGGGTCGTATACGTCGTAATCGCCGCAGACATCGCTCACATCCACGATAACGGCCTCGCCGGCGAGAAAGTCAAAGTCCAGTTGGGCAATATCCTTGCCCGGCGTGTAAAAGTGAATCTCGCCGTCCAGGTGGGTGCCGATGTGATTGCTGTGCGTGACCACCTGGCCGTTGGCCCCGTTGGGGGCCAGCCGCTTAAAATATTTGACCTGCAAGGGTTCGTAGGTGGGCCAGGGCGGGGTGCCGATACCCAGAGGGATGGATAAGTCTATGAATTTCATTACTTGGTCTCCTTTGAAAATAGTAGACGGTAGACGGTAGACGGTAGACGGGGATTAATGCGACCCTGCGACCTCACCCCTTCGGGTGCTGACCGCGCCCCTTCGGGCGTCCCCGAAGGGGGAAAGGGCGTGCTACCCTGCTACCCTTTCATTATCGGTGGCGTGCTCAAACTTGTAAAGACTCCTTTATTCAGCATCATAAGCGGTCAATGCTGCCGGCAACACCTGAGTGACCGCGTTCCCCGCAGCGGGCAGGCCCACCAGGATGGCGCTGATAATTTCCTCCCGCGACGCGCCGGCCTGCTTGGCCGACTGGACGTGGAAGGGTACACCGCTTTCCAGGCGTAACGCCGCCAGCACGGCCAGATAGGCCAACTCTTCGGTTTTTTTGTCCAGCGTGCTGGCCTGATCGAGGCTGCTGACGGCCTGCATCCAGGCCTGAGCGTGCTGTGGGGCCTGAGTCAAAAAGGTTTGGAAAGCATTGCTGATTTGGGGTAGTTGATTGTTCATGAGGTTTCTCCTAAGAAAATGGACTGCCGACGGCAGACCGCCGACCGCCGAACATTGTGCAACCCTGCGACCTTGCTACCTCACCCCTTCGGGCGTCCCCGAAGGGGGAAAGGGCGTGCTACATTTTCATTATCGGTGGTGTACCGCAGGTTCGTGACGACTCCTCAAAAATAATGTCAGGTGAGGAACTGCCTTATATATTCAGGCTGAGTTGCAGGCTTTTCTGAAGCTCTCCTCTATGCCCCAATTGGCGGGCAAATTCCTCAAAGTCGGGTTCTGTTACGGAGACTCTGGGATTATAACCCACCTTTTGCCAAAATTGCTTGAGGGTTTCAAACGTTACCAGCGAAGCAACACGGGTAAGGTCAATCCGCATCAAAATTTCTTTAGTATAGGGTCTTTTAGCGTCGGTGAAAACAATTGAACCAAGAAACCGGGTAACTATCTGACTATTGAGCAAAGAAGCAGTAAATAAGGCTTCCAGGTAGGTATCAAAACTCAGAAAATAGCAGGTATCATCCAGCAGCACCGGGCGGTTATCAATGGGGCAAACCAGAGAGAAACAAGGTTCTTTATATAAACCGGAAATAGCCACCTTGTAAAGCTTGAAGGAATACTCCCCTATGCCAAAAATAGAAAAGCGCGGTTTATCCCGGTATATCCGCGATTTGCGCCGGGCAAAATATTCGTTGTTTTTGGTCAAATAGCTCCATAGCTTGGGGAATTGTTGCTTTAATCCCGCAGTATCTTCACCCAAAAAATACTGGGTAACAATCACTTTTTTTCTGGCTTGAGCAGACTCAAAACTCCGCAGGTCGGAACTTTTTAGCAGCCAATAGGTGGTTTCCGGCTCAATATCCACAAGCTCGTTATTTCCATTGGTATAGATTCCATTTTGCCTATCGAGTTCCATAATCTTAGCGCAATCGTGTTTCAGACCGTGTCGCCAAACGAATGGCGACATTCCATCTAACTCAGGGGTGGCCTCGTAGCTCTCAATATTGGACACAAATTGATGGTGGGTCCAACCAAAGCTTTTGATTATGTCGGTAGGGCGGTTTAACGTAGCCACTTTACAAACAAAGGTTGTCGGTTGCCCCATCTCTAATACCAACAGTGAAGCATCAACGGCGGCACTAAATTCGCGGGCAGCATTTATTTCAAGCGCACGTATATTTGAGATGTGAAAGAGCTGCTCCGGCAAAATCTTGACGATATTTTTGATAACAGCATTTTTGCAGAGCAAAGCCAATGTGCCCCGGCGGTACGAAAACAGCTTCAACAGGCGGAGTAAAACAGCTTCACCCAGGTCGAAATTACTCTTGCCGGTCAAAGCATCTAAACCATTCAAGGCTTTAAGGTTACGCTTGGGGGGCAAGTTTCGAGAATTTAGCCCGCCCAGTTCGGCATTTGTTACCCAGGGAGGATTGCCGATGATAAGAAGGTCAGGCGCATTTAGAACTTCAGGAGAAAACTGATGCGTAAAAATGTCATCCTGATGAAGTTCAATTTCTGTAATGGGTCGGCTTCCCTGCATCGCCTCGGTCAGTAAATTTAGTTTCAGTTGCCATTCGTACTTCTGTTGAATTTCAACCCCATACATCAGTTTAGCAGCAGGGAAATATTTTAATGCGCCGAGAATAAAATTCCCTAATCCATAAGTTGGCTCGATAATCACTTGCGGGGAGATTGGCAGATTAGCCAGATAGCGGCACACCTGATCTACCAAGCGGGGAGGGGTTTGAAAATCTCCCCACTCCCGCTCCTGGAGCATCTCCTCGCCTTCGACGGGCGACGCCAAAACTTGCCGAAATTCAGCCCAGGTCTTTTGATCAGGGAAAAAAGATCGAATTCCGGTTAACGCTTTCAGCCTTTTGTTGGCCTGGTCAAAATCACCGTAAGCGGAAGCAAGCTCAAACAGCAGGGGATGATCAGCCCCGGTGCGATATTCTTTGACGGCTTCGGCAATAAAGCTAGTCTGACTCATAGGATTTTTATGATACCCGCTATGTTTTCGGTCAAGCTCACCACTCGACCATATTGCAGTCGCCACTGAAGAGCATTGGAAATAGTCAGGTAGCCTAAATGAGGAGGGGACTGCAAAATTTCGTCGACCAAGGCATTATAAACCACCTCATCGCCAGGCAGGTTACGGTCAGAGAGAAAAGCGAGAATATCGTCTCGAATTCCATCTCGGTTAAGAATTTCAAGGATACCTCGAGTCGTTTGGTAATCGGCGGTGCGGCTCTTATCAATAAAAGCGCAGGTGAGAAAGTTCAGAGTCGCCACTCTATCTGGTTGATTATCGCTTTTATCGTAGACAAGCAACAACAGATTGTAACCGAGTCCATATATTTTCTGTCGGGCGGAACGAAAAGGGCATGAACTTTGGGGCTGGCGAATTGAAGTGACTTTAATATCCGTCTCGATGGAGGGTAAATCTAGCCCCAAAGCGGAACTTCCCGCTTCCAACGTATAAAGCGACTGTAATCTTGCCCGAAACTTATGCTCAATAAACGTGCCTACCGCTTTCCCATCGGTAACGCCGAACAGTTCCGGGTAACTATGAGGCTCAAGACAAAAATCTTTTGCCGCAGTCATAAGTTCTGTTAAGGTTAGCGGCGGCTGCTCCACCATCAACAAATCTCTTTCAAGCGTTCAAATGCCGCCACAAACGCCCCTTCCGGGGCGAGCAGCACCCCCGCGCCGACCTGCCCAATGCCCGGCGTTTTGTGGGCGATGCCGGTATTCAGGCGGGGCAAAATGCCGGTTTCCATAATTTTACGCACGTCAATGCCCAGCGGCGTACCCCGGAAATTGAAGTGAGGAATGGAAAAGGCTTCGCTTTCGCCGAAGCAGATTTCGTACATCTCCAGCGTGGCCTCGACGGCATCGGCCGGCGTGCCGCCGACAAATTTAGTAATGGCCGGGGCGGCGGCCATGGCAAAGCCGCCGAAACCGGCCGTTTCGGTGATGGTGCTGTCGCCGATGTCGGGGTTGGCGTCGGCTTCGCTGTAGCCGGGGAAGAACAGACCCCGTACCAGGCCCGCCGGGGCGGTGAACCATTCGCCCGGAAAGCCGGCCAGGCGGATGCCGAAATCGGTCCCATTGCGGGCCATGGTAGTCACAATGCTGCTGCCGGCCATGTCCGGCCCTTCGGCGGCTTCGGTCATGGCTTTGGCGGCGGGCATGCTCAGATTGAGGAAAAAGTGGTCGTTGCTGTCAATAAATTGAAAGACGGCTTTAGCGACTTCGGGCGGTGAGGTGGCAATGAGGTGAGGCGTGATGACCCGCAAAAACAGGCTGGTTCCGGCCCGGTTGCGATTGTGGCACTCGTCGCCCATGTGCAGGGCTTGGCTGATGAGGCCGCGCAGATCAATCCCGCCTTCGATTTGGGCAATGGCCCGCTGAAGCGCCGGATAAAGGGTCTGCTCCATCCAGTGCAGCCGCTGGTAGACCTCCGGGCCAAAGGCGCCGTAACGCAGCACCTTGCCCAGGCCCTCGTTCTGGGTGGCGTAGGCTTTGTTGCCAAATTCCTTGTTTTCAATAATAAACACCGGCATCGAGGGCGAAATAATCCCGGCCATCGGCCCGGCAGCGTGATAATGGTGGCAGGGCGCAAACTCGATCTCCCCGCTGGCGGCCAGTTCGGCGGCCTCGTCCTCAGTTTTAGCCAGCCCTTCATAGACTAACGCCCCCATCACCGCGCCGCGCTGCGGCCCGCACATCCGTGCCCAGGTAATCGGCGGGCCGGCGTGGAGGATGAGTTTGTCGTGATAGCCGGGAATCGTCTCCCTGGCTACCCCCATACCAACCAGGTGCGGCCGGCCTTTCTGGATGATTTCGACCACACGGACGTTAACTTCGTCAATATCCACCCCGGTTTTGGTAAACAGCAGATGGGGAACGTCGTTTTTCGGCGGCCGCCAATCCACGTTGACCACGTTGACCTGCTGCTCAGCCAAGCTTTCGGCAAAAGCAGCCAGGCCAACGTTGATGACGGTGAGGGGTTGAGTAAAAAGGGATTGGATAGATTGAGTCATCTGTTATCTCCCGATGAGGCGAGGAGGCGATACGAAGATCGAAGATAGTAGATGGAAGATAGAGGATGGTCAATAAAAACTATCCTCTATCCTCTATCCTTCACGTCCTCGCGTCCTCGCGTCTATTTTACAATCAATGCCGCCAATTTCGCCGCTGCCGCGTTGCTGGTCAGCACCAGCATGCCGCTGGCTTCCAGCGCAGCGACCTGCTTACTTAGCCGCTGCGGGTCGGCCTCCGTGCCGGTGACAGCGCCGAGCACAATCAACTCTTGGCCACGTTCGGCGGCAGCGGTTTTCATCTGGCGGATGGCCGGGCCGAGTTCACTGGCCGGGTCGGGGTGCGCGCCGTAGCCTAGCACCACATCGAGCATAACCACCGCCACAGATGGGTCGGCAGCCTCGCGCAGCATCCGCCGCATCCGCAAATCGTTGTCAATCATGGGGTGAGGCCGGCCGACGGTAAATTCGTCTTCGCCCAGATCAACTACGGTGTGTTCCTGCGACTCGGTGGCCTGGGGGAGCTGCCATTGTTTGTTGGGGGCAATGTTCGACCAGACCCCGCCCACCTGCTCGTTCCACAAGAGCAATGTTTCGGCGGCCAGAGTCCCCCCGCTGAACAGGCCGCGCAGATACTTTTGTTCCGGCTTGAGCAGGGTTCTCAGGTGGGTCGCCTGCGTGACCAGATCGAGCCGTTCCATTTCCAGCACCGCAGCCGCGTCCGGGCCTTCATACCCTTCCACTTGAGCGGCTGCCAGATAAGCCGCCTCTTGCAGCGTGCGCGCCGGGATCGCTCCGGCAGCCAGTTCCGGGTCGCCGCCCAGAAAACAGACCACGGCCGGTTTGTCGCTGGCCTGCACCTGGCCCAGGATTTTTTGCATGACAGCCGGATCGGGCGGCTTGGAAACCAGCAGCAAAACCTGCGTGGCCGGGTCGGCCTGCAAGGCTTTGACCCCCTCCAGCATCATCAACCCGCCAACGCTGGCCTTGACATCACGCCCACCCACGCCGAGGGCCTGCGACACCCCCACGCCCAATTTCGCCAGCAGGGTGCTGACCTCCTGCAAGCCTGTGCCGGAGGCGGAGACAAGTCCGACCGGCCCGCGCGGGACCGCATTGGCAAAGCCCAGAGCCGCCCCATTGATAATGGCCGTGCCCGCGTCCGGCCCCATCAGCAGCAGGCCGTGATCGCGGGCATAGGTTTTGAGGGCCACTTCGTCTTCGACCGGAACATTGTCGCTAAAGAGCAGTACGTGCAGGCCGCTGCGCAGGGCCGACCAAGCCTCGGCGACGGCGTAGCGCCCGGCCACCGAAATAACGGCCAGGTTGGCCGCCGGGTTGTTTCTGGCCGCGCCGCGCAGGGTTTTGGGCCGAAATTCGGCGCTGCCGCCGCTGCCGGTTTTTTGGGCTAACAGGCTTTCGGCTTTGGCCAGGGCGGCCTCGCCGGCCCCATTCTCGCCGGCAGTCAGGACGGCAATGACCAGATCATTGGGGCCGGCGGCCTGGGCTTCGGCGGTGAGCAGACCGGCCTCTTTGAGCATGGCTTTGTTGGCCTCGGTGGCCATGATAACGGCAGCGTCCTGCACCCCGTCCAGCTTGGTCAGTTCCCTGGCGACCAGCATTAGTGAAACCGAGTCATAATATTGGCTGGGTTTGATCAGGGTTTGGATGGACATCGTGAGCCTTCTTTCTTACCTCATACCAAGTAAGTTATACTATAGCCAGCAGGCTGATTATACACCCGCCGGGTGAATTGATAAATTTTGCGCATAAGGCTAATACGGTGTTGACTCATATTTTGGGGGAAACGTGGTACGTGTTGCGTCTTGCGTAAAAACTCACGCAAGACGCAAGACAACTTTTTAATGAGGCACAAGATACCTGTTTGCCAAATCCAGAGATGGGGGTAAAATCGTGGTTTACAACGACAGGACCGTGACGATGCCGTCGCGTTTTAGATTTTGTAGAGTCGAGCTTTCAGCACCTTGTCCCTGGCTAAAACCTCGACTCTACCTGTATCTGGGAGGTGAAACGGGGAAATAATTGTCAATGTTGAATAATCAATTGTCAATTGCTAACTGTTAATCCAAGAGGAGGATGAATGATGTTGAAGAGATTGTTCTTGCTGCTGATTGCTATCGCGGGTTTAGGGCTGATGGCCGCCTGCGGCGCTGCGCCGACGCCCGAAACCGTTACCGTCGTTGAAACCGTTATCGTGGAAAAGGAAGTGGAAAAAGTGGTGACGGTCGAGGTTACGGCCGTTGCGCCCACCGAGGAAGCAGCCGAAGCCAAGACGCTGGTGGTTTTTGGGGCCTATGCCACCGCCATCGAAGAGCCGTGGGATGGAGTGATTCACGCGGCCTTGAATAAGGCTCAGGAAGAAGGCCGGATTGAATATACCTACACCGACGACATCGGCTATGCCGGCGACATGGAGCGTATTCTGCGCGAGGTAGCCGAACAGACCCAGCCGGACATCATTTTTGGCGATGCCTTTGGCAACGAAGAGGCAGTGCGCCGCGTGGCTGCCGATTACCCGGACATCGCCTTTGTCTTTGGCTCCGGCGGCGGCCCGGCGGAACCAAACTTCTCTGTGTTTGACAACTGGATTCACGAGCCGGCCTATTTGAGCGGTATGCTGGCCGGCGGCCTGACCAAGAGCAACGTCATCGGGGTGGTCGGCGGCTTCCCGGTGCCCGAAGTGAACCGCATCGTCAACGCCTTTATTGCCGGGGCGGAATCGGTGAACCCGGAGGTGGATGTAAAAACCACCTTTATCAATAGCTGGTTCGACCCGGCCGCGGCCAAAGAAGCGGCCCTGGCCCAAGTTGACGCCGGGGCCGACGTCCTTTTTGCCGAGCGTTTTGGAGTCATCGAGGCGGCGGCGGAAAAAGGCCTGTACGCCTTTGGCAATATGAGCGACCAGACCGAGCTGGCCCCGGAGCACGTGGTCAGTGGACCGGTCTGGAATATGAACCCAACGGTGGATTATGTTATCAATCAGGTGGCCGGTGGGACCTACACCGCCCAGGATTTGAAAGATTTCAGCATGGTCGCTAAGGGCGGCGCAAGCCTGGCCCCGATTAATGAGGATGTCCAGGGCGGCATCCCGGCGGAGCTGGTCGAGCAGGTCAAGGCCAAAGAGCAGGAGATTATCAGCGGCCTGTTCCGGGTGGATATTGCCGAGGCCCAGCCGCCGGCGTCGTCAAAGGCAGCAGAGTAGAGCCGCAGGGGAGCAGGGGAGCAGAGGAGCGGGGGTGGTTTCTCCCCTGCACCCCTGCCCCTCCGCTCCCCTGCTCATTTAAAAGGATTTTCTGTGGATAACACCTCCGCCGTCGAACTGCGGCAGATTACCAAACGTTTTGGCCCGCTGGTGGCCAATGACCGGGTAAACTTTTGCCTGCGCCGGGGCGAAATCCACGCCCTGTTGGGCGAGAACGGCGCGGGCAAAAGCACCTTGATGCGCATCCTCTACGGCCTGTACCACGCCGACGAGGGGGAAATTTTGGTCAACGGCCGGCCCGCCGAAATCAGGTCGCCCAAAGACGCTATTCGCCTGGGCATTGGCATGGTCACCCAGCACTTTGCCCTGGCCGCGCCGCTGACTGTGACCGAAAATATCATCCTGGGCTACACCGGCTCGGTGCGGCTGAACCTGGCCGAAGCGCACCAAAAGGTGGCCGAGGCTGCGGCCCGCTACGGCCTCGACGTGGAGCCGGCGGCGTTGGTCAAAAATTTATCGGTGGGGCAGCGCCAGCGGGTGGAAATTCTGAAGGCGCTGTATCGCCAGGCCAGGGTGTTGATTTTGGACGAGCCGACCGCCGTGCTGATTCCGCAGGAAGTGGAGCAGCTTTTTGCCACCTTGCAGCAGCTCCAACAAAACGGCCTGTCGGTTATTTTTATCAGCCACAAACTGAATGAGGTCATGACCATCACCCAACAGGTGACGGTGCTGCGGGGCGGCCAAGTCATCGGTTCGGTGGCGACCCGCGAGACGACCCCGGCCCAACTGGCCCGCATGATGGTGGGCCGGGAGACGTTTGGCGTCAACAAGGACCTTGCCGGAGATTCTAAACCCTCGGGACAGGCCGCCGTTCTGCAACTGGAGCGAGTGGCCGCGCTGGACCGCCAGGGCTTGCCGGCGGTTAAAAATATTTCGCTCGACGTGTTTGGCGGGGAAATTGTGGGGCTGGCCGGGGTGTCGGGCAACGGGCAGGTCGAGCTGGCCGAGGTGCTGGCCGGGACGCGCCGGCCCAGCGGCGGGCGGATTGTGGTCGCCGGGCGAGATGTGACCGGGGCCGGGCCGGCCGAGATGATGGCTGCCGGGGTGGGCCGCATTCCCGAAGACCGCCACGCCAGTGTGGTCGGCGAGATGACGGTGGCCCAAAATATGGCCCTGGAACACCTGGGCCGCTTTGCCCCCAACGGCCTGCTGGACCGCCGCCGTTTGCAGCAGCACGCCGAAAAGTTGATTGCCGAGTATCAAATCAAGGCCGCGCCGGGCGATAAAATTCGCACCCTGTCGGGCGGCAACATGCAAAAGGTTATCCTGGCCCGCGTCTTCGAGCAGAAGCCGCAGGTGATTGTTGTCGCCCAGCCCACGCGCGGCCTCGACGTGGGCGCGACCGAGTACGTGCGCGGCCGGCTGCTGGAACAGCGCCATCGAGGCGCGGCCATTCTGCTCATCTCCGAGGATTTGGACGAGATTCTGGAACTGTCGGATCGGATTGCCGTGATTTACGAGGGTGAGATTATGGGCATTCTTTCGGCGGGAGAGGCGGATACGGAGCGGCTGGGGCTGTTGATGGCGGGGGTGAGGTGATTCAGTTGTGGATTGGGGAGGTTAAGGCGAGGGATAAACCTTTTTCGGAAAGTTTGTGATATAATATCCCTATCCCTCTTTTCAGGAGTTGGCGGATGAATTGGCAAGATTATATTACCGTTGATCCGGCTATTTGCCACGGCCGTGCTTGCATCAAAGGCACACGGATCATGGTTTCTGTGGTACTCGATAACCTGGCCGCTGGGTTGAGTATTACGGAAATTATCAACAGTTATCCTTCTCTAACCCCAGAAGCGATCCAAGCGGCTATGGCTTATGCCGCCGAATTAGCCCGTGAACGGGTCGTGACCTTACCTGCTTGAATTCTGTGTTCCTTTTTGGCTTTGGATGTCGAGATTAGAAGCCTCAAGTTTAATGGTGAGCCAAACAGTTTAAGCAAAGACACGATAGTTTATCAAGAAAATTTGAGGTCATGAGAAAAGCCATCCAAATCGAAGAGCTGCGCCCCGGCAGCGGCCCTAACGCTGAGCGAGGCCAGGCCGTCACCATTCACTACACCGGCTTTCTGAACCAAGGCGACAAATTCCAGGAAAATTTCACATGCACTTTTCGGCTGGGCAGCCGGGAGGTGATTCCCGGCCTGGAATATGGCGTCGAGGGGATGCGGGTGGGTGGCCTGCGGCGGGTACGGGTCGGCCCACATTTGGCCTATGGCGAGGCGGGTGTGCCGGGCGTAATCCCGCCCGATGCGGTGTTGATCTTTGAAGTTGAATTATTGGGCATCGTTTAGAAATTCGGCAAACTGGGTTGACATTCGTAAAACGTAAAACGTAATGATTTGCCGATAAATCGGCATTACGCTTTACGTTTTACGTTTTATCCGATAAAAAGTGTCAATCTAACTTGATCCACCTCACTTATTGAAAACTGAAACAGAGGAACCATGACCGAAAAACTAATGACCCCGGAAGAGTATCAGCGTCATGTGCTGTTATTGCTCACCGCTTTGTTCCCGGAGAAATATTTCGAGGCCACGGATGACCCCATGGTGATTGCTTATCAATCGGCCAGCCTGGGGCTGGATAATCTCTACACCGTTTACCGGCGGGATCAATTGGGGCCAAAAGAGCGTGATGAGTATATCGAGGCCCATTTCTCGCGGATTATCACCAACCTCAACATCGAGGGCCAAATTGAGACGACCTCCTGGGCCGAGGTCCAGGAGAAAGTTTTGCTCCAGCTTATGCCGGCCAGTCATCGCCAAATGGTGCCCCTGATTCACTATCCCCTCTCGCCGGAGGTTGACATCGGCGTGGTGGTTGATCTGCCCACGGCCTATTCCTACGTGCGCGAAAAAGACCTGGCCCGCTGGGACATCACCCCGGCCCAATTGTATGAGACCGCCCTCAAAAATCTTGAACAAGCCTCGACAGGTTTGGAGGTTCAGTTTGTGGAGGGGCCGGAACGTTTTTTGGTGGTTGAAACCAAAGACAGCTTTGATGCGGCGCGGTTGCTGCTGCCCAACATTCACAGATTTGTCACCGAGGAGTTGGGCGAGCCGTGCCTGGCGGCCATCCCCAACCGCGACTTTCTGATCTTCTGGTCCGCTTCCAACTCGGCCGATTTCAATCACCATGTCCGAGCGCAGGTGCAGCGCGACTTCGAAACGCAGCCGTATGCCTTAACCGCAAAGATTTTTGTGGTTACGGTAGCCGGCCTTACGGTGGAGGAAGATGATTGATGGGTCTGAAAATTGAACGCCTGCCCGCGCCGGTGTGGGTGCGCCCGCTCATCCCGCTGGCGGCTGTCATCCTCACCTTTTTGTTGACCGCCACCCTGGTACTGCTGGTCGAGGCCAACCCGCTGGAAGCCTATTACTACTTTCTGGTTGACCCGCTCTCCAGCCGGGTCAGCGCCATCGAGGTGCTGGTCAAAGCCACGCCCCTGCTGCTGACCGGAGCCGCCGTGACCTTTGCCTTTGCCGGCGGCTATTGGAACATCGGCGCAGAGGGGCAGCTTTACGCCGGAGCCGTCGCCGCCACCGCCGTTGGCCTGCAAATGCACGACATGTCGCCCTGGCTGGCCATCCCGGCCATGCTGATCGGCGGCTTTGGGGCCGGGATGCTGTGGGCTTTGCTGCCCGCCTTGATGAAGATAAAACTGGCGATTGACGAAGTGGTAACGACGCTGCTGCTCAACTCAGTGGCCTTGTTTGTGGTCAGTTGGCTGCTCAACGGCCCCTGGCGCGACCCCATCTCGCAGTGGCCGCAGTCGCCGGAAATTGCGGCGGCGGCCATTTTCCCCAAGCTGATCCCCCGCTCCCGGCTGCACCTGGGCTTTATTTTGGCCGTCATCATCATTGTAGTCCTGTGGTTTGTGCTGACCCGCACCGCCTTTGGCCTGCGTATGCGGGCTGTCGGTCTGGGGCCGGAAGCCGCCCGTTTTGCCGGGATCAATGTCGAGCGAACCTTGCTGATCTCGGCCCTGGTCAGCGGGGGCATTGCCGGGCTGGCCGGCGTCAGCGAGGTGGCCGGCATTCATTACCATTTGATTGACGCCATCTCGCCGGGTTACGGTTACACCGGCATTATCATCGCCACGCTGGGTACGCTCAACGCCTGGGGCGTAGCCCTGGCCGCCTTGTTCATCGGCCTGATTGACACCGGCGCGCAAACCGTCAGCCGGGCGCTGGGCGTCCCCGCCTACCTGGGCGATGTTATCCAGGCGGCGCTGCTGTTGGTCACGCTGGGGATGTTGTTGTTGCAGGGATACCGGGTTCGCTGGAAAGGGAACTGAGGATAGAAGATAGAAGATAGAAGATAGAGGATAGAAGATTGTAGCCTTTATTCCATCTATCTACTATCTTCCATCTACTATCTTCCATCTTCTATCTACAAGCAAGGATACAGCTATGGATTTGACCCTATTCCTCACCTTCCTCGTCGGCCTTATTGCCGCCACGCTGCGGGTGGCAACGCCGTTGATTTATGCCACCATCGGCGAGGTTTACACCGAGCGGGCCGGGATTTTGAATTTGGGCATTGAAGGGATTATGTTTTTGGGGGCCTTTGCCGGCTTTGCCGTGGCCTACAAAGCTAACGAGGCCGGCTTTAGTGGGGCTTATTTGTGGCTGGGGCTGCTGGGCGCGGTGATCAGCGGGGTTGTGATGAGCCTGCTGATGGGCTTTTTTAGTGTGACCCTGGGCGTTAATCAGCACGTGGCCGGGTTGGGCATTACCCTGCTCAGCATGGGGCTGTCGTTGTTTGGCTTCCGGCTGGTCTTTGGCGAAAGTTCGGTGCTGCCTTCTATTGACCCCTTCGGCCAGGTCTCCCTTTTTGGCGACCTGCCGGGCCTGGGACCAATTTTTAACCAATATTTGCTAACCTACATCGCCTTTATCATTCTTATTCCCCTGGCCGCATGGGGCTTGAATCACACCAGTTTTGGGTTACAATTACGGGCGGTGGGCGAAAATCCCGAAGCCGCCGACGCTGCCGGGGTCAATGTCTTCCGCACCCGTTACCTGGCCCTGATCATCGGCGGGGCGCTGATGGCGGTGGGCGGAGCCTTTCTGTCGCTGGCGCAGTTGGGGGCCTTTTCGCCGGGGATTATCGCGGGGCGGGGCTGGGTGTCCATCGCCCTGGTTATTTTTGCCAATTGGAAGCCGGTCCGAGCCATGTGGGGCGCGCTGCTCTTCGGCGGTGTGGCCGCTTTGCAGCTTCGCCTGCAAACCACCGGCCTCGATTTACCCTACGAAGTTTTTCTGGCCTTGCCCTACCTGGCCACGATTATCGCCCTGGCTATTGCCGGGCGCAACGCAGCCTATCCGGGGGCGTATCTCAAGCCCTATCGCCGGGAATAAGACAATTTACGATTTACGATTGACGATTGACGATTTGTGATTGGAAGAAAGGATGAATGAGGAAGAATTTAAACGACGGACGAAACAGTTAGGGCTGCGAGTGATTAAAGTGGTAGAGGCATTACCCAGAAGTCTGGCTGCTGAGATAATAGGCAAACAACTGTTGCGATCAGCCACTTCTATTGGAGCTAATTACCGTGCAGCCTGCCGAGCCAAATCTGTTCCAGATATTATTAACAAGCTAAAAATTGTCGAGGAAGAAAGTGACGAAACGCTTTACTGGTTAGAAATGCTCTGCGAAGCCGACCTCATACCCCAAACTCGACTGGCTGATTTGATGTCCGAAGTCAACGAAATTCTGGCTATGACCGTTGTCTCCATCAAAACTCTCCGGCAGCGCCAAACAGGCAATCGTAAATCGTAAATCGTAAATCGTAAATCGTAAATCGTAAATCATTTAGGGAGAACAACTCATGGACGAATTTATGCAAGCCGCCATCGAAGAAGCCAAACAAGGGCTGGCCGAAGGCGGGATTCCCATCGGCTCGGTGCTGGTGATTGACGGCAAAATTGTGGGGCGCGGTCACAACCGCCGGGTGCAAAAAGGCAGCGCCATTTTGCACGCCGAGATGGACTGCTTGGAGAACGCGGGCCGGCTAACGGCCAAAGATTACCAGCGGGCCGTTTTGTATTCCACGCTCTCGCCCTGCGATATGTGCAGCGGCACGGCTCTGCTTTACAAAATTCCCAAAATCGTCATCGGCGAGAATCAGACCTTCCAGGGACCGGAGGATTACGTCCGCTCGCGGGGGGTGGAGTTGGTCATTTTGCAAAATGAGGAGTGTATCCGGTTGATGCGCGATTTTATCGCTGCCCGGCCGGAGTTGTGGAACGAGGATATCGGGGAGGATTAGTCTAAATTTGGCGCTGCATTACACCTGAGTAAAATAGTCATTTGTGACTGAACGAAATTCCTTTAAAAATTCACCCTGGCTCAAGCTGGGCCTGTGGTCGCTGCTGGGCGGGAGTGTGGGCTTTTTGCTGTGGCGAATGACCCACTACGGCTATAAACTGGCCCGGCGACCGGCCCTGGCGTTGCACGCCCTGCCCAGTGACCTGGAAACCCACGCGACGGTTGAGGCCAAAGCCGCGCTTATCGCTTCGGCCAATTTGCGGGCGGGAATCGAGCCGCGCCGTCTGCCTGATGGCCGGGAGAAATTGGTCTTGTGCGCCGGCCTGCGCAACTTCCGCGAACCGTGGGCGCGTGATTTGAGCTTTGCCAGTTTTGGCCTGGTCGAATTGAATGAGTTTCAAGCGGTCCGCGAGTCGCTGGAGGTTTTTTTAATCAATCAGCGGCCCACCGGCCAGTTTCCGGTCAAAGTTCATTCCACGTCGGTGGTTGACCGCTATCTGCACTCCTTGTTCAAAAGAGAACAGCCCACCGACGCGCCGATTCGCCCCAAATATATCACCGCTCACAATACCATCTCGCTGGACGGCAACGCGCTGCTGGTAATTGCCAGTCTCAACTACATCGCCCGCTCCGGCGACGAAGCCTTTGCCCGCACCCACTGGCCGGCGCTGAAGCGAGCCATCGCCTGGCTGGAAGCCTACGCCCTGGAAGACGACGGCTTGCTGCACCAGGCCCCCTTCACCGATTGGGCCGACAGCATCGCCCGCGAAGGCCGGGTTTTGTACACCAATGTCATTTACTGGAAAGCGCTGGCCGATTTGGCCGCTGCCGCGCCGCACTTTGGCGAATCGGGCGACCCGGTCTTTTTTGCCGCCAAAGCCGCTCAGCTCAAGCAGGCTATCAACGCCCATTTCTGGCGCGAGGAATTAGGCTATTACGTCACCAGCCACATTTTTGACAACTTGAGCAGCAGCGGCAATCTCCTGGCGATTGCCTGGGGCTTGACTACCCCCGCCCAGGCGCATGCTATCCTGGATAACATGCAGCAGTTCCACATGGCCGAGCCGGTGCCGACCCAGGTAGTCCACCGGGCCTATCCGGCTAAATTTATTGCGTTGGAAAATCGGCTGGGGGGGTTGGCCCACTATCACACCAGCGCGGCCTGGCTGTGGTTAGGGGCGTGGCACGTCATCGCCCTGGCTCGCATGGAACGGCTGGCCGAGGCCGAAGCTTTGCTGTACCGCATCAGCAGCGTGATTGTGCGTGATGGCGCGGTTCACGAGGTTTATGCCCCCGATGGACACTACCTGTCTACCTTCTGGTACACCTCGGAAGCGCCGCTGACCTGGAGCGCCGGGATGGTGGTGTACGCTTACCATGTTTACCAGCGGCACTTGCAAGGCATCCCTTTTACCTCAACCCTCTTTGGCGAGACTTCCCCATTCTGAGGGAGGAGATTAGAGATTGGAGATTGGAGATTCTTAATCTCTAATCTCTAATCTCTGAAATAAGGGACGAGTCCTCAAGTTATCAAATCCTCCACCACCTCGTGCAGGGCCTGCGCGTCCAAATCTTTTTTATCCAACAAGGCCACCGCGCCGGCTTCCAGCCCCAAGCGGCGAAATTCCCGGTCGGGGTAGGCCGTAATCAGGGCAATTCTTATCTGGGGCAGCAGCGCCTTAATCCGGCGGGTACAATAAATCCCGTCCTCTTCGCCCAAGACTACATCTATCAAAGCTAACTGGGGCCTAACTTCTTGGGTGAGTTGCACAGCCTCGGCAATATTTTGGGCCTCGTAAATGGCGGCCTGGGGACAAACTTTGCCGACCATTCGTTTTAGTTGGCGGCGATAGCGGGCATTGTCGTCTACCAGCAAGATTGTTACCTTCACCTGTTCGGCCGGCTCAAGCTCGGCCGGATCCAGCACCGCTTCCTGGCCTACTTCGGGGTGGCGGATGCTGTAATTGACCGCTTCGAGCCGGCTCTGCACGTTAAGCTGGCGGTAAAGACGGGTCAGATGATTCTCCACCGTTTTGACGCTCAACCCCATCTGCCGGGCAATGGTCTGGTTGTCAAAACCCTGCTGCAACAACTGGAGCATCTCTCGCTGCCGGGCGGTCAGGCTAGGCCCGGCGCCAAAAATAGAAGAACGGCTGACCAGTTTATCAACCAACCGGCTGGAAATCCAGCGCTCGCCGGCCTGCACGCGCTGCACCGCCAAGCGTAAATCGCTCAACGGTTGGTCTTTCAAATGGTAGCCGTCCACCCCCGCGCTGAGCAAGCCCTGGACGTACACATCGTCGTCGTGAGCGCTCACCACCAAAATCTTCATCGCCGGGTAGCGGGTGCGAATTTGGCGGATGGCGGCGATGGGGTCAAAATCAGGCATGGTGACATCTATCAACAAGAAATTGGGCTGAGTTTGGGCCAAAGCGGCCAACAGGCTCGGCCCATCGCCCACTTCGCCCACAATTTCCAGGCCAGGCAATTCTTTGAGTGTATTCGAGATACCCGCCCGCACAATAGCATGGTCGTCGGCCACTAAAATTCTCAAGGTATTCATATTTGTGGATTATACCACTTTTAAAGTCAGTTGACCGAAACAATTAGCCGCTTGATTAGGGGATTTCCCCCTATTTGAGGTGGGGGAAATCCGAGAGGGGGAGAGCGAGTTAAGGATTGCATAAGACCAGGGAATTATGCTATTCTGTTGCGTGGTAATCTCCCCCAGAACAGCTAAATTTTTGAAGATTACTAAATTTTCTCACCACGAGATAGGAGGTGCAGTAAAAAAGTTTAACGCCCAATTTAGCAAGTTCACTCAATTAAAGTTTCTACAATTTCTCAAAGGAGCGAAGAATGTCTCACAAGTCAATGAAGTCAATTGCAGCCATGTTGATGCTGGCAATCCTTGTTGCGGCTCTGTTTGGCTGCGGCGGCGCTGCTCAACCGGCCCAGCCCGAGCCAGCGAAAGAAGAACCGGCTGCCGAAGCCCCCGCGGCCACAGAAGAACCGGCCGCCGAAGCCCCCGCGGCCACAGAAGAACCGGCCGCCGAAGCCCCCGCGGCCACAGAAGAACCGGCCGCCGAAGCCTCCGCAGGCGAGAAAATCAAAGTTGGTTTATCCTTCTCAGATTTTGCCACGGAGCGTTGGAAAAACGAAGAAGAGTTGATGCGCAAGCTGCTGGAAGAGAAGGGCTACGAAGTTCTCTCCCAGGAAGCCAACCACGATGTCAAACTCCAAAACGACCAGATTGATAATATGGTTGCCCAGGGTGCGAAAGCCCTGATCATCATTGCCGAAGACGGCGACGCCGCTGTGACCGCTGTGGACAAGGCCGCCGAAGCCGGGGTCAAAGTTCTGGCTTATGACCGCCTGATCAAGTCACCCAACATCGCGGCCTACCTCTCCTTCAACAACGTCGAAGTGGGCCGCCAGCAAGCCCTGGGCGTGATGAAGGCCGTTGATATCGAAGGCGGCAAGTGGACCCCCGACAATCCGCTCAAGTTGGTCAAACTGGGTGGCAGCCCCACCGATAACAATGCCATCCTCTTCCGCAAGGGTCAAGATGAAATTATTGACCCGTATGTCGAACAGGGCATTATCGAAGTGGTCGCCGACCAGTGGGTAGACAACTGGGATCCGGCCAATGCCCTCAGCCTGATGGAAAACATCCTGACCTCTCAAAACAACGAAATTGATGCCGTCGTCGCCTCCAATGACGGCACCGCTCTCGGCGCACTGCAAGCTCTCAAAGCCCAAAAGTTGGCCGGCGTCGTGCCAATCTCCGGCCAGGATGCCACCGCCGATGGCTGCAACAGCATCGTCAAGGGCGAACTGACCGTCACCATCCTCAAGGACATCCGCAACCTGTCCCCGCTGGCGGTTGACCTGGTGGATAAACTGCTCAAGGGTGAAACCATCCCCGAACTCCAAACCTACACCATGGCCGAACTGACCAATGACGAATCCCAACAAGGTGAAGTCGCCGCCTACTTCTTGCCCGTTGAGCAAGTTGACAAGGACAACGTGTACGATCTGGTGGTCAAGAGCGGCTTCCAGACCTATGATGATGTCTATCGCGACATTCCCGAAGACCAACGCCCGCCGAAACCCTAATCGCACCAACGGATCTTCTATGATTTTCTAAAGGAGGGGGGCTTTCTTTTCAGAAAGCCCCCTCCTGACCAAGGAGAAGCAGAAGTTATATGAATGACGACATCATCCTCGACGTTCAGAATGTGACCAAACAATTTCCCGGTGTTACGGCTTTGAGCGACGTTTCTTTTAAGGTTCGGCGGGGTGAGATTCACGGGTTGTGCGGCGAGAACGGGGCGGGCAAGTCAACTCTGATGAAAATTCTGTCGGGAGTTTACCCCTGGGGTTCTTATGAGGGAACTATTCTTTATGAGGGCAAAGAATTAAAGCTGGAAAACCGTTCTATTCGCCAGGCCATTGAAGAAGGCATCGCTATTGTCTACCAGGAATTGACCCTGATCCCCAGTATGACAGTGGGCGAGAATATCTATCTGGGTAAAGAACCGGTCGAACGCGGCTCGATCAACTGGGACAAACTTTACGCCGACACTCAGGAAATTTTAACTAAATATCGCCTGGATATTCAACCCCAGGCTGTCATCAAGGACCTGGGGGTAGGCAAGATGCAAATGACCGAAATTGCCAAGGCCCTCTCTGAAAACGCCAAGATTCTCATCCTTGACGAGCCAACCAGCGCCCTCAGCGAAGCTGAAATTGACCAACTGATGCAAATCTTGCGCACGCTCAAGGAGCACGGGGTCACTTGTATCTATATCACCCATAAACTGGACGAGTTTTTCCGCATTGCCGATTCAATTACCATTTTGCGAGATGGCAAAGTAGTCACCACTCAACCCACCCAAAATTTGGACCAGGAAAAGCTGGTCAGGTACATGGTGGGACGGGAAATGAAAGAACGCTTCCCCAAAGGAAATCGCCACCCAGGCGAAGTAATTCTTGAAGTTGAAGACCTCCACGCCCGAAATCCTCAACATTTGGAGCAGGAGGTTATTAGAGGGGTGAGTTTTAATGTTCGCAAGGGAGAGATTCTGGGGATTGCCGGCCTGATGGGTTCCGGGCGCACCGAATTGGTGACGACAATCTTTGGGGAATACGGCAAAATTACCAAGGGCAAGATCAAGCTTGAAGGCCGTGAACTCAAGATCAGAAATTCGCGTGAGGCTATGCTGCAAGGGATCAGCCTGGTCCCAGAAGATCGAAAACGACATGGGTTGGTCTTGATTCAGTCTATCTTGAAAAATATTTCTCTGGCTAACTTGGATCAATTTGCTTCTTGGTTTAGAATTGACGATAATGCCGAACTCAATGCCTGCTTAAGTTTTTCCAAAAGTCTGGCTATTAAGGCGCCCAACCTCCAGGTTCCCTGCGACTCTCTGTCCGGCGGTAATCAACAGAAAGTTGTTATCTCCAAATGGCTCATGTCAAAACCCAAAATATTGATTATGGACGACCCCACCCGGGGCATTGACGTAGGGGCCAAGTACGAAATTTACAAGCTAATGAATGATCTGGCCGAAAAGGGCATATCTATTATTATGATCTCAAGCGAACTCGAAGAAGTGCTGGGGATGAGTGACCGGGTAATGGTCATGCACGAAGGTAAATCTACCGCCACCCTCGATATCGCTGAGGCAACCCAAGAGAAAATTATGGCGTTAGCCACCGGCATCGCCTAAAGTTATATCCAAAGAGGGAGTGTCTATGAGCGCAGTTACAAGTGTACCTACCAGCGCGGTTTCCGGGGTAAGCAAACGGTTCCGCGCTAATATCCAAACTTATGCCCTGATTGTGGCCCTGATTGTGCTGTGGGGTTTTTTCTCCGTCATGACCGAGGGGGCGTATTTGGGGCCGCAAAACTTCTCAAATTTGTTCCGCCAGATGACGGTGACGGCGCTGCTGGCCGTGGGCATGGTTCTGGTGATTGTGACGGGCAATATTGACCTGTCGGTGGGTAAATTGGCCGGCTTTGTCTCGGTGGTGGTGGCTTATGCTCAAGCCCGGATCTGGAACCAAATTCTGCCGGATCAGGAGATTTTAACTACCATTTTGTCGGTGTTGGTAGGGTTATCGGTAGGCATCCTGTTTGGCGTGCTCCAGGGGTATATCATCGCCTTCTTACGGGTGCCTGCCTTTATTGTGACCCTGGGTGGCATGTGGTTTCTCAACGGAGCCATTTTGATTGTAACCCAGGGTAAAACCATCCCGGCCAACCAGCCGGCCTTTTCCGTAATTGCCCAGGGGTATTTGCCGGTCTGGGCGGGTTGGGTTCTTGCAGTGATAGTGGTAGCCGGGTTGCTCTACACCACCTTCAACAACCGCCGTAAGAAACGCCGTTATGGGTTTGATCTGACCCCCCTGTATCTGGATATGCTCAGAACTGGGCTATTTGCGGGCGCAGTGATTGTCTATGTTTATGTTGTTAATCAATACAACGGCGTGCCGATCCCCGTACTCTTGCTGGCTATTACGGCTACGGTGATGGCTTACGTTTCCAATAACACCCGCTTTGGACGCTATGCCTACGCCATCGGCGGCAACCGGGAAGCAGCTCGCTTATCCGGGATCAGTATTCGGAACAACGTTTTCCTGATCTTTGTGCTGATGGGCTTTTTGTGCGGCGTGTCGGGGGTGGTATTGGCTTCTTACGTAGGCTATGGCACCATCGCCGCCGGCACCGGCTACGAACTTGATGCTATCGCCAGTTGTATCCTGGGCGGCACCTCAACCCTGGGCGGCGAAGGCACCATCTTCGGGGCGATGATTGGGGCGCTGATTATGGCCAGCCTGACCAACGGCCTGCAAATGATGAACGTTCAGCCGGCCTGGCAATATCTGCTCAAAGGTGTGGTTTTGGTGGTCGCTGTTTACGCCGACGTGTATCTCAAGAAGCGGTAAGAGGCACTCTTTCGTAAATAAAGAGGCGATGAGGCGTGAGGCGATGAGGCGAAATATTCTTCGCGTCATCGTCTCCTCGCCTCATTATCAGTAGCGTACTCAGACTCGTAAATACTCCTCTTTTATCAAGACCGAATTGAAATGTGGGCAATTTTCTAAAATTACTCTCTCTTCTGGTAACGCTTTTTGGCATAAGCGCCTGTACCGGCTTGACCAGTAGCACTGAGGCAGAAAAAGTCAGCGCTACCGGCGTCGAAACCCTGGCGACCACTTCTCCTGAGCTTGACAATCCAACCAACACTCAACTTGCCGGCTCGATTGCGGTGCTGTTGCCCGACAGTATCTCTTCTGCCCGGTGGGAAGCCGACGACCGGCGTTTTTTTGAACAAGCTTTCCAGGCCGCCGGCGTCACCTATACTATTGTCAATGCCGTAGGCGATGCCCGCGCCCAACAAACCCAGGCCGAACAAGCCATTACCAACGGCGCTAAAGTTCTGCTCCTGTGTAACCTCGACAGCGGCAGCGGCGCGGCGATTATTGCTCAAGCCCGCGAGGCCGGGGTCAAAGTGATTGATTACGACCGCTTGACCATTGAAGGACCGGGGGCTGATATTTATGTCTCCTTTGACAATGTCTCGGTCGGCCGGCTTATGGGCGAAACCCTCCAACCTATCATTGATGACCTCGGTCTCGAAAAGCCCCGCGTCGTCGTCCTCAACGGCTCGCCCACCGACAACAACTCCTCCCTCTTTGCCGCAGGCTACAAATCCATCGCCGAACCCAAATTTGCCTCGGGCGAATGGGAAAAAGTGGATGAACAAGCTGTTCCCAACTGGGATAACCAACAAGCCCTGGTCATCTACGAGCAAATCCTTACGGCGGCCGGAGGCAAAGTTGATGCTACCTTCGCGGCTAATGATGGGCTGGCCGGTTCGGTCATCTCCGCCCTCAAGGGTCAGAAGTTAGCGCCCATCCCCCTGAGTGGGCAAGACGCCACCATTGGCGGTATCCAGAATATTCTTTCCGGCTGGCAGACCATGACCGTCTACAAACCCATTGAATTGGAAGCTGAGGCCGCCGCCGATGCAGCCATTCGACTGCTCAAGGGAGAAAGCCCGACCAGCATCACCTCAGACACCATCCATAACGGTCAAAACGACATCCCCTACATCAAGCTAAGACCCATTGCCGTGACCAGGCAGAACATCGCCGAAACCGTTATCGCCGATGGCTTCCGTACCTGGGCTGAAATTTGTGTGGGCGAGTTTGAACAGTTCTGCCCGGCAGATCGTTAACGGGCTTGCAGAACGAATGTTATCCCTCAGGATAAAGCGTTGCCAGAGAAACCACTCCTGCAATTGAAAGGTGTTTCAAAAAGCTTTGGGGCAGTTCAGGCCCTCTCCAAAGTTGATTTTGAGGTCCGGGCAGGTGAAGTTACCGCTTTGGTAGGGGATAACGGGGCCGGCAAATCCACTCTCATCAAGGGCATCGCCGGCATTTATCCTTTTGACGAAGGGGAGTTTTACTTCGATGGTAAACGCACCCATATTCGCACCCCCCGTGACAGCGTGGCCTTGGGAATCGAGGTTGTCTATCAAGATTTGGCCCTGGCCGACAACCTGGATGTGGTGGCTAATATGTTTTTGGGGCGGGAACGCACCTTAAACCTCTGGCGGCTCAATGAAAGCAGTATGGAGCAGACCTGTACCGAAATCCTCGCCTCGCTATCGGTGACTGCCGTGCGGTCGGTACGGCAGGCGGTCGCCGAACTTTCAAGTGGGCAGCGTCAAGCGGTTGCGGTGGCCAGAGCGGTATTGTGGAACTCCAGACTGGTCATTTTGGATGAACCGACAGCCGCTTTGGGGATAGCTCAAACCCGGCAGGTGCTCGAACTGGTCAAAACGCTGGCCGGTAAAGGACTGGCCGTGATTCTGATCTCCCACAACCTGCACGAAGTGTTTGAGGTGGCTGACCGCATCGCGGTTCTGCGGCTTGGCCAGAAAATTAATGAGTTTTGCGTGGGCCAGACCACCCAACAAGAGGTAATCCAGGCCATTACAGCCGGGAAACTCCCCTATATTCCAGGCAAGATGAGGCAATCGTGATTAAGAATAAAGAAATTCCACCCGCTACCGAGAGCGCCCCTCTGGTGGGTCAGACTGCTCAACCATTGTCTGAGTACGTTAGGGCCTACTTGAAGCGGATGCGCTCTGGCGATTTGGGTTCGTTACCCATTATCCTGGGCGTTTTGATTATTGCTATTATCTTCCAAACCTTAAACACTAACTTTCTTACCCCACGCAATTTTGTCAATCTGATTGTGCAAATGGCCGGCATTACCACCATTGCCATTGGTGTGGTCTACGTGCTGCTTTTGGGGGAGATTGATCTCTCTATCGGTTATGTGAGTGCTGTGGCAGCCGTGTTTATGACCCTGCGCCTGCGCCCACCCGATGGCTGGTCCTGGTTTGCGGCGATAGGCGTGGCCCTGTTATTTGTCGCCTTGATTGGCATGGTTCAGGGGATGATTATCACCCGGTTTCACCTGCCTTCGTTTGTGGTGACGCTGGCCGGGTTTTTGGTTTGGAATGGGACGGTGCTGATTCTGATCGGCAGCGGGGGTACGGTTGTCATTCAAGACCCGGTGGTTATTGGCCTGGCTAACTATTTTTTACCCGCTGCCTGGAGTTGGGTTATAGCAACAATCGTTATCATTTTGTTTGCGGTTAATTGGATTACTCGTTGGCGGGATCGCCGGCAGCGAGGCGTTGCCAGTACACCCTTAGCCGTGCTGGTTATGAACATTATCATTTTGACTATCGGGGTCGTTCTGGCGGTCTATTTTGCCAATCAGGATCGGGGCGTGCCTTTGATTGGTCTCATTCTGCTGATTTTGCTCACGGGGTTCACCTTTTTGGCCGAAAGGACGCAGTTTGGCCGCTATGTCTACGCCATCGGCGGCAATATCGAAGCAGCCCGGCGGGCTGGAATCCAGGTTGACCAGATTCGGGTGGCGGTATTTATGATCTCGAGTCTGATGGCCGGGATGGGGGGGATCGTGCTGGCTTCACGGCTGCGTTCGGTAGATACGGCGGCAGGCGGCGGCAACCTCTTGCTCAACTCGATTGCGGCGGCGGTGATTGGCGGCACCAGTCTGTTTGGCGGCAGCGGCAAAGTTTCCAGCGCTTTTTTGGGCGCCCTGGTGATTGCCAGCATCGAGAACGGTATGGGTTTGTTAGGCTTAAGCGCGGGGGTCAAGTTTGTGATTACCGGGCTGGTGCTGTTGGTAGCAGTCCTGGTCGACTCGATTTCGCGCCACAACCGCAGCCGGTCGGGCATTGCCTAGCGATCAGGTGCATCAACTTGATCTGTTTTCAAAGCTTCTAAAGAGTCATGGTTGGGTGGCTGGCAGATGTAATGGTCGCTTTCCAAATTGGGCATAAAAATATAGAATATCTCTCTCACCCACTTTCCAAATAACTACCACAGTCGGAGACAATTATATATGCCCGAAATGACAAAGGATGCTTATTACACTGAGTTTGGTTCGCGCATCAGTCAAGCCAGTGAACGTTTATTTATTGACGAATTTCTATGGCCTCTGCTTGATACAAAAATCGGTTATATTATTCCTCAACGTCCCTTCATTGACAGCACAGGTAAAAGTCGGCGCATTGATTTTTCATATGTCGAAGGCAAGACCAAACTTGCAATCGAAGTCAACGGCGAGTCGTATCACGCCGAAGGTATCATCCCCAATGAAATGTTTGATGATAACTTGTTCCGTCAGAATGAAATCTTGCAAGACGGATACAAACTGATTCGATTTTCATACAATATGCTTCAATCACCTCAGTGGCGGCCAATGGTTATGGAGTCACTGAGAAGTTTTTTCACGGCTTATGCCCCTATCCTTCTTGGTGAAGAACCCGTCAAACCTAATCCTTTGCAGCAAGAAGCGTTACAGGCATTGGATTTTTACAGGGAAAAAGGCTGGAAAAAGGGCGTTGTTATTCTCCCAACCGGCACAGGCAAAACCATACTATCTGCCTTGGACGCCAAAAGACTTGGTGGCAGAGTACTTTTCTTGGTTCACCGCCTTGATATTCTGAAACAAAGTATAACCACCTATCAAAAAGTATGGCCTCAAATGAGGGTAGGCATCCTCACTGGTGAAGCAAGAGAAAATGAGTTCGACTGTGACGTTTTGTTTGCCTCAAAAGATACCTTACGCCAACCTACCGAGTTAACAAACTACAGGCACGATGAGTTCAGTTACATCGTTGTAGATGAAGTGCATCACGGTCAAACCCCATCCTACAGTGACATCTTTACATATTTCAGACCAAGCTTCATGCTTGGCATGACCGCCACCCCAGACAGAACAGACCGCAAAGACATCTTTGAACTTTTTGACTATAACAAGATCTTTGAAGTCTCGTTACAGGAAGCAATTGAAGATGGTTATCTGGTCCCATACACCTATTACGGCCTTCTCGACAACATAGACTACTCGCGTATTCGGTATCAAAACAACCGTTATCGGGTTGATGACCTTGAACGCCACCTCATCATCCCTGAGCGCAACGAAGCCATTTTGCGAGAATATCTCGACAAAGGTGACGGAGATAAAGCCATTGGTTTTTGCGTTTCTATTAAGCATGCTAACCGTATGGCCGAGTTTTTCAACGAGCACGGTATCTCTGCGATGGCAATCACAAGCGAAACACCCGACCGAGATGAAAAAATAGAGGCATTTCGCCGTGACGAGATAAACATCGTATTCACTGTTGACCTTTTTAATGAAGGAATTGACTTTCCAAATGTGCGTGTGCTTATGTTTCTAAGGCCAACTGAGTCCAAAACTGTATTCGTTCAACAACTCGGACGTGGGCTTAGATTGTGTCTTGGGAAAGATCGAGTTCGAGTTCTGGATTTCATCGGGAACTATAGACGCGCAAATCAGGTAAGGAAATGGTTGTCAAAATCAAGCCAAGAAACTGTCCACATTAAAGGGGGTGAACGGCGGAAAAAAGTCGAGTATATATACTCAACCGGCTGCGAGGTTAGGTTCCAAGCCGAAGTTGAAGAAATTCTAGATCGCCAAGATGAAATAGAACTTGAAGTGACGCAGGGTGATCTCAAAGAAGCGTATTTCTTGTTGGCAGAAAATCTAGGGCGGAAGCCAAGTCGCTCTGATATTGACGAGCAAGGCCAGTACAACAGCGTCCTCTATACTCGCCTATTTGGTTCATGGCGAAGATTTCTTCAAGAAGTTGGCGAGTACACCGAAGCCAGTTACCATTATCCGCAAGGAGTACATATTGGTCATCTACTCGCCATTCTTGATATATTTGGGCGAAATGACCGCACAGACACGGTATTTGATGATAAGTATATTCGTCTACGTGGTGGGTTTGATAAAGGTCGTGTTGGCGATTATCAGAGGCAGATCAAGTACAAGTTGCTAGCGGCTATGGAACTCGGCATTTTGACCGACAATCGAACAGTAAGCAATGGCGAAACCTACAGACCCGAACTGACACCTCAAGGCATAGAGTTGCGAAATGCTTTAATGTCCTTACTAGGCCAGTTAGACCTCGACTTTCCAATTGAAGAGGGTGGTGTTCCAAGTACCCGAATGGCGCTTGCTGGCCAAGAATATAACCGTATTGTGCTAGAGTTTCTTAGCAACAACCCCATAGCAAAAACCCTGTGGCTAAACACAGTCCTGAGAATGCCCGCTGTAGTTCAAATGCTATCTTATCTCTATCAAATTACGCGCCGGGTCAGCGTGGAACGATCAGAAATATATTGGGATTTCTTCAATGCGCCTTTCGTCAAGCAATTCTGCGACCAAGAAGGCATAGAAGAAGCAACGGAAGAAGCCGCCCGCCATAGGTGTCCATTTCTTTTGAATGTATTAGAATCGTGTGGTATCATTGGGCAGGATAGACGTACAATTACAGTCAAGAAATTCCTTATCACGGCAGGCATAGTACGCTCACATCGGCGGGAAAGCATTGAAGAAGCGGAAGCAAGAGCGGTCAAGTTGTACCAGGCTTGGCCTGATAATGAAGCAGGTATGGATACTGGTGATATTAGTATCTTGCGCGAATTGTTTGGGCGTGAGTTTTTGACGAAAGATTACCACTTACGCGAAGCAGAATACTTGCAAGTTGAGTGAGAGAAATATGCCTAATCGGTCACATACTAACACGCGACATATAGGTATGAACGCCTTACGCAAACGCAATGGGCTTCATACTTCTGAGCGGATAATAGAAGTAAAAAGCACAGTTACCGAGACATTTCATGCGGTATTGAATTTCGATTGTATTGAACTATTGCGAAAGATTCCATCTGGTTCTGTCCAACTTATTATTTGCGACCCACCATATAATATCAATTTGGCTCAGTGGGATAACTTCCATAATTATATTGAGTGGGCGTCGGAATGGCTCAAAGAAAGCGAAAGGGTTTTATCGGAGACAGGAAGCATTGCTATATTCGGTGGATTGCAGTATCAGAGTGAAGCAGGAAGTGGAGACCTTCTCGAAGTAATCAACTATATGCGCCATCATAGTAATATGCTTTTGGCGAACTTAATCATTTGGCACTATCCTAACGGCATGAGTGCTCACCGCTTCTTTGCAAACCGCCATGAGGAAATTGCTTGGTTTGCCAAGACCAATAAATACTTTTTTGACTTAGACGCTGTACGGATACCTTTTGATAAAGAAACTAAAGCCCTTTATCTAAAAGACAAACGACTGAAACCCGAAAGCATTGAGAAAGGGAAAAACCCAACTAATGTTTGGACGATTGGGCGTTTGAATGGCAACTCACTCGAAAGAGTAGGCCATCCAACACAAAAGCCCGTGGAAGTGATACAAAGATTGGTTCGGGCGTTGTCTTTTCAGGGTTCAGTCGTCCTTGATTTCTTTGCGGGTTCTGGCGTGACGACTAGGGTTTGTATGGAAGAAGGACGGCACAGTATAGCCAGCGATATTTCGACAGACTTGAACAATTATCTAAACCAGCAAATGGTTAAGGTAAAACGAGATATGTTTTCAACGTCACCACCTTTTCGCGTTATCCATGAAGCAGAATTTGAGTCGCATCCCGTGTTTTGTCAACAAGGGCTATGAAAGATGTTGACATGAATTTGCCGCTTTACCCCCCGAAGCCCTACACTTGCTTGCATATCCAAAACTGTTTGCTCCCTAACTTTTGGTCCAAAACACAGCATAACCACAATTATGGATCCACTGCTCAGAGTTTTTAATCTTTCAAAACGCTTTGGCACGCTCACCGCGCTCCATCAAGTGGGGTTTGACGTTTATCCGGGTGAAGTTGTCGGCCTGGCCGGCCGGAGCGGGGCTGGCAAATCTGTTTTGGCCATGCTGCTGGCCGGGCTGGACGCCCCTGATATGGGCGACATTTACTTTGCCGAGCAACGGTTAACCTGGCCTTTTCAAGCCCGGCGGATTGGCCTGGAAGTGATCCACCAACGGCCCAACCTGGCTGAAAACTTGTCTATTACCAGCAATATCTTTTTGGGCAATGAAATGGGCTGGCCCAAAATCATCAGTTGGCTAAAAACGCCCAATGAACGGCGCATGGACCAGGAGGCTAACCGCATCTTAACCGGGTTGGGCGTCCGTTTTAACTCTCTCGAAGAAAAGGTCTCAAACCTATCGAGCGAACAGCGCCAGCTTGTCGCTATTGCCCGCGCTATTGCCTGCCCCGCCCGCTTGATTGTGGCCGATGAACCGACCGGCTTATTGAGCTACTCTTTTCAGCAGCAGTTTCTCTCCTTAATCCAAACCTGGCAGCAGCAGGGTATCTCGATTATTTTTGGCAGCAAAAACCTGGAGCATCTTTTTGCGGTGGCCGACCGGATTCTGGCTCTACGAGAGGGCCGTCTGGTAGCAAATTGCCGGACAGATGAAACCAGCCGGGAGGAGATTGTGGCCGCGCTTGTCGGCGCCACCGACCGGCGGCAGCTTACCCCGGCCATCTGGGCCTTGGACAGCTACTACCAAGCCCGCGAACAGGCCGAGAAACTGCGCCACCAGCAAATCTTGTTGGAACAAAACCTGGCCGCCCAGGATACCCTCAACCAGCAGCTCATTGATCAATTGGCCGAACAGGTTCGCGCCCTCGACCAGGCTAACTTTGCCTTGCAGGACGCCCAACGCCGCCTTTTAACCGAGCGGGAACAAGAACGCAAACACCTGGCCCGTGAACTCCACGATCAGGTGATCCAGGATTTATTGAGCGTAAACTATCAATTGGAAGAAATCGAGGAAGAGGCCAATGGAGTCAGCTTGCCGCTCAAAGACGATCTCCTGGACACACGCGAACGCATCCGCACCCTGATAGATGATCTGCGGCGCATCTGCGGCGATCTGCGCCCGCCCACCATTGACAGCCTGGGCTTGGGCGCAGCCCTACAATCATACACCCAGGATTGGGAGGCGCGGACCGACATCAAAGTAACGCTCGATTTGTCGCCCAATCTGGGCCGCCTGCCCGAAACGCTCGAACTCTCTATTTTTCGCATTGTGCAGGAAGGTTTGAGCAATGTGCGCAAGCACGCCCATGCCAGCAGCGTTAAGGTTAGCCTGAAGCATACCAGCCCTCGCATGGTCATGATTTCGATTAGTGATAACGGCCAGGGGCTAACCGGCGGCTTTGACCTCTCGACGCTGGCGGCCAAAGGGCATTACGGGCTGCTGGGCATCAGCGAGCGAGTTGCTTTGCTGGGGGGGCGCTTAAAGCTGCAAAATCAAGCGGATGGTGGTTTGCGTTTGGAGGTAGAAATACCACATCCTCGGGTAGATATGACCATGAAGTTTGATGGTTAGGCATGGTTCAGAAACCCCACAAGTTAGATTGACCCTCGTAAAACGTAATGATTTACCAACAATCAGTCATTACGTTTTACGCTTTACGTTTTGGGTGATAAAAAGTGTTCCCAAACCACACGTACCCCTGCGGAGGTTCTTTCATGACCACAATCCCCCAACAAATTATCTACGTTGCAGCCCGTATGTTTGAGTGGCGGCTGACCGATCTGGCCGGCGGCAACATCAGCGTCCGCGAGGGAGATCAAATTTACATTACGCCCCGTTTCAGCGGCAGCAAAAAACACTGGCAGCTTGGCGACGAGGACATTATCAGCGGCGACATCTCGACCGACGCCCTGTTGGAGCATCCCCGCTTTTCCCGCGAGGGCCGGGCGCACCTGGCGATCTATCGCAACTTCCCTGATGTGGGCGCGGTCATTCACGCCCACCCGTTTCATATTTTGCCCTTCTGCGCCGCCGGGCGAGCTATGGAGCCGGTGCTGGAACAAACCGAAAAATTCGGCGTGACCCCCCTTCTCCCTTATGCGCCGGCTCACAGTTCCACGCTGGCCGAAAACATTGTGGCCGGGCTGCGCGGCCGAGAAGACGCCATCCGCAAGCAGGCCGCAGCCGTTCTGGCCGAGCGGCACGGCATTTTTGTCGCCGGCAAAGACCTGTGGGCCGCTATTGACGCCCTGAAACGGCTCGATTGGAACGCCTGGTGCATTTTGGCCCAAAATTCACTGCCCCCAGCGCCGACACATTCAGAGCTATAGTCCCTTGTATAAAATAGCTTGTAGTAACGACTTCAGTCGTTGCTTGCGGGTAGTATGGTATAGAACGACTAAAGTCGTCACTACATAACTCCCCAAGAAAATTTCTTGCCGGGATTGGGGGATTAGGGGATTTTTTATTTTTTATCCCCCCATCCCGGCCCAAAATCGTTGGTAAAGCTTTTCTAAACATTTCTATGAAACTTACCTTTAAGAGCGCAGAATCCTCTGATTTAAATCCCCTGCTCACCTTTGCCCAGGAATTTAATCAAGAAGACCACCATCCTTTTCATGAAGCTATCGTGCGGGCTGGGTTAATCAAGCTTTTGAACGACGGAACAGCGGGCCGGATTTGGTTGATTCAGGCCGACGCGGAGACAGTAGGGTATGTGGTGCTGACGCTGGGCTACCGGCTGGCTTATGGCCGCTACGCTTTTATTGACGAAATTTATGTTCGTCCCGCCTATCGCAGCCAGGGGATTGGCCGCCAGGCTATCGCTTTTGCCGAAGAAATCTGCCGCGAGTTAGGGGTGAAGGCGCTCCACCTTGAGGTAGAGCAGGCCAATGCCAAGGCTCGCGCCTTGTATCTGGCGGTTGGGTTTGTGGATTATCAGCACTACTTGATGACCTGCTGGCTGAAGAGACCGCCGACCCATTCGGCAGGCTCAGGGCAGGCCACCGACCGCCGACCGCCGCAAGATGTTTTTGAGATACGTAATACGACACAAGCTGGTAACGACTCCTTTAATATCACGTTCACCTCCGCCCAAAATTCGGACATCGAAATGCTGGCCATGCTGCGGCAAGAGTCAGGCGCGGAGGGCCAGGCCAGTAGTCGCGCTACTCTGGGCCAGGTAATAAACGATGACTCATTGGGACGGATCTGGTTGATTGAGACCGATCACCAGCCGGTTGGCTATGTAGTGGTCACGTTTAGTTATAGTCTGGAGTTTCATGGGCGGGATGCCCTGCTGGATGAGCTGTACTTGCGCTCGTCAGCCCAGGCGATCAGCAGGCCAAGTCTCAAGTTTGCCCAGGCCCAATGCCAGGCGCTAGGGGTCAATGCTTTGCACGCAGAAATGGAACGAGCCAATACACTGGCGCAAAGCCTCTACCGGGCGGTTGATTTTGAGGATGATGATAGTTATTTGATGACGAAGTGGCTAAACGATTTACGATTTTAGATTTATACCGCAAGGGTATCCTTTAGGACGATTGCGCTGAAGTGCCTTTAATCGTAAATCGTAAATTGGCACGTTTCACGTCTCACGCTCTGCCGGGGCAAAGAAAACCAAAATCTTCAAATCTTGGCTGATGGTATGGAAACGATGCTCGACGTTGGCGGCAACAAAAACGATGGTTCCCGCTTCAACCGCCCGGTCTTCCACGCCGACGCGGATAACGCCGCGTCCTTCCACAATGTAATAGACTTCATCTTCAGTGTGCGGCTGCTGCGGGTCAACGCCACCCGCCGGTAAGGTATAGAGGCCAACGCTCAGCGCCGGTACGCGGAGAAACTCTAAATAAGATTTGCCGGATTTTTGCTGCTCGATAATCAGTTGCGAAATTTCAAATGCATCCATCACTCTTTCCCCCGGCAAAAATGCTTGTGGCAGTAACGCGGTCAGTATACCATTACGAGCCAGTTTGTGCCAACCGGCAGGCTAAGGTAAAATTTGATTAATGACCACAAATAATTCCGCTAAATTCCTCTCGGCCGAATGGCGCTACTTGGCCATGCTCAATTATGAGATTGACCCGGCCTGTTTGCTGCCCTATGTTCCTTCTGGCACAGAATTAGATACCTGGAATGGGAAGACCTTTATCAGCGTCGTTGGCTTTATGTTTCTCAACACCAAGGTGCTGGGTTGGTCTATTCCCTTTCATGTTAACTTTGAAGAGGTCAATCTGCGCTTTTATGTCCGCCGTTTAGGCCCCGAAGGCTGGCGGCGAGGCGTTGTTTTTATCAAAGAGATTGTGCCCAAACCGGCTATCGCCACCGTCGCCCGGACTATTTACAACGAAAATTATGTAGCCTTACCGATGCGCCACGAGGTATCGAGCCGCTTTTCGCCCCCTTCGCTGATTGTCGAATATGGCTGGCGTTTTAAAAATGAGTGGAATCACCTGCGGGTCAATACCACCGGTGGTTTACAGCCGATCAGGCCCGATTCAGAGGAAGAATTTATCACCGAACATTATTGGGGTTATGCGGCCCAAAAAGACGGCGGGTGCGTTGAATACCAGGTAGAACATCCCCCCTGGCGAGTCTGGCAGGTGAGCGATTGCGTGTTGGAGTGTAATGTGGCCGATCTGTATGGTGATGGTTTTGTTGACAGCTTGCAGGTTGCACCCAGCTCTGCTTTTTTGGCTGAAGGTTCGGCGGTAGTAGTACGCCGAGGGGTTAGACTCTAAATTTCGTTTTCCATGCGGGTTGGCAGAAGCAAAGGCAGTTTTATGCTCAACGAGCGAACCAAAAAAAGCCTGAGGCTGAAGGCCCAGACGCGATACCGGCGGGTGAATCGCTGGAGCCAGGGGATTTTAGGCATTTTTGTTGAGGCCGTAAAGAGTTTTAGCCATGCCCGCGCCGCCGAAGGGGCCGCCAGCGTTGCCTACTACGCTTTGTTTTCGCTCTTTCCGCTGCTTTTCTTTCTGGTGGCGATTGGGAGTTCGATATTAAAGAGTCAGCAGGTGCAGCAGCAGGTTTTAGCTTTTGTCACCGAGGCGCTGCCGACGGCCCGAGACCTGGTTCAGAAGAATATGGAGCACATGCTGGAAATCCGGGGGACGGTGGGGCTGGTCGGAACGTTGGGTCTGGCCTGGTCAGCTACGGCGGTGTTTAATGCGCTCACGCACAATATCAACCGGGCCTGGCGCAATGCCGGCGGGCATAACTTTCTACGAGGACGCTTGATGGCGCTGGGCATCGCCGGCAGCCTGATTGGGTTGTTGATGATACTGTCGCTCTTTTTTACCACCCTATTTAATCTTTTGCCCCAATTCAGCGTTCCCCTACTTGGCGATGTTTCGATTTATAGAACCTGGCTGTGGAGCATCTTAACCCGGCTTATCCCCTGGCTACTGCTGTATCTGACGTTTCTATTGTTGTACTGGTGGATCCCCAATACTACCGTCAAGTGGTCCGAAGCCCATTGGGGAGCCTTGATGGCCACCTTTGCCTGGGAAGTCAATCGGGCCAGCTTTACCTGGTATTTGAATAGCGGCCTGGCCCGCTATCAGTTAGTTTATGGCTCCCTGGGGGTGGTGGTCGCTTTAATGTTGTGGATTTATTTGAGCAGTTTGATTGCCCTTTTTGGGGCGCATCTCAGCGCCGCCATTGCCCATCACACCCGCCCCAAAAAAGAAAAAAAAGAAGGTCTGGCGCGCTACCAGACCTATATCAAACCTTGAATCTTAATTTCTCAAGCACCTGGGTCGCTCGTTGGGAGACTGGAAGGTTGGAAGACTGGATATTTGCCAACCTTCCAGCCTTCCAATTTCCCTGAATACCTCCGGTATATCTTGAAGCAATTCTACAATATTTGGCCCGATTTGGCCTTGACAAAATACCCCTGGCAGGCTTCCTCAATCAACGCCGGAGTCATGTGGAGCGGCTCGCCGGCATACTCGCACAATACTTTCACCGCCTTCAAAATATCGCGGGGGTGAACTGACTGCAACGGTTTGCCCGTTTTCCGATACCACTCGTTGAGAAAATAAAGAAATGACTCCCGGTCAACCGTAGGAAATCCGAGAGCCTGGGCTTGATTTTCAAAGATTCGATAAAACATCTTTTCATCAGGGCCAAATACGCCAACCTTGATCTGGATACGGCGCAGGAAAGCCCCATCCACCAGGTCATCGGGGTCGAGGTTGGTGCTAAAGACCAACAGTTGTTTGAATGGGATTTGGAAGGTCATACCCGAATTGAGACGTAAAAAGTCAATCCGCGTTTCCAGGGGCACAATCCAGCGGTTTAAAAGTTGAGTGGGGCTGATTTGTTGGCGGCCAAAGTCGTCAATTAGAAACATGCCGCCGTTGGCTTTGAGCTGCAATGGCGCTTCGTAAAATTTAGCCACCGGCTCATAACGCAAATCCAAATGCTCCATGGTTAACTCGCCACCGACCATGACCCCTGGCCGCTGAAACAGGCCCCAGCGATTATCAGCCCCGCCACGCTCGTCGGTGCTAAATTTGTGGATCAGACTGTCATAAATCTGGATAATCGCCCCACCGACGGTAATCGCATAGGGTATCCAGATTGGCTCGCCGCCACCCAACATTTTGGCAATAGCTTCAGAAATGGTGGTTTTGCCGTTACCCGGCGGGCCGTATAAAAAAAGAGAGCTGCCTGCGTTGACCGCCGGGCCAATTTTGCGGTCGAAGTTTTGCGGCAAAATCAAATGGCTCAGCGCTTGCTGCACCTGATGACGATCTAATTTTTCAATCGTCGCCTGGGCTAACACCGACTTGGTATATTTTTCCAGCGGAACCGGAGCCGGCCCCACATATTGGGTTCGTTCAAATGCTTCCTTAGCCCGGTTTCGCCCGCCATCCGTCAGGCTGTAAACATAGCCGCGCCGCCCCAGACTACCCACAGCTTTGGCAACTTCAAGCATGTGTTCTTGCTGCATCCAGGCCAGTATATCATCAATGAGTTTGTAAGGCAGCTTGACCACTTCTTCGGCATGGGTAGCGCTTACTTCGCCCTCATTGTAAGTGAGCCGCAAGATAATATCTATCACCATCCCCTGATTAATATCTAGATCATCCAATGAAGCCGGCGGAGTTAACAACTCAGCCATACCGCTGAAACGTTGAATACTGGGGGCGGTTAATTGAGAGGTGCTGGAAAGGGTGCGTTGGGGGGTAAAAGTTCCCGATTTAGTTAGTTCTTTCAAAGTCCCAGTCGTCGCCATAGCGCTTTCTCCAACGATACAATTAATGTGTAATATAGGGATAATAGGGCAGTAGTTATTTTCCACGTTTATTATACTAAAGGCTCTCAAAATTGTCGAGATTTTTTGTTAAGGTTAAGGTACTATTGACCATTAACTATTTATAACCAATGCAGTTATCCCAACTGACCCCGTCGTGCCATTTGTGTCTAATCTTCAACTCATTATAATCTCTGTTGTTTGACTATATAGCTCACCAAACCACGTTAGATCATTATTGTTTGCCGTGAGTTCCAACCCCCGGTCCAAAACTACCGGGTTTCTTTAGCCTGCTGTGCGATCATCTGGGGGAGGATCGTATGACTGAGACCGTCTTAACATCAGACCCTGGGGCAACTTGGCTGCCACCCCGCTTCTGAGTAGCAAATTATTCATTCCCCAGGCGCGACAACTGCAAGCTGTGCTGCCCCGCCCGCGCCAGGTCGAACGGTGATGAATCTGGTGGATGCTCACCCGTTGGGCTCCAGTACGAACGATCCAGACGATGACTTCGATGAAACGCAGGGTTTTGGCTTCATTACCGACATAAATCCCGCTACAAGTGCGCAGAAAGCTCATAATTTTACTTTTTTGGGCTTCACTCAAGCTGATAGCTGCCATATCCTTATCCTCTCTTTCAAAGATAAGGATACCTTGCTTGTCAAATGTCAAAAGAACCTAGTAGGGGTACTCTCCGCAGGCTGTCGGCCGGCCAAAACATCTTGCTGGTACTGTTCATACCGGGCCATCAGGTGGGTCCAAATCGGCCTGGGCAACAGCGCCTTGATGCGGGCATAGACCGCCTGGGCCTGCTCTTGATGGGCTGGGGCCACATAACTGGGAACCCCAATCTGCCGGCCCTCCGCCGTCACCTGTAGGCTGTCCGCAGGTGCGCCATCTGGTAAATCGTCGCTTTGTAGCCACGCTTCAATCAACAAACCTTGTGAGCCCATCAGCGCATACAGCTTGTCTAAATCCTCGTTGGCAACTTCAAAGGTTTCAGTCCAAACGGGAGTATCGGCGCCGGGATAGTCCGGCCAAAATTCAATCAGCCCTTGCGCACCAGGGCCGAGGTGAATAGCATACTCGTAGTGGTAAAGTGGGGGCAAAGCGCTTTCTGACCAGTGGTATTGAAGACTAAAGTCCTCCGGCTTTGGTTTTGTTTGATTTAATAAGGTACAACCCAAAGAGAAGAAGAGGAACAAGCCAAGTAACCTTAAGGATAGATAATCTCTTATCATAAAATCTTCTCCTGGTTCAATCCCTAAAAGGGCATCTCAAGAAATTCTGGGCATAAGTCTTGCCGTCAAATTCTTCAACGCCGGTCAGCGTATACATCAGCCGGCCCTCCCCGTTGGGGTCATCGTATTCAAAGGTATGGTCATCCAGCCATTTGGGCCGGAAGGCTTGGGCGGTAGCGGTCGCAATGGGTCGGGCCTTTTGAGTGGCGGGATCATACACAAAAAGGGTGACCGTCTGGCCGCTTTTTTCAAATTCCTCACCTGCTTCAGCAGTAATCAAAGATGGATAATCACTATAGACCAGTTGGCCGGTGTTAGGATTCAAATCATCTTCCCAATAAAGCGGCAAATTAGACACGTCAAAGCGTTGCGGTTGCCAGGTAGCGGCCTCAAGCCGGTAGAGCAACAGTGGCCGGCCCATGATAACTAACTCCCCCCAGAAGACGCGGCTGTCCTCTGACCATTTTGTGAGGCCAATGTCGGCATAAAATTCGTCGGGCTGGTGGTCACTCAGTTGGGCCAGGTCAAATCCCCGTAGAAGCTGGCCCTGCCCATCCAGCAGGGCTAACTCGACACCGGCCGGCTCGGCGGCAATGAATTGTTCATTGGGGGCGACGCGGAACTCGATGCCCAGTCCTGAATACAGTTTCACCCCTTGCCCCTGAGCATCATAACGCCACAGTTCATCATAGAAATCTCCTTATCTGAGAAGTTTCCACTCGATTTCGCCCGTTACTTCTCATTTTGATGATAGTTTAACGCCAAGTCGTCTTTTGCTCGTTACGGCCAACGTTACAAACCCCATGTAACGATATTCGTAATGAAAAAAAGACGATCCCTCCATATAATCCAGCTAAATTGCCTTTGACTATTGTTAGTGATTATGGAAAGGGGATGTCCTGATGTTTGTTACATGTTTGGGAGCAATGTTGTTTCTCTACGGCCTGTTTTTCGTCATAGTCAGGCTCCTGACCCTAAGGCAAGAGATTTGGGCTGATAAGCACAACTTGCAAAGCTGGCCCCAACTGACCGCCCGGGTTACCTCGATACAAGTCCACGAAATCGAAAGTACCAGCAGCTTTATCCCAAGCAGCACCTTTAGCGTGGAACTCACCTATGAATATGAGGTCAACCAGCTAACCCACATCGCTCAGCAGGTTTTGAATGGGGCCTATTTTCACGGCCAAACGAGCCAACAAATTGCTGACAGTGTTCAGGAACTTTATCCGCCAGGGGAAGACATCGTGATCAGTTATGATCCTCAAAACCCCCAGGTAACCATGCTGGGTAAACCGGAAACCAAGCGGGATAACCAGGACCTGGGCTATGGCCTGATCTTTATCGTGTTGGGCGGCAGCCTTATCGTTTTGGGGCCGCTGTTGGCTAAACTGTACAGCTAAAAGGGGTGACACTATGAAAATATGGTTAAGCCTGGGGGTCATCATCTGGTTGGGCGTAGCGAGCCTGATGTCTTTCTCGGCGGCCGCCCAGGAACCAGTCCCCACTTTTGAGGATTTCCCGGTCGTAGAGATTTACCAGGGAGCACCAGCGCCGCTTGACTTGGCTGATAAACCGGCTGTCTCTTAAATTTTCATCCTCTCCTTTAAAGTATACGGTAACGAAATAGTGATAAGCAGTTTGAAGTTCAAGGAGCTCGATTCTTCTGCCCACAGGATGGCCCTGGCAGTGGCAGCGGCCCTGTGCGGATTAATCACCATACCCGCCTTGCGGGTAACGCCTCCCCCTGTTCTGGCTCCAGTTGCTGAACCGTCACCTGTCTGGCGAAAGAGGAGTCTCCTGGCTATAGGGGCCGTGTTATTCTTAGGCATCGTGATGGGGGGAGCGTGGTGGGGCTTGGGGCTGCTCTCTTCAACCAACCCGACGCCGCCTACTGCTACAGACGCTGTTGTACTGACCCTCGTCCGTCTCAACACCTACCTGGACGCCTACTGTCACGTCTTTGCCTGTAACCGAAACGTCAGTGCCGGAGGGGATTGTTTATGCTGCCTCGGAAATTCGCAGCGGGCCGGGAGAAGGGTATCCGGCGCTTGGCTCAGTGCCTGCGGGCAACCGGGTGCAGCTAACAGGCCCCAGCGCCGACGGAGACTGACTGCGAATTGAACATCCCGATGGGCCCGGCGGCTATGGTTGGCTGCCGCTGGACTCGATGACCCTGATTGAACCCAGATCTACATTCTGTATGAGAACAGCAAGTGGCAGGTTCAAGAAGATCCCCAGGGCCCGGCGCAACCTTCTTGCTGGGAGGCCGAACAAACGGTCCGACCGGTTCACTGGGCTGGGCGTTGGATAAAGAGCAAGGCTTTAACAACACCGGCCGGGCGCAGCTATTCGAGCATGGTTTGATGTTTAAGGGCAATGGGCCAAAAATGTATGCCTTGTTGGATAACGGGCGTTTTTTAGCCGAGCAAGGCGCGGTGGAATCTGTTTTTCCCGCACCTTCGGCCGGTCATCAACCGACAGGCTTTGAGCCGGACCCTGTCTTTATCCTACTCTGGGAACAATTGGGTAAAGGCGAAACGGCGCTTTGGTGTATCCCCTGGGTGCGACTATCACTGACCGCAATTATGCTCGCCAGCCCTTTGAACGCGGCTTTATGTTTTGGTGGGAAGCGCTGCAAGCTCCTCAGCCCATCTGGGTCATCTACACCCCCGATCCCCTCGCCACCGCTGGTGAGACCTGGACCAGGCACGACAACCGCTGGCAGGTGGGCCAGCCGGAGTATCCCGCTGATTGTCCTCAGGCCGGCCCGCCCCTGGGACCCAAAAATGGTTTTGGCTTGGTGTGGTGCTACGAGGCTGGGGTCAAAGCACAGGTGGGGCAGCCGCGCGATCAGGAGTTCGGTTCGGGCAATATGTTTGCTAAAGGCGCGGCGCAATTCTTCCAGGGTGGCATGATACTGGAAAATCCGGCCGGTCGGCAAGTCTGGGCGTTTATTACTTGATTAGCCAGCGAACTAAAGAGGCGTTGTTGGCTAAGAAAAAGGCTGGGGTCAAGCTGGGTCGACCTCGAGGGACTGGCAAAAGCAAGCTAGACAAATACCGTCCAGAGATTAAAGCCTTACTGGCCAATGGTTCCACCCAAAAATTTATCGCTCCACGCTACAACACCACCGAAGCTAATCTGAGCCGGTGGATGAAAAAATATAACCTCCGCCGAAAGAGAGGGTAAGTCCCTCAATCTGTTTGGATCCTTAACGTATATAACGCACGAAATTGGGAGACGCCCTGCTTTGGCCTCACGAGGAAAGGAGGTCTGTGGCGTTTTACATCGGTCGTGATGACCGGTGTTTCCGGTTCTTTTTGTAGCAAGGCAACGGCGATGGGTAAGGTTTTTAGGTGGGCCATAAATTTGCCAGCCTCTGAGTCCAGGCGACACGCTTGCCAGCGCCAGTTAGCTCCATCCCAGGTGTACAGATCCAGGGCGTGGGCCTCAGTTTTTGTAGGACTGGGTATATTCAACAGAGCTTCACTCGGGGTTGCCCCTTCTAACTCAAAATGATAAATGGCGCTCTGTAGACTAAGGTTGGGTGGAAGTTGGGCCACGGCGGTTGCCATCTCCACTTCACCTTCTGCCCCTTTGACCCGCCGTTGGTCTGTAGAAACAGCGCTGGCCTTGAGTTGCACCGGGCTGCTCAATCCCTCGGGCGGCAGAGTCAATTCTGTCCCATCATTCAGTTTAAGGGTACCGCCTTTGGTAAGGTCAATGGCGACAAAATCGCCGGGTGACTGGCGACCCCACCCCCAAAAGAGCGCCAGGGCAATTACGACAACTATCAGCAAGCCGGCGGCAATATATCAGCGTCTAACCAGGCAATCTTGACTTTTGGTTGAATTTTTATCAGTGGTTTGGTGATATTTCTGTTGTCGTTATTGAGTTTCCCACGGTTTAAGCAATCCGGTCTCGGTAAGGTTATTTCCGACGAGGTGAATGTCTGGGTGATCTGGGCTTCATTGGTATTGCCAAGGATTATCTCCGCTTACTGATCCCCCATAAAGGTAGTAAAAATTTTCCCTGCGTCACATATCACACGTCTCAGCGTAACCCGAATCTCATTCCATGCTTCTTAAAAACCTCTTTCCGAAAAATCGGGCTGTAACGCAAATAGACCCCCAGTTTGTACAGCGAGCGCATATTGGTCTTCAAATCAAAGGCCCGGCGGACCAATGAGCCGAAGCTGTTGTAGGTCGAGCGCAGATGCCAGCAGGCGGCGGTTAGCTCCTCCGGCGACATGTTTTTGGGCTGGAAAGCCGCGTAGTTGAAGCGATACTCCGGGTGCAGCCACCATTTACCGTCGTAGAGTAGGCGGTTTTCGGCGGCGAGTTTTTGGTATAACGGCGTGCCGGGATAGGGGACGAGGATATTGAACGCGGCCAGGGGAAACTTGTTCTCCCAGGCAAATTCCAGCGTCTGCTCGATGGACTCGCGGGTATCGTGGTCGTGGCCCAGGGTGAAAGCGGCCCAGAGTTGGATGCCGTAATCGCGAATGATTTCCAACTGCGGTTTGTAATCGTTGAAACCGCCGATAAAATTGGGTGACTTTTTCATCCAGCGCAGGCTGTGCGGGTTGATCGACTCAAAGCCGACGACCATGCCGATGCAGCCGCTTTTGACCATCAACCTCATCAGTTCCCGGTCCTGGGTCATATCAATGCTGCCCTGCGACACCCAATGGACTTTGAGCGGAATAAGCGCCCGGCAGAGTTCCTTAGCCGCTTCAAAATTGGAGAGAATATTGTCGTCCACAAAAAAGATGATCTGCCGTTCCGCCGCCTCGATTTCCTGCACTACTTCCCGCACGTCGCGGCAGTACTGAGTTTTATCAAAAAAAGTGCTGACCGCGCAGAAAGTGCAGGCAAAACGACAGCCCCGGCTAAACTGCATCAGGGTGATCGGCAGGTAGCCTTTGCCTTTGAAAATGTCACGGCGGGTCAGCGTGCCCGGCTGCGGCGGCCCGACCGGGGCCTGGTAGAGCGGCTTCAGCCGCCCTCGCCGCGCATCCTCAATTACTTCCCGCCAGCGAAATTCGGCATCGCCGACATAAATCGAGTCGGCGTTGGGCTGCACTTCCTCCGGGATGAGCGTCGGCTGCATGCCGCCCATAATCACGGGCACGCCGCGCTGGCGGTACTCGGCGCTGATCTCGTAGGCCCGGCGGGCGGTGTAGGTTTCGACGGTAATAGCCACTAAGTCGGTCGGCTCGTCGTAGGGGATGGTCTCGAGCCGGTCGTCGTACAGCACAATCTCCACGTCGGGCGGGGTCAATCCGGCCAGAACGCCCAATTGCAGCGGCTCCATCCGCCCTTCGTCCACATACAGGCTGTGCTCCAGGCGGCCGATGTTGGGTTTTATCAAAGTAAGTTTCATAATCCCCTAAAAATTTACGATTTCAGATTTACGATTTACGATTAAAACTTTAAATGGCAATTCCAAAATCGTAAATCTCTTTGTTCTCCCCCAACTGTCGTCCTTGTTTTCGTAGAATCTCGTTACGCGAAACAAGATTGGAGGCCAGGTGCAAACCCAGCCGGTATGGGTCGCGACAGTTGGTTTTGAAATCGAGCGCCCGTTTAAAAATTGAACTGTACGCGTTGAACTGTTTCCGGGCGTGGAAACAACCCTCGGTCAATTCTTCAGCGGTCATGCCGCGCGGGTGAAAGGCGGCCTCCCCGTAGGTGTAATCAGGAGCCAACCACCAGCGATCATAAATCAGCCGGCCCTCAGCGCGGAGACGCTCATACAGTTTAGCCCCCGGCATGGGTGTCAGCGGGTTGAAGTTAGCCAGGTAGAAGTTGTGGCGGATAGCAAACTCGACGCTGCGCTCGAAGGAGTCCGGTGTATCGTGGTCGTAACCAAACACAAATGAGCCGTAGATCATAATGCCACGATCGCGGAATTTCTGGACGGAGGTGGCGTAATCGCCGTATTTGAGGTTCCACTTTTTTTTCATTTGGGCCAAGTTGTGCTCGTCGAGCGACTCAAAGCCGATAACGGCGGTGGTGCAGCCGCTTTGCTCCATCAATCTGAGCAGTTCCTCATCCTGAGCCACATCAATGCTAACCTGGCACGACCAGCGAATTTTGAGCGGGATGAGCGCCCGGAAAAGTTCTTTGGCTTTGGGCACATCCACAAAAATATTGTCGTCCACCAGAAAAATATGGCGACGCCCGCTGGCCTCGATGTCGGCTACTACCTCCGGCACAGGTCGCTGGCGCAGGTTGAACCCATAAAAAGCATGGATCGAGCAGAACTCGCAGGCAAACCGACAGCCCCGGCCATATTGGATCAGCGCCGCCGGAGCATAGCGCTTGCCCTGAAAGATACGGCGATCTGGCTTGATCCCGCCAAGCGCCGGATAATCCGGCTGGCGATAGATGCGCTGCAGCCGCCCGGCGCGAGCATCCTCGACCACCCGCGGCCACAAGCCCTCGGCATCGCCGATAACGGCGGCATCGGTGAATTGGAGCGCCTCGTCGGGCAGAAAAGTGGGATGGTAGCCGCCCATAACCACCGGCACACCCTGCCGCCGGAACTGGGTCGCTATCTGGTAGGCTCGCCGGGCGTTGTAGGTTTCAACGGTCAGAGCGACGAGGTTGGTCGGCTCATCGTAGGGGATGGCTTCCAGGCGCTCGTCATAGAGCACGGTTTCCACATCGGGCGGGGTCAGGCCGGCCAGGACAGCAAAAACCAGCGGCTCCATCGCATCGGCAGAACGCATATCGGCCATGTTAGGGCGAATGAAGGTGATTTTCATGGAGGACAGTATAAAAGTAAACAGTAGCCAGTAGTCAGAATTACATCTGTTTACTGCCATTGCCCACTTTGATTAGTCTTCAAATACGGCTCCAGCCGAAGCTGGGTCGAAACCGTCAGGCCAGATTGTCGTGCCGTTGTATTTGGCGCTGCGCAGCATGGTTTCACTCAAATCGGTTTCCTTGAGGTCGGCCCCACGGAGATCAGCTTTGACCAGCCCGGCGCCGGTCAGAATGGCTCCGCGCAGGTTGGCCCGGCGCAGGTCCGCTCCCCCCAACATCACTTCGCTCAGATTAGCGCCGCTCAAGTTGGCCTCAACCAGGTCAGCGCCCATTAGATTCATCCCGGTCAGGTCGAGGCCGCTCAAATCGGCCCCGTTGAGTTGAGGTCGCTTGGGATAGGCGGAGGTAACAACTTTTTCAACTTGTTCGCGTGATACTTTCTGACTCATCAGCGTTGCCCTTTCAACCCAACCATTAAAAGTTGATAGTTGGTATAACTTCGGTTATACTACTGCTTATGAAAACAGCTATTTCTATTCCTAACCCTATTTTTGAAGCTGCTGAGCAATTAGCCAAAGAACTGGGCATGTCGCGCAGCGAGTTATATACTACGGCCATCGCCGCTTTTGTTGAAGCCCATCAGGGCGAGAACCTGACCGAAAAGCTCAACCAGCTTTATGCCGAAGAAGTGTCAACACTTGACCCCGTTCTAGCTAGAATGCAAACGGCTTCGCTGGACGGCGAACCTTGGTAATCGAGCGCGGCGAAATCTGGTGGGCATCCCTGCCGGAGCCGATGGGTTCCGAACCCGGTTTCCGCCGGCCGGTGCTTATCATCCAATCTGACGATTTTAATCGCAGCCGGATTAATACCGTTATCGCCGTCGTTATCACCTCCAATACCAGGCTGGCTGAAGCGCCGGGTAATGTTTTTCTGCCGCAACACGTGGCCGGTCTGCCTAAAGACTCGGTGGCCAACATTTCGCAGGTGATTACGCTTGACAAGAGTTTTCTGACCGAGCGAGTCGGCTTGCTGTCTCCAGAGTTTATTCACCGGGTTGAAGCTGGACTGCGTTTGATTCTGTCCTTGTAAAAAATCAAGCCGGTATGCCCTTTGCTGCCGCATGCTGCCCCAGAAACCAATCACAATTGTAATAGTCGCGCAGGTGATGGGCGTAAAAACGGTAGCCCAGATTCGCCGCCAGCGACAGCGGCAGTTGGATGCGCGCGCCAAGCAGCCGTTGGGCAATCGAGCGGTAGCTGTAGGTTTTTTTCCAGGCCCACTCTGCGCCGATCAGAAGTTCGGCGGGGCTGAGCTGGCACGGTTGGTAGACTACATGCTGACCGTCGTAAAGCGTCCAATCCTCGGTCAGAATCCGACCTTCCGCCTTGAGGCGCTGAAACAGTGGTGTGCCAGGGAAAGGAGTCAGGATGGCGTAGCGGGGCAGGTCAATTTTGGCGCTGAGGGCAAAGTCAACGGTGGCGGCAAAGGTATCGGCGGTGTCGTGGTCAAAGCCAAAGACGAAGCAGCCCTGGATGCCGATGCCGCGCGCGTGCAGTTCTCGCACCACTTCGTAGTAATCCTGGCGCAGATTGAAGCCTTTGTGCGTTTCGGCCAGCGCCTGCGGCGAGAGGGACTCAAAGCCGAGCAGCAGCCCCCGACAGCCGCTGCGGGCCAAAAGATCGAGCAAATCAGGGTGGCGAATGATGGTGGTGGTGACCAGCCCGCCCCAGGTGATTTTGAGCGGAATCAACGCACTGAACAACTCCCTGGCGTACTCCAAATCGGCAATGAGGTTCAAATCCAAAAAGATCAGCCGCCGGGCGCGCATGTGGCGAATTTCGGCCACCACTTCGGCCACGGGGCGCTGCAAGGGGCGACGCCCCCAGGCAGTGGGAACAACGCAAAAGTCGCAGGAGTGGACACAGCCGCGGGTGGCCTCGATGGTGTGGGTGATGGTAAAGCGACTACCCGGCAGCAAATCGCGCCGGGCAAAGGGCAGGCCGGCCAGGCTCAAGGTGGGTGACTGGTCGTAGCGAGGCTGCATCTGCCCGGCCACAAAATCGCGCAGCAGGCGCGGCCAGCTTTCCTCGGCGTAACCGACCACCACCGAGTCGGCGTGGCGGGCGGCTTCGGCGGGCATGAGCGTCGGGTGGACGCCGCCCAGCACCACCGGCATCCCCCGTCGCCGGAAATGATCGGCCAATTCGTAAGAACGGGGGGCCGTGCCGGTAATGGCGCTGATACCAATCAGATCGGCTGACAAATCGAGATTGATTTCTTCAATCCCTTCGTCCAGCAGGGTTACTTTCGCGTTGAGTTCCGGCGGAATCAAGGCAGCCAGGGTGGTCAACGTGAGCGGCATGTAACGCAGAGATTTTTTCCATGCGCCGGTGCGGTGGCGATAGAGCGGCCCGCGCGGGGAAATGAGGGCAATACGGAGTTTGGGTGGTGAAGGTTGATTAAGGGTAGTCATAAGCAACATTGACGCTCTTTTCAGAATAGGGAACTGAAGGAACTGAGGGAACTGAGGGAAAATAAGTTCCACTAGTACACTTGGGCGGAAGTAAGTTTACAGTTTGTAGTGGCGACTTTAGTCGCTTAACCTGCCCAAAACGACTAAAGTCGTCACTACGATCTGTAGGGTCATTTACGCCGCGTTGTACTAGTGGTCAGTCAATGTTAATTTGATGGGTTGTAGTAGCGACTTCAGTCGCTTAACCAGGCTAAAAAACGACTAAAGTCGTCACTACGAACTTATCATTTTTACATAGACAAAGCACTAGTTCCCTCAGTTCCTTCAGTTCCTTTCTTTATAATTTTAGCCTGCCAGGTTACTCATAAGCAAAAGCCTGTTCAAAAAATTTGAGGACTCTGTCCGAATACTCGGCCTCGTGGCCGGTGATGGGGTTGACGTGTCCGCCGGTCCGGTCAATAATCCACAGCTCTTTGGGCCGCTGAGCCGCATCGTACATTGCCTGGGCATACCTCGCCGGAAATAAACTGTCGTCGGCCCCGTGGATAATCAAAACGGGCCGGGCGGGCATCATTGCCAAATCACGAGTCGAATTGATCTGCGACGCAGTAACGCCGGTTCTGAATTCGGCCAGGGCAATAATTAAAGGGGCAAAAGGCCATTTGGGCAGCAGGGCAAACTTGTTAAAAGACTCCTCAACCACTCTGGCCAAGCTGCTGTAACTGCTTTGAATGACCAGGGCTTCCAGGCGGGGATCATCCGCTGCTGCCCGCACCACCGCTGCCCCACCCAACGAGTGCCCCAACGCGCCGATATGCTCAATTTCGGGCAGGGCCGCCAGGTAATCTACCGCCGCCTCTACATCCAACGCCTCCCGGCCGCCATAGCTGACTATTGTCCCTTCGCTCAAGCCGTGGCCGCGCAAATCGAGCAGCAGCAGATGGTAGCCGGCCCCGGCTAGAACAACGGCCTGGGGAATCAGGTAGGCCCGGTTGGCGTGAATGCCATGCACCAAAATGATGGCCTCGGGCCGGGTTCCCGGCACATACCAGGCCGACAGCTTGAGACCGTCGGCGGTGATTAAAGTGACATCCTGGTAAGACATGCCCGGCAATTTGCCGATGTCGCGGTTCCGGCCCGGCGTGGTCAGTTGAACCACCTGAAGATAGACAACTCCCACTGCCAGCACCAGCAGGATGAGACTCACTGAAATCAGAACGAACAGAACCGATTTTAAGCAGCTTCGACCCGGCCGACCTCTTTTGAGGTTGTTTTTCTGAACAGGGCTGGACTTCATCAATAATGACAGCAGATTGGAGCAAAAGCCCCCTCAGTTCCCATAGTTCCCTCAGTTCCTACGATTCCCCTTGCTTTCTTCTTTAGCTCGCTGCCGTTCCAGCCGGCGCTGCTGGCGAGCCTCGGCTTCGGCCCAGCGGCGGCGCTCCTCGTCGGTTTCCAGAATGAGCCGGGGGACTTCGGTGGGCCGGCCCGCGTCGTCGAGGGCGATGTAAACCACAAAGGCGCTGTTGGTGTGGGTCTGCTCACCGGTGAGGACGTTTTCGGCCACCACCCGCACCCCTACCTCCATCGAGGAACGCCCCACCCAGTTTAGGCTGGCGTAAAAGGAAACCAGATTACCCACCTGCACCGGCGAGTGAAAGGTCATCGAGTCAATGGCGATGGTGACCACCTGGCGTTCGGCGTGACGAATGGCGCACAAAGCGCCGGTTTCATCTACCAACCGCATAATTTCACCGCCATGCACACTGCCCATAGGATTGGTATGATGGGGCAGCATCAGCTGGTTAAGGGTTATTTGACTGTCTTTAACACGTTTGTCGGGCATTAACGCTTTCATCCTTTTTAGTCGGGGAGTAGGGAGTAAGAGTTCTTCTATCTTCTATCCTCCATCTGCTATCCTCTATCTGCCTCACTCCGGCGCCAAGGCTCCAGACCAGGCTTCAAAGGGTCGGCCGCGCCGCTCATCGTCCTTAAAAAAGGCCAGGTAGGTCATCACATGGTGGCCGATAAATTCTTGCTCCATGGGCTTGGCTTTGGCCAGTTCGTGGACCTGCCGCCAAGTACCGGAGTTAAAATATATCTGGTTGACATATTTGCCGCGCAGATTGGAGTAATAAGTATCCAGGGGCGACACTTCGTAATGGTGAGTGTGGCCGTTGACGATGTAACGCGCGGTACGGTCTTTAAACGCTGCTTCAGCCAACCCATTTTGATAATAGCTGGTACCTGCCCGCGCCAGCCGGTCTTGCACCCAGGTGACCACCTTGCTGGCAAATTTAGTCGAAACGCCTTTGGAAAATTTCAGCACCCACTCCAACTTGTCCACACTATCCAACGGATTGCTTTTGTTGTCATGGGCGCGCACAAAGGGCAAATCAATAAAATCATCCACCAGATCATCCCAAATTCGCTTCACTTGTCTGACCAGCACGGGGTCCTGGCAGGTCCTCTGCAAGGTTGCATTCACCCAGACCGGGGCGATGAGGGTGGGACGAACATTGTCAATCTCTTTCAGCCCATCAACACAGGGCTGCGGTAGCTTGTCGCCCAGCCGGGCAAAGACTTCGGTCGAGAAGCGGTTGAGCAAATCCACCACCACGGCATCACCCAGCGAGGAAGCGTCACGGTCGCCTTCAAAATTGTAGGGGTCGAAAATGTCGCCGTGCCGGGCAAAAACGCGATGCTGTTTGTAGATGGCCTGGAGCAGGGGCGATTCGGCGGGGTCGTGCGGAAATGGCTCCTGAGCCGGGTTGCTCAGGCCAATGGCCTCGACCACACTCTGCCGGATGGCATCGTAAGTCGGTCCCGGCAAATGATAAAACCAATCGTGATTGCCGACCATGTAATGAATGCGCACCTTGACCGGAACCCGTCCCGGCGCATCCGGTTCCCACTCCACGCTGGCCGGTTTATCGGCGGCAGTGGCCGGAGGGATGGTGATAGTTTTGCCGTTGTTAAGGGTGCGTAAAATCGCCAGCGAGGTACTGTTGCGTTGAAGAATGGCCTCGTTAATGGCCCGAATTTTCTCGCTAAACAGGTCGCTCTCGGGGTTGTCCCAGGGACGCACGTAGCCCGGTTCGCCGCGCCTGGCTTCGAGCCACTTGGTGGAGCGAATCACGTCCAGAATATCGCCCAGCAGCAGGATGTCCAGTTCCTCGATGGGGCGATAGGTTCCATCCGCCCGCCACGAGGCATCGTAGGCCAGATCGCGGAGGCGGGAACGAAAGACCCGAAACGCACCTTCTTTGATCGTTTCGCCCGAAGTGCCGTCGGTGAGATGGAGATCACTGATGATGACAAGCATGTTGACCTACCTCAAAAAATAGGATGATGAAAGACTGGAAGGTTGGAAGGCTGGTTAGCTTTGACCAATCTTCCAGTCTTCCAACCTTCACACACTTTTAAGTTTAGACCTTATCCGACGCTAACATCTCTTTGATCAAATTAGCCAGGGTGCGCCGGGTGTCGCGGTCAATTGCGCCGCGCATGGCTTCGTCAAAACGGTGGGCGCGCTCTTTTTCCTCGTAGAAAAAAGCCAGGTCGGGTAGAATGCGCATCACTTCCCGGCAGAGCGCCTGCAAGCGGGTCAAGCTGCTCAATTCGTTTAAACCGCTGGCCTGGAGCCGTCGGATTTCTTCGACCAGCCGCTCGATTTCACTTTTCCAGGTGTCAACCCGGTCTTCATTTTTAACATAGGATTTGGCGTCACCCACCAGGAGGGTTTGCAACATATCCTGCTCGGCGGCGGCCAGGGAGTCGCCATTTTCCAGTTTGGCTACCACCGGCCAGAGATGTTCGTTAAGTCGGGCTTGCAGAGTTTCGCGGGCTTGGGCATCCAATTGACTCACCTGGGCGATAGCGGCCTGGATGGCCACGCTGTTTTCGGCTTTAAGCGACTGCTCGGCAGCAGCCAGGGTTTGGTCAATCTGGGAAATCACATCTGGCATAGTAGCCATAGCAAAGTCTCCTCTCTTGAACTGACATATAAGGTTGCGTTTACGATACCGAATTATTGGGTGAATGTCAAGCCTTAAGTGGTTGCCAACCGGATTAAAGTTTTTTGATCATCTCGCTTATGCGGTGGTATAATCAGCCCCGGAAGGAAGGATGCGATGCCGGTAGATTTGTATGTGGGGCCGCGCCCCCGGCGGACGGGCCGGGTACTGCTGTTGGTTGTGGCCCTGGTAGTACTGGCCTTGCTATTGGCCTGGCAGCAAGGCTGGTCTCCCGATCAAGCCCTGGCCCAGTTTGGTCAGGATGTGCTACAACGCGCTCCGCTGCCCCTGCCCCAACCGGCTATTTCGCCTATCGAATCAAAAACCGGGCCGGTGGTGGTGGGCAACACCACCGTCGTCGAACGACCCGAAAGCGAAGCCTACACCGCCCCGCTCTACGCCTCCACCGCTGCTGATGGCACGGTTCCCTGGCCCAATGTGGCCGGGCGGACCAAAGTGTTGACCTATGTGGTCCAGGAGGGCGATACGCTGTGGAGCATCGCCGTCCAGTTTGAATTGGATTTGGACACCTTACGCTGGTCAAACCCCAGCCTGGAGCGCAACCCCGACCTCCTGCCTGTCGGCACAGAGTTGATCATTTTGCCGGTGCCGGGCGTCTACCACCTTGTCAGCGAGGGAGACACCCTGGAGTCTATAGCTGCCCAATACGGAGTGGCTGAAGATGACATTAGCAGCTACCCGCCCAACGGCCTGTATCCGCCCTATAAATTAAAAATAGGGCACGGTTTGATTGTCCCCTTTGGCCGCAAGACACAACCTTAAACCTTTCTTGCGGCTTTATGTCGCCTGAGGGTAAAGTTTTCGGTACTTGCTGCCGGTTCCCCTTGGTCTGAGCTTTAAGTTGAGTAAGAGGCTGCAACCCCTCCATAACCCTGGACACATCAACGCCAAAATCAATCAGGTAAGCGATTTCGTTGATACCGATGTTTTGATTTTTATGAAAAGCTCAAACATCTTTCTCAATATTGTTGTCATTGTTTGTGGGGTGACCGCATCCATTGAGCAGTTAAACCCATGGCCAAAACTATAGGAAGCTGGGAGCGGGGCTGAATGTTCGGCTGCCACTGCCTTGAATAGCGAGGATCAGATTATGCCGGAAAGACTCAAAGACATCTTTTTTACCAACGCGTTTATCGAACAATTGGGCCAGGCCATCAGTCAGGTCTACCCAAAGTTCGATCAAAAAGCGTTCACCTGCCTGGTTTTCGATGACGTCTGGACGACCAGGGAACTTAAAGCGAAAATGCGCCATCTGACCCACTGCCTGCGGGCTACTTTGCCAGATGACTATCCCCAGGCACTGGAGATTTTGGTCAAAGTCGCCCCCTCCTTTAATGGGTTCGATGCGCTGGTCTTCCCGGATTATGTGGAATGTTATGGCCTGGATGAGTGGGATTTATCCATGCCGGCCCTGGCCGTATTCACCCAACAAGGCTCTTCCGAATTTGCGGTGCGCCCTTTTCTGCTGAAAGACCCCCAGCGAGCGATGACTTACCTGTCCACCTGGGCCGGGTCTGAGAATCATCATCTCCGCCGTCTGGCCAGCGAAGGCTGCCGCCCGCGCCTGCCCTGGGCGATGGCCCTGCCGGCCTTCAAAAAAGACCCCAGCCTCATCCTGCCCATTTTGGAAAAACTCAAAGCCGATGAGTCGGACTACGTGCGCAAAAGCGTAGCCAACAATTTGAACGATATTTCTAAAGACCATCCCGAGCTGATGTTGGATATCTGTACACGCTGGTATGGGGTGACCCGCCAGACGGATTGGATTATCAAACATGCCTGCCGGAGCTTGCTCAAAGCCGGCCACGAGCGGGCGCTGCGGCTGTTTGGCTTTGCCGGTCAAACGGGCCTGAGCCTTGCCAGTCTGACCCTTGACAAAACGGCTCTGTCCATTGGCGAAACACTGAGTTTTACCTTTGAACTGAGCGTAGAGGCTGCAGCGCCGCAGCAGGTTCGGCTGGAGTACAAGGTGTACTTTGTCAAAGCCAGCGGCAAATTTTCGCCCAAAGTTTTTCAAATTAGAGAAGGCATCTTTGAGCCGGGCAGTCACCTGATTTCCAGGAAACATTCGTTTGAGGACCGTACGACCCGTCAACACCATCCGGGGCCGCACCGAATTTCAATAGTGGTTAACGGGGCCGAGATGGCGGCTGCATCTTTTGATGTGGTTTAGGTTAACCACTCAGCCAGTCAATTGCAAACAGATTTTGGCCGGGATTAGAACGGCCAGAAATACCGCCTGGGAACAGACGACCCAGAGGAATTAGTTCAAGCGGTGCAAAACAGGCTATGAATTAGCTTGGGACTTGCTTTCTGCTCGATTTCTGTCCTCTGGCTCAAGCGGGCAGTGTGTCCGGCAAAGCAACGAAGTTAGAGTTGACGGTATCACCGTAACTGACGTACAATTGCCTCCGCATAAGCAAACTACAAAAGTGAGGTCTCTATGAGCATCATACTCAAATCGCTCCCCAAGAACGAAAAAATCGGCATCGCCTTCTCTGGCGGGCTCGATACCTCGGTCGCCGTCACCTGGATGAAGGAGAAAGGCGCGCTGCCTTATGCCTACACCGCCGACCTTGGCCAGCCGGATGAAACCGACCTCGAAAGCATCCCCGAGAAGGCCAGGCAGCATGGAGCAGTGAAGGCTCGCCTGGTTGACTGCCGAAAGGAGCTCGTGTCCGAAGGGTTGGGGGCATTGATGTGCGGGGCCTTCCATATCATCACCGGCGGGAAGAAGTACTTCAACACCACCCCCCTCGGCCGGGCGGTCACCGGCACCCTCCTGGTGCGGGCCATGTACGAGGATGGCGTTGGCATCTGGGGCGACGGTTCCACCTACAAAGGTAACGATATCGAACGCTTCTACCGCTACGGCCTTTTGGCCAATCCCCGCCTCAGGATCTATAAGCCCTGGCTCGACGAGGAATTTGTGCGGGAGCTTGGCGGGAGGGCCGAGATCAGCGCCTGGCTCAAGGTGCGCGGCTACGACTATAAGATGCCGGCCGAAAAAGCCTATTCTACCGACGCCAATATCTGGGGCGCAACCCATGAGGCAAAGCACCTGGAGTTTCTGAACACAAGCGCTCATATCGTCTCGCCAATTATGGGGGTCAAGTTCTGGGACGAGTCGGTTGAGGTAAAGACGGAGGAGGTGACGATTGCCTTTTTTGAGGGCCTCCCGGTTGCCATCAACGGCCAGGAGCTCGATCCGGTCGCCCTGGTGCTCGAGGCCAACCGCATCGGGGGTCGTCACGGGCTTGGGATGTCTGATCAGATCGAAAACCGCATCATCGAGGCCAAGAGCCGGGGCATCTATGAGGCGCCGGGGATGGCGCTCCTGCACATCGCCTACGAGCGCCTCCTGTCGGGGATCCACAACGAGCATACCCTTGACAACTACTTTACCATGGGGCGCAGACTCGGCCGATTCCTCTACGAGGGGCGCTGGTTTGACCCGCAGGCCCTGATGATCCGCGAGAGCTTGCAGAAGTGGGTTGCGCGGGTGGTTACCGGGAGCGTTACCCTGGAGCTGCGCCGTGGGGACGACTACACCATCCTGAATACCGAAAGCCCGAACCTCACCTACAAGCCAGAACGGCTGACTATGGAGCGCTCGATTGCTGAGTTTGGACCCGCCCAGGAGGCCGGTGAGGCGCCCTTTGGGCCGGAGGATCGGATTGGCCAGCTCCATATGAGGAATCTCGACATCGTTGACACCCACGAGAAGCTCGTCGTTTATAGCCGCTCAAGGCTCATTGATCTCGGCTCCGACAACGGGGTCTTCTTCCTCCCCGACGCGCCGAGCGAGAAGCGCTCCCCAGGCGAGCCATCGTAAAGTATGGAGGTCGGCTCTTGAGTAAAACATCGAACGGAGGGCAGGAAGGTAAACAATGGTACACCCTTGTGTCTGTCGTGAGGCGCTGCAACACTCCTTTTCCCCGTACCGCCAACCGGCAATTCTGTCCGCTGGCTGCACGAGCAAGCCACCGGTCTTCAATTTTGAGAGGTGATCTCTTTATGGTTACACTCAAAGGATGAGTTTAATCACCCTGGAAAATATTTCCAAACAGTATAGCGAACGTCTCTTGTTAGACCGGGTCGGTCTACAGATCAACGAAGGCGACCGGATCGGACTGATTGGGATTAATGGGAGCGGTAAAAGTACCTTTTTGCGTCTGGTGGCGGGACTGGAAATACCGGATAATGGCAGCATCGTGGTCCGGGGTGGCATCCAAATCCAATATTTGCCCCAGGAACCGGACTTGAATGACGAGCTAACTGTACTGGCGCAGGTATTTGACAGCGACTCACCCCCGGTGCGCCTGCTGCGTGATTACGAATGGGCCAGCCAGCAGTTGCAGCAGCAGCCGGACAGCGTCTATTGGCAGGAGCAACTGACTGCTCTGAGTGACCGGATGGAACACAGCGGCGGCTGGGCTGCTGAGGCCAACGCCAAAGCAATCCTGACCCGGCTGGGGATTACTGACTTTGCCGCGCCGATAGCTACTTTGAGCGGTGGTCAGCGCAAAAGGGTCGCCCTGGCTCGCGCCCTGATTGACCGGGCCGATCTGCTGATCCTTGACGAGCCAACCAACCATATTGACGCTGAAACCATCGCCTGGCTGGAAGCGTATCTGCTATCCCAATCTGGCGCACTGTTGATGGTCACACACGACCGCTACTTTCTGGATCGAGTAGTCAACCGGATCATCGAATTGGACCGCCGTCAGCTAGTCAGCTACCCCGGCAACTACAGCCAATATTTGGAACTAAGCACGGCACGGCGGGAAACGCTGGCCTCCGCCGAGGTTAAGCGCCAAAATTTGCTCCGCCGGGAGTTGGAATGGCTGCGCCGGGGGGCACAAGCTCGCAGCACCAAGCAAAAAGCTCGCAAACAGCGGGTCGAAGAGCTACAGCGGTTAGCTTATGACCGAGGCGATCAGATAGTCTCGATGGCCCTGGCGGGTCGCCGATTAGGTAAAAAGGTGCTCCAGGCCCGTGGTCTGAGCAAAACTTTTGAGGGCCGTTTGCTGTTTACGGGCGTCGAATTTTATCTTGAACCGGGTGACCGCATTGGCATTATCGGCCCCAATGGGGCAGGGAAGAGCACCCTATTGAATATCTTAGCTGGCAAAGTTGCGCCTGATACCGGCATGGTAGAATGGGGTGAAACTGTCCATCTGGGCTACTATGACCAGCAGAGCAGCGGCCTGGATGAGTCGCGGCGGGTCATTGATTTCATCGAGCAGGAAGCTCCCCTCATTCGTACTAAAGATGGCAGCCTCATCAGTGCCTTTCAGATACTGGAGTGGTTTCTATTTCCTCGCCCCCAACAGTATGCCTACATCGGCACGTTAAGTGGGGGAGAACGGCGCCGTCTGTACTTGCTCTATAGGCTCATTCACCAGCCCAATGTGCTCTTTCTAGACGAACCTACCAATGATCTTGACATTCAAACTTTGACCGTGCTGGAGGAGTTTCTGGACCACTTCCAAGGTTGCCTGGTTGTCGCCAGCCACGATCGCTATTTCCTTGACCGAACAACTGATTTCCTGGTCAGCTTTGAAGATGGCCGGGTTAGCGCCCGCTACCCTGCGCCGTTTGAAACCTATCTCCAACTTCGGGCTGAGCAGGCGGTTAATGCGCCGTCTCGCGCAGAGACATCCATCGCACACAAAGCCGAAAATAAAGCCCGCCCCCGCAAACTATCCTGGAAAGAGCAGCAAGAGTTAGATGGTTTGGAGCCACGTATTGAGCAGTTGGAAGCACAAAAGGCGGCGCTCCAGGCGGAGATCAACGCCAGCGGCAGCGATTATGTGCGGCTGCAAAGTCTGGCGGAACGGCTGCATGCCCTCGAAGCAGAGTTGGAAGCAGCCGAGGAACGCTGGTTAGAATTATCGGAGGTTATCGATTAGGAGCGCAAAAGCCAAGCTTTTGCGCTCCTGGTTGAACATGCTATACTCAGTAGATCCAATTTTTCACCGTAGCTGGCGCATCCTTATGCGTTAACGGGCGGCATAGGGATGCCGCCTACGGGAAATTTGGATCCACTGATACTGCGCTCCGGTACGGATCTCAACTTCGAGGCAATTTGACATTTGAAAACTCCAGGCAACTTTTTGGGGCGCTTGCTGCTCTTGCTGCTGGGGCTGCTACTGCCGTTACTGGCCTTAGAAATCGGGGTGCGTATGCTCGGTTTGGCCCCGCCGCCCCAACCGAACCCGGCCATCTGGCAGCCTCACCCACTGATGGGCTGGTGGCACATTCCCTACAGCGGCGGCTTGTTTCACAGCCAGTACAACGAGTTTGAAGCCGAAGTCCGCATCAACGCCCGCAGCCTACGCGACCGGGAGATTGGCTACGATAACCCCTCTGGAGCGTTACGGGTTTTGTCGCTGGCCGACTCGTTTGGCGAGGCCCTCCAGGTTAATTTGGAACAGACCTATCACAAGCAGCTTGAAACGTTGCTGACCGACTCATTAAGCCGGCCGGTTGAGGTGATTAATGGCGGCGTCGGCGGCTGGGGGACAGATCAGGAGGCCATTTTTTACGTGGCCGAAGGCTTCCGCTACAACCCAGAGATTGTACTGCTGGCCTTTTTTGTCCGCAATGATACGGTCAATAATTACGGGCCGCTGGAACTGGCCAGCGTGAGCGGGAGCCAGCAAAAGGAGTTTTTTGGCCTGTCGCCGCAGGGGGAGTTGATTCCGCCGAGGGTAAAAGAGGCTGAGGCAGTGCTTTTGAATCACCCTCAACCGGACCATGCCCCAGTTCTGTTGCCTTTAGCCGATGCACTCTGGCAAGGGTCTGCGCTGTATCGTTTGATTGTACCCTATCTGCGTGACATACCGCCGGTGGTTCAGAAGATTGGGCCAAGCGGACTCCTGGGTGGCGAGGGGGTAGTGCGGGCCGGCCATCCTACCACGCCAGTCCACTTTTTTGTCTATCAATCCCCCCCCGATGAGGAGTTTGAAGCCGCCTGGACTTTGACCGAGGCGATTATCAAGCGGCTGCGCGACGAAGTGGAAAACCACGGGGCTAGACTGGTTGTGGTCATCATCGGCGCGCCGGAACAGGTCTACCCGACCGAGGGAGAACGGCTGTTGGCAGCCAATCCCGCCCTGCAAAAATTAAAGCTCGATTTGGAGCTGCCCAATCGGCGGCTGGGAACTTTTTTGGCGACGGAACAGATTCCCTACCTGGATTTGCTGCCAATTTTTCGCCAGGCCGCCAGCGATCCCACCATGCCGCCACTCCATTTTCGCCACGACGGTCACTGGACGGTAGCCGGGCATCGGCTGGCTGCTGAGGCGATCCACAAATTTTTGCTGGACGAGTTAGGCGATCAATTGAAATAAGCCGTGAAGTATAAAGACCTAACAGCTTTTCGCGCAGCATACCTATGAGGTCTGGTTTAGCTGCTAATCCACATAAATATGCTTATAGCGGGTCAGGCCGCCTTGTTTCAGCAAAACAGGGATGACTCGAGCCAGGCGTGCCCGCCTCGCGCCTTGTAGAATTGGGATCTACTGGAATTTTCATAATTAGCGGGTGCATCTATGAAATCCATCAGCCCTGTTGTATAATTCTCCCAAATCTAAAACACAGGCTAGAAATCAAAAAGCAAATGGATCAAGCACATATCAGAAATTTTTGTATCATCGCCCACATTGACCACGGCAAGAGTACTCTGGCCGACCGCTTGCTGCAAAGCACCGGCGCAATTTCGGAGCGGGACATGCAGGAACAAGTGCTCGACAGTATGGACCTGGAACGCGAGAAGGGTGTGACCATCAAGGCTTCGGCGGTGCGCATGCCTTATACCGCCGCCGATGGTCAAAGTTACGAACTGAATCTCATTGACACCCCCGGCCACGTAGATTTTACCTACGAGGTCAGCCGGGCGTTGGCTGCCTGCGAGGGTGCGGTGCTGGTGGTTGACGCCACCCAGGGTATCGAGGCCCAAACCCTGGCCAATTTATACCTGGCCCTGGATTACCAATTGGAAATTGTGCCGGTAGTCAACAAAATTGACCTGGCTTCGGCTCGGCCCGAAGAAGTGGCCCAGGAAGTGGAAGATTTGATTGGGATTGACGCGGCCGATGTGCTGCCCGTCAGCGCCAAAACTGGCCTGGGCGTGGCGGATCTCCTGGAAGCGATTGTAACCCGCGTTCCGCCCCCAGCCGGCAACCCCGACGCGCCGCTACGTGCCCTGATTTTTGACAGCCATTACGACGCTTACAAGGGCGTCATCGCCTATATTCGGGTGGTGGATGGGCAGCTCAAAAAGGGCGATATAGTGCAACTGCTGGCTACCGAGCGCACCCTGGAGCCGCTGGAAATTGGCTTTTTTAAGCCCGGCATGCAGCCCACCGACCAACTTAGTGCCGGCGAAGTGGGTTACATTGCTACCGGCCTAAAAACTATCCGCGATGTACGCGTGGGTGATACGGTGGCCCATACGTTGAACGTTGAACGTTCCACCCCCTCCTCTCCCCTCCCCGTAAACGGGGGGGGGAAGGGGGGGGTAAAACCCCTGCCCGGCTACAAGCCGGTCAAGCCGATGGTTTTTGCCGGTTTTTATCCCACCGAGGCCGAAGATTATAACCTGCTCAAAGATGCCCTGGAAAAGCTGCAACTCAACGATGCTTCGCTGATTTATCAGCCGGAATCGAGCCAGGCCCTGGGGTTTGGCTTTCGGGTGGGTTTTTTGGGCCTGTTCCACATGGAAATCATCCAGGAACGGCTGGAACGGGAATATGACCTGGATTTGCTGGCTACATCGCCCAGTGTAGAGTACGAGGTGGTTAAAACCAACGGCGAAAAAATTCTGATTGACAACCCGGCCGACCTGCCCGATCCGACCCTGATTGACACGATAGCCGAACCCTGGATGCACATCAGTGTCTTTACCCCGGCCGATTACATCGGCCCGATTATGGACATCACCACCCGGCGGCGCGGCGAATTTATCAAAATGGAGTACCTGGACGAAAAACGGGTGCTGATGGAATATTTTCTGCCGCTGTCGGAGATGATTGTGGATTATTACGACCAGCTCAAGAGCGCCACACGGGGCTACGCCTCGCTCGATTATCGCTTTGAGGGCTACCGGCCCAGCGACCTGGTCAAGCTGGATGTACTGGTCAACAGCGACCCGGTGGATGCCCTGAGCATCATCGTTCACCGCGACCAGAGCTATAATCGCGGTCAAAAGCTGGTTAGCAAGCTCAAAGAGGTCATTCCCCGGCAGCAGTTTGTCGTCCCTATTCAGGCGGCGGTGGGCAAAAAGATTATCAGCCGGGCCAATGTCCAGGCCATGCGGAAAGATGTGCTGGCCAAGTGCTACGGCGGCGATATCACCCGCAAGCGCAAGCTGCTGGAAAAGCAAAAGAAAGGCAAAAAGCGCATGAAGATGGTCGGCAGCGTCGAGATTCCGCAAGAGGCGTTTATGTCGGTACTGCGGCTGGGCGAGGAGTAGGCATGATTGCTAAACCCTTATCAAAAGCTACGACAACCGAACTAACCGAGCCAATCACAGGCGAAGCGCTCTTTAAATTGGGCGATATTGGTTCCACCGAATTAATTAAGGGAGAGTTTGTTCGCAATTCCATGGCTGAGATGAAGCGCTTTTCAGTTGGAGATGTGCTGGCTGATGAGAAAGTACTGCTCGGTTTCAGCGTTTTTATAGCAGAGTTGTTTGCGCCTGAGTAAGCTGTTAAAATCAAGAGCAAATTGGATGTTACAAAAATGGTGAATATAGAGATTCCCCAACAGCAGATTAAGGAGTTTTGCCGGCGCTACCGTGTGCGTGAACTGGCTTTATTTGGTTCAGTGCTGCGAGACGACTTCAGGCCCGATAGTGATGTGGATGTGTTAGTTGTATTCGAGCCGGATGTTCAGCTAACTTTGCTAACTCTGAGTGGCATGCAAATTGAGCTGACAGAAATTCTACAACGTTCGGTAGATTTAGTGTTACGCGATGGGCTGAAACCTATAATTCGTGAGGACATCCTATCCAGCGCCAAAACAATTTATGCGCAAAATTGAGTTGTATTTGACCGACATCGTTGAAGCTGCTGACGCTATTGAACGTTTTGTGGATAGGGCGCGGCTTGATGAATTTCTGAACGATGAGAAGGGCCAAAGCGCAGTGCTTCAAAAAATGATAGTCATTGGTGAAGCTGTAGCTCGACTGCCCGATGATTTTCGGAACCGTCATCCTGAAATTGAATGGAGCAAAATTGTCGGTTTGCGCAACATAATTGTGCATGGCTACTTCTCGGTAAATAATTCAATCATTTATGCGACGGCAATGACAGATGTGCCAGAGTTACGTCGCAAAATCGCTCTAATATTGAAGCAGGAATTTGGAAAGCAATTCTAATCTAGAAGGAGGCGTTGCCTTGCAAGAAAAACTTGAAACTTTAAAGGCTAAACTTAAAGATATCAAAAACCTTCAGGCTGCCGAGGCGGTTTTGGGCTGGGATCAGCAGGTCTATATGCCGCCCGGCGGGGCCGAGGCGCGGGCCGACCAGTTGGCTACCCTCAGCAAAATCAGCCACGAAATGTTCACCACTGATGAGATTGGACTGCTCTTGAGTGATTTGGCCGGGGCCGATTTCCCTTACGACTCCGATGAAGCCAGCCTGGTTCGGGTGGTGCAGCGGGATTATGATAAGGCCCGCAAACTGCCCTCCACCCTGGTGGCTGAATTGAGCCGCACCTTCTCTCTGGGCCATCAAATCTGGACCAAAGCCAGAGCTAACAAAGATTTTGCTCACTTTCAGGATATTCTGACTAAAATTGTTGATTTGAATATCCAGGTGGCCGAAGCTTTTGGCTATGAAGATTGCCTCTACGACGCCCTGCTCGACCAATTTGAGCCGGGCATGAAAACGGCGGAAGTTAACCGGGTCTTTAGCCAGCTCAAGGCTGAATTGGTGCCGCTGGTCCAGGCTATCACCGCGCGGGCCGATCAGGTGGACGACTCGGTTTTGAAGCAGGAGTTTGACGAAACCGCCCAGTGGGACTTTGGTCTGATTCCGCTCAAAGCCATCGGCTTTGACCTGGAGCGAGGCCGGCAGGACAAATCCATTCATCCCTTCACTATCAATTTTTCCATCAACGATGTGCGGATTACTACCCGTGTTGACAAAAATCTATTCCCTTCATCTTTGTTCAGTACCCTGCATGAGGGTGGACACGCTATGTATGAGCAGAACAGCGACCCGGCGTTGGAGGGGTCATTTTTGGCCGGTGGAACGTCGCTGGGAGTCCACGAGTCCCAATCTCGCTTGTGGGAAAATGTACTGGGTCGCAGCCGCGAGTTCTGGCAGTTTTATTATCCTCAGTTACAGCAATTTTTCCCAACCCAACTCAAAAATGTCAATCTCGACACATTTTACCGGGCCATTAATAAGGTTGAGCCTTCCTTTATCCGGGTTGAGGCCGATGAAGTAACCTACAATTTACACATCTTTCTGCGGTTTGAGTTGGAGCAAGCCTTGTTAGAAAAACGCCTGGCCGTGGCCGATTTGCCGGAGGCGTGGAACGCCAAAATGCAAGAATCGCTGGGGCTGACTCCGCCGCACGATGGCCTGGGGGTATTACAAGATGTTCACTGGTCAAGCGGGCTAATGGGCTATTTTCCCACCTACACCCTGGGAAATGTGCTCTCCCTCCAATTTTATCAGCAAACACTACAGGACATTCCCAGCCTGCCGGAACAGTTCAGCCGGGGCGAGTTTGGGGCCCTGCTGGCCTGGTTCAAGGACAAGATTCACCGGCATGGCCGCAAATTTACCGCCAACGAGTTAGTCCAGCGCATCACCGGCGCTGACAGCATCCAGGCCCAGCCCTACCTGGATTACATTAAACGCAAATACCGCGAAATTTATGGCTTATGAAGAGGCGCTGAAACGAAGCGATGGAGAGGCGATAAGAGAAGAGGAGGGGAAAATTATCCTCGCCTCCTCGCCTCCTCGCCTCCTCGTCTCACCCCTGCTCGTCATTGTCGGCCCGACCGCCGTCGGTAAAACAGCTTTTTCCCTCCAAATTGCCCAGGATTATAACGGCGAAATCATCTCGGCCGATTCGCGCCAGATTTATCGCGGGCTGGACATCGGCGCGGCCAAAGCCACACCGGAGGAACAAGCGCTTGCCCCGCACCACCTGCTCGATATTGTTCCCCCTGACGAAATTTTAACCCTGGCTGATTTTCAAGAACGGGCCTATGCCGCCATTGAAGCTATCCACGCCCGGCAGCGTTTACCGATTTTGGTCGGTGGGACCGGCCAGTGGGTGCAGGCCGTTGTTGAAGGCTGGGGTGTGCCCCGCGTTCCGCCCGACCCGGAGCTGCGGGCCGCGCTAGAAGCCGAAGCCGAGGCTATCGGCTCAACGGCTTTTCATGCTCGCCTGGCTGCGGTTGACCCCCAGGCGGCCCAAAAACTCGATCCTCGCAATGTGCGCCGGGTGATTCGGGCGCTGGAGGTTTACTACAAAACCGGCATTCCGATTAGCCAGCATCAACACAAAACCACTCCGCCTTATCATATTTGGCAGCTTGGCTTGACCATGCCCCGTGAGGCGCTCTACCGGCGCATTGACCAGCGGATTGAACACATGCTGGAAATGGGCCTGGTGGCCGAAGTAGAGCGGCTGGTGGCAGCCGGTTATGGCTGGGAGTTGCCCGCTATGTCTGGCTTGGGTTATCGCCAGATAGGGCAGTATTTGCGGGGCGAGCTTAGCCTGGAAGAGGCTGTCGCCCGCATCAAAAAAGAGACACGCCGGTATGTGCGCCAGCAGTACAACTGGTTCCGGCTGGATGACCCCCGCATAAAGTGGGTTAAGGTAGACCGAGAGCCAGAGAAAGAATACGAGGAAATAAAGAATTTTTTAGACGAGGTTATGAGAGAGGAAGCAAAACAAGAATTTAGAAATAAGAAGTGAATTAAGCTTGATTGACCAGCTCAAGCTCTTTTTTCTTATTTCTTATTTTTATATCTTCAATATTTGCTCTTTGAGATAGCTGTTATCAATAGGCAGGGTGAAGGTAAACGTGGTACTTTGACCCTCTTCACTTTCGGCAAAAATTTCTCCGCCGCAGACATTCACCATGCCTTTGGCAATGGATAGCCCCAGGCCAATGCCTCCATGCTCACGGGTAAGCGATTTTTCTACTTGATAAAAACGCTCAAAAACACGGTTCAGGTCCTTTTTGGGGATACTGATACCTGTATTGGTGACAGAAATCGTCATCATATTTTCCCCGGTTACTCTGGCAGTAAAGATAATCTGGCCGCCCGGCGGGGTAAATTTTACCGCGTTGTGAATGAGATTAACAATGATCAGATCAAGCTTTTGCGGGTCGGCTATCATCTGGGGAAAGTCAGGCGGAATATCAATCTCAACAGAGAGATTTTTCTGCTCGCTCCACAGCGATAAATCATCCAGGGCCGCGTGAACGGCTTCGTGGAGAGACAGCGGCTCTTTAGCCAACGAAACCAGCCCACTCTCCAGAGATTGCAGGCTGAGCATATCGTCAATAAGGTGGGTCAGACGCATCGAATTGCGCACAATCGTGGACATATAATCGCGCTGGATGCCGTCCAAATCCTCTTCGAGCATGCTGGCATACCCCATCAGAATAGCCAGGGGAGTCCGCAGTTCGTGAGCGGCAATATTGATAAATTCGCTCTTCATGTGGTCAAGCATTTTAAGCTCTTCATAGGCCGCCTGAATTTCGGCGAAGAGGTGGGCGTTTTCCAGAGCAATACTGGCCTGACCGGCCAGCACCAACAAAAAGTTGCTGTCGCTGGCGGCAAAATCGCTGTTGGCGCGAGCCAGGATCAAGGCGCCCAGGATAGACTCTTTTGATTTAAGTGGGGTGACAATACCAAACTGCATGCCGAGTTGTTCCAGAACAGCCCGCTGTTCAGGGGTGGCAGTTTGAATATTAAAGACCAGTTGGGGACTACCCTCAAAGATGGCGCTGGCTAATTGGTAACTGGCTTGTTGCTGGGGCTGAGTCGCTTCGCCATTCGCCCGGCTTTGAAAATGAGGGGTAATTTCACCACCAGGAAAGGTATATATTTGGGCGAAATCGGCTTTTGTTTCGGTCCTGGCAATATCCAGCAAACGGCGCAAAACCTCATCAGTTTCAACCGTGCCCAACAAAGTTTTATTTAATTCAAACAGGGGGATAAGTGAACGAAGGCGAAAATTTTCTTTGCGCAGACGTTCTTTATCTAAAGCCTTAGTAATGGCCGTGTTTAGCTCGTCGGGCGAAAAGGGCTTCATCACAAATTCATCAATACCCAATTTCAGCGCCTCGATGGCCATGTCCATGGTGCTAAAGCCGGTCATGGTGACACAAATAATATTAGGCGCAAACTGCTTGACCGCCTGAGCCACCTCCAGCCCGCTCATGCCTGGCATACGAATATCGGTTAAAAGTAAATCAAAGTGCTCTTTTTGGGCAAATTCTACAACTTCACGTCCGCTGTGAGCTATCGTAACCTGATAACCTTTATTCTCCAGAATCCGTTTGCAGAGGTCAAGAACGTCGGTCTCGTCGTCAACTATGATTATTTTTTCACTGCTCATCAACATGTCTCCCCTCTGTTCCTGGTGAAAAACGTAAACGCAGTTAGTGAAATAAGCTTGGCCCCGTTGGTGGTCAGTAAATTAATAGGTGTTGATTAAGAGGAATTATATACTATTTCAGACACGCTTTGCAAACGGTGAGATCTTTCTGAGGCTATGAGAAAAATCGGGGAAGAGAAGGCTAATCCTTAATGGCCTGCCTGATTTCATAAGCCAGGTGGCCGAACTCCTCGCTGTATTCAATGCCCTTGGGGCGCGGACGAGGCAAATTAATCGCAAATTCGGCGGAAATAGTGGCGGGGCGCGGGCTGAGAACCAATACCCGGTCGGCCAGAAAAACGGCTTCGCGGATATTGTGGGTCACCATAATCGCGGTCAGGTTTCGACTCTGCCACAGACGAAGCAGTTCTCCATTGAGCCGTTCACGGGTCAAGGCGTCCAACGCGCCAAACGGTTCGTCCAGCAGCAAAATTTGAGGCTGTTGAATCAAAGCACGGGCCACCGCTACCCGCTGCTCCATCCCTCCCGAAAGTTGTTTGGGATAAGCGGTGGCGAACTCACTCAACCCAACCAGAGCCAGAACCTCCTGACCCCGCCGCTGCGCTTCGGCGGCAGGCGCGGCCTGAATTTGAAGGGGCAACAGCACATTATCCAGCACGGTTCGCCAGGGCATCAGGTTTGGTTTTTGGAAAACAATGCTGATTTCCGGCCGGGGTTGGGTCAACAATGCGCCGGCCAGCCAGACCTGGCCTTTGGTGGGCGGTAAAAGCCCGGCCAGGATTTGCAGTAAAGTGGTTTTACCGGAACCGGATGGCCCCACAATACACAGAAATTCGCCCGGTAAAACAGAAAAACTGATATGGGCAATGGCTAATAGCTGGCCGTTGTTAGGGCTGTCAAAGGTTTTGTAAAGCGACTCGACTTGAAGAAGGGGCTGCATATAAAATATGGAGATGAGAGGTTAGAGATTAAGCCAATCGCCAATCCCTCATCTCCGAAAGTCCTTACTCTACTTCGATAAATTTATTGGTGTAAAGCATCTCCGGAGCAAGCGTTTTTTCCAGCAGGCCGGTTTTACTCATAAACTCAACCGACTCCTGCCAGGCCTGAGGATTCGACTCACCGAGCTTGTCGCTTTGCCACAGCATGATCGAGTCTTCCAAAACCTTGCGCTGCGTGGGCGCTTTGTCATCGGTGATTTCGGGAATCACCTGGCGGACAATCGCAAAAGCATCATCGGGCTTGGCGATGGTTTCTTGCAAGCCGCGCAAACTGGCCCGGACCATGCGCTGCACCAGGTCGGGGTCATCGGCCATTAACTTGTCACCAACTACAATCCCGTTGGAAACCAAGTCAAGATAATCAGACACTTGCAGCACATTCACCTCGATGCCCTGACTGCGGAGTTGGTTTGGCTCATTAGCAATATAGATCATAGCCGCATCAACCACCCCCTGCTGTATCGCCGCCGTTTGAGTAAAACCAATATCTTTCACTTCGATGGTGTTTTCATCGAGCTGGGCGGCATAAATCAGGCCCTTCCAGCCAATAAATGAGGCTCCAAAAAAGCCCGGCAGACCCACTTTTTTGCCAACCAGGTCGCTTGGTTGGGTAATCCCTTTGTCAGCCGGGGAAACCAAGGCTACGGGAAAGCGCTGGTACCACTTCATTACATAGGTAATCGGCAATCCCTGAGCGCGGGCCAGAATCACCTGGTCGCCGCTGGCAACGGCAAATTCTCGTTCTCCCTGCGCGGCCAGAGCGACAAAATCATTTTCAAAACCATATTCGATTTCGACCTCCAGTCCTTCTTCAGCATAAAAACCTTTGCTTTGAGCCACATAAAAAGGCGCAAACTGAACGTCGGGAATATAGCCGACGCCCAACCGGACCTTACGCAGCTCATCCGCCGGTGCTTCGGTTGCGGCAGCAGCGGGAGCCTCCTGAGCCGGGGCTTCCACTGCTTGAGTTGGCGCTTGTGCGGCCTCGGCGCCGCAGCCAACCAGCCCCAACAGGACCACAAATAGAAAAACCCACTTCATCCAGAACTTCATCCTACTTTCTGCTCCTTAAGAAATAGAGATTGAAGATTGGAGACTGGAGATTAAGCGAATCTCCAAGCTCTAATCTCCGGCTTGATTTATTGCCGCCAGGCCAGCAGCCAATGCTCCAGCCTGGTAACAAACAAATATAAACACAGCGAGATGCTGGCCAGGGTGATCAACGCGGCGAACATAAGCGGCGTGTCAAACAATCCCTTGGCTTGATTAATCAAAAAACCTACCCCCCGGTCAGCGCCGACAAACTCGCCGACGACTGCTCCAATGACCGACAACGTGACCCCAATTTTTAAGCCTCCCAGTAAGACCGGCATGGCCGCCGGGATTTCCAACATGACAAAGGTCTGCCAGCGATTGGCCCGCAGGGAGCGCATGAGTGTTTTCAAGCCCGCATCCACCGAGCGAATCCCGACAATGGTATTGACTAACACCGGAAAGAAAACTACCAAGGCGCAAATGAGTACCTTGCTCAACTTGCCGGAACCAAACCAGATGACCAACAGAGGGGCAATGGCTACCGCTGGAATAGACTGCGAGGCCACAATGTACGGCCCGGCCAGCCGTTCCAACAGCGGACTTTTAGCCAGCAGATAACCGAGGAGGGTAGCAGTCGTCAAGCCCAAAGTCAGGCCGCCCACAATCGCCACCAGTGTCGCCTGGCTGTGATGCCACAAGAGACCGTTAATGACAATCTCGCTCAGCTTATTAAAAACACTGATCGGATCGGGCAAAATAAAAGTAGGATAATTGCCCACCAGCGCCACCGCCATCCACAGACCCAGCAGCAAAATAATTCCCAGCGGCAAAGCTACCATTTCCAAACCAATTTTCTGCCAGCGGTGCTGCCTGGGTTGGCTCAGAAAAGCGGTACGACGCGCTTTGGGTGCATCTAAAACTTTAATCATTTCATGCATTGGATTGACCCTTTCCTAAAGGAGTGTTACCTCCCTTAAACAAAAATGCCCCAAATGTTAGCACAAACGCAAACATCGGGGCGAAAAAGGCAGCAGGGGGCAACATCAAGCGATACAGCCTATCGCTCTGGTTGCCAGTCATAAAAAACCCCGAAGCACATGCATAAATGTACTCCGGGGCCAGCTAATTTCAGAGAATACCCCAAAAAATGGGGAAGCTGAATGGATTACCTTCTCCCATCCGGACTATACCGTCGGCTTCAGAATCACACTGAATCGGCGCTAACCTTCTCCTGCTTTTATAACAGGCAGATTAAACTTGGGTTTTAATCTCTTTCGATAGCCTCTTCCCTCTCATAAAGGAAGCCGGTTAGCGTTCGCGGGCTTGGCTGCCCCCGCAGCCTCACCGCCGGTCGGGAATTACGGCCAATCTTTAAGATTGATCCCTCACCCTGCCCCGAAGGTAGATATTCTGTTTGAAGCTGATTATAACGAATTTCTTCGATATGTCAATAGTCGAATTATTAATGAATGGCGAATGAAGCATTATTCGCCATTCGCTCATTCGCCATTCATCACGGCGCGCCCGGTTGAATCACAAACGTAGCCGTTGCCACCGTTTGTCCATTGACTTCCAATGTCACCTTGTAAGGGCCAGGCTGGTAGCCTCCGGTGGGATTGTAAAAAACCCAGGCGGTGCCGCTGCTGTTATAACCCGACGACCAGACATCCTGGTAGGCGTCCAACTCCGTGTCGGCCCAGGTCCAGCGATGGGTCCAGGTAGTACCCGGTTTAATCCCATCATAATCAAAGAAAAGATAGACCGGTTGGGTGCCGGGACGAAAAGAGGTCCCCACCTGTTCAGGTTGATTATCTTCACCGATGTTCTGAGCCAGACGTAGATTGGTGAACGGACTGTCGGCGGCAATGGTGGGCGCGCCGGGGGTAGGTAGCGGTACAAAGGTGGGCGTCATTGTAGGGGTGGGGGTGGACTCAGGCGTAGGCAGCCGTGTTTCGGTCGGTTCGACCTTTACCACCACAGCGCCGCTCGGCTCGCTCTCAGCCCCACCGGCCCCTTGAGCTGCCGCCGTTGGCGTAGCTGGTAAAGGCCCGCTAGTGCTCACCGGCGCGGGCTGGAAGACATTCAACAGGGAGACAACCCAAAAACCCAAAGCCAACAGCAGGGCGATAACCGGAATGGCAATCAAAAGCCAGACCCAGGAACGTTTCCAAATCGGCAGGGTTGATTGCAACCCGGCTTCTTTAATTTGTGCTGCTGCCGCCGCGGGGGCGCGCACCGGCGCCGTGCCCTCAATTGCCACCGACAACGCCCGCACAAACTCTGCGCCGGTATTGTAGCGCAGCTCCAAACCTTTGGAAAGCATCCGTCCAATGGCTTCACTCAAAGGCACCGAAATGCTGGGGTTCACCAAATGCAGCGGGCGGGGCTGCTCGTAAGCCTGAGCGTGCAAAACGGCCGCCGGTGTACCTGTAAACGGCGGCTTGCCGGCTAACATTTGGTAACACAAAATCCCCAACGAATAAAGATCGGATTGGCGGCTAGTCCCTTGCCCATGCACTCGCTCCGGAGCCAGAATTTCGGGGGTGCCAACTGCGTACCCCTGTTTCACCAGGCTGGTGCCCACCATAGCCTGGGTTTGCCCAAAGTCGGCCACCGTCGCCTGATCGTTGGCATCAAGGTAAACCCGGTTGGCCGAGAGGTCGCCGTGGGTGATGGATTTTTGGTGGGCGTAATCTAAGGCGGCGGCAATCTGGCGGGCAATCATCAACATGCGCTGCGGGGGAAAAGGGCCTTGCGCCTCCAGCACTTCGGCCAGGGGTCGGGCGTCAATCAGCTCCCGGACTACATATAAGACGCTACCTTGCTGCTTGGCCTCATAAGTGCGGACAATATGAGGGTGTTCTAGCCGGGCCGTCTGCCTGGCGATCTCTTTAAAGCGCCGGCCAAAAAACTCGTCGAAGGTGAAATGACAGGCCAGCATCTTGACCGCCACCTCGGCCCCATCAGAGCGACGGCGGGCCCGGTAAACAACGGCCAGATCGCCCCGGCCAATTTCTTCTTCAAGCACATAGTCTTGAAGCTGGATATCTAAAGTTATGGTCATTACTGCTCCATATACCGTCACAAATCGCGGAGGGCCGGAATACCGGCCACGGAGGTTGCCTGTTGCACGGCATCAACAATCGCCAGGGCTGTGGCTTCAGCCCCATAAGCTCCGATCAAGGTTACGTCTGCCCCAGGACCCTGGCCTGTTGCCAGCGCAAAAATGGTATCACCGTCGAACATGGTATGGGCCGGGCGAATGGCGCGGGCTAACCCATCGTGAGCCATTTGGGCCACCTTATTGATCGCCTCTTTTGAGAGGGCCGCATTGGTAGCCACCACGCCGATGACAGTGTTCCCAGAGCCGGTGAAGCTCTCTGCTAACGGCGTTTTCAACACCTGCATGGTATCAACAAAATCATTATCTGGCAACTTTCGCGCCCCCGCTAGAATTTGACCCGTTTGAGGCTGGATGATATCGCCCAGGCAGTTGACCGCCATCAACGCACCCACCCATAAACCCGGCCAGACTTCAATAACGGCTGTACCCACGCCCCCCTTCATCTGCGCTGCCGGCCCCATTATCTTGCCAATCGTCGCCCCCGTGCCTACGCCAAAGGTTCCGGCGGCTAACCCCTGCCGATTGTTGGCAGCCGCCTGGCAGGCCACATAGCCCATCACCGCATCGGGTCGAACGTCGGCCCGGCCAACGGCCAGGTCGAACAGAATGGCTGCCGGTACAATGGGCACCCGCGCTACACGGACCTCAAACCCAACCCCATGCTCTTCCAGCCAACGCATCACGCCATCGGCGGCAGCCAGACCATAGGCGCTGCCCCCGGCGAGCAGCACCGCATGCACTTTTTCAACCAGATGCATGGGCCGCAGCAAATCCGTTTCACGGGTGCCGGGCGCGCCGCCGCGCTGGTCTACCCCGCATACCGCGCCGCCTTGAGTCAACACCACGGTGCAGCCGGTGAGCGCTTCAAAATCCTGGGCATGACCCGCTTGTAAACCGGGGATTTGATTGAAAGCAATCGTCATAATCTTACTGGCCCCCAATAATGAAAGTGAGGTGAGGACGCGAGAAGATTATTCGCGTCCTCGCCTCACCCGTCATCGCCTCTTTTTTGGAGGGTATCTTATCATATCTTTCGAGATTTTATAATAAACGCTTATCAAAAAGAACATTTTGCTTTTACCGTCCGATTGGTCATTGGTTAGACGAAAAGAGTTTTACCCCCAAAGGGTAAAACTCTTTTTTTGTCCCCCGGATGGCCGCGCTACCTGGTTACATTTTTGCTTTTCAAAAACTAAGTGTGACGCATCGAGCAGTCACACTCATTCCGGCAGCGCCGAGGCGCAAAACGGAAAGTGAGGTTATTTTTATGCCACCGTCGCCAGATTTGACATTCTTACAGACTTACGGGCCACCGATCATAATTGCTTTCGTGATGATTTTTCTCTTTGTTTTGGGGGTAGTTTGGATATATTTTGAGAGTAACCAGAATAAACAGACGCCCCATTATGCCGATCCAGATGCAACTTGGCGGCTTTACCAGATGCATGCCCTACCACCCCACGAAGAAGAATTATCAGAGGATGAATGGCAGCGATGGGAAGAAGAAAATGCGGAATTTGACCGTAGGGAGCAAGCCCGCCTTGCCGAAGTCAACGCCGAAATAGCCCGCCGGCGAGAAATGGCCGCCCGGTTAGCTCAAGAGCAAGCCCAAATTGCTCAAGACTTCCCCAAGTGGTTAGTAGATTTTGCAGAGTCCTACGGGATTCAATCTTATGCTGGACTGGTCAGATTATCGCAATGGATTACAACCATTCTGACTTACTGTGAGAACAATTTTGCCGGCCGCATGCCCATCAAACGATGTTACCAAGCGGCTAGTGAAGGTTACTTTGGACAAGCCCCCAATCATCAATGTTATGGCCGTCTATTTTTTGAGCACCTATCCAAAACCCTGGCTAGAAACGGACTGCTTATTGATGGCGCAGGCCCGCAAGGCCGGAAAATAACCGATGACGCCTTGATAAAACTCCGCTCCAAGCCATAAATCTAGCGTCCAGTATCCATTATCCAGTATCCCATCAACCAGAAGTCTAAAAGGGTGACTAGGCAAAATTTCAAACCCGCTTGGGGCGATTTCACAAAAAAACCAATTTCGTTTATAAACAAATTAGCGATATAGCCCGATAGACCATTCTCGGCTTGGGCTTAAGGACCAATAGGCTGTGGGGCTGCTACGCCTGGCGGCCAATAAGCCATTGAGCCAATGCGCTGAGAAGCAAATACGCTGTGTGACTTAACCAGGGTAGGTCACATATCGCCTATCGTGACTCTGCTGCTTTGTCACACTTTGCACAAGAGGTAATGACCATGAGAGAACCAACTGACAAACTAGCTCTAGGAGTTGCAACTGTGATACTGGTTGCATTGATCTCAATCGTCTTCCTGGGGATTTTTCCCTTTTTCTCTCCCATCGCTTACATAGCGTTTTGGGGGTTTTTTGCCCTTTTGATGTTTGGACAAACTACATTCTTTATCGCATTTAAAAAATGGGATAAGAAGCCTTTTATCTGGTTACTTGGGGTTTATGGTTTTTGCTTATTAATCCTGCTCATTTCTGGAATATTACCCCCCCAAGCGTTGGGTTTAGTCATTCTCTCGTTATTGGGTTTGGGTAGCATCTATGTGGTTTGCGAAGCGATAAATTGGGTTGTGTGTCACCTTCAAGCCATAAAGGAAGGACTTGGTAAGGTGCTTCAAAACAACACGGGTAGACCTCGATTTGCTGCTGACGAATGGGCAAGAGAGCAATATCACCATGAGGGACGTTCAGCCCAAGACATCTTTCCTGAATGGTTTGAAAAAGCTAAGGGTGAAGATAGAGACTTTAGACACCCCAAAAAAAGCTTCAATAAGCTTCTCAAAGAAAAACCAAAAAGCCACTAAAACCACTAAAGGCTACTAAACCCTTTTTAGTGCCACCGTTTTTTGATAGAGTAGGCTCAGTTTTACACACTGAGCCTATTTTTATTTTTGGAGGTACCATGGAGCAACTATTAATCAATTTTCTACTGATGGACGAGGAAGCTAAAGCGCTTCGCAAGTTAAGCCTCAGTGAGTTACGCAAACCTGTTGAACAAGTAAGATGGATTTTACGGAAGGAACTTGAGGAAAAAGGCTACTTGCCCCCCCAAACGTTGCCCCCCACAAAACCCCATGAGGCACACCATGAGCAACTTTGACCTATCTAACCTCACCCCTGAGCAGGAACAACCTATAAGGGCAATGTTCCGTTTTATCCGCCGACAAGCCGCCCTGATTCGAGCGCAACAAAAAGCCGCCGCCGCTTCAACGGATTCCGAGGCCCACGAAGCGACAGCGGCCAGCAATGCCGAGCCGACAAACGAACTCGACAAGAGCAAGTCTACCCCCATCCTGCCACAAGCGCAAGCGTGAAGGGCTGTAACCAATGAACACCGGCCAGAAAATTCTAGCAATCCTTGAAAGCCGCCCGGAGCTACAGCTTAAACCGGAAGGTGAAGGCAAGTACCGCCTTCATAGCCCCTTGCGCCCTGGCTCAAATAGTCACGCCTTTACGCTCACCATCAACCCCAGTGGTGAGCATGGCGCATACTATGACCACGCCCACGAAGAAGATAACGGCAGCCTTTACGACCTGGCAAAGCGGTTAGGTATTGAACCAAGCCAAAACGGAAACCGCCCCCAGCAGACCACCAAACGCGCCTATACCGGCCTGGCTGACTACGCCCAAGCGCATGGTCTCTCCGCCGATGTGTTCAAAGCAGCCGGTTGGGGTGAAACCGTGACGCACCTGGGCCGCCCGGCCCTGCCCTACCCCACCAAATCGGGCAAACGTTACCGCTTCATTGATGGCAACCAACCCTATTACAAGCCCGAAAAAAGAGGTTATAAGGCTTGCTGGTATGGCCTTGACCGCGCCGTGAAACTTGTAGCCGAAAGCGGGCAGCCTTTGGTTATCTGCAATGGGGAAGCCAGTACCATTGTTGCCCAGTTCTATGGACTGGCCGCCGTAGCCGTTACCGGGGGGGAGAAGCCTAAATTACCGCCTGATCTGCTGGCCGAACTTCAAGCCACTTATACCGGCCCGGTTATTGTCGCCCTGGATTGTGACTCAGCCGGCAGAAACAACGCGCCCAAGCTGGCCGCCCAACTCAGTGAGGCCGGTTACAAGGCCCGCGCCGTTGACCTGGCGCTTGGTCACAAAGGGGGGGATTTGGCCGATTTTTGTATGCTCTATACTTCTGAGGCCGCCGCCAAGCTTCAAACGCTAAAAGACCTTGCTCCAGCAGAAGCCACAAAAGACCCCGAAGCCAAAATCAAGAGCGCCGATTACCTGGCCGCCCTGAAAGCGTTGGGGTATTCTTTCAGGCTGAATGTTTTAAATGACTCGGTTGAAATCAACGAAAGCCCAAATAACGACATCCTGGCCGCCGAAATTCGCACCCGTATGCGGGATATTGGCTTCACCAAAAACCTTGCGGCAATGGAAGATGCTTACACGACCGCCGCCGCGCAAAACCCCTATCACCCGGTTAAGACCTATCTGGAATCGCTCAAGTGGGATGGATTGCCCTATATTGACACCTTAGCAATTTACTTCACCGACACACAAGGGGTTTTTGGTTTGTGGTTTAAAAAATGGCTGGTAGGGGCTGTTGCCAAAATTTATGAGCAGGCCCAAAACCCCATGCTGGTATTGGATGGAGCGCAAGGTAAAGGCAAAAGCTACTTTGTAGAGTGGCTTTGCCCCCTGAAAAAATATTTTATGGCCGGGGCTATCCAACCCGACAATACCGATCACAAATTGCTTTTAGTGACCAAATGGATATGGGAAGTCAGTGAATTGGGCGCAACCACCCGCAAGGCCGATAGAGAAGCTCTGAAAGCCTTTATCACCCTGGCTGACATCACCGCCCGCAAGCCTTACGGCAAATATCCAATTAACAAGCCTGCAATGGCTTCTTTTATCGGCACAGTCAATGACGAGGCTGGCTTTTTGAATGACCCTACCGGCAGCCGCCGTTTTTTGGTTTGCACCTTAACCAAAATAGATTGGGACTATACCCAACTCAAAGTTGATGGAATTTGGGCCGAAGCCTATCACCTTTACCGGGCCGGTTACAACTGGCGGCTAACTTCTGAGGAACAAAAGTTACAGGCCGAAATCAACGAAAATTACGAGGTTGAAGAACCGTTGATAGCAGAGATACAACGTTACTATGACTTAACCGGCAAGATTGATGGGGATTGGGTTGCTAGTCGGGACATTTTACTTAAAGTCAACCTCGACCCGCTTAACCGGGTAAATACCATGCGTCTAAGTCGGGCAATGAAAAAACTGGGCATTGCTAAAGTCAAGCAAGGCCCTAATTATGCTCGTGTAAATGGGTATTGTGGACTTAAACCCCATGCGCCGGAAGGGCTATAGAAAAAGGTTGGACACGTTGGACACGTTGGACACTTAATCTACACGGTGTCCAACCTATAGCTAAAATAGCCCCAAAATGGGCTAAATGTCCAACCTGTCCAACGTGTCTAACTAACTTCCTATATTTAAAAACACGCAAAAACACTAAAAAAAGTGTCCAACCTAACCTTAAGAGGTTGGACACTTTTAACCAAAGGTTGGACACTTTTGGCTTTTTTAGCCCAAAACACCCATCCCGGCCCGCGCCGTGACTCGCCGGCCAGTCACATTTGTGACCGCCCTGGCTGTTATGAACGGTTCATAATGGCCGTTATGAACCGTTCATAAGCGGAAGTGTAACGGCTTGCTTTTACCTTCCGTTACACGCCTTTGTGACTCGCCTGGTCAGTCACAAATTGAGGCTTGACAAATTTGGTAAGACAAGTATACTGTGTCTTACCAAATTATGAACACTGAACAACAGAAACGAGGTAAGCGTATGGCAACATACACATTCAGACTACCGTCAACTTTGTTGACACAGGCAAAACGTAAGGCCGGGCTTGTGCCGCTCGGTAAAGTGGTAAGGCTACTTGTTGTCAAGTGGCTAAAGGGTGAGATTGAACTCACCTATGAAGATGACGAAGAAACCGAGGAAAGGGGGTAAAACAATGCCGATGACGTGTGCGAGACGCCACCGGCAATGTTACCTCCACAACACAAAAACCCTACAGGAAAGGACTTTATGCTATGGATAACCCTATTGTACACCAAAACACCCTGCCCGACAACGGGCAACCCCCTTCGAGTCGGGCCGATGATTGGCGCACCGCCATGCCCTGGGATGACGCCCTTGCTTATGTAGCCCGTAAAGCCCTGGTTGAATTACGTTGCTACCCTTCCGGCCCAATGGATGAAACCAAATACCCCAACCTAAATAAAGATTGCCGCGCCCGTTTGCATGAGATTGTAGACGAATTACCCTTAACCGAACTTTGGGGCTTCTACCACCTGGGCCGCATTTTACTTGTGACCAAGCTGAGCTATGCAGAGATGCTTTTCGAGCAGCGCCGCAAGATGGCCGCCGCCGATGTAGCCAAATACAAGGGGGTGAAAGATGGCCGCCAATAATCGCATTGTTACCCGCATCTTTTGGACTGTGCTGGCGGCTGTGGGCTTAATTGCGCTTGGTTCTTTCGCCCTGTCCTTTATGGCCCTGCACGAACTGGCGACCGCTAACGGTATTCCCCTTCGCCTGGGTTGGATATGGCCGCTCATTGTGGATGTAAGCATGGTCATTTACACCGCCGCTATCCTGGTAGCTCAATTGCAGCGCCGCGCCGCCCGCTTGCCCATCGGCTTAACTATCTTCTATTCTGTGGTCACTGTAACCGGCAACATTCTTCACGCGCCGCCCACGCCTTTGGGCTGGTTTGTCGCCGCCCTGCCGCCCCTATCGCTCATTCTTGGCACGGAGTGTTTACGGGTGATGGCAAAACACATCCTTGAGCAGCAAGCCGCCCTGACCACGCTTGCCCAACTGAATAGTGAGATTGACGCCCGCCGCGCCGACCTGGACAGGCTAACCGGAAACATTGACCGGGCCGCCGCCGAACTGGATAAGCTACAGCAGGAAATCAAGGCCGGAAAAGTCCAGCAAAACCGGGTAACAGTAGCCGATATGAACGCAGTCCGGCAAGCCAATATTGAGACCCGCCGCCAAGAGGTTTTGAGACTACACCGGCAAAAGGTCAGTCAAGAGCAGATAGCCACCCGCCTGGGGGTATCTGTCCGAACTGTAAGAAATGACCTCGTAGCCCTTAACGGCAAAGTGGGGGGGATACCATGAAACTCTTTGCCTGCACCGCACCAAAAATGACCTTGACCATTATAGACTTGCCGCGTACCGAATACCGAATCTTGCCGCCGCGACGGGTAAAAGTCGCTTTCACCCTGGCCGGGATTGCCGCTCACGTCTTGCTTGGGGTTATTTCAGACTTGCCCAAAACTTTGCTCAAAACCTTGTCTCAAACTATGCTGGAAATTCAACCCGCCTTCAAGCCGGTTTTGGGGGGAGTATAAGCCATGGCCACCACTTTTCAGCATACCAACTTACAAGGCCGCGCCCGCCGTTACGCTATCGTTATCAACCTCTTGTATGGCCGCGTTGGGCTGGCCGGAAGTCTCAAAGCGGCTCACCGGGGAGCGCGTCACCTATCGCTTGGGGTGCGACTGAGTGACCCCACGCAGCTTGACCGGGCTTTGAAGCTGGCCGAGCCGTTAGCCCTTCACGCCGGAACTGAGAACGTGTTAGCCCAACGTGATGGGGGCCTGGTTTTTTATCAATTCCAACTGGCGCAAGGCTTTTGGGAACAATACACCCGCGCCGATGTTTCCGGCCTGGCTGTTGGCCTGGCCGAGTCACGCCGCCCAGTTTTGTTTGACCTTGACCCGCCCCATGCGTTGGTAGCAGGCACAACCGGAAGTGGCAAAAGCGAAACTCTCAAAAGTATCTTGCTGGCCCTGCTGACAACCTACACCCCCCAAGAGTTAGGCGTTATTCTGGTTGACCCACATCGGGACTATAGCGATTTTGCCAACGTTGCCCATTTGGTAATGCCGATAGCCAACGAACCCGGCGACATTCGCCAAGCCCTGGCTTGGGCCAATAACGAACTGGCGCACCGTAAGGCAGAGGACATCAAAGAGGGTAGGGCTATTGTTATAGCCGTTGATGAGGCTGATCTAGCCCTGGCTGACAAAATGAACTTGGAAGCGGCCAAAAACATTGCCAAGCAAGCCCGCAAGTACCGCGTACATTTGATTGTATCCACTCACAAGCCCCTGCACAGCGATTTACCGGGTATTTTAGATATGCTCATCAATCGCTTTATCGGGCTGGTCAGTGACGCCAAAATAAGCGCCACATTGACCGGCCACGCTGGTTTGCAGGCCCACAAACTGACCGGCAAGGGTGACTTTTTACACATTGCCGGGGCTATCTGTGAACGCTTCCAAGTAGCTATGGCAACTCGGCAAGACTATGAGGCTTTACCACGCACCGAAGTTAAGCCGGTTGAAGTCAATGCCCTTGACTTGCTCACCCTGCCCCCCGAAAAGCCCATAGGCCGCCCAACCCTGGAAGTTGACCCGGTTATCGCCGCTCAATATTTTTGGCGCAACCCTAACAGTATCAGCATTGCAATGGCCCGTGAACTATTTAACCTATCACGCAACGGGCACGATTTACACAAAAAATTTGTTTTGGATTTTATCACCGAACTAAGGCGACTCCGCGCCGCCGCTCAATTAGGGGGTTGAAATGAACGGTTACAACTTTACCTTTTCACTGATTATTTTGGGGATTATCGGCGGTCTGATTTACGCCGCTTCTGTAGGCAGTTTGGCCGCTTTGGCCACATTGGCTATCGTCTTAACCATTTTGCTAATTGCGATGGGGGCAGGAATCGCTTTAGTTGCCGTTAAGCTGATGGCCGAAAAAGAGCAAAAAGCCTTTATGGACAATGCCCACGAAAATTTAACCATTATGCAAGCCCTTCAAACTATCCAGAACCAACAAAATGAACAGCTTTTAAGGCAGGCCAAACAGTTGACCGGGGCAATGATACCCCCTGTGACCGCGCCGGCCCAAGCCCTGATGATTGAAGATGGCATTTTTGAGGAGTTAGACAAATGAAACCGCAACCGACAACCGACTTATCCAAATTGACTTTCACCATGCTGGAGCGTGCTGTTATTTATGCCCGCATTTCCGGCGATGACAGTAAGCAGGAAGGCCGCAATCTGCAAGGGCAGCTTGAAATGGGCCGGAAGCACATCATCAAAAAGGGTTATGAACTTATAGCAGAACTGCCCGAAGATGAACGCAAGTTTACATCTGGCGCAGATATGGACTTACCCCAACTCAAAAAAGTTTTAGAGATGGCCCATAATCGGGAGTTTGACGTTTTGATTGTTCGTGAACCCGACCGGCTTTCACGTGACCTTACAAAATGGATTATTCTTCAAGAAGAATTAAGGCGCAATGGGGTTAGGATTGAGTTTTCTTTAATCGAGTATGCCGACACAGACGAAGGGGAGCTATTAAAAAACTTTAGTGCTGTCCTGGCTGATTTTGAGCGAAAGAAGATAATACAGCGCACTATACGAGGTAGACAACAAAAAGTTAAAGCTGGTAATGTCCTTATGGCTGGCCGCCCGCCTTATGGTTACAGCTTGGGAAAACATGAAGGCAAAACCACGCTTGAAATTGTTGAGAGTGAGGCCGTGATTGTGCGCTTAGTCTTCAATTGGTATCTTGAAGGGGCATCGTTGGGAAAAATCGCCCAACGATTAAGCGATATGCACGTCAAAACCCCTAATGAAACAGGCCGCCGAGTCATCAGAATCAAGAAAATGGGCTTTACTGAGTGGGGAAAGTCAACAGTAAGCAAAATTTTAAACAATGAAACTTATGTAGGTACTTGGCGTTATGGAAAAACTAGCAGTAAGCAAGAAACCATCCCCGTGACCGTACCGGCGATTGTGACCCGTGAGATTTTCGAGGCTGTTCAAGCCAAAAGAATACAGAATAAAAAAGAGAAATCGGGACGCAAAAGCAAGTTTGAATTTCTTTTAGCCAAAAGGTTGACGTGTGGGTGTTGCGGCTATAAGATTGTAAGTAATGGTTCTCAATCCAAAAACAAGACTTTTTTATACTACTTCTGCCCTGCTAGAAATGGCAAGGATTTTGTCAGAGAGTGCAACCTACCCACCTTCAAGGCCGCCCTGGTAGATAAAGCAATTTGGGATTGGCTAGAAAAACTTATCAAGGACCCACTGGCCCGCATGATAGGGATTGAGGAATACAAGGCCGACCGGGAAAAAATCACCGCCCCACTCAAAGAGCAACTTGGCGTTACCGAGGGTTTAATCGAACAGTATAACCAAGAGTTAAGCGGGCTTTTGGATAGTCTCAAGGCTTTGGATGGTCGCCATAGTTCACGCGCTAGAACGGCAATTCTCAATGACATAGAACAAGTGGAAAAGGCTTTAGATGGGCTGGAAAGCCAAAGGTCTAACCTGACCCGTCTACTTGAAACCCAAACACTGACTGAGCAACAAGTCAACGAGATTGAAGAATACTTGACTGAAATAGCCAAAGACCTCGACACAGTAAAACAAGATTTTGAGAACCGTCGCCGCTTAATTGAATTTCTGGACATTTGGGGAACACTAAAAGTAGAAAATGGTCAATATGTGGTTTATGTTCAATGCCGAGTCGGGAAGAACCGTTTTGATATTCGTCAAACACAAAATGTGATAAAATATCATCATGAAACATAACCCACTTACCTTAATCCTGGGGGGGGCGCGCAGCGGCAAGAGTGATTACGCCGAAAAGTTGGCCGCTCAAATGGGCCGGCGCGTGCTTTATATCGCTACGGCAGAAATTGGCGACGACGAAATGGCCCAACGCATTGCCGCCCACCGCCTCGCTCGACCCGCCGACTGGCAAACCCTGGAAGCGCCGCGCCGTGTAGGCGCAGCCCTGGCCGAGATTAAAACACCTCCGGAAGCACTGCTGCTCGACTGCCTGACGTTGCTGGTCTCGAATATTCTCCTGGCTTTGGAAAATGAGCCGCAGCCGGCCATCGAGACGGCAGTGCAGGCCGAACTTGAAGCTATTTTAACGGCTCAGGCTCGCCTGAACGTGCCGCTCATTGTGGTATCCAATGAGGTTGGGCTGGGGCTGGTTCCGCCCTACCCATTAGGCCGAGTTTATCGGGATGTCTTGGGCCGGGCCAACCAATATATGGCCGCCCGCGCCCAACGAGTTATTTTTATGGTCGCAGGACTACCGATGGTAATAAAGGATGAAGGATGAGGGATGAAGGATGAAAAAAACAATTTCCGACTTCATCCTTCCGCCGTCCTCCTTTCTTTAAGGGGGATTTAGCGTGTTGTCATTAATTCTGGCTAAAGAATTGAAAGCGGCGGGGCTGGCCTGGACGCCGGCCCAAAACGATTTTTTTGCGGTGCCTGATCGGGGCCTGGATGAAAATGTCTTTGTCATCAGCGATATGACGGTGCTGGTGGAGTTGGTCAAAGGGCAGTTAGCTGTAACCTTTCATGGCACGGCGGAGTGGGCTTTGGACCATGTATTGGTGGCCGATTTGGTCTGGCTGCCCACCGAAACCCAATTACGCGAACTGCTGGAGCAACGCCTTTTGGGTGAACCTGAGCCGGTGCTGCAACTGACCAGCACCGCCGACGGCTATTGGTGTGAAATCCGCTGGCAAGGAGAACGGCTGCTGTTTGAAGCCTTTGGCGCGGCAGAAGCTTATGCCAAAGCTTTACTGCACGTGCTGCAACATCAATCGCCAGGATAAATGATAACGTGGATTTCTTTCGGCCCGTGTACGCCCATGCTCAAGGTCAATTCGATATCGGCGGTGCGGCTGGGGCCGGTGATAAATACCAGGTTGCTGCCTTCAGTGGCGGCGTTGGGGTTAGCGGACAGAAAGGCCGGCAGCGAAGGGTAAAGCTTCTGTAGCGGCAGCAGCGCAATATGAACCGGTGGCAGCAGCGAGGCCAACCGCCCCCGGCCCGGCCCGCTGACCAACGCCAGCGTGCCGGTATCGGCCAGGCCGCCCTGCGCCCCGGTCAGACCCACCCGAATCCCATCGAGGGCAGCTAAAGCGGCTTTGCGTTCGTTGGCTTCATGCCCCAGTTCATGACGGGTTAGAGTTATCCCCGCCGCAGTCAGCGCCTCTGAGAGCCATGGCAGACTCAGGCCGGCGTCATCCCAGGCGATAACTTGCTGAGCCTGGTGTTTCTGCAAAATTTCCAGGATGACTCCCACGATGGCTTCGCTGTCTTCCAGCCAATGTACATAACCCGATAACACTCCCAATTCGCGGGCGAAGCTCTCGGCCATCTGCGCGGCTGAAGCATCTGCTTGAAAGGTATAACTCTGAAACGAGCCGGGATGCTCCGCGCTGGCTGCCGGAAGATGGGCCTGGCGCAAACTCTGTTGGATGCGGGTTAGAAATTGTTCTCTCATTAAAATATTAGAAATCCATCACACTATCCAGCCCGCGATGGAGGCCCACTAATTTACCCACATTTCGGATGGCCAGGAGTGCTCCCCCAACATAAGGTTCCGCGCTTGAGCCTGACTCGTGCCGCAAAATTAACTTCTGGTCGGGCATGCCAAAAATGGCATCTAATGAAATGATATACCCCGGCAGTCGAACCGAATGAACCTGAGAACCTTGCAGCCGGACCCCCCGACTCTCTTTTGGGCCTTCTACTTTATCTAACGGGACGTCAAGATGTGACTCTTGCACCTGGGCCAGACGGTTGGCCAATTCGCGCGCGGTGCCGCTGGGAGCATCTTTCTTGCCGGCGTGAGCATAATCAATGATCTCCCAATGAGGAATATATTTAGCGGCCATTTCGGCAAACTTCTGCAACAGCACGGCGGTGAGGGCAAAGTTTCCCACGGCCAGAACACCTCGTTTGACCTCCTGGGCGACCTTGTCAATTTCTTGATAGTCGTCGCTGCTCAGCCCCGATGTCCCGACGACCACATGAGCGCCGCTCCTGAGCGCCGCCAAAACATGCGACTTAGCCACATCAGGTTTGGTATATTCAACAAAAACATCGGGTTGGGTTTTGAGCGCCTCTTCTGCCGTGGCGAAAACAGGCGTAGTGAGTCCTTTAATATCAATCGCTTCCTCAAGAACTTGCCCGGCATGGCTGCGGGAAACGGCGGCAATAAGTTCCATATCGGGAGCGGCAAAGATACCCCTGGCCAGCGCAGAACCGGCCCAGCCAGTTGCCCCGGCCAAACAGATACGAATGTTGGTCACGTTATCTCCTTTGAAAATAGCTGGGTTCATGTCACTGCGAGCCGCAGGCGAAGCAGTCCCCTACCCCGGAGATGGACGCCTCGCAATGACATTTTTATTTACGCCCTCTTTCCTCTCGCCACTGCTGGCTGAAGGATTGGGGCGCAAAAGCCGGGAAATCGCGAGTGTTGGTCCAGGCGGCTACCGGGCCGGGCAGTTTGCTAATCCAACCATTTTTAGCCAGAAGCCGGGTAGTCCAGCCCGCCAGCAACCCGCCCAGGCGATACAAACTGGGCCGGACCACGGCGAAACGATACAACCCAATCCCCAACTTGAGCCAGGCCGGCGACTGACCGGCCCGTGTACTTTCATCGCGCAGCTTGAGCAGCATGCGCGGGATGTCAATCCGCATGGGGCAGACTTCGCGGCAAGCCCCGCACAGACTGCTGGCGTGGGGTAGTTCGGCCCACGGCTCGAGGCCGTACAAGCCGGGCGTTAGCACTGCCCCCACCGGGCCAGGGTAAACACTGCCATAGCCGTGCCCGCCGATTTGCTGGTACACCGGACAAATATTCAAACAAGCGCCGCAGCGAATACAGTACAAAATCTCGGCCACCTCGCTCCCCAAAACCTTACTGCGGCCATTATCCAGGATGATGATGTGCAGTTCATCGGGGCCATCCGGCTCTACCGATTTTGGATTTTGGATTTTGGATTTTGGATTGGGTGACATCTCGCCCCCCTGCTCCCCTGCTCCCTTGCTCCCTTGCACTGCTGTTCGCCGTGGGCCGGTAATGATGTTGCTGTAGACGCTCAACTTCTGGCCGGTGGCGCTGCGAGCTAAAAGTTGCAGCATCACTCCCAAATCTTCAATCGTGGGTACCAGGCGTTCCATGCCCATCATCGCCACGTGGATGCGGGGCGTGGTGGTGGTCAGCCTGCCGTTACCTTCGTTTGTGACCAGGCAAATGCTGCCCGTCTCGGCGACGCCAAAATTGACCCCGCTGATGCCCATATCGGCCTGTAAAAAGTCGGCCCGCAGCAGCCGCCGGGCCAGGGCGGTCATGCTGGGCACATCGGCCAGGTCGGCCTCCGTCGCGTTGAGCTTCTCCCGAAACAGGTCGGCGATTTGCTGGCGGCTTTTGTGGATGACCGGGGCGATAATATGCGACGGTTTTTCCTGGGCCAGTTGGATGATATACTCGCCCAAATCCGTCTCGACCACCCGCACCCCGGCAGCTTCCAGTTCGTGGTTGATTTCCAACTCCTCGCTAATCATGGATTTGGATTTGACCACCGTTTTAACGCCCCGCGCCTGGGCCAGTTCAACTACGTAGCGATTGGCCTCTTCCGGCGTTTCGGCCCAGCAAATGTGACCGCCCAACCGCTCCACAGCTTCGGCGAATTGGGCCAGGTAACGGTCGAGGTGAGCCAGGGTGTGAGCGCGAATACGCCGGCCATGGTCACGTAAGGCGTCGGCTTCCGGCAGCGAGTCGAACCCTTTGGCCCGCAGCGTCACAAAGCGTGTCGTCGCCAGGTTTAGCGCCGCATGCAGTTTTTTGTCTTGCAGCGCATCCTCCACCCGCTCGTAAAACGTCACATTTGCCGCGCTCATTCTCCCCTTCTCCCCTGCTCCCCTGCACCTCTGCCTTCTGCGAGCACTTCCGCCAAATGCTTCACCCTCACCTTGCTGCCGCGCCGATGCAGTCCCCCGGCAATGTGCATCAAGCAGCTTACATCCCCGCCGACGACCGTATCCGCGCCGCTGGCTTCGATGTTGTCCAGCTTGCGCTGCAAAATAGCCCCGGAGATGTCGCCCATCTTGACCGCAAACAACCCGCCAAAACCACAGCAGGCTTCGGCCTCCGGCAGTTCTTTGAACTCCACTTCCTCCAGCTGGGCCAGTAGTTGGCGCGGCTGTTCCTTAATCCCCAACCCACGCAGCCCGTGACACGAAGCGTGATAGGTGAGACAAGTTGACTTCCTCGCCTCCCCGCCTCCTCGCCTCCTCGCCTCTTTCACCCCCAACACATCTACCAAAAACTGGCTAAATTCATAGGTGCGACTGGCGACTGCTTTTGCTTTGGCCGCGTAAGCCGCATCCTCGGCCAGAAGTTCGGGGTAGTGATGGATCATCATATCGGCGCAGGAGCCGGAGGGAACAATAATCGGGGCGTCACTCTGCGATAAAACATTGACCGTGTGCCGGGCCATCGCCCGTGCGTCGTCCCAAAAGCCGCCGTTAAAAGCCGGTTGGCCGCAGCAGGTTTGCGCCTGGGGAAATTCAACCGTCAGCCCCAACTCCTCCAAAAGCTGCACCACCGCCCAGCCAACCTGGGGGAAAAAGTTGTCAACCAGACAGGTAACAAAAAGCTGGACACGCTGGGGGGGTAATTTTTCAGGAGTTGTTTGCTTCATCGCCGGGTCTCTGGGGAAAGTTTAGCCGTATTCTAATGTCAAGCTTAGCAAAGGGCAAAACCGGGAGAAGCGGCTTTCATGGTTGGTTGATTAAAAGGTTAGGTGCTAAAATGATATTTATTCAGGCAGTTTCAAGATTTAACTTGTGTGATGCGTGAAGCGTGATACGTGAGTGTTTTTGCCCGGAATCCTCACGCATCACGCATCACGCATCACGGACTTTTGCTAGTTTTCTTAAAACACAGGTTAAGCAATTGATAACGGAAAATAACCTCGCCCCAGCGGAAACTTCTTCTTTGATTAAAACTCTGCAAGACCTCAACGAGGTGGTCCGCCAGGTTAACCACCTGGGGGTGGGCCGCGATTTGCCGGCCACGCTGCGCTTGATTGTCGAAAAGGCGGTGCAGGCCGTGGCGGCGGGAACGGAGGCCAGCGCCAACCGGCCCAATGCTTCGGCGGTGATTTGGGTTTACGATGCGGCTCAACGCAGCTTTGACCCGTACTCGCGCGTCTCAGCGGGCGAGCCGGCAGGCGCGTCAAGCGATGACTTCCCCCGGCCTAACGGCCTGGGCATGCAGGCCATCCAGCGCCGCCGCCGGCTGCTTTCTTACCAGGAGCGAGGCTGCTCCATCCACCCGGCCAAACAGGCCGCCGGGGCGCGCTCGTTGGCGTGTTATCCGCTGATTGTGGCCGATGAGATTGTCGGCGTGCTCTATGTTTATCGCTGCGATGAGAGCCGCTTTAGCGAGGTCGAACTGCTGCTGCTGGATAATTTTGTCAATCTGGCCGCCCTGGCTATTCATCACGGACGGCAGGTCGGCGGGATGACCCGCGCCTTAGCCCGTAAGGTTAACCAATTGGAAAAGCTGGCGCGGGCCTCGCGTTTGGTCAGCAGCCGGACCAGTCTGGATGAGACTCTGCACGAAATTCTGGCGATTGGCCTGGATATGACCGCCGCCCAATACGGCAGCTTTGAGTTGTACGATAAACAGCGCCACCAGCTCACCATTCGCGCCCTGGCCGGGCGGCCGGAAGGGCTGGCAGTGGGGCCGCCCCTGCCGGTGGATGAACACAGCATTGTGGGCCGGGTAGCCTTGCAGCGCCAATCCCTGCTGATTGCCGATTTACAGGAGCCACCCTGGCAGAGCATCTACCAACCGCTACCGGTAGACCGGCCCATGCGCTCCGAACTGGCCGTCCCGCTGATTGGGACCGGCGGCGGATTAGAAGGCGTCCTCAACCTTGAAAGCCCGCTGCCGTACGCCTTTACTACTGAGGACCAGCAGTTGCTGGAGGCGCTGGCCGCGCAGACGGTGATTGCCTTGCAGGAAATTCGCCTGCTTGACGCGCTTCAGGAGTTGGTCGGGGCGCTGCTGGCGACCGACCTAGACGAATTGCTGCGCCTGGTCATTGACCGGGCCTGCGATTTGATTAACGTGCCGGTGGCTTCCATCTGGACCATTGCCGACGCCAACACCCTGCTGCTGCGCCAATCCACCGCCGGCCACCGCCGGGGCCGGCAACTGCCGCTTGACCGCAGTTTAACCGGGCGAGCCATTCGCCTGCGCCAGCCGATTGCCATTGACGACGTGCGCGAGCATCCCGATTTTCACCACAAAGAACTGGCGGTTGAGCAGGGCTGGGTCTCGGCCATCGTGGTCCCGTTGCTCATTCCCGGCGAAGGAGGCCGGGCTTTAGGCAGTTTTAGCCTATATGCCACCGAACTGCGCGATTTTTCCGACTGGGACAAAAAGCTACTCATCTGCCTGGCCAATCATGCCGCCGTCGCCATTCAGGATGCCGAACAACTGGCGCTATTGAAGCAGGCGCGCGAACGCCAGGCGACGGCGGAAACCTTTGCCGCCGTCGGCGATGTGGCAGCCAATCTGTTGCACCAGCTTAACAACAAAGTCGGCGCTATTCCGGCGCGGGTGCAGGGTATCGAAGAGAAATGCGCCGACGCGCTGGCCGCTTCGCCCTATCTGGACCAAAACCTGCGCGAAATCGAACGCAGCGCCCGCCAGGCCATGAACATTGTGCGCGAGTCGGTGGCCCATTTGCGCCCGCTGGAACGCCAGGCCGTAGACCTGGCGGGTTGCCTGGAACGGGCCATTCAACGCGCCGCCCCCGGCCCGGCCATCACTCTCAGCCGGGTGGGTCTGGCCGATTTGCCCCGCGCCGTAGCCGGAGAACAGCAGCTTGAAATGGTTTTTTACAACCTGATTGACAACGCCCTCCAGGCCATGGGCGAGCGAGGGGAACTGCGGCTGACCGGCCAGGCCCAGGGCCAGGAAGTCGCCATAACCGTAGCCGATACCGGTCCCGGCATTGAGCCAGCCCTGCTGCCAACCTTGTTCGAGTTTTCGGCGTTCCGGGCTGCGGCTTCGACCGGGGAGGCCCGCCGCCTGGGTTTTGGTCTGTGGTGGGTTAAAACCTTTGTAGACCGCTTTGGCGGACGGCTGTTGGTCGAGAGCGAACCAGGGCAAGGCGCTGCCTTCACCGTCTGGCTGCCGGTAGAAAGGAGGGGCTGACTTGGCGGGTCAGGCCATTTTGGTTATCGAAGACGATCCGAACTGGCAGCACATCTACCGCGAGATTATCAGCGACGCCGGGTTTGAACCCCAGGTAGTGACCAGCTACCGCGAGGCGTTAACCGCCCTGGCCAATCGCCCCTATGCCCTGGCAGTGGTGGATATGTCGCTATCGGAGGCGGATTACGCCAACCGGGATGGCCTGAGGGTGCTGCGCCAGATTGCCGCCGCACCCGAACCGCTGCCGGCGATTGTCGTGACCGGCTATGCCACGGTTAACCTGGCCATCGAGACCCTGGTGGAGCTAAAAGCCGTCCATTTCTTTCGCAAAGAGGAGTTTGACCGGCGCAAGTTCCGCCAGACATTGGAGAAAGAGGCGCTGGTTAAACCCCATGTCTCTGGCCAGAGCCAGCACATCCCGGCCAGCTTCCGCCAGAAGGTCCAACCGGCGGTGGCCGCTTTGTTAAGCGAACGGGAGTTGGAAGTGCTGTATTATCTGAGCCAGGGCCAGACCAACAAGGAGATTGGCCAGCGGCTGACCGTAACCGTCAACACCGTTAAAAAACATACCCAGAGTATTTTTACCAAGCTCCGCGTCAACAGCCGCGCCGCCGCCGTAGCCCAGGCCTTGAATGTGAAGGATTAAACCTGGCGCAGCCCCGCTTTGGAGTAACCCCCTGGGTTTAAGGGTATTAAACCTTGCTTTTAAGGAGCGTTTACCACCACCGAGATAGTACCCAACGGCATGGCTTCAGCCGGGTTGCGGTTGGGTGAGATAGAGGCGATGATCTGGTAGGTTCCGGCAGCGGCAGGGGTGGTCCACTGGAATGTGGGGCTGGTCAGGTCAACAATCTGCTCGTCAATCAGGCCGCCTTCCTGGTTTTTGACGTGCCAGACCAGGGCGTGCTGCCCTTCCACCGGCGACAGGGCCAGGTCGAGAAAGCGGCGGATAACATCGCGGATTTGGGGGTCGCTGTCGGCGTCAAACAGGTTTTGCACGGCCACGCCGCGCAGATTGTACTGGGCCACAAACTGCAGTTTACGGGCCACGCTGGCCGCGTTTTCCAGGTAAATAACCCGCTGGCCAGCGGCGTCGGGAGGGAAGGCAAAGGAGTATAGGCCGCTGTCAACATCAAACTGTACTTTTGCTCCGGCGGGTAGCCCGCTGAGGGTCAGTTCGAGTGGCTGGTTGGGACCGGCGGTTGTTGCCCCTCCACCGACAGCCACCGTACCGAGCGCGGCCAGGGCCTCCTGGTAGCCCAGTTCGCGGGGTGGCTGGTCCGTCAGTTGTTCCAGGCTGCGAGTCGAAAAGACCAGTTGCAGTTTGTAGCGGCTTACCTGGCCCACGGCCCAATCGAGCATGGCGGCCATTTGTCCATCCTGAGCATAGGCTTTGGGATCAGCCAGGGTAGGTACCTTGACCACATCGGCCAGCCGACCAATGGCCTGCCAGTCATACGCGCCGCTGTCCCAGGTATCGCCGGAAAGCTGATGGGGTAGTTCAACCCGCACCACCAGCCGTTTGCCCGCCGGCAACGCGGCGCGCAGCTCCTCTAAAAAGGTGGTAAATTCGGGCCGCAGGTCGGCGGCGATGCCGCGATAATCCAACTCGACGCCGCCATAAGCATTTTGCTGGATCAGGCCGACAATGGTGGCGACATGCCGCTGGCGGGCGGTATCGTCAATCAGCAGGTTATCAATCAAGTCCGCTCGTACCGAACCATCATCGCTCCAATTGCGCAGGGTAGGCATAATCACAAAAGCGCCATTGAGTAGATCGCTTGACAGGATCGGTGGAGTGCCGGCAATTAACCCTTCGGCTTCCAGGTACAACCCCTGGGGATTGATTTCCAACGTAGCGTCCCGGTAGTTATCCGGCAAAACCTGCTCCGGCAGATAGGTCGCGGCCACATTGGGGTTGAGGGCGTGAGTTTGCATCACCACGACCGAATCGGGCAGATAATCGAGGTGCGACTCAATGATGCCCTCGGCGGGGATAACCCGGCTGGGCAGCCAGACCCAGCCTTCGCCGTTCCAACTGTAAAGATCAAGGGTGCGGTAGGGTTCGGCTTCGTTGGGAATAGGCACGGCCAGCGTCACCCGCTTGGGGGCTGCGCCGCGCCGCTGAATCTGGTAAAACGGGCTTTTCATGACCAGGTGGGCCGGAATACTGCTGGCGGCGTTCAGCAGATTATCAGCCACTGCGCCTTCCAAAAAGAGGTTGCGCGGCACGCTGGTGATTTTAACCCGGAAGGGCCGGTCAACATCTTCCGGCAAAAAAGTCATCTGCATGCCGTCGGAGTCGCGCAGGGTGTTGCCGCCCAAGTCTACGGCAGTGTAGGAGGGATCGAGCCGCGACAGCAGCGACAGCGGCGGTAATAACAGCGCCGCCACAATCAGGGCAATAAACAGCGCCGCCAGCAGCAGCCCGCCCAAGATCAACCAGGGCCAAATGCCGCTCTGGAAATATTCAATTTTGGTTTGGTAGGGGTTCTCTCTATATCGCATCATAGGTTTGATTTTACTGATGATAGGCGGGGCGGGCAAAATTGAGGGCCAGAGTCACATTGACCTGTGGGGGTAATAAGCATATAATGAAGTTAGGACTCGTCTATAACTTGTGCTTGTGGAGATTAGAGATTGGAGATTGGGTAATCTCCAATCTCTAATCTCCGTCCAGGCTGTTTAATTCAAGCAGTTGGGAGAGGGTCGTTGCTGCCAAAAGATATCCTCAGAGGGATTCCCCTGTTCAACAATCTCAGCGATGGCGATCTACGTTTTATCGCCAGCCGCTTGCGCCGCGAGAGCTACCCCAAAGGGACCCTTATTTTTAGCGAAGGCGACATCGGCGATACTATGTACGTGGTCGAATCGGGCCAGGTGGTGGTATTCAGCCAGGCCAGTAGGGAAACCATTGCCGTGCTGGGGCCGGGCACGTTTGTCGGCGAGATTTCGCTGTTGTTAGCCCAGCCGCGCACCGCCAGCCTGGAAGTAACCATTGACGCTCAACTGTGGGCCTTGTGCAAGCAAGACTTTGAAGACCTCATCAGTACCCGTCCGGCCATGGCCCTGGAAATGATGCGCGAGTTGAGCAAACGCCTGGTCAGCACCACCCGGCGGCGGCGGCGGCAGTTGACTCGCCGGATCACGGCCCTGTGGGGCAACCGGATGGCCCTCACCCTGGGGCGTGCTCTACAGGCTCAACTCAAAGCAGCCATCGGGGTCTTGCCCTTACCCAACACCGACATGGCCGGAGCCAATGATGTCACGATTAGCGGCGGCTTAATGTTTCTGGGCCACGATGATCTGACGGTTGAGATGCTGGCCGAAAGCTTAAGCTATCAGGTAGAGGTTTTTAAGCATATTTTATTAGTTCTGCCCGACCAGCCGGACCCGCTGGCTGAAAAGGCCGTAGACCTGGCCGATACGGTGGTCAGTGTTGGCCCGCCGCCAGCCTGGCTAACGCGAGGCAAAGATAAAAAGGATGTCTGGACCATTCGGGCTGACGATGAAGATGTGCGGCGAGCGGCCCGGCGCTTGACCAGCCGCACGGTTGGCCTGGCCCTGTCGAGCGGCGGCTCGCGCGGACTGGCCCATATTGGGGTGATCAAGGTGCTGCTGGAGGAGAATATTCCGGTGGACCTGGTGGCCGGGACCAGCGCCGGGGCCTGGTTTGCCGCGTTTTATGCCCTGGGTTGGGATTGGCCGCGCTTTGAGCGCTTTACCCAAGAGATTAAAACCTTCAACCGTTTTCCCAATTGGGATTTTAATATTCCACCCCGCACGGCCATTTTGAAGGGCCGGCTGGCCCGCGACCGCATCATCAATCGCACCGTCGAGGGCCGCACCTTTGCCGAGGTTAAAACACCGCTGTACATCGTCGCCGCCGACATTTTCACCGGAGAAGAGGTGGTCTTCGATACCGGCTCGCTGGCCGACGCCATTCGGGCCAGCTTAAGTTTGCCGGTTTTGGTTGATACCTGGCAGTATCAAGGCCGCTTTCTGGTAGATGGCGGTATCGTCAACCCGCTGCCGGCCAGCGTCCTGCGCGACCGAGGCGCGGACATTATCATTGCCTCCAGCGTGGTCCGGCCTATGCGCGACTCCTTCAGCGGGCGCACCGACCGGCGGCCCAGCATTTTGCAAGTGGTCTTTAACATGTTCAGCGCCATGGAAGCCGAGGTCATTGACAAGCAGCTTCCCCTGATTGATGTGCTGATCCACCACAAAGTGGCAGCCAAGCACAGCCTGGATTTTGAGCAGGTTCACGATTTGGTACGAATGGGCGAGGAATCGGCTCGGCAGATGCTGCCGGAGATCAAGGCAGCCATCGAGTCGCCGCCGGAGGGATGAATGAACAGGAGTCAGACGGCTTTAGCCGTTTTCTAACTCCTCCACCATCTCTAACCGCTTCTCAGAACTCATCATCATACGCCTCTCGTAAAACCAATGTACGAAATTCGGGATGGGTCTGAAACTGCTGGCGTAACTTCTCCGACCCGTGGATTGCCAACGCTTCATGAAAACTCGAAAAAGGGTAGTCATGCAAATTAGCCACATAGCCGTGTTTGACCGGGTTATTGAGCAAGTAAACTAATCGAATCATATAATCCTGTTCATTACGGGGACAATAATCCCAATAATTCCACCAAACACGTTCTTGCGTTTGGCTGACTTGCTTAATCTGGTAGCCGCTAAAGGCGTGAATTTCGGTCATAATTTTTGACAAATCCTGGCCAACCCAGCTTTTTCCCAAAAGGTGATAGTGGTTGTCTAAAATCACCCAATGATGCAGTTCCCACTTATATTTATCAAAGCACGATCTGATCCGTTCTAACAATAATTGTTTCAATTGTGGCGCTTGTAGTAACGGACGTTTTTGATAAATAGCAGCAGTGATAAAGTAGAGGGTATCATCGGCAAAAATGTGGGTGGGGTTGTGAGGGTAATCTTTTCTTCGCATTTTCTGAGGCCAAACAACTTTATCTGTTTCTTTTCTAAAGCTAATGGCTGAAGCCATTTGACTCCTGGTTTTATCTTCTTCCCTCCACCAACCTATCCCCCGCCTGCGCCTCATCCCATAACTGAGCGTACATCTCGCGCACGCTGGCATCAAGCTTTTGGCTAAACTCCGGATCAAGTTGCAAGGCTCTGATCAAATCCTGCGCATCGGCCAGGTCACGGCGGCGGTGGGCGGCAGTCATCCCGGAGGCCAGTTTCAACTCAATCAGTTTTTCCAGGCTGATGACTCGCAAGCCTGCTACTTCAACCGAAACTTCTGCCGGGTCGGGAAAAGAAACGGGCTTGGGCAGGCCATCGCCGGGGTATTCGCCGCTGGTAATAACCTCGATACGCACGCCGGTATCAGTGGCCCGGAAGGTTTTTTTTGCTCCTGAAAAGGCCAATACATAGCCGTGCCCCAACACCTGCGCTTTAAAGGCTTGCAATCCTTCGGCGGTCAACAAAATATTAATATCTTCGGTCATACGGACAAAGCCGTGCTGGGCCAAGGCCAAGCCCCCAATCAAAGCGTAGGGAATACCGGCTTCATCCAGACGACGGCTTAAATCTTGCAAGGTCTGGTAAAGGTCGCCTTTGTGACTGAAATACAGGCTAGCTTCCTTCAACACCAGTTCGGGACTGCTGCGGAGACGCTGTTCGTAGGAAATCATTTGCTACTCTGCTACCTTGCTACTTTGCCGAGCCGGCTCTAAAACCTGGACCACCCCCGTACTTCCATCCACCAGCACACTGTCTCCCGTGCGGAACTGCTGAGTGGCATTGGCAATGTTGGCCACAGCGGGCAGACCGTACTCACGGGCAATGACGGAGCCATGCGAGAGCAACCCACCCATTTCGACGATGAGGCCGGAAGCGAGGTGCAGCAGCGGCAGCCAGGCCGGGTCGGTGGAGGGGGTAACTAAAATAATATCGTCGGCGATGCGCTCGAACTCGTCGGGGTGGCGTAGAACCAGCACCGTGCCGCGCACCTGGCCGGGACTGATGGGTAAGCCGACCAGCACATCAGAAGCAGGCTGGGCCTGCAAGCCCACCCCCAGTTGAATCGCCGGGATTTGCGACTCGTGGACTTTGAAGGGCATGCGGGTTTCGGCGTAGGTTTGATACGTCTCTTTACGGGCCTGCACCGTCGAGGAGAGGCTGATTCCGGTATTGCCCTCCAGCATCAGGGTCCGCTCGACTTCTTCCAGGGTCAACCAGAAAATATCGTCCGGCTGGACCAGCCAGCCCTGGTCGGTCCACTTTTGCCCCAGGGCCAAATCCCAGCGGCGGCAGGCGGCCATGCCCCTAGCTTTGGCCCTGTTTAAATTGTCCCGCATCAGCAGTAACCGGCGCAGGGTTCTGACAAACAAGGCGGCCAGCCAAAAACGCCAGGGCAGCCAGTGGTTAATTCCTTTGGTTGGGCCGACCAGGCTGCGCCAACTGACCTCGGCCTTAGCCGTTTCGCCGCTCAGATCGCTCTGAGCATAGCGGCGGATGATGTTCAGCAGCGGGGTTGGATCGTCGCCGTAACGCGGCCAGCCCATATCGGTTTCGTATACTCCCCGCTGCCCAAACTTAGCCAGCAGTTCTGCAAGAGGAGCCTGAAATTCGGGCGGGGGCGTCGGCGCAGCGCCAGCCAAATAATCTTGAACGGCGGGATCCTGGCGAGCTAATTGGCTTAAGTTGAGCAAGGCCTGGTTCAGCTCGACCTCGCCGGTTTTGACGTTTTTTAAGGCCAGGGCGCTAATCACAGTGGCCGGATTGGTGGTCAAGGGGGCAATCAAGCTGCTGCCCACTGCCGTAGCAGCGGAAATGCTGATGTCCAGCCCCAGGTTGGCGTTGAATAACTCCTGGTAAAGCCGCTCGTGCTGGCGCAGTTGGGCCAGCAGCGTTGCCGGCGGCCCCTCGAAGCGAATATCTTCCAAAGTGGCGACAGCCTCATTGACAACGGCCTGGAAACGTTTCAGGTGATGTGTATTGGCAAAGGTCCGCTTTAAAATACGCCCGTAGGTTGCCCGTTTTTGCCAAACCGTGGCCCCATCTATCGAAAGCAGCCCTCCAGCTCCCCCCGGCTCGGTGTGGCCGATGGTGTGCAACAAACTACCGGGATTCAGGCCCACCTGAGAAATAACCCGCTTAAGAAAGGTCAAATTGAGATAGGGCCGCCCCAAGATCAGCTTGACATAGGGGCCAAGCCCCTCCACCTGCAAACCCATATCTTTAAAAAAAGCAATCGCTCGCGTTTGGCTCCGTTCAAGCAGCGAGCCAAAGAGCGGCGACGGCAGCTCCGGCAGAAATTCCGGGTGGCTGCCGCGAGTCCACTCAATGTCCAGCTTATTGGGCGCTTCAGGCAGCGCCACCACGGGGCGGGTCTGCAAGAAGAAAAAGCTACCTTCCTGCCAGGCCCACTCCACATCCTGAGCCTCCCCCATCAATGCCTGTATCTGGGTTAAGTGAATGGCTAACTTGGTCAATTCCGGGGGGCTGAGAGGACCGTCGCCGCCCGACTCGACGCCTTCCGGCGGCAGCGTATTACCGGCCCGCTGCTCGAGCAGCGGATAATCGGGTGGCTGGTTGGCCAGCCGGTAGAAATAGGGCTGCACTGCTCCGCTGACCACACTTTCACCCAGCCCCCAGGCCGCCTCAATCACCAGTTCATCGCGGCTGCCGTTGAGAGGATTGACGGTAAAACCAACCCCGGAGCAGACAGGGTTCAGCATCGGCTGAATGAGCACCGCCATACGAATGCCCTGGATGGACATGCCGTGCGCCCGGCGGTAATCGAGGGCTGGCCCATCCAGGGCTGAGGCCCAGCAGCGGGTGATGGCAATGGGCAGGGCGCTGCGCGGCACACCCAACTCGGTCAGGTGAACGCCGGCAAAGGAATGGTCGCGCTGGTCCTCATCTACCGCCGAGGAGCGGACGGCAAAGGTTTCTACATCCGGGCCAAACAGGGTGTTGAGGGCCTCGGTTAAGGCAGCGGAGAGTTCTTTGCCCAGGGGCTTGGTTTTGAGCACATCGGCCAGCCAGTTCAGGGATTCGGTGGTGACGGCTACATCGGGCGAACCGGCCCACAAGGGGATCAATTGGGCATGGCGCAGTTGGGCTTCAAAAAAGGCGGTGGTCAGCACCAGGCCCGGCGGGACATTTAAGCCGTGCTGTTTGAGGCTGGCCAGACGAAAGGCTTTGCCCCCAACCAGAGGCAGGTCAGCCCCTTCGATGGTCTCCAGGGTGCGCAGCCACGGCGCGGGCAATGGGTCGGGTTCAGCCGGGGTTACAACTTTAGAGGGGTGGGTCATGGGTTTCTTGTCGGGTATCCTTAAAGCCGGGTTGGCTGGCCAGCGTCAGCAGGACGATCATCCCAGCCATCCCGCCGGTAAAGATCATAACAGCGTAATTGGGGGGATTGGCAATCAGGCTGATGGTCGGGCCGACCAGCAGCAGTCCCAGGGCCAGCAGCAGGCTGCCATAAAAACCAATCATCGAGCGCAAAAATAGGGCAATGGTGATATTCAAGCCGACCAGCCCCCCCAGCACAAAGAGGAGAGCCACCAGCAGTTCGAAGGCTTGTAGGCCGGTCAGGTAATGAGGAAAAGTACGGCTTCTGACCGTAGAAGCCAGCCACTCTCCTGAGGCGAGGATTCCGCCTAGCAGAAAGATAACCGAGATTCCGACCCAAAACGCGGTGATAAGTTTCAGCACCAGTGGGCGGGCCGGCCGAGCGGCAGTCTTGCTTTTGCGCTTGGCGCGAGCAGCGCGTTGGCCGGCTTTGGCCGCAATTCCCGGTTCGGGAGTAAGTGCATCGGCGGCCCCGGCATAATTCAGCAGCTCCTGTCTGGCCCAGCCATTGTGGGGGTTGATGACAATGAGATTTTCGAGGCAAACCCGCTTGTCTTCTTGGCGATCAAAGACCTGGTACAGCCAAAACCAGGCCGCTTCATTGGTTTGATCCTGCTCAACCACGTCGAGGAGGCGATAGCGCGCCTGTTCAACCTGGCCGGCTTTGGCCGCCAGGATGCCTTCTTGAAGCCATTGGGCAATATCGTGCGGGCTGGTCATATTGGGGTAGAGCATCATAGGCGACACTGTCCAGAATAGACAAACACCCCGTGGTGTAACAGCTTGTCCATCCTTCGATTCTACCCTATAAGGTTAAGAGGCACAAGTGACCGGCTCAAAAACGGCCCGTTTACAATTTTACCCCGTAGGCCCGGTCCAGTAGTTCCATCGTATGGTAGACTGGTAGCGGTTTGGGCAAGTGCGATTGAATTTGGGTCATGCAGCCGATATTGCCGGTGACGACTGCCTCGGCCCCGGTGTTAAGAATATTGTGCGCTTTGCGCCGGCCCAACTCCCCGGCGATGGCCGGCTGCTCAAGATTGTATGTCCCCGCCGACCCGCAGCAGATTTCCCCTTCCGGGATTTCCAGCAGGGTCAAGTTGGCAATGCTTTTGAGCAGTTTGCGCGGAGCAGCCTGGACCCCCTGAGCGTGAGCCAGGTGGCAGGCGTCGTGATAAGCCACTTTGAGCGGCCGGGGCAGGTTAGCCGGAGTCTTGAATCCTAATGTATCCAGAAAAAGGCTGACATCTTTGACCTGCCGAGCAAAAGCTTCTGCCGCTTTTTCCTCGACCAGTCCTTTAAACAACAGCCCATACTCCTGCATGCCCGACCCACAGCCGGCGGCGTTGGTCAAAATCGCGTCCACATCTTTGGGAAAAGTTTGCAAATTCTGGCGGGCCAGCACCCGGGCCTGTTTGGCCGCGCCGGTGTGCATAGACAGAGCGCCGCAGCAGCCCTGATGTTTGGGAATGACTGTTTCCACGCCGTTTTCGGCCAGAACCCGCAGCGTGGCCCAATTGATTTGCGGAGCCAACACCTGCTGGACGCAGCCACTCAACAGCGCCACCCGCGCCCGGCGCGGCCCTTTGGCCGGATAAAGCTCCGGTAGCGGCTGGGCTGTGGGTAAATTGGCTGGCAAAAGCTCCAGCATGGCCCGAAATTTGGCGGGCAGCAGTCCCTGGAACGGGCGAGCCAGCTTGCCCAGATTCACTGCCAGCCGGAAACTCCACGGAAAGGGCAGCGTTTGCAGGGTCATCAGCCGCGAGACGCGATCCAGCGGGGGAGAAGTGCGGCGGTCTTCGGTGTAAGCGCGGAAAGGAATCAACAGGTCGCCGTAGGGCACACCTGAAGGGCAGGCGGTAACGCAAGCCTGACAGCCCAGGCAGCGATCAATGTACGGCAGGGCCTGTGCGGTAGACAGGTGGCCTTCCAGCACTTCTTTCATCAAAAAGATGCGTCCGCGCGGCGAGTCCATCTCTTCGCCCAGCACTTTATAGGTGGGACAAGTCGGCAGGCAAAAGCCGCAGTGAACGCAACTGGCAATGGCGTGGGCCATAGCTTCGCCCTGGGGGCCGAGCGAGGTAACCGGAATCTGATGCTGCATCGAGTCTCCTCAAAAATAGTAGACGGTAGACAGTAAACGGTAGACGGGGATAAGAGCGGCTGTTCTTCCTGCTACTTTGCTACTTTGCAACTAAGTTTAGAAATCCAAAAACCGGCCCCCCGCGTCGAGAGCCTGCTTGACCCGGCGGGCTAACGGCGCGCCGGGGTTGACCCCCAAGCGAGTCACACCGGGCGGGCCGAGCAAGACCAAACCGCACAAATCAAGATCGGTGAGCAGTTTGTCCAACTGGTCGGCCCACTTGCCGGTAGTCGGCCAGGCCAGCCAGACCAAATTACCGGCGGCGCTGTATCGCCGCCGGGTTTTAAGCTTGTTCAGTTGCGCTTCCAGGGTGGGAATACGCTTGAGCGTCAACGGGACTTTGACCAGCGCCGAATCGGCCGAGGTCCAGCTTAGATTTTTGACCTGCTGCCATAAGTCACTTTCGGCGGAGCCATCAAGGGTTTCGGCGGCGGTAGCGCCTCCTTTGGGAGCTAACAAAAACTCACGCATCCGTTCTACACGAGCCGGAAGCGCCTCGGCCAGTCCACCCAACCGAACCCACAACGTCCAGACCTGTCCCCCTCCGCCTCCTCGCCTCTTCGCCTCTTCGTCTCTTCCTCCCGGTTCCAAATCGAGGGCGTGCAGCTCCAGCGCCGAAGTCGCCAGACGATAGATGTCGGTTAGAGCGGTTTCCAGGTGGGGATAGGTTAACCTGAGGGTAGTGTAAGCCGCCGGGCCGGGGAAGACTTTAAAGGTCAACTCAATCAGCACGCCCAGCCGGCCCAAACTTCCGACCATCAACTTGGGCAGGTCGAAGCCGGCCGCGTTCTTGACCACCTTGCCCCCGCCGCGCACCAATTGGCCCCCGCCATTAATAAAGCGGACGCCAATCAAAAAGTCGCGCACCCCACCATATCGCTGCCGGCCGGGACCACTCACCCCGGCGGCGACCGTCCCGCCCAGGGTTGCACCCTTTTCGGCCAGCAGCGGGTCAAACGGTAGATACTGACCGTGCCGGGCCAACAGTTTTTCCACCTCCATCACTGGCGTTCCGGCTAGGGCGGTGAAGGTGTATTCATCCGGCTCATACTCCAGCACGCCTGACAAACCGGACAAGTCCAGGCTGGGCACGTCTTGGGGAGGGGTAGACAGGGCGGGTTTGCTGCCGCCTCCGCGTGGCAACAGGCGGGGATGGGCCTGCACCAGAGCTTGAGCTTCTTCAGGGGTGGTTGGACGCAGACTCATTCGCGGGAAATCCTTCCGGCCCGTTCCAGCGGATGTGGTCCGTGCGCGTGTAAAGCCGGAGCCTCACCGCCGGGGAACATCTTGCCTCGATTAGACAGCTCCAGTGGGTCTAGCGCATGTCGCAGGTCCTTCATCACAGCCAAGTCCGTTTCGCTGAACATCTCCGGCAGGTAATCTCGTTTTTCCATGCCAATGCCGTGCTCGCCGGTAATCGAGCCACCCAGACCGATACACAGGCGCAAAATTTCGCCGGCCAGGGCCTCGGCCCGTTCCAGCGCACCCGGTTCGCGCCCATCGTAGAGAATGAGTGGGTGTAAATTGCCGTCGCCGGCGTGGAAAACATTGGCCACCCGGATGTTGTAGGCTGCTCCCAACCGCTCGATTTCCGAAAGGGCGTGGCCCAATTTGCCGCGCGGCACCACGCCATCATTCACAATATAGTCCGGGCTAAGCCGCCCAACCGCCGAAAAGGCGCTCTTGCGGCCCTTCCAGATGCGCATACGCTCGTCGTCATTCTGGGCCACCCGCACCTCATAAGCCCCTGACTCCTGGATGACTTCCAGCAGCTTGGTAAATTCGGCCTCGACCTGGGTCGTTTCACCTTCCAGCTCGACAATCAACAGGGCCGCCGCCTCGCGGGGATAGCCGGCGTGGACGGCCGCTTCCGCCGCTTCAATCGCCAGCTTATCCATAATTTCCATCGCCCCCGGCAGCAGGCCAGAGGCGACCACCATGGCAACAGCATTGCCTGCCGCGCCGAGGCTATCGTAAGCGGCCAGCACAGTGCGATACAACTCCGGTTTGGGCAGTAAACGCAGGGTTATTTCCAGGGCAATCCCAAACAGTCCCTCGGACCCGACAAACAGGCCAATCAGGTCCGGCCCGACGCCTTCCAGGCTTTCGCTGCCAAACTCGACCACCTCGCCATCGGGCAGCACGGCTTTAATCGCCAGAATGTGGTTGCTGGTCATGCCGTATTTGAGGCAGTGCGCCCCGCCGGAGTTGAAAGCGACGTTGCCGCCAATGGTGCAGATAGATTGGCTGGAAGGGTCGGGGGCATAGTAGAGGTTATAAGGCGCGGCGGCTTTGGAGACATCCAGGTTGATCACCCCTGGCTCAACCACCGCCAGCCGCTCCTGGGGGTCCACCCGCAAAATCCGGTTGAGCCGGTTCAGGCCAATGACCAGCCCATCCTGAATGGGCAAAGAGCCACCCGACAGGCTGGTGCCGCTGCCCCGCGCCACAAAAGGCACTTCGGCCCGGTGACACAGCCTGACCGTCTCGATGATTTCAGCAGCGCTTTCGGGTAAAACAACAGCGCGGGGCTTGGCTCGGAAGGCGGTCAGGGCATCGGATTCATAGGGGGCTAATTCGGCGGGTTGGGCTAACAGCCGGTGGCGCGGATAAATTTTGGCTAACTCAGCCAGAAATGTTTGTGCTTCCATCGGTGGCCTCACTGGGCGGGTCTTATAAAAATAGACGCTGTGGCAAAATTTGTTTGCTGCGGCGTCTATTATACATAGAGCGGTTAATTTTGTCTATGTTTATTGAGGTTTGCACCGTTAATGAGATGTGTTATAACAAAAACTTGACAAGACGAGGTAAAATGGGAATATTCAAAGTAACAGGTAACAGATAGCAAGGCCACAGAGCTTATCTGATTACTGATTACTATTTCAATGAATGAGGTAGAGGATGAAAGCCGCCTTATGTTATGAATTTGGCCAGCCCCTGGTTATTGAAGAAATAAAAATTGACCCGCCCCAAGCTGGAGAGGTAAAAGTAAAGCTGGCGGCTTGCGCCATTTGCCACAGCGACATTCACGCCATCGAGGGCGCTTGGGGCGGAGTGTTGCCGGCAGTTTATGGACACGAAGCTGCCGGTATGGTGGTCGAGGTTGGCCCCCAGGTTTTATTGGTCAAACCGGGCGACTCCGTTGTTGTGACCCTGATCCGCTCTTGCGGGCGCTGCTACTTTTGCGCGCAGGGTCAGCCTCATCTGTGCGAGGCTGCCTTTACCCTGAACACCGAGAGCCGGCTCCACACCAAAGCTGGCCAACCTATTCACCAGGGCATTCGTACCGGCGCTTTTGCCGAATATGTTGTTGTAGACCAATCCCAAGTGGTGCAAATCCCTCCAGAGATGCCGCTGGATAGCGCCTCGCTGCTGGCTTGTGGCGTCATCACCGGACTGGGCGCTGTGGTCAATACAGCCCGGGTGCCCTCCGGCAGCAGTGTGGTAGTCATCGGCAGCGGTGGGGTTGGCCTGAACAGCATTCAGGGTGCATTTCTGTCGGGGGCACAGCCCATCATAGCCATTGATTTGGTGCCTGGTAAATTGGCGGCAGCTAAAAGGTTTGGGGCAACGCATACAGTCAATCCCACCGAAGAAAATCCGCTGGCAGCCGTCCGCTCACTCACCCAGGGCAGAGGCGCGGATTATGTGTTTGTTACCGTAGGCAGCACCAAGGCTATGGAACAGGGGTTGACCTTACTGCGGCGGGCCGGCACATTGGTTGTCGTCGGTATGCCGGCGAGCGGCGCAAAATTACAGATCGAGGCGGTTGATTTTGCCGATAACAGCCAGCACATTCTGGGCAGCAAAATGGGTTCCACCCGGCTGCAAGTGGATGTACCGAAGCTGGTGAAACTTTACCAGCAAGGCCGGCTAAAACTGGACGAGTTAATTACCACCCGCTATCCATTGGAGGAGATTAACGAAGCCGTCGCTGCCGTAAAACGCGGTGAAGCCCTGCGGAATGTCATTATGTTTTAGTCAAGGTAACAGGTTAGCAAAGTCGCAAGGCAACAGGGGCGTAAGGTAATAAAGATGCACCCCTGCGACCTTGCTACTTGTTTCATTGGGTAGCCGTAACTGCCAGGTATGTCATCCCTCGACAAGCTCACACCCTTCGGCGCACCCGAAGGGAGAAATCTCTGAGGCCTATGTCCCAGGGCGCTTATTCATTGATCACCCAGGTGCCCGCCAGATGGTCGTGCAGACAACGATGCTCCTGTCCAAAGATAAACAGGACATCCACAATGGACAAGCCCCCCCCGACGAGCGGGATTTGGGCGATCAGGCCGGGTAAGAAATAGCGCAGCCCAAACAGTTTGCCGAAGGATGGAACATCACCATTCTGGTCCACTATCCTGATTTTAGTCACAGCCTTGCCGATGGTCTGCCCCTTGTGATAGAGCAAATAGCCGTTCCAGATCAGAAAGAGAATCCACCCGCCCACAAAAAGAGCGATTTGTTGGTTCAGGGTCAAGGGTTGGTCGTTAAGGACCTGTGGGAGCATCCCGGTGAGCGACATAATCGGCACAACCATGAGCACGGCCACGAGACCGTCAATCAGGGCAGCGCCGAGCCGCTTCCATGGACTGGCTAAATGGGTTGTTACGATTGCAGCATTCATATTTTCCCTCACTTGTTGAAATAAGTTTGATGGAGCTTGTTAATGCCTAGCATACGGAAGAACTGTCTTTTTAACGTTACGGCAACCGTTACCACCCAAACCTGACATAACGTTATATTACCGCAAAAGGATAATCAATCTAGCAGACATAACAACGAAATTCATTCCCCTATTGTGACAAGTTAAAAAAACCGTGCTATACTCTGGCTAGTCAGGTTAATTTTACAGCGGGTTTGCCGAAGGTCATTGATGGGGGTAAAATGGCAGGCGGTTAAACTCAGAAGCGGAGCCAGGGATGTCGAACATTCTTTACGCCGAAGACGACCGTGACTGCCGAGAATTGTTTGCCTTTGCCCTGCGGCAGAACGATCATAAAGTTCACGAAGCCATTAACGGGGCCCAGGCGGTGCAGATTGTCCGGGAAGAACCCATTGACCTTATCATTCTGGATATTCGCATGCCCATGATGACCGGCTATGACGCAGCCCGGATTATTGCCAAAGAAGCCCCGGATATTCCGGTGGTCTTCCTCAGCGCCAAGGGGATGCGCCGCGAGGTAAGCATGGCTTTTGAGTGTGGCCCTATGACAGTGGATTACCTGATCAAGCCGATTTCCCCGGAGCAGTTGGTTAACCGGGTGGAAAACATTCTGGAAGCTTGCCGGGTACGCGGCATAGCCGCCGTGCGCGAAGAAAATATGGCCCGTGAGTTGGTTGTGGCCTGGTAAGGGTGGAAAAACAAATTGAGCAGCATTCAATCGGCGCTGGAGCTTGCTCTGGGCGTTCTCCCCGCAGATGAACTCGCCGCCTTATTGAATGTCGTTGTTACCCGCGACTACCCCGCCGATTCGATCATTTGCCGCGAGGGTCAACTAGAGTACACTTTTTACATTATTCAAGAAGGCCAGGTTGCCTTTACCAAGCAGATGGCTCAGGGTGAGCAGTTTCTGGGCATGAAAGGCCCCGGCGAGTTTTTTGGCGAGTTGGGGGTTTTGGATCGCGCTCCGCGTGCTGCTACAGTGCTCGCCCTTTCGGATTGCCGCTTAATTGAAATTGATGAACAGACTTTAAACGACATTTTAACTCGCAACCCGTCGGTGTCTCGGGCCATTATGCGTGGTATTACTCGCAGCGTACGCGACACCGACCGGATTACCATTGCTGAGCTGCAGCTTAAAAACAGCGAGTTGGCCCGCACCCTTGACGACCTGCGAGCAGCCCAGGCCGAACTGTTGCGACGAGAACGGCTCAAGCGCGACCTGGAGATTGCCGCCCAGGTTCACAAAAATATCCTTCCCACCTCCTTTCCCCAAGTACCCGGTTTTGAATTTGCCGCCCTGGCTCGCCCGGCCCGCGAGATTGGCGGCGACCTGTACGACATTGTGGATATGGGCCAAAATGAAATTGGTATTGTTATGGCCGACGCGTCGGGTAAAAGCGTTCAAGCAGCTATTTATATGGCCGTGGTGCGCGCGCTTTTTCTCAGCGAAACCAACGCCAACCTCTCACCCAGCGAAACCGCCCACCGCATCCACAACTTGCTGCTCAAGGTTTCAACCGCCAACGATATGTTTGTCACTGCCTTTTATGCTACGCTTAACTGCACCACTCGCCACATGCGCTACGTTCGCGGCGGGCACGACCGGCCCGTTTATTACCATGCCGCCACCGGCGAGGTCAGTTTGCTCAACCCGCCGGGCCGGTTTCTGGGCTTACTGCCCAACTTAATTATCCAGGAAGAGGCGCTCACTTTTCAAAGCGGGGATATGCTGGTTTGCTACAGCGACGGCGTGACCGACGCCACCCGGCGCGGCGATGGCGAAATGTACGGCCTGGATAAGTTGATTGAAATGGTCAAACGGGAGGGCCACCGCTCTGCCAGTGAGCTGGTCAAAATTATCGTCAGCGATATTGATCACTTTAGAAATGGCGAAGAACAGCCCGACGATTTGACTTTGTTGGTAACTAAAGCAGTGTAACAGGGAGTAGGGAGTAAGCAGTAGGGAGTAGGGGCACGTACTCACCTCTACTGTCTATTATTTTCTGAGGAGTGTTCATGAGCCCGCGGCACGCCACCGCTAATGAAAATCTTTTGCCGACGATGATCGGAGACCGAGAACCGGCTGTTTGCTATCGCCCGGTCTTCCGTCCCCGGTCCTCGGTCGTATTTACGAAGGAGACTTTTAGGTTATGAAAGATAATTGGCGCGATCAGCAAACCCGCCAAACCCGGCGGCCTCGCCGTTTAGAAGAGGTTAGCAGCGCCGAAATCGGTTTTCCGGTGGTCTGGGTGCTGGTAGGGGCTTTGGCCGGACTGCTGGTGATTGGCCTCATTGGCCTGGGCGTGGTGAATATTTTGCGCAAGCAGGCCATCACCCCCACTCCGGAAGTTATTCCAGGTCTGGCCCCCACCCAACCTATTGTCGAAGCGACTACTACCGCCAGCGCCCCCGCTGACGCTACCCCAACGCTACCGCCGGTGGTCACGCTTGAACCGACAGCTACACCCATTCCCACCGCCACCCCAGTGCCGACTCCACCCAATGAGTTAGCTAAAGGGGTTTATGCCCAGGTGATTGGCACCGAGGGTGCAGGTGTCAGCCTGCGAGCCGGACCCGGCACCAATAATGCCCGCCTGGATGTAGCGCCCGAAGAGAGTGTGGTATTGATTTTGGACGGCCCCAGAGCCGACGAGAATCAGGAAGAAATTGTATGGTGGTTTGTGCGCGGTCCGAACGGCGCCGAAGGCTGGGCCGCTCAGGATTATCTCAAACCCACCCTGCCACCCGGAACCGAACAAAACGCGCCCACCGCCGAGCCAACCACCGAAAACTAAATAAAACACAATTGGAAAATCCCTAGTTTCAATTTATAATGAGCGTCGCTTTTGAGAAGCGACGCTTTTTATTAGGGGAAACTATGGCTGACATTCAACAACGGTTGACCGAACTGCGCGATCAAATTAATTATCATCTCTACCGCTACCATACCCTTGACGACCCCGTTATCAGCGATGCTGAATACGACCACTTGATCAATGAGCTGCGGGATTTGGAGGCGCAATATCCCGATTTGGTTACCCCCGACTCACCCACGCAGCGTGTTGGGGGGCAACCGCTTGAAGGTTTTGAAAAAGTGATCCACCCCATCCCCATGACCAGCCTGAGCAACGCCTTTAACGAAGCCGATATGCGTAACTGGCTGGCCCGTGTCGGGCGCTTGCTACCGGCGGGGATGACGGTGAAGGACCTGGAATTTGTGGTCGAGCCGAAGATAGACGGCCTGGCCATCGCCCTGACCTACGAAAATGGTCGGCTGGTTCAAGGTGCAACACGCGGTAACGGCGTCGAGGGGGAAAAGGTCACCGCTAATGTCCGCACTGTAAAAAATGTACCTTTGCGGATTCCGACTACCCCCGATGGGCCGCCGGCCCCCGCCAAAATCGAGGTGCGTGGCGAAATTTACATGCCCATTGCCGATTTTAACCGCTTTAACCAGCAGCAGTTGGAAAAGGGTGAGAAAGTTTTTGCCAACCCGCGCAACGCTGCCGCCGGCTCGCTGCGTATGCTCGACAGCAAAATTACGGCCCAGCGACCCCTGGCCCTGTACGGCTACGCCATTGGCTATGTTGAGGGAGCAAAAATTAGTTCTCAAAAAGAGGCATTAGATTACTTGCGCGCGCTTGGCTTTCCGGTCAACCCCGATATCTTAACTACTCGCGATTTTGAAGAGGTGCTCAAATTCATCCACACCTGGATGGAACGGCGCGATACCCTACCCTACGACGCCGACGGGGTGGTGGTCAAGATCAACGATTTTGCCTTGCAGCAGGAGTTGGGGGTGGTAGGCAATGCGCCGCGCTGGGCCATTGCCTACAAATTCCCGGCCCGTGAAGCCACCACCAAACTGCTGGAAATCAGAACCAACGTCGGCCGCACCGGCCAGATTACCCCTTATGCCGTGCTGGAGCCGGTCAATATCGGCGGGGTAATTGTGCGCCAGGCCACCCTGCACAACTTTGATGATCTCGCCAAGAAAGATATTCGCGCCGGTGATACGGTAGTGGTCAAACGGGCCGGTGATGTGATTCCCCAGGTGGTCAAAGCTATCGAGGATTTGCGCCCGCCCGACTCGCAGCCCTACCGACCGCCCACCCACTGCCCCGTTTGCGGCGAGCCAACCGCCCGCCTGGGCGATGATGTGGCCCTATTCTGCATTAATGCGGCTTGCCCGGCCCAACTCATCCGCCAGATTGAATACTTTGTGTCTCGCGGAGCGATGGACATCGAGGGTTTTGGCATCAAAATTGGGGAACAGTTGGCCGCTCAAGGGCTACTCAAAGATATTGCCGACATTTACTTTTTGACCCGCGAGCAACTGCTGGCCCTGGAAGGCTTTGCCGACAAAAAAGCCGACAACTTGCTGGCCGCCATCGAAGCCAGCAAAACCCGGCCCTACGAACGCTTTTTGACCGCCCTGGGCATCCGTTACGTGGGCGGAGTAGTCGCCCGACTGGTGGCCGACGCTTTTCCTTCGATCGAGGCATTGCAGCAAGCAAGCCAGGCGGATTTGGAAGCTGTCGAAGGCATCGGCCCCCGTATCGCCCAGTCCATCGTCGAATGGTTCAGCCGCCCGGCCAACCAGGCCCTCATCGAAAAATTTCGCCGGGCCGGGGTCACGTTACATGTTGAACGTCCAACGTTAAACGTTCAACATGCATCATTCAACGGTTTGACCTTTGTGATTACCGGCACATTGCCTACTTGGAGCCGCGAGGAGGCCAAAGCCTTTATCGAGCAGCACGGCGGCAAGGTGGCCGACAGTGTCTCCAAAAAAACCGACTATGTGGTAGTCGGCGAAAAAGCCGGCAGCAAATTAAGTAAAGCCCAATCCCTGGGTATCGCTCTCCTCGATGAGGCCGGTTTGAAACAACTGGCCGAGAGCGCAACTTAAGAGCTATTTGGGTGTTCAACCAAAAGGAATTTCAACTTGACTCCCTTTTTAGGACAGATACAATGCATTGCTTACGCAGCTACACACCAGCAGATTTTGTAAGACAAGCTGTTAGCTTGTCCCAGCCCCGGACAAACTAACCATTTGTCCTACAAGATTATTTTTAGAGGAGAAGCTATGACTCGTGTCGTAATTACCGGACTGGGGGCAATTACCCCGCTTGGCAACGATGTGACTACTTTTTGGGAAAATATGAAAGCAGGCATGTCGGGGGCCGGGCCGATTACCGCTTTCAACCCGGCCAATTTTGCCATCAGGATTGCCTGTGAAGTTAAAGGATTCGAGCCGACCGAGTGGATGGATAAAAAGACGGCCAAGCGGCTGGCTCGCTCAACCCAATTTTCCATTGCCAGCGCCCGGCAAGCCCTGACCGACTCTGGTTTTGAAGTCACCCCCCAAAATTCAGACCGGGTGGGGGTTGTTTTTAATACCGGCGGCGGTGGGATCAGCACCATGGAAGAAGGCACCCAACAACTGCTGGCCGAGGGACCGCGCTCGATTACCCCCTTTTTAGTGACCAATGTGATGGCGAATGCCGCCTCGTGCCTGGTCTCCATCGAGTTTGGCACGACTGGGCCGCTCAACACCTCGGCGTTGGCCTGCGCCAGCGGCAACTATGCCCTGGTTGACGCCTTCCATATGCTCAAACGGGGCGAAGCCGATGTGATGATTGCCGGAGGAACCGAGGCGGCAATTTCGCCCCTTATCTTTGCCTCGTTTGCCCGCATGGGCGCCCTTTCGACCCGCAATGATGACCCTCAAAGCGCCAGCCGGCCCTTTGATAAGGACCGCGACGGTTTTGTTTTTGGCGAAGGCGCAGCGGCTTTTGTGTTAGAAACCGAAGAACACGCCCAAGCCCGCGGCGCTCGCATTTACGCCGAAGTGTTGGGGGGGCGGCTCACCTCGGACGCCTACCATCTGACCGCGCCCAAACCGGACGCCAGCGGCGCCATCGCCGCCATCAAGGGTACTTTGGCTTCGACGGGCACGAAGCCGGAGGAAGTTGATGCTATTTTTGCTCACGGCACCAGCACCCCGCTGGGGGATGTGGCCGAAACTCTGGCCCTCAAAACTGTCTTCGGCGAACTGGCTTACCAGATACCCATCACCGGCACCAAATCCCAGGTGGGACACACCCTGGGAGCAGCCGGGGCTATTTCGGCTTTGGCGGCCGTCAAAACCATCGAAGAGGGCATTATTTGCCCCACCATCAATTATCATACGCCCGACCCGGAATGTGACCTCGATTACGTCCCCAATGAAGCGCGCCGGCACGAAACCAACCTGGCCCTGGTCAATGCTTTCGGCTTTGGCGGCCAAAATGTCGTTTTAGCCCTCAAACGATACAGCGAAAATGGGGTGAAGCAAGGGTAAGAATTACGTCTTGCGTCTTGCGTGTTCCGTTTGCTTTAACTCACGCAAGACGCAACACGTTTCCCTCAGTCATAATGTTATCACTATTACTGTCCCCGCTTCATCCACTTCTACCCTCTGTCCGGTACGCAGCCGGGCAAAATCAGCCTCAGCCAGCACCACCAGCGGAATAGGCCGGGCATACATTTCATCAGCCACAATTGAAGCCAAAGCAAAAAAGGAGTCGGGCGCCGTGGTAATAATCGCCGCCGGGGCTGTGCCCGCTTTGACCGCTTCCAGCAGCACCGCGGTGGTCGTGCTCGACCCTCGAGTGAAGGGCACGGCCAGCACCCGGCCCGCCGCGCACTGTCCCGCCAGGGCATGCCGCCGGTCAATAATTGTCCCCGTTTGATAGTCGTACCCACCCCAAAAACTTAACGGCTCAGTCGAAACAAGAGCGACCCCGCTGGCTTGGCCGGGAATTATGGGCCGGCCACGTAAAATCATCTCCATCTGAACCCTTTCAAAAAGGAACTGAGGAAACTAAGGGAACTTGAGAGGAGTTCTCTAAAGCTCCCTCAGTTCCTACAAGTTCCCTCAATTCCGTTAGTTCCCTTCTGCCCACAACGACTCATCCCGCACCACCCGACCCTCAACCGCCGACTGCACGCAATCGGCCAGGCTGCCAAAGGTGATTTCGGTCTTGAGCATGCCGGGCGCATAATAGGCATACTTGGCCGAATTGGTCATCAGCCTTTTGATTTCCGGCGGCAGCATCGGCGAGGCCAGAATACAGGTGTCCACCGTCACCTGGCCGCCAAACGCCTCCAACGCGGCCAGATAGCCGGCCTTTTGGGCTAATAATGTCATCGCCCGGCTGGATGTGACCAGAAATTTGACCTCCGGGTGAACCCGCCGGCCGGCCAATAACGGGGCTAACTGTTTGAACTCGGCCAGAGAGAAATGGGGACTGCCCAGCACTACCAGGTCTAGCTTGGCCCCGGTGGCCGTGGTCAACTCGCACCGGGCCGCTCGCAGTGAGTCCAGAGTAATCGTGTACCTCTCCTCCGGCTGATGGCCTTGAAACGCGGCTTCGAGAGTGGGCGCTTCGGGGGTGTGGCCGACAAGGTGAAACAGGGCCACCGCCCCCGACGAGGCGCTGGCCGCGCCCAATGCCTTGAATTGGTCTTCGGTCGGGTGGACTTGCAGCCCGGTGACAACCGGAATACGCTCACGGGCAATTTTACCCAGCAGATGGCCCAGCACCGGATAAAACGAGTCGTCTTGCTGCAAGGCCAGGGGAATATCGCTCAATTCCAACAACAGTTGGCCGGCCCGATTTTCGGTCAGGTGCAGGCCCACCGCCGGGACGCGCCCGGTGATGGCGGCGCAAATGTCCAGCAAGTCCGGGTAACGCTCGGTGCGCGCCCCAATGACCGAGTTGGCAAATACAATGGCGTTTGACTCGCCCCAGGCGATTTGCTGCCCAAATTTGGGGATGAGGTCAACCTGGTATGGGGCGCAGGTCCAGGTGGGCCGGCAGCCCATCTGGACATAAGCGGCCATCTGGCGGCGAGCATTGGCCGCCCAAGCCGGGGGGACCGCCCACTCCTGCCAGTGGTGTTCGTCCACCGCGCTGACGTTGAGCGTGGCCGGAACCACTACTTTAGCCCCCAGGCCGGCCAGCCGTTCGGCAAATTCCAGCCCGGCCTCGCCCATATAAATGGAGCTGTCAATGTGGGCCTGTTCGATGTTCAGCAGCCGTTCCGCGCCATGAAATTCGGCCATGCGCACTATAACGGACATCGCCATTTTAGCCCCCGGGCCGCGCTCGCCGGCCAGGAGATCATGGTCGTAGGGGGAGAGGTGAAGGGTCATGACTGTCGCAGCCCAACCGCCCGCAGCCTCTCCTCGACCCAGGCAGTATCGGCTTCGCTCAGCGGTGGATTGGGCGGGCGGGTGTAATCAATGGCGCGGCAATCGTGAAAATCCGGCCAAATATCCGGGGCTTCAAGGTACGGGTCCATGCCCGGAAAGGGCGACAAATATACTTGGGCGTTTTCGTTCATTTTGCCACCTCTACTGAATCCACAGCTTGAGCGGAATTATACCGCCAGAAAGGGAAAACAAAAAACGCTCTCATCGAGCGTTTTTGTGGCTGAAATAATAGAGAGCCGGGGGCGTAGAGGGTCTAACCGACCCCCAACCCCCGACCCCTGATCCCCCATTAACCAGCCTGCCAGCCAATGCGCCGACCGGAACTTTGACTGCGGCTGAGAAAACCAAAGACCCGGTAAACATCTTCCAGGCTGATCAAGCCCCGGAAGTGCAGACCATCGTACACCGCCGCCACCCGGCTGGAAGTTTGAGCCAGCTTGTCCTGCACCTCGTCCAGCGAGGCGGTCAGGGCAATCGTCGGCACGGTGCGGGCCTGCTGCATAATCTCGGCAACCCGGCTGCGCCAGCGACCCTGCTGCATGGCCTGGGTGACAGTATGATGCGAAGCCACGCCCAACAGTTGCCCGGTCAGCGGGTCGAGTACGGGAAAATCGGGCTGGCGGCTGGTCATCATTAACGAGGCAACCTGGCCAACGGTCGCTTCGGGCGAAAGGGCGACTGCATGGGGCGTCAACGCCTGGGCGACCCGCACCTTGCGCAACATCCCTTTCACCGCCACCGCCTGGCCTTCCTGGCCGCCGGCAAAGAAGATAAAGACCGCGATGAGAGCCAGGAAAATCTGGCCGGGCACAAAGAGCGCGACCAGCCCCAAGCCAATAGCAAAGACACGCCCAACGGTCACAGCTATCTGAGTGGCGCGTTGATAATCGGTGAAAAAGCCCAAAGTCGCCCGCAGCACCCGTCCGCCATCCAGGGGAAAAGCCGGGATCATATTAAATATCGCCAGCGAAATATTGGCCGAGAGTAAAAAAGTCAGCAACCCCAGCAGGCCCGGCTGCATCAGCATCCGCAGCGAGAAGGTTTCGCCTTGCAGCGCGGCCAAAACCGCCACCAGCGGTAATAACCCTATGGCTAAAACCACGTTAACTAGCGGGCCGGCCAGCGCCACGACCAACTCGTGCAGTGGTTTCTCCGGCATCCGTTCCAGCCGGGCCAGGCCGCCAATCGGCAGCAGCGTAATATCTCTGACCGGAATGCCATAGCCCAGCGCGGCCACACTGTGGCCCAACTCGTGCAGCAAAACCAGGGTAAAGAGCGCCAGAGTTACCAACACGCCGTACAACGGCCCGGCGCTGCCGCCATAGTTAAATGCTCCCCAGACCAGAATCAGCAAAAAAGTCAGGTGTATCTTGATGTCAATTCCAAATATTCGTCCTACTTTAATAGACCAACTCATCGTTGTTCCTTATACCTCCGTCGAAGAGACCATTCCAAGATTTAAGCCAGTCAAAACGTCTTGCGTCTTACGTGTTCCGTCTGTGTTACGCAAAGTACGACTTTACTGGACTCTACAACACAGACTAAATCAACTCTTCAATTACCCCATAGTATAGCTTTTGATTATTAGAATTGTCATAGAATTAGTTTAAAGTGAGATGAGAGCAAGCGCGCACTTGTGCCTATAGGCCGGGTAGGGTAAAATTTATCCAACAAGTAGACCCATCGGGTTTAAAAGGCGCTTCCCCAAAATAATGATGAGGACTCGTGTCGTGTGTTGCGTCAAAGGTAAAATGAAAGACGCAACACGCAACACGCTTGGGGCTGCCTGAAACTGGATGTGTCTCCCAATCCTCCCCAGGAAGCCGCCATGTTCAAACGACGCCAACCGACCCTTTCGACCATTAGCCTCGGCTCTCTGCTGCATGGACGCTATCGGCTGCAAGAACAGCTCGGCCAGGGCGGTGCAGGGATTGTCTACAAGGCCGAAGATGAACAGCTCCAGCGCATTGTAGCCCTAAAAGTGTTGACCACCGATGGCGGCATGGCCGCGGACAAGCTGGCTCGTTTCCGCAGCGAGGCCCTGTCGGTGGCGCAGCTCAACCACCCTAACATTATCACCCTGTACGATTACGCCGAACAGGAAGCGCATCCTTATCTGGTCATGGAGTATGTGCCCGGCCAGGATTTGTGGAGCCTGGACAACAGCTACGCCCCCAACTTGATGCCCATCGAGGTCTCGCTGCCCATTATTGACGGCATTCTAGCCGCCCTGGAATATTCCCACGCCCACAAAGTTATTCACCGCGACCTCAAACCCGAAAACGTAATGATTACCCCCGAAGGCCAGGTGAAAGTGATGGATTTTGGTCTGGCCCGGATTCAGGGGCAATCGCGGCTGACGCAAGAGGGATTGGTGGCCGGGACGGCTTCGTACCTGGCCCCGGAACTGGCCTTGGGCGAGCCAGGCGACCACCGGGTTGACCTGTACGCGCTGGGGGTGATGATGTATGAACTGCTCACCGGCCGCCTGCCCTTTTCCGGTGACGACCCCCTCAGTGTGGTCTCGCAGCATATTCATGCCCCGGTGGTGCCGCCCCAACGCTACAATCCAGCCATCTCCGCCGAACTGCAAGCGATTGTGCTCAAGCTGCTGGCCAAACACGCCAACGAGCGCTATGCTCATGCCGGCGAAGTCCGCCGCGAATTAGCCCCGCTGCTGGCCGAATTGCGCGGTGAGACAATCGCCTCATCTATCGAGCCGGAGCCGGCGCTCGCCCTCAGTTTGGAGGTTGGCGCTGCCCAGCAAGCTCTGCTTGACCGCATTTCACGCGGCAAAATGATTGGCCGCGAAGCCGAAATGACCGAACTCAAACGGCGCTGGGACCGCGTTCGCCGCGGCGAGTCGGAGATGGAGCCGGTCCTGCTGATTTCAGGTGAGGCTGGGATTGGCAAAAGCCGGTTGCTACGTGAATTACAGGTTTATGCCGGCCTGCGCGATGGTTACGTTTTACAAGGCATTGCCCGCGAGGAGGATATGGGCATACCCTACAACCTTTTTGCCACGGCCCTGCGTAACTATATCCGCGAGCAGCCGATGGACACGCTGGCCCGCCACGCCCCCGGTTTCATCGCCGGCGAAGTGGCCAAACTGGCCCCTCAATTGGGTGACAAATTGGGCTACATTCCGCCCAACCCGCCGCTCAGCGCCGACGCCGAGCGTGCCCGTCTGTTGGAACAGGTCAGCAATTTCTTTTTGAATATGGCTAACGAGCGGCCCGTCCTGCTTCTGCTGGATGACCTGCACTTTGCCGACCCCGGCAGCCTGGAACTCCTGGAAACGCTGGCCCGCAGTTCTGTGGGCAGTTCGCTGCTCATCGCCGGAGCATATCGGGATGTGTCGGTCGGCTTTTCTACAGCCATTAACCACCATATTGCCGTGCTGGCCGTATCAGAGCTGGTCTACCGCGTCCCCCTGGCCCGCCTGCCGGATACGGCGGTGCGGCAAATGCTGGAGGCGCTGTTGGGCGACCCGGTCAGCGATGAGTTTGTCCGCTCGATTTACGATGTAACCGAAGGCAATCCCCTGTTTGTGGAGGAAGTGGTCAAAAACCTGGCCGTTGACGGCCAGATTATGCTACGCGACGGCCACTGGGAGCAGCGCGACACGGGCCGTTTGCATGTACCGGGCAGCATCAAATCGGTGCTGGGGGGACGGCTCAAGCGCATCAAAAAGTCTACCCTGGAACTGCTGCAACTGGCCGCCGCCATTGGCCGCACCTTTACTCTGGACCTCTTGACCGAGGCCAGCCCTTATAGCGAGGAAATCATTGAGGCGGCTTTTGAAGAGGCTTTCCTGTACCAGTTAATCGAGATGAACAAAATTGTAGACCAGGCCCACAACAGCCGTTATGGCCTGGATGTGACCTATCAGTTTCAACACGCCATTATCCGCGAAACGCTGTACGAGGAGTTGCGCCCCCTGCGCCGCCGTTTACTGCACCGGCGGGTGGCTCAAGCTATGGAAAAACTGGCGGGCGACCAGCCCATCGAGAAGCCGGCGGTGTTGGCTCATCACTTTATCGCCGGGGGGCGGGAAGATTTGGCGGTCTGCTATCTGCGCCAGGCCGGTGATAATGCCCGCCAGGTCCATGCCAACGCCGAGGCGGTGGACTACTTCAGACAGGCCCGTGAAATCATGGAGGACGCCGCCCTGGATTTGAATGAGTCAGACGGGCGGGCCAACCTGGTCCAGCGTTTTGACTTGCTGAGCCAGGAGCAGGCCATTTTGCACCTGATGAGCGACCGCAGCCGCGAATTGGAAACCCTGGAAGCCTTGCTTGAAGCCGCCGAAGCCCTGGACGACCAGCCCCGTTGGGTCGAGGTGATGTCGTGGCTGGCGCTGTATTACTGGCATATCGGCCGGCTCAACCAGGCCGAAAAAGTGGCTCGCCAGGGCCTGGAGGTGGCCCAGAAAAACAACGACCGGCGAGGTGAGCAATACTGCCTGGAACAAATTGCCCGCGTCTTGTGGACTCGCCGCAACGCCGACAGCATGCATTACGCGGCCCAGGCCCTGCTGATTGCCCAGGAATTGGGCGACCGGCGGCGGGAAGGCCGCCTGACAGAGTTGGTCGGCCACATCTATACTGACACTCTGCACGACCCGGAGCGGGCTGCCATTTATTTCGAACAGGCGCTGGCCATCTGCCGCGAAACGGGCAATCGCCTGGAAGAAGCCTGGACGCTGTGGGGTATGGGCGGTCTGGCCATGTTTGTCAACCATTACGTCCGCGCCCTCAATTTGTACGAGCAAGCCAAAGAAATCTCCGAAAGTATGGGAGCAACCTTACAGGTAGGTTGGGATGTGTACGACATGGGCAACGCCTGGTATAACCTGGGCGATTATGAGGCCGCCCGGACACATTATGAGCAAGCCCAGGTGATTTTTAACAGCTCGCACCATCAGCGCGGCAAAATTTATGCCATGATTTCGCTGGGGCTGGTGTTGATGGTGACCGGCCAACTCGACCCGGCCTCAACCTATCTGGAGCAGGCCATGCGCCAGGGCGAAGAACGCCAGGATGCCAGCCTGATTTTCCGCAGCTACGAGGCGCTGGCCGCCTATTACCAACGCCTGGGCGGCGATGATAACCTGACCTATGCCATCCGGCTGAGCAATCAGGTGATTAAACTGGCCGTGGAGGGCGACCACTTTGAGCACGAGCTACTGGGCCACTACCTGCGCAGCACCAGCCTTTATCACCTGAGCGAGTTTGACGACGCGTTCAAAAGCTCTAACCAGGCCGTCGGCCAGCTCGAGCGGCTGACCTACATTCATTCCCTCCAAATTTCGGCGGCGGAGATTTATTTTCAACACAGCCAGATTTTGGCCGCCCTGGGGGAAATGGCTCAAGCTCAACATTATCTCCAGCAAGCTTACAGCGAAGTAATGCGCAAAGCCAAACTCATCCCCGACGACTTGCAGCGCCGCGATTTTCTGCAAAATGTGCCGGTCAACCGGCAGATTTTAAAGGCCAATCGGGAGAGTTAGTCTGTACCTGACCAATTCATCTCGATAATGATTTAGTGCGACTTCCCGATCGCCCTAGAATTTCCCCAGGTGGGACACCCCGGCCGAGTTTGATGAGATTAACGCCAAATTTTGCCGGCTGCCGCCGTGATTATTTCGCACGACCGCTGGCTTCTTTTGCCTCAATTAGAGAGATGAGCAGTTTCACCGCTTCGGCGGCAAAGGCCGGGTCGTCAGTGTGAGTGTTGCGCTCGATAACCCGCATGTTGGGCGGCAGGTTAGCCTTCAACTCAGCCACAAAAGCGGCGTCGGCTGCGGGGTCGTAGAAACCTTCCCCTTTAACCGCATAACTATCGTAGCCGGCAGCGCCCGCATCACCCGGGTACTCAAGGTGGTCCCTTGTGTGCCGCCGCCCAATTTTACATCCTGGCAGGTCAGCGGGGAAATAAAGTCCTCCAGAAAAGTTTTCGCCGCTAAAACAGGTAGCAAAGTAGCATGTAGCATGTCATAAATATGCTACTTTGCTACTTGCTACCTTTCTCGTTGAGAAAGAACTTTTCTGGACACCCATACCCATACAACAACAGGTTCAAGCTCTGTATTCGTCCAAATAAAAAATACATTGTATGATAGGACGGCAAGAGTTCACTTTGGAGGCTCATTATGTCCATCAATTTTGACGCCATGACCACTTTACTGCAAGCCATGGTGCGCCTGCACACCCCACCCGGCGAGGAAAAATCGCTGATCGAACTGCTGGCGGGGGAAATGCGTCGGCTGGGCTTTGACCGGGTTTGGGTCAACCCCGAAGGCAGCCTGATTGGACTGATCGAGGGAGCGCGGCCCGGCCCCACCTTATTACTCGACACGCACGGCGACACGGTTGGCGTCGCGCCGGGAGTCCCCTGGCAGCATGATCCTTTTGGGGCGGTCATCGAAGGGGGACGGATATATGGTCGGGGCACGTCGGATATGAAAGGGGCGCTGGCGGCCATGATTTACGCCGCCTTGGCCGCTGACCGCAGCCGCCTGGCCGGACGGGTAGCCATCAGTGTGACGGTGATGGAGGAAGTTCTGGAGGGCATCGCTCTGAAAACGGTCATGGAGGAGGTTGAGCCAGATTTTGTGGTCATCGGTGAATCCACCGAACTGAACCTGAATCACGGCGGGCGGGGTCGCGCCGAAATTCACCTGGAAACCATTGGCCGGCCCGCTCATTCCTCCTCACCGCAGTTGGGGGTGAACGCGGTTCACCTGATGCTACCGGCAGTCCAGGCGCTCAAGGAGCTGGCCCTGCCCAGCGACCCGCTGCTCGGTCCGGCTATCCTGGCCCTGACCGACATCATCTCCGCCCCCTATCCGGGCTATTCGGTCATCCCCAGCCGTTGCCGGGTGACGTATGATCGCCGCCTGCTGGCCGGTGAAACTATTGAAAGTGTGATAGGTTCTATCCAACGGCTACCCGAATTGACCGGGGTGAATGTCGCCATTGCCCAAGGAGAACACACCACCTACACCGGGGCAAAGCTGCGCCACTCCAAATTTTTCCCGGCCTGGAAATTTGCCGCCGACCATCCCTTTGTGCAAAGAGCGTTGGCAGGTTTGCAGGCGGTCGGGTTGAATCCGAGCCTGGGCGCTTATCGTTTCTGCACCAATGCGGCCTACAGCGCCGGAATGGCCGGCGTCCCCACTATCGGCTTTGGCCCCTCCGCCGAAGGCCAGGCCCACGTCATTGACGAGTATATTGAGTTTGAACAGTTGTACGCGGCTGCACGGGGTTATTTGGGTATTATTGAAAGTGTGTTGAGAGTATAGATCGGAATTATTTCTAACTGTTTTCTCACAAAATTCACGTTGGATTCAAATTCAGACTTGTTAATATTGAGGAACATAGTGTAATATTATAGGTAAGAAAAGCTGTTGCTCATTAATAATTTCTCTTAGTTTTCAGCAAAGCGATTGGTCATGATTAAATGTCAGTTTTGTCAGACTGTCCATGTGGATAATACCATTTTTTGCAGTGAGTGTGGCTACTATCTGCTGGAAAATACCGGCCGGGAGACTGATCCCTTAGATACGGTGGAAATGCGCGAGGAGGAAAATCGCACTGTCAATGGTCTGGCCGGCTCGCTCCAACACGGCGGCGAGTCCCTGGCAATCCGCCTAAAGATCGGTCCCCGGCAGCGCGAGGTCGAGATGCCCCTCAACGTCATTACCCATTTGGGCCGGGTAGACGCTTCTGCAAGCGTCTTTCCAGAGGTAGACCTGAGCGACGATAGTGATGCTTCGCACGGGGTGTCTCGCCGCCACGCTCGTATTCTCAAACAGGGCGGCATGGTCGTGGTCGAAGATATGGGCAGTATCAACGGCACTTTTGTCAATGGCAAGCGGCTTGATCCCTACCTGCCCGAAGTACTCAACGACGGGGACGTTCTCCAATTAGGTAAACTCAAGATAGAAGTAAAGATTCGCAAACGATAGGTCAATCATTAACATTCCAGGCTTTGTCTTAACATTACAAACCAGATTCAAACCAAATTCCGGTACAATAATCAAAAGCTTTTTGCTTTAAAATTGGGGAGAGAAAGGAGGTAATGATGTTATTTGTGCCACGTGAACAAGGGCAGGGCTTGGTTGAATATGCGTTGATTTTGGTCTTGGTTGCTGTCGTGGTGATTGCAATCTTGCTGATAGTAGGTCCCGTCGTTGGCAATGTTTTCAGCAATCTGGTCGCTAATTTGTAAATTTTTATTCCGTTGAAATTGTCTATTTTATCAGCCATCCCCTGGGGGATGGCTTTTTTGTTGCGCCACTCGCCCACGTTTACCTGAACCCTGCCAATGCGACTTTAAGACCATTGTCAAGACTGGTGATCAATGATATACTTGGGGGTAGACTGGGTCGTTTCAAGTTGACCCCCACCCCTCTTCTCTGAGTAGACAAACGCTAAGGACACAAAATGACCAGCATTTCCGCACACAAAACCGACGTGGGGCGCGTATCCAAGCATAATCAGGATTATATCTGGACCGATGAGTCAAACCAGGTCTACATTGTTGCCGATGGCATGGGTGGGCAAGATGCGGGTGAACTGGCCAGTGAACTGGCGGCGACTACAACCGGCCAGTTTATCACGGCTCGGTTACAGGCACAGGCGACGGCTGCGGTGGTCAAAGAAATTATGAGCGCGGCCTTGGAGGCGGCCAACAAGACGGTGATGCGGGCGGCCCAGGCCGCTAAACAGGATCGTCCAATGGGGGCGGCCATCGTGGTGGCCGTAGTTCGCCCCCCGACTGCCTACATTTCTCACGCTGGAGATGCGCGCGCCTACTTGATTCAGCAGGCCACGGTAAGCCGGCTAACTACCGATGACTCCTGGGTCGCTCAATTGGTAGCCAACGGGGTTATTACCGAGGAACAGGCGGAGCATCACCCCTTAGGCCATATTTTGATTAAAGCCGTGGGGCACGAGTCACCCTTGGAGCCGGCCTTTAAAGAAGTAAAGGTGACTCCGGGCGACTGGCTGCTGCTGTGCAGTGACGGCCTCTGGAAGATGCTAAACCACGAACAATTTCTGGCGGTTTTACAGTCCCCTGAAACTACCCCGGCCAGCGCCGCCGAAACCCTGGTAGAGGCTGCCAACGCTGCCGGGGGTAAAGATAACATCTCGATCATTCTCATCAAAATCACCACTTAAGGTACGGCCACCCAACTGGCATATCCTTTCACCGACCAGCTGGGTCCCACTTCAAAAGATTGCGGGTCGAGCAGCGCCAGGTGGGTTTCTTGTTCATCCGCCCGGCTGGCCAGGATGGCCGGCTGCCCATCAATCCGCCGGGTAGCAACTACCTCCCAATCAGCCAAATATTTAACCCGCTCCAAGGTGACTGCATCGAGTACCTCGGTCCCATAACCGGCTTTACCCCAACCGCTTAAGAGCAAATACACCCCATCAGCGGTCAGGCTAATCGCACTGGCCTCAGCGTCATAACTAGCAACTTTGCGCCCACTCTCCACCTCGATCACCTGAAGCCCGGAAAACGTTTGCTCGCTCTGCCACAACCCTTCGGCATTACGAGTCGCCTCCGTAGTCTGGCCTAACATATAAAGCTGCGCCCCGTCGGCCGACAGCACCGCCGATTTAAAAGCACCCTGCCAGGCTCCCTTTGCCTGGACTGCCCCGGCGGTAAAAGCTAAAAATTCCTCAACCCAGGAGCGAACCGCTTGTAGTTCAACACTGCTCACCGTTTGGGCGGTAAAATCTACGGTGGTTAGTTTGTCGGCGTCGGCGTGGACAATGTACAGCTTACGTCCATCAGCCGAGAAAACCACCGCTGGCGACCAGTGAGCCATAAGGCGCTGTTCGTGAGAATCGGCGCAATTTTCCTCGCACCAACTGCCACTGATGATACCCGCCAGCGACCGCTTCCATTGGACTTCCAGGGTGGCCGCATTGAGCAGCGAAAGCTGCGGCCAATCGGGTTTCGACATGCCCGGCTCCGCACCGAGCGGTGCGCCGTAGATGGTCAGCGTTGTTCCTTCCTGGTCGTAGCGCAGCAGCGAGGGCCGAAATTCCAGGTCACGTTGGTCCGTGAGTTGGCCGGTATCCATGTCGAAAAGCAGCAATTGGCTGCTTTTTGCGGTGTGATAGGTCAAAGCCAGGGTAGACGTGATCGGATGAAAAGCGAGCGGGCCAAGCCAACCCCGGCCTGGAAGAGCCGCCGTAACCCGACGCCCCCCTGGTAAATGGCTAAAGTACAACTCATCGGCGCTGGGCCGGCAACTGCTGCCGCCGCCATAAGGCTCGCAGCTTTGGCCGTGCGAACCGGCAGCCACCAGATTTTGCCCATCTGGCGCAATCGCCGCCGGCAAAGCGAATAAATTGTTGTTACTGATGGTGGTCAGAGTATGCTCTGGCATATCCCGCCCGGTAGCCGGGTCAACCAGGCGAATTTCATGGCGCTGCGCTTGTTCATTCCACAGCGAGAGCAGCACTCCCGCTTGAGGAGTGATTGTTGGGGTGAGAGCTGCACCGGCCTCAACCCCCACCCCACCACAGGCGCTCAGCAACATCAGACATAAAAAGGTGATATTTCGCATCTCGGTGCTCCTATTCACCTTTATTACACCTGCCAGAACAAGAGGGTTCCGCCATTTACGCCTGATAAACAATGATCTCGACCAAACCCTGGTGTGAGCAAATCAGCCAATCCGGGCCGGCGGCGGAGAGCAGCGCCGAGTCGCCTGCACCGGACCACATCGTAATCACTATCTCCTCAGGTGGTTCGTAGTATAGCTGCTTCCCTACGGGTGTCAATCATAGTTTGACCTAGCCTCTAACTGAGGATATACTGGGAGGATGAAATTTGATACCACCCTCCTGAGCAGTGATTTGAGCCAGATGCCCGCCTTGACCCGTACCGCCGAGGCCATGGGTTTTGCCGGCATCTGGGTGGCCGAAACTGCCCACGATGCCTTTTTACCGCTTACCCTGGCGGCGGAACACAGCCGGCAGCTTTCGTTAGGGACCGGCATTGCCCTGGCCTTTTCGCGCAGCCCGGCGGCGCTGGCTTACCTGTCCTGGGATTTGGCCCGCTTTTCACAGGGTCGTTTTATTTTGGGCCTGGGAACACAAGTCAAAGGGCATAACGAGCGCCGTCTGGGGGTCAAGTGGGAGAAGCCGGTTGAGAAAATGCGCGAGGTCATCCTGGCCCTACGCGCTTTTTGGGATTGCTGGCAACATGGAACCAGGTTAAATTTTCGGGGTGAGTTTTTTAGGCTGACCCTCATGACCCCTTTCTTCAACCCCGGCCCGCACGACTACCCCCACGTGCCAATTTATATCGCCGGGGTTAATGCTGGCATGTGCCACCTGGCCGGCGAGTTGTGCCAGGGATTTCATGTCCATCCTTTGCACACCGTCCGCACTCTACGAGAAGTGACCCTGCCCAACATCGAACAAGGGCTGGCCCAGAGTGGACGCCAGCGTAGCGCAATAGAATTGACCAGCAGCATCTTTGTTATCCCCACCGACGACCCCGTTCAGACCCGCCGTTACGAGGCCGAGACCCGCCAGCAAATCGCCTTTTATGCCAGCACCCCCTCTTACAAAATTGTCTTTGATCTTCACGGCTGGGGCCAGACCGCCGAGCAGTTGAGCGCCCTGGCGGCTCGCGGCCGGTGGGCCGAGATGCCGGCCTTGATCAGCGATGACATCCTGGCCGAGTTCACCTTGCGCGGCCCCTGGGCTGAACTGCCGGCTCTGGTCAAGGCCAAATACGCCGGTCTGCTGGACCGGGTGAGCTACTATTTCCCCTTTGTGCCCGGTCAAAACGATCAGGGCTGGCAGGCCACGCTGGCCGGATTCAACAGCCCATAGGTCTACCGTAACGCTTTCCGTAACGGTCAGCAGACATCTTCCTCCTAAACTAAGGTCAACTGATAAATTTAATCGTGGAGGAAGTTGCCGTGAAAAAGTTCTTTAAGTGGGTGGGCCTTATTGTCGCTGGGCTGCTCGGAATTGTCGTACTGAGCTTGGGAGTGATATTTATTCTGAGTGAGGTGCGGCTGAATAAGCTCTATCAAATTGAGGTCGCGCCAGTTGCCATCCCCACCGATGCCGCCTCTATCGCCGAAGGGAAACGGCTCTTTGCCACCCGTGGCTGTGGTGACTGTCACAAAAGCAACGGCGCAGGGGGTGATTTTATTGACGATCCGTTGCTGGGGTATATTAACGCCGCCAATCTGACCGCGGGCCAGGGCGGCCGCGGCGGCAGTTTTAGCGACGATGACTGGGTGCGAGCGATTCGCCACGGGGTTGGCCCTGATGGCAAGCCGCTGTGGATTATGCCTTCGCAGGAATTTAACGCCATCAACGACAAAGATTTGGGGGCGCTCATCGCTTACATCAAAAGCCTGCCGCCGGTGGATATGGAAATTCCAGAGAAGCGCCTGGGACCGCTGGGGCGAGTCCTGTTGGTAACGAGCGAACAGGTAACCGTTTTGCCCGCCGAGCGCATAGACCACGCCGCGCCTCGTCCCGCCGCCGTCGAAGTGGCGGCTACCGTGGAGTATGGGGCCTACCAGGCCCAAACATGTGTCGGCTGTCACGGGGCGACTCTCTCCGGCGGCGCAATTCCCGGCGTTCCGGCCGAGCCACCTTATCCGGCCAACCTGACCCCCGACCCTGAAACCGGCCTGGGTACCTGGACCGAAGCCGACTTTGTGCAGGCCATCCGCACCGGCGTCCGTCCCGACGGGTCCACGATAAATCCAACCCTCATGCCCTGGCCCAACTTTGCCCAGATGAGCGATACCGAACTCAGCGCTTTGTGGCTCTATCTCCAATCCATTCCGGCCAAACCCGAAGGGCAACGTTAACCAAAAAAATAGATGAGGCATTTCTACCAGTACATTACCGCCAAGGGTGGGAGCTTCTATTACCCCCTTGTCGAAGGCACCCCTGGGTATTCCTCAGACTGGATTGGAAGCCCGCAAGCAACTGATTGCACTGGTACGCCGGACCAATTTTGTTCCTCTGCTCGCCCCTGGCCAATTACGTTACCAGCCACGTGTTGCAGGTGGATGGCGGACACTAAGTGATTGTCCAAAAATTAAATTCCCTCAAGTTCCTATGAGTTCCAGGGAACTAAGGGAACTTGTAGGAACTCAAATGGGAAGTAAATTTTAGACGTTTACTAAGCACAATCCTGATCAATTTAAACGGATGAAGCTATCAGGCTCATCCGTTTTTTATTCCCAACGCGGATTCTTTTTGACATTGTTAAGCTAATCTGGTATATTGAAAACATACCTTCCAGTCGGTATTTCCTTATATCCTTCCCCATCTACAAAACCCTCACCAACATTTTGGAAGAGGCAAAAAACTCTGGTTCTTCAGGATTTCGTGGGTTTGGGCGTGATACGTAATGACCCTAATCACCTATCAGGCATCACGTTGCCGCTGCCCCCTGAAATCCGAAAAGCCTCCAAAATCAGGAGTTGTTTATGGCTCAAATGTTCATCAACGGTGAGTGGGTCAATGCCCTGAGCGGCAAGACCTATGAGGTCAAAAATCCCGCCAACCGTCAAATGATTGATGCTGTGCCCTTAGGCGACGCCGCCGACGCGCGGGCCGCCGTTGACGCCGCGGTCGCCGCCTTTGGCGAGTGGGCCAGCACCGCCCCGGATAAGCGGGCCGAATTGATGCAGGCCGGAATTGTCAAAGTGAAAGAAAATTTATCCGAACTGACGACTTTGTTGACCAAAGAGCAGGGCAAACCGCTCATGGAGGCCAACGGTGAGCTGCACCACTTTTTGCACGGCATGGAATTTTACGCCGGCCTGGCCAGCAAAATTCGGGGCGCTTTGGCTCCCCTGCCGCCCGCCATGAACCCCAAAAGTTATGGCGTGATTATGCCTCAGCCGGTCGGCGTGTCGGTGGGTATTGTGCCCTGGAACTTCCCCATTACCCTGATGGGGACCAAGGTTGGTCCGGCGCTGGCGGCGGGCTGCCCCATCATCATTAAACCGGCCAGCACTACCCCTTTGACCTCGCTAAAAATTATTGGCCTGCTGAACGAGGCCGGTCTCCCTCCGGGGGTGCTGCAATGCGTCACCGGGCCGGGTGGATCGCTGGGGCGCGAATTGATTAGTCATCCCCAAGTGCGGCGGGTCGCTCTGACCGGCAGTACCGCCACCGGCGAGCAAGTGATGCAGGTGGCCGGGCCGAAATTCAAGCGGATCACCCTGGAATTGGGCGGCTCCGACCCCATGATCGTTTGCCCCGATGCTGATCTGGCCAAAGCGATCAACGGGGCGATGATTGGCCGTTACTGGAACGCGGGGCAAGCCTGCCTGGCGGTCAAGCGGCTCTATCTGTTCGAGGAGATTTACGACGAGTTTGTAGATGCCCTCGTCGGCAAGGTCAAACGATATGAGCCGGGCGACGGTCTGACCAAAGCCGAAAAACCCAAGATTCGCATGGGGCCGCTGCATACCGAAAGCCAGCGAGTCGAGGTGGAAGAACAAGTGGCCGATGCGGTCGGCCAAGGGGCCGAGGTATTGGCCGGCGGTACACGTCCTGAAGGAGTGGAACTGGATAAAGGCTATTTTTACAACCCGGCGGTGGTAGTCAACATGCCGGAGGACAGCCGGTTGGTGACGGAGGAGGTCTTTGGACCGGTGCTGCCGGTGTTCAAAGTGAAGGACCTGGACGAGGCGATTGCCAAAGCCAACGCCAGCCCGTGGGGGTTGGGCGCATCCATCTGGACGAACAACATGAAATGGGCCAACCAGGCTGCCCGCGAGGTCGAGAGCGGGATGCTCTGGATCAACCAGATTCATTACGGTTACGACGAAATGCCCTTCGGTGGAGTTAAAGCCAGCGGCATTGGCCGCGAGCACGGCCCGGAGGCGCTGGATTATTATTTAGAGCCGAAGAGCGTGGTGTTTGGCGGCCTGGACTGATTTTAGATTTTGGATTTTGTGTCGCGCTAAGTCCAAAGCGGATATGTTAGCCAAGCTAGCTACCGTTGAAGAAGAAAGTGATGAAACACTGTACTGGTTGGAGTTGCTGATCGAGACAGGTCTTATCCCTAAGGGCGCTTATCTGATCTGATGCGAGAAACAAACGAAGTTCTAGCAATGACAGTTTCGTCAATGAAAACATTGCGCAAAAGCAATAATCCAAAATCCAAAATGGAGAGGTGTTATGGCAGATATATACGTAACTCTAACCAAAGAAGCGCCGCTGGGCATCATTACCCTCAACCGGCCCCCGGCGAATAGCTACGACCTCAAATTTATGCAAGATTTGGATACCGCCATCGAAGGCGCAGCGCGAGATACCGAGATCAAAGCGGTGTTGCTGGTTAGCGCCTCGGAGAAGTTTTTCTCCGGCGGAGCCGATATTAAAGCTTTTCTGGCTAATACGCCGCAGGCCAATACGGAGATGGTTAATTTTGCCCATCAAGCCTTGGCTAAGATGGCCCACGTTCCCAAAGTTTTTATCGCCGTGATTAACGGGCACGCCCTGGGCGGCGGGCTGGAGATGGCCCTGGCTTGCGATTTGCGCTTTGTAGGCGAGGGCAACTTCAGATTGGGTTTGCCAGAGGCGACTTTGGGGCTACTCCCCGGCAATGGGGGCACGCAGCGGTTGGCGCGACTCATCGGGGCTAACCGGGCGCTCGAGATGATGTTGACCGGGGAGACAGTAGGCCCCGGCAAAGCGGTTGACCTGGGGATTGCCAACAAAATCTTTCCCACCGCCTCAGTGTTGGACGAGGCCAAAACTTATGCCCTAAAGTTGGCAAATGGCCCTACCAAAGCGCTGGCTTATATCAAGCGCTGCGTTTATGAGGGGATAGAACACCCCCTGGCCGATGGCCTGCTGCTAGAACGGAAACTCATCACCGACATCTTCACCACCGAAGATGCTCGCGAGGGATTGACCGCTTTTGTGGAAAAACGGAAAGCCGAGTTCAAGGGAAGATAGGGAACTGAGGGAAGATGCCTGATTCCAAATTACTGTCTCTCTCCGAAGCTATCTCCCGCTTTGTGCCCGATGGCAGCTCGGTGGCGTTGGGGACGGCCCAGGAGTCGTGCATTCCTTTTGCTGCCGGCCACGAGATCATCCGTCAACGCAAACGTAACCTGACCCTGATCGGCCCCATTTCGGATATTTTGTTTGACCAGCTTATCGGCGCCGGCTGTGTCCGCAAAATCCGGGCGGCCTGGGTCGGCAATGTTATCACCGGCTCCGCCTACAATTTTCGCCACGCCGTCGAGCAGGGTCTCATCGAAATGGAGGATCATTCCAATCTGACTCTGGCCATGGGCCTGCGCGCCGGGGCGATGGGAGTCCCTTTTATGCCAGCCCGGACCGCTCTGGGCAGTGATCTGTATAAAACCAACGCCGGCCTCAAAGTGATCACCTGTCCTTTTAGCGGCGATAAGCTGACCGCCGTGGCGGCCATCAACCCCAACGTAACGATCATTCACCTCCAACGCGCCGACGAATACGGTAACGCCCACTTTTGGGGTAACTTCGGCATTACCCGTGAGGCCTGCCTGGCCAGTCGCCACATCGTCATTACCGCCGAAGAGATTGTACCGCCCGACGTTATCAGCAGCGACCCCAATCGGGTCATCACCCCCGGCTTTCGGGTCAGTGCGGTGGTTCATACCCCGTGGGGAGCGCATCCTTCGCCGGCGCCGGGTTATTATAATCGAGACCATCAGGCCTTTGCCGATTATCGCCAGGCCAGCGTCACCCCCGCCGCATTTGCCGACTGGCAGGCTCGTTGGGTAGACGGGGTACGAAGCAGCTCGGATTACCTGAGCTTGCTGGGTCAGGAAAGAGTGGCCAGCCTGGCCTTGAAAAAACACGAGCTGTCGGCGGTTGTAGATTATGGCTACTAATCGCCCGCCCTACACCCTGGCCCAATTGATGGTCACCGCCGCCGCCCGCGAAATCAACGATGGCGACGTGGTGTTTGTGGGGATGCGTCTACCGCTGCTGGGCTTTTTGTTAGCCAAAAGTACCCACGCCCCTCAGTCCGTAGGGGTGTATGAACTCGGCGTGATTCGCGAAACCGTCGCCCCCGAACCAATCCTGACGATGGGCGACCTGCCCAACCTCTCCCAGGCCCAGTGGCTGGCCGACACCGCCGACCTGATGGGCTTGCTGCAACAGGGATGGGTGGATGTCAGCTTTATCGGTGGCGCCCAGGTGGACCGTTTTGGAAATTTGAATACCAGCTACATTGGCGGGCTAGAAAACATACAGACCCGGCTGCCCGGCAGTGGCGGCGCATGCGACCTGGCCAGCCTGGCCAGGCGGCACATTATCATTATGACTCACCAAAAGCGTCGTTTTGTGCCCCGGGTGGATTACATCACGTCGCCCGGCTACGGCGATGGGGCCGGCTGGCGCGAGCGGGTTGGTTTGCCCCGCGGCGGTCCTGCGACGGTAATCACTACGCTGGGCGTGCTTCATTTTGACGCCGAAACTCGGGAGATGGTGTTGGCCTCGATTCATCCCGGCGTCACCGTAGAAGAGATAAGGGCCAACACCGGCTGGGAGCTGCGGGTCGCCCCGAATTTGGCGCAAACGCCTGCGCCAACCGAAGCCGAACTGGCCATGCTGCAACACTTTGACCCAACAGGTTTTTGGACCGGCAACTTTTTTTAGCTTGACATCTATATGTATGCCAAATCAACAACGACCATTGCCAACATTTTGGAAGAGGCAAAAAAACTTTTTGTCAGCAAGAATTACGCGGATGTGACCATGTTAGACATCGCTGAAGCCGCTCAGGTGACAAAAGGAGCGCTTTACCACCATTTTGCTAACAAGGAAGCCCTTTACGTGGCGATGATGTTAGCCTACCTACAGGAGAAACAAGTCCTCTTGCAATCGGCGGTAGCGAGTGATGGCCCCTGTCGGGAGCGATTACGCCACCTGACGTTGAACTTCCTTAGCCTGCCCTCTGAAGAGCAAGCAATGATGAAGCTGGTCCGGCGTGACATTAATATTTTCAAGGATCCCATTCGTGATAAACTTATTCGCGCTTACCAGGCTGCTTTGCCGGAGCAAGTAGAAGCCATTATCCGCGATGGTATCCGTGAGGGTGAACTGGTAGACACGGACCCCCGTTTGTTAGCCTGGGAATATGTGGCTATCGTTGAAGTTGTTCTCAGCCGGTATGCCCAGGGGGTGTTGGGCAACCACAACCACTTGGCCGACTACGTTCTAAACCTGTTCTTCAATGGGGTAAAGGCCACCGGAGCCTAAAGAATCTTGAAATAATTGTTACTACTCAGGGTCATGTCATTTCGAGACCGAAGGTCGAGAAATCCTCAGGGCGCAACACGTAAAAGTAAGGTTGTAGTGGATTTCTCCCTACGGCCGAAATGACATGGCTGAGCAGTTACTAGCGGGAGGAGAGCAAAATGACCGAACAGAACCAAACATAATTTACCCACCGCGAGTTTCTTGAGGTCACAGGGGGGTATATCAAAGATGCGGCAAAAGTGACCCACCAAAGCAAAATCTTGGAAATTGTAGAACAAGGAGGAGGAAATGATGAAACGCTGGAGATTCATATTTCTACCGTTGCTTACAGTTTTCGCGCTTGTGGTAACGGCGTGCGCCGGTGGTGCGACGCCTGAGCCTGCCCAGGAAGTAGCCCCGGAAGTAACCGAGGCTGCGCCGGTTGCCACCGAAGAACCGGCGGTAGAAGCACCGGCCGCAACCGAGGAAGCAGCAGTGGAAGCGCCGGCTGCCACTGAAGCTGCGGAGCCAGCCGAGGCTGCCTCATCGGAACCGATCAAGATTGGCATGCTGACCGACCTGACCAAAACCTTCACCCCGTGGGGGGTTCAGGTTCGCGACGGGATGGCGCTCGCCGCCCAGGAAATCAATGACGCAGGCGGGGTCAATGGCCGTTTGATCGAAATCGTTGCCCAGGACGACGAGAACGACGGCGACATTGGCGTTGACCGTTTCGAGCGGCTCGTCGAAGAAGGCGTGGTCGCCGTCGGGGGTATCATTTCCAGCGGCGTCGGTGCGCCGGTCGCCGCAACCGCCGAGCAGCTACAGATGCCAACCTTCCTGGTAAAATCGGGCACCGAGGCTGCCCTCACCCGGGACAGCCGGTACACCTTCCGCACCTGTCTGCCGGCAGCACCGATGGATGCCGGACCGGTGCTTCAGTACGCTAAGGAGAAGGGGTTCAGCAAGGTCGGGGCTATCGTCGCCGACTACCCATGGGGGCAGTCGGTTAAGTCGGCTATAGAGAAGACGTTCGAGGGTTCGGGCATCGAATACGCCATCGAGGTCGCCCCGGTCCCGCCGACCACTGACTTCACCCCGTTTGTCCGGGCGATGGCCGACTTTGGCGCCGAGATGATCGTAGCTACCGGCCATCCGCCGGGAAATTCAGCGATTGTCAGCCTGTCGGCCGACCTGGCCGGGAATGTACCGGTCACCGGGGCCTGGACTCCGCCCGACCTAGCGGTCGGGGGTCTGCAGGAGCTGGCCATCGGGCGCTACAGCGATTTCTCCTGCGCCGATTACTTCAGTGACAGCTACGCCGACCTGGCCAAGCGCTACTTGACCTTCTCCGACAACAAGTTTATGTCGGACGATGCCGTCGCCGGGTATGCCATCGTGCAACTGGTTGCCCAGGCGGTCGGGGCAGTCGGAGACGACCCGGCGGCCATCGCCGAATATCTGCACGCTAACGAGTTCACCATGCCGGGCTATGCCCATCCGTTGAGTTGGACCGAGTGGGGCGAGCTGGCCAATTCCCAGCCAATTTTCACCATCATCAGCGCCGGGCCGGCGCCCAAGGGGTTAAATGAAGCCGGCGACTGGTGGTTCGAGTTGCTGACCCATTCCGAACCGCTCAAGCCCTACGAGCCGGGACAATAGCGCCAGTGGCTTTACTGGAGCTGGATCAGGTCCAGAAGCACTTTGGCGGCCTCGCCGCTGTCAATGGGGTGACGATGCAGGCTGATGATGGTGAGATTCTGGCCATCGTCGGCCCCAACGGGGCCGGTAAGAGCACGCTGCTCAAGCTGATCGTCGGCCTCGAAACACCGACCTTCGGCACGATCAGGTTCGCCGGCGAGAACATCACCCATCACCCTCCCCACCACATTCGTCAGATGGGGGTGGCCATGGTGCAACAGACTTCCCGCCACTTTTCCACGATGACTGTCCTGGAGAATGTGGTTCTCGGCGCTCTCTTTGGCCGGGCGGGGGCGCATCGAAAGGAAGAACAGGCGCTCGCGCTGGCCGATGAGGCGCTTTCGCTGGTCGGCCTGGCCGACCGGTGCCACGACTCTGTCGGTAATCTCAACTTGCACGAACAGCGGTTCCTTGAACTGGCCCGGGCCATTGCCGGACAGCCTCGGCTGCTGGTGCTCGATGAGGTGATGGCCGGTCTCAACGATGCAGAGTTGGCGGTCTCCATCGAAGTAATCCGCACGATTCGTGATCAATTCAACCTGACCATCATCTGGGTAGAGCATGTTATGAAAGCGGTGATGAGTCTGGCGGAGCGGACGGTGGTCCTCAACTTCGGGAATGTCCTGACCGAAGGTCTGCCCAAAGAGGTGATGCGCCATCCGGCAGTCGTCGAGGCCTATCTGGGCCAGGAGATCAACTATGCTTGAGGTCAAAGGATTCTCGGCCGGATACCAGGGCAACGACGTCGTCCACGACGTGACCTTTTATATCGCCCCAGGTGAGGCGGTGATGATCATCGGCTCTAACGGCGCCGGGAAGACGACGCTGTTCCGGGCGATGTGTGGGTTGCTTTCGCCTTCTTCAGGCAGGGTTCTTTTCGAGGGTGATGACATCACCGGGATGCCGGCGGAGCGCATCGCCCGGCTCGGGCTGAGGTTTGTATCCGCCGAGCGTCATCTCTTTCCACACATGACCGTTCAGGAGAACCTGCTCCTCGGGGCGTATCCACGCCGGCCCAACCCCGAAACCATGGCGAGCATCCTGGATCTCTTTCCCCGTCTGGCCGAGCGGCGGCGGCAACACGCCGGGACGATGAGCGGCGGTGAGCAGCAGATGCTTGCCGTAGGGCGCGCCTTGATGTCAAAACCCCGGCTCCTCGTGCTTGACGAGCCAAGCACAGGGCTGGCCCCCTTGGTGGCTCAGGCGGTTTACAAGGCCCTGGGCCTATTGCGGGAGCGGGGGCTGACCGTGCTGGTCGCCGAACAGCAGGTTCCGCTGGCTATGGCCTTGAGTGATCGCGGCTACGTCCTCGAAAACGGTTTCATCCGGCTCCAGGGGACGACTGAAGAACTGGCGGCAAATCCAGGTATCCGCCGCGCTTACCTGGGGGTGACATGACGGCCAACATCCTTGACGGAATTGTACTTGGGCTCCAGTTCGGTCTCCTCGCTGCCGGGCTGACTCTGGTCTACGGACTGGGTGGTGTGCTCAACCTGGCCTATGGGCAGATGGCCGTGGTGGCTGCAATCACCGTCTCGCTGGCGATGGACGCCGGACTTCACGTAGTCCCGGCCGTGGGCGTCGGATTGCTGGCAGGCGGCGTGTTTGGGTTACTTCTTGACACGACCCTCCTTCGTCCTGTTTACCGCCGTCGTGGTGAGGCACGGGTCCTATTCAGCCTGCTGCTCACCTTGGGCGTTTCTTTCATCGTTGACGGCTTCCTCAACTGGCGCTATCCCCTGAAGGCCCTAACCCTGCACATTGGCGGTGGAGCCATCGAGATTCTGGGCGTACCCATGCGGCGGGGAAGCTTGATGGCTTCGGCGATTACGCTTGTCACCTTTGCGGGTCTTTTCGTCTTCTTCCGCTACACCTCTCTGGGGCGGGCGGTGCGTTCGGTGATCGAAGACGAGGAGGGGGCCAGGCTGGTCGGCATTGACCCAAACCGGATGCTCCGCCTGATCCTTATCTTGAGCGGCGTCCTGGCGGCGCTGGTGGCGGTCACCCGGTCAATGGTCTCCCCTGTGGATGTGAAGTCCGGGCTATCTATCACCGTGTTCGCCCTCATCGTCACCGTGGTCGGCGGTCTTGGCAACGTCGCCGGGGCACTGTTGGCCGGGATCATCTTGGGGATTGTCAACGTCGTCGCCGCCGACCTCATCGGTTCCTATATATCGCTGATTGTTCTGCTTGGGGCAGCCGCGGTGACCATCCTCATCCGCCCGGCCGGATTGCTGGGAGTCAAACAATGAGCGAGCGATTCACCAGCGGAACGGGGACCTCCCTGATCGGAGGGACTGAGGCGCACGCCTCTCGATCCCTCCCTCGTCTGCTTTTACCCATCGCCGCGGTGGGAGCAGTGCTGGCCCTGGTCCCTCTCTGGCTTGGCGACTCGCGTGTGCTCATGGGCGTTGCCGTCTTGGGGTTGGCTTTTGCCTGTTACACCATTGGCTTCAACGTGATCTTCGGCAGCACCGGGCAACTGTTCCTGTGCGTCGGTGCTCTGGCCGGTATCGGTGGCTATGGCGCGGCCATCCTCGCCGACACCGTAGGGTTGCCCATCGGGGTGAGCATCCTTGTGGCCACCCTGGCCGCTACCTGTACCGGCGGGCTGCTCAGCTTCGTCGCGGTGCGACGCTCTCTTGGGGTGATCTTCACCGGGATCGTCACTCTCATTTTCTCGCTGTCGTTCGAGGCTCTGGTGTTCGGGCTTAGCGACCTGACCGGTGGAGATACAGGCCGCTTGATTAAGTCCGGCGCCAACACCATCCTACGGGATCAGATTCCGCCCTACTACCTGATGCTCGCCCTCGTGCTCGTCTTTCTCCTGGCCCATGGGCTGCTGCGGCGCTCCCACATCGGCTGGGCGTTTCGTGCTCTGCGCGACGACGAGATCGCCGCCGAGCTGGCCGGCGTAGATGTCGCCCGTTACCGGGTATACGCGGCGCTGATTGGGGCGGCGATGTTGGGACTAGCCGGCTCAACCTACGCCTTCACCGAAGGCCGGCTCAGCCCTACCACCTATGGATTTGGCGAGGTAGACGTCGTCGTGTTGGTGATGCTGGCTTTCGGCGGTATCGGCAGCCTGTTCGGCCCAATCCTCGGAGCGATCACTTTCACCATCATTGACGAGATCCTGATTGATTTCGGCCAGCTACGGGTGGTTGCCTATGGGATTCTCATCATTGTTCTATTTCTGTGGATGCCGGCCGGAGTGATCCCCACTGTGGCCTCTCTTTGGCGCCGCGTGCGCGGACTGGAAGGCTCAGGCATCGCCAAGTCAACTGACTCAAGGGCTGAAAAGCTGAAGGCGGTTTCAGGAGAATCCCAGTCTGTTGAGTAGCTGCGGGAAGCCGCCCGGCGATTATTTCGAGGCTGAAAGCCGAGAAATCTTTGAGATCGTTGTCTGCAAACCATGGCTTAGAAGATTTCTCGCTCCTAACGTCGCTCGAAATGACATGGCTGAGGGGTTGCTAAGGAGCTAACCTTATGCAATTTACAACCGAAGAAGAACTCAAGGCACGTCTTGACGCAGGGAAGCTGCTAGAAACGCCCGACCAAATGTCGGAAGATTACATGATGGGTCTCAAGCGCATCCTGACGGTTTCGGCGGACACGGAATTGTTGAGTGCCCCGGCCTATTATCACGCGGCCACAAAAGCGCCCAGCATCAATGCTTTTGTGTCGGCCATGGCCATTATCCAGGATGAATTGGGCCACGCCAACATTGCTTACCGTCTGCTGGAAGACTTGGGCTTTGATAAAGAAGACCTCATTTATGAGCGTCAGCCCGCTGAGTTCAAATACCCTTATGCCTTTGATGTCCCCCTGGATACCTGGGTGGAGCTGATTTGCGCCAATGCCCTCTACGACCGGGCCGGTTATGTTCTGCTAGGGGATATTTACAAACACACCACTTTTGCCCCCTGGAAACGCGCCCTGGTCAAGGTTGACCGGGAGGAGAATTTCCATCTGCGGCACGGCGAAACTTGGATTCGCAAGATTTGTGAGAGCGAAGCAGGCCGCCGGGAAGTTCAGCGGGCCATAGATTGGATGTTCCCGATGGTCATGGAGTGGTTCGGCCTGCCGGATGATAAAAAGCGACACACTGAGCAACTTTCTTATGGTATCAAAGGCAGTTCCAACGATACCCTGCGCCAGGTCTGGCTGAGCAGCGGTGTACCTTTCTGTGAATCGGCCGGCTTAAAGTTGCCCGTCCACTGGGTCCCGGCCTCATCCTCTGAAAGGGGAGAAAGTAGAGGGCATTATGAACTGGATTATCCCTTCCCCTGCGAGTTTGACCCGGCGGAAAAACGGTGGTTGATGGCAGAAGGTGAGATCAGTTGGAGCCAGGTTCTGAACCGCTGGAAGGCGCGTGGCCCCAAGAACGAAGAGTACATCGAGAAGATTCAGCGGGGACACAAAGAACTACGAAAAATGATGGGAGTTGCCCTGATGGAGAGTTACACAGATGAGTCAACAAAGTAATGAAGAGGCTGTCTCTTTGGGGAGAGCCTTGCAAGATGTGCAAGACCCTGAATTTCCCATGAGCATTGTGGATATGGGGCTGGTGGTTGACCTGCAAAAAGTAGGCCGCACCGCTCAGGTCAAATTGACTTTCACGGCCATGGGCTGTCCTTGTATGGAGATGATTATGGAAGATGTTCAGGCTCGTCTCCTCCAGGAGCCGGGGATTGACGAGGTAGATATCCAGATTGTCTGGACGCCGGTGTGGACCAAACAGCGGATGACTGAGCGGGGGCGGGAGATTATGTTGTTAAACGGGGTAACTGTCTAGCGTTGGAAGGTTGGAGGATTGAAAGACTGGAAGGTTGGTAATTTTCCAGCTTTCCTTACCTTAAATGAGGCAAACCTTATGACAAAACTACTGTCAGACATCGAAATTTACGAAGTCTTTGCCAAAGTAAAAGCCGACGAGCCGCTGCGTCACTGTGGTAACGTGATGGCAACTGATGTCGAAGGGGCTAAGGTTTATGCCTATAAAATGTATGACGAATTTCCCTGGACAGAGATGGTTATTATTCCGCGCCGGGAGATGATGACGGTAATTAAAACCAGGTAGACGCGAGGAGACGGTGAGGCGAGGACGCGAGGAGAAGAGGAATACAGCTTTTCCTCGCCTCACGAGTCATCGCCTCCTCGCCTCATCAGGAGGGACTATCAGCACAACCTACGATATTTTTGCCCGTAAGGCTCATCCAGAGCCATTAACTTATATGGGTTCGGTTCAGGTAGAAAAGCCGGAAGAGGTGGCCCAGGCCAGCCTGGAAAAATTCGGCCCGGAGAGCGCCTGGCTGGAGATGATCGCCGTGCCAAAGCAGCAGGTCATCGTCGTTTTTGCCGAAAAACAGGAGAAATCCGCATGAGCAAGATGCAGCCTTTCAAGATGGAAGATAGCCTTGTCAGGGTTTCGACCTCTGACCCTGGCGATTTTACCCCGCGCACTCAGGGTGTGCTGCTCAACTTGTTATTACAACTGGCGGATAACAAATATATGTTGGGCAAACGGTATGCCGAATGGACCAACAGCGCCCCGCTGCTGGAAGCGGCTGTCGCCGCCGCCGCCATGGCTCAGGATGAGCTAGGCCACGCTCGCAGCCTCTATCCTCTTTTCCGCACCTTCCCGGCTGCGCCACCTGTGCTCAAAAAAGAAGAAGACCGAAAAGATCTCATCAACATTGCCTTCTTAGATCAATCTTTTGGCAGTTGGATAGATTTTGTCGCCGCCAATTTTCTGTTTGACCAGGCCCTCTCAGTTGTCTTTGAGGCCGCCCGTGAGTCTGTTTTCGAGCCGCTCAAGCAGCGCGCCGCTAAAATTCTGCAAGAGGAACGCTTCCACGCTATGTATGGGGTCACCTGGGTACGTAGCCTGGCTAAAAAAGCCAGCCCGGCCCGTGACCAACTGGAGGATACGCTCCACCGTATCTGGCCTGAAGTGGTTTGTTGGCTGGGCCAGCCTGACGAAAAATACCAGCAATACGCGCTTGACGAAGGCTTGCTGTGTGATGACGTGGACACACTTCGGCAAAAGTTCCTGCGCCGCGTCGGTCCAGTGCTGCAAGAGGTGGGCTTTAACCTGCCCTTTACCTATGAGCCTACCGCCGACCACTGGGAACTCACCGGCCATTTGCCCTGGGAGCGCTGGAATCCCAAAACCCGCCGGCTGAGGAAAGAATGAGGGATAAAGGACGCGCAACGCTATCAGTTTGTGAAGGATAAAAAAAGGATTTTTAGCCTCATTCTTCCGCCTTCATCTTTCATCCTTCTTTGAGAGGAAGCCATGCCCAAAGTTAAGACTCTGCTCAACTTAAAACCGTCCGCAATGCCTGAACACCCTCCCTGCGCCTTTTGCGGCTCAAAGCAGACCGAATTTGTGGCCCTTTTCGGCCAATTCCTGCTCGTCTCCCAATATTATTGTCGCAACTGCCACAGCGCATTTGAGTGGTGCAAGTGGCAAGCTGAAGAGGAGAACATGAAACGTGATGCGTGATGCGTAAGGAAAACTTTTCATTGCCGCCCTCAACGGCGTGGCCACCGGGGCCGGATTACAACTCGCCCTGGCCTGCGATTTGCGGCTGGCTTCGACCCAGGCTCGCTTCGGCTTTCGAGAGAACTTTATCAATCTGATCCCCGGCCACGGCGGCACGGTACGGCTGGTGCGGCTGATCGGCCTGGCCAAAGCCAAAGAACTGATTTTTATGGGCGACTTTGTCTCGGCAGAGGAAGCCCAGAGGATGGGTCTGGTCCACCGTGTTATTCCTCCCGAAAAGCTGATGGCAGAAGCGTGGACGTTAGCCCAAAAGCTTCTTGAGCGCGCGCCGCAATCGCTGGGGCTGGTCAAGCGGCTGTTGTTGGCCGCCGTTGAAACTGACCAGGCGTCGGCGCTGTTTTTAGAGAGCCTGGCTCAGAGCGTCCTCATTAAAACGGAAGATCATCAAGAAGGTATCCGCGCTTTTCGGGAAAAGCGGAAGCCAAAATTTACGGGACGGTAGGATGATTATCGAATATAATGGTAAGCGACCCCAAATTACAGAAGACGCCTTCATCGCCCCGACCGCCGTCATCGCCGGGGATGTGATTATCAAATCGGGGGCCAATATCTGGTTTGGCGCGGTGCTGCGGGGTGACGAAAATCAAATCGTTATCGGCGAGCGAGCCAGTATCCAGGATAACGTCGTCATCCACGTCAGCGTGGAGAACCCAACGATCGTCGGGCCGGATGTAACCATCGGCCACTCGGTGGTGTTGGAAGCTTGTCGCATCGAGACCGGGGCGCTGGTGGGCATGAACGCGACGGTACTCGATGGGGCCGTAGTGGGCGAGCGGGCACTGATAGCCGCCGGAAGCGTCGTGCGCGAAAATCAAATTATCCCACCCGACATGCTGGCGGCAGGCGTGCCTGCCCAAATCAAAGGTCCCATGTCTGAAGCCGCTCGTCACCACGTTGCAACGGCGACAGAGGTTTATCAGATATTGGCGGAGAATTATAAAAAATCCTTAATGCATGATGCGTGAAACGTACTGCGTCTTCCATTATATACTACGCAACATGCAACACGCTTATATCAAGTTTATGATGGAGGAACCAGCCCCATGGCGACTCATTTCATTGCCGGTGATTACGTTAACTCAACCGGTAGCGCCGTGCATGAAGTCCTTAACCCGGCGACGGGTGAGGTCGTTGACACGGCCCCACGGGGTACACTGGAAGATGTCAACGTGGCGATACAGGCGGCGACAGATGCCTTCCCAGCTTGGTGGGATACGCCCGCAGCCAAACGTGGAGCGATCTTGTACAAAGCCGTCGAGGCCATCCGAACCAAAGTGGAAGAGTTGGCCCATTTGCTCACGTGCGAGCAGGGCAAACCGCTGGCCGAAGCGCGCATGGAAATTCACCGCTTTGCCCACACCATCGAGCATTACGCCGGGCTGGCTAAAAATCTGCGCGGCGGCTACGTGCCCAACCTGGATGAGAGGGCGCACGGCCTCATTATCAAGCGGCCTTATGGCGTCTGTGTTGCCATCGTGCCCTGGAATTTTCCCGTCTCGCTGATGGGCAACAAAGTCGGCCCGGCGCTGGCGGCGGGTAATACCATGGTTGTCAAACCGGCGGAGACCACGCCGCTGACCGATTTGCGGGTCATTGAGTTGATGAGTCGGGCGGGCTTGCCGCCGGGAGTGCTCAACTGCATTACCGGCCAGGGCAGTATCGTCGGGCAAGCCCTGATCGAGCATCCCCTGGTCGCCAAAATCGGCTTCACCGGCTCGACTGAAGTGGGACGGCGAGTGATGGCCGCAGCGGCCAAAACGATCAAGCGCGTCACCCTAGAATTGGGCGGCTCTGATCCCCTCATTGTGTGCGACGATGCCGACCTTGATCAGGCCGTCAGCGCGGCTGCGGTGGGGCGGTTCTTCAACTGCGGCCAGGCCTGTCTGGCCATCAAGCGCATCTTTGTTTTCGAAAAAGTGGCCGCTGAGTTTACCGACAAATTGGTGGCCAAGGTGAACAAGCTGACCGTCGGTCCTGGCCTGGAGCCAAGCGCACGGTTAGGACCGCTGCACACCCCTGGCCAGCGTGCCGAAATCGAAGTCCAGGTACAGGACGCTGTTACTCGGGGAGCGACGATCCTTACCGGCGGGCGGCGACCCGAAGGAGCCGGGTACGAAAAGGGTAATTTTTATCTGCCCACCGTGCTGGCCGATGTTGACTTAGAATCGAAGGTGATGACTGAGGAGGTTTTTGGCCCGGCTGTGCCCATTGTCCCGGTCAAAGATTTAGATGAAGCGATTGCCCGGGCTAATAGCTCTATCTATGGTCTGGGGTCGTCTATCTGGACCCGTGATCTAAACAAAGCCGCCCGTGCCGCCGAGCGTCTGGAGGCAGGCTATACCTGGATCAACAGTGTAACCAAAATCTACGACGAGTTACCCTTTGGCGGCTTCAAGCAGAGCGGGTTGGGGCAAGAGCACGGTATCGAGGCAATTGAGCATTATATGGCAACCAAGTCGGTGGTCGTAAAAGCGTAATAGTTTGTCCTACTCAATTAGCCCCGCGACCGACGGCAAAATAAGGTCGGCGTGGGGGGCCAAAATCTTGGCCGAACTAACACCGGACAGCACGCCGACAGCCAAACCGACCCTGGCTGCATGCCCCATTTGCATATCGGCCACATTGTCGCCGACCATAACAGTTTTGGCCGGAGGAACGGCCAGCAGGCGGCAGAGGGTCAACACCATCTCCGGTTCCGGTTTGATAGGAATGCCGTCGTCGCCGCAGGCCAGGGCCGAGACAAAATCGGCCAGGCCAAGTTTGGCCAGCGTGGCCGCTGTCGGGGCGCGGTCGTCGCTGGTGGCTACGGCGATTTTGAGGCCATGCGCTTGCAGGGTGGCGAACAGGGTGGGCAGGTCGGCCAGAGGATGGGCCGTTGCTATGGGGTCGGGCGTGTACCAGACCTGGGCTACGGCAGCCTCGGCGGTTGCGGGCGGGAGACCCACGTCGCCAATCAAGACCTGCACGGCCAGGCGACGCAGGCCGGCCATCGGCGTGACCGACAGTGGGCCGTGTGGGGCAATCTGCCCGGTATCGGCATAGAAGTCCAATGCCTGGTAGAGCCGCTCGGCCATGGAGCGGCCGGTAACGGCTTCCAATTTTTGAGCCAGGTCAATGGCCCAGGCTCCCCACATCGCTTCAAAATGAATGAGCGTCCCGTCTTTGTCGAAGATAATCAGGGCCGGCTCTAGCGCCGCCAGGGCTGGAATAAGGTGGGGCATGTCTGGACCATCCTTTCAATATTTTTGGGTCAAGGTCAACCAGCGGCGTTGAAGATTGTTTTCATGTCAATTTCATAACCACCATGCCAAACACATTGGCCGCGGCATCGGCTCGATCCGACATATTGGAGACATGGCGATAGACCTCGCGCCGTTTGAGCATGGCCATCAACTCCTTAAAATCTTTGGGCCGGGTGAATAACTCGGCTACGGCCACCCGGTAAAGGTGGTCCACCTCGCTTTCCAACTTCTTGGCCCGGCGGGCGTGGTCGCCGGCCACGCGGGGGTTGGCGCTGAGGCGGTGCATGGCCATGGTCAATTCCTCGGCCTCCTGGCGCACCAACGAGACCATGGTTTTGAGGTAGTCGTCAGCATCAACCTTGAGCATCTCCATCTCCTCCAGGGTGGTCAGGGCATAGTCTATCATCTCGTCTATGTGCAGCGACAGGTTAAAAATGTCCTCCCGGTCAAACGGGGTAATAAAGGTATTGTGCAGCTCATCAATAATGATCCGCCGGAGTTCATCAGCCTCGTACTCTTTGGCCCGTATTGGCTCCAGGGCAGCGTGGGGCCGGGTGAGGCCGGTTTCTAATATTTTGACCCCCTCGACCGTCGCCTCGCACTGCCGGAGGAGCAAGCTGACAAATTTATCTTCTTTGTTGCGTTTGAACAGCGCACTAATACCCATGATAATATGGGGAGATTAGAGATTGGAAATTATTGAATCGCTAATCTCCAATCGCCAATCTCCAATCTCCTTCTACTCTATCAGGAATTTCAGTGGAAAGTACAACAAAGCGGCAATTCCGGCCGCGGCAGGGATGGTCAGCAGCCAGGCAAGCATGATGTCGTTCATCACTCCCCAGCGCACCTGCGAGCGTCGCTGCGCCGCCCCCACCCCCAGAATAGCCGAACTAACTACCTGCGTGGTGCTGACGGGTCCCCCCAACAGCGAGGCCGCCAGCACCACCAGCCCCGACGTTAACTGCGAGGTAAAGCTGTGGAGCGGGCGAATCCGGTAAAATTTGCCCCCCAAGGTGTGGATAATGCGCCAGCCGCCGGTAGCCGTGCCGGCAGCAATAGCGGCGGCGCTCAGAAAGATAACCCACCAGGGCACTGCAAAATTTTCTTGAAAGCCCAGCACCAGCAGCCCCAGGGTGATGACCCCCATTGTTTTTTGGGCATCGTTGCCGCCGTGGCTTAAAGCCAGGGCAATGGCCGTAGGAATTTGGGCCTTATTAAGAAAAACATTGGCCTTGGGCGTAGCGCTCTGAGCCAAAAAGAGAGCGATATACATCACTATGACTCCCCCCACAAAACCAACCAGCGGCGAGACAAACAGGGCCAGCGCAATTTTCCAAACCCCCTCCAGGTGAATCGCCTCCAGGCCAGAACCAAGCGCCACCGCGCCCAAAATACCGCCGATGAGGGCATGAGACGAACTGGAAGGAATACCCAGATACCAGGTGATGAGATTCCACAGGCTGGCGCTGATCAGGGCGGCCATCACCACCGCAATGGTCAGGGCTTGAGGCGAAGCGACTTCGGCGCCAACCGTTTTGGCTACGGCTACCCCCAAAACAAAGGGACCAGCAAACTCGGCCAGGGCTACAATGGTCAAGGCCGCGCGGGCGGTCATGGCGCGGGATGAAATCATTGTGGCCACAATATTAGCGCTGTCGTGGAATCCATTGAGAAAATCAAACAGCAGCGCCAGAACAATCAAAATCAGCAAAAGGGTTAGCGCCGACAATCCTCCCCCTTTTTAGGTGTAAATTTTTGCAAATCGTGGTAAAATTTCCGATTACACTTAACAGTGTAGACTTAGACAAAGCAGAAAAAGTAGCGGTCTGATTATACCATAGGGATGGGGTGGGGAGCTAACAAAGTTGGGTCTCAAACCACTTTCAAACCTGGCTGTGTTATAATTGTAATCCGATCTAAGTAGTGTAATGAGACAGATGTCATCTGGATTTTTAGGTTAATATCATCTAGTATAAGACTAAGAGTGAGTGTTTCTGCATCTTGGGGAAGTATTTTTTAATTTTTATCATCATTGCCGCGTTGAGCCTGCCGGCCTGTGGGAGCATGGAGACGGCTGGCGCACCGGCTACTCTAAAGATTGGTCTGGTGGCTCCGTTTGAAGGCTTGCATCGCCCCCTGGGCTACGAAGCTTTGTTTGGGGTCAAGTTGGCCTTGCAAGAGCAAAATTTGGCCGGGGGGGTGGGCGGCTACCGGATAGAATTGGTAGCCTTGAATGATTTTGATGATCCCCTTGAAGCCGAGGCGCAGGCCAGGGCGCTTATCGCCGACCCGGGTGTTGTTGGCGTTATCGGCCATCTTTCCTCAGCCGCCACTCAGGCCGCACTGCCCGTTTATCGGAAGGCCGATCTGGCGGTCGTCATCCCATGGAGTGTAACTGCCGAAGTAGACCTGGGACCGAGCGGGGTGGTCAGTGTAGCGGCCAATCTGGCCGAAACTGAGGCTCAGCTTAAAACGGTGGGACAAGCGCTGGGCTTTGAACAGATAACTCCCTTAACCCATTCTGGTTTTGACTCCATCCCTGCCGGGACTCAAGCCCTCTCGTTAAATACTGAGGGCGTAACCGCTGGAGAGAGACTGGTCTCTTTGCGTCAGGCTGATATCACCTTGCCGGTTTTGGGGCAGGTAGAGACCGGCAGCCCGCAGACGCTCCAGGTAGCGCGAGAAGCTGCAGCCGGTTTTATTTTTGTTTCGCCCAGTCCTGACCCCCGGCAAATGAATGAAGCGGCTTCATTTGTCGCTGCTTATCAGGCTTTGGCCGGTTTTCCGCCCGGTCCACGCGCCTTGTTGGCTTACGATGCGACCCAGGTTTTACTTGAGGCAATCAAGCAGAGTATGTCTGACAATAATACGCCCGTCCGTGCAAAGGTAGGGGTGGCTCTGGTTATGGTACAACATCAAGGGTTGAGTGGTTTGATAACGTTTGATCGGTTGGGAAGACGAGTAGCTGCGCCGGTGTGGGTCTATCAAATAATTGATAACACCTATCCCGGCGTACTGGTCACTCCTTAATTGGAGGTTATTTGATGCGAATTCTAATGTTTTCTTGGGAATTTCCCCCTTATGTCGTGGGGGGGTTAGGCCGGCACGTGGCCGAATTGACCCCGGCGTTAGCGCACCGAGGAATTGAGGTGCATGTGGTGACGCCTACGGCCAAAAGTGATGAGGTCGGTGTATCTATCGAAGATAGTATTACCGTTCATCGAGTTTTTGCCCCTCAAGTGGCGACGACGACGCCCGATATTTATCAATGTGCGGTTGAAACCAATAAAATAATGGCCGATTATGCCGAGCAAGCCCAAATTGCGTTTGGGAAATTCGATTTGATCCACGCCCACGACTGGCTCACCGGCTTTGCGGGCAGTACCCTGCAAGCGGCCTGGGGTATTCCCTTGGTAGTAACGATTCATGCCACTGAACGGGGGCGGGTGCGCGGTTATCTGGCCGGCCACTTGCAGTGGGCTATTGACGGGGCTGAACACAAATTAATCGAAGAGGCTCGACGGGTAATTGTCTGCAGCCACTATATGTATCACGAGTTGCAAAATCTATTCAGTAGCTCGGCTGACAAGCTAGAAGTGATTCCCAATGCCGTTACGCTGACTAATGTAAGGAATGGGCTTAATCCACAAGAATTAGACGCCCTGCGGGCCAAATTTGCCAACCCCGGCGATAAAATTGTTTTTACTATTTCTCGTTTGGTGTATGAGAAAGGGGTTCATCAACTGATCCAGGCAGCTCCGCGTATTTTGAGCGAGTGCCCCGAAGCGCGGATTGTGATTGCAGGTCGAGGGCCTGAAGCCGAATATCTTAAACAGCAGGCCCTTGATTTGAACGTGGCCGACCGGGTAAATTTTGTCGGCTTCATCTCCGATGAGGAGCGTAATCATCTCTTTCGGATGGCTGCCTGCGCCGTATTTCCAAGCTTGTATGAGCCGTTTGGAATTGTGGCCCTGGAAGCGATGGCCCTGATGTGTCCGATAATTGTGAGTGATGTCGGCGGCTTTTCAGAAATGGTCAAACATATGGAAACCGGCATTACCGTCTATCCCGACGATGCCGGCTCGATTGCCTGGGGCGTTTTGCATACCCTCAACCACCCGGATTTGGCTCGTGAGTATGCCCTGAAGGCCTACCAATCCGTTGAAATGTTATTCAATTGGCCCCGGATTGCCGGATTAACTATTGATGTTTATCAGCGGGTTTTGGAAAAACAGGTTGCCAGTAGCATGGGTGTATAAGGCAGCGTCTGGTGGGACTCAAACAGGTGCTTTGGAGGACCGGATAGCCTTACCCTCCGGCATGGGTTTTGGCTTCAAGGCAAACATTTCAGGCTTGTCCTATTCATTTGCCCGTGATATAATCCACCAACTGCGTGACCTGAGAGGTTGACGGTTTGATAGAGGAGGGTACCTATGGAAGTCACCACTAAAGAACTTCGCCGCTGCGATTTAGTTATCGCCACAGGGAGAATTGACACGGCAACGGTCAAGACATTATCGCAAGCTCTGGCCGAGATCAAAGAAGCCGGCCGTTACAAAATTGTTTTAAATATGAAGGATGTAACTTACATTTCCAGCGCCGGATTGAGTGAACTCATTGATACCCAGAACACCTGTAAATATCTCAAGCGCGGCGAATTGGTGCTGGCCGAAGTGCCGCCGCGTATCCGTGAAGTTTTTGAGTTAGCCGGGCTGACCCCTTTATTCAAGATGTTCGATACCGAAATCGAAGCGGTGGGTAATTTCTAAAACGGCGCAACTCATTTAATAAATGCAAGGCTGCCGTCATCACTGGCTTTACGGCTCGGATGACGGCTTTTTCTTGGAGTTAAAATGTTTAGAAAAAAATTTGGAGGGCTGTGAAGGTTGGAAGCTTGGTTAATTCCCAACCTTCCAACCCTCCAATCTTCCACACTTCCATGCTTCATCAATGCCCTCAAAAAACGAACTAACAGTTGCCGGATACTTTGAAAATTTAGCCCAAATCAGCGACTTCATTGAGCAGGCGGCGCTGCAAGCCGGCCTGGATGATCGCGGCATTTACGCCATGCGGATGGCGGTGGATGAAGCCTGCACCAATATCATCGAGCATGCCTATGGCGGCGAGGGCAGGGGCCAGATTCGGCTGACTTGCGCGGTCCAGAAGGATGGCCTGCAAGTTGTTATTTATGATCAAGGCGCTGCCTTTGACCCCGATCAAGTGCCCGAATTGAATACCCATGCCCCGCTAGGAGAGCGCCAGCCGGGGGGCATGGGCCTCTTTTTTATCCGCAAATTGGTAGATCGGGCTGAATTTAAGTTTGGCACTCCCCAGGGCAACCGGCTAACTCTGTTCAAACGACGAGAAACAAACCATGACTGAGTCTCACTCCCTGGCCCCAGCCGACCACCGCGAAATCTGGCGGCTGCAACAACTGGCCTTATTGAGCCAGGTTGCCACCCAGGTCACTAACATTGTGGATTTGGACGAGTTGCTGGTACGGGTAGTCGGCCTGATTTACCAAACTTTCCAATTTTATAGCGTCTCGATCTTTACCCTGGAGGAAGAGGTACTCCTACTTAAAGCGCAAGCCGGCCCAACCAGCACCTTTTCCGTTGACGATGCGTTCGCTCCGAAGGAGCGAGCCGAGTGGCTGCAAGGAGAGGGGATCATCGGCTGGGTGGCCCAGCAGCAGCAGGAGTTGGTGGTGCGGGATGTATCCCGCGAGCCGCGCTATCGTTACAGCCCGGAGATGCCGCGCACCCAGGCCGAAATAGCTCTGCCACTCAAAGTCGAAGATACCATGCTGGGCGTGCTGGATGTCCAGCTTGATTACCCCGAAGATTTTGACGAAAGTGATTTGTTGGTCCTGCGGGTGCTGGCGGCCCAGGTAGCCATGGCCATCGAAGATACCCGCCTTTATGCCCAGGCTTGTCGCCGAGGCGATTACCTGGCGACTATCAGCGCGGTCAGTTGGGCAGTTGCCTCCATTTTGGATGTTGACGAACTGCTGGAGCAAGTCACCGAACTAATCCGCCACTATTTTGATTATCCCTTTGTCCAGGTTTTTACGGTGCAGCTTGGCCGGCGGCAGGTGGTCTACCGGGCCGGGAGTGGGCTGCGGGCCGCGGTCCACAAAAAGACGGCGTTGGCCTATGCCCTGGACGACCCGCACGGCCTGATCCCCCTGGTCGCCCGCACCGGTGAGTCGGCCCTGGTTAACGATGTGACCCTTGAGCCGGCCTACCGCCCCTCAGAATTTTTGCCTGCGGCGACCAAATCTGAGCTAACCATCCCCCTGATTTATAATGAGGAAGTTCTGGGGGTGCTGGACGTGCAGAGCGACAAAATCGGCGCGTTCAGTCAAGACGACCAGGCAACGATGGAAACGCTGGCGGCCAACATTGCCGTAGCCCTGCGCAACGCCAATTTGTATCACTCCGAGCGCTGGCGGCGGCAAGTTGCCGACAGCCTGCGCCGCATCTCCGGCGTGCTCATCACCGATGTTGAACTGACCACCATTTTTGAAAACATTCTGACCGAACTGAAGTTGAACTTGCCGGCAGAGGTGCTGGCGGTCTGGCTTATTCGCCACAAAAAGCTGGAACTGCGCACGGTGGACGCCCCTGTCTCCCTACATCTGCCCGCCGATTTTGAACCAAACCAGGACCGTTGGCTGGCGCTGGGTCTCAAAGCCGCTGAGCCGGTTATCCGGCAGGACGGCCACCCCGGCGACCCGCTGGCCGTCCGGTTAGGCTGCCCCGACAACCACTCGGCCATTGTCGCGCCGCTGCAAGTGCAAAACCGGATGCTGGGCTTGCTTACCCTGAGCCACAGTCAGGCCAATTGTTATGGGGCCGAAGCCTTAGCTATCACCACCGCGTTTGCCAACCAGGCGGCCATTGCTATCGAGAACGCGCGTTTATTCCGGCTGGCCCAGGATGAAGCTCAGATCAACAATGCTTTGCTCAAAGTGGCCGAAGCCGACCAGAGCTTTAACGACCTGGCCGAGGTGTTGGCGGCCATTGTCCAGATTCCTTTGCTCATCACCGAGGTTGACCGCTGCGCTATCTGGCTGGAAGAGACCGCCGGGGTCTTTGAGCCGCAAGCCGCCGCCGGTTTCAGCCCGGCAGCCAAGCAATTTTTCCAGTGCTATCCTATTCTCGCCCGCAAGGTGAAAGCCGTCCGGCGGCTGCACCAAACTCACGCTCCGTTAGTCATCGTGGATGCCCCCACCGATTACCGCTTGCCGCGCGACCTGACTACTAACCTGGACCTGCATACACTCCTGTTGTTACCGCTGGTAACGCATGGGGAGATGCTCGGCATTATGCTGGTCACGTTTACCAGCCCGGCGGCCATGCGTGAGGAGAGCATCCGCCTGGTGACGGGTATTGGTCACCAGGCGGCGGTGACGATTGAAAGCCGCTATTTGTACGACCAGAAGGCGCAGCAGGAGCGTCTGGCCCACGAGCTGGCCCTGGCTCACGACATCCAGGCCAAGCTGATCCCATCGCATCTGCCGGCCCCGCCCGGCTGGGAGGTGGCCGCTTTTTGGCGTTCGGCCCAGGAGGTCGGCGGCGATTTTTATGATTTTATCGAGGTGACGCCGCACCAACTGGGCATTGTTATTGCCGATGTGGCCGGCAAAGGCATGCCCGCCGCGCTGTATATGGCCCTGACCCGGTCGCTGCTGCGGGCGACTGCGCCCGGCCAAACCGACCCCAAAACCGTGCTGCGGCGCATCAACGAACTGCTGGTGCCCGATACCCAACGGGGTATGTTTGTTTCACTGTTTTATGCCGTGCTCAACACCCAAACAGGCCTGCTGACCTACGCCAACGCCGGGCACAACCCACCGCTGCTGATTCGGGCCGATGGGCAGTTGGAAGCCCTGCGCGCGCCGGGCCTGGTCCTGGGCGTCCAGTTGAATATCGAGCCGGAAGTGGACCAGCGCCGCCTGGCCTCCGGTGACGGCGTAGTTTTTTACACCGACGGCGTGACCGAGGTGTTCGATGCCTCCGACGCCGCCTTTGGCGAAGAACGGCTCAAAGCCATTTTGCAGGAATCCTGGGCTGAAGGCCCCCAAATCATCGTCGAAAAAATCCGCGAAGCCGTTAACGCCTTCAGCGCCACCGCCCAACCGACAGATGATTTTACGTTGTTGGTAATCCGTAGACGGTAGACACTCAGCCATGTCATTTCGAGCGACGAAGGAGCGAGAAATCCTTGTTCAAACAAAAAACTGAAACCTTTACTGTTTCCTATCGTTCCCTCACTGAACCTCGTACCTCCCCGGCAGCCGATATTTTGGAAGACCGTTGGCTGCACCAGGTTTTTTTAATTACTCATCTTCCGGCCACCTGGCCGGCCTGGAAATTGGCGGTGGGATTGCTACTGGTCATGCTGGTGGTCTGGCTGGCCTGGCTGCCGGTGGGGATGACCGGCGCCATGCTCGCCGCCACCCTCTACCTGATTTTTGCCCTGGGCGACTGGTTGTTGTTGTGGTGGCTGCCTCGCTCCGGGCGTTCTTTTGGCCCGGTCGGCCCGCAGCTTTACCTGAAGACAGCGCCTCGTCTCGGGGTGGCTGTGGTGTTGGCGATGATTGCCTACATCGCCAACACCTGGTGCGACCCTCTCTCCCTGTCATTTTGCCGTCTTGTCACCCCTCCGGCCATCTTCGGCGTCTTTACTTTGCTGCAACTCGCTGGCACGGCTATCTATCTCTGGGGCACTCTGCGCGAACCCTTCGCGCTGACCACCTCGCAGCGGTCCATCACCTCCCCCGGCTTTGCCCCCGACGCGCCGCCGCTGCGTTTGTTACATCTGAGCGACTTGCACGTAGAGCGTCTGACCCGGCGCGAGGCCAAGCTGCTGGAATTGATCGAACAGGCCAGGCCCGATCTCATTGTCATCACCGGCGATTTTCTCAACCTGTCTTACGTGGATGAGCCAACCGCCCGCGCCGAAGTGCGGAAATTGTTGGCGAAAATCCAAGCGCCCTACGGGGTGTACGCCACCCTGGGCAGCCCGCCCGTTGACCGTCGCGCCACCACCCCGTCGCTGTTTGAGGGCACGGCCATTCGCCTGCTGCGCGACGAGGTGGCCGTGCTCACCTGGGCCGACGGGCGCACGCTCTCTTTGATTGGCATGGACTGCGACCACGATTTGGCAGGCGATGCCCGGATTTTTGAAAAACTACTCAAATTGACCCCGCCCGATTCATCTCGGATATTGCTCTACCACTCGCCGGAGCTGATGCCGACCGTCCGCAATCATCCGGTTGACCTGTATCTGTGCGGCCATACCCACGGCGGCCAGATTCGCGCCCCGCTGTACGGCGCTATTTTGACCAGCAGCGCCCTGGGCAAACAGTACGAGATGGGGCCGTATGTCGAGCAAAACACCACTCTTTACATCAGCCGGGGCATTGGTCTGGAAGGGTTAAGCGCCCCGCGCATGCGCCTGCTCTGCCCGCCGGAGATTATTTTATTTACCCTGAACGGGAATGGCAAAAAATGAAAAAAGAGCGCAAACCTTGGGTTGCCGGAAGCCAAAGCAAGCTTTGGACTCTGGGTTTTGGGGTTCTGATCCTGTTGATTCCCATTCTCGCCTGTGGTAACTTCTCGACGCCCTCAGAACCCAACCCTAACCCAACCCGGCCCAAACTGGTGCGCTTCAACACATCCACCCCTACTTTCACACCCCCTCCTACCGCCACGCCAACTCTTGTCCCGTCCACCAACACCCCTACCCCGGTCGAGTCACAAGGGGACTCGCTACCTACCCCTACCCCTGGGTCAACTTCTGTCCCGCCAACAGCTACCCCCGCAGCTTCGCCTACCCCTCCGCCGGCAATTGTACAACCCGCCCCTCCCACCCCCCAACCCCTCGCCTCCTCGCCTCCCGTTTCCTCGCCTCACCTCGGCTATGGCGTCCAACTGGCCGAGGCCAAAAACATGGAACTGGCCGTTCAGGGCGGCTTTAATTGGGCCAAGCACGACCTCAACCTGCGCAAAGATACCAATTTTACCTCCAACGCCGACAACTTGCTGAGCGACCTGCTAGGCAAATACAAGGCCAAAAATGTCCTGCTGAAGCTGGTGGTGTGGAGTGAGGGCGGTCTGCCCGACGCCCCCCGCACCCCGGACGAAATTAGCACCTTTGCCACCAACGCCGCCGACGTGGCCGAATTTATTCGCAGCCGCTACAATGGGATGTACGGCACGATCGCCTACGAGGTTTGGAACGAACCCAATCTCAATTACGAGTGGGAGGGCAACCCCAACCCGGCCGAATATGTCGCCCTGCTGCGGGCCACCTCCGCCGCTATCCGCCAGGCCGACCCCGCTGCCCGAATTATCAGCGGCGCGCCTTCGCCCGGCGGCGATTACGACGACTTGAAATTCTTGGAGGCAATGTATGCCAACGGGGCCAAAGGCTTGATGGATGCCGTCGGCAGCCATCCCTACGGCGGCCCCTGGCCTTACGATCACCCCACCGGTATTGACAGCGCCGGCAACGGCTGGCCTTATTTTCGCAAGGTTGAAGCCCAGCGGGCCATCATGGAAAAGTACGGCGACAGCGCCACCCAAATCTGGGCGACCGAATTTAGCTGGCTGGCTGGCCTGCCCAACTGTGATTTTGGCGAGCATACCCGCTGGCAGGTCTCGCCGCAGCAGCAGGCCGATTATCTGGTGGCAGCCTATCAATACGCCCATCAAAACTGGCCCTGGATGGGGCCGATGTTTGTGGTCTATGATTTTGCCATCAGCGGCCGCTACGACCGCTGCCACCCCGCCGCCGGCTATTCCATCCTCCGCCCCGACCCCAACAGCCCTGAAATTGTCTCCCCAGCCGCGCAAGCCTTATTTGCTATGCCCAAGTTTTCAGCCTGGTAAAAAAACAACGTAATCTTAACGCAAGTTTCCCTGGGACCCAAACTGAATTTGGACCCCAGGGAACAATATTAACGCAAGTTTTACACTTTTATTACAACTTCCGCTTGAATCCTTTATCCACACCTCGTATAATTGTAAATAACGAATAGCGAATGGTGAAGGGTCTAATAAACCTGTCATTTCATTCACAATTGACAATTCACCATTCACAATTGAGGTCTCCCCATGTCCATCTCTCCCGGAGAAAACGTCGGCCCGTATCGCGTTATCGAGCAGCTAGGCAGCGGCGGCATGGCTACGGTGTTCAAAGCCTATCACCCCGCCCTGGACCGCTATGTAGCCATAAAAATTTTGCATCCGGCCTTCAAAGCCGACCCGCAGTTTTTTGAGCGTTTCCAGCGCGAAGCCCGGATTGTGGCTAAATTGGAGCACCCTCACATCATTCCGGTCTACGATTTTAACGAGCATCACGGCGAACCTTACCTGGTCATGCGCTTTGTCGAAGGAGAAACCCTCAAACCGGAAATGTCCGGCAAGCTACTGCCCGCCGCCGAGATTCTACGCCTGCTCCGCCCGATCTGCTCCGCGTTGAGCTACGCTCACCAGCAGGGGGTGCTGCATCGAGACATCAAGCCCAGCAATATTATGGTCACAACGGATGGGCACATCTTTTTGACCGATTTTGGCCTGGCCCGTATGGTTCAGGCCGGCGAAAGCACCCTCTCACAGGATATGATGATCGGCACGCCGCAGTATATCAGCCCGGAACAGGCCCAGGGGATTAGCCAACTGGATGGCCGCACCGACATCTATTCATTGGGGGTGGTCTTATTTGAAATGTTCACCGGGCGGGTTCCTTTCAGCGCCGATACCCCCTTCGCTACCATTCACGATCACATTTATACGCCGCTGCCGCTCCCCAGGACCATCAATCCGGCCATTGATCCGGCGGTGGAGCGCCTGTTGCTCAAGGCGTTAGCCAAAGACCCTAACGACCGTTTTGCTACAGCGGATGAACTTCTGACCGCTCTGGAAAAGACTCTCAACCCTCCCGCAGTCCCCTCCTCCACAGCCAGGGCAGTCCAACCGGCAGCAGGCCGCAAAGATAAATTACCCTGGTGGATTTGGGCGGGCGGGGTTGCTCTCTTTCTGGTTATTTTTGTGGGAATTATAGGTGGGGCACGTTTGTGGCAGCGAGCGCAGCGGGCTAAGCAAACAGAGACAGCCCAGGCGGTCAGCACTGTTCCCCTGGCCCTACCCACGGCCGAGCGGGCAGCAGCGGTGACGCCTGAACCGGCGGTCTCTGACACTCGAGCCGCTGATTTAGCCCAACAGGCGGCAGCGGCAATGAGCCAGCAGCAGGCAGAGCGGGCCATCGAGTTGTATCGCCAGGCAATGGCGGCTGACCCACACTATCTGCCGGCCTATTTTGGCCTGAGCAATGCTTTGCGCCAGCAGGGAGATCAGGCCAGCAGTATCGCGGCGCTGAAGGAAGCAACCGCTCAGAATCCTCAAGAAGCCGACGCCTGGCTCAGGTTGGGTGAAGCCTACCTGGTTAACGATCAGGCTGAAGCGGCATTGAAAGCTTTTGAGCAGGCCACTACCCTCACTCCCGATTCGGCAGGGGCGTTGGCCCGGCAGGCCATGGCGCTCCTGGCCTTGAACCAGGTTGACGCCGCCAAAACTATCATTGACACGGCCCTAACCCTGGATGAACTCAACCCCGAAGCCCACCTGGCCCAGGCGATGTATCTCTTCAAAACGGGCGACCGGCGCGGCGCGCGGCGCGAACTTCAACTTCTTGTCCAAAGTGGCCGTGCCTCCTTCTTTGTAATCGAGCGAGCCAGACAAATGTTAGCCGGTCTAAACAATTGACCGCAGTATGAAACAAAAAGCCCCGCAAATGCGGGGCTTTTTGTTGGCCCGATCAAGCTATTTCTGCGACCGGCACGGCCTTACCATCACCCAACTTTTGCCACAAATCCTGGGCAATGTAGGTTACGGCCTGGGCGGAAGGGGCGTTCGCCTCTTGTTGGGTGAGGGCCAGACCTTTGTTGATCGCCAGGTGCATTTTGGGGTCATAAGGAATGCGATAGGCCTGAGAGAGTTTAAGCGCCTTTTCAATCTTATCGGGGGAAATACCGCCGGGCAGGTTGGCCCGATTGATCACCACGCCCAGCTTGTGTGCCGAAAACTCTAATTGATCGGCCAACTCCAAAAACAGTTTGGTGCTTTTGATAGACGGTAATTCGGGTGTGCTGACCACCAAAATGAAATCGGCGTTATCCAACACCGTTAAAGTTTTATCGTTCAATTGGCTGGTCGTGTCAATTACCACGATTTTGCAATGTTTTTTGAGACTTTTGATCACCTCAGACACCATTGCCGGAGTGATCGCATCAGCCAATTGAGGCTGCGGTGGAGCCAACAGCAGCTTTAAACCGGAATTGTGGGCCAGGGTAATTTCGGGCACCAATTCGGCATCAAGCTCCTCATTCTGGATTAAATCGCTGATGGTGCGGGTAGCCTTGGTATTGAGATGAACCAAAATGTCACCAAATTGCAGGTCGGCGTCCATCAGCACCACGTCTCCCTGCTGCTGCTGCAAGGCCACGGCCAGATTGGCGGCAATGGTCGACGTGCCAATGCCGCCTTTGGGGCTGTAGACCGCAATGACCGGCGCACCTTCGACTTGGGTTGACTCATTCTGTGGTTGAGCCGCTAGCTGGTTCTGCGACTGCTCGGCTGCTTCTAACTGACGATAAACAGGCAGCCCGATTTTGTAAACGCGGCGGATACAACTGACCAACTCATCTACGGTAAAAGGTTTGGGTTGAAAATCACGCGCTCCGGCCGCCATGGCCTGGCGCATATAATGCTGTTCCGCCTGGACCGACATAATAATGACCTGGCTGAACGGAGCCTTTAACCCCATCTCACGGGTGGCAGTGATGCCGTCCATATCGGGCATGTTAATATCCATTAACACAATATGCGGCTTCATCTTGATGGCCATCTCAAGCCCTTGCCGGCCATTGACCGCCTGACCAATCAATTCCAGGTCTTTTTCAAAGTAGAGCAAACGGCTGACATTTTCGCGGGTATCTGGGTTGTCGTCCACAATCAAAATGCGAATTTTTTCTCCGTCATCACTGTTACTGTTGTTGCGCGATGAGGCTATGGAGGCAGACGTTGCCACCGACGCCGGTTTGCCCGGAGCGCCGGCTGAAGCTGCGGTGGACTGAGCCGGGGCCGCCCCGTCGGAGGAGGCTGGGCGTTTTTCGGCCTGGCTCTTCAGCGGTTTCTTTTGGGCAGCTTTGGATTGGACCGTTCGCTGTCGCCAGTACCAGAGCAGCCCGCCGGCCAGTACCAGAAAAACAACAGCCACGAGCGCTACAATCAAAAGAACGGTGTTTGGTGACATATATTATCCCCGTATCAGAATACGTAAATTCCCTTAATATTTTATCACAAACAAGCGAATGGGCTACATTACTTTACTACTATTCCAGTTGTTACTGTGCCTTAATTGTACCCGACCTGGCTAACTAATACAAGCAAGAAAATTGCTTCGTCTTTTTAGCCGGGCATGGTAAAATAAGAAGACCCTAAAGGTCTCGCAGACCTTTAGGGTTTGGACAGCAGCGTGAATCCAACTGATTTTCTCAAACATCTCAAAGAACAAAGTTTTTATCAAAACCAGCTCGTTCATGTGCAGCGGCTGGGGGGCCGCACGGTGCAGTACGAGTCGCTGGAACGGCCCCTGCTCCGCCCCCTGGTGGAAGCCATTCAAGCTGGCGGCACAGCTCGCCTGTACCGTCATCAGGCTCAGGCGATTAACGCGATTCGGGCCGGACATAATGTGGTGGTAGCGACGGGCACGGCCAGCGGCAAAACCCTCTGCTATAATCTGCCGGTACTCGAAGCCACCCTGCTCAATTCCGACGCGCGGGCGCTCTATCTTTTCCCCACCAAAGCCCTGGCTCAAGACCAACTCCGCGCTCTAACCGAACTGACTCAGCGCCTCAAGGCTGCCCTGCCGGCCAGGAATGGCAGGCCGCCCTGGCTGCCTCGCTTCGGTTCTTATGATGGCGACACCTCGCAAAGCAGTCGCACCCGGCTGCGCCGCGAGGCTAACATCATCCTGACCAACCCCGATATGCTGCATGTGGGAATTTTGCCCAATCATAATTTGTGGGCGCAGTTTTTGAAAAACCTCAAATTTGTAGTGGTAGACGAAGCTCACATCTACCGGGGTGTTTTTGGTAGTCACGTGGCAGCAGTGCTGCGCCGGCTGACCCGGTTGTGCCAGCTTTACGGCAACCAACCCCGTTTTATCTGCTGTTCGGCCACCATTGCCAACCCGGGCGACCACATCGAGCGACTGACTGGCCAACGTCCCTTGGTAGTAGACGACGACGGTTCGCCGCAAGCGCCCAAGCAGTTTGCCCTCTGGAATCCGCCCTTTATTGACCCCCAAAAAACAGCCCGCCGCAGCCCCAACGGCGAAGCAGCCAGCCTCTTTGCCGAGATGACCCGCCAGGAAATCCGTAATATTACCTTTACCAAGGCACGCGTGGTCGCCGAATTAATTCTGAGCTATGCCCGGCAAGCCCTGGATCGCACCGACCCGGACTTGAAGGAACGTATCGCCTCTTACCGGGCCGGCTATCTGCCGGAGCAGCGCCGCGAAATCGAACAGGCCCTATTCCAGGGCCAACTCATTGGCGTGACGGCGACCTCGGCCCTGGAATTGGGGGTGGATGTAGGCGGCCTCGACGCCACCGTATCCGTTGGCTACCCCGGTACCGTAGCCAGTCTGTGGCAGCAGGCCGGGCGAGCCGGGCGCAACAACAGCAGTTCGCTGGCAATTCTGGTGGGGTTGGACAATCCGCTGGACCAATACTTTATGCGCCATCCCGACCAGCTTTTTGGCCGTCCCCACGAACACGCCCTGATTGACCCCGGCAATGTCTACATTTTGGAGCAGCATTTGCCCTGCGCCGCCCACGAACAACCGCTGACCCCGGCGGATGAGGCCCTATTTGGTCGAGGTTTTGTCGAAGCGATGGTCAAGCTGGAAGAGCAGGGCATTGTCACCTACGAATCGGCGCATGACCAGTGGTATTATCGGGGGCGGCCTTATCCTGCTCAACACGTTAGTATTCGCAGCGTTGGCAGCAAGCCAATTGTTCTGGTAGATAGCAGCCGCAAAATGAAGCGGCTGGAGGAGATGGACGAGGTGTCGGCCTTTAGCCGGGTGCATCCGGGGGCAGTTTATATGCACCAGGGCGATAGTTATATAGTCACGGAGCTGGATTTAATCAAAGGGCAGGCTACCCTGACCCCGGCTCGGGTGGACTACTATACCCAGCCGCACGAGCGCAGCGAGGTCAATATTGTCCGCTCGCTCAAACACCGCCAGATGAAGCTATGTACCGCCTTTTGGGGAGCGGTGCGGGTGACGCAGCAGGTGGTGGGTTATCGCCGGGTGCGCCAGTTCAGCGAGGCCGACCTGGGCGAGACGCCGCTGGAGATGCCGGCCAACACCTTTGAAACCCGCGCCCTGTGGTGGGACGTGCCGATTGAGTGGCTCAGACATCTGGGGGCGCGTGGTTGGGATTTTCTGGGCGGCCTGCATGCGGTTGAACACGCAGCCATTGGCCTGCTGCCTCTCTTTGCCATGTGCGACCGCTGGGACATCGGTGGCCTGTCCACTCCCATGCATCCCGATACCGAGCGACCCCAGATTTTTATCTACGACGGCTACCCCGGCGGCGTCGGCATCAGCGAGCAGGGCTTTGCGCTGCTAACCGATCTATGGGAGGCTACCCTGGCTACCATCAAAGAGTGTCCCTGCGAAGAAGGCTGCCCCAGTTGCATCTACAGCCCCAAGTGCGGCAATAACAACGAACCACTGGATAAACGCGCCGCTATCTGGATTTTGGAATCGCTGCTGCGGAAATAAGAGCGTTGGATTAGTGTAGGATAGCCCCTTGTTTTTCCTGCGAAAACAAAGTTGTTCTGGTGGTTTACTCAAAACTTCTGCTCACAACCATTCGGCCAACAGGGTCCGAATTTCCGCGCCGCTGGTGGTCTTAATCCGTAAGGGAGCGTCCGGCTCTGCCGCAGCGATGGCCAGCCAGGCCTGGTGGCCGTTTTGCAGCAGGGTAAAATCGCGCTTTTGCACGGTACCGTCGCCCGGCTGTTTAACCGTTTGCAGAATGGAGACTTTTGGCGCGTGGGCCAGCGTATCCACAAAGGTTCTGGCCGTTTCAGCCGTTACTCCGTTACCCACCAGCAAATCAGTTGCTTTGGCCGCTTCTCCGGCGCCGGCTAACTGGCGCACCTGAGCAAAAAGTTCGCCGGGCGCAGAAAATTCAAGCGGTGGAGCAGCCGGAACATCGGCATACTGGCAGACAGCTAAAACCTGATTGGTCAGTTGTTCTTTGTCGGGCAGGAGCGAGAAAAGATGCAGCACCTCGTCCGGGCGCGTATGAGCGACAATATCATTGCCCCGAATATGGCCGAAGTAGCGGGTGGGCAGGGCCGCGTTGCCCGGCCAATGATAGGCAAAGAGGACATTTTGAGAATAGATACAGACGCCGACCATGGTCAGCAGGGCGGTATGAAGCTCAACCTCACCGCCGGGCCGCTGCCGGGCCAATTCCCGCGCTCGCAGCGCCCGCCCGGCGACGGTAATGCCAAATGTTTCCTGGGCCAGAGTCAACTCACCTTGCGGGTCCGGGTCGAGGCCAGGGATAAAGTCGGCTTGCAATTCATTAAGTACGAACAAGAGTTCTTCCCGCGACAGCAGGATATTGACGGGTTCTAAACTTTTTTCGCCGTTCATAGTTTATCCTCAATCGTCGTTAGATTTCTTTTTAAGAACTTTACCCAACAAGGCCACAAAAGGACTGGCCGCAGCGATGCCAATGGGTAGGCCAAAATTGGCCGCCTCACCGGCCCCACCTTGAGCCGTCCCGCCGCCCCCACCGCCGCCGGACGAGGCCCCGGCTGTGCCACCACCCGCGGCCGCCGCCGCGCCACCCATTCCACCGCCGATAACCCCACCAAACGGCTGGTACTGCAATCGGCCCGGCTGCTGACTCCCCTCGCCGCTGCCTTCACCCCCACCGCCGCCAAAATTACCCTGGGCAAATGCTCCCCCACCAGCATAGGGGCTGCTAATTTCCGTTTGGGGTGATCCGCCGCCGCCATACCCCCCGCCACCAGGGTAACTCTCGTCTGTCGGGGTTGTTTCCTCTGGCGTTGTCGGCTCGCTGCCACCCCCTGATCCACCACCGGAGCCACCGCCCGATTCCTTACTCTTTTCTTCTTCACCGCCCCCGCCGGAGCCGCCACCTGAACCACCTGCCTCAGACGCAGTCTCGCCCTCAGCCTCACCTCCTGCCGAGTCTTGTTGCAGCCCCTCGGTTACGCCCGACAGCCAATCTTGGGGAATTCCGTAATCGTTGTAGTTATCCTTCATATAGCCTTGCAGCGAATCGGTGACGCCGGAGAGCCAATCGCCAGGGATGCCGTAATCATTGCCGCCTGGACTATAACCCTCGGCTCCGCCACCAAATACGTCGCCGCTAAAGAAGTTGTTCCCCAGGGCATTGCCCAGGCCGCCTCCCAAAAGGCCACCGCTATTGCCCAAGATAGAAGCTCCCAGCGAGCCAAGCGCAGACCCCAGCCCGCCGCCGAGTCCGGCCGTACCCCCCCCGACCCCAGTGCCTGCGCTCGCGCCGGCACTGGCTCCATTTGTCCCACCGCCCGCCGCCTCGTTCTTGAAAGGGGAGGCGGCTTCTTCATCCGCCTGTTGCATCACTTGGTTGATGTCCTTGGTTACATCATTGGCCAGGGCCAGGGCATCAATCAGCCGCCGTACCGCCGGTAAAATCTCTTTCTCCATTTCCGAGAAAAAAGCCTCAGAACCCCGGCCAAGCCAATCATTTTGCAGCCGGTTCATCGTGTTCTGGACATTTTGATACATTTGCTCTACCGCTTCTGACTGCTGGCCAAACTTGGCGGCAACTGTTTCTAAGGCTTCGTGATCAACTTGGATAATATCTGCCATAATTCACCTACTTGACTACTGAACTAGGACGCACAATGAATTTGAGGGCAATATTACTGCGCTCCAGAAAGATGATATCGCCGTGCTGCAAGGGCTGTTTGCCTGAAGCCACCATAATCGTTTTGTCCTCGCCGGTTTTGATGGCTGTAGGATTGCGCGACATACTTTCAATAAAATACTGCCCGTTTTCTTCGGTAATCAGGGCCTGGCGGCGGGAAACACGCAGGCCAGCCGGGTGCGGCTCCAAATTTACGGCCAGCCGGTCATTATACGGTTGATTTTTATCGGGGCGGCCAATAATTGCCGGCAGCCAGTTCAGCTTATAAACTTTGCCGCTGGTTTGCTCACGCAAATAAATCTCATGGACCGGCCGCCGGGTGTCCTTGGGCGGCGCTGGCCTGTTTTCGACCAGGATCAACCGCCCGGCATTGCCGACCTGCTGCTGCAAATCGCCGTCGCTATTGAGGGGAGTTTTATCGGCAGCCTTGAGCAATAAATAGTCAGAGGGAGTGCTGCTCAGATATTCCAACTCTCGAAACTCCTGTAAAATCGCCTCGACCAGCTCCGGCGGCTTCAAATTGGGTAAAGCCAGGGCGCGTTGGTCTTTTTTTTCAAAAATGTCAATGTGCAATTCAAGTCGGGCTTGGTTGGTGCTCATGCAAAACTCTCCATTGAAAATAACTTGTTTGTAGTAGCAACTTTAGTCGCTTATAGACTTGGACGACTGAAGTCGTCACTACGAACAAGTCTCATCGTCGGTATCGTGCCACAGGCTCGTGAACACTCCTTGCTGCTACTGACTACTGTTCCCCCTCCACCGGCAGCGACGACTCAATATCCAGCAAAATTGACTCATCGTCCATCACGCTGAACGTGGCCTGGATGATCTCTTCGGGCAGGCCGCTGGCCCGCTTTTCATTGACCCAGACCTCTCTCAATAGCTCCATCAGCTTTTGCTCATTGTTCCAGCCGGCTCCGCCCAGTTGAATAAGCTTGGCCGTGACCAGTTCGCCGGCTCCGTTACCTTCTTTCAGATGGGTCAACTCTTTGCGCAGCCCTCGCTGGAGCAGCGAGGTCATGCGCAGCAGCTTTTTGTTGTCTTGCGGCGAGGTCGCCGGAGACTGTGTCCCGTTCGTTTCGACAGGTGTTGACCAGGCAGCCCGCTGCTTGGGATATTTGGCCTTGATTTTTTCCACCCACCAATCCAACGCCTGGCCTATCTGCGCCCCGTCCTCTTCATCCTCCGACGCGCTGGCCGGGATGCCTTTGCCCAGGTAGGGCGTCGCCACCTGGATCATGGTCGGCTGGCCGGAGCGGACGATGAAGCCCCGCCCGATGGACAGTTCTTTGCCGCGTATCTCCGGCGGAGTGCGCGAAACCCGCAGTGTTTCCACGGCCTGGGCCGTCCGCAAGCCCACGCCATAGTTGGACGCCTGCACCCGCCGCCGCAGCTCGCTGATACCGCTGTCGAGGGTACCGCCGATAATAAAGTGCAGGCCATCACGTCCAAAGCGGCGGGCCAAACCGGCCAACTCTTTGGGCAGCTCGCGGATGCGCTCGATTTCTTCGCTCAGGTCGTCGTAATTGTCAATAATCACAAACAGTTCGTAGCCGGGGGCTTGATTGGCCAGCACCTCGCCTTCTCGCTTCAGGTTGGCCAGCAGCCCTTCCATTTGTTCCACCTCAGAGATGGTTGCCAGGACATGCGGCAGTTCGTCCAGCTTGTGTTTGCCGTCGTACTCCATAAATTTGCGCTGCATGTCCACCAGCACCAGCCGCACCTGGTCGGGCGAGTAGCGGTAGGCCAGCGACAGCACCCAATTGTACAGGGTTGTTGTTTTGCCGGAGAGCGGCGGCCCGACCACAGTAAAGTGCGGCCCCAGCCGCTTGAGGTCGAACAGCGCCGGGCGCAGGCTGCCGTCTTGCCCCAACACCGCCTGGATGCGCTGCGGTTTGGCCGGGCCAACTTCGTCCAGCGTCTCCAGCAGGGGCACAATTTCTGGTAAAACCGTCACCCGGTCCGGCTGGTTGCGCCAGGTCATGCTTTCAAGCTGCTGGCGCATGTGCCGGGCCATCAGCCGTAGTTCATCACCTTCCTGGAGAGTATCCCGGCCATCCTCCCCCTGGAACAACCCCACCGGCAGGGCGATGTGGAACAGCAATGGCCGCTTGCCCACCCGGATATAGCCGCGTCCGGCGGTGTCCTCAATCTCAATCGCCCCACGCCCAACGATGTCCATATAGCGGTCGGTGTTGCCCTGCTTGAAGGTGATTCGCTCGCCAAACAGGTTATAGAATTTGCTGGGCATGTTGGTGGGCACGTTGGCCGTAATCACAAAGGTCACCCCCATGCTCAACGAGCGGCGCACCAGGGGCACAATGGTCGTTTCGACCAGCATTTCGTAGTTTTCATTCAATTCGGCAAAGTTATCAATCATCACTACCACGGCGGGCAGGGCTTGCTCCGGGAAGCGTGCGTTGAAGTCATACAAGTTGCCGGAGTCGGCATTGCTCAGAATTTGCTGCCGCTCTTCGACCATTTTTTCCAGCTTTTCCAGCAAGCGCTGCAAGCGCTCCTCATAGGTCTCCTCGTCGGCGTAGATAACTGCGCCCACGTGCGGCAGCTCTTCCAGGCTGCGGAAATTGCGCCCGCCCAGGTCCAATATGTAAGCATGGAACTCGTCGGGCGAGTGGGTGGCGGCCAGGCTGACCAGCAGCGAGCGCAGGAATGAGGTTTTGCCCCAGCCCGAGTCGCCAAAAACGGCCAGGTGATAGCGGCTCAAATCAAAGTGTAACGGCTCCTGGATGGCCTCGGCCGGGTTGTCCAGCAGGCCCATCACCGGGCGCATGGCCGCCTTGCGCCAATCTACCCCCGGCCAGAGGGCCTCGGTGTCGCCGTTGAGCCAATCGCTCACCGTGGGAACCAGCACAAAGGTGCAGTTTTTCTGGGCGTCGTGAATAGGCGATTGCAGGCTGAACTGAGTCGGCAGGAAGTTGGGCCAGGGTTTGGGGGCCATCTGCCCGTTGACCAGTTCGGTGGACAGCTTGACCACCGCATCAAACAGCTTGGGCGTATCCTCGCCGGCCGCGAGCGCCAGCGGGGGGCGATCCGGCCACAGCGCGGCCGCTTCCCGGTCGTCGGGCTGGTTCTCGCCGGTGTAGGAAACCTGGATAAGCTCAAGATTTTCGTTGCCCACCTGGATGTAGCCACGCCCCGGCATACCGTTGGGCAAAAAGGCGGCGTCGGGGGCGCGCAGCATCTCGCGGCTGGTGTCCACCTGTTCCACCCGCAAGCAGATGCGCAGCTTGATGTTGGCCCGCATCTGGTCCGACACGCCCTTGGGCCGCTGCGAAGCCAAAATCAAATTGACCCCCTGCGCCCGGCCCACACGGGTGATGCTCTCCAACTCGGCCCGGTATTCGGGGTTGTCGTCAATCATTTCGGCGTACTCGTCAATGATGATGAACAGGTGCGGGTAAGGTTCGCGGGTCAGATGCAGCCCTTTGGCCCGGTACTCGATAATATCCTTGGTCAAAGTTTCGGCGTTGAGGGCCTGGCGGCGGCGGATTTCGGCGTTGATGGCGGTGAACATGCGATTGACGGCAGCCTTGTTCAAATTGGTCACAATATCTACCACGTGCGGCAGCTTTTCAAAGGGCTTAAAGGCCCCGCCGCCTTTGTAATCCACCAGCACAAAGTTCAAAATATCGGGCGACTGGAACACGGCCAGGCCAACCAGCATGGTCATCAACATTTCCGATTTACCGGAGCCGGTACCGCCGGCGATCATGCCATGCACGCCGTCGGTTTTGGCCGAAAGATGCAGGGTGCGCTTGCGGTTGCCGGAAGTGATGCCGAGCACTGCCGACAGCCAGTCGGCGTGTTCGGCAGAGCCGGTGGTGGCCCATTTTTGGCGGATGGCTTCTTTTAGCTCGTCCAGGAAGCCCGTTTCCTGGTTGATGCCAAACACTTCAGCCAGCACTTGCCGATAAGAGGACGATTTGGGCAGGGCGTCAATCCGCAGCGGCTCCCGGCCCGACCAGGCCTTGCGGCCCAAATCGTGCATCAGTTGGCCCAACTGCCGGATCTGGGCGATTTCCGCTTTGATCTGGCCCTGCTCGTCAAACTCGCCCACGGCAAAGGCAATCTGAAACTCCAGCGGCTGGCGGCCCGCTTTGACGTAGCCCCGGCCCGGAATTTCGTCAATTTCGGCCGGCGTGCCGCCGACAATGGAGCGGTAGTCGCCCGAATCGGACAGGCGCAGGGTCAGCCGCTCGGTAAAGAGGCTGTAGAGCTTGCTCGACAGCTCGTTGAGGCGGTTGACCGAGATAACAAAGTGCAGGCCGTAAGCTTTGGCCTGGCGAACCAACAAGACAAAGGCTTCCAGCAGATTGTTCTCGCTGTCCTTCTTGGAGGTATCGCCAAAGGTTTCGATAAATTCCGGGAAGTTATCAATAACCACCAGGATGGCCGGCTCAATCCGGTCGGGGTGGCTGATGTTGTAGTCATACAGGGTCGAGACGCCGACCTCGCTAAACAACTTCTTGCGCTCGTCCACGATGTCGTTCAACTCGCGCAGAATTTGCTGCACCCGCTCCTCGTAGCCGCGCTCGTCGGGCATGATAATGGTGCCGACATGGGGCAGGGCGTTCAGTACCTCCAGGTTACGCCCGCCCAGGTCGAAGATGTGGGCGTGAAACTCGGCCGGTGAGTGGGTGGCAGCCAGGCTAACCACCAGCGAGCGCATAAAGGTAGTTTTGCCCCAGCCCGACGCGCCAAAGAGCACAACATGTCCCTTGGTGAAGTCAACCACCAGGGGCAATTGGCGGGCGTTGTACGGGTCGTCGGCCAGCCCGGCGATGGCCCGCATAGCCGTTTTGCTCCAATCCATGCCGGGCCAGGCCACTTTGCCGGTGAACCAGCGCCGGATAAAGGGGTTCAGGCTGGTAATCCGCTCGAATTGGCCCAGGGTCATCAAATGTTCATACTCTTTATCCAGGTAGGCTTCGACCAGCGGACTGGACATGGTTAGCTTGGTCGGCAGGAAGGGCGGCCAGGGGGTGCGCGGGGCCTGGCCCTGGAGCAGTTCATTGCACAAATCTACCACCACATCGTAAAACTTGGCCTGCTTGCCGCCCTCGCGCAGTTCGGCGTACTCGTAGTTTTCGCCGGTGTAGGCCATCTGGATCAGCTCGATGTTTTCGTTGCCCACCTGTAAGTAGCCGCGCCCCGGCATGCCGTTGGGCAAAAAGGCGGCGTCGGAGCGGCGCAGCATTTCGCGGCTGGTATCTACCTGCTCGACCCGCAAGCAAATGCGGAATTTGATATTAGCCCGCATCTGGTCCGACACGCCGGTGGGCCGCTGCGAAGCCAATAACAGGTTGACCCCTTGTGCCCGGCCGACGCGGGTGATGCTGTCGAGTTCATCCTTAAATTCCGGGTTGTCGGTAATCATTTCGGCGTATTCGTCAATGATGATGTACAGGTGCGGGTACGGCTCGTTGGTCAAATGCAGCCCTTTGGCCCGGTACTCGACAATATCTTTGGTGCCGGTGTCGGCGTTGAGCTTCTGGCGGCGCTGCATTTCGGCGTTGATAGCGGTGAAAAAGCGCTTGACCGCCGACTTGTTGAGGTTGGTCACGATGTCAATACAATGAGGCAAATCGCGGAAGGGTTGGAACGCGCCGCCGCCTTTATAATCCACCAGCACAAAGTTCAACACGCTGGGGTCGTAATTCAGAGCCAGGCCCACAATCAACGTCATCAATAACTCGGATTTGCCGGCCCCGGTCCCCCCGGCGACCATGCCATGCACCCCGTCTTTTTTGGCCTCGAAGTGCATTTCGCGCAGGCGGTTGCCGGAAACGACCCCGATGGTCACTTTGAGCCAGTCGGCCAGTTCCGGCTTGAGGCTGTCCTGCCAATTTTGGGCCGTGCGTTGCCTTAATTGGTCCACAAATGTCTCGTTCAACTCCAGGTTGAGTTTGCGGGCCAGGATTTGCTTGAACAGGATCGAGCGGGGCAGGGCGTCCACCCGCACCGGCTTTTTGTATTCGTAACCGGTGCTGGTAATAAAATCCTGCATGCTCTGGGCGTACTGTTCCAGCTCTTTGGTTTCGTTGGCGTCGCGGGCCAGGTCAATCGGCTGGGCAATCTGGAAGGTGAGGGGCAGATGTCCAATCTTTACGTAACCCCGGCCCGGCACATCGCCAATATCGCCCACCTGCCCGCCGACGATGGCGCGGTACTCGGTCGGGTCGGCCAGCTTCAGGGTCAGCCGCTCGGTGAAGAGGCTTTGCAACTGGCTTGACAGCACGACGGGCTGACTGACCGTAATCACAAAATGGATGCCGTAGGGTTTGGCCTGCCGCGCCAACCCGACAAACTTATCAAAAACCGTTTCGACATCGCTCTCAGCGTCGCCGCCAAAGGTTTCTTTGAACTCGATGAAGTTGTCAATGCAGACCACAATGGCCGGGAGAGGCGTGGTGGGGTGGGTATCGTTGTATTTGTACAGGTCGGGCACGCCGGCATTGTAGAGAATGGTCTTGCGCTGCTCAACGATGTCATCCAATTCGCGCAGCAGTTGCTCAACCCGCTCCTCGTAGCCTTCGGCGTCGGGGATGATGACCGAGCCGACGTGGGGCAGGTTTTCCAGCACACCCAGGTTGCGCCCGCCCAAATCCAGTATGTAAACGTGGAGGTGGTTGGGCGAATGGGTGGCGGTGAGGCTGACCACCAGGGTCCGAATAAAGGTGGTTTTGCCCCAGCCCGACGCGCCAAAAAGAGAGACATGGCCGCGCGGCAAATCAATGACCAGGGGCAACTGCTTGGCCGCGTAGGGGTTGTCCACCAGGCCGACCACCGGGCGCAAAGCGTAATTCTCCCAATCCTGTTTTTCCAGCCAGCCGACTTCACCGTTCAACCATTTGTTGACCCCCGGATTCAGGGTCAGGGCAATGTCCGGCTTCTGGCCGAGCATAATTTTGTCTACATCAATCAGGTACTCTTCGGAGGTGACGGCAGGAATCGTTTGGTCGGGCGAGACTAATAATTCGGACAGCGACAGGCGGTTCGGCAGAAAGTCAGGCCAGGGAGCGCGCTGTTTCTCGATGCCGTGCTCGCGGGCCATTTTGCCGAGCATAGCCACGATAGCCTTGTATAGTTCGGGCGGCTCCTGATCCTGCGAGGCGTCATAAAGGTCACCCCGGTCCGGCCAGATAACCCTGGCTTGGGGAGTGCGGTTGGGGTCAACCACTTTGTCGCCGGTGTAGGCGGTCTGAATCAGTTCGATTTCATCATTGCCCACCTGCAAATAGCCCCGGCCGGGAATATCGGTGGGCAGGAAGGCGGCGTCGGAACGGCGCAGCATTTCACGGCTTTCGCCCGACGTTTCCACCCGCAAACAGATGCGGAACTTAATATTGGAACGCATCTGGTCGGTCACGCCGCTGGGCCGCTGGGCCGCCAAAATGAGCGAGACACCCTGCGCCCGGCCCACGCGGGTGATGCTTTCCAGTTGCCCTTTGAACTCGGCCCGATCGGCAATCATTTCGGCAAATTCGTCAATGATGATAAACAGGTAGGGGTAGGGGTGGTAGGTTTCGTGCAGCCCCTTCTGGCGATAGTCCACAATGTTTTTGGTCTCAGTTTCGGCGTTGAGGGCCTGGCGGCGCTGCATTTCCGACTGGATGGCGGTGAACATGCGGGTCACGCCCTCGCCTTGCAGGTTGGTGATGATGTCCACGCAGTGGGGCAGGTCCTCAAACCCTTTGAATGCGCCGCCGCCTTTGTAATCCACCAGCACAAAGTTGAGCACCGTTGGGTCGTAGGTCACGGATAGGCCGGTGATGAGCGAAATCAACAACTCCGACTTGCCGGAGCCGGTGCTGCCGGCGACCATGCCATGCACGCCGTCACGCTTGGCCGAAAAGACCATCGTCCGGGGTTTGTTGCCGGACATCATGCCGATTTTGCAGCGCAGCCAGTTGGCATATTTCGGCTTAACGCTGTCCTGCCATTTTTTCCAGGTATCAGCCTGCAAGTCCAGGATTGATTTATAGCCCATGAAATCGAGGAAAGGCACGGTGCGGGTCAGGTTGGCCCCAAAGCTCTCGCGGATGCGCAACTGGGCTAACTGCTTGGTCAGGATGGTCATTTCGTCGGGCCGGGTGACGTAATCGGCCTCGCCGACATAGCGGAAGGAGTTGACCCCTACTTCGGAATAACGGAAATGAAGCTTCTGGCTCTGCTCGATTTTGCTGTTGGTGGCCGGCGTCGTCCGTTCCATTTCGATGACGCCGGTGCAGCCGCTGGGCACTTTGCTGCGTTCGGGCACCAAAAAGATGACCGCCGCGCCCAACTGCGCGCCCTCTTCCAGCAGAATGGAGATGGCTGCGTCGGAGGTCAGGTTGCCCAGCGGGGATTTTTCGTCGTAAATCGAGTCGAGCAGGTCTACCACCACCAGCAGGAAGGGCAGGGTTGGGTCAGCGCCGCCCTGGTTCTCGTCGCGCTCCTGCAAACGGATTTTGCGTTGGGCCAACAGTTTGCGAATGCCTTCCAGGTATTGGCCCAATGCGCCTTCCTCGTCGTCGTCAAAGCCTTTTTCCGTTTTGTCTTCTTTGATGTCCTCGAGAAAGCACAGGTATTGGCTCAGGTCGTCCTTTTGACTGTGCGGTACAGCCTCAGCCCAGGCCCACTCTTTTTTACTGGCGGCCAAAAGGTACAGCTTCGCGTCACTCGGCGCGTGGAAAACCAGGTAATGGGCGAGCATGGCCCGCGTGTAGGCATAAACCGACTGCGGTTCGCCGGCAATGCCCAGGGCGTGTGTCACCGGGGTGCGGTTGGCCTGGGCTTCTTTCCGCTCTTTCTCCTCGTCGTCTTCTTCGTCTTCTTCTTTTTTGTCCACGTGAGGGGTACGCAGAGAAATAATAACCGGGATATCGGAGACAAATTGGGAGTCTTCTTCCAGCTTCATCGCTTCGCGAACTTGATAATCCTCAAAGTTCTCCACCTCGCCTAGAACGTAGGTAACGGTGGAGGGCAGACTGCCCATACCCAGACGGACCACCCCAAAATCGTCATCCGAAACCCGCCGTTCCCATAAACGGGCCTCGGAGCGGAGAGTCCGTTCCGGTTTTTCCACTTCGGCGCGGGCGTTGTGAACGATGCGAAAGGTGGTCAGGCGGTCGGGGTAGTTGTAGCGGTAAAAGCGGCGCTGCATGTCGTGCTGGATGTTCATCTCTTTGGTCAGCTCGATGATGCGCTCCGAATAGGCTTTTTCGATTTCGGCCTGGCGCTGCTTTTCCTGACGATAACTGTAGATGGAAAAACCCACTGAAGCCAGCACCGACAAAGCCATGGGCAGGATAAATAGGGGGTTTCGCCCGCCTCCGCCCAGGGTGCCTATCAGAATATAGCCGACAATGGTCAGCAGGGGAAGTCCCACTTGCAGCAATCGGGCGTTACCCTGTTCTTCTTTTTCCGGGGGCTTGGGGATTTCGATTTGGTCAAAGGGTAACTCCGGCTGGATGCGAGGAGGCCGGTCAATATAAATTGGTTCGTTCATGCGCTCATTCCTAAAATTTTAACTTGACATGTCCCCAAAATGAAGGTAGTGTAATGCGCAGCAAGAAATGTTTTTACAAATACAGCAGAGTAACTACTCTCCCCCATGTCATTTCGAGGCTGAAAGCCGAGAAATCTCTGAGACGGCTGGCTGTAAACTACGGATTAGAAGATTTCTCGCTCCTAACGTCGCTCGAAATGACATGGCTGAGTAGTTATACAGCAGGAACTGTGGGGGGTAAAGTCCATGAAACACGTTTGTCTTTTGTGCGAACGCACCTCGCCCGATAGTAATCTGTACTGCCAGGAAACCTACTGCCCGGCCGAAATGTCGCCCAGTATTCTGGGTTATGGCGAGTGGATTGGCGATATTGAAATCATCAAGCCGGTCATCGTGTTACGCTCGGCGGTGCTGTATGAGGCTACCCATCAAAAGAAAAAGGTTTTCTTGAAGGTGGCCCATCCGGGCACTGAGAATAAAGAAAGGCTCAAACGAGAAGCCGAGTTTTTGCGCGATATTCAACTCAAGAGAACCCAGAGCAAATATTTACCTACCCTGCTGCCGCCTTATGCTAATACTAATCTTAAAGTAGACGCCTACGGCAAAACCATGCTGCAAGGCCATCTGCTTTACTTTTACCTGTTTGAGCACGTCGAAGGGCAGCCCTTGCGCGACATTATTACCGAAAATCCCCAACTGTGGATCAACCACGTCTGCTGGATTGTAATTGGTCTGGCCTATGCTGTTGCCTTTTTGCACAGTAAAGGCATTTATCACTACGGGTTGACTCCCGAAGGTGTCCTGGTTCGGTTTGATACCGAGCCGAACGTGCCCCGTGTGCTGCTGTTCGATTTGGGTATCGTCAGCGATGCCCAGAACCTCAACGCCAACTGGTACCCCTTTTTCGTCCCCCCGGCTTACACCGCCCCGGAACTGACCAGCAACGGCAAAGTTCGCCCCGAATATGCCACCGATGTTTACGGTTTGGGCTTGATCTTGTATGAACTGCTGGTGGGTGAACCGGCTTTTACTTTTAAGCTACAGAGCGATACTGAAGTTTACCGGACGGTGCAGCGCAATCGCCTGGTCAGGATGACGCGGGTTGAAGATGTGAAAACCGTGGCCGATATTGCTATCCAGGCAGTTGACCCACAAATTACACGCCGCCAACAAGATGCTACGGTACTGGCTAAACAACTGCTGGGGTATTTTGGCGAATTACCCGGTGAAAAGAAGAGCCGGTGGCCAACCACCAAGACCATTATGGTGGTGGTGGCCGCTTTGCTGGCCATTGCTTTTTTGCTGGCGGTGGTGATTTCGCTCAATAATTTTGCGGCCTGATCTGGCTTAAAAAGAATAGAAAGGTGGATTTGAGCATAGGTTCAAATCCGCCTTTCTGTATTTTACCCGTTACGCTTTAAGGATTAATAGAACCTTGTTGCGCCTAAGGCATCGCCCCGCTCATAAGCATCTACCGACTTATTCAAATCCTGCATCAATTCCCGGCACTTTTCAGCCATCTGCTCGATATGCGGCTTGATCATCTCAATAAATTGGAGCACAATGTAGCCACCCACCAGGCCGATAAAGGCCGTTGCTTTTAAGAGGGTCGCTAACCCTTCGAGGACCTTGGCTACGGCATCCAAAACTTCGCCAATTGTGCCAAAGCCTTTAGCCATATCCCGCACCGCCGGAATATCCATATATACTTCGTCTGCCATATTTTTCCTCCTGAAGATAAATTGCTACTTGGCCTTAGCCTGAATAAATGGCCCCAAAGACATCGGCCAAACCATTGATTTTGCTGTTGACCTGCTCATCAGCCTGGTCAATGACATCGCAGGCATGCTGCAAGTTTTTGTGCATGGTGGTGATGTGATCCGCCACCCGCCCCACACCGGGGATCATCAGGCTGGATACTTCTTCGACAAAGGCGTCGGCCCCATCGCCTACCCAAATACCGCCCATAACTGCCTGGACAAACCCGCGCATGGGCGCCAGGGCTTGATCCTGAACCACATTTAACTGCTGCATCAACTGCGACAGCACACCTTGAACAACTTTCCGGGCAAAACGAATTAAAGCTCTTTTAATAGCACCGAATGGCATAATTGACTCTCCTTAGCGCTTAAAACTTGCTGGCAGATGTTCGATCCGCCTGCTGCATGTAATCTATGGCTTTTTGCACGTCGCCGGCCAGCTCTTGAAATTTGTCGTTGAGCCGGCTAATAGCCGGGCAGAGCTTGCTACGAATGGCGTCGGTGAACGCTTCGCCGCCTCGACCGAGTAAAGCCCCATCTTCGAGGGTGTTGGCAATGCCTTGCATCTCCTGCATCGTATTTTCCAACTGTTCCACACCCTGCTCAAAGATGCGGATCATATCCTCGGCAGTTGCATAAACAAGTTTAATTTCATCCGTCATAATTGTCTCCTGTTATCTTAAATAGGCTTAGAAACGATCACTTTTTAGGCGCCAACCCGGAAGGGGGAGGCGGCCTCATCTTCCGCTTGCTGCACGGTCTCGATTACCTCTTTGGTAACCCGATTGGCTTCTTCTAAAGCCTGTTGCAACCGCTGAACAGCGGGTAAGATTTCGCCTTGCATCTCTCTGAAAAAGGCTTCCGACCCGCGCCCAATCCAGTCGGGTTCCAGCTTTTCCATACCGTTTTTGACCTGCTGGAGCATTTGTTGGATTTCTTCAGATTGGCTGGAAAACTTGTTGGCAACTTGCTCAAGCTGCTCATAATCTGCTTTTATTTCATCGGCCATAGTGTTAATCTCCTTGTTAAATATAATAATTTTTACAATAAAGGATCTAATCCCCCTTGATAAAGGGAGATGTTACCACAAAGTAGATGCGTTTACAGGAGAAATAACGATCAGGGGGTAGAAAAACTCGCTCCTACCACTTTTCTGGCAGGTATAACCAACAGGGGGGGGAGAGGTTGGTTGTTCCGAAAAGGTAGATACAGACAGCAGCATCGGCTATCCTTTCGGATGGGTGAATGTGGTTACTTTAGCGGTTTCAGTATAAGGGAGAAAAAGTTGTTTGTCAATAGGATTGAAAAAAGGATAAGGTAAGCGTATAGCAGTCGGTCAACTCTCCTAAGCGTGTCGCTTGCGAATGAAGTCATATTGCATTGTTAATGAACCGTTTTGTTAATCAAAGAATATCACCAAAACCTTACGAAGTACAGGTAGATTACCTCCGAATTTACTGACCATTTAAGGAGGTTTTTGCTACAAAGGTCAATTTTTAACAAATGAATTTTCATTCCGCTTCACCTTTCTGCTATAATGAGCAAAGCTATTACCGATGCTGACCTCTACCTCAAGAAGTATTCACAAACCTGGGACGCGCAACCGACGCGAAGCGTGAAAACAGTTATCAGTAGTCAGGTATCAGTTTTGGTTTTTTACTGTTTACTGACCACTGATAACTGTTCACTACTTTTGAAGGAGGATATTAGAGCGTTCATGATCAGCCGAAAGATGCCGCTCGTTTTGCTTCTGCTGATGTTGGTTGGTCTCCTGGGGCCGGGTGCTGCCTACGCCCAAACACCGGCCAACGTTATTGTAATTTATCCGGCCGCTGAACCCCAAGCCGACAGCATGGCCTTGAGTGTATTTTTTGTCATCACCGATGAACTGGGCCGGCCTATCTCCCGCCCGGGGATCGACTCGGTGGAGATAGAACTGCTAGGCGGCGGCGATAACGCGCCGGTCGAGGCCAAATTTTCAGACCCCCAAACCCCTTTTTACATTGCCCTGGTCCTCGATGCCAGTGGCAGCATGGCCAACATGATGCCCGGCGTCCGTGAAGCCGCCCAATCTGCCGTTGACAGCGCCCCGCCGGGGGCTAATATTGCCGTTATTAAATTTAATGAACTGGCTATTGAAGACGATCTGACCATCATCGAACCTTTCACCGAGGACCCGGTGTTGGTTAAAGGGGCCATTAATGCTGTCGAATCGGACCCTAATGCCCCCACCTGCCTCTACAATGCCCTCTATAAATCTATTGAACTGCTCGATGAGACCACTCAAAAACCCCAGGAACGTCAGGCCATTATTCTCTTTACCGACGGCAAAGATGAGCGAGCCGACGGCACTCCGTGCAGCCAGCGCAAGTACGACGATGTAATCAATCGAGCTACCCGCGCCCTGCCCATTACCCCTATCCATACCATCGGCCTGTGCGCCGACGACGCTTGCAGCAATCTCAGAAAAGAAGAACTGCGTAGCATGGCCAAGGAAACCTCGGCCTTTGCGGCTACGGGCAGCCAGAACAATATGAGCGAGGTCTTCCGCGAAATTATGGAGGGCTTGAGCAGCCAATTGGTGGCGCAGGCCAATGTTTACGCCCGGCAAGGGGATAACCAAGCCGCCATTAGCATCAAGCTGCAAGATAATGAAGCACCGCTGACCGCAACTTTTAGCTTCTTTTCGCCCCAAGATTACAACGCCCCGCCGCCCGCCGCTAACGCCCAGATTTCTAACCTGGTTTACGACCAGGCCAAGGATATTTACACTGTGGCTATGAGCGTCACCAGCCCGGAGACGCTCCAAAAAGTGGTGGTCGAATTGTGGGATGAAAAGAGCGGCACCCAGCTTCCGCCGGCCCAGGAGTTTGAAAATCCAGAGGCCACCCTGCAATTTGAACGCCACACCGATGACCTGGTGGCCGGGCGCGAATATAGTTTCCGGGTCAAAGCAGTTGACCAGGAAGGCTTCCTCATCACCATCGGCGAGGAAGGCGAAACCATCCTGGCTAAACAAACTTTTGTCTACGAACCGCCCCCCCCACCGCCGCCAGAAATTATTATCAAATCCGTCCAGGCCGATTTTGAGGCCAAGCGCCTCTTTGTTGACCTGGAAACGCGCAATGTTGGAGAGATAACCAGCTACGAAGGTTTTATCGTAGATAAAGAAACCGGGGCCGGCATTGGCGAATTTGGGCCGACCCTCTTCCCCGGCAACCGCATTGAAGAACAACTGCCTCAAGGTATCGAACAGGCCGGCGAATCTCGCAGCTACATCATTAATCTAACCCTGATCCCCAAAGAGGGGCCGGCCATCAAGCCGGTGCAGCCTTACGAGTTCAAAGCGGTCCCCCCGCCGCCGCCCGGTCTGATGGTTAGAGTGGTACAAGCCTTGCAAAACCCGGCCATCTTAATCAGTATCTTTGTTATCATTTTATGCACCGTTGGTTTGGTGATTTACTTGAACCGGCCGGCCAAAAAAGAAGCTCTCTTGTCGCCGCTGCCCCGGCCGCCAATAGACCACACCATGATTAGCGGCCCCAGCGTCGAAGCGCCGCAGCCTCAGCCCCGGCAACAGCCATCCGTTCAACCTCCGCCGCCGCGCCTGAGCCTTGAGGTTTTAGAGACACCCGGCGCTCCCCCGGAAAGGAAAAAAGTAATTACCACCTTTCCGTTTGTTATTGGCCGCGACGGCGCTAATTTCAATATCCCCGGCGATCAGACCCTCTCCCGGCAGCACGTAGAAATTTCTGTGCGCGGTAACAAATTCTTTATCACCGATCTGGAAAGCCGGAATGGAACCTATATCGGTCAGACCCGCCTGCCGCCGCGAACACCCACCCCATTAGGCAACGGGTCTATTGTGCGGCTGGGGCACCGCACCCAACTTAAACTTGATCCTCAAGTATGAATTGTCACTACCCAACAAGGCTCCCAAGAAACACCCTGTTTCTTACTTCGTAAAGACCTTACAGGTTTTGAAAACCTGTAAGGTCTGGATTAGCTACTGAGAAATGATCATGGTTCGATCAAGCCGCTTTGTTCTAGCCCTGTTCAGCCTAACCTGCGCTGCTGCGTTTTTGTGGGCGCCGGCCCAGGCTCAATCCACCATTGCCAAAGTCATCATCACCCATATTGAGGCCAAAGCCGAGGAAACGGGCGAGGTGCTGGTCTCGGCCATTGTTTCAGTTTTAGATGAGGCCGGACAGCCGGTTGCCGGGCTGACCGCCGCAGACTTTACCCTCTCCGAAAACAATTTGCCGCTTGCCGAGCAGTTATTAACCCTCTCAGCAGCAACTGATCCTCTGCATGTGATCTTGCTTATTGATAGCAGCAGCCGGATGGCCCAGCCAGACAACTCCACCGGGGTCCGCGCCTTGGATACGGCCAAAGATGCCGCCACCGCTTTTGTTGAAGCATTGAAAGACGGCGATCAGGTGGCCGTTTACGATTTCGACAGTCAAGTCCGCCATCAACAGGAATTTACCTACGATCATAATCTGGCCATTGATCAGGGTATCCATAGGTTAGAGGTCGGCCAGGCCGAAACTGCCTGCCTGCTGGATGCCTTGCTGCAAATTATGGATGCCTCGGCCTCCCTGCCGCCCGACCCGCGCGTGATTGTTGCCCTCACCGGCAGCCCGGGAGATGAAACTTGCCCTGGCGCTACTGTAGACGACGTGCTGGAAGCGGCCACCACGCCCGGTAATTCCAGCACTATCTTTGTGGCCGGCTTTGGTAACGATCTTAACCAGGAAGAACTGACGCGGCTGGGTGATGGCAGCGGCGGGCGCACTTTATTGGCCCCCAACTCCGCCAACCTGACCGATCTTTTAAGGACCATCACGATACAGCTCAACCATCAATACAAACTCAGCTACCCCAGCCAGGCGCCGCCCGGTTTAGCCCGAATAATTATTTTTGAGAAAAGCTCAGAGCAGTCGGACCGCCGCCAGGTATTGATACCCGCGCCGATTGAGTCAACACCAACTCCGCTGCCCCAATTTACCATTGACCTGACCATCGAACCGCCGGTGGGAAACACTCTACTGGTCAAAGTAGATATTCCGCCGGAGGTAGACCTGGCCAGCACGGAACTTTACCTTAATAACAAATTGGTTGAAAAGATTGTGGCCGCTCCCTTTGACCAATTTGAAGTCAATATCAATGAACTGAGTTCAGGCAAGCACAGTGTTCGGGTGGAAGCGGTGGATAAAAAGGGGGTAACTGCCTCAAAAGAGGCTCAATTAACGCTGACAATACCGCCCACCCCAGTCCCAACGATACCGCCCACACCCCAGCCGGTCGTCATCCCCGATGCGCCCCCCGCCGCCGGCTCGGGTCTCAACATCTCAAGGCTGGCCCTGGTCTTGATTATTGTCGGTCTGGTACTCTTGCTGATTCTGATTGGCCTGGTGGGGTATCTGCTCTTTTTCTACGCCAAACGCCCGCTGGCGCAGCGTGTCCCACCTGCTCCGCCGCCCACCCCGGTGAGTCCTATGATTACGGTAGATGACGAAACTACAGGCTACCCGGCTCAAACCCGCGTTGATCCAGATGAAACGATGATTGATACCGTCGAGCCATTGAAAAAGGTGAGCCGTGCGCCTCGCCAGGCCGGGCTGGCTGTCCTGGCCGGCCATCAAGCCCTGGCACAAACCAGGTTTGATCTGGACAAAGCCGAAGTTAAAATTGGCCGCAATCACAAAGGGGTGGTTAACGATATTGCCATTGAAGATCGAGAGGTTTCCCGATCGCACGCTCGAATCATCCGCCGGAACGGGCAATATTTTATTCAGGACCTCGGCTCAGCCACCGGCACAAGCGTCAATGGGGTCAGGCTTAACGCTTCTCAAGAGATACTGCTTAAAAATGGGGCTGAAATTGCCATCGGCCCCAAAGTAAAATTTCAATTTTTCTCTGCGCCCGTCGCCTTGGGCAATGTCACCCTGGACGATTCGGGCGATGATGAGTTTCGAACCGTGGAAGATGGCGGCGACGACCCCCACGCAACCTTATTTGATTATGATCCTAGAACATAACCGAGAACCGGCCCATGTACCGATGGTGTTCCCGCTGCAACGAAAAGCGCCGTGATGGAGAAATTACCTGCCAGGTCTGCCAGCACAGCACCGATATTGAGCTGGACATCAATGATACTTTACGTATTGACAGCAGACGCGAATTTGTAGTTAAAAAGCAGCTTTCTCATTACACCGATGCCGGCATGTCGGCGGTTTACCTGGCCGTGCGCAAAGATAAGCCGGCCATGTTTGGGGCGATCAAAGTAGCCAAATCGAATCGGGTTCAGGCACTCGAGCGTGAGGCTGAACAACTGCAAAAACTCAAGCACGATCATATTATTCGTCTGGTTCATCCTGAACAAGCACTCTGGCAAGATCATAAAGATAACAGCACGCTGCACTTTTTTGCGTTGGAGTACATGGATGGCGGCACCCTCAAAGATAAACTCAGCCAAAAAAAGAAGCTCTCGCTCGACGAGGCGGCCCCCATCATCCTGGCGGTGGGCAGCGCCCTGGCCTATGCTCACCGGAACGGCTTTGTGCATCTGGATGTCAAACCGGCCAATATTTTATTTAGCAGCGATGGCCGGATTGTCCTTTCTGACTTTGGCATTTCACGCGATTTTTTGCAGGCCCATGACCTGAAAAAACGGGTCGGGACGCTGTTTTATAACAGCCCGGAGCAATTGACCGAGAACCCGGTCCACAGCCACAAAGCCGATATTTATGCCCTGGGAATTATCATGTATGAAATGCTGGTTGGCCCCGAACGTTTTCGCCAGCAGCGCAGTTCGAGTTCAAGCAAAAGCGATAGCCAACCTTCCGGCGGGGCCAAACCAACTCCAAAACCGGCAAGCAGCCTGGCCCATCTGCCACCGCCGCGTAAAGTTGAGCCGCGCATACCACGGGCGGTGGAACGAGTTCTACTTAAGGCCATTGCCGAAAATCCGGCTGATCGTTACGATAATGTAGATGCCATGCTTAGCGAATTGACCCTGGCCCTGGCGCAGCCGCCGGAACAAAAAAAATGGCTTTTACTGCTGGCCGGGGCCGGTATTCTGGCGGCGATGGGATTGATCGGCTTGGGGCTTTTCATCTTTATGTCGCGTCGAACCTCGACCGTGACGGTTACAACAGCTACGTCCACCGCCACCGCTGAGGTTGTGGTCGCAGCCGCCACACCGCAGCCGGGGATCATCATCGTGGCCTCAGCTACACCAAAACCTACGGTTAAGCTGGCCGAGCAATCGAACGATACAATCATCCAACCACCAACAGCGACCCGCCGGCCAACTACTACTCCAACCCCAGCGCGAGCCAAACCAACCCCCGCCAATGTAGTTGTCCTTGATGGCTTCATCGAATTGGTGGCCCCGGCCGACAATATTCAGGTTGGCGAAGCGGTGGAATTTCAGTGGAAATGGCGCGAAAACAAAGGCTGCCAGCCGCCGCCAGCAGGATACGCCTTTGAGATTAGAGTCTGGCCCGACAATAACACCTCCCCGCCGATGGGTGCAATGGATGCCGGGGCCGAAAAATCCCAGATCAACTGCGATCCGGACAGCGGAGTCCATTCTTTTGTTATTGGCAAAATTCGTGATGTCCCCGGCGCAAAAGGGTTGTCAGCAGGTCGGCTGCGTTGGGATGTCGCTATAGTCCAGGTTGATCCTTACCAACCCATCATCATGCCCGCTACATTCCGCACGTTTTTCTATTGATCAAGACCGCCGCAGCGCCAAATTTCGGCTGGGGCAAGGGTGAGAGCGTTTATGAATGTCAGGTTTGATTACGAGTCGAATATAGGCCAAAAACGCCAGATTAACGAGGACAGTTTTTGGCCGCAGACACACTCCCATGAGCACTCACCCAATGACCCTTACGGCATGTTGTTTGTTGTGGCCGATGGTATGGGCGGGCATGGGGCCGGCGATATCGCCAGCGCCCTGGCCGTGGCCGAAATATCCCGGCTTTACTATAGTCTGGGCGAAGAATATGCCGATATCGGCCAACGGCTGCAACTGGCCTTCCAGGAAGCGCACCAAAAAATTTGTCAGGTAGCGGCCCAATCGCCCGCTACGGAAAACATGGGCGCCACCGCGGTGGCAGCGGTGGTCAAATATGATGAATTTAAACACCAGGGCGAAGCGTGGCTCGCCTGGGCCGGCGATAGCCGTATTTACCTGCTGCGGCGCGGTCAATTGCGGCAGCTCAGCCGGGATCACTCACGAGTTTGGCCGCTCATCGAGGCCGGGCAAATTAGCTGGGATGAACTGCGCTTTCATCCCGACCGCTCCCGCGTGACCAATGCGCTCACGGCCCGCCGAGCGGATGTCTATCCAGAGATTGAGTGGACTTCTCTAAAACCGGGAGATCAATTACTGCTCTGCTCCGACGGTCTCAGCGGCGAAGTTCGGCCCGAAGAAATAGCCCAAATTTTAAAAACATACCCGCCAGAGCAGGCAGTCCAGCGCTTGATTGAAAGGGCCAATGCGCCCAAACAATTCAATCGAAATGGGCAAATTGTCACCCTGGAAGGCGGCAACGACAATATTACCTCCATCGTTATTACCATCCCCAGCCGCACCGATCAAACTGCCGTGATGTCGTCGCCGCCGACACTGGTTCAACAGCCGGCTGTCTCACCACCATCTCGACGGTTGGGCCTGGTCGTTGGCGTTATCTTGGTCTTGCTGCTGGTGCTGGGAGGGGGCGGCTTATATTTTGTTTTCTCCAATGAGGGAACTGGCAAAGTCGCGGTTCGAGCCACGCCCACCCCTTTACCCTTTACCGCCACATCCTCGCCAGAACAAAACTCAATTATTATCGCGGTGGAGGCTGAGGGAGAGCAAGTTATCTTCACCCCCACGCTTGAACCTGCTTCAACTTCACCAAAGCTGCCGTCCGAGGCGCTCGAAACCCGCCTGCCGACGGTCACGCGAGGCCCCCTCGCTTCTCCTACCGCCCCGCCCACTGCCACCCCTTTTCCTCTGCCAACGGCTACAGCTACCCCTATCGTGCCCCCAACCTTGGAACCCACCCCCATTCTGCTTGAACCTGAACCGGACGAAGCCGGCCTGATCCAATACGACGCCAGCCGGGAAATTAAGTTTGTCTGGCAATGGCCGGGGGAATTAAGCGATGATCTTAGTTTTGAAATTCGGGTTGGGTTAGCGGGTAAAGCTCGAGTGGGCGCGCACGACGCCCGGCTCTTGAGGCAAGAGCCTACTTTTCAGCGTTTGGACGATCACAAATATACGGTTACGCTAGTTTTAAGCAGGGCCACCGGCGTAACCCGCACCGCCTCCGATTATTTCTGGTCGGTGGGTGTGGTCCAAATTGAGCCGGAGTATGAGTTGAAAATAGAATCCGCAGCCCGCCAGATTAGCCTGGTTGTCCCTTAGACAGGAGATAGCGCAAGCAATCCAAAGGGGAAGTAAGGCTACACGAGCGGTAGCGCTGCCCCAGGCTAATTACGGTTTACGGTTATCAGTGGGCAGTAAGTAGCTTATCCACCGCCTCGGCCAGTTCGGCCAGATTGCTGACGCGGTAGACAGCCGTGGCGTAGGGCTGGTAGGCCAGCATATCACTGTCGCCGGTACCCCACTGGCGCTGATGTTCCGGGTTGAGCCAGATGACCCGCTTGCTGCGCCGCTTGATTTGGTCCATCAAATCCAGGCGGGGATTGTTGTAATTGTTACGCCCGTCGCCGACAAAAATTACAGTGGTGCGATGGTCTACGGTGGAAGCATATTGCATCATCAAGGTATTCAGGCTGTTGCCTAGGTCGGTGTTGTAGTAGCCGGGGCGCAACCGGGTCAAAACGATGTCAATGGCGACATCGGGTGGATTCTCGGCAAAATCCTCGCTGATGCTGTTGAGGTCGTCAATAAAGGCAAAGCTGTGGGCGCTGGCCACCTGATCTTGCAGCTCATAAATCATGCGCAGTAAAAATTCAACCACGGCCCGCATGCTGGTTGAAACATCACAGATAAGCAGCAGCTTGGGTTTGAGGTGGCGCGTTTTGAATTTGAGTTCCATCGGCACGCCGCCATAGCGCAAATTGGAGCGCAGCGTCTTTTTGGCGTCGAGCGTGCCGCTTTTGCTGTGCTTGCGACGCAGAGCAGCCCGGCTGCGTAATTGCGAGACCAGGCGGCGGACTTCGTCGCGCAGCAGTTCGGCCTCACTCTCACTCAGGTTTTTGAAGGGCCGGTGCATCAAATCGGCGGCTTCCTGTTTTTGATGGGGCTGGTTCTCGGCGCGCTGGCGGGCCAGGGTGGCCCCTACGTGCTGAGCAATTTGCTCGGCCAGAGCGTCACGATTCTCTTCCATCCCTTTCATCAACTCGTCAATCGCCTTTTGACTCATACCCAGTTGGGCCAGTAAGTCGGGCAACTGTTCCATCAACTGCCGCAGCAGTTCCATCCCCATTTGGCGCAGAATGCGCTGTTCCATCCAGCGCTGTTGGTAAGGCGAGTCAGCCGTAGGCAAGCCGGACTGCTGACCAAGCTGATCCAACTCCTGCTGGCTGGGGTTTTGTCCCTGTAACAGCCAGCGCAGCAATTGCATCAAATTATTGAGCTGGTTCTCCGGCGAGGACAACCCTCCACGCTGCATCTTTTGGTTGCCGGACTGTTGTTGCTGCTGGCGCATCTGTTCCAGCAGCGCGCGCAAGGCCTGGGCCAGTAAATTTTTCTCTTCGGGCGACAGGTCATCGGTCAGGTTGAGCAGAGGTGGTCCGCCGCTGCCAAAATAAAGGGGAAACAACAGGTCGAAGATGGGCCGATCCGCGGCCTCTTTGACCAGCGTGGTCCGCAGCGAGTCCTGAAAATCGGTCCGGTTGAGAACTCCCATGCAGCGCGTGGCATTAAAAGCATCCTCGCTCTCGGCAATCGAGATGCGTACCCCGGCCGCTCGCAGCCCGGCGATGAAGTCAATGATGCGTTGTTCCATCGTGTCCTCCTAAAAACAGTAGACAGTAGACGGTAGACAGCACCCCTTCGGGTGCGCCGAAGGGCGTAAACAGGGATTTTGTACGACTCTGCGACCTTGCTACCCTGCTACTTGTTATTTTCTCCCCAACATCCGATAACTACCAAAATCATCTACGTCAAAGCCGCCGGAACCGGGTTTGCTGGCTCCGCCGTTGGCCCCCCGGCGGGCCAGGGCGCGCTTGGCGCGGGTGATGTCTGTTTCGTGTTTGAGCAGCACCGTCATGGTTGTTTCGACGGTTTTATCATCAAGGTGTTTGGTGTTCAACTGCACCAGCGCCCGCGCCCAATCGAGGGTTTCGCTGATGGAGGGCGATTTTTTCAAATCCAGTCCGCGCAGTTGATGCACCAATTCAACCGCCTGACGCGCCAGTTCGGGGGCCAGGTCGGGCACTTTCAGCCGCACAATGTTTAATTCGGCTTCAACGTCGGGATAATCCAGAAAGAGGTAGAGGCAGCGCCGCTTGAGCGCCTCGCTGAGTTCGCGGGTGTTGTTGCTGGTCAAAAAGACGGTCGGCTGGTGTTTGGCCTGGATAGTGCCCAGTTCCGGCACGCTGACCTGAAAATCACTCAAAACTTCCAGCAAAAAGGCTTCAAATTCCACGTCGGCCCGATCAATCTCGTCAATCAGCAGCACCACCGGCTCCGGCGAGGTCAACGCCTGGAGCAGGGGCCGGGGCAGCAAAAATCGCTCGGAGAAGAAAACTTCTTCCTCGGCGGCGATGCGGTCGGCCGCTTCACGCAACGAAGCTACGCGACCAATCACATCCTGGAGTTTATCGCGCAGCAGTTGGGTATAAAGCATCTGCTTGGCGTATTCCCACTCATAGAGGGCCTTGGTTTCATCCAAGCCTTCATAACATTGCAGGCGGATCAGGCGGCGTTGGGTGGCGGCGGACCAGGCTTTGCTCAATTCAGTTTTGCCCACTCCAGCCGGTCCTTCGGTAAGGATGGGTTTGCCCAGTTGCTCGGCCAGATAAACAACGGTGGTTATCTCGTCGGAGGCAATATACTGCTGGGCGGCTAATTGTTCTTTAATTTTGGCGGTGGCGTCAGACATGCAGTTCTTTCTCCTGTTAACTTACCTTATACTCGTAGGTTAGAACACATAGCTAGCATAGGTATCAATGAGGCTAAAGGGTTAGGGGCTGGTGGTCTAGCTAAAGTAGGCAATTGACGGCTAGCCGAGCCTCGTTTATCTAAGTTGGGGTATTATGGCTGGCAAGCGGCAGATTGTCAAGGGGGAAAGAGATGGAAGATAGAAGATAGAAAATGGAGGATAGAGAGTTGAGGATAAGGCTGCTTCTTATTTCTTATTTTCTACTCCCTCGCTCGCTGATTAGCCAAATTACGGCGCTGCTGACAAGTAACACAACTGTCACGGCCAGCCCGCCTTCGGGACCAAAAAGACCGCCGGTGATGACATCCGGGCCAGCTTCCATCAAATTAAATAGGGTTCCCCCGGCCGGCGGCGTTCCGCTGACTTCCAGGCCAAACAAGTTGCCCTGCGCCCAATTCCAGGCGGCGTGAATGCCGAACACACCCCACAACCCACCCTCGTAAAGCACGTACAGGGCCGTAAAGAGGCCAAAAAGAAAAAGATTGACAAAAGCCACCGGGCTGACATTGGGGTTGAGCGAGTGATAAACGGCAAATACCACCGCCGAAACGATAATTCCCCACAGCGGTTTATGCCGCGCCCCGATCACCGGCAGCAGCCAGCCCCGGGCCAGTGCTTCCTCCGCCGGTCCCTGGACCGTCCAACCCACAAAGATCAGCAGCACGCCCCCTAACGCTGCCAATCCCTGCGGCTGGGCCGACGGTTCTTCTACTGCCATAAAGCCCAACGCCGCCGACACCCCCACCGACGCCGCAAACATCACCAAGCCTGCCAGCAACCCGCGCAAATAGTAAAACCAGGCTCCGCGCCCTTCCAACCCCAGCGTCCAAAACGGCCGTTTCTCATACCACTTTAACCAGCCCCACAACAGCAGAAAAATTGGCGCAAACGATAGGATGAGTAGAATCGTTAGCTCCAGGGCTGTATCGGGCAGAGCGAGCTGCATCAAATCCTCAGGTCGTTCCAGGGCTACGGCTTGACCGGCCTCTCCCAGCGACAAGGCTACAACCAGAAAGATGGCCGGCAGTCCGCCGGCAAACTGCGCCGCCAAAACAAACACAAAACTTAAGGCCACCGCCGCCGGGCCAGGCGGTAGCCGCTGCCCCATTCGAGCCAGTTCAAAGACATGATTTTGAGGGTCAAACAGCTTATTCATGAAGTTCATTCATGGCGAGTGCCATCGGGCATAATTGCCCCGGTCAAAATAACACCATCGAGGATGGTCCGGCTGAGATTGGCCTCCAACAAATTGGCTCTGGCCAGGACTGCTCCACGCAGAACGGCCCCAAACAAATTGGCCCCATTCAAAGTAGCGCCGGCTAAAAATGCCCCGGCCAGATTAGCTTTGGACAAATTGGCGCGGGTAAGTTTGGTCTTAGCCAGAAAAGTGCCGGCCAGATTGGCTTCTGTCAGGTCGGCTTCGGCCAGAAACGCTTCACCCATAAATGCCCCGGCCAGGTTGACTTTGGTCATATTAGCCCGGCTGAGATTGGCCTTTTCCAGATTGGCCCCGGTTAAGTTTTTGGCCCCCACCAGGCTGGCCCCGGCCAAATTGGCCTCAACCAGCACCGCCCCGGCCAGGTTAGCCCCGCTCAGTTCAGCACCTTTCAAGCTGGCCCGCCCCAACTGCGCCAGGCGCAGATCGGCATCGGTCAGATTGGCCCCAATCAGATTCGTTTCGAGCATGCTCGCCAGGCTCAACCTGGCTCCGGTCAAATTGGCCTGGATGAGCAGGGTTTGGTGCAGATTAGACCGCGTCAAATTGGCCTGTTCCAGCTTTGCTTTGCTAAGGTCAGCATCTTGCAGTACGGCCTCACCCAAATCAGCGCCCTGCAACTCGGCCTCGATCAAGTTCGCGCCAACCAGTTTGGCATGGCTCAAATTCGCGCCGGTCAAGGTGGCCCCCATTAAATCAATCGTGCTCAAATCTCGCCCGCTCAAATCGAAGCCTCGTAAATCATCCTGGCGGCCCCGGTCGGCCCAGGCTAGCGCCAGGCGATACTGCGCCTCTCGATCCAGAGCGGGCAAAGTTGGGAGGGGGTCAATACGATCTACATCAGTCATTTAACATTTTCCTTTGACGACAATTAGATGGATTATACTAAACCTCGCCAGAATCTTAAAATACCCTGGCTTCCTTCAGATTTTCCAGATACATCCCTCTAAATTTTAAGGTTGGAGTTCCCCCTTTCAAACCGAAATCAAACCTGGCAGTGCTACCATGAGGTTACATCGTTAGTTGGTTTCCTTTCTTCTCTCCTTCATTTTGTTCTCCTTTCTCTCTAAAAAGGGGCGCTCCCTCACCAGAGCGTCTCTTTTTTTGACAAAGCCCCGGTTTATCTTTACCATAAACCGGTCTGGGCCATTCTCCCCGGCTGATCTTTCCCCAGATGACCTGTAAAACGTGAGGAAATTTTCCTAAAATAAGGCAACTCCAAGAAAATAAAACGTCAATTCTTGTGGTGCGTGGCAAGTTTACGCTACACACTACGTACCACGCACCACGCTGTTGCAGGATTTAAATCTTGGAACTACCTAATCGTCACGTTTCGTGCTGTATAACTCATGCATCCACCCAAAACCGACCCGCAAAGTCTATATCTCACCTGGCCCGCCCTGCCCGAACTCTTTCCGGCCTCATTCCCCGGCGTTCGGCCCGGCCACGATGACCTGATGATGGATATTGACCGGGAGCGGCTGGTGAGGCGTATGGCGCAACATTTCATCCCGGAAAATAACCCGGAGCAAACAGATTTGCTTAAGCGACCCACACCCCAGATTTGGCAAGCAGGTAACACTGAGGCTGGCTTGGGCCAGCTTCAACAAAAACGTTGGCTAAACCAAAGTATTATCCGCCTCTGTTATCGCCCTTTTGATTTTCGCTGGCGGTATCAGGGGTTAGAAACAAAACCACTCAACAAGAAACAACTTGACTATTTTCGACACGTAAAACCAGACAACCTGTGGTTAGCAGTAGCAAAAAGGCACCGCCACGGTTTCAATCCGCCTTTTGTTACCTCGCGCCCCGCCTCGCTGTATTTGCTGGAGGGCCGGACTTATCTTTTTCCGCTTCTCCTGCAAGTTGAAACACGCGGAACCTTTTTCGCCAATCTCCCCCACTTATACGGGATTCAGCCCAATCTCTCAAAAAAAGCGAGGCGTTATCTGGCCGATTTGGGAGCCAATGAGGCGGTTGAAACACTTTTCTATCATCTCCTTGCCGTACTGTACGCCCCCCAATATCGCCAGGAAAACGGAGAGGCGCTGCAACAGGATTGGCCGCGCCTCCCGCTGCCCGACAGTCTCAAACAGTTACAAAAATCGGCGGCGCTGGGCCAAAAAATCGCGGCGCTGCTGGATACGGAAAAAGCCGTCCCCGGCATCACCACCGGCCCGATTCGCCCCGACCTCAAAACCATTGGCCTGCTCAGCCGGGTTGAAGGCAACTCGCTCGACTCGAATAGCGACCTGGCCGTGACCGCCGGCTGGGGCGACGTAGGCCGCAAGGGTGTCACTCTGGCGGGCCAGGGTCAGTGGGTGGAGCGCCCTTTCACCGCCGACGAATGGGCCGCGCTCGAAAAGGGTGCGGCGGCGCTGGGCCTCAGCTTGGACCAACTAGGCCAAATTTTGGGGGAAACAACGCTGGATGTTTACCTCAACGAGGCAGCTTACTGGGCTAACATTCCGCTCAAAGTATGGGAATATTCGCTGGGAGGGTATCAGGTAATAAAAAAGTGGCTGTCCTACCGGGAAGAGCCACTTTTGGGCCGGCCGCTCAAGCCGGAGGAAGCCGGCGAGGTGATGCGTATCGCCCGCCGGATTCTGGCTATCCTGCTGCTAGAACCGGCATTGGATGCCAATTATCGGGCGGTCAAACGGGCGGCGAACGAGGGCTAGAGAGGGTCGGTAGCTGGTAAACCGGAGAACATTCCCGGTTTACCAACTATTATCTACTTTTTCAGCCGGTCGGTACCTTCGTTGCGGCGAAAGCCGGGTTCAAAATCAACAAACTTATCCCAGCCCTCATAAGCAACCAAATCCACCTGGTTTTTGGGTATAAAATAAGGACCGTGCTCTACCCCCTCGGAAAACATATAGACGGTATAATCCTCGGTCCCGTCATCTTCGGTGTTCATGATACAGCCTCGGTCGGGTACGCCGGTGCGAATAAATTGGCCAAAACAAGAGATACAGGCCGACAGGTTTGACTCACACGTATCACGATTAATCCAAACTTTCATCGGAACCTCCTTAAAGGCGCCCCTAAACTAAAGACAGCAGGCCAGAAACAAAAAAATCGCCGGTCGTCTGTTATGAGTCGCCGGTCATGGTTTTTCTCCATCATAACAAACTTTATACTCACGGGTTAGTAACAAATATCATAGCTTTAAGAGACAAATGTAATTTGCTATACCATCTCTTTTTCAATTTAAGCGAGTTGACCAAAATCAGGCAACCTGTGAACGTTTAAGGATAAGAGCCAGCTTAACGGCTGGCTTTTTTGTTGGGGATGACTAAGGGTAATTAGGTATGCGCCGGGTTATCTCGCCCGGCGTTTTGTTTTGTTCCCCCAATGACAACTGCTTATTCGATGGTAACATGCCCTGCCGGTACTTCGGCCAGGCCGGCTGCCACCAGAGGGGCCAGTGTTTCTGGGTGATAAATGACGACGGTTACAGTGTATACACCGGACGGCATCTCCGGCGGAAGATGGAGCAGATAGTATTCGTTGACAGGCTCAGGCGGCCACAGCGAGGTGCCCTGGTGAAAGTTGTGCAGGAGAACGCGATCTTTTTGGACAATTCGTGTTCCGGCTGTATCGGTCAGGCGGAGCGAAGCCTTGTAATCAGCTTCCATGGAGGCCAGAGGGGTCAGGCTCAAGGCGACAGGCAGCATCGTGCCCGGTGCGGCCGTCGCCGGCACAAAAGCAGCATCGAGACGCAGCAGGTTATCGAAAACTGCCCCAACCGGCTGATCAATCACCGGCAGCGCAAAAACAGTCTGGCGGCTGGGTAAAGTGTAGGTTTCAATGTCGTAAATCGGGAAGGACTCGCGCCCTTGAAATTGGGCGGTTGTTTCGAGCAGGAAGGTGACGATTTCTTTGGCGTCGGCTTCGTGGTGCTTGTCGGCGGTCCAGCGAACTACCCGCAGCAGGTCTTTGCCCTGGGCCAGTTCGGTCAGTCGGGCGGCGGTGGTGCGTTCGTCAACGGGGAGGTAGGGGAGGGTTGGAGGGTTGGAGGATTGGAGGGTTGGAGGATTGGAGGGCGAGGTGGGCCAGAGGAGGTAATCGAGGGTGTAGTGGCGGGCTTCTTCGCCAGCGCGGAGGTCCATGGGGAGAACGTAGCCGGTAGAGGGTGGGGCCTGGGCGATGTCGCCGGCCAGGCGAACGGCGTACAGGTCGAAGGGCAGGGTAAAATCAACTGAGGCGGGCCAGCGGATAAAATAGTGGGTGTAGGTTTGGAAGGCGAGGAGGAGGGAGAAGGCGGTAGGTAGTAGGTAGTAGGTAGTAAGGGGGTAAAACCTGAAAGGTGAAGTAGAGGAAATAACTTTGCTCAAGAATTTAGCGGTAGCGTTGAGGCCGATGGCGACAAAGGCGTAGGTTGGCACAATGGCCCCGAGAAGGCGCAGATGGTGAGGCGCGCCTTCGGGGGCGAGGATGGCCGGGAGGAGCATGACCGCCCACCAGCAGAGGAGGAAGAGGTGAAGGGAAGCAGAGGGGCGGGGGGGCAGGGGGGCAGGGGTGAAAATACGGTAGAGGTTGATAAGCAAGCCCAGGCAGAAAAAGGGGGCCAGAAATAGGGAAACAGCCGGTTGGCCGGGCAGGTTGACCAGGGGGTTAGGGTCGCCGGTCAGGCCGAGGAAGGCGCCAAGCGTGACAGTTAAAGTTTGCCAGAGAGTGCCTCCCACATCGCCTTTATGCCAGGCCGGGTTAAAGATGGAGACGGTGGTGGAACGGGCCACAAAATCGGCGGGGTTGAGGGTGAAGTAGAGAATGAGGGGGGAGAGGAAGAGAAGGAGGAGTAGGAAGTAGAGAGTAGGAAGTAGGAAGTAGGGAGTAGGGAGTAGGGGGAAAAGAGGCTGCCTTATTTTTTTGACAAGCCAGTGGAGCAGCCAGTAAAGCAGCGGAACCAGGGGCAGCAAGCGAGCCGCCAGGTAGCTATAAATTGCCAGGGCGGTAAAGAGGGCAGCGATAGTGAGCAGTTTAAATAGTGCGCGGCGTGATGCGTGATGCCTGATGCATGATACATGATATGTAAAATCTGACTTCTGACTACTGATCAGACTGCGCCAGAGGAAATAAAAGGCCAGAGTTGAAAAGAGGGGGAGTAAGATGGCTCGGAAGCCCAGCCGGCTGAAGTGCAGATGCCAGGGGGATAGGGCCAAACTCAAAGCAGCCGACAAGGCGATGAAGCGGCTTTCTTGCCAAGTGCCAGGCCGCAAAGTGAGGAGCAGCCGGTAAACAGCCGCTACCGTCAAAACGCCGGTCAAAGCGGCGGGCAAGCGCAGCGCCAAAGGAATATTGCCGAGGCCGGCGGTACTCAACGCCGCCAGATAGGGCCAGAGTGGTTCCTGGCCGCCGCCCAAGCGCCACCAGATTTTAGGAGCGCCGCTCAAAATCTCCAGCGCGGCCACGCCACTGCCGGCCTCATCGAAGTTGAGGCCGGGAGGCAAGGTGGGTAGTTGGAAGAGGCGCAGGAAGGTGGCGAGGAGAAGGAGGAGGAGGAGAATTGTGAATTGTGAATGGTGAATGGTGAATGGTGAATGGGGGGATGAGGAATGATTAGCTTTTTGGGGAGAGGCTTGATGGTTATTCATTGGTTGCAAGGGGCAGAGTGATGGGTGGGCCGAGGGTTTCGCCGGTTTCAGCCTGGTAGACGACGACTTCAAAATGATCCAGGCGAGTATGATCAGCCAGAGAGATGTCGAGGGTGTGTTCGTCGGTTACGTAGTCGCCTTGACGCCAGAGCGTGGTAGGCAACAAATTGTTCACCGGCCACTGATCCTGCTGCGCCAGCAAGTCGCCGCTGGTGGCGCGGACACGCACGGAAACGGTGTAATTGACGGGCAGCGGAGCCAGGGCATGCCAATAGAGGGTGAGGGAGGAATTTTGGATTTTGGATTTTGGATTTGTGATTTTGTAACCGGCCAGACGTAGCTTGTCACCCAAGCCAATATTGGATGGAGTGGCGTCGGGGGGAATGTCGGGCAGGATGAGCTTGGGGCCGGGGTAGATTTTGGCGTAAGGGACATCGTGGATGGTAATGATCTTTTCCGGCGGGCGGGTCTGAAAATAGGCCACAATTTCGGGGCTGGGGGCCAGCCGCTGCATCTGGGCCAGGTAGAGGACTACATAATCGGCCCGAAAAGCAATATCGTTGGTGTAAAAATTTTCGCCGGTCCCGGCAAAGTAGGGTAATAAGGTCTGTGAGGGAGTTGAGGCGACGTACAGGCGCTCGGCTTCCGGTTTGCGATTGAGATAGGCGGCGGCCAGCTCCATGCCCTCGCCCCAGCCCATCAAAGTGGTCTGAGCGGCGCGTACCGGGCCGCCCATGAGCGGGTTGAAATAGGTCAAATAGTAGGGATAGTAGGTGAGTACAGGGATGAAGTGGGGGAAGAGGAGGAGTAGGGAGTAGGCAGTAGGCAGTAGGGGAAGAGATAAAAAAGAGGTTTTACGCCACAAAAAATGTTGAACAAGTTTGAACAGGCCCAGCCAGCCGGCGGCGGCCAGCAAGTCCAGCAATGGAAAGAGGGGCAGCAGATAACGATCCTGCTTTTTGGGGCTGAGGGTGCCGAAGAGCAGTAGAGAGAGAACGAACAGCCAGAGGAGGTGAGGCGTGGTGCGTGGTGCGTTTTGGGTGAGGTTGGAAGCATGGGCAAACAGGCTGAGAGCATTGATTTGAGGGACAAGCAGGGCTAGGGAAAGCGCCGCGCCAATGAGGGTAATCGGAGTGAGGCGGAACGGAATAACGTAGGGATAAAACCAGGGACCGGGGTCGAGGGTGGGCCGGCCGAGGAAGTAGACCAGGTGGCCTTCTTCAACTTTGCCCAAGGTTTCAGACAGCATACGTTGGACTGTGCCGAGCGGGTCAACCCACATAGCCGGCCAGAGCAAAATGAAGGTTAAAAGCGAGATGAGACCCCAGATGAGGATGACGGTTAGCCAGCGAGTCATAGGCTGTAGGGCGTGATGTGTAGTACGTGATAGGTGATGCGTGATGCGTAAAATCTCCTCTGCCCCTCTGCCCCTCTGCTCCCCTGCTCCCCTGCTCCTCATTTCCTGCCACCATTCCAGTCCGGCATAAACAAGTGACATGCCGACGACAAAAATTGCCATAAATTGGCCGGGGGCTTTGGTTAAGGCAGCCAGACCGCCAAAAACAGCCGAGGCGAGGAGAAAGGCGGAAGGCGGAGGGATGAAGGATGAAATGGAGTTTTGCCCCTGACCAGGTGAGGCGCGGAGGCGGGCGGCATAGATGAAAAAAGTCAGGGCCGAGAGAACCATAAAAACGGCTACCGGAGCGTCGCCATGAGCGACACGGGAGTGGGCCAGAAAAAAGGGATCAAAAGCCAGAAACAACGCACCCAACAGAGCAATTGACTCGGGCAGCAGTTGGCGGGTCAATAAATAAACAGCCGGCACAGCGGCGGCTGTTAAAACAGCATAAGGCAGGCGATTGGCCACCAGCAGCGACAGGATATCGCCGTAGATATACTCGGTGAAGGGAGGCAGGGCTGCGCCGCTAAGCCAGCCTAAAAAGTATTGGCCGGCCATCCCCACTGCGTCGAGCCAACTCATGGTGACGCCGGGGTAAAAATGCCAGTAAGTGCCCTGAAAGTCGCCCCGCAGAAAAGCGGCAATCACATCGCTGCCGGCGAAAAAGATGTTGGTATTTTCATCGCTGGTCAAAAAACGGCCCAGGCCGGGCAGACGCGGGACAAGCGCAGCCAGAAAAAGTAGAAATGGGGTGAGATGTGAGGCGTGAAGCGTGAAGCGTGAAGCGAAGGGATAGGTCATTGGTAGTTGATTTCTCCCAGAAGAATAGCATTTTCACGGGAAGCATCATTGGCTACGGTTAATCGCTCCAGGGTGTCCAGTTGATACATACCGGCCCAGAGGGTGTACTGGCCGGGCGACAGGTCGGGTGGCAAGGTCAGGCTGAAGGGATCGATGACAGTTTCGCCGGGCTGCCAGCGGCTGCTAGGATAATTCCCTGCCAACGACAAACCGTCTCGCTGCGCGAGAGTGGTGTTGGTCTGGTCACGCAGGTGTAAAAAAACGGTGTAATCGGTTGCGGGGGGGTGGAGAGGTTGCCAGAAGAAGGTCAGGTTAAGATTGGAGATTGGAGATTGAAGATTGAAGACTGTTGAGCGAGAGGTGACCGGCTGGGGAGGATCGGTTTGCAAGGTGTATCCGATCAACTCGATGGTCTCTCCCAGGGTAGCGTTAACCAGAATTTCGGGCTGAGTGGGCAGCGGGATACGGTCGGGACGGGTGCGGTAGACCAGGGCATTATCCTGGCTCCAGACCGGCTCCATCTGGCTGGTGACCATCGCCTGCCAGTCGCCACGGAAGTAGACCGGCTGGCGAATAGTGTCAATCACAAACCAGACGCGTGGATGGGCATTAAGCGCGGCATTAAAATCGGCAGCAGTTCCAATCCAGGGTGCGCCAAGCCAGCGATCTATGGGGGCGCTGTCTTTATTGAGCAAAAACTGGTCGGCGTCAACCTGCACGGTAAATCCATCCGCTTGACCATGATAGAGAGCGGCGGCGGGAGTGTTCATGGTCAGCAGCGCATCGTCCGGCTCCCAATTGTCTCGCACCATTTGAAAAGCAGCTTCATAGGCCGGTTCGGGCGTAACCAGGGCCAGGCGCAGGTCGGGCAGGCTTAGAGTAGTGAAGATGATTAATAGAGCCAGGGTAATAACCGTTTGTGAAGCGTGAGGCGTGAGACGTGGAGTGTGAAATCCAAAATCCAAAATCCAAATTCCAAATTCCAAAATCGCTCTGGCAGCGATGAGATAAAAGAGCGGCAAATACATCACCAGGTAGCGCGGATTCTGGCGAAAGGGATCAAGTACCGTGACCATTTCCAGGAGAATAAGACCGAAGGTGAGCCAGAGAAAGAGGGTTGAGGAGGCGAGGAGGCGAAGAATTAATTGTGAATTGTGAATGGTGTTTCTTCTTAGCCATTCACTCATGCTTCGCGGCCATTTTTTGGCGAGCCAGATCAGCAGGGCGGCAGTCAGGCTCACCAGCGTTGCCATCGCCAGCCAGAACAGGTGGGGCGGGCCAAACTGCTCGGCCAAAAAATCGCGGATAACTGCTCCGTTCAGAGCAAAGGCAGTTTGATAAGTTACTGTCTCCAGCAATGTACTTAGCAGCGGCTCTCCCTCGCTGCCCAGAGCCGCCATCCCCACCGGCTGCCCCAGCCGCTTGACCCAAATCCCGATGCCTACGACTGCTGCCAGAGCCAGGATTTCGAGGAAGATTGCAGGACGCAGAAACCAGGGACGTGAGGCGTGGGGGGTGTTAATCTGACTACTGACCCCCGAATCCCGCCACGAAAGCCAGCCAACGATGATCATGCTCACAACTAGCGGTGGAACCAAAATGAGTACCCCAAATTGGGTCAGCAGGGCCGCCAGGATCGCTGCAATAGCCCCCCAGCGATACCGCGCCGGGGCCGGATAAGCAGCTCCCCGGTAAGCCCAAAACACCGCCAGCAGCACCAGCAGGGTGGCCAGGGCATACATGCGGGCGCGTCCGCCCCAAACCATGCCTTCGGGGCTAAAGGCGAAGAGTCCGGTGGCGAGGAGGGAGAGGGAGGATGGAAGGCCTGTCCTGAACGAAGTCGAGGGGTTGGAGGGTTGGAAGGTTGGAAGGTTGGAAGTTAACCGTTGATTGTTGGCTATTGACTGTTGACGATTAAACCGCCGGCCAAGGGTGTAAATCAGAGGAATGGTTAAAGTGCCGATCAGGAGGCTGGGCCAGCGGGAGAGCAGCAGGCCCCAGTGGGCCGGCTGCCAATCATCGAGGGGGGTGTTGACGAACAGAGCAGTAAATGGGGCAATTAGGTAAGTTGATAGCAGGCCATGCTCGTAAAAAAGGCCGGAGGGTAACACCGGCCAGCCATGCGCCAAAATCTGGCGGGCAGCCAGAACGGTGGTGTATTCGTCAAAAAAAGGGTGAGTTGTGGTTAGATAATGGAGCCGCAGGCCAAAACCGGCGAGAGTGAGGCCAAATATGATGATGGTGTGTAATCGCATGAGCAAAATTGACCTTAACTCTCTAGTTGCTCACTTCTTATTTCTAATTTCTTACTTCCCAGGCCCACAGTTTTAGCCACAATCCGCTGATAAATCTCCACATATTGCTCGGCAATATAGTCCCAGGCAAATTCCTGCTCGGCGATTTTACGGCTCTCTTTGCCCATACGCCGCCGCTCGTGGGGGTTGTTAATCAAATCGGCCAGGCGCTCGGCCAGGGTAGCAGCATCGTTGATGTCAACCAGGTAACCATTGACCCCCTCCCGGACCAATTCGCCCAGGCCCGAAGCCCGCGTGCCGACCACCGGCAGGCCGCAGGCCATCGCTTCCAGCACGGTGTTCGGCATGCCTTCCCAAGTGGTTGCGGTTACAAACAAATCGGCCTGGCGATAAACCTCCACAATGGCGGTCCGGTCTACCCAACCCAAAAAGCGGGTCTGGCGGGTCAAACCTTTTTCCACCACCAGCCGTTCCAGGTTTGAGCGATGCTCACCCTCACCGGCCAGTTGCAATTCAAAATCCTCAACACCTATCGCCTTAAGCCGGCTGGCGGTTTCGATTAACATTTCAACATTCTTGAAAGCATTGAGCCGGCCCACAAACAGTAACCGCACCGGGCCATCTGTGGGACGCTGTCGCGGTGGGGTAAAAACGGATAGTTCGATAGCGTTGGGAATGACGTCAATCGGCAAGTCGGGTGCGGTCTCGGCCGCAAACTCACGCAGCCCATTGGAAACGGCGACGGTGGCATCGGCGTCCTGCCACAGCCGGCGCACCAAGGGGCGCAGCACTTGATAATGTTTGGCAAAGCGTTTGACCTCATCCGACGGCACATCCGCGCCGCGTAGTGAGATCAGATAAGGCAAGCCGTAGGCTCGCTTGAGCATCCAGCCGATAGGACCATCAGGGATGCCAAAAAAGATGTGGACCACGTCCGGTTTGAACTCGCGGGCCTGGAAAAAACTGTGCCACAAGCCGCTGGCCAAAAAGGTGCCCATTTCAAACGTGGAACAAAATTCCTGCCGCTGGCGCAGCACCGGGATGCGCCGCACTTCAACACCGTCAATAAACTCGACCGACTTCAAGCCGCGAATCGGGTTGGTCAATTCCCAGGTCAGGCCGGTGCTGCGCAGAATAAAACCGGTCAGCAGTAAAAAACTGCCCAGCAGGGTAAAACCGTGATCGCTCAAATCCTCGTTAAAAGCAAATTTGGCGTAAATGAGATAGACCCAAAAACCCAAACCCGACAACAAACAGAGATTGCCAAAATAGGTATAAAGCTGCGTCGGCCGGCTGGTGATGACTCGCACCGTATGGCCCATTTCCACCAGACAGGCCGCAATTTTTTGGCTGGCCTTGCCGCCGCCGGCCCCAATCGGCGGAAATTCGTAATTGATAATCAAAATTCGCATGGGATCGGATACTCGCCCGGTTATTGTGATTTTTTATTCTATACTAACTGGGCAGGCTTGTCATATTACTGCTCTGAACAAAACTATCCAAATTTGAGCGTATAAAACGGGATATATAAGGCGTGATTTGCGCCTCAATGGGCTAATTCGCCGCCCTTGGTTATTTGCGGTAAAATTTACAGAAACTGTAGGGATATTTTTTATGCAACCCGATTTTAATAGAAACGATTTATTATACGAAGCCCATCAACGGGCTTTAGAGATTGTGTATCACTGTGCCACGCCGTATGGATTTCGCGCTTCGGCGCTGCCGGCCGGGTATCCCCAAGTGTGGGCGCGAGATAACGTGATTATATTTTTGGGCGCGCTCAGCACCGGCGACCCCGCTTTACAGGACACTTGCCGGGCGGCTTTGGAAACCATGAGCGCCCACCAATCGCAGCGCGGCTTGATTCAACTGAATGTCAACCCCGATACCGGCTATGTCAGCACCGAAAATGCCGGCGCGGTAGACGCCAATCTGTGGTATATTCTGGGCCATTATCTCTATTTTCAAACGGTGGGCGATCTGGCCTTTTTGCTCCGGCATTGGGCCAGTATTGACCGGGCCATGGTCTGGCTGGAATGTCAGGATATGAACGAGTGCGGCCTGCTGGAAGTGCCCGAAGCCGGCAACTGGATGGATTTGCTGGCGGTACGCTACAACATTCTTTACGATAATGCGCTCTACTACGCGGCCACCCTGGCCTACCAGGAAATGGTCAAACATTTACCGCCCGGACAGGTCTGCCACCACGCCGGGGCCGATGCGGCCAGCATCCACGAGCGGATCAATCTGCTGATGTGGATTGATCGCTGCTGGGTGGCCGAACACTTTGCCGAACACCTGGAAAAACTCAAGGCGATCCGGCTGGAATGGTTTATGCTTTATCACAACGTTGGCACCATCTCCAGCCGGCCGTTCTATCTGCCCTGGGTGGCCTTCCGCGAGTACGGCGATTGGTGCGACAGCCTGGCCAATCTGCTGGCGATTCTGACCGGCCTGGCCGATGGCCACCGCACCGAACACATCTTGCGCTACATGCGTCAGGTAGGCATGGCCGAACCCTACCCCACCAAAGCGATTTATCCACCCATCTTCCCCAACGAGAGCAACTGGCGCGAATATTACCGCAGCCGCAACCTGAACCTGCCTCACCAGTACCACAACGGCGGCATCTGGCCTATGATCGGCGGCTTTCATGTGGCGGCCCTGGTGCGACACGGCTGGCTCAAAGAAGCCGAAAGTTTGCTGGGGCGGCTGGCCGAGGCCAATCGCCAGGGCCTCGACGAAGCGTGGGAGTTTAATGAATGGATGCACGGCGAGAGCGGCCATCCCATGGGCTTTGCCCAGCAGGGTTGGTCGGCGGCGATGTATTTGTACGCCGACCATGCTTATCGGACCGGACAGTTGCTTTTGTTCGACGATTTGTTGGCCGCCAAACCCGCTTCTGTGGTGGCCGCCGAGATTAACGATATTATTATCCGGCCCGGCGGCGGGCCGGTTTAACCCCTTAACCCCCATGAATGACCCTGCTTTCTTCTGGCTAAACTCCGTCCGGCTGGCAACGATCCTCCTGACCCTTTTGCTGGCCTGGGGCACCTATCGCAGCCATTTATTACTCAAAGAGTTTCAGCCGCCCTTTAATTTACTTCTCTCCCTGCCTGAGTCGCTGCTGCGGCTGCTGCTGGTAGGGCTGTGTTTGGGCCTAGCCTGGCTCAGCGGCTTGCCGGTCGCCCGATTTGGCTTGCTCAGCCCGCAGCCGCTTCAGAGCATCGGGCTGGGGCTGGGGGTGGGGCTGGTGGGACAGGTGACGGTGAATGGTTTGACGCAGTGGGCCATTCACCGTTTTGGCCGGAAAATTTACTCACCGCTGGTCATTCGTAACATTTTGCCACGCCGCCCTGCCGAGTGGGTTTGGGTGGCCCTGGCCTTTGGGCCGGCGGTGGCAATGGAGGAGCTGTTGTTTCGCAGTTTATGGTTGGGCTTATTTCAGGAGCTAATCCCTTTACCGCTGTTGATTGGGGTCACCTCACTGCTGTTTGGCTTGATGCACCAACCGCAGGGCCTCCTGGGCGTCATCACCGCCGGGGGTCTCAACATCCTGTTGTGCCTGTTGTTTGCCGGTACGGGCGAACTGCTGCCGCCGTTGACCGCCCATTACATGATCAACCTCCTACAAATTGTGGCGGCGTCACGGCAACGCGAGTGGCTGGAAAATTACGAGTACCATTGACAAAAGCCCAGGGCGGTGATATGCTTTTGAATAATCAGTTTGTTATGACAAGTTGAGGAGGCAGGGTATGGCTGTTTCCTACCCCGACATTATTGGCGAATATACCGATAATCCAGAACGGTTTGAAACCGGCGGGCTGCAATACGCCGGCTATTTCGAGCCGGCCAAAATTGCGCCGGAGCAGGTGGCTAACCTGTTTTTATTTCTCCAAAATACCCTCAATGTGCCTTTGTCTGTTATCGTTAAAGCGGAACCACCGCAAACGGGCGGGCTGTTTGGCGGCGGCAAGCCGATGCTAACGGTTCAAGAACCGCAATTTCAGCTCAAGCTGACCGGCGCTGAAGCAGGACTGCTTACCTTACCGGTCACGACCACTGGAAACGTCAAAGAAGGGGTGCACAATTTCTCCCTTGAACTTAAAGTCACGAGCGAAGGCCGGGGCCAGACGATTAGGCTTAACCAAGGCCAGAGTAAGCTGGACCGTAACCTTATTGACAGCCCGGTGGGTTTGAATCTAGTCAGTACCTTGGGGGCCACCTTTACGGCCAAATCCGTCAAAAAAGCCACGTTTCCCCTGACTATAGAAGGCAAGCCCACCCCGCCTGAGCGAGCCCCCCGAATGAAACATACCTATGAAATTATCTGGGTGGAGAACAATGCCGAATTTTACAACCAGGCGATCCAGGAATTGAACACCCGCCAGGTCAAGCTAAAAAACGAGTTAACCCCCGAAGCCATCTACACCACCCTATACGCCGAGAGCGTTACCCGCTTTGCCGACACCGGGCTGCCGCTGCGCATTGGCGAGGCGATTACCCTGGCTAAAATTCTTACCTACAGTTGCCAATATTTCTTGAACAGCCCGGATCGCTATAATGGCTTGTTAGTGCCGATGTGGGAACGCGCCCTTGAGGAAGGCATGGATACGACCCATGCCCTGGAAGTTATGCGCACCGCGGGCTATGCTCATCTGTTAAAGTTGGCTCTGGCACTTAGCTTTGGCCTGGTGGCTCAGGCCGTTGGCCGCCAATTGTGGCCGCTCCATGAGCGGCAGGCGGTAGCCAATTTTGTCACGGCCAATGTCGAGTCAGGCCAGGCTATAGACCCCGAATTTCTCTACCTGCCCCTTTTGATGGCCGGAACCTATATCTCCCCTAAAATCAAACTCGAAGGCGAAGATGTGCAGCACAGCTTGGCGCTGATGAAAAAGGCCCGCCAGGCCCGGCGAGACCTATTTTTAGATGAGGATATGGCCCAGGCCAATCAAGTTTTTGACCAGATTATGAAAAAGGTGCTGCCTTAACCCCGCCCTTTTCACTTATTGGTCAGACTGGCCAGGCGAGCTTCCAGCTCTGCCCGCCGCGCATTTGCTGCAGCGCGACCTTCACTCATTAAGCCATCAAATCGGCTGCGAATGTCGGCCTGTAAATCGCCGCCGCTTTGGGGGGTGGTCAACAATACCGCCACCACACCAATGATTAACCCGCAAAAAAAACCAATCACAAAATTAAAGACGCGCATACTTCTGGTGAACCTCCCTGTTTCGAGCTGCTTTGCGCCCATTATACCACGTTCCCCTTTTAAGAAAAAGCTTGACCGGCAGGAACATCAGGGCAAACGCAACTATTATGTCAAAGAAGAAAGGACTTTGAGCAAATAGTCCTCATCCCAACCAGCCTTGAGCCGTTTAGCCTTAACCCCATAATTGGCTGATGTCTCGTGATGCAGTAGGTTAAGGGCGATGGGGCGGAACACAGCAAAATTCTGCGGGGCATGGCCGCAGCGAACCCGGGAGTCACCCTCCCGAAAAGCGACATCGAGCAGCCAATGAACTTTGTTTTCAATGCCCCACTGAAAACGAACCGCTTGGGCAAAGGCAGAAACGTCACCCGCCAGGGAAGCAATATAATAGCGCGTTTCGCTTGAGGTTTGGTTGCCAATGATCCGTTGAGTTTCAACCATACCGATACTTTGCAAATCGGCCCATTTGGCCGGGGGTCAAGCAAGGCGATGAATTCAGGCTCAAAAGATGTGCCATTGGGCAAGATCAGAAATTGGCGAAACCACTTCTCTTTCGCTTGCCCCAATTCTTCGATCTCAACTACCATCCCGGAAAAAGCTTCCAGGTGCGGGCCATATAATCACGGTAGACATCGCCGAAAGCGGCTAACAAAAGCTGTTCTTCCAGGCGAATGCGGTAGGCAAAGGCCAGCAATAAGATAAGGGTAATCAGGGCCGCGCTGACCCAACTACCCAGGGCCAGGGCAAATCCAAGGGTCGCAATGGCGCCGCCTGTATAGGCTGGGTGGCGCAGCCAGCGGTAGGGACCGGCAGTTACCAATTGATGATCCACCTCCAGCGCCACCACCACCGAGAAGTATCGCCCCAGCGCAACAACCGCCCACTCTCGCAAGGCAATCCCGGCCACCATCAATCCCAGGCCCAGGTATTGACTCGCACCAACCACCACGCCCCAATTGAAAGCCCTGCCGGCATAAGCCAGGCAGAAACAAGCGTAAACCATTACAATCAGCAGCCAATAAGAACCCCGGTCACGGCTCTGGCCTGTCTGCCCCAGCCGGATTCCTTTGCCAATCAAGTGATTGACAAATTCCAAAAAGGCCCAGCCGCAGAAACAAAAAGCAAGCATCCAACCAAAAAAAGGAGAGGGGAACCAGTGAAGGGGGATAAACGCCATTCTTGCTCCAGAATTGAAGCCGGAGTCCAAAGCAAACTTTGGCTTTTCCAAACCAAGGTTTGGACTCCAATTTTCACCATCGCCAACTATTTTGGTCACACCCATCTGAATTGTACCGAAAACCCTCGAAATTCACAATCTGCTTTTTAACCAGATGAGTGCTCACAGGTTAATTGCGCTCAAAAATAACTACGGCTACACCGCCCCGGCCAACCTCAACCGTAGTCGAAATATCCAGGCCGTCAGGGGCAAGCCGATACTGCCCCGGAATCAGCGGCGCGAACTCGCAGAAATAGGGGCCGTACTCCGGTTTTGTGCCGGTCAGGCAGGTGGTCTGATAAGGATTAGGGTCATTCGTCACGATGGTCAGACGAACCGGCTGTCTGACCAGTCCTTCGACGCTGACCCGGATCACGGCAAACCAGTTGCCGGGGACGGTGATATTTGTGGGAATCCGCACTCGCCAGCTTGGTGTCGGGGTAGGGGTTGGAGTCAGCGTGGGGGTCGAGGTAGCCGTAACGGTCGGGGACTCGGTAGCAGGGGGTGTCGGCTCAGATGGAGCTGGGGATGAAGTCGTTGTTGGTTCAGGCGGGGTGGATGATGAGGTGGGCGTTGGAGTCAGGGTTGGCGTCTGGGTTGGTTCAGGCGTGGATGAAGAAGTCGGCGTTGAGGTCAAGGTTGGAGGCAGTGGGGTCGCCGTTGGCGTATGAGTCGGGGTTGGGGTTGGCGTAAAGGATGGGGTAGGCGTCGGCGTAAGGGTAGGGGTAGCGGTGGGCGATAAAACCGGTTCAAGCACAATCTCCGCCAGGGTGCTGGCAGGCAGGTCAAAATCGAAGCGGGCCGACAAACTGGGTACAGTCAGGCTATATCGCCCTGGGGCCAGAGGAGCAAATTCCAAAGCGTCCGGGCCATATTCCGGTTTGGAACCGGTGAGAGACGTAGCGCGCCAGTTCCAATTGACGGCGGCCAGCGTCACCGGCGTTTGCCTTTGACCACTGACCCAAATGCGAGCAATGCTGGACCAGCCGGCAATACGCACCGTGCGCCTGATTCGACCCGCCCAGGCCGAGACCGGGGCCAATGTTGGGGTGGCGGTACGGGTTGGGGTGGCTGTCGCCGTTGGCGAAGCAGTGGGCGTGGCTGAGGGGGTGGGTGAAGCGGCCGAAGTAGGTGAGGAGGTTGGGGTAGGGGTCGCTGCGGAACCAGGCGTCGAGCTGGAAGTAATGGTCGGTGAGGGGGTGGGCGTGAGCATTTGAGTTTCCTCAAAAAGCACTTCGACGATGGAGCTGGCCGGCACATTGACCCGAAAGCTGGTGTTCAAGCCCTGGGGCGTAATCCGATACACCCCGGCAGCCAGCGGCGCAAACTCCAGCGCGTCAACGCCGTACTCTGGCTTGGAGCCAACATAGCCAACCGTCCGCCAGCTTCCATTTTCAATGGCAATAGTGACAGGCAGCCCAATCTTGTTTCTCACCCAGATGCGGACAATGCTGGACCAACCCTGGATAGGGATGGTGCGAAGCAGCCGGCCCTGCCAGGCCGAACCCGGCGTCGAGGTTGGGCTGGGGCCGGGGGTGGGCGTTGCCACCGGACCGCCCTGATATTGATAAGCGCCCAGGACTGCACCGCTGCTATCATAAACCACTACGGCCATATCGGCCGGGTTCAAATTGGGCAGGGTTAGCCAGGGCGAGGCGAAAGGTTGGCCCGGCTGGAGGGTGGCGCGGGCGTCGTACAAAACTTCGTTGCTGGTCCGGCGTAATAACAGGATGCGGGCCTCGGGTGTGGCGCGGGTGACGGCCAGCCGCAGTCGAGTTTGATCGGCGCTGTCCTCCAAGCGCAGGGCCAGGCGATCATTGGCCCAGGTCAGGCTGCCCAGCCCGGCCACGGGATACCAGCGTTCCTGCCAGCTTAGCGAGGCGTGCGCTTCCAACCGGCGGGTATCGGCAAAGGTGGGGGCGACGCCGCCGTGCATTTCGACGTAGCTGGAGTTTCCGTCGGTGTAGAGGTCGGGCGAGATGGCTTTGGTCCCGGAGCCAAAAGCAAAAAACTTGGCCCCTTGAACAATCCGGCTGTCGTAGGTCCGCACCACGCCTTCGTCGTAAGCCTCGTCGTAGATGGCCTGAAAATCGCCGGCTGCCCGCGGGCGCTGGAAAAAACCGTACCATTCGCGCCAGTTGCCCAGCAAACTCCAATCAACGCTGTTATGAACCGGCCAGCCGGCGGCAGACCAGGCCCCCGGCAAGCGCCGGTCGCCGGTGGAGTGGACTGTCACTTCGTTGGTCGGCATAATAATCCGCAGGTACGGACTCACCTGGTTGGCCGAGCCGGGGGCCAGCATGGCGTTTAGCCAAAATTTGTAATCAATGGGCTGGTTAGTCGGGTTTTCGAGGGTTGGGGCGACCTGAAAATAGGCCGCGTCGTCGGGTAGGGTAATGGCGACTTTGGCCCGCAGCCTGTCCGGGGCGGTCGAGTCCCACACCTCTACCATGGCCCCATCGGCCAAGTCGGTCACTTTATAACTCCAGGGGATGCCCCATTCATAGCCGTGCTCTTCCACCGGCAGCCCCCATTCCATGCCGCCGGCAGCCAGCCACCAGCCCATTTCGGGCGGTCCCCAGGGCGAGGGTTTCAGCACCGGGTTTTGATAAAATATGTTGTGGCCGGTGGGTTTGAAGAAAGCCTGGTAGATGCGCCCGCCGAGTTCGGGCATGACGCTTAGCTTGAGATAATCATTTTCCAGGACAATCAAATTGAACGTCCGGTTGACCAGTTTCCCGCCGTCATACTGGCTGCGGTCGAGCCGGGCATAGGGGATATTATAAGTTGGGTTGACCAGGTAACTGAGGGCCTGGTCAACCGGATGGGTCGGGATGGTAATGGTGGTATAGGAAACGGTAGTTTGACCGGCGGCGAGAGGCGCGACCGCTGCCTGGGCCGGGTTGGACAACCGGAGCGGGGTCAGAGCGCCATAGCCGGCAGCAGCGATGATCAAAAGTGCCCCAGCCATAAAGAGCGGCACTTTTAAAGGGGGGTGAAGACGAGGCAGCCAAAATCTTTGCCGATACTTTGTTTTCATAGCAAACTCGCTTGGGGCAGTAGCCTCCCCGACAAAAAAGGGGCTGCCCTGGCCCAGTCAATTCTGGGTCCGTGACATCCCCTTTTCTTGCAGTTAATACAGGTGAATCATCGTATCCAACCCGCGCCATCGCCGGTTAAAATAGCCTGGATCGGCTGATAGATTTGTTAAATTTCAATCTCGATTGAAGCTCGATTCTCCCCCATTATATCACTAAGCAGGGGCAAAATCAATAGGGTTTCAGTATCACACCGGCAGCGGATTCCGCTCGACAAAGCCGCGCTGGTGCCAGTAGGGATAGATTGGCCGCACGTCGCTGGCGGCATCGAGTTTGGCAATCTGTTCGGCGCTCAAGTTCCAGCCGACCGCTGCCAGGTTTTGCCGGAGTTGCTGCTCATCGCGCGCGCCGACGACGAGGCTGGCGACGGTGGGGCGCTGTAACAGCCAGTTTAGGGCAATCTGGGTGTGAGTCTTGCCGGTTTCTTCGGCCACTTCGTCGAGCGCATCCACAATATCGTAAAGCAACTCGGCCACAATCGGCGGCTCCTGGCCTTTGAGTTGGTGCTGGCGACTGCCCTCGGGCGGCGGCTGGTTGCGCCGAACTTTGCCGGTGAGATACCCGCCGGCCAGTGGACTCCAGACAATGGTGGCTACCTTCTGGTCGAGCGCCAGGGGCATGAGTTCCCATTCGTACTCCCGCCCAATGAGGGAGTAATAAGCCTGATGGGCCACATAACGCGCCCAGCCATACTTTTCAGAAATAGCCAGTGACTTCATCAGGTGCCAGCCGGAAAAATTGGAACAGCCAATGTAACGAACTTTGCCGCTTTGAACCAGGGTGTCGAGGGTGCGCAGGGTTTCCTCAACCGGCGTTTGCGCGTCGAAGCCGTGCATGGTGTAGATGTCTATGTAATCCGTTTTAAGCCGGCGCAGGCTGGCTTCACAGGCTTGCAGCAAATGATGCCGTGAAGACCCCAGTTCATTCGGCCCATCAGCCATGCGAAAAGTGGCTTTGGTGGACAGAAGCACTTTATCCCGCCGTCCGACAATAGCCTGCCCCAGGATTTCTTCCGACAGGCCGTTGGAGTAAACATCGGCGGTATCAAACAGATTGACACCCGCCTCCAAACAAATGTCAATCAAGCGCCTCGCCTCGGCTACATCGGTTGTGCCCCAGGCCCGAAAGAAGTCGCCCCCGCCGCCGAAGGTCGCCGTGCCAAAACTGAGCGCAGGCACTTTGAGTCCTGAACCGCCAAGCTGTCTGTATTCCATGATCTCTCCTTTTTATCAAGGCGAATTTTAAAATTATGCGACGTGCTGGCCCAAAACGCCTATGCCCGCCTGGCAGCCATTGTACTATGGAAAACGTCGTGCTACCAACTCAGATAGTCTTCGTGTTTTCTTGGCAATTTCTCAGGATTATCTCATTTTCGTCTCAGGAAAGCGTGCTAAACTTTTTAATACTTCTCAATAGCGCCATAAACTAAGGGAGATTAGAGATTGGAGATTATTAGACTGGATCTCTAATCTCCGATCTCGCAAATTTTAGCGGCAGCCAGGGTCATCACCCATTGGTTTTCTCATCCGGGGGAAAATGAGCGAACCTTCTGCGGTATCAATAGAAAGATGGCGGCAACGCTGGCAGCACCTCCGGCTGTATATTCGGAAGGCCGCGCCCTTTGTTTCGGGCGTGCTGGCTGCGCTCACGGCCCTCCTGCTTTACAATATCCTCTTCCCCGATCCACCGCCACTCACGACCCGTGAAGTCAACGACACCGTAACCGAGGTGCTGGCCTCGGCCACCCCGCCGCCTTCTTTTTCGGCCCAGGTCTACCAGGCCATTCGACCTTCGCTCGTTTTTATCGAAACGGAGGTTGAGCGGAAGAACGGCGAGACAGATAACGGCCTGGGCAGCGGGGTGGTTGTTAACGAACAAGGCGACATTCTGACCAGCCTGCACGTGGTGGCCGAGGCCTCTGAAATTAAGCTAATTTTCGCCGATGGGACCGAGTCAACCGGCCAGATCATCGCCACCCAGCCGGAAAATGACATCGCTGTGCTGGCGGCCAACCCGCCGCCAGGAGTGTTGGTCCCGGCCATCCTGGGCAATCCGCGAGCCATGCGCGTCGGTGACGAGGCGTATGCGGTCGGCCATCCGCTGGGGCTGTATGGCTCGATGAGCGCCGGCGTTATCTCCGGCTTCGACCGCTCCTTCACCCCTCCCGACGGGGAACAAAAACTAGAGGGTTTGATCCAGATTGACGCCGCAGTGAACCCCGGCAACTCAGGCGGGCCGCTGCTCAATCGCCAAGGTCATGTGATTGGCATCGTCGCCGCGCTGGTCAACCCCACTGAACAAGATGTCTTTATCGGCATCGGCTTTGCCGTCCCGATTAATGTGGCCGCCGGCGCCGCCGGTTCGCCACCCTATTAAAAGGAGATTGGAGATTGAATAATCTCCAATCTCTAATCTCTATCTTCACAGGAGTATGCCAATGAATCTATACATCAACCCCGAAAATCGTAAGCCGATGGAACGGGTGCTGTACGAGGTCAAAAAGATCATTGTCGGGCAGGATGTCCTGCTGGAACGGCTGGTGGTGGCGCTGCTGGCGCGCGGGCATATTCTGGTTGAAGGTGTGCCCGGCCTGGCCAAAACGATGGCCATCAAAACGCTGGCCGAAGCGATTGGCGGCGAATTCAAACGCATCCAGTTCACCCCTGATCTGGTCCCCGCCGACCTGGTCGGCACGCGCATCTACAATCAAAAGACGGGCGAGTTCAACACCTCGCTCGGCCCGGTTTTTACTAATCTGCTGCTGGCCGATGAAATCAACCGCGCCCCGGCTAAGGTCCAGAGCGCCCTGCTCGAAGTGATGCAGGAGCGGCAGGTAACGATTGGCCGGGAAACCTTCAAAGTACCCAACCCTTTTCTCGTTCTGGCCACCCAAAACCCCATCGAAACTGAAGGCACCTATGCCTTGCCCGAAGCGCAGGTGGACCGCTTTATGCTCAAAGTGCTGGTTGGCTACCCCAGCCCGACCGAAGAGTTTGTCATCGTCGAGCGCATGACCGGCATGCTGCAAGCGGTCCAGCGAGTGCTGACCACCGAGCAGTTGGTTGAATTACAACAGGAGGCCGATAAAGTATACGTGGACCCAGCCCTCATCGAGTACGCCGTGCGGATGGTCACGGCCACCCGCCAGCCGAAAGAGGTGGGCTTGAAAGAGTTGGAGCCGTATATCATGTTTGGGGCCAGCCCGCGCGCTTCGATCAATTTGATCCTGGCCGGGCGGGCGCTGGCCTTTGTGCGCGGGCGGCCTTACGCGTTGCCGCAGGATGTGTTGGATTTGGCCCTCGACGTGATGCGCCATCGGGTGGTGCTGTCGTACGAAGCGCTTTCGGACAATGTGAGCACGGATGATGTGCTGCAAAAGATTCTCGACCGTATTCCTATCCCGGTAGTGCCGTTGCATGAACACACCAAGTTCCGCGTTAACGCCTGAGCGTATCCTGCTGCGGCTCGACTGGCAGGTTATCCGGCGGCTGGATGGCCTGCTGCAAGGCGATTATCGCAGCCTGTTTTACGGCTACGGGGTGGATTTTGCCGACCTGCGCGAGTACCAGCCCGGCGATGATATTCGCTACATTGATTGGAATGTCACCGCCCGCATGGATGCGCCTTACGTGCGCCAGTATGTCGAGGATCGTGAAATCACCGGCTGGTTTCTGCTCGACCTGAGTCCCTCGATGGACTTCGGCACGGTGCAGACTCAAACCCTGAAGCGGACGGTGCTGCTTGATTTCGTCACTACGCTGGCCCGGCTGCTCACCCGTCACGGCAATCGGGTTGGAGCCATTTTTGCCAGCGGCGGCAGCCGGGTCGAACGGACGATTCCGGCGCGGGGTGGACGGCTCCAGGTGCTGCGCCTGACCAACGATCTACTCAAGCAGCCGCCTTTGCGCCAGGCCCCCCTGACCGATCTGACCCCGTTATTGCTGGCCGGGCTGCACACCATCAAAAAGCGTTCGCTGCTCTTTATTATCTCTGATTTTATCAGCGCGCCGGGCTGGGAGCGGCCCTTGAGCCTGCTCAACCAGCGGCACGAAGTCCTGGCGATCCGCCTGTGGGACCCGCGCGAAATCGAACTGCCCGATCTCGGCCCGATTATCATGGAAGATGCCGAAACGGGCGAACAACTCTACGTGGACACCCACGACAAAAAGTTTCGCCAGCGTTTTCAAGAGGCAGCTCAGCGGCGCGAGGCTGCTCTGAACCAATCGTTCAAACGCGCCGGGGTGGATGCGTTGTCGCTCTCGACTGAAGAAGATTTGGTCCGGGCGATTGTCCGTTTTGCCAAATTGCGGCAGCAGCGACGAAAGTAAACAGTTGTCCAAATGGAGATTAGAGATTGGAGATTGGAGATTGTAATCTCTAATCTCCAATCTCCTGTTTAGCTCTGGATTCACAATGTCCTTTATCTGGCCCATTATGCTCTTATCACTATTATTAATTCCGCTGTTCATCTGGCTGTACCTGCGGATTCAACAGCGACGGCGGCGGCTGGCCGCGAATTTTGGCATGTTGGGCCTGCTGCAAGAGAGCGCGGGGCGTCAATTGGGCCAGCGCCGCCACATTCCACCGGCCCTTTTTTTGGCCGGCCTGACCATCCTCTTGTTAGCAATGGCCCGCCCGGAGACTGTGGTCAACCTGCCCCGGATAGAAGGCACGGTCATTCTGGGCTTCGACGTTTCCGGCAGCATGGCCGCCGATGATTTGAAGCCGACCCGCATGGAGGCGGCCAAAGCAGCAGCACGGCAGTTTATCGAGCAGCAGCCGAATACAGTCCAGATTGGCATTGTGGCTTTCAGCGATGGCGGCTTTGTGGTTCAAACGCCGACCAACGACCCGGACGCTCTTCTCTCTACCATCAACCGCTTAACGCCGCAGCGAGGAACTTCGGTGGGGCAAGGCATTTTCGCCGCGCTCAAGACAATTTTCCCCGACGACAAGTCAGACGCCCCCGCCGACGATGACCTCACTCCGACGCCGCCGCCCAGCCCCACCCCTTTGCCGGCAGGGGCGTACACCCCGGCCATCATTGTCCTGCTGACCGACGGCGAGAACAATACCGACCCCGACCCCATCGCCGCCGCTCAGGCCGCCGCCGACCGGGGGGTACGTATCTATCCCATCGGGGTTGGCAGCACAACAGGGACTCTCATTCAGGTTGAGGGCTTCACCATCCAGACCCAACTCGACGAAGGGCTGCTGCAACGCATCGCCCGCATCACCGGCGGCGTTTACTACAACGCTCAGAACGAAGAAGAACTACAGGCCATTTACGAAAATATCACCCCACAGTTGGTGGTCAAACCGGAAAAGATGGAAGTCACCTCCATTTTCGCGGGCCTCGGCATCCTCGTCTTGCTCATCGGCGGCACATCATCGCTGTTGTGGTTCAGCCGCGTGCCGTGAGAGGGATGAGAGATTGGAGATTGGAGATTAACGGTTGGTGTTTAATCTCCAATCTCTAATCTCCAATCTCCAGAACTATGGGGGCTGACCAATGAACTTACTCTGGCCCTGGCTACTGCTTTTGCTGGGGTTAATTCCGCTGATGATTGCGGTTTATATCTGGGTGCTGCGCCGGCGGCGGCGGTTTGCGGTGCGCTATTCCAGCCTGGCTCTGGTACGCGAGGCCATGTCACACCAATCCCGCTGGCGGCGTCATCTGCCCTTTGCCCTGTTTCTGCTGGCGCTGGCCAGCCTGGTGCTGGCCTTAGCCCGCCCGGTGACGATGGTCAGTGTGCCCAGCGGCCGGGCGACCATCATCTTGGCCATGGATGTCTCGCGGAGTATGTGCTCAACGGATATTCCGCCCAACCGTTTGGAGACGGCCAAGGATGCGGCCCGCTCGTTTATTCAACGCCAGGCGTCCAGCACCCAAATTGGCGTCGTCGCCTTCGCCGGTTTTGCCGAGTTGGTTCAGCCGCCCAGCACCGACCAGGAAGTGCTGTATGATGCCGTCGAGAATTTGAACACCGCCCGCCGGACAGCCATCGGCAGCGCCATTCTTAAGTCACTCGATGCAATTGCCGAAATAAACCAGAACGTCGCCCCCACAACCGGCATGTCGCCGGATGTTAAGCCAACACCTGTCCCCGAAGGAGCGTATGTACCGGATATTATCGTCCTGCTGACCGATGGTGCGAATAATGCCGGCGTCTTCCCCTTAGACGCGGCCCAACAAGCCGCCGACCGGGGCGTTCGGGTTTACACCATTGGCTTTGGCACCGAACAAGGTTCGATGATGGATTGCAGCCTGGGATTTGGGGGCAGTGATTCTTTTGGCGGCGGCTTTGGCGGTGGCTTTGGCGGCGGGGGCGGCGGCTTTCGCCGGGGGATTGACGAGGAGACGCTGAAAGAAATTGCGGCGATGACCGGCGGAACCTACTACTCTGCTGAAAGCGCGGGTGAACTGCAAGCAGTCTTCGAAGAACTGCCGACCTACCTGATTACCCGGCAAGAACTCATGGAAGTCAGCGTTATTTTTACTATTGTCGGGGCGCTGCTGACCGCTCTGGCGATTGGTCTCTCGTTCCTCTGGCATCCCCTGCCGTGAGCGGGCCTGTTTGAATTTCGGCCAGGTTCAAATTAGATGGACATTTTTATCACGAAAAACGTAAAGCGTAAAACGTAACGGCTGATCGCGGACAAATCATTGCGTTTTACCTTTTACGAGTGTCAATCTAATTTGCCGTTTTTTGAGCCATCCCCAAATTTCAAACCACCTGCGTTTGCCACACTGCTTGCAGCGGCTTGTAGTTCAAAATAATAATGCCTTCCTCTTTGATAATCTCTTGAGTTTCAGGCGACATCAAAAATTGATAATCGGCCTGGCGAACCGGCCAGTTATTGCCAATAGCCTTGAGTTCGCCCGTTGTCAGCGAGGGGTGGATGGCCCACTCGCTTAAGCCGGGCGGCAACTGGCGCAGCGCCCGGAAATAAAAGCCGGGCTTATCCCCGGTTTCAACCTCATAGCTGTCCAAAAGTTCGTAATCAAGCACCGGCAACCCCTGGCGCTTGATCTTCTCGATTAAGGGGGGCGGGCCGACCCGCATCGCCAGGCCATATTCCCTGGCCAGTCCGAAGGTCATCTCAAAAACAGCTTCATCCCGTGTATGGATGCCACAGTGACTATCTATGTGGGTTGGTTTTAGCCCGGCGGCCAGCACCGTTTCGATCTGCGCCCGAAATTCCAACTCCAACTCGGCCAGGTTGACCTGGGCCAGAAATTCCGGGATGCGCGGCTCGCTGTAGAAGTAGCCGGCCTCGTCCACCAGCGAGGGCACTTTCTCCTTTGATGTCACCGGCCCCCAGCGGTAATAGATCGCCTCGCTGACCGCCGTTAAATGCACCCCAAAAGAAATGTCGGGGTTTTCCCGCAGCAGGCGCATCGCGTGCAAAGCCCAGGGACAGGGAACCATCAGCGTACAGGAGCTGGCCGCGCCATGCCTGATCGTCTCGATGACTGCCTCATTGATGGAATGGCTCATGCCAAAATCATCGGTATTGATAATAAGCAGGCGGGCGTCGGCGGGATAGCCGAGCAGGGCGTTGGTTTGATTGGTTGATGGCATGCTTATTCTCCTTCACAAATAAAGACGCGAGGAGGCGTGAGGCGATGAGGCGAAATATTCTTCGCGTCCTCGCCTCTTCGTCTCATCAGACCAAAGCAAGCTTTGGACTCCCATAACTACCCTTCCACCATCTCCAAATCAGCGGCGCTGGCGTTGAGTTCAACCTGCTCGATGGTTTTACAGCCGGGAATCACCGCGCTGACGGCCGGATGCTGCAAACACCAGGCCAGCGCCCAGGCTGCCAGCGGCACGTCGGGTGGCGCTTCGTTTTGCTGAATCTCCTGCACCTGCTTGAGCTTGGCTTGAATATCGGCCTGATCCTGGCGCGAGCGCACATCGTCGGGTTGGGTGAAGGCTGTACCGGGTTGGTATTTGCCGCTCAACAACCCGCTGGCCAACGGCACGCGGGCCAGCACGCCCAGGTTTTGCTCCTGGCACACCGGAAAAATCTTCTCCTCCGGGCTGCGTTCCAGCCGGTTGTAGATAATTTGAATGGCGCTGACGCCCACCTCGGCGGCGCGTTGGATTTGGTAGAGCGGGTCAATCCGGCTGCTGACCGAAAGGCCCAAATAACGGATTTTCCCCGCCTGAATTTGCCGCTGAAGCATACTCCACAACGCCTCCTGGTCAAACACCTGGTCGCTGCCCGAATGAAACTGGTACAGGTCAATCGTCTCGGTGCGCAGCGCCCGCAGCGAGTCTTCCAACTGCTGCTGCACTTCCGGCGGCGACCACTGGTCAATCCGCTCAAAGGGGCCGGGGAATTTGTGGCCGAACTTGGTAGCAATGATCCACCTATCGCGCTCGCCCTCAATCGCCTGCCCGATGAGCGCCTCCGACAGGTGGTCACCGTAGCACTCGGCGGTGTCAATCAGATTGATGCCTAACTCCCCGGCCCGGCCCAACAGCCCTTTGACCTCTTCCGGGGTAAAGGCTTTGCCCCACTCCCCGCCAAACTGCCATGTGCCCACACCAATGACTGAAACGTTCAAATCGGTTTTGCCCAAGCGGCGGTATTTCATTTTAAGTCTCCTTCAATAAAGACGCGAGGAGGCGAGGACGCGAGAGGCGAATAATCTTTCGCCTCCTCGCCTCACGCTTCATCGCCTCATTTTCATTATCAGTGGTGTGCGATATATCCCTGCTACTTTGCTACCCTGCTACTTTTTCACGACACCGCCACCCGTTCCACCCGAAACGGGGTCTCATCTGTAACTACTTCGTCAAACTCGCGGGCGGCCAGATGGCCGGCAAAGACGGCCTGGGCGATAATGTTGGGCGCATCGGCGTCGCCGATGACCCGCAGCGATTGCAAAACGCCTGCGGCCAGGGCCGGTTTGAGCGCCTGGTATAACCCATCGTTGGGCTGGCGGTCTGTGACCAGCACAACGGCTTCGCAGGGCAGTTCGGTGGTAGCCCCGGAAACAGTATGAGCCAGGGTGACAGCCTCAGGCTGGATCGTTTGCAGCACGTGCTGGGGCTGCAAGCCAACACCCAGGCTCATCAGGCGGCGCTGGATGCGTTCCTGTTCCAGGGTGAACTGTGTCCAATAAGAAACCAGCGGCGCAGGCGTGACCAGCGTCACCTGGCAGCCCTGGCGAACCAAGAGTTCGGCCAGCACGCCGCCCATGTAATAATGGTCGTCGTCAAACAGGATCACCCGACCAGCCGGCAGCCGCTCGGCCATAAGATCGTCCGGGGTAAAGACGTGGGGCAGGTTGTGGCCGGGGATGGGCTGCCACAGGGTCCGGCCCAGGCCGTCGCGCCGCCACTGCGCGCCGGTCGCCAGGATGATATCAGGGCAGCCAGCCTCTAAAATCTCGGCGGTGGTCATGGGGCTGCCGGGATAAACCGAGATATTCTTCAACTTTTGAATTTGAGTCAGCCGCCAATCCAGCACCCGTCGCCACTCGCGCAGGCCGGGCAGTTTCGACTCTAGGGCCACCCGCCCGCCCAACTCACGGCGGGCTTCGGTCAAAGCGACCTCATAACCGCGCTGGCCCAAGGCGCGGGCACATTCCAACCCAGCCGGCCCACCGCCGACCACCAGCACCGGCCGGTCACTCTTTTTGGGAGCGATGATTTCAGGATGCCACTCGCGCCGCCATTCCTCGCCCATCGTCGGGTTTTGGGTGCAGCGGATAGGCACATAGCGGGTGTCGCCGGTGACACAGATATTGCAGCCGATACATTCGCGGATATCCTCGATCCGGCCTTCTTTGATTTTTTGCGGCAGAAACGGGTCGGCAATGGAAGGCCGGGCCGCGCCGATCAAATCCATCACCCCGCGCCGGATGGCCGAGACCATCGCTTCGGGCGAGGTATAGCGGCCCACACCGACGACCGGCTTGCTGGTCAGCGTTTTGACAAAGGCGATGTACGGTTCTTGAAAACCCTCTTTTTCAAAGCGGGAGGTGGCCGAGTCATTGCTCCAATTGCTGATATTGACATCCCACAAATCGGGCAGTTCGGCCAGCATAGCGACGACATCATGGCCTTCCCCCTGGGTGGTCAGCCCTTCCTCGCCGAGCAGTTCATCCACGGCCAGCCGCACGGCGACGGCACAGGTGTCGCCCACAGCCTCTTGGGTATCCTCGATCAGCTCGCGCAGCAGGCGCACCCGGTTTTCCAGGCTGCCGCCGTACTCGTCGGTGCGGTCGTTGTAGCGGCGAATTAAAAAGTGCATAGCCAGACTCATGCTGTGGCCGGCGTAGCAGTAGATAAGATCAAAGCCGGCCCGTTTGGCCCGCAGCGCCGCCGCCCGATGCCAGCGCCGCACGTTGCGGATGTCCTCTTTATCCGCCCGGCGAGCCTGCACCGGGTCAAAGCCGCTGCCGCCAAAGACGCTCATCGAGCGCGGCCCCAACGGCGGAGTCCGTGAGGTCAAATTCGAGGCGTCGTAGCCGTTATGGGTCAGTTCGATGCCGGCCAGCGCCCCATGCCGGTGGACCGCCTCGACCATGCGCTGCATGGCCGGAATGTCTTCGTCGGACCACAGCCGGCCCTCGATGTAGGGCGACAGATCGCTGCTGTGATGGATTTCGACTTCCTCGGTGCAGACCACGCCCCAGCCGCCTTCGGCCTTCATGCCGCGCATCGCCGCCAGGGCCTGGGGCATGCGATAGCCCAGGCCGTTGCAGTGCGGCACTTGATAGAAACGATTCGGGGCGACCACCGGGCCAATCGGCACCGGCTCAAACAGAATGTCGAAGGGGTTGCTCATAAAGGGTAAACTTCTCCGGGTCTGATGATTGGGGTGATTATAAAACAAAGCCGGTCGGTTGGCTAAATTTATTAAAATCGCTGATGAAAGCATGAAACACTACCTTTGCACTTTTTGATTAGGGTGTGTTCAAAATAAGTTGTAGGACAATTAACGCCAGCTCAAAACCTGTTCATCCACAAAATTATAAACAAAATTAAGCTGCGCGTTCACCTCAGCCGGAAACAGTGGCTGCGGGTTGCTGCCATCGGCGTTCATCACCCAGATTTCCCAACGGCCGGCGCGGTCGGTCAAAAAGGCAATTTGCGTTCCATCCGGCGACCAGGTGGGGGCGACATTGTGCCAGGGTTTGGCTTTGTCGGGGGTAGCGGTTATCCACAGCGGGGTTTTGGTCAGGCGCACCCGGCCGCTGCCGTCGCGGTTGAGGCGGAAGATGTCGGTTCCGCCGCCCTGGTCCATCATCACGGCCAGATAACGGCCATCGGGCGAGAAGGCGGGCGAACTATCGGCGATTTCGTCGGTCAAACGGCGGGCCGTTTTCTGGTTGACATCCGCCTCGACCAGCCCCATGCCGCCATCCGAGATAATTCGCCAGGGCTGCGCCGGGTCCCAGGTCGGATGGAAGGCATAAGTGCCGCCGTCCGCGTCCTCGGTGTGACCATCGGCCACATTGACCACCTGCAAGCCCCAATGCGGGTCCGGCGGTAATTTCCAGCAGAGCAGCGCCTCCACTTCATAATCCTCATTCACATGGATTTTGACCTTCGGATCGCCGGACTGATCCGTTGGCACCTCGGCGTTCCAGGGAATGGCCGGGTTGGGGTTTCTCAGCACGTTGACGCACTCACTTTTGGAGTCCAACCGGCCGCCGTGCTGGAAGTTGAGCGCAATCTGGCTGCCATCCGGCGACCACGTGGGGCCTTTGGCCTGCTTGGTAAACTCCGATACCTGCCGCTCATTCGTCCCATCCAGGTTGATGGTCCACAGCGAGCCGGTCTCGCCGGCCCAGCGGGTGAAAGCCACCTGCTGCCCATCGGGCGACAGGGCCGGGTCCAAGCCGGAGGTCAGGCGGCGCAAGCCTGTCCCATCGGGGTTGATAACCATAATATCGCCGCCGCTGGATAATTGGAAGACCAGGTGGGGGTGCGGATTGGAGATTGGAGATTGGAGATTGGAGATTGGATTTTCCCCTTCATCCTTCAGCCTTCCGCCTTCATCCTTCACAATGGGCAGTTCCGCCGCCGGAACGGACGGGGTGAGGAATTGCAATGGCAGCCAGCCCTGCCCGCCGCCCAGAACGGGTTGCAGCAGCGCCCAACTCCGGCCCGCGTTGAGGCCGAGCACTCGCATCAAGCTGTTGGTGGGGATTGGGCCGATTTCGGCAAAGTAGATGCCGGGGCCGGTGCGCAAAATCAAGCCATTGCTGGCAATCCAGGTAGTGACTACCTTCGGAGCGGCGCTCAACTCACCCGTCACCGCCAGATCGGCCAGGGCCATCCAGCCGACTCCCGTATGCTCCGGTTTGACCAGCGCCCACTGGCCGCTTGGGTCCATCGCCAGCACTCCGATCTTTTCCTGATCGTCGGTGAGGGTGTCAATGGGAGCATAAGCCGTACCAGGGCCGGGGCGAAGGTCGGCTTGCGGACGAACCATGCCGGCGGTCAGAGGCGTTGACAGCAGAGTAGTAGTTGCCTCATTGTTTTGAGCGGCCACGGCGACAACTTTGTAACTTTCTGCTGTATTTTGAACCTGGGCCTCGGCCACAGATTCCGGCAGAGGTGTTGGCGTAATTTCAACCACGGCCTCCGCTGCTTCCACAGACACAGCCGGCGTTGGCGTCGGCGTGCCGAGGTCGGCCAGGCTGATTTTTGGGAAAGGGGTAGACGTTGACAATACTGCCACTGGTTGGGGGGTGGGCCAGGCGGTATCATCAAGCCGCTCGAGCGTCTGCGGGTGAGCCTCGGCCACACCGCAGCCGGTCAACAGGAGGGTCAAAATTAGGGTAAACCAGAGTTGTTGTTTCATCAATATCACCATTTTATGATGACCGCTGACCGCCGAAAGTTTTGGCGGTCGGCGCGAATTAGGCGGGGACCGATCCGGTCAGTTCATCCTCATCATCCCGGTCGAGGTTAAAGAAGCTGCGGAAACCTTGAACCACCAACCCGCCGCCCCAGTCGAGGAAGTTGTACATTACCGGCACCAGGATCAGGGTGAGCAGGGTCGAAGAGACGTTGCCGCCGATGACGACTGCCGCCAGCGGGGCGCGCAGTTCCGCCCCCGCGCCCTGGCCCAACAAAAGCGGCAGCAGAGAGAAGATGATGGCAAAGGTGGTCATCAGGATGGGGCGCAGGCGCAGGCGACCCGCTTCGACCAGGGCGGCTTTGCGGCTAAAGCCGCGCTCCTGGCGCAGAATGTTGGTAAAGTCCACCAGCAGAATGGCGTTTTTGACCACAATCCCGGCCAGCATGATGATGCCCAACAGCGACATTACATTGAGCGTGTTGCCGGTGAGCCACAGCCCGCCAAACGCGCCCACCAGCGTCACCGGCAGGGCGAACATGATCGCCAGGGGTTGCAGCCAGCTCTGGTACAGGGCGACCAAGAGCATATAAATCAGCAGGATGGACAGCGCCAGCGCGCCGGTCAAATCCTGAAACGATTGGCGCTGGTAATCGGCCTGCCCGGTGAATTGGAAGCCGTAGCCGGCGGGGAAATCAACCTGGCTGTTCAGGGCGGTTTCGATGTCGTTGGTCACGTCGGCGTTGGCCCGCCCGGCAGCCCCTACCTTGATGGTCAGCGCGGCCTGGCGGTTGGCGCGGCTGAGCCGGGCCGGGGCCAGGGTGTCCTGTACCTGGGCCACCTGTCCGACCACAATTACCTGGTCGTTGACATAACCCAGCGGTAGGTCGAGCAGTTGGCTCAGGTCGCGGCGGGCGGCGTTATTCATACGCAGGGTCAGATCAATCTTCTCGGTCTGGCCTTCCGGCTGGAAATCGCCCACCTGGCTGCCGTTGATGGCCGTACGCAGCGTGCGGGCCACCTGCCCCGGCGTCAAGCCGAGGTCTCTGGCCCGGCCGCGGTCAACCACAAGCTGCGTTTCGGGCGAGCGTTCCGCCCCGGTGTTGCGCAGGTCCACCGCCCCCGGAACGGTCAGAATCACCTTCTCGGCCTGGTTGGCCAGGTCAATCAGCGTATTCCGGTCCGGCCCATATAGCCGGATTTCAATATCCTGGTTCATGCCGCTGACCGCCGAATTAAGCATAAAGGAAATTTTGGCGTCGGGCGTCTGGGCCAGGGCGGGCCGCAGGGCGTTGACCACCTCGGTGGTGCTGCGGTCGCGCTCGGTTTTGTCTACCAGGCGCAGAATAACCGTAGCGAAGTTGGCCTTGTCGCTGCTGGCAATCAGGGCGCTGCCCGCTTCCGTGCCAATGTTGGACACAATGAGCGACGTTTCGGGAACTTTGGCCCGGATAATTTGCTCGATACGCTGCACAGCCCGGTCGGTGGCGACCAGGCTGGAGCCGGCGGGCAGTTCAACCCCAATGGTGATGCGGCCATCGTCTTCCAAAGGCAGGAACTCATTGCCGACCATATCGCCGACCACCAGGTAAACCCCGGCGACCAGGGCCACGGCGGCAATGACCACCACCAGAAATTGGGTCAAGACATTCTTGAGCGCCAATTCCAGGATGAAGGCGTAGAAGTTCGACAGGCCGGTGAACATGGCTTCCCAACCCTGCATAAAACGCTGCCACACCCAGCCGAACGGTCGCCACAGCACATTGACCACCCGCCACACCCCTTTGGCCGGTTTTTCGGGCCGGGTTTCGTCTTTCAGCCAGAAGGCCGCCAGCATGGGGGTCAGGGTGAAGGAGATGAGCAGCGAGAAAATGGTGGCTACGGCAATGGTGATCCCATAGGAGCGAAAAAACTGGCCGACGATGCCGCTGATAAAGGCCACCGGCAGGTAGACCACCACAATGACCAGGGTGATGGTAATGGCGGCCATACCAATTTCAGCCCGGCCATCGAGGGCGGCCTGGCGTGGTTTTTTACCCAGCTTGAGGTGGCGCTCGGTGTTTTCCAGCACCACAATCGAGTCGTCCACCAGGATACCGATAGCGACGGTCAGGGCCATCAGGGTGACGGTGTTCAGGCTGAAACCCAGGGCATACATCAACAGGAACGTAGCGATAATCGAGGTGGGCACAGAGAGCATAACGATAACGCTGCTGGTGAGGGTATGCAGGAAGAGCAGCATGACCACGCCGGTAATCAACACCGCCAGCAGCAGGTCTTCGCTGACCGCGCTGACCGACTCGCGGGTAAAGTTGGTATCGTCAATAACGATGTCCAGCTTGACGCCGTCGGGCAGGCTGGGCTGGAACTCCTCCACCACCTGGCGCACTTCATCGGCGGTAGAAATGGCGTTAGCGTCGCTGGTTTTGACAATCGTAATCAGCACCCCGGCCTGGCCGTTGTAGCGGACCAGGCGGCTGGTATCTTTGAAACCTTCCTGCACGGTCGCCACATCGCGCAGATAAACCAGGCCGTTCGTGTCCATCCCCGACGGCGTTTTGGGCAGCAAACTGGCCGGCAGCCCCAGGCCCAGCGTGGTCAGCGGGTTGGCCCCGCCGGAAACAATGATACCTTCAATATCCTTCAGGCGGGTGAACTCGCCGACCGAGCGGATGGCGTTCTTCTGCGGCCCCTGCTCAATCGAGCCAAGCGGGGCGGTGACATTTTCCAGGGCCAGGGCCTGCTGGACTTTTTCCAGCGACAAATCGTAGGCGGCCAACTGGCGCGGGTCGGTGTACACCTGGATTTCGCGTTCGCGCCCGCCGGCAATTGCCACCGAAGCCACCCCGGCGACCGTCTGTAGGCGCGGCTTGAGGTCGTCGTCGGCCAGGTCATACAGCGCGTCCTGGCCCAGCGAACCGCTCAGCACCAGTTGCATAATCGGCTGGGCGTTGAGGTCGGCCTTGATGATGGTCGGTTCTTCGGCGTCGTCGGGCAAATCACCGCGCACCTTGTCCACTTCCCGCGAGACATCAATGGCGGCCTGGTCGCTGTTGACCCCCTCATTAAATTTAATCAGCACATAACCGAAGTTCTCGTTGGCCTGCGAGGTAATCTCGTCAATGCCGGAGATACCGGCTACGGCGTCCTCAACCGGTTTGAGGGCTTCGTCGGCCACATCTTCGGGCGACGCGCCGGGGTATATCACCACCACCGAGACGTAAGGCAGGTCGGTTTTGGGCATCCGGTCCACCTGAAGCATCGTCAGCGAGCGATAACCCAGCACGACGAACCCCAGGATGACCATCAGGATGGTCAGCGGGCGTTGAATGGAGAGTCTAGTAAGTCCCATAATAGTTTCTCTTTATGATAATTCGTTTCTTAACCACAGATTGCACAGATTTTACAAAATACTTTTCTTCTTTCTGTGTAATCCGTGAAATCCGTGGTTAGTTTTTAGACAAAATACTTCAAACTGCGTAACTTCTAAAAAATTCACGCATCACGTATCACGCATCACAACCCCGGCACAATCTTTACCTTCGCCCCATCCTGCAAGGAGGACTGCCCGGCAACAACAATACTGTCGCCTGCTTTGAGGCCGGAGGTGATTTCGATGTCGGTATCGTTGCTGAGGCCGATGGTCACTTTGACCTGCTCAACCTGGCCGGCGTTGACCCGGTAGACAACTGGCTGGCTGTCAACTCTAATCACTGCCGAGCGGGGCACAAGCAGGGTGTTAGCCTTTTCATCCACCAGTAGCGACACATCGGCATACATACCGCTGCGAAGCATATTTTTGGGGTCGGCAGGTGTCACTTTGACCACGAAGGTGTGCGTCTTTTGATCGGCCAGGGGGGCGACGCTGGTCACCAGGCCGGGAAATTCCACGCCGGGGTAGGCCGAGACACGCAGCGAGGCATGCTGCCCCTTGGCCACCTGCCCCAGGCGGCTCTCCTCGACATTGACCGCAACCTCGACCTGGTTGGAGATGAACAGAGCTACCGCCGATTTGGTATCAACCATGCTGCCCTGGTGGATGTAAACCTCGCCGACAATGCCATCAAAGGGCGCGCGCAGGGTAGTATAATCGAGCTGGAGTTGGGCCAGTTCGACGGCGGCTTCGGCCTGCTGGATGGTTGCTTTGGCCATGGCAAAATCTACCGGGCGGAAGGGCTGTTTGGCCAGGGCCAAATCGAGTTTGGCTTTGGCCAATTGGGCCTGCAAAGGGGCAAGCTGCGCCTCCGAAGGGTTGGTCTGCAACTGGTAGGCTGAGAGCGCCTGTTCGTAGGCATTGGTGGCTTTTTCCAGGGTCAGCGCCTGGGGAGTTTCACCCACTTGGCCGGCCCAGGCAATTTTGTCGTATTCGGACTGGGCCAGTTTTAAGGCGGCCTGGGCGTTGGCCAGCGCGGCAGCGGCGGTGGTCCGCTCGTTGTCGTCAATGTTTTGGACATCTTGCAGCGCGCCCTGGCTGATCTGGTAAGCGGCTTGAGCCGCCTCGACTTCTTCAGGACGCGCGCCCTCGTTCATCTTATCCAGCTTAAGCCGGGCCAGCGACAGGGCGGCCTCGGCCTGTTTCAACTGGGCGGCGGGAACGTCCCGGTCGAGGATGGCAATCGGCTGGCCCGCCTTGACCGGGTCGCCGGCTGCCACCAGCACGGCCTCGATCTGACCGGAGACGCGAGGGGCCAGGGTCACATCGCTCTGGGCCTGGAGGGCGCCGGCATAATCAAAAACCAGGGCAATGCTGCCGGTCTTCACCGGAACCACCTCCACAGCGGTACCAAGCTCTGCCGGAGGCGCGGCGGCCACCGCCGGCTTGGCTAGCGGATTACAAGCGGTAATCGCCAGGGTCAGGCTCAGGTATAAGCAAAAAAATAGTAAAGCTGACTGTTTCATCATAAAATTCTCCTTGCGCTATTTTTCGGAGGTTGGGTTGATTTCAAGACAGGTGAGGCTCAGCAAAGGCAAGCCCAGGCCATACAGGACATTCAGCAGGCCATGCAGGGCGGCCTGATCCCTGACCAGGCCGGTCAGAATAGTGGTAGCTCCATGCGAGTCGGTTGCCGAGGTCAGACTCATTCCTTCAAACCAATCTGACCACTCCCGGCCCAGCCGCCCCTGGATGGTAATGCGGTAGGTCGCCGGGCAGTCGAGGCTTAAGCGTTGGGGCGAATCCAAACAACTGTTCCGTTGGTTCATAGCTTATCTCGTCTTTCATTAATTAAGGTGGAATACGTGAGAGGTGGTCAAAGCAATTAATCCTGCCACCCCGGCTGCCGAAATCACCAATCCTCTTTTGAACATCATCCACCTAGCTGCTTTTGACAGCATATATTTGGATATAGTTTTCCAATTAAAAACCACATGGCTTACGGCTGAGCTGACAAAAATAATTGCGGCAGTGTTATGGACTGTCATCAAGAGGTATTGGGTTGGCTGAAACGAGGCCGAAGCAAAGTGATGGAGTATAATTCCAGAAGGCAGTAACAGGGTAAAAGAGAAAAGCATGAAAAGTGACGCAAGCGCTCGCCTATTGAGATAAGTTCTTCGCGACGGATTCATAATTGTTACACCTCCATAGTGTGACCAAACTATTTTTGTGATCTCTTTCACAGATTAAACCACAAAAATAGTTACGGCTGTATCTACCTAAAGTAGTAGATAGAGGAGTATTTTTGGGGTGGGGGGGATTACGTGAAAATGTCATTGCGAGGCCGTAGGCCGAAGCAATCCCCGTTCCGGGGTGGGGGATTGCTTCGCCGCTCAAGCGGCTCACAATGACATGAACCAAACAGTTATTTTCAGATAAGGTTTAAGGCTCTCGCCGTAGCAACAGCCTGAGTCCGGCTGACAACGCCCAGTTTGCCGTAGATGTTGCGGGTATGGGTTTTGACCGTGCCCAGACTGAGAAAAAGCTGGCTGGCAATATCGGCATTGGAGAGACCGGCGGCAATAAGCCGCAGAATTTCTCGTTCGCGTTTGGTCAGGGGTTCTATCAAAGGCGGAAGGAGGAGGGATGAAGGATGAAAAGGAGCATTTGTCTCGCTCTTTTGTGTTATATATTCATCGTTAAGAGTGACAAAGGCAGAAAGCAGTTGCAGGATATAATCTTTCTGCCCTCCACCTTGCGCTTTCATCCTTTCCAGGAGGTTGGCCATAGGCGGCCCTTCGTCCACAAACAGCCGGATATAGCCTTCCGGCTCGGCCAGAGTGAGGGCGCGGCTCAGGCTGTCGAGGGCTGCGGGCAGATTGGCCAATGCTTGTTGAGCCAAGGCTAACAGCAGCAATGCTTCGATGACCCGTCCCTGGCGTCCGTCCGCTTCCGCTGCTGTTCGCAGCCGTTCCAGCAGCTCAACGGCAGCTTGAGCCTGCCCCTGAGCCAGCAGCAAGCGGGCTAATAACAAATATTCTGTTTCGCGCCGGTAAGTGGGGTGATCCGTAGGCTGCAAATGTTGCGATCTAGCCCACTGCGTCACAGCCGCCAGATCGTTTTGACGAAACCACAGCCAGGCTTGATGGGTGGTCACCGCAGGCAAATCCCAAGCTGCCGGCTGTTGCGGCAACCGAGCCGCCGCCTGAATTGCCCCCTGCGCGGCTGAGTTGTCTCCTTGAGCTTGTAGAATGTGAGCCAGGGTAATATTAGCCTGGACAATGAGACGCAGGTTTCCTTCGAACCGGCCATGGTTGAGGCACTGCTGAGCCTGTTCTTTGGCCGCCTCGAGTTGATTCCACTCCCGCAGCAGTTGGCTCCAGACCCAATTGCCCGCGACATGCACGCTGGGTAAAGTTAATTGCTGCATCTGCCGGCACAGTTCGGCTGCCTGGCGCAACTGCCCCTGGATAAGGCGGACTTCCGCGAGACGGGTCAGCCCGGCGACGACCAAAAAAGAATTTTGACCGGCCTGACCCAGCTCAATCGCTTGCTGGTAATTATCGGCGGCTTCCAGCACCCGCCCGTTCAGATAATAGGCTTCGGCCAGGCCGATGGTCAACAAGCCGCGCAGTCGTAGTTCACCGGGGGCCAGGAGAGCCAGGGCTTGATGGGTCAACGCAATGGCTCCAGTCATCTGCGCTGGCTGCCCCTGGGCCCCGGCCACCAGTGCCCGAATCGCCATAACTTCACCTTGTATATTTTTTACTTCGGTCTGGTCTGCGCCTGCCTGCTGTAAATAACGTTCAACCGAACACAAAAAAGGCTCGATAGCGCTCAGTTGCCCGGTCAGGTACAGGGTTTCGGCATAATAAAGGCATAGTTTGGGCCGGGCGTGGACCAGTTCCGGCGGCAGTTGGGTCAGCCAATGCAGGAGCGTGGCCATTTCACCCCTTTCCCACAGCATGGTCGCCCCGACCTGCTCCACCAGATTGGCGGCCTGGGGAAACGCTTTGGCGGCAAAGAGATGGGTTAGGGCCTCGGTGGTTATGCCCTGCTGGCTGTACCAATCGGCGGCGCGGCAGTGCAAGGCCGCTATTTCCCCGGAGCCGGCCGGAACCGTCTGCTGGAGACGATGGCGCAGCAAATCGAGCAGCAGAGGATGGTAGCGATACCAGTGGCGTCGGGTATCGAGCGGGACGATAAAAAGGTTGGCCTGCTCCAACTGCTCAAGGGTGAAGGATGAAGGATGAAGGATGAAGATACTGTTTTTCTCATCCTTCATCCCTCCGCCTTCATCCTTTCCCAGCACCGCATCACACAAGGGGCCGCAGAGGCGGTCTAAAATGGAAGTTTGCAACAAAAAGGTTTGGAGGGCTGGGGGCTGTTGGCTAAATACTTCGTCCAGCAGGTAATCAAGCACGTAACGATCATCCCCACTGAAGGCTTTGATAAAGCCCGACCGGTCCGCCTGCTCTTGCAGCGACAAGGCGGCCAGTTGCAGACCGGCAATCCAGCCTTCGGTGCGAGCTTCGAGGGCGGCGATGTCATCTTCCGCCAGATCCAGACCCATGACCGTGTTGAGAAACTCGATGCTTTCGCTGAGGGTGAACCGTAAATCGGATGTGTGGATTTCAGTCACCTGGCGGCGAACCCGCCAGCGCGAAAGGGGCAACGGCGGAACAGTTCGACTGACCAACAACAGGTGTAATGGCGGGGGCAGGTGTTCCAGCAAAAAGGTGATCGCCTCGTGGATAGCTTTGGTTTCGATGACGTGGTAGTCGTCCAGCACCAAAACCTGCCGAACCTCACCACCGGCAAGATCATTAATCAGCCCAGAAATAATGGCCTCTGGATTCACGGAGTGAGGTCCACCCGCTTGCAGCAGCTGTTGGCTGGCCTGGCCAACAGCGGGATTGATTTGTTGGAACGCAGCAATTAGATAACTTAAAAAGCGGGTCAGGTCATTGTCGGCGGCTTCCAGGGAGAGCCAGGCAACTTTCAAAGGATGAAGGCGGAAGGATGAAGGCGGAAGATAATTTTCATCCTTCCGCCTTCCGCCTTCATCCTTCACTTGGTGGAGCCATTCGCTCACCAAAGTCGTTTTGCCATACCCGGCGGGCGCGGAGATGAGAGTTACGCCAGGTGTGCTGGTCAACCCTTCATTCAATCGTTCAATCAGGCGGGGCCGGGGCACAAGCTGTGCCCGGATTGGCGGGATATAGAGTTTTGTGGTTAAAAGCGGTGCGGGCATCATTACTTGTGGCGCTGCTTCCGGCCAAACGAAAAGGGCTATTTACGAAGGAGTCAGCCAGTCTCACTGGGACAACACCGACAATGAAACTTACTTTCTGACTACTGATTACTGACTACTATTTTCACAGGAGTTTAAATTTGCCGCACCTGGCCCAAGCCTGCCGCCGTTTGATAACCCACCCCGCTGTAAAAGGCAAAAGCCGCCAGAAGATGCAGCACATTCAGCCAGTAGCGATCCCGGTTCAGCACAGCAAAGCTGGCCCGCCCGGTAAAACCAATAAGGGTTGGGTAAGGCCCAGCCGTTTCATCCCTGCTCCCCCGCCCCCCCGCACCCCCGCTCTTCACATACGGCATGCCCCGTGTGCGCAGCTCGTAGCGGCTCAAGGCTACGGCGGCGGCGGCGAAACGGCGCGTATCCGGGTGCAGGGCGATCGGGGCAAAGGTCTGCCAGCGATCCAACAGGCTGCCAAAGACCAGTTCCGGCTGCGGCAGGGGCAGAAAGCGGCCCTGGCTGCGAAAAGTAGTTGGCGAGGCGAACTCTAGCCGCAGGGTCGAACCAGGCGAGGCGCGGCCGCCCAATAAATAAGGCGCGGCCAGCTCCTGGTAGGCGATTTGCCCGGCCCAGGGATGAACCGCCGGGTCGAGGGTTGCCCCGCTGACCCGAAACTGATAGCCGTCCAATTCCACCGATTCCGGCGGCTGCTCGGCCAGCCTGATCAGATGATGGCTAACGGCTTTGGTTAACCCGGTGAAACGAAGCCAGCCGCTTTGGCCGCCCTGCACATGCAAACTGCCGCCGGCCCGTTTGCCCAGCACCAAATTGGAGACGGTGTACGGCCTGGCTTTTTCCGCCTGGTGCAGTTCCTGGGCCAGGGTCGCCTCTCGCGCTGCGATGAGGCGCAGGAGCAAGGACTGGCCGGCCCGGCCCAAGTTGGCCGGCAGATTGGTTTCAGCCGGGGCTTGAAGTTGTAAGATTAAACTGGTCAACATAAGATTGGTTCCGTTGGATAGCTTCCGCCGCACTCCGGGTCAGGCTTGCCTCGGCTGAAACAGAACTTAGTGATTGTCCGCAAATAAGTTTTCAGTTTTGGAGAGCGGAGATTAGAGATTGGAGATTATTTAATCTCTAATCTCAATCTCTAGATGACCCCGCGCAACTCACCTTACACGTATCAATGATGAAAACATTAGTAGCACACATTTGCTATAGAGTCAAAATCTATTTTTATGAGTGATCGTTCAGCCACTGGCAGGAATTGGGGTGCTGCTCAGTTCGCGCTGAATCGTGGAGTCCTCGGTATCCAAGTCCGGGGCCAGCGCTCTCAGAATGACGGCGCCAATACAAAGGGCCGGACCAGCCGGGATAGTTCCATAAATCAGGTGCGGCTGGATCAATAATCTTTCGGCCGCGGCCAGCCGGTTGTCTCAATCAGTAAACGGTTGGCGGCCTGCACCAGCACCAGTGAAGTAATGTCAAACATGGCGGTCAAGTCAATGCTCTAACACCAGTAAAATCTCAATATTGATAAAACAAATTACATTTGTCAGTTAATGGGGTGACAAACGCCACTTATCAGCCAGCCGGTGAAGAACTAGAATTGAATCACAAGGACTGCCCAAAGCGTCATTCAACCTGTCCCGGCAAAATTTGTCAGGAAAATAGCCATGGTGAAGCCAAATTTAACAAACCTGGCGGGTGATGGCAGTACTCCCTATACCCCCAGCCCGCCGATCATTGCCATTGACGCGCTGATGCCGCCAGAAATGGCAGCCAAGGCCGAGGATATTGGGGTCAAAAAAGTCAAGATGGCCTGGCTCAATATTTTTATCCTGGCAATATTGGCCGGCGCGTTTATTGCCCTGGGGGCTATCTTTGCCACCACCATTACAGCAGGCGCAGCAGATAAATTAGCTTTTGGAGTCACCCGGCTGTTGAGCGGTCTGGCTTTTTGTCTGGGCTTGATTCTGGTGGTGGTGGCCGGGGCGGAGCTTTTTACCGGCAATAATTTGATTGTGATGGCCTGGGCGGATGGGCGCGTATCCAGTGTTCAACTGCTGCGCAATTGGGCCATTGTTTACGCCGGTAATTTTGTCGGCTCCCTGGCGACGGCGGGGTTGATGTTTTACAGCCGGCAATACACCTTTGGCGGCGGGGCGATGGGACTGAATATTTTAAATATCGCCCATAGCAAGGTCAGCCTGGATTTTGCGCAGGCCATTGCCTTGGGCATTATGTGTAATGCCCTAGTCTGCCTGGCGGTTTGGCTTTGTTACAGCGCCAGGACCACCACCGATAAAATTCTATCCATTATTTTCCCCATTACCGCCTTTGTGGCCGCCGGTTTTGAGCACAGTGTGGCCAATATGTATTTCATCCCCATCGGGCTGCTGGTAAAAGCTGGGGCGCCCGCCAGTTTTTGGGAAACAGTTGGCAAGCGTGCTGCCGATTATCCCCAGCTCACCTGGGGCAATTTTTTTGTAGCTAATCTGCTGCCGGTGACCATTGGCAATATTATCGGTGGGGCAGTGATGGTGGGGCTGGTTTACTGGTTTGTTTATATTCGCAAGCAATGAGGTTTTATGCGTCTGCAAGAAGTGATGGCCATTACTCAGGCTGAGTTTTTTTCGCCCGGCCCGAGCGAAGCGGGAAACCGGTCTCTCCTTACCCGTGAAGTACAGACGGGGTTTGGGGCAGATTTGATGAGCGATGTGTTGCATTATCATGTGGCTCAAGGACTGCTTATCACCGGCCTGGTTAACCCCCAAATTGTGCGGACGGCTGAAATGGCGGACGTCGCCGTAATTCTGCTGGTGCGTGGCAAAAAACCCTTACCAGAAACTCTGACGATCGCCCAGCAAGTTGGTATCCCCATTATCGGCACCCGGCTGACTATGTTTGAAACATGCGGGCGTTTGTATGCGGCCGGTCTGAGAGCTGCGCCTCGGTACGATGATGCGGCCTGACAAAGCTATGGCCCAAGAGATGTCCAAGGAACCGGGTTGATTTTATGGAAGAAAACATTGCCGAAGGTGTTGTTCGGCAAGAGCGAATCATAACGGATGCCGCTGCCGGGGTGATTACCCGGGTTGAGGAATTGGCTTATGAGTTAAAAATTGAAGAGGTCATGACCCGCGACGTCAGAGTAGCAACGCCGACGATGAAAATGCAGGAGGTGTTGACCTTGTTCCGCGAGGCCCGAATTTCGGGGGCGCCGGTGGTGACGGAAGAAAAGCTGGTGGGGATTATCAGTCTGGAGGATTTGATTCGGGCGCTGCGGGATATGGGCCGGGGCGAGTTAAATGCAACCGTGGCCACGTATATGTCACCCAACGTGGTCACTGTTAACGCTTTTGATCCGATTGTAGAAGCCCTCAAATCTTTTGCCCAAACCAAATTTGGCCGATTAGTGGTGGTCAATGATGCCGGTCAACTGGTGGGTATTATTACTAAAGGAGATGTAACGCGCGGACTGTTGGGCGCCTTACAGCATGATTATCAGGCTGAAGAAGTCCGTCGCTATCGGGCCAGCCATCTGTTTGAAGATATTATTTCAGATCGAACCAGTTTGATTTTGCGTTACGAGATCAAGCCCAGAGATTTTACCCACGGCGGCACAGCTTCCAGCCATATCAAACGGGCGCTGCTGCGTCTGGGAGCGAATCCGCAAATCGCCCGGCGCTGTGGTATTGCTATTTATGAAGCCGAAATGAACTTAATTATCCACACTATTCGTGGTGGTGAGGTGCGGGTTGAAATTGAACCGCATCAAATTGTAATGGAAACAATGGATGATGGGCCGGGCATTGAAGATATCGAATTGGCGATGAAACCCGGTTATTCTACAGCGCCGCCGGAGATTCGGGAGATGGGCTTTGGGGCAGGCATGGGTTTAAAGAATATTCAACGTTGTGTAAACGAGTTGGTACTGGAATCAAAACCGGGGCGGGGAACACGGTTACACATGAAAATTGATTTGCGGCCCGAGGAAACCTTTAGCGAAAAAGGTCATTTTTCTGCGGATGAGCAGTCGGGAGAAAGGACAAAATGACCCTGCAAGAAATAATTGAAGCGCTCCAGCTCAAAGTATTGACCCAGGATAAAGATTTTAGCCAGGTGACACCTACCAGCGGATATGCGGCGGATTTATTGAGCTGTGTTATGGCCGGCGCTCAACGTAAAGCGATCTGGGTGACGTTGCAGGCCCATCTGAATATTGTGGCCGTAGCTGCCTTGCTGGATTTGAGCGCCATCATTATCACCGAAGGGGCCAACCTCGAACCTGAGACCATTGCCAAAGCCAATGAAGAAGGGATAATTTTACTCTCTACGGATAAACCCACTTTTTATGTGGTTGGCAAATTATGGGAGTTAGGGGTGAGGAATAGTAATCAGTAAACAGGGGAATTGGATATGGGTTTCCACTGTCTACTGCTTGCGGGAATTTGTGGACGCAGAAACGAGGGGCCTAAAAACCTATATTGCTGATTTACATGTTCATACGGTGGTGTCACCCTGCGCCGATGTTGAGATGATTCCGCCCTTGATTGCGCAGGAGGCTCTCAACAGAGGGATTAACCTGATTGCCATCACCGACCACAATAGCAGCGCCAATGTAGGAGCAGTGCAGCGGGCGGCGCAAGGAACGGGCCTGACCGTTCTACCGGGGATGGAATTGCAAACAAAGGAAGAGGTTCACCTGCTTTGTTTGTTCGATACCCTGGCACAGTTGGCCTGCTGGCAGGAGGTGGTAGACGCGCATCTGCCTGAGTTGGAAAACAATATTGAATATTTTGGCGAGCAGTTTGTGGTGGACGAAACCGGCGAGTTCATTCGACGGGAAACCCGGCTTTTGCTGACTTCGGCCAATATCTCGCTTGAAGCGGCTGTGACCGAGGTGCTAAAATTGGGTGGAATCGCCATCCCCGCTCATGTCAATCGGACCGCTTTTAGTTTGCTGGCCAACCTCGGTTTTGTGCCGCCTGGTGTGCCCTTTGCCGCCCTGGAAATTTCTCGCCACCTGACCCCAACCCAAGCCCGCGAAAAATTCCCCCAACTCAAGCAGTACCCCCTCCTGCAAAATGGCGATGTCCACCGCCTGGATGAATTCCTGGGATTCAATCGCTGCCGGCTGGCCGCCCCAACGATTGCGGAGCTTCAGTTGGCGCTGCGCCATGAACAGAGCAGGTCCCTGGTGATTGCTCCCCGGTAAGTTGACAATCATCGTGACTTTGGATGACAAATGTCACGTGACAGTTTTAATTTTTATGTGATAAACTTCACAATAGAGATTTTATTCCAATTATTTCAACGGGAGTAGTCAATGATTGACACGCTCGAAAAACCCTCTCTGGCCGACCCCCTGACCATCCCCGAACAACGGGCGATAATTGACCAGATTCTCAACCAAAACAAAAATATCCCCGGCGCAACCATGGTCGTTCTCAACGAGCTGCAAAGCCGCATTGGCTTTATTTCCAAAGCCATGCAGGCTTATGTAGCCCAGCAGTTACGGGTGCCCCTGAGCGAAGTAAACGGCGTTGTTACCTTTTATTCCTTTTTCACCACCAGCCCCCGCGGCAAACACACCGTTAAATTCTGCCTGGGTACCGCCTGTTATGTCGGTGGAGCGCCAGGATTGATTGAAAAAGCCAAACAAGTTCTGGGGGTTGATCCTGGCGAAACAACCGAGGATGGCTCCATAACGGTTGAGTTGTGCCGCTGCATTGGCGCTTGCAGCCAGGCCCCCACCATGGTGATTGATAAGGATATGTATGGCCGAATGCACCCCAATAAGTTACCGCAAATTCTAAACAGGTATCAATAATAAACAGGGGGTAACGGGTTGCGTGAAATTGCCTTGTATCTGCTTGACATTGCCGAGAATAGTGTTACGGCGGGCGCGAGCCGGGTCGAAATGCTGGTCGAGGAGGATTTGGTAGCGGATCAACTCACGCTGGTGGTTCAGGATAACGGCAAGGGGATGGATGAGCAGCTTTTGAGGCGGGTCACCGATCCGTTTGTAACCAGCCGCACGACCCGCAAGGTAGGTTTAGGTCTACCCCTGTTCAAAGCAGCCGCCGAAGCGTGTCGGGGACGTTTTCAACTTAGCTCTACCCCCGGCCAGGGGACGCGCTTAGAAGTCGAGTTTCAACGCAGCCATATTGACCGCATGCCCCTGGGCGATTTGGCCGGCACCTGGCTAACCCTGGTCGTCGGGTTTCCGCAAATACACTGGTTATTTCATTATCGGGCCAGGGTTCAAGCGGGTCAGGCTGATGAGGATTTTACTTTTGACAATGAACCGATCAAACAAGAATTGGGCGAAATTCCCTTAACCGAGCCTTCAATTCTGGCGTTTATCAGAGAATTACTGCAAGAAGGCGTCGGCCGGGTGCAACAAGCGATAACTCAAAGTGAGGCTCAAGCCAGGCTCAACAGATCAATTTGAGGAGCCAGCACGCCCACGTGCGGCGACGTTCGACAGGTAGGCATGTCTCACTCAAAGCGAGGCTCAAGTCAGGCTCAAATGACATTCCGCAGGAGGTAATGATATGACACAGGTCAAATCACTGGAAGAACTGAAGCGGCTAAAAGAAGCGGCGCTGGAAAAGCGCAAAGCGAAGGTAACGGTCGGACAGACTCACATTGTGGTCGGCATGGGCACTTGCGGCATTGCCGCCGGAGCCAGGGAAACGATGAAAGCCATCCTTGAGGTTATCGAGGAGAAAAACTTGAGTGATGTCATTGTCACCCAAACCGGCTGCATGGGGTTGTGCGAATGGGAGCCGATTGTCGAAGTAACCAGCGGCGGCAGCCCTAAAGTAATGTATGGCAAAATCTCAGCGGCCAGGGCCAGACAGATTATGCAGCAACATGTCATCGAAGGTATACCTGTCTCTGAATTGGTAATCCCAGCTTAACAAAATCATCGAACGATAAGGGACTTACAATGAAGTATTACCGCTCCCATATTTTAGTCTGCGTTGATCCCGAGTGTATGGCTAAAGGCGCGCATGCCATTCGCCATGCTTTAGAAAACGAACTCGCTGCCCAGGGTTTGAAAGAGGAAATTCGGGTGCTAGAAACCTCTCGCCTGGGCGGATGCGCCGCTGGACCGGAGATCATGGTCTATCCCGATGAGGTTCACTATTCCGGGCTGAAGGTTGATGATATTCCCCATTTGGTAAAAGAACATTTTCTAAAAGGGCGCGTGGTTGACCGGCTGTTCGCGCCTCTGCAAGAGCAGATCGACGAGGAATTGGGGCCGCCCAAACCTAAAGAAGTGCGGGTTGTTTTGCGCAACTGCGGCCAGATTGACCCGGAGAACATCGAGGATTACATAGCCGAAGACGGCTATCAAGCTCTGGGCAAAGCCTTGAGCGAAATGACCCCGGAGCGGGTCATCGAAGAGATTTTAGCCTCTGGGCTGCGCGGCCGCGGCGGCGCGGGTTTCCCTACCGGCAAAAAATGGCAGTTTGTCCGTAGTGCGCCCAATACCCCCAAGTACCTCATCTGCAATGCCGATGAAGGCGACCCCGGCGCGTTTATGAACCGGCGGGTGCTCGAAGGCGACCCTCATTCGGTGATTGAGGGGATGATTATTGCCGCCTATGCCATGGGGGCCAACCAGGGTTACATCTACTGCCGGGCCGAATATCCCGTGGCCGTGCGCACCCTCAATATTGCCATCAACCAGGCTCGCGCTTTTGGCTTATTGGGGGAGAACATTTTGGGCAGCGGTTTTTCGTTTGACCTGGAAGTGCGGATGGGGGCGGGCGCTTTTGTCTGCGGCGAAGAAACCGCTTTGATGGCCTCGATTGAGGGCAAACGAGGCGAGCCGCGCCCGCGTCCTCCCTTCCCGGCAGTGCAAGGCTTGTGGGGCAAACCGACCAACATCAATAACGTCGAAACCTACGCCAACGTTCCGCAAATCATCCTGCGTGGGGCTGAGTGGTTTGCCAGCATGGGCACCGAAAAGAGCAAAGGTACCAAAACCTTTGCCATTGCCGGTGATGTAAACCACACCGGCTTGATCGAGGTGCCGTTGGGGATTACCCTGCGCGAAGTTATTTTTGATGTGGGCGGCGGAATCAAAGACAACAAACGGTTTAAAGCTGTGCAGACGGGCGGGCCAATGGGCGGCTGTTTGCCGGCCGAATATCTCAACATGGCGGTGGATTATGAGTCCTTAACCGCCGCCGGCTCGATTATGGGGTCGGGCGGCATGATTGTGATGGATGAAGACACCTGCATGGTGGATATTGCCCGCTTCTTTATGGAATTTACCCAGGATGAAAGCTGCGGCAAATGCACCCCCTGCCGGGTTGGCACCAAACGCATTCTGGAGATTCTGGAACGCATCTGTGCCGGGCAGGGCAAAGACGGCGACATTGAAACTTTGGAGATGCTCTGCCGGCAAATCAAGAGCACCAGCCTGTGCGGGCTGGGCCAGGGTGCGCCCAATCCGGTTGAAAGCACCCTCAAACATTTCCGGGCCGAATACGAAGCCCACATTTATGAAAAACGCTGTCCCGCCGGCGTTTGCCAAACGCTGGTGCGAGCGCCCTGTGTTAACGAGTGCCCGGCCGGGGTGGACAGCCCGGCCTACCTGGCCCTGGTTACGCAAGGTCGCTATGCCGAAGGCCTGGCCATTCATCGAGAGGCCAACCCCTTTGCCCTGGTCTGCGGCCGGGTGTGTCCGGCTTACTGCGAGCGCAAATGCCGCCGCGGCCGCATTGACCAACCGATTGCCATTCGCTTGGTGAAGCGTTTTATGGCCGACCGCTTTTATGCCGAGGAATGGACGCCAACGCCGTTGGCTCCACCCAAGGATAAAAGGATAGCGGTGGTAGGGGCCGGCCCGGCCGGCTTAACCGCCGCGCTGGACTTGAGCCGGCAGGGTTACACCGTCACGATATTTGAGAAAATGCTCCAGCCGGGTGGCATGATGACCTACGGTATCCCTTCTTACCGCCTGCCCCGCGAACCTCTTTTTGCCGAAATTAATCACATTCGCCGGGCCGGGGTAGACATCCGCTGCAATCAGGAGTTGGGCCGAGATTTTACCATCGAGACGTTGAAAGAAGAGGGCTATGCCGCCACCATTTTGGCTCTGGGCGCACATAAAAGCCAGCGCCTGGCTATTCCCGGCGAGGACAAGGCGGGCGTTTATCACGGCGTCAAGTTCTTGCGCGATATTGCTATGAACCGCTCGCCCAATGTGGACGGCCAGCGGGTGGTGATTGTCGGCGGCGGCGACGTGGCGATTGACTCGGCGCGTTCGGCCTGGCGGTTGGGGGCGGCGGAAGTGCATGTGGTTTACCGGCGCGAAGAGGCCGATATGCCGGCCCACCGGGAGGAAATCGAGGCGGCCAAAGAAGAGGGGGTGCAGTTCCACTTCCTGACCAATCCGATGGCGGTTTTGGGCTACGCCACCGTCACCGGCATCCGCCTGCAACGCCAAACGCTGGGCGAGTTTGACAGCAGCGGCCGCCGCCGGCCCAAACTGATTGCCCGTTCCGAATTTGACCTGGCTTGCGACATCATCATCCCGGCGATTGGTCAAACCACCGATTTTGACTGGATGCAAGACAACAGCATCGAAACGGTACGCGTTTCCACCTTTAAAGTGGGCCAGGCTTTGGAGACGACCCTCCCCGGCGTCTTTGCCGCCGGGGATGCGGTGTTGGGGCCGGCGTCGGTGATTCATGCGGTGGCCCAAGGGCACAAAGTTGCGCTGGCGGTAGAACAGTGGTTGACAACGGGCAAATTAGACCGGGTGGTGTACAAACCCAAACGGCACGATATTCCCATGTACGTCAACCTGGCCGATTATGCGCAGTCTCGCCGCCCGGTGCCGCGGGCGCTGCCTTCGGAGTGGCGTACCTGGAGCGGTTTCACCGAAATCGAAATGGGGTTTGATGAAACTATGGCTCAAGAAGAAGCCAAACGCTGCCTGCGCTGCGATTTGGAGTGGCTGGAGCGCATCGGTGCGCCCGTTCCGACAGTCGAAAAGATGTCTGTTTGATTTTGTTTATGTAAGTAGGAATGAAAATGCCCTTTACCCCGGAACAATTTTTTAATGTTTTTGCTCAATATAATCTGGCTGTTTGGCCGATGCAAGGGGTGATTTACGCCCTGGCCATTGCAGCCTTGATTTTGGCCCTCAGGGAAATCAAATACTCGAACCGAATTATCAGTGCAATCTTAGCCTTTTTGTGGTTATGGATGGGGCTGGTCTATCACTGGGGCTATTTCAGCACAATTAATGGCGCCGCATACGTTTTTGGAGGATTTTTCATCATTCAGTCAGGCCTGTTCCTGGTTGCCGGTACACTAAAGCAAAAGTTGTGGTTCCGCTTTCACCCCAATAACTATGCCATTATCGGCGCGCTGTTCATTCTTTATGGGCTGGTCATCTACCCTGTGTTGGGCTACGCTTTAGAGCATCGCTATCCTTACACCCCCACGTTTGGTTTGCCCTGCCCTACCACCATTTTTACCTTTGGCTTGTTACTATGGACCGATAAGAAGATTCCTAAATATTTGCTCATTATCCCGGTTCTCTGGTCAATCCTCGGCTTGTCTGCTGCCTTACAATTGGGTGTTTGGGAAGATGTGATGCTTGTGATAACGGGCATAGCCACACCGATGATGATCTACTATCGGGATATGCGGGAAGCCGAGTTGGTTCATCGGCCTGGCTTTTAACGACCTTTCTCAAATAGGTTAAAGTTCTTACAAGGAGGTAAGATATGAATGTTGACGCAAAAAACAAGTCCGATATCCCCTCCATCGTCCAGGCAGCCATTGCCCAGCACGGGACCACGCCTGAAGCCCTGGTCCCCCTCTTGAGCGAGGTGAATGAGAAACTTGGTTATTTGCCCACAGCCGCCCTCACCGAAATCAGCCGGGCGCTGCGGCTGCCGGGCAGCCAACTGATGGCGGTGACCAGTTTCTACCGTATGCTCTCCACCAAACCGCGCGGCCGGCATGTCATTCAATTTTGCGAAAGCGCTCCTTGCCACGTGATGGGCGGTCGCCTGGCGCGCCGCGTTTTGCAAGAGGAATTGGGTCTTGAACCCGGTGAGACCAGCGCCGATGGTCAGTGGACTCTCCTGGCCGTCAGTTGCCCCGGCCTTTGTGGGGTGGGGCCGGTGCTGATGGTAGATGAAAATATTTACGGCAATATCACCCCGCGGCGCATTCGCGAAATTTTGAGGGAATATGAAGTAGGGAGTAAGGAGTAGGGAGTAAGGAGTAGGGAGTAAGGGGAGAAGATGGAAGATAGTAGATAGTAGATAGTAGATAATATTCGTAATAAGGGATAAGGCTGCCCTCCCCCTACCCCGGTGATGAAACTTAACCAACTAAACCGGGTAAGCGATGACGAATTTGACGGTTCACCAAGCCAGCCACAGCCACAACCCGCGCGGTGTGCCTAGTACGATGATGGCGGTCAGTCTGAGCGAGGGCTTCGTAGCGGCGCACTCGGCCAATGGTATGTTCAACTTCAATTCGCCGCCGCGAAAAAGCAGTGTTGAAGGCGACATCTTCGGCTGGACGGGGTTGGCCTCTGGGTTTACGGCGCGGGGTAGCCCCAGCCACACCAGGCTGGAGTTTATCCAGGCCGACGTAAGCCAAGTCGCCGATGGCCCCTACCCCCGCTGGCAGCCGAGATAGTAGACCTGAGTCTTTCAGCAGGGTTAAGTCAGCCGTCGGGCCATAGGTGCTGGGAGCAATCTCCACGATTTGACCGCTTTGTTCGTCAATGGCGATTTGGCTTTTGAGGGTGTGACGCTTTTTCTTGCCGCTGTAATAGCGATCGGCTTCAGTCCGGCTTTGGGGTCGCTGCACTGCCTGTTCAAAGGTGTCAATAATGACCGCCAACTCGGGCGTCTCCTTTAACAAATCATCCAGATGGCGGCGACGTTTGCGGCCAGGGTCGGGCATCCGCATCGTATCTCGACCCGCTGCTTCCAACAGCGGCAAAATCCGGCTGAGGTAGCGACCTATGGTGGTATCACTGGTTCCAAACAAATAGCCCAACACCTCGTAAGTCGGGTATTTTCGTAACCAAATGACCGTGGCTAAGATTTGGTCTCGCACCTCAAGTTCAAAGTCTGGCCCGCCGCCAATAGCCCGTTGCCGATTAGCTCGGTTGAGCCGTTTCTCTTCGGCTTCGCCATAACTGGGCAAAACGTCTTGAACCAACTCATCGAACTCGGCCACGTACAGACCCGTCATCGCTTTGAACACATGTTTATTTTGGTGTAACTTTCGGTATCTTAAGATCATACTCTCTATTTTACACCATTCTTACCTTATTGTGAATGTTATCTA